>Ga0222427_100018_pt1 | contig 586718 bp, 545 predicted proteins | sample 2B20Ametagenome_FD_182890 | JGI IMG/M metagenome (GOLD analysis project Ga0222427, IMG submission 182890) | Enriched microbial communities from leaf-cutter ant dump, University of Wisconsin, Madison, United States - 2B20A (version 2) | ecosystem: Environmental > Terrestrial > Nest > Insects... | reverse complement strand
AGAAACGTAGCACCGTCGAAGTCGCTTTGACTTACTGACCAGCTCCGAAGAACCAGCCTTCAGTCCGCAAGAACCTCGCCGTCCACGTTTCTCTTTCTTCCATCTTCACAATGTCAAAGAGCCGACCTCAGTGTCCGTATCGGACCGCAACGTCGATGGAGACCGTGTCTCCGAATTCCGTCAGACAGAACCTTAATTCCGGTTGCCCGGCAGCAGGCCTGCCCTTTCAGATTACGCTGAACAGTGGGAGCGAAGTTCGCTCGGCGTCGTCAGCGTGGCGGGTTGTATTCGAGACATTTTCGTCTGTCAACACCCTATTTTCAACTTTCGAAACTTTCGAACTTTGAAAACCTGAGAAGCGAAATTTCTTTTGTTTCTCAGTGGTTTGCTTCGGTCGCTGCCGTCGTTTCCGCGGCCCCGCCTCAGCGATGTCGGGGTTATATGGATGGCCCCTGAGGGTGTCAACGACCGTTTTGAGAAAATCGGAAGATTCCTGCATTTCGGTCTGTGGAAATCCGTTTTCTCTAGCTAATTCAAGGTATTAGAAAGTCATCACACCGTCGCGAAGTTTATCCACACCCCGCTTGGAGTGATTTGGGCCCCAAAACAAAGGGGAGGACCTCGCGGCCCTCCCCTTTCCGTCCCGCAAAGGCGGTGTCTGGCGCCTTACTCGGCAGCCATGGTCTTCTTGAAGGTGTCCAGGTGCTTGGACTGGGCCTCGATCATACGCTCGCGATAGACGCCATAGATGATGTCGGTGTCATGCAGCGTCACCCCGGCAATGGTCGGCGAGGCGAAGACCGGCAGCTCCACGCCCTTGTCGGCCAGGTTCTGCGCCGTACGGGCGATGAGTTCGTGCATCATGATCATGGCGAGCACGGTCGAGGAACCTGAAACCGGACGGCTCCAGCCCTTGATGTCGACGATGGCATCCTCGATCGGCGCACCGGTATCGATGACGATATCGGCCGCATCGGCCAGGCGCTTGCCCGAGGAATGGGTCGCGGGCTTGTCGAGGTTCGCCTTCGCAGTGATGGCGATGACGGTCATCCCACGCTTCTTGGCATAGAGCGCCGTATCGATACCCGAGGCATTGCGGCCCGAGTGGCCGAAGATGACGATGGTGTCGCCTTCATTGAGCGGCTGATGGTCGAGGAACTTCTCGGCATACTTCTCAGTGCGCTCGAGCCAGAGCAGTTCGCGCACGCCACCGGCGCCCAGCACGTTGTGCCACATCACGCGCGGATCGGTCAGCGGGTTGAAGCCGACATAGGAACCATAGCGCGGGAAGGTTTCCTGCACCGGCAGCACCGAGTGGCCCGAACCATAAAGGTGGACGAGACCCTTGTTGGAGAGAGTCGTCGCCATGGCGGCCGAAGCCTTGACGAAGGCGTCCTCATTGGCGGCGCCGGCCTGCTCGGCAAGCTTGGCCAGCTTGCTGATGTAGAGAGTGGACATCTTTTTAGGACCTTTCGGGAGGGTTAGATGTAAAGGGTTGAACGGATCTCGTAGCGGTCGGCCCGCATCGTCGAGACGGTGAATTCGAACGGGCCCTTGGCGTCGTAAGCGATGCGCTCGACGACGAAGGCCGGAGTTCCGGCCGGAAGCCGCACCAGTTCCGCGTCGCTCTCGGCGACCGAACCCACGCGATAGACTTCCTTGGCCTTGACGGGCAGCACGCCATAGCGGGCGCGCAGCAATTCATAGAGCGACTGCATCTCCCTGGCCTCGACGGCAAGGTTGGCGAACCGCGCCTGGGGCAGGTGGGCGGTCTGGATGCCGATGGGATCGTTGTTGCCCAACCGCAGGCGGCGCAGGCGCACCACCGGATCGCCGAGCGAAAGATCGAGCGCATCGGCGACGTCCTCGCTGGCAGGGACAACCTCGGCATCGAGCAATTGCGTGCCGACCGTAAGGCCGAGCGTCGCCATTTCCTCGGTGAAGCTGGTGAGGCCGCGCACGCCGGCAACCACCGTGGCGCTGCGCACGAAAGTGCCGCGGCCATGTTCGCGGCGCAGCAGGCCTGCTTCCTCGAGATTGCGCAAAGCGTGGCGCACGGTGATGCGCGAGATGCCGAGGAGATCGCAGAGCTTGTCCTCATTGGGGATCTGCGAGCCGGAGGCCCAGTCGCCGTTCTCGATGAGGGCGCGCAGCGCCATCTCGGCCTGGTGCCACAAGGGTTCGGCGCGGCGGCGGTCGGGCTTCTGGAAGGTTCTTGTCTCAGTCATGGATTTGTCCCCATTCCCTGCCCATACTGCCGGCGACCGCGGCCCCGACGAGGCCGGCGCGCGGACCGAAATGGCCGGCACGGATTTCAATTTCCCGCAGATGCGGGGGAAGTTGCCGGCGCAAGGCCGCCAGCATCGGCGGCACAATGACGTCGGTCGATGATGCCACCCCACCCGCCAGGATCACCGCCTGCGGATCGAGCAGCGCAACCGCGCCGGAAAGCGCGGTGCCGAGCGCATGCATGGGCTTGCCCAAGGCCGCGACGGCTTCGGGACTATTCTGGCGGGCGGCGGCGATGAGCGCCGAGCCGTCCTTGAGGCCGATCGCCTGGCCGGCGGCATCGAGGGCGCGGCCGGAGGCGTGGCGTTCGAGCCAGCCGGAGCGGTCTTCGCCTGGATCGGAAAGATCGGCACTGGCCCAGCCGAAGGAGCAGGCTCCTCCGCCGCTGCCGCGAATAATGCGGCCGCCAGCCAGCACGGCCGAGCCGATGCCGGTGCCGATGGCGAGAAGGATGGCGTCCGAGAGCCCCCGGGCCGAGCCCGCCGCGACTTCGGCAAGCAATGCGAATTGCGCGTCATTGCCGAGGCCGATCTCGATGCCGGGAAACAGAGTCTTGAGATCGTTGCCGTCGAGATAGCCGAGATTGGGCACCCAGACGCAAGTGGTGTCACGGGCGAGACCCGGAATGCCGAGACCGAGATGGCTGGCGCCGTGTTCGGCGATGAGGCCTCCGACCTTGGCGACGAAATCGTCGAGGTTTTGCGGGGCCGGCCATTCGCCAACAGGCTCGACGCCTTGGGGATTGGCGGCATCGGCGATGCCCGCACGCAGGCGCGTGCCCCCCAGATCGATGGCAAGAACGCGGCTCATCCCTTCACCCCCGTGGCGACGATCGAGTCGACGAAGAAGCGCTGGAGGAAGACGAAGAGGATCAGCGGCGGCAGCACGGCGAGCGTCGCGCCGGCCATGACGAGGCCCGTATTCATGGCGCCGCGGTTATAGGAGAGCAGGCGCGAGAGCGAGATCACGATCGGATACTGGTCGGTATTGCCCTGCAACACCGTCAGCGGCCAGAGATAGCTGTTCCAGTGATAGACGAAGGCGAAGAGCGCCAAAGCCGCGATGGCCGGCACCACCGAGGGCGCCACGATCTGGAAGACGATCTTGAGCTCGGAGGCGCCATCCATGCGGGCGGCATCGATCAGCTCGTCGGGCACGCCCTTGATGAACTGGCGCATGAGGAAGATGCCGAAGGCATTGGCCAGGTTCGGCACGATGATGCCGGCGAGACTCGCATTGAGCCCGAGATAGCCCACGATCCGGTAGAGCGGGATCAGCGTCACGATGGGCGGCAGGAACATGGTGGCGATCAGCACCGAGAACAGCAGGTTCCGGCCCCGGAACTGGTACTTGGCGAAGGCGTAGCCGGCCATGAGCGAGGTGACGAGGATCGCGCCCGTGGTGAAGACGGCGATGATTGCCGAGTTGAGGAACGAGCGCCCGACGCTGATGACGTCGGCCACCTGCCAATAGGCATCGAGGTTAGGCGATGCCGGGAACCAGACCGGCGGCACCGCCATGGTTTCCTGCGGGGTCTTGAGGCTGGTCAGCACCATCCACACCAGCGGGAAGGCGGCGACGACCGAGGCCAGGATAATGAGCGAAAAGATGATCGCCTTGGAGAGCGAAATGCCGGTCCAGCGCGGACGTTCGTTGCTGCGCGGTTCGGCGGAGGCAAGGACCTGGGTCATGCGCGGTCTCCCTTGCGGCCGAAGAAGGCGAACAGGGCGACGATGGCCACGATCAGCGAGAGCATCAGCGTCACCGACATCGCCGAGCCCAACCCGCCCTGGGCGCGTTCGATGCCGACGCGCCTTATATGATAGGTGAGGACATTGGTGGAATTGACCGGCCCGCCCTGTGTGATGAGCGCCACCGGCTCGAACACCTGCACCGCATTGATGATGGCGATGACCGAGGCAAAGAGCATGGTGTTGGCGAGCAGCGGCAGCGTGATAGTGCGGAACTTCTGGTCGGCGCGGGCGCCATCGATCTCGGCGGCCTCATAGAGTGAGGCCGGGATCTGGGTCAGCCCGGCCACCACCAGCACGGTGAAATAGCCGATCTGCTGCCAGACATTGAGGATGACGATCGAAAACAAGGCCGTATTGGGCGAGGAAAGCCAAGTCTGCGGCCCGATGCCGAACCAGCCCAGGATCTGGTTGAGCGGGCCTTCGGTCGGCGAATAGAGTTTTGAGAACACCAACGCCACCGCGATCATCGGCACCATATAGGTGGAAAACAGCACCGTGCGCAGGAAGACCCCGCCCCTGACATGCTTCTGGTGGACCAGCAGGCCCAGCCCTACCGACAGCGGCAGGATGATAATGACCGAGAGCGCCGTGTAGATGGCGGTATTGACCAGCGCGCCCTTGAAGTCGCGGCCGATCGAGGTGTTCGAGAAGATATCGACGAAGTTCTTGAGGCCGATGAACTGGGCGGTCTCGAAGCCGGTCTGCGTCGACCAGTTCTGGAACGACAGCCAGATGGTGAGCAGCATCGGCACGAAGATGAAGACGCCGATCACAGCGACGGCCGGGCCCAGCATCATGGCCAGCGATCCTATAGTCTGTCGTTGCATCGGCTATTCCTGAAAGTCGTCCTGTAGGTAGTGGTCAGCCCACCACCCTCGATCCATCCCCACCACCGCACTTCCCCGGCTTCAAGCCGGGGCCCACGGATTTCCCCACGCGGGTGGAGGATTGGAATGGGCCCCGGGTCTTCGCCCGGGGAAGTTCCGTGGTTGGGGTGAGTTGGTGGCGTGGTTACCCACGCCACCTTTGAGCCTTACTGCGCGTTGCGCGTCAGGATCTCTTCCGCGTCCGCCTGGGCATTGGCCTGGGCGTCAGCAGCGTTGAGCTGGCCGAACTGCATGGCTTCCAGCGTCTTCTGCAGGGCCTCGGAGAATTCCTGGCCGCCGAGAACGGTCGGGAACGGCTTGGCATCGGCGAGAGTCGCGGTGTAGCCGGCGAGGAACGGATCGGCGAGCTTGCCCGAAAGCGCGGTCACGTCCGAATTGCGTGACGGCAGGATACCCATCGAGATGAGGATATCGGCCATGGCCGAAGCGCCTTCCGGACCGGATTCCGGCCCATTGAGCCAGGTGAGGAAATCCCAGGCGGCAGCCTGTTCTTCCGGCGAGGCCTTGGCATTGACCACGGTCATCCACGAATAGGAGATCGAGCGGGCCTTGTCGCCCGACGGCCCCACGGGAATCGGCGCGGTGGCGATATCGGCGAAGGCATCGCCCATGCCGGCCTTGAGGGCCGATTCCCACCAATTGGCCATGATGATCATGCCGGTCTTGCCCGAGACGAAATTGTCCAGGAACGGCCCGGTGGTGTTGGCGTCGGCCGTGGCCATTGCCGGATCGGAATAGCCTTCCTTGATCAGCGTCTCATAGAGCTCGAAGGTCTGCTTGGCCTGGTCCGAATTGAGGACCGGCTTGCCGTCGACGACGAGGTCGCCGCCGTTCGAGACGAGGAGCGAGGCGAACGGGTGCAGCACGCCGGCAGCCCAGGAATTGATCAGGCCGAACCCCTGCTGGCCCTTTTCCTTGCTGGTCAGCGCCTTGGCGGCGGCCAGGAATTCGTCCCAGGTCTTGGGCGGCGCGGCAATGCCGGCCTCCTCGAACAGCTTCTTGTTGTAATTGAGCGCGTAGACGTCGATTTCGTTGGGCACGCCATAGAGGGTGCCCTTCTGGCTGGCAGCCGAGACGATGCCGGCCGGCCAGTTGGCGGTGACGTCGGCGGCAACCGCTTCGGAAGCCGGAGCGACCAGCGCATCCTTGGCCAGGTCCGGCAGCCAGGCGTCATAGATGCCGGCAATGGTGGCGCCGCCGGCACCGCCGCCCGAGGTCCGCAGCGTCGTCAGCAGGTCGCCGAACGGCACGGCGCGCACGGTGATCGCCACATCCGGATGCGCTTCCGAATAGGTCTTGGCGGCAGCTTCGAGCTTGGCAACGGTATCGGGCGCCCAGTGCGTCAGGAACGACACGTCGACGGCCCAGGCAGTACCCGGCATCATCGCGACGATGGCGATGGCGGCGCAAGAAATGCTCCGGTTAAGCTTCATTGAAATTCCCTCCTTTGACCGGGGATGGGTAGCCCGGCCCTGTTTGACAGAAGGAGAGGTTATAACGTCATAATTGGAGTGGCAAGAGGTTATAACGAGTTGGGGATTGGGGTACTGAGTTGGGGCCGAGGGCTCAGTGTTTGTTGCTCCCCCCTCCCAGCCTCCCCCGCAAGGGGGGAGGTGTTTCGATCGGGTTGCTGGAACGCAAAGCGCTCAACAAGCACGGTCAGCACCTCCCCCCTTGCGGGGGAGGCTGGGAGGGGGGAGCAACAAACCCAAAAACAAAAAGGGCGGCACGTGCCGCCCCTTCCCTTATTCCGCCAGCACCAACCCTTTGGTCAGTTCCAGCGCCTGCCGCTCGAACAGCCGGCGATAGATGCCGCCCTGCAGCTGGATCAGCTGGGCATGATCGCCTTCCTCGACGATCTTGCCCTTGTCGAACACCAGCAGCCGGTCGAGCGACTTCACGGTCGACAGCCGGTGCGCGATGACGAGGGTGGTACGCCCCACCATCAGCCGCTCCATGGCCCGCTGGATCAGCACTTCGCTTTCCGAATCCAGGCTCGACGTCGCTTCGTCGAGGATCAGGATCGGCGCATCGGCCAGGAACGCCCGGGCGATGGCAACGCGCTGGCGTTCGCCGCCCGAAAGTTTGACGCCCCGTTCCCCCACCAGCGTCTCATAGCCCTTGGGCAGGTCCGTGATGAAATCGTGGGCGCTGGCGAGGCGGGCCGCCTGCTCGATCTCGGCGCGGGTGGCGCCGGGGCGGGCATAGGCGATGTTCTCGGCCAGCGAACGGTGGAAGAGGATCGGCTCCTGCTGCACGATGGCGATCTGCTGGCGCAGCGAGGATTGCTGGACCTTGGAGATATCCTGCCCGTCGATCAGGATCTTGCCGCCCGTCACGTCATAGAGACGCTGGATGAGCTTGACGAAGGTCGTCTTGCCCGAACCCGAATGGCCGACAAGGCCCACCTTCTCGCCCGGCGCGATATGCACCGAGAAGTCGGTATAGAGCGGACGCGAATGGCTGCCGTAGCGGAAATCGATGTGGTCGAAGTCGATCTTGCCTTCCTCGATCACGATCGGCTTGGCGCCCGGCTTGTCCTCGATGCCCAGCTTCTGGTGATGAATGTCCACCAGCTCTTCCATGTCGTTGACCGACTTCTGGAGGTTGCGGATGTGCATGCCCACGTCACGCAGATAGCCCTGGAGAATGAAGAAGGTCGTCAGCACGAAGGTGATGTCGCCGGCCGAAGCCACGCCCGTCTGCCAGAGCCAGAGGCCCGCAGCCAGGATGGCGCCGCGCATGGCGAGCAGCATCACGCCCTGGACCGAGCCGTTGAGCGTGCCGCGGTTCCAGGTGCGGTCGGTGCGGTGGCTCCACTTGTCGACCACCTTGGAGAGGCGCGATTCCTCGCGCGTCTCGGCGCCGAAGGCCTTGACCACATTGTTGCACGAGATCGCATCGGCCAGCGCGCCGCCCAGCTTGGTGTCCCATGCATTGGAGAGCGTGGCGGCCGGGGCGACATAGCCCACCGAAAGGAAGAAGGTGAGACCGATATAAAGGAGCGAACCCACGCCCACGATCACGCCCATGATCGGCCAGTAGAGGCCAAGCAGGATCGTCGAGCCCACCAGCATCACCAACGAGGGGAAGAGCGCGACCAGAATCGTGTCGTTGAGGAGATCGAGCGCCCACATGCCGCGCGTGACCTTGCGCACGGTCGAGCCGGCAAAGCTGTTGGCATGCCAGTCGGTCGAGAAGCGCTGCAACCGGTGGAAGGAATCGGCGACGATGTCGCTCATCATCCGCAGCGTCAGCTTGATGATGCCCATGAAGGTGAGCTGGCGCAGGACGACCGAGCCAAGGCCCAGCACCATCAGCGCCCAGAACGCCACAATGGCGGCATTCCATGCAATCTCGTCGCCCGCCGCGCCGCTGGCGACGGCATCCACGAGCCGGCCCGAATAGAGCGGGGTCAGCACGTCCGCGATGGTGGCGACCATGATGAAGCCGACGATGGAGGCAATCCGCCACGGCTGTCTGGCCCAATGTTGGGCAGTAAATCCGAGCACGCTTTTGAACGCGTGCGCACGGATATCGAGCTTGAAACGAGCCATTGTTTTCGATCCGGACTCGCCCGCACGCGGCACGAGTATCCGGTCCCATAAAGCAGAGGAAAAAGAATACATCCGGCGGGGCGGGCTGCTTGGCGGCCCCGAAACACTCAAGTGCGGATGGTGGTGACCTTGCGCGAGCGACCTAACGGTGCTGCTTGGCCATAATCCCGAAACGAGGGAGTGCTCCGGCCGGGAAAACGCGCATATCTGTCATAAGACGCCTCCCTGTAGCGTGAGCGAAGAAGAGGTTTGTAGCTGAGGGTTTTGGGTTTGGGAAGGGGGAAAGAGGGGGCTGGGATAGTGCGAAGAGAGATAGGGGAATTGCCCCCCCAGCCTCCCCCGCAAGGGGGGAGGTGTTTCGATCCAGTTGCTTGAGCACTGAGCGTCCCACATCCTCGATCAGCACCTCCCCCCTTGCGGGGGAGGCTGGGAGGGGGGTGAGCCACAAGCATATGTCGCCCCCCTACCCCCACACCCCATCCCCTGCTATCTCTCCCATCCCCACCACCGCAGCACGCTTATGTCCCCACGCCCCCACAACATCCCGCTCGGCATTCTCGCCGGTATCGGCGCCGGCGCCTTCTGGGGTGGCGTGTTCCTGTTGCCAAAGGTGCTGCCGGAGTTTTCCCCGTTCGAGCTGACGGTCGGGCGTTACCTTATCTATGGGCTGGTTTCCCTGGCGCTGCTCGCCCCGCAATGGCGGCGCATCCAGAGGGTGGTCACCAATGCCGACTGGCTGGCGCTCGTGCGCCTCTCGATGCTCGGCAACATCGTCTATTACGTGTTCCTGGTCGAAGCGATCCACCTGGGCGGCGTCGCCATCGCCTCGCTGATCGTGGGCCTGATCCCGGTCGTGGTGACCCTTGTCGGCTCACGCGATCACGGCGCCATTTCGCTCAGGAGCCTCGTCGGCCCGCTACTGGTCATTGCCGTGGGCATGGTGCTCATCAACTACGATCTTTTCGTCATCGAACCGGGCGGGGGCGATCCCTGGCTCAAGCTCGTGGGCGTCCTTTGTGCGGTCGTGGCGCTCGGCTGCTGGTCGGCCTATGCGGTGGGCAACGCCCGCTGGCTGGGCAAGGTCCACGACATTTCGAGCCAGGATTGGTCGCTGCTGACCGGCCTCGTCACCGGCGCGCTGGCGGTGATCCTCGCCATCCCCGTCTTCATGCTGTCGCCGCCCCATGACGGCTCGGCCTGGATGAACTTCTGGATCGGCAATGCCGTCATCGCCATCGGCGCCTCGGTCATTGCCAATGGCCTGTGGAACGCTGCGAGCCGCTTGCTGCCGCTCACGCTTTCCGGCCAGATGATCATCTTTGAAACCCTCTTTGCGCTGCTCTACGGTTTTCTCTTCGAACAGCGCTTCCCGCGGCCGCTCGAAATGCTGGCGATCGCGGCTCTCATTATCGGCGTGACCTGGTCGGCGCGGCTGCACCGGGGACACGTCGCCCAGCACCAATAAGAAGGCGAGGAGACCATGACTCAAGACGTGAACTGGACTGAACGACCCTACCACCGGCGCTGGCTCCTCGATCAGGCCAACAGCCTCTTCGACTTCTTCCAGCAGGCTTCGATCAACCCGTCCGGCGGCTTCTACGAGCTCACCGACGACGGCAAGCCGCAGACCTGGCTCAACGGGCTGCGCCAGATCCACGTCACCACGCGCATGGTCCACTGCTTCTCGGTCGGCAGCCTTCTCGGCCGCCCCGGTTCGGACGAGATCATCGACCACGGCCTCGCCTATATCTGGGACAAGCACCGCGACGCCGAGTTCGGCGGCTATATCTGGAGCCTGGACAATGCCGGGCCCAAGGACACCAGCAAGCAGGCCTATGGCAACGCCTTCGTGCTGCTGGCCGCCTCGAGCGCCAAGGTCGCCGGCCGCCCCATGGCCGACCAGATCCTTGCCGACATCACCGAAGTCATCAACACGCGCTTCTGGGAAGAAGCCAATGGCGCGGTGACCGAGGAGTTCAACCGCGACTGGTCCCCGATCAGCAATTATCGCGGCCAGAACTCGAACATGCACCTGACCGAAGCGCTGATGGCCGCCTTCGAGGCGACGGGCGACCGCGCCTATCTCGACAAGGCCGAACGCATCGCCGACCTCATCATCAACCGCAATGCGCGCAAGCTTGGCTGGCGCGTGGCCGAGCACTTCGATTCCAACTGGGTGCTCGATGAAGGCTATCGCGGCGCCGACATGTTCCGCCCCGCCGGCACCACGCCCGGCCATTGGCTCGAATGGGCGCGGCTGACGCTCCAGCTCTGGGTTCTCGGCGGCAAGAAGATCGATTGGCTCAAGGAGGCCGCGCAGGGCCTCTTCAAGGCCTCGATCGACCTGGGCTGGGACCGCACGCGCGGCGGCTTCTATTATACCCTCGACTGGCAGAACCAGCCGGCCCTCAAGCAGAAGCTCTGGTGGCCGGTAAGCGAAGCCATCGGCGCCGCCGCCTTCCTCAAGGCCCATACGGGCGAAGCCTATTACGAGGAATGGTACCGCAAGCTCTGGGACTTCGCCGCCAACCACCTCGTCGACGTCGACAAGGGCGGTTGGCATCCCGAGCTGAGCGAAGACCTCAAGGTCGGCTCCAGCCTCTTCGAGGGCAAGCCGGACATCTACCACGCCCTGCAAGCCTGCCTCATCCCGCTGTTCCCGGCGGAAGGCAGCCTCACCAAGGGCATCAAGGATAGCGGCGGTCGGATTTAGGCTCGAACTGCGGAGCCCGCGGCTCACCCCTCCCTAGCCCTCCCCACAAGGGGGAGGGTGGGTGTCTTTGGCTAGATCGAGCAACAAACCCCACCCTCCCCCTTGTGGGGAGGGCTAGGGAGGGGGAAGCCCCAAACACCGTCCGCGCGTGGTGGTCTCCCTCCCCCTTGCGGGGAGGGGATAGGGGTGGGGTCACATCAACAACCAAACTTCAGTTAACTCCCCATGCACCCCACGCATGCCTCCTCTGCCGTCCGCCCCCTACCACTCTCCCCCGGTCTGCCCCATTTATCACCCGTACAAGGAAGGACCCAAACAAATGACCATTCGCCAGAAACTCGCTCAGTTCGCCCAGTATCGCCAGACGATCCGTGAGCTCTCCGCTCTCGACAATCATCAGCTCAAGGATCTCGGCATCACCCGCGCCGACATCAAGAATATCGCTCGCGGCCCGGCGCTCTAACCAGCAGCCTCGCACCAGCGAAGACCGAACGAAGGCGCCCGCAAGGCGCCTTTTGTTTTTGGGTGGATTGTGGACGCAGCTCACCCGAGGCGAGCAGCCCCAGCAACTCGAATTCTCCTCCCCGGCGAAAGCCGGGGCCCAGGATAGCCCCGCACCCACAGCACATCCCATCTGGCTCCCAGCCTTCGCGGGAGAGGACACGTTGAGGTTTGGTGACGATGAGCGTGCCCTGCCGCAGGATTGCATGGCACGCTGACAGCAAGCAGCGATATTGGGCCCGGCCCCAAGCCTCGCCTCCAGCTCCACCTGCCTCCGGAGCCGCGCTTCACCCCCGCTTAACCCTAGCCCCGCAATTCTCCCCATCGTCCGCCGCCGCAGGGCAAAATGCCTGCAGGAATTCCTCCGACGGGCAGGCGCATGTCTCTGGTCCACACTACCGACTCCGCGGTCCTTGCGGGCCGCGCCGCGGGTGCGGAATACATCCAGGCGCGCGCAGCCGCCTGGTTGCCCTTCATGGTGGCCGCCTGGATCTTTTCGGGCGGCATCATTCTTTTCGAGCCCTCGCTCTACGAATTCTTCTTCGTGCCCGTCTTCGGCCTCGCCATCCTCGCCGGCTTGCGCCTCTACCGCTCGACCCTGCCGCTTCTGGTGCTGACCCTCGTCATGGTGCCCTTCTCGCTGATCGCCGCGTTCCAGGTGGTCAATATCGAGATGTCGCAGGCCTTCATCTTCGCCATCGTCACGGTCTTCCTGCTGCTGACCACCTATTTCGCGGCCAATTACGTGGCGGTCGATACCCATCGGCGCATGCGCACCATCATCATCGCCTATGCCGCCATCGCCGTGCTCTCCAGCATCATCGGCGTCCTCGGCTATCTCCACCTCATCCCCGGCGGCGAGTTGTTCCTGCGCTATGGACGCGTCAAGGCGATGTTCAAGGACCCCAACGTCTTCGGGCCATTCCTCATTCTCCCCGCCATCTTCGCGCTCCAGAAGGTGCTGCTCACCCGCAACCTCAAGCGGATGGTGACGGGCAGCGCCGTGTTCCTCATCGTCTTCTTGGGCGTCTTCGCCAGCTTCTCGCGCGCCGCCTGGGGCAATTTCGCCGCCTCCGCCCTGCTCTGCTTCCTGCTGGTCTTCCTTCTGGAGGCAGGCATTCGCGACAAGGTACGGCTGATCCTCCTCGGCCTCGCCGGTGGCGCCCTCCTCATCGTGGCGCTCGCCGGCATCATTTCCACCCCGGCCTTCAACGCCCTCTTCGAAACCCGCGCCAGCGTCACGCAGGATTACGATACCGGCGAAACCGGCCGCCTCGGCCGCCAGGGCTACGCCTTCGATCTGGCGCTCCAGCATCCCTGGGGCCTCGGCCCCATGGAATTCGGCACGCTCGAAATCTCCGAAGCGCCGCACAACAGCTACGTCACCGTGATCCATCATTACGGTTGGGGCGGCGGCCTCGCCTTCTACCTTCTTATCGGTCTCACGCTCTGGCGCGGCATCTGGGGCCTCCGCTTCAAGGCCACCCGCCTGCTGCTGATCCCGTTGCTATCGGCCTATGTGCCGCTGGTGGTGGAAGCGGCCATCATCGATATCGATCACTGGCGTCATTTCTTCCTCATCATCGGGCTCATCTGGGGCGTCACCACGTTCAACGCCGCGGACAGGCCGCGCCCCGAGCGCGAGGCGGCGCTGATCTAGCCCGCTTGCGCCGCACGGGAAGTATTGATCCAATAGGGGATAAGCGCGTTATCCTGCCGATCCTGCCTGGAACAAGTCTAGGACCGTTCAAGTGCCCGGTGCTCCGATCATTGAACTGCGCAATCTAGGCAAGCACTACGGCAACACCGTCGCGCTCAACGATATCAATCTCGATATCCTCGATAACGAGGCCTTCGCCCTGCTCGGCCCCAACGGCGCCGGCAAGACCACCCTCCTCCACATTCTCTGCTCGATACTGACGCCCGATACCGGCACCGCCATCATTGCCGGCTTCGATGTCGTCCGCCAGCCGCTCAAGGCCCGCAAGCACCTCGGCGTCGTCTTCCAGGAGCCGAGCCTCGATGACCGCCTCACGGTCTACGAAAACCTCGATTTCCACTGCCTCATCTACCAGGTGCCTGCCCGCGAACGAAAAGCGCGCATTGCCGACGTGCTCGACCTCGTCGAGCTCTCCGATTGGCGCGACCGGCTGGTCCGCACCCTCTCTTCGGGCATGAAGCGACGCCTCGAAATCGCCCGCGCCCTGGTCCACGATTCCCGCATCGTTTTCCTCGACGAGCCTACCGTCGGCCTCGACGTCCAGTCGCGCGCACGCATCTGGGATTACCTCAACGAACTGCGCCAGCGCCGTCGGCTCACCCTCGTCGTTACCACCCACTATATCGAGGAAGTCGAGAACTGCGACCGCGCCTGCATCATCGATCAGGGTCAGGTCATGGCCATCGGCACGCCTACCAGCCTCAAGGCCGAATACGGCCACCGCTCGCTGCGCGTCATCCCCATCGATGACGGCGCGCGGCGCGAAATCCTCGCCGCCTATCCCGAAAGCATCCAGTACGGCGACGAAGTGGTGATCCCCGTACCCGACGATCAGTTCGCCGGCGCCTTCCTTGCCCGCTACGGCAATCGTGTCGGCGAGTTCGTGCTCGATACGCCCAGCCTCGAACAGGTCTTCCTGGCTCTCACCGGCCGCGCCCTGCGCGACAAGGAGGCGTCCGGGCGCGAGCGCACCTATGCCTTCGGCCAGCGCGGCGGAGAACATACCCGATAGGAGAAGTGCCTTGCATCTGATCGGAGGGGTCTATGCCATCTGGCTGCGCGAGGTGAAGCGGGCGCTGCGCGACCGCGGGCAACTCATCGGTGGCGTCAGCCGTCCCCTGCTTTGGGTGCTCATCATGGGCATCGGCCTCAACCCCTATTTCCGCGGCGAAATCTACGGCGAAGTTCGCTTTGTCGTGCCCTACACCTACCTGCAGTTCATCTTCCCGGCCGTCATCGTCCTCAACATCATGTACACCTCCGTGCAGTCGGCCGTGTCGGTGATCTGGGATCGCGAGTTCGGGTTCCTGCGTGAAGTCCTCGTGTCTCCCATGCCGCGCAGCCTCATCCTCTTCGGCAAAGTGCTGGGCGGCACCACCGTCTCGGTGCTTCACGGCTGCCTCGTCCTCGCCCTCGCCCGCTTCGCCGACGTCACCTTCTCCTGGGAGCAGCTTTTCCAGGGTCTCGTGCTGATGACCCTGCTCTCCTTCGGCCTCGTGTCCCTCGGCGTCATCATCGCCAACCGCATCCGCAGCTTCGAGGGCTTCGGCGTCTTCTCCAACGCCATCATCCTGCCGCTCTACTTTACCTCAAGTTCGATCTTCCCGCTCGATCCGGCGCTGTCGCGGGCGCAGATGACGGTGATCTATCCCGAATGGCTCATCGTCCTCGTCACCTGGAACCCCATCACCTACGCGGTCGATGCCCTGCGCGGTGTGTTCCTCAACTTCAACCAGTTCAATCCCAGCCTCGGCCCCGCCATCATCGTTGCCATGGCCGTGGGCTTCTTCCTCATCGCCCTCTGGGAATTCCAGAGGAACTGAGCGGTGTCCGAGCGCGCCGACAATGACCGGCAGGAACAGGGCGGCTTCTTCCGCTCGCGGATGTGGCGCGACCTCGTCATCGTGGCCCTCACCATCGCCCCGATAGCGCTCGTTTACCTCCTCCCCACCGACACCTCCCTCGCCGAGGTCGAACGCCGCGGTCAGCTCACCGCCTGCGTGCCTACCGCCTATCCACCGCTCGTGATGCAAGGCGAGGACCGCGGCTTCGATATCGCCGTCCTCACCGAGATGACCAGGCGCCTGGGGGTCGGGCTGACGCTCAACGTCAACCCGGCCATCGGCCAGGATTTCAACCCGCGCAACTGGCGCATCAACCGCGCCCAATGCCAGATCCTGGCCGGCGGCGTCGTGGTCTCCGCCCAGACCCGCTCGTTCCTCGAAACCATCAGCACCGATATCGAAACCGGCTGGGCCGTCCTCTCGGCAGGTTCGGTCGATCTCCCTCGTGGCGCCAGGGTCGCCATCCTTCCCGGCGGTGGCGGCCTCGATCGCGTGGCTCTTTCCGCCTTGCTGCGCCAATACGGCGTTGCCGTCTCACTCGTACCCAATACCGCCGCGCTCGAGCAGGCCATTGCCAGCGGCACCGTCGCGGCGGGCATCACCGAAAGCCTCGGCGCCCGCGCCATTGCCGGCAACCATCCCGGCTGGACCGTCGCCTGGCTCCCCCCGCCCTCGGCGCGCTACCCGCTCGGCTACGGCCTCTGGAAGGGCGACCTCACGCTCAAGAAGCGCCTGCAATCCATTCTCGCCGACATGGAGCGCGACGGATTCATCCGCGCGCTCGAAACCCGCTACGACATCCTGCCGATCCAGACCATCGCGCAACTGGGCACGGAGACGCCGCAGTGAATTTCCTCAACGATCTCTCCCTCTCCCAGATCATGACGCGGCTGGTGGGCTATCTCATCGTGGTCCTCGTCCACGGCTTCGCGCTGGCCGGCCTTGCCACCCTTTTCGGCGATCGCGACCCGGCCCATTCCGGCCGCCTCACGCTCAATCCCCTGCCCCATGTCTCGCTGCCCGGCCTCGTCGCCGCCATTCTCTTTCAACCCTCCTGGATGCGCCCGCTCCCCATCGAGGACCGCGCCCTGCGCGGCGGCCGGCTCGGTCTCGTCTTGCTCTACGTCGCGAGCCTTGCCGTCGTGCTGGCCATCGTGCCGATCCTCACCCCCGTCCGCATCTGGCTCTCGACGCTCCTCACCGGCACCGCCGCCGTTTCCGTCCTCGGCACGATCGATGCCGCCCAACGGCTTGGCCTGTGGTTCGTGCTGCTCAACGCCCTGCCGCTGCCCGGCCTCACCGGCTCGCTGCTCCTGCAAGCCGCCTATCCGCCGGTCATGCCGCAAGTCCGCCGACTCGAATTGCCCGCCATGCTGATTTTTCTCGTCATCCTGGGAACCGGCGCGTTTCAGTCGGCGTTTAGCCCCCTGCAATCGAGCTTGGTTCGTCTCCTGATGAACTGAGCGCTTTGGCATAGGCTTTTGCCTTACCGGCAGGGGCCGAAAAGTCTCACGCTATATGGCATTTTGGCAAAATCGAAGTTGACCGGAATGCAGCAAGGTCCGAGACTTAGAAGGCGAATAGATTTCCGGGCGGCACCAATGGGGCCGCGTTCACCTTGGTGTAGGAGGATATCTTGCCATTCCCCAACAAACTCATCGCAGGCCTGGCAGCGCTCGCCGCTGGCGTGACCCTGCATGGCGGTGCCGTCGCGGCTGACGGGCACTTCACCGCCGAGCAGGCCACGCGAGGGCAGACCCAATTCAATTCCAACTGTGGTTCCTGCCACGGCATGCAACTTGAAGGCGGCGTTGGTCCCGCGCTCAAGGGCGTCGATTTCCTGGGCAACTGGGGCACTGCCGGCGGCATCTACGATTACTTCTCGGTCGCCATGCCCCCCACCGCACCCGGCAAGCTGGGTGAGGCGGTCTATGTCGATATTCTGGCCTATATTTTGAGCGCTAACGGCCTTGCCGCCGGCAGCGAGGAACTGACCGCCGATCCCACCGTGCTCGGCGCCATCAACCTCACCGAGGCTGCCGCCGCCAATGCCGGCGCCGCCGCTCCGGCGGCCGACGCCACTACCGAAACGGCCAATGCCGCGCCTGTGCCGCAGGCTTTCACCTGGGGCAAGTCGCTGCCGACCAAGCAAACTGATGGCACCATCAAGGATGTCGTCTCGGGCAGCGCCGCTGCCAATCCGTGACCGTGACGCCGGCGGATGGTCGCCGGCGCAATCGACGGCCTTCTCGGACCGCCGTGGCTAGAAACCATTTTGGGAGACCCCTGATGACACTCCGTCTGACGACCCTGCTGGCCTTTACCGCCCTGTCGGCGATGAGTCTGCCCGCATTCGCGCAGGATGCTGCCGCCACGCCTGCCGCCCCCCGTGCCTACAAGCCCGTGACCAACGACATGATCCTCAACCCACCGCCCGAGGAATGGATCAGTTGGCGCCGCACGGTCGACAACCAGGGCTATAGCCCGCTCGACCTCATCAACAAGGATACCGTCAAGAACCTCGAGCTCGCCTGGGCCTGGCCCATGGCCGCCGACGGCCAGCAGGAAGCCGCTCCGCTGGTGCATGACGGCATGATGTTCCTCTCGACCAACCAGAACATCATCCAGGCACTGGACGCCAAGACCGGCGACCTCGTCTGGGAATACCGGCACGTCCTGCCGCAATTGCCGGCCTCCTGGGGCTACCAGCTCAACCAGGCCCGCCGCCAGAAGAACTCCATCGCGCTCTATGACGACAAGGTCATTGTCGCCACCGCCGATGCCAAGCTCGTGGCGCTCGATGCCGCCACCGGCAAGGTGGCCTGGGAAACGCAGGTCTACGACACCCAGAAGGGCTACAGCTATACCGTCGGCCCGCTGATCGTGAACGACAAGATCATCTCGGCCATTTCCGGCTGCTCGATCGCCGGCACCGCGGGTGGTTGCTTCATCGCCGCGCATGACGCCAAGACCGGCAAGGAGATCTGGCGCTTCAACACGATCGACGATCCCAAGAACCCCGAGCAGGAAGCCTCCTGGGGCGGTGTTCCGCCCGAGAACCGCTGGGGCGGCACGCCCTGGACCACGGGCTCCTACGATCCGCGCACCAACACCACCTTCTGGGGCGTGGGCATGCCCGGCCCCTATTCCCAGCTGATCCGCGGCTCGGGTGACGGCCCGGTGCTCTACACCAACAACACCCTGGCCCTCGATGCCGATACCGGCGAGCGCAAGTGGAACTTCTCCCACCTGCCCGCCGACAACTGGGACCTGGACAGCCCGTTCGAGCGTATCCTCGTCGACGAGGGTGAGGGCGACGCCGCCAAGCACCTCCTGGTGACCGTGCCCGGCAAGGACGGCATCGCCTTCGGTCTCGACCGCGATACCGGCAAATACCTGTGGTCGCGTGACACCGTCTACCAGAACGTCGTCAAGAGCATCGATGCCGAAGGCAAGGTGACGCTCAACAACGACCTCGTGCCGACCGCCGTCAACCAGGAAGTCTTCGTCTGCACCTCGGTCTCGGGCGGCAAGCTCTGGATGACCGGCGCCTATAGCCCGCGCACCAAGACCTATTACGTGCCGCTGGCCGAGGCCTGCAACACCGTGACCCCGACCGTCACCGAATTCACGGCCGGTAACGCCGTGGGTGCCACCAAGTTCGGCCCGCGCGTGCTGCCGCCCAACATCACCAATGGCGGTGTGGTGGAAGCCATCAACGTGGCCGATGGCGCCCGCAAGTGGCGTCATGAGCAGCGCCCGACCTTCACCTCCTCGCTCCTCGCCACCGGTGGTGGCCTGGTCTTCGGGGGTGACGCCGGCCGCTTCCTCATGGCCATGGATGAAGAGACGGGCGACGTTCTCTGGCAGACCCGCCTCAATGCTCCGATCGGCGGCTATCCGATGACCTACGAGATCGATGGCGAGCAATATCTCGCCGTGCCCACGGGCTTCTCCGCCCAGGCCGGCAGCTCCGCCTCGATGTTCCCGGAAATCCCGGTGCCGTCGGGCTCGGGCAACTCGCTCTTCGTGTTCAAGCTGCGCAACACCGCGCAGACGGCCAGCAAGTAAGCCGGCCCGCCAGGCTTTATGGGAACGGGGGGCGCTGCCCCCCGTTTCAGTCTCAGTCCACAAGGTTCGCCATGTTCCCGCGCCTTTTCATCAGCGCCGTCCTCTTCTTCGCCACCTGCGCGGGCGCCTTCGCCCAGGGCGGCGGCCTGCCCCAGGAATTGCAGAACAACACGCGGCGCATGCAGGGCGACCAGATCACCTTCTGCCTCGATGAGCAGAGCGTGGGCGCCCCCTTCGATCACGCCGTCGGCCTGGCCATCGCCTCGGCTTTGCTCCTCAACGCCAAGTTCACCCGCGCTCCCTCCGGCTTCGGCCTCGATGCCCAGGGTTATTTCGACGAACTCCAGATCGTCATGGCCAACGAGTGCGATGTCCTCCTCGGCGTCTCGCTCCAGCCCAACTTCCCCTATCCCGAATGGGCCTCGCCCACCCGCGCCTACGCGCAGGTGCCCTTCGTGCTGGCAGTGACCGATCCGAGCTACAACAAGCTTTCCGATATCCCCAAGGACAAGACCCTGGGCACGGCCCTCGGCTCGATCGGCGAATACGCCTTCATCACCTACAACCAGCAATTGCCCGAGGCCGAGCGCTGGCGGCGCCTGCCTTATGCCGATGCCAAGCTGATGGTGCAGCGCCTCAAGGACGGCACGCTCGGCGGCATCATCCTCTGGGGTCCATCCCTCGGCCGCGCCGTCGGCGGCGATCCGGCCAAGGCCGGCATCCGCGTCATCGACACCGCCCCGGTCGCGCAGTCCTTCGTGCTGGTGGGTGCGCTGGTATCCAGCCGCGACGCTTTCCTGCGCTCGCAGGTCGATAGCGCCATTTCCTCTCTCGCGGCCGATGGTACGATACAGCAATTGCTCGACCAGTTCGGCTACCAGGGCAAACCCGGCCCGCAATAGTCGCCGCACCAACACACAGACCAGAGGATAGAGATGGCCAAGGCGTTCTCGCTCTCAGACCTGCGCCATGAATGGCCGTCCCTGCTTGCTGCAATAGCCGGCCTTGTCGCCTTCAATTTCGAGCACCAGATCATGGAGGCCGGCAGCGTCGCCTCCCTGCTCGCCGCCGCGGTGCTCATCGCCACCATCGTCATGGCCTCGGTCCGCGTCGCCCACCACGCCGAGATCCTCGCCGCCAAGGTCGGCGACCCCTACGGCACCATGATCCTGACGCTCTCGGCCGTCGCCGTCGAAGTACTGGTGCTGGGCATATTGATGCTCAACGTCGCCTCGCCCACCCTCGTACGCGACACCATCTATTCGGCCGTGATGCTGGACGTGAACGGCATCCTCGGCCTCGCCGCCATCATCGGTGGCTACCGCTTCGGCGAGCAGCCCTATAACGACGATTCCGGCCGCACCTATGTGGTGATGATCCTCACCGCCATGGGCATTTCCATGATGGTTCCCGAATTCATTCCCGGCGACAAATGGCACTATTATTCGCTGTTCACCATCGGCGCGATGGCCGCGCTCTACGTCCTCTTCCTGCGCCAGCAGGTGGGCGTCCATTCCTATTTCTTCAGCTACGCCTATCCCAAGTCGCGAGGCGGCGAGAGCGAGCATGAGGATAGTCCCGCCGGCGCCTCGGTCGCACTCCTCATCGGCGGCGTCGTGCTCATCGGCCTGCTCGCCGAAGTCATGTCCGGATTGTTCAACAAGGGCCTCGAAGGCTCGGGCGCCCCGCCCGCCCTCGCTGCCGTCGTCGTGGCCTCGATCTCTGCCGCACCCGAAATCCTCACCGCCCTACGGGCGGCCTTGGCCAATCGCATGCAGGCGGTCATCAACATCGCGCTCGGCGCATCTTTATCGACCGTCATCCTCACGGTGCCGGTCATGGAGGCCATCGCGCTCTTTTCGGGTCAGCCCTTCGTCATGGCCATGACCCCGGTGCAGACCATCATGGTCCTCATCACGCTCATCGTGGCCGCCATCAATCTCTCCGATGGCGAGACCAACGCCATCGAAGGCATGACGCACTTCGTGCTCTTCGCCACCTTCGTGATGCTGACGTTCCTCGGCCTTTAGCCGGCCAGCAGTTCGGACGGCGGCATCTGCACCGCCGCCTCGGGCGTGAAGAGGTCGATGACGATGCCGTTGGGGTCGCGGATCACGGCATGCACCGCATTCCCGAAGCCACGGGCATCCTCGACGATCTCGACGCCTTCGGCATGAGCGGCGTGCACGGCCGCGACCACGTCCTCGATCACGAAGGTGATGTAGGCACCTTCGACGATTCCCCGCGCGCCGCGCGGCACGAACTCGCTGACCTCATCGATCAGCCCCAGTTCGAGCCGCGTCTCGCCCGGCAGGGAAAAGACCCGCAGCCAGCCGTGGGTTTCCGTCTCCACCATGCCGAATACCCGCTGGTAGAAGGCGGCGCTATCGCTGAGATCCTTGCAGAGGATATTGAACCTGATGCGGTGCGTGACCGGCATGTTGCCCTCCTAATGGTGCGCGTGATGTTCGGCGTTGTGCTTGCGCGTGGCCGTCGCCTTCTTGGCTGAGGCCGAGCGCTGCGCTGCCGGCCTGCTGGCCGAAGCCTTGCCGCCGATCTCGCCGCCGCTTTGGGCCGACACGTGCGTCTCCATCTCATTGCGGCTCGCGCCGGATTTGTCGGCGCCGCCGCTCTCCTTGCTGGCGGTTGCCCAGGCACGCAACTCCGCTTCGTTCTCGGAAACGTCACGCTTCCCGTGACCCTTCGCGATGTGATCGGCCTTCCGTTCCTGCTTGTCGGTATGATTGGATTTGTCGCCACGAGGCATGATGCTCTCCTGTTCAGGCTGGGGCGCGGCGCGGGCGGGTCAGAGGCTCGTCTGCCATTTCGTTGGCCAGGACAGGAAACCGGCAAAATTGCCCTGTTCCTCTTCTCCGCCGTGGCCGGTTGACGCGCGCCGCCAGGCTATAGAAACCGACCGGCCCATCGCATGGTTCCCGCTATCCGCAACGGAACCGCAGCCCCGCTTCCGGGGTTGTTGGCGTAGTTGCGGAGAAGACGATGAGCGACGATCCCCATTCCGACGATTCCGTCTGGCGAGACCCTGAATTCGAGCAGGCCGTCCGCGATACGGCCTACTTCATGTGGGAACAGGATGGGCGTCCGGCGGGCCGTGAAAAGGATTACTGGTTCCGCGCCATGGAGCAGCACCTGCGCATGCGTCGCAATGAGAAGGAGCTGCGCGACGGCATGCAATGACCGCCGCAGGGTTGGCATTTTTGTGCCCAGCCCGTAATGGTTCGCGGGACCATTCCGCGCCGAGACTCCGATGCCCCAGGACACGTCGCACCGCGACCCGATCCACATTGCCCTGACCTTCGACGACCGCTACTGGGCTCCGGCCTATGCGACCATGCGCTCGATCTGCATCGTCTCGCGCCGCCGCGCCAATATCGTCTTCCACCTCATGCATATGGGCCTGGGCGAGGAGCACCGGCAGGCGCTGACGGCCATCACCGCCGAATACGGCGCGACGCTCGAGTTCTACGATCTCGAAAGCGACGGCGCCCTCATGGACCGCGTGCGGCAATTGCCGCCCGTCAAGCACCGCCACCTCAATTTCAGCCCCATGGTCTATATCCGCCTCTTCCTCACGGACATCGTGCCCGGGACGGTGGAGCGGCTGATCTATATCGACTGCGACATGATGGTCCGCGCGCCCATCGAGGCGCTCTACGATCTCGACCTGGGCGATTACCCGATCGCCGCCGTCCTCGACCCCTACGGCACCGGCTTCCAGACCGGGCGCGACTTCCGGCCCAAGCCCTATTACGACACCACCGAGCCCTTCTTTAACGCCGGCCTCATGGTCATAGACACCCGGCGCCTCGCCGCGATCGATCCGGTGGCCACGGCAAAGGCTCGGCTCTCGGCGGAGGAATTCGCCTCGGTCTATTACGACCAGGACATCCTCAACATCGCGCTACGCAGCAACTGGCGCGTGCTCGAGCCCATGTGGAACCTCCAGAACCCCACGCCCTCGCACGAGGCGCTCGATCCGCGGGTCGTCCACTATACCGGCACCAACAAGCCGTGGCTGCTCTTCGGCGAGACCGCCTTCAAGCGCAATTACCGCCACATCATGACGAACGACTATTTCTACCTGTTCCTGCGCGAGCGCATCGCCGCGCGCCTGCCCTGGCTGAGGCCCTTCCTCAAATTGAAACGGCCCGCCCCGGTTGCGACCGGGACGGGCCGGGAACTTCCCCGCTCCGCGCCTTAATGCCCCGCGGGCTTGGGCGGCAGCCAGCGTCCGAGCATCACCTCGATGATCTCGATGATCGCGTAGACGCCCAGGCCCAGGAACGAGAGGGCGAAGAGCGCGGCGAAGGCCAGCGGCGTGTTGAGCTGCGAGGTCGCCGAGAGCAGCAGGTAGCCCAGCCCGCTCGAAGCGCCCATGAACTCGCCGATCACCGCGCCGATCACCGCCAGCGTGATGGCGACCTTGGCGCCCGTCAGCACGAACGGCAGCGCCGCCGGGAACTGCACCTTGTAGAACACCTGCCAGGGCGAGGCCTTGAGGCTGCGCGCCAGCTCGATCAGCTCGCGCGGCGTCGCGCGCAGGCCCGCCGCCGTATCGATGATGATCGGGAAGAAGGCCACCAGCCAGACGATGGCGAGCTTGGATTCCAGCCCCGTGCCCAGCCACACCAGCACGATCGGCGCCAGCGCCACCTTGGGCACCGACTGCAGGCCGACCAGCAGCGGATAGAACATCAGGTTGAGCGCGCGCGAATTGGCGATGGCCACCGCCAGCGGAATGCCGACGACGAGAGCCAGCAGGAACCCGAGCACGGTTTCCTGCAGGGTCACCCAGCCTTCCTTGAGCAGCAGCGGGAACCATTTGACGAAGGCCACGGCCACGTCTTCGGGCGGCGGCAGAACGGCCGGCGACACCTTGAAGATGTGGCAGGCAGCCGACCAGAGGGCGAGGATGATGACGACGCCGAGGAGAGGGTAGGCGATGCGCGAAAAGGTGTCGTTCATGGTCAGTGTCCCAGCAGGCCCAGCGCTTCGCTGGCGCGGCGTTCGGCCTCGGTGAATTCGGGGGTGAAGCGCGTGGCCTGGCTGCGGGTGCCCGGCAGCGACACGTTGAACTCGAGATGCACGCGGGCCGGCCGGCGCGAGAACACCACGACCTTGTCCGACAGATAGATGGCTTCCGAGATCGAGTGCGTCACGAACAGCACGGAGGCCTTGGTCTCGTCCTTCACCTTGAGCAGCAGGTCGTTCATCTCCAGCCGGGTGAATTCGTCGAGCGCGCCGAACGGCTCATCCATGAGCAGCAGCCGGGGCTTGTGGATGAGCGCGCGGCAGAGCGAAACGCGCTGCTGCATGCCGCCCGAAAGCTCATGCGGGCGCGAATTGGCGAAGGAGGAGAGCCCGGTCAGCGCCAGCAGCTCGTCGGCGCGCTTGAGCGCCTGCGCATCCTTGCGGCCAAGGATTTCCATCGGAAACAGCACGTTCTCGCGCACGGTGCGCCAGGGCATCAGGCTGGGCTGCTGGAATACGAACCCATAGTCCGAGTAAGGACCGGTCACTTCCTTGCCGGCCACCGTCACCGATCCCGAAGTCTTGGGGATCAGGCCCGAGACGATCTTGAGCAGGGTGGTTTTGCCGCACCCGCTTGGGCCCAGCAGAGCGACGAACTCGCCTTCATCGAAGGTCAGGTTCGCCTCGTCCAGAGCAACGACTTCGCGGCCGGAGCCGCCGAAGACTTTCCGGACATTGGTAATTTCAACAAAGGCCATCATACCCCTTTCGGCCGGAACTGCAGCAAAGCAGGCGCGAAAAGGGGCGCCGAAGCTGCTAGATCAGCTTGCATGTCTCCTGAAATATCTTATGATGTTCTTATGGTCAACAAGACCTCAGAGACCTTTCCGTCGGGGGCACGCACCTGCGAGGAAAAAGGGAGAAAACACATGCTGCGTAAATTCGTCGGGGTGCTCGCCGCACTCTCCGGCCTGGCCGCCACGCCGGTCCTCGCCGACAATACCAAAGTCACCTTCATGCTCGATTTCATCAGCCTGGGCCGTCACGCTCCCTGGTATGTCGCGCTGGACAAGGGCTATTTCGCCGAAGAGGGCCTGGACGTCGAGATCCTTCCGTCCAAGGGCACCGCTGACGCCATCCGCGGCGTCGTGACGGGCCTCGCGCCCATCGGCTTCATCGACGTGCCGAGCCTGGTGGCTTCGGGCGCCGCCGGCGGCGACATCAAGATCGTGGCTGGCGCCTATGTCGAGGCTCCCTACTGCGTCTATTCGCTCAATCCGGGCGCCAACGTCACCGAACCCAAGCAGCTTGAAGGCCTCAAGTTCGGCTCGTCCTCGGCCTCCTTCCTGCCCCAGATCTGGCGCGCCATCATGAACATGAATGGCCTGGACGCCTCCAAGCTCGAAATCGTCAACGTCGACGCCTCGGCCCGCGTGCCCATGCTCGCCGCCGGCCAGATCGAAGGCGTCGACCAGTTCCTGATGTCCGGCCCGGCCATCAAGCGCGCCGCGCCCGACAAGCAGCCGGTCTGCCTCTTCGCGCCCGACCTCGGCCTCGACATCTACTCGAACTCGATCGGCGTGAATAAGACCTTCCTCGAGTCCAACCCCGACGCCGTCAAGGGCTTCGTCCGCGCCGCCATGAAGGGCTGGCAGTACACGATGGCCCACCGCGACGAGGCCACCGAGATCATGGTCAAGCACGTCGAGTCGCTCGATCCGGCCATCGTCCGCGAGGAAATCGACCTCCTCGAGAAGATCGCCATCAACGACGACGTCAAGGCCAACGGCTTCGGCCACATCCTCCCCGAGAAGATGGCCGCCACCTTCGACTTCATGAACAACAACGTCGAAATCTACGGCGACAAGCTCAAGGTCGAAGACATCTACGTCCCCGGCTTCCTCCCCGAGCCGGGCGTTTTGCCTGAAGCAAACTAAGGGTTCCGACCCGAACTCGAACGCCGCCCTCCGGGGCGGCGTTTTTGTTTTGGGAGTGGATATCCACACCCCCTCTCCGCCACAGCCACAGCACTTCCCCGGCTCTCCGGCCGGGGAAGTTCCGCGGGTGAGGCACGAAACAAGCCAGCACGTCTCCCTCCCCCTTGCGGGGAGGGGACAGGGGTGGGGGTGAGCCCCACCCCAGCGCCCCTGGCTCACCCCCTCCCTAACCCTCCCCACAAGGGGGAGGGTGGGATTTGTTGCTCGATTCCGCCAAAGACACCCACCCTCCCCCTTGTGGGGAGGGCTAGGGAGGGGGAAGGCCACAAGCTCATCCCCCAAAACAAAATGCCGCCCCCTTTCAGGGACGGCACATCTCCTCCACGGCGTTCCCGCCTCAGTCGGGTTTCACCACGCTCTTGAACTCCACCAGCACATTCGCATACCGCGCCGTACCCACATTCTCCAGCTCATGCGGCATGCCCGGCTCGCGCCACAACGCCTCCCCCGGCTTCTCCGCCGTCGGCTTCACGCGCCCGTCGGCAAACCGCATGACGTTGTCGCCGTCCGTCAGCGGCACGACCAGATACGGCAGGTCATGCTGATGCCACGCCTGGATTTCCCCCGGCTGCAACTCCAGCTTCCACACACGAATCGTCTCGTTCTCGAAGATGACTTCGTCACCGATCGTACCGAGCTTGGTGCCTTCCGGCATTCCCGTATCGGACATACTCACTCCTTGGATTTGAGGCGCGCCTTGAGCGCTGCCGGGTTGGTCTGGAAATAGCGTTGCCGGCGCTCCGGCGCGTAAGCTGCAAGCTGGGTGTACGGCTCGATCAACCCCATGGGGAAGGGCCAGTCGGAGCCGAACACCACGCGCTCGCCCCCAAACGTCGCCTCGGCATGGATAGCCGCGGCTTCGCTGTGACAGATGCAATCGACATAGATACCGGGGATGACCTTGGAGGGCGCGGCCCTGGAGGTATCCACCCCCGGCCGCGCCGTATCGAAGCCGCGCTCGAACCGCCCCGCCACCATCGGCAGCAGGCCCCCGCCATGGGCGAAGCACGGCATGATGTTGGGATAGCGCTCGAGCACGCCGGCAAAGATCAGGTGACCCAGGGCCACCGTGCTCTCATAGGGATTGCCGAGGAGATTGGTCAGATAGAACGACTTGAGCCGCCCGTCCCCGCACTCGCCCGGATGGAAGAACACGAACGCCCCGGCGGCATCGAGCACCTGCCAGAGCGGCTCGAACTCGGCCATGCCGAGCGTACGCTCGTCGCCGGTCCCGGCGGGCATGGCAAAGAGGTTGTGGCCCCTGGCCGTGTAATCGCGCGCGATGGCGATGGCCGTTTCCGGGTCCTCGGTCGGCAGGTGCACCAGCGCACTCAGCGTCCCGTCCGACTCCGCCGCAATCGCGTCCAGCCCGTCATTGATATAGGCGGCCCAGGCCCGCGCCTCGTCTCCGCGAAGCTGCTGCCTGTAGAGCGGCGGCGGGGCGGAGATGAAGGCATGCTCCACCTTGTTCTCGCCCATCCACTTCTTGAGCGCCTCGGGCTTGAAGATCGGCTTCATGCCGACCTTGTGCCCGTCGATGATCATGGCCTCGCCATCCCAGCTCACGCCCGCGATGGCCGCGAGCCGGTCTTCCACCACCGGGATCAGATGCGCATGAACGTCGAGCAGAATACCTTCGGTCATCACTTCCGTCCGATAATGGTCTTGTAGAGGCCTTCGATGTCGGCGCTGGCCATGGGCAGGATCGCCGCCACATGGTCGTCCGGGCGCAGCAGCACCACGACGTCTTCGCCCAGCCCCAGCTTGTCGCGCACCTTGTTCCCAATATCGAGCAACGCGCGATCGCGAAAACCGGAATCCAGCGGCGCGTCCCAGCGCGAAACCACATAGCTCTTGAGCCCCGGCAGCGTGTCGTCCGGAATATCCGGGCGACGGCGCACGTCGGTGAAATAGAGCGCCGCAAAGCTGTCGTCGCAGAGGTCGTGGAGGTAAGTTCGCCCGCCCTGCCCGTCGAACACCGGCATGTCCGCGATACGATCGCCCACCCGCAGGTTCGTGCGCTCGGTCTTGACGATCGACCAGTCCCCGGCGCCCTCGGCATCCACCTTCACGCCCAAGAGCGAGCGGGTCATCGCGTTGGCCCAGTCGGTGCCCGACATGGCCTTGGCGTCGCCCGTCTCCCCGCCCATGAGCTTCCGTGCCGCTTCCGCCATCTCGCCAGAACCATGCGCCGCCAGCGGCTGCTGTTCGCGCTCATAGCCGTTGAGCAGGCTGTCGTCGGCCCAGCCGCGCAGCACCCATGCCAGGCGCCACGGCAGGTTGATGGCGTCGAGCACGCCGGTATTGAGCCCCAGCGCCCACATCGGGGTGATGAGGTGGGCGGCGTCGCCCATCAGGAACACGCGGTCATTGCGCCACTTGGAGGCAATACGGTGATGCACGCGATAGATAACGGTGTTGAGCACTTCGAGCGAAGTCACGTCGCCCACGAAGTGGCGCACCTTGGCTTCCAGCTCCTCGCGCGTGGCCTCTTCGGCCCCCGGCGCCAGCGGGAACAGGAACCGCCAGCAATGCGGCTGGCGCACCAGGATCATCCACTCCGCCGGATCGGCAAAATAGGCCAGGTACGGGTAGTCGCGCGGATTGGCCTTGTCGAGATCGACCTTGATGTCGACCAGCATGTAGCGCACGTCCAGCGACACGCCCTCGACCTCGATCCCCAGCTGCGTGCGCACCGTAGAACGGCCGCCATCGCAGGCGAGGAGGTAAGACCCTTCGACTTCCTTGATGCCCTCGGGCGTCTCGAAGCGGGCGAGGACGCCGTCCTCGTTCTGAGTGAAGTCGATCAGCTTGTGCCGAAGGTTCACCCAGCCTTCCGGCAGATCCTCCAGCCCCTCAGCCAGGATCGGCTCCAGGTGGTGCTGGGGAATGTTGAGCACGAACGGAAAGCGCGTTTCATCGAAGAGGTTTTCCGTCATCACCGAGGCGCGACGCTGGTTGGTCGCGCGCTCGATCTCGCCGATCTCGTCCAGCCGCAGGGCCTTCGAGAGCACCGACTTGTCCACGCCATAGCGCCGGAAGGCTTCCACCGTGCGCGTCAGGATCGTGCCGGCCTTGGTGTCGGACGAGAAGGCATTGTCTTCCTCGAACGAGCGGAATTCGATGCCGTAGAATTTGAGCGCCAGCGCGGTCATCAGACCCACCGGACCCGCCCCGACAACCAGAACTGGCTTCATGGCTTTCCTCTAGAGAGTTTTAGTCTTCGTCTTTTGTGTAAGCCATGTCGCGGCTCAGGACCGACGCGCTCATCGTCGCGGCGTCAGAGAGCAGGAACATGAGCGGACCCACCACGTCTTCGGGCGAACCGACGCCCAGCGTGTTCTTCCAGCTGTCGCCTTCCGCGCCCGGATTGGCGTTGCGGTATTGCGGGGTGTCGATGACGCCCGGCCAGATCACGTTGACCTTGACCCGGTGCTCGGCCACTTCCTTGCCGGCGCTCTTGAGGAAGGCGATGAGGCCCGCCTTGGTCGCCGCATAGGCCGAGGCCTTGGCCCAGCCCTGGTGAGCGAGACCGGAAGAGAACGCCACGATGGAGCCGCGGCGGCGATCGATCATGCCGCCGATGGCCGCCTGGTAGCACCAGACCACGCCATTGAGGTTGACCCCGATGACCTTCTCCCATTCGGAAGGGTCCATCTCGTGGATATTGGTGCGCGGCTGGATCGCGGCGCCGCAGACGAGCCCGTCGATATGCCCGAACTCGGTTTCGATGCCCTCGAAGGTCGAGAACACCGCCGCGCGGTCCGAAACGTCGAGCTTGCGGGTGGCAATGGCGGGCGCCTCCTCGGAAAGGCTCGCCATCGCGTCTTCATTCATGTCGCAGACCACGACCTGCGCCCCGGCCTTGGAGGCCGTCAGCGCCAGGGCCCGTCCGATGCCGTTGGCCCCGCCGGTAATGACGATCACATCGCCTGTGGCATCGAACGTTGCTTTCATTTGGTCTCGCTCATCGAAGGAATGTCGGTCGTGCCGTGAAGGTCGGCCTCGACCACGCGGTTGCGCAACTGGCCCAGCCCCGTGCCCGAAACGACCATCTCGTCGCCCGGTTTCAGGAAAATCGCCGGTTCGCGCGCATTGCCGATGCCCGAAGGCGTGCCGGTGATGATGATGTCGCCCGGCTCCAGCGTCATGCCGAACGAGAGTTCGGCCACCAGCTCGGCAATCGGGAACGCCATCTGCTTGAGCTTGGCGCTCTGCATGGTCTGGCCGTTGAGGGTCAGCTCCAGCGTGATCTCGGGCACGTCCAGTTCATCGCCGGTGACGATGAAGGGGCCGATCGGCATGGTCTTGTCGATGCTCTTGCCCTTGAGCCACTGCCCGCCATGGCGGCGCTGCAGGTCGCGCTGCGACACGTCGTTGGCGAGGAAATAGCCGAACACATAGTCCAGCGCCTCGGCCTTGGAGACGGAGCGGCATCTTTTGCCGATGACGATGCCGACTTCGGCCTCGTAGTCCCATTTGGCCGAGATATGCGGGTCCAGCCCGATCTCGTCGCAGGGACCGATCACCGTGTTCGGGCCCTTGGTGAAGAACGTCGGCGCCTTGGGCTTGTCGACGTCCTGTCCCTCGCGCTTGCCGCGGCTTTCTTCAAAATGGTCCCAGTAGTTCCAGCCGGTGCAGAGCACGTCGCGGCTGAAACGCTGGATCGGTGCCATCAGCTTGGCATCGGCCAGGGGAATCGTGTCGAGCGGCGAGGCTTTCACCAGCCGCTCGATTTCGGCCTTGCCCCGCCCGATGAGGGTGACCATGTCACCCTCCTGGGCCGGCAGCAGACGGATCAGTTCGCCTTCGACCAAGCCGACGCGCGGCGTGCCGGAGACATTGACGGTAGCAAGACGCATCTTTTCTTCTTAGCCGTTCGGCAGCACCGCAATGGCGCTGATCTCGATGAGGTATTCGTGGCTGACCATCTTGGCGACCTCGACCATGGTCGAAGCCGGGACCGGCGCCTTGAAGTACTCGGCGCGGACCTTGTGGATGATCGGGAAGTGCTCGATGTTGCGGACATAGACGTCCACGCGAACGATGTCCTCGAGCCCGCCGCCGGCAGCCTCGGCCGCCGCCTTGAGGTTCTCGCAGACCTGACGGGTCTGGGCTTCCACATCGCCGATACCGGCAATGGTGCCATCGGCCTTGCGGGCCGTCATACCCGAGATGAAGACCAGCTTGCCCTTCGCTTCGATCGTGGTCGCCTGCGAGAAGTGACCATTCGGCTTTGCGAGCTTGTCGCTGGTGATCTGCTCTTTCATTTTTTCCTCTTTCAGAAGTAGCTCTGGACGTCGACGCCCAGGGATGCACCCGTCTCGACCAGGCTTTTCCAGGCGGCGGGTGAAACTTTGGCGCGGCCATTGGCGCCAGTGCGGGCGGCATAGGCGAGCTCGCCGGGCGCGAACACGCGTTCGACACCAGGCGCGCGGCGCGAAGCCGAAACACGATCGAGTTCTGACTTGGCCCGGCCTTCGAACTGCTCCTCGGGCACGAAGTGTCCGACATCGATGGCGATGAAGACGTTCGAGCAGCGATAGGGCGTTGCCATGTTGCCGTAGAGGCCATTGACCTCGGCGCCGATATTGCCGCCCGAGAGCCCGCCCGTCAGTAGGTCGACCATGAAGGCGAGACCGAAACCCTTGGGGCCGGCAGCCGGCAGCAGCATGCCTTCGATGGCCTTCTGCGGATCGGTGGTCGGCGCGCCGTCCTTGTCGGCAGCCCATCCCTCGGGGATCGACTGGCCGGCAGCGGCGGCATTGCGGATCTTGCCCATGGCCACGGCGGAAAGCGCCATGTCCACTTCCGGCCGGAATTCGCCCGCGCTCGGCACGGCGATGGCCAGGGGATTGTTGCCCGTCAGCGGCTGCGCGCCACCGGTGGCCGGCATCAGCGGACGCGTATTGGACATCACGATGCCCACCGCGCCAGCATCGGCCATCATGCGCGCATAGCGCCCGGCCGTGCCGAAATGGAAGGCGTTCCGCACGGCGACGGTCGCCATGCCGAACTTTCTGGCGCGCTCGACGGCGATGGCCACCGCCTGGCGGGCGGTGAGCTGGCCGAGCACGTCGCCGGCATCGATCACGACGGCGGCGTCATTGTCCGAGACGACCTGCCCCTCCGAGCCCTTGGCAACCGAACCGGCCTTGAGGCGCTCGACATACATCGGCACCAGCATCACGCCATGGGAGGCGACGCCTTCGATATCGGCGGCAACCAGGTCCTCGGCGACGATCGCGGCGGCTTCCGGCGCCACGCCGCAACCTTCAAAGATCGCGGCGACGGCCTTGGCCAGCGCCTCGGCCGAAACCGGCTCGTTGGGAGCGTTGGTCATCAGCGGGCATCCTCGTCATTGTCGTACCAGTCCGGACGTACGGGATAGTGCGGGCCGTCGTAGATCTCGACGACGACAGTGTCTTCGTGAGCGAGCGTAGGCCCGTGCACATTGCCCTTGGGGTTGCAGTAGAACGAGCCGGCTTTGAGCGTCACGCCCGTCTTGGTGTATTCGTAATGGCCCGAGAGGCAGAACATCATCTGGTTGGACGCATGCAGATGCGGCGTCGGGATGCTGGCGCCCTTCTCGAACTTGATCAGGGCGACCGAAGCGCCGGTCGCATCGTCGCGCCACAGCATCTTCTCATGCACGCCCTTGAGCGACTTTGCCCGCCAGGGCATGTCGTTCGACTGGATCAAAATCTCCTCGAGAGAGGGCATGCCCGGGGGCGTCACTGGAAGTCCGTCGTTGGCCACGAGTCACCTAAATATCAACTTTCGCTTTAGATGATATTTCACGTGATGCGAAAAGCCAAGGACTAAGTGGCGAGCATGTGGAAAGGGAAGGTTCGCGCCCCTGACACCCCCTCCCTAACCCTCCCCACAAGGGGGAGGGTTGTGTCTCTGGCGAGATAGAGCAGCAAACCCCACCCTCCCCCTTGTGGGGAGGGCTAGGGAGGGGAAAAGCCCCAAACACCGTTCGCGAGTTGTGGTCTCCCTCCCCCTTGCGGGGAGGGGACAGGGGTGGGGGTTCCCCCCACTCCTTCCGCGAAATCAGGTCACCAAAGCCCGCCCAAAAAACAGAACGAGCCCCCTACTCCGCCGGAAACCGCCCCGGCACCGGAGCCCCCGCCTGCAGCTTTTCCAGCCGATCCCGCAACGCCTTGATATGCGCCTGCATGAAATCGCCCGCCTCTTCCTCCCGGCCCGCGACCACCGCATCGGCGATCTGCGCATGCTGCCGGTTGGTCGCGCCCACATCGATCGTCTGCCAGAGATTGAGATACCAGAACCGCGTCGAGCGCTCGTGGAGCATCCGCGCGAAATCGCCCATCATCGTATTGCCCGAAAGCGTCGCGATCTCGCGGTGGAACCAGCGGTCGTTGCTGGTAAAGGCCGCGATATCGGGCGGCTCGACATTAGCGTCGGTCGCCGTAGCGATGGCCCGCAGCTTCTCGAGTTCGTCCTCGGACACTTCGCCCGCCGCCACCCGGCGCGCCGCCGAGCGCGCCAGTTCCGGCTCGACCGTCAGGCGGGAATCCAAAATCTTGAGAATTTCGGCGAGGCTGTCCGGCTGGACGATGATGCCCTTGCGCGGCAGCACTTCCACCAGTCCTTCGAGGTGCAGGCGCTGGAGCGCCTGGTGCACCGGCGTCCGCCCGAGGTCGAGCTGCGCGCAGATCGCCGCCTCGTTGAGATATTGCCCGGGCAGGAAGTGAAGGGTGATCACCTTCTCCTTGATCCGCTCATAGGCCTGTTCGACGAGTGATAGCTGCTTCTCGCCAGACGCTCCCGTCTTGCCTTTCCTGGCGCTTGAAGTCTCCGCCATTTCCGCTCCTGTTGCAGACGGGAATGCTGACGTGGCTCGCGTCCACACAAGCAAATATGGCTACTGAAATATCTAAAATCCATCCTCCGCGCCAGCCCGCGCACGGCGATGGCGAATAAGTGCCGGTCTTTTCACGGGATATTCCCCGATTGGCTTTCCTGCGCCATACTCGCGCCATCCACGAGGGAGGCCCCAAGATGGCGTCAGAGCAGTCCGCGGCGAGCACGCCGCGCTACGCGCCCTGGAATATCGGAGCCGGCCTTGCCTTCGCGCTCTGCGCGCTCGTGGCGGTGCCGCTGGTGGGCATCGATGTCAGCACCATCTTCAGCAACGACGACGGTCAGGTCACCTGGCTGACGCTCTTCATCGGCGTCTTCGCCGTCGGCTGCTTCATCTGGTGGCGCCTTGTCTCGCGCACCCACAAGTTCACACTCTGGCGCGGCGCCGTCGCCGGCACCTATGTCGCCGTCTTCTCCTATCCCGTCGTCATCGCGCTTGCCGAAATCTTCCAGCGCAACTGGCAGGAGGCGGGCGAGCCGGGCACCATAGCCGAGCGCCTCCAGCACATCCTGTTGCTGAGCGGCCTGACGCTCCTGACCACCGGCTTTGCCGCCATCATCCTCATGGCCGTCATCGGCGCCGCTATCGCCTGGATACAGGGCCGCCGCTTCCCGCAGGCAGCAGCGTTGGGCAAGGAGCAGCGCCGCCGTCGCGGCTTCATCCGCACCCTCCTGCGCGTCACCGGCACCGTCGCGGTCGTGCTCCTCATCGCGCTCGCCGGCACGTTCAGCATCGCCTCGATCTGGCCGCTCGACACCAAGCCGCTCACCTTCGATCCCGCAAGCAGCCACCCTGCCGCCGACTATCCCGCGGCGCTCGCCGCCTTCGATGCCGTCAAGGCCCGCGAGGCCCAGCTCGATCTCCACCCGCGCTGCCATTCGAGCCTCCTGACCCATGGCAGCAAGGTCAAGCGCGCCGTCATCTTCTTCCACGGCCTCACCAATTGCCCGGCCCAGATCGACGTTCTCGGGCAGCAGCTCTTCGACCAGGGCTACAACGTCTACATTCCGCGCCTGCCCGGCCACGGCATGGCCGATCCCATGACCACCGCCCTCGCCGACCTCACCGCCGAACAGCTCGTCGCCACCACCAACGAATCCATCGATCTCGCGCAGGGCCTTGGCGATGAAGTCGTCGTCGCCGGCCTCTCCGCCGGTGGCACCATGGTCGCCTGGTCCGGCCAATACCGCGCCGATGCCGGCAACACCGTCTCGATCGCTCCGTTCTTCAGCCCGCATGTCGTGCCGCCATGGGCCGCTCACGCCGCGGCCAGCCTGATGCTGGCGGCCCCCAACATCATGGTCTGGTGGAACCCGCTCGAGCCCTTCCCCTCCGAGGAAATGGATTACGCCTATCCGCGCTACGCCACCCATGCCGTCGCGCAGATCATGCGGCTCGGCCAGGCGATCGATGACAGCGCCCGCCGCGAAGCCGCCAGGGCGCAGAATCTCGGACTTCTCGTCAACGACGCCGATACCGCCGTCAGCAACGCCTTCATCCGTCGCGTCGCCGATGCCTGGCGCGCCGAGGGCCGCCAGGTCGATGTCGAGAACCTCCCCGAAGCCCGCCAGCTCCCCCACGATCTCATCGACCCCCGCCAGGCCGACCAGGACATAGCCTTCGTCTATCCCATCGTCCTGCAGATGATCGCCGGCCAGCCCCCTCTGGGGAACTAATCCCCCTCCCCTGAAACCGGCCTAGCCTGAAAGCGCCGCGCATCCGCGCAAACCTCAGCCACCGCTGAAGAACCTCTTCAAACGGACATGCCCCCAAATGCATCGAAAAGTCCGCAAAACCCGCAAAAGATGGCCAAAGATTACCCGAAATTGAGTCAAAATTTAACGATTTGCGACCAGCAAATAACGTAAATATCATTATATTTCAATAACTTAACTGAATCCAGAAACCCGAAAACACCCAAAAAACCGCAAGAAAAAGCGCACACCCCACAAATCGCCTATCCCAGCACCTTGCGCACCAGCGGCCGCAACGCCTTGGGCACCACTTCCGGCGCCAGCGACAGCACTTCCCTGAGCGAATAGAGCCCCGTCGCCGCGGCCAGCACCGCGCCTATCCCCGTCGCCACCCAGAAGTCGAGGAAGAAGCATCCGGCCATCGTCACCAGCGTCGCCCCGACATAGGCCAGCGACAGCACCATATTGCCCCGGCTCCACCGAAACCCGCTCAGCCCCCGCGCCACGAAATAGATGATCACCGTGTGCCAGACATAGAGCCCGACAAAGGCCAGTCCCGCGCCGTCCACCCCGATCCACGGCACCAGCAGCGCCGCCAGCCCCACCTGCACCACCGCCGCCGCGACCTCGGTCCAGAAGAACGGCCGCTCCGCCCCCTTGGCCAGCACGATATAACCCATCGGCCAGGCCACCACCCGCAGCATCATCCCCAGGCAGAACCAGCGCAGCAGCGCCTGCGCGTCGGTGAAGGCGGATGAATAGAAGATCGCGAGCACCACCGGCGCCAGCGCGATGGTCGCGATGACCCCCGGCCCCGCCAGCAGCAGGCTCACCCGCGCCTGCTCGTTGACCAGCCGGTTGACCTCGACATTGTCGGAGGCCACCTCGGTCACGCGCGGATAGAAATCGGTCCCCATCGCCTGCAGCACGAAGCCGGCATAGAGCGAGGCGATCCCCCAGGCCGATTGGTAGAGTCCCGCCGCATGCACGCCCTCGGCATGCAGCACGATGATCCGGATGAGATAAGCCGCGCCGGTGGTCAGCAGCGCGCTGGTCATGAAGACGAACCCCAGCCGCAGCAGCGGCCGCATCTGGTCGCGGATCGCCTCGCCCGCCGGCACCGGCTCGACATCGGCCTTGCGCGCATAGAGCGCCGCCGCCACGAAGGTCGCTGCAAACCCGCAGACCAGCGCCGGCGCGATGCCCTTCTCGCCCAGCCACACGATCAGCCCGATCGTCGCCACGGCCCCGGCAAAGACCGAGGCCACGTTGGCCATCGCCAGGTGCCGCGTCAGCCGCAGCCCCTGCAACACCGTGATCGGCGCCGCACCCAGCACCTTGAACAGCACCGCCGCGCCCAGGATGGCCACCGCCATCGCCTGCACGTCGCTGCCGAATGTCGCCCACGCCACCGGCACCGCAAGCGCCGCCAGTGCCACGCCTCCAACGACCGCCAGGATCGCCGACAACCCCTTGACCGCCGCCACGGTTCGCCCGATGCGCCGCCGATCACCGGAACCGTTGGCTTCCGAAATCTGCCGCACCCCGCTCGACGCCACCCCCATGCCCGCAACCGAGCCCGCAAGGTCCACCACGAGGTAATAGATGCCGACAAGGCCGACACCGGCCGGCCCCAGCAACAGCGCCACCGCCTTCATGCGCACGACCGAGATCAGCGTGACGACGAGATAGGAGAGACCGATCACCGCCGTCGACCGCAGGATCTGGCCGTAGCTCCTGCTGGGGGCCTTGCTGGCCGGCGGCTCTTGGGCCGCGATCGTATCGGACATGGCGGACCCGGGTTTCGCTCCAATGGCGGAAAGTCCCACCGGGGGCCCGCCGCGGCCATAGACCGAACGTGCTATCCGGCCCGGTAGAGCACCATGCCGCTCCCCATCGTCTCGTTCGGCCGCCGGATGAAGCCGTAGCGCTCGTAGAACCCATCCTTGCCGCCCGCCGACATCAGCCCCAGCATCGCGCCCGGCCCCGCCGTTTCCTCGAAATAGGCCAACGCCGCCCGCACCAGCCTGTCGCCCAACCCTCGCCCCTGCCGCCCCGAGGCAACCAGCACATCGTGAAGATGGAAGTTGAGCGCCCCGTCACCCACGACTCGCGCCATCCCCACCAGTTCCGCGCCGTCCCATAGCGTCACGCAGAACAGCGAGCCCGCCAGCGACGCCCCCGCCACCGACGGCGCGATCGGCTGCCAGCCGACGGAGCGCCGCAGGCTGTTATAGGCTTCGACCGAAGGCGTCTCGCGCCGCAATTGCAGCTCCAACCGCGTCCTCCTGGCGGGCGCAGTGCCGCACCCCGCTGAATCTCGCACCGGTCGGGCTTCCGCTTCGCCTCGCAAGCCCTTATAGCAGGCGGCGCCGGAAACTTGGGGCATGCCATGACCGCCAGAAACTACGTTATCGATGAAATGATCTCAGCTAAGGCCATCGCCGCGCGCGTGGAGGCTTTGGCCAAGGAAATCTCGGAGTTCTACAGCGGCACCGAGAAGCTCGTCGTCGTCGGCCTGCTCCGCGGCTCCTTCATCTTCATCGCCGACCTGGTGCGCGAGCTCGACCTGCCGGTGGAGGTCGATTTCCTCGAAGTCTCGAGCTACGGCAACTCGACCGAATCCAGCCGTGAAGTGCGCATCCTCAAGGACCTGCGCGGCGAGATCGAGCACCGCGACGTGCTGTTGGTCGAAGACATCGTCGATACCGGCTACACCCTGCGCCACGTGCTCGACATCCTCAACACGCGCCACCCCAACCGCATCGAGGTCTGCGCCCTGCTCGACAAGCCGTCGCGTCGCGAAGTCGACGTCAAGGCGCGTTGGATCGGCTTCGAGATCCCGGACAAGTTCGTGGTCGGCTACGGCATCGACTACGCCCAGCGCAACCGCAACCTTCCCCATATTGGCGCCGTCCGCTTCACCGACGCCGGCTGAGCTCACGGCTCCCGGATACTGTCGTCGAGCCCCCGCAGCAGCGGGTAGAGGAAGTAGGAGATGATGGTGCGGGTGCCGACCTTGATCTCGGCCGTCACCGTCATGCCCGGCAGCAGGTGCATCGGCCCTTCGCGCGTATCGAGGCTCTTGTCGTCGATCAGCACGCGCGCCTTGAAGTACGGCATGGCCGCCGCCCCCTGCGCATCGGCCTTGCCGTCCGGCGTGAAGGCGTCGCGGCTCACCGTGCGGATCGAACCGTCGGCGGTGCCGAACTTCTGGAACGGGTAGGCGTCGAACTTCACGCGGGCAACATCGCCCGCCGCCACCTGCCCGATATCGCGAGAATTGACCGACACCTCGGCTTCGAGCGGCACGTCGACAGGCACCAGCGTCACCACCGGCTCCGCCTCGCGCACCACCGAGCCGATCGACTTGGCCGCCAGCTCCAGCACCACCGCGTCGGACGGCGCCGTCAGCGTCACCATGTTGCGGCGCAGCTCCATCTTCTTGAGCTCCTCGGCCGCTTCATCGCGCTTGCCGCGGAAATCGACGAGCTGCTCCATCGTCGCCCGGCGGTAATCCTGGATGAATGCCGCCCGGTCTGCCTCGAGCTTGGCGATCGTATGCTCGGCCTCGACCCGGCTCCCCTCCATCTGGGCCCGCGTCGCATCGACATCGAGCCGCGAATTGCGGGACGTGAGGAGGTCGAGCAGTGAGCCGTTCTGCTTGTCGAACAGCGCCTGCCGCGTGGATTCGATCTGCGCCAGCGTGTCGGACTGGTTCTTGAGCACCGCCTCCTGCGAGCGGCTGCTGTCCATCGCGGCCTGCTGCACGGCGACCTGCTGGTCGAAATTCTGCAACTGCGCCGCATAGTACGCGCGCCGCTGCTGGAAGAGCCTTACCTGCAGCTGCTCCTCGTCGGAGCTCCCCGCGAGGGTCGCGTAGTCGCTGCCGTCGAGCTCCGCCTGGCTGCGGTTCACCTGCGCGTCGAGCACCGCCAGCCGCGCCTTCTGCCTGTCGACATCGGCCTGCGTGAAGGTCGGGTCGAACGTCACGAGCGTCTGGCCGGCTTTGACCACATCACCCGGCTCAACGTCGATCGTACGGATGATCGAGGTTTCGAGCGGCTGGACGACGATGGTCGGCTGCGTGGTCACGAGCTTGCCCGGCGCCACCACGATCTCGTCAACCGAGGACACCGACGCCCAGGTCACCGCCGCGATCAGGAACGCGGTGATGCTGTAGAGCGTCATCCGCGCCACCCGCGGCGGCACCCGCTCCTCAAGCTCGACCGCATCGCTCTGGAACTCGGAAATCACCTGCACGGGCTTGCGCCCATCGTCCGGTGCCTTGACCTCGACCGGCTTTGGCCGCCGCTTCTCTTCGGCTGCTTTCCCAGCCGGCTCGACGACCTTCATTTCACTCGACTTGGCTGTCATGCGACCTGCCTCGTCTGCTGGTTCCACAGATGCCGATAGGTGACGCAGCGCGTCAGCAACTGCTCATGCCGCCCGACATCGGCCACGCGCCCACGCTCGATGACCAGGATGGCATCGGCATCGGTGAGCGTGGAAAGCCGGTGGGAAACGATGATGACCGTCCGCCCCTTGGCGATCGAGGCGAGGTTGCGCCGGATGATCGCCTCGCTGTCGGGATCGAGCGCGCTCGTGGCCTCGTCGAAGATCAGCAGCTTGGGGTCGGTGATGAGCGCCCGCGCGATCGCCAGCCGCTGCTTCTGCCCCCCAGAAAGGTTGGCCGCGTTCTCCTCGAGCATGGTGTCGAACCCGCGCGGCAGTCGCTCGATGAACTCATCGGCGCCCGCCATCCGCGCGGCCTCCGCCACTTCCTCGAACGTCGCATCCGGCCGCGCCGAGGCGATGTTGTCGCGCACCGAGCCGCGGAAGAGGAAATTGTCCTGCAGCACCACGCCGATACTGCTGCGCAGGTGTACGAGGTCGATCTCGCGGCTATCGAACCCGTCCATGCGCACCAGGCCCTGCTGCACCTGGTAGAGCCCCTGGATGAGCCGCGTCACCGTGGTCTTGCCCGATCCGCTCTTGCCCACGATGCCGAACACGGAGCCCGAGGGAATCGAGAACGACACCCCATCCAGCGCCGGCGCACCGTCCGGGCCGTAGCGGAAGGAAACGTCCTCGAAGTCGATCTTGCCGGTCAGCACCGGTCGCAGGCCCCGGCCGCGGCCGAACTGCTCGGGCTGCCGGTTCATCACCTCGCCGAGCATCCGCACAGAAAGCGCCACTTCCTGGTACTCGTGTACCATGGTGACGATCTGTACGAGCGGCCCCGACACGCGCCCGGCCAGCATGTTGAACGCCACCAGCGCACCGATGGTCATGGTGCCGTTGAACACATCGAGCGCACCCAGCCCGATGATCGCCACGCTCATCAGCTTCTCGACCAGTGAGGTCAGCGCCTGCGCGGCCGTCGAAATCTTGTCGACCTGGAAGCGCACCGAAATGGATTGCGCTGAGTAATCGTCCCACACCTTGCGCTGGCGCGGCTCGAGCGCCAGCGACTTGACCGTGCGCATGCCGTGGACCGTTTCCACCAGCAGCGCCTGCCGGTCGCCCTCGGCCTTGTAGAGGTCCTGCAGCCGCCGCCGGAACGGCCCGATAAGCAGCAGCACGATGACGCCGACCAGCAACGCAAAGCCGACAACGACGAGGGTCAGCTTGACGCTGTAGAGCAGCAGCACAGGCAGGAAGACGAAGAGCGACAGCCCGTCGAGCAGCGTCAGGAACAGCCGACCGGTGAGGAATTCGCGGATGCGCGCCGTCTGCTGCATGTGCTTGACCAGCACGCCGGCCGAGGCCTGCTCGAAAAGCGCGATGGGCAGGTTGAGGAGATGCCCGAAGGTGCGCGTCGCCACCCGGATGTCGATGCGATTGGTGGCGTAGAGCAGGAGGTATCGTCGCAGATAGGTAAAGGCGGCATCGAAGATCAGCGCCGCCCCGATGCCGATCGTCAGCACGGTGAGCGTGGCGTAGCTCTCGTGGATCAGCACCTTGTCGATGACGAGCTGGAAGAAGATAGGCGTCGCCAGACCCAGCGCGTAAAGCACGATGGCCGCAATCGCAACGTCTCCGAAGAGCCGCCTCTGCTTGAAGATTTCCGGCAGGAACCAGCGCAGGCCGAACGGCTGCTCGGGATCACCCAGCTTGAAGGTACGCTTGAGAAAAACGACCTCGCCATTCCAGCGGCTCGCAAACTGGTCGCGCGCGATGAGCAAAGGCTCGGGCCGCTTGGCCAGGGGATCGAGAACACGAACCGCGTCCGGCGTCTTGCCGTCCACTGTTTCAGCGGGCCCGGCCACGATAACCCAGTTGCCGTTGCTCAGTTGCGCCAGCACCGGATAGGCGTCGCGCAGCCTCAGCAGTTCCTTCCAGCCCATCCGGGACGAACGGGCCCGCAGCCCGCCATCCTTGGCCATGCGCAGGAGCTGTCGCGGGCTCAGCGGCTGATCGCCCAGCGCATAGTCATGAACCAGCCTGTCGGGGGCCATGTCCACGCCGTGGTGGCGGGCCACGAAAGCCAGGCAATGCACGCCGGTACGGGAGGTATCACTCATCACTGGCCACCGACTTCAGGACGCTGGAGGAACGCGCTAGTTGAAATTGGGCGAGGCGTTGGGCGCAGGCGGCGCGGCGCTGGTCTCGACCTGCGGCGCAGCCTCGTCGGCCTTGGGCATCAGGTCGTTGAGGCGACGGATCGCACCGGCCTCGACCAGCCCGGCCTGCGCCTTCTGCATCAGGTCGACCGCGTTGGCGAAGGCATCGACCGGCATCACGATCCGCTGCCGGAAGACGGCGCGAGGATTGCCGTGCTCGTCCTTCTCGGTGGGCGACAGGCTCACCAGATTAATGCGGACGATCGAGCCGGTAACGGTGATCTCGCCGACGCCATCGGCATAGAGTTCATCGTGCATGGTTTGCTCCTGCGTGAGAAATGGAATGGATGTGGGCAAGCGGATTGGGCTGCTGCCAGGCCGGCAGCGGGTCATCGAGCGCCCGCCAGCTTTCGGGCTGGAAGCCGTCATCGGCCATAAGGCAGGCATCAAGCGAAGCGGTGATCGCCTCGCGATCGAGCGCCGTGCCGATGAACACCAGCTCCTGGCGCCGATCGCCCCATTGCTCGGTCCAGTGCCGATCGAGCAGCGTCCGGAATTGTGGATGAACCGGCCATTGCTGGCGCGGCACCGCCGCCCACCAATAGCCCTTGGCCTCGCATCGACTTTGCGCTCCGGCGACGGACAGCACGCCGGCCCATTCGGGCCGCGTCGCGACCCAGAAATGCCCCTTGGCGCGAATGACGCCCGGCCAGCCGCGCTTCACCTGCGCATGGAACCGCTCGGGATGGAACGGCGCGCGGGCGCGGTAGACGAAGCTCGAAATCCCGTATTCCTCGGTCTCCGGCACATGCCCTTGCGGATTGAACAATTCTTTGTGCCAGAGCGGATGCGTCGCCGCCTTCGCCTCGCTGAAAAGCCCGGTATCGAGCACCTGCCGCAACGGGACGTTGCCGAAATCGGTCTCGACCACCCGTGCATCCGGATTGAGCGCCTTGACGATCCGCCGCACCTCGGCGACGCGGCTCGTGGCCACGCTCGAAATCTTGTTGATGACCACCACGTCGGCGAACTCGATCTGCTCGACCAGGAGGTCGATGATCGTCCGCTCATCGTCTGCCGCCCGCACTTCGCCGCGATCGCGCAGCATGTCGCTGCCCGAATAGTCGGCAAGGAGGTTGGCCGCGTCGACCACCGTCACCATCGAATCCAGCCGCGCGAAATCGGCCAGCGCCAATCCCGTCACGTCGCGGAAGGAGAAGGTGGCCGCGATCGGCAGCGGCTCGGCAATGCCGGTCGCCTCGATGAGGAGGTAGTCGAACCGTTTCTCTGCCGCCAGCCGCCGCACCTCGGTGAGGAGGTCCTCCCGCAGCGTGCAGCAGATGCAGCCATTGGTCAGCTCGACCAGCGTCTCTTCCGTCCGCGACAGTCCCGCCCCGCCGTCACGCACCAGATCAGCATCGATATTGACCTGGCTCATGTCGTTGACGATCACCGCTACCCGTAGGCCTTCGCGGTTCATCAGCACATGATTGAGCAGCGTCGTCTTGCCGGCGCCGAGAAAGCCGGTGAGCACTGTGACGGGGAGCTTGCCGCTGGCGCGTTCGAGATTCTGCATCTAGGCCGCCAGCGGCTGGAAGATGACGTCGACGTAGTAATTGGTCTTGTTGAAGCTCGACGTCGGGAACACGTCGCCAGTGCCATAGGCATAGAGCCCGTTGGCGCCGCTCGGCGCGCTGAGGTGACCGCTAGTGAGCTGGGCGCTGAAGAAATCGCCCGTAGCCCCATAGGTCCCCTGCGACCCGTAGGAAACCACGTATTGCGTATTGGCCGAGATCGACACCGGCTGCGTCAGCATCACCGTCTGCCAGCCGCTCGCGCTCTCGCTGGTCGTGGTAGCGCTCGCCAGCTGCGTGCCGGTCGAGGTCCAGAGATTGGCCGTATGCGGCCCATTGTCGTTCGCCGCCTTGTAGAAGCGGATGCCGGTTATGGTACCCGCCACATCGGCCTGGAACGTCATGCCGAGCTGGACCGGGGTGTTATCCTGGTAGAACTGGGTCGGCGCCGCCGTATCGGCGAAGAGGCTTTGTCCCGCCCCGCTCTGCTGCGCCTCGACCTGCAGCGAAACCGTCGCCGAAGACGTGCCGCCGCGACCATCCGAGATCGCATAGGTGAAGTTCGCTGCCCCGGCATAACCACTGTCGGGCGTGAAGGTGATGGTCTTGTTCACCGCGTTGTAGCTGACGCTGCCATGGTTGGCGCCCGAGACGCCGGTGATCGAAAGTGGATCGCCATCGGCATCGGTGTCGTTGGCGAGAAGTGTATTGGCCGCGATCACCAGCGCCGAATTCTGCACCGCCGTCAGCCCGGTATCGTTGTTGGCCACCGGGTTGGAATTGACGGCCTGCTGGTAGACCACGTCGACCCAGTAATTGCTGTTGCTGTAGCTCTGCGTCGGGAATTGCGAGGTCGAGCCATAGGCATAGAGGCCGTTGCTGCCGGCGGGGGCCGTCAGCGCTCCGCTCGTATGGTCGGTCGCGAAGTAGTTGTTGGTCGCGACGTAGTAGCCGTTCGAATGGAACGAGGCCACGTAGGTCGTTCCCGCGCTCACCGTCACGGGGCTCGAGAAATAGACCATCTGCCAGCCGCTCGAGGATTCGTTGGCGAAGGTCGCGCTGGCGAGCAGCGTGCCGGTCGAGGTCCAGAGCGAACCGGTATGCGCGCCAGTGTCCTGCGCACTCTTGTAGTAGCGGATGCCGGTAATGGTGCCGGTGGCCGAAACCAGGAACTTGACGCCCAGCTCCACCGCACCCGGATCACCCGATTGCGCCGCGGAAGACCCTTCGGACGCGCCGAAAAGGGTCGTGCCCGAAGTCGCCGAGGTCACCTGCACTTCGACTGCCGCCGAAGCCGTGCCGCCCTTGCCGTCCGAAACCGTATAGCTGAACCCGCCTGCGCCGAAATAGCCGGCATCGGGGGTAAAGGTCACGGTGCCCGCGACGGCATCGAAGCTCACGCTGCCATGGCTGGCGCCGGAAACGCCGGTCACCGTCAGCGGATCGCCATCGGCGTCGTGGTCGTTGGCGAGGAGCGAGGACACGGCGATGACGATCGGCGTGTTGGTATTCGTGTTGAACCCACTGTCGTTCGCCGCCACCGGATTGTGGTTGCCGCCCGTCAGGCTGTCGAAGGTGACGTCCACCCAATAGTTCGCCGCCCCGTAAGTCCCTGTCGGGAACTGGCTGGTCGAGCCATAGGCGAAAACGCCGTTGCCCCCGGCCGTTGCGCTCGAAAGCGCCGTAAGCGGGCCTGACGTATGGTTCGCGTTGAAATATCCGCCATCGGCAACGTAGTAGCCGTTCGAGTGATAGCTCGCGACATAGGTTGTATTGGCCGTCACCGAGATGGGATTGGCGAAGGTCAGTGTCTGCCAGCCGCTGGCCGTCTCGTTGCTGAAGGTCGCGGTGGCGAGCAGCACGCCGGTCGAGGTCCAGAGCGAGCCGGTATGCGTGCCGGTATCCTGCGCGCTCTTATAGTAGCGGATGCCGGTAATCGTGCCGTCCATCGAGACGGTGAACTTGACGCCGAGCTCGACCGCACCGGGATCCTGCTGCGGCGGACCGGAAGGCGCATTGGCCGCCGAGAAGAGGCTGGCGCCGACAATACCCTGCTTGACGTCGACATTGACCGTCGCCGTCGAGGTACCGCCACGTCCGTCGCTGATCGTATAGGTGAACGTCCCCGCGCCCGAATAACCGCTATCGGGCGTATAGGTCACCGCATTGTTGACGCTGTCGAAGGCGACAGTGCCGTGGGTGGCATTGCCGACCGAGAGGATGCGCAGCGCATCGCCATCGGCATCGGTATCGTTGCCGAGCAATTGTGCCGCCGACAGCACCAGCGGCACGTTCCAGCCGCCCCGAACATTGTCGTCGTGTGCGACAGGCACGGTGTTGACCGCGGTCGAGGTGAAGACCACGTCCACCCAGTAATTGGTGTCGCTGCTCTGCCCTGGGAAATCGCCACCCGTGCCATAGACATAGACACCCGCCCCGATCGGGGAGGAAAGCAGGCCGCTCTGGTAGGTGGTGTTGAAGTAGCCGGTATCGGCCGAGTAATAGCCGCTCGTGTGATAGGACGCGATGTAGAGTTGCCCCGCCTGCACGGTAATCGGGGTCGTGAACATCAGCGTCTGCCAACCGCCCGAGGACTCGTTGCTGAACGTCCCCGTGGCGAGAAGCGTGCCCGTGCTCGTCCACAGGCTACCCGTATGGGTGCCGATATTGAGCGGGCCCTTGTAGAAGCGGATGCCGTCGATCGTACCACCGGTCGCCGCGGAGAACTTGACGCCCAGCTCCACCGAGTTGCGCTCGTATTCGAGTGCGTTGACCGGCTTGTTGGCATAGGTCCAGAGGCTGGAAGTGGACGGCAGCGTCACCTGGATCTGCGTGCCCGTTGAAGCCGCGCCGATATTGAGGCTGTCGTCGGTCGCGCGCGCCACGATATTGTAGGTGCCGCTGGCCTGCGCGATCCAGGTATAGCTCCAGTTCGTCGTGCCATCGGCCTTGCGCCACGTTGTCCCGCCATCGACGGAAACCTCGATCCCTGCCACGCGCCCGCCACCCAGGTCCTGGGCGGTGCCGGTGATGGTGAACCGCTGGCCCTCGGTATAGGCAGCGCCGGCCTGCGGGCTGGTGACGGAAGCCACCGGCGCCTGGTGATCGGTCGACTGCGAGGCGAGCATCAGGCTGGCATCGAGCGTGGTCGGCTGCACGCCCATATCGGCGAACATGTTGACCATGGCCTGCTGCACATTGGGGTCGACCGGTACGCCCTCAAGCTCGTGCTGGGCATTGAGACCCCACGACCACATGACCGAACCGGCGCTGAACACCAGCGCCCCGCTCTGCTGGTCGCGATACATGGTGAGGCTGTGCGTGGCGTTGCCCGGCCCGACCGTGTTGCCGTAGTCGAGAAGGTACGTGTCGACCGCGATATTGGACAGCGACAGGTTGATAAGACCGGCCGGGCGGAAGCCGTTATCGACGTCCGAGTTCCACTCGTAGCCCAGCAGCCCGTTGACGAGCTGGCCACTCTGCCCGGGCAGCGTGTTGGAGATCGCCGTGTTCCGCCAGAAGCGCAACTGCGTCATCTCGTAGGGAATGGAGATCGTATCCGTCCGCCACGAGTCGACCGAGAACATGGTCCCGATCAGCGAGTTTTCCGGCTCCTGGCCCGGATCGGCAAAGCGCGTATCGCGCCAGGTCGCGGTCGAACCGGCAGCCGGGTTGATGTCGGTATTCGCCCAGGTGTCCTTGTAGCAGGTCATCGTGCGGTAGGGCGTGCCGTTCCCGTCGATGCTCTCGTTCCACTGCACCTTCCAGTAGCAGTCATTGCCGCCCCAGAACGCCAGGTTGACGCCCGCATCGCGCGCTGCCGTCACATTGGCGCGCTGCTCGCCCGACCAGTATTCGTCGTGGCCGACCGAGAGATAGACCTGATGGTTGAGCAGCAGGCCTTGCGAGCGCGCAACGTCGACGCCCGAGACGTAGGAAACGTCGTACCCGTTCTGCTCCAGCCACTGGATGGCGGGGAATTCCTCGCTGAACACGAAGTCCTGCGGTCCCGCTGCCAGGAAGCCCGTCGAGGTATTGGTGATGATCGGACGGTTGTAGCTCACCGCATAGCCGCGCCCGATCGCGCCCAGCCCGCAACCGCAATTGGGCGGCATGTAGGCGATCATGTCGGCCGGATTGAGCGGGGTCGTACCGCCATAAAGGTTCGAACCGCCCCAGGGGTTATAGGCCTGCCAGGTCGTGTCCGAAGTCTGGAAGACGATATCGCTATGCGAGGAGTCGTCGCGCACGACGAAGGGAATGATGTTCTCGCCGGCCGTCCCGTCCTCGCGCACGAGCTTGGCGAAATAGACGCCCGAGACCGCGTCGGCCGGGATATCCCAGGAGGCCGAAACCGACCAGTTACCCGCATCGATCAGCCCTATGCTCGCGTCCACGATCGGGTGCGGCTGTATCTGCGCGCTGCTCAATTGCTTGTCGACCACATCGACGAGACGGGCGCCATCGCCGCCGTAATAGCCCATGCGGTAGATTTCGAGCCGGTAATGGATGGAATCGGTGGCGATCTTGAAGCTCACCGTACCGCCGACATTGGTGCTGATCTCGGTCGCAAAGCCCTGGATGTTGGCGTCGCCGATATCGGACCGCAGCGCCCAGACTTCGCGCGGCGTACCCTGCTTGAGGTTTTCGAGCGCGATCCTGTTGAGCGTCGTCGTCGTGCTGGTGCCGCCGCTGAGCGCGGTCACCGATTGCGGCGTGGCAGCAAGAGCCGTGAGCGGCGCCGCGCCATCCGAGCCGGTGGCATCCGGAGCCGGGCTCAGTTCGATGTTGAGCGAGACGGTCTTGGCCATGGCTCCGGCCATGGCATCGAAGCTCACCGCATCAGGGAGCGATATCGCAGCCGCATCGACGGTAAGGGCGGTGAGCACCACTCCACCGCCCCCCATCGACCCGGACGCCTGCCCTCCCTGCGGGGCGTACGAGCTATCCTTCGACTGACCGTCGGTTCCCGATGACGAGGCTGTCTGCCCGAAGAGTTGCAGGATCAGCGGCACATCGGTGCCGCCGCTGGCGGCCGATGCCGAACTCGAGGCGCTAGGCGCCGGATCGCTCGGCGCCTTGGCGGCGGCCGTGTCTGGTGCCGGCGCGCCTAGCCCGCCGCCTGAAATACTGAGGAATTCGTCGTCGTCCTTGCCGCCGCGCTTGAGCATAGCCCTTCGCGCCGTTTCCGGCGCGCCCCAGGATTCTCGTCAATGCTCGATATTTGCGCCTCTGCTACGCCTTGGGAAAAGTTCGCAATTTGACCGACACCGGCTATCGAACTAAGTGCCCCCTCCCCCTTTTGGAGTAACCCATAGGGACTGGCCGAAAACAGAAAACCCGCCGGTAGAGGCGGGCTTTCTTGAGGCTGACTCAGCTTTCGCCCGCTGGTGGACCGGCATGCGGGAAGGCCAGTTTCATCGGATCCAGGAGCGCCAGGCCATTGGGACCGATCAGGTTCTCCTCAAGCGCCAGCTCGCTCACCGTGCGGTGCTTGGTCAGTGCGTCCTTGGCGAGACGCGCGCTGCGCCTGTAGCCGATAACCGGCACCAGAGCCGTCGCCGTCACCACGCTCGCATCGAGGTGCGCCCTGCACCGCGCCCCATCGGCAACGATGCCCGAGACGCAACGCTCGTCGAACGTGATGATCGCCCGCTCCAGCAATTGCAGCGATACATGGAGGTTGAAGGCGATCAGCGGCTCCATCGCGTTGAGCTGCAATTGCCCGGCTTCGGCCGCCATGGTGATGGCCACGTCATTGCCCATCACCTGGAAGCAGACCTGGTTGACCACTTCGGGGATCACCGGGTTCACCTTGCCCGGCATGATCGACGACCCCGGCTGCACTTCCGGCAGGCGGATTTCACCGATCCCGCCCCGGGGTCCGCTCGACAGCAGGCGTAGATCGTTGGCGATCTTGGAAAGCTTGGTGGCGATGCGCTTGAGGAGCCCGGACAAGGAAACGAAAGCCCCCATGTCCCAGCTCGCTTCCAGCATATCCACTGCGAGCTGCACCGGCAGGCCGGAAATCCCGGCCAGTTCCTCGGTCACGATAGCCGCATAGCCTTCGGGCGCATTGAGGCCCGTGCCGACCGCAGTACCGCCGAGGTTGAGCTCGCAAAGCGCCGGCAGCGCTGCGCGGATCGCTGCCACATCCTTGCGGAGCGTCGTGGCGAAAGCGCCGAACTCCTGACCGAGCGTCATGGGCACCGCGTCCTGCAATTGCGTACGCCCCAGCTTGACCACGCCAGCAAAGGCGCCGGCCCGATCCTCGAAACTCGCCGCCAGCTTTTCGAGCACCGCCTCGAGCCTCTTCGAGGCCAGCACCAGCGAGAGCTTCACCGCCGAAGGGTAGACATCATTGGTCGACTGCGCGCGGTTGACGTCGTCATTGGGGTGGATGAAGCCGTAGCTTCCCCGCCCCTGCCCAACCTTCTCGTTGGCGAGGTTGGCGATGACCTCGTTGACGTTCATGTTGACCGAGGTACCGGCCCCGCCCTGGATGGCGTCGATCGGAAACGCCCTTCTGTGCCCGCCGGCGATGAGCGCGTTGCAGGCCGTCTCGATGGCCGCCACCTTTTCAGGTGCCAGCGCCCCAAGCTTGCCATTGGCGCGAGCCGCGGCCTTCTTGATCATCCCCAGCGCCACGATCAGGGTATCGAACTGGCCGATCCGGATACCCGATATGGCGAAGTTCTCGACCGCTCGTTGCGTTTGCGCCCCCCAAAGCGCATGCGCCGGTACGTCGATCGATCCCAGGCTATCCTCTTCGCTGCGGAAGATTTTGCCGGTGTTTGCCATTCTCTCCTCGGGGGTCTGACTTCAAATTCAGGATGTGCGAAGCCGGCACGCTCCGAGACGGAGCGCGCGGGCATTGGTTGCGTATGGCTGGTCGCTGCTAGTGCGACAGGATCTTGGACAGGAACGCCTGGGCGCGATCGCTGCGCGGACTGTTGAAGAACTCGTCCTTGGTCGCGTCCTCGACGATCTCGCCGGCGTCCATGAAGATGATCCTGTCGGCCACCTTGCGGGCAAAGCCCATTTCGTGGGTTACCACCATCATCGTCATGCCCTCGCGGGCCAGCTCGACCATCACGTCGAGCACCTCGTTGATCATTTCCGGATCGAGCGCCGAGGTCGGCTCGTCGAAGAGCATCGCGATGGGGTTCATCGCCAGGCCGCGTGCGATAGCCACGCGCTGCTGCTGGCCACCCGAAAGCTGGCCCGGAAACTTCTCGGCATGCGCACGGATGCCGACGCGATCAAGCAGCGTCATTGCGGTCGTGCGCGCCCCCTCGCGGCTCTTGCCCAGGACCTTCATCGGCCCGAGGCAGAGGTTGTCGACGATCGAGAGGTGCGGGAAGAGTTCGAAGTGCTGGAACACCATGCCCACGCGCGAGCGCAGCTTGGGCAGGTCCGTCTTGCGGTCGTTGACCTTGATGCCATCGACGATGATCGTGCCGGACTGGATGTCCTCAAGCGCGTTGACCGTCTTGATCAGGGTCGACTTGCCCGAGCCGGATGGGCCGCAGACCACGACCACTTCGCTCTTCTTGACGCTGGTCGTGCAGTTCTTGAGAACCTGGAACTGACCGTACCATTTGCTGATGTCGTTGATTTCGATCATGACGGCTCCACTATCGAACGATTGCAATTCGCTTGCGCAGGGCGCGAACGAGTTGAGAGGCCGCGAACGAAATCACGAAATAGACCAGGGCGGCGAACAGGTACATTTCTACAATTCGGAAGTCGCGCTGGGCGATCTTGGAGGCGGCGCCGAGCAGGTCCGTCACCGAGAGCACATAGACCAGCGAGGTATCCTGGAAGAGGATGATGGTCTGCGTCAGCAGCACCGGGCTCATGTTGCGGAGCGCCTGCGGCAGCACGACGTAGCGCATCACCTGCGAGTAGCGCAGGCCGATGGCATAGCCGGCGCTGACCTGCCCCTTGGAGATGGACTGGATGCCCGCACGCATGATCTCGGCGAAATAGGCAGCCTCGAAGAGGATGAAGGTGATGAGCGCCGAATAGAACGCGCCCACCTGCATCGGCCGCGACGAGCCGGTGACCCATTGCCCGATATAGGGCACGAGGAAATAGAACCAGAAGATCACGAGCAGCAGCGGCAGCGACCGGAAGACGTTGACGTAGGTCGCCGAGATCCAGGAGAGCACCTTGTTGCTGCTCAGCCGCATGAGGGCGAGGAGCGTGCCGAGTACGAGGCCGCCGAGAGTGGCGAGCGCAGTCAGGATCAGCGTCAGGCGCAAGCCTTCCAGCAGCACGTAGCTGAGGGAGCGGTAGATGACGTCGAAATCGAAATTGGCAAACATGACCCGCCCCTACTTCTTGACCGAGATGAGGCCGGGAACGGCGACACGGGCTTCGATACGGCGCGACACCCACACCACGCACATGTTGAGCACGAGGTAGAGGATGGTCGCGGCGGTGAAGGCCTCGAACACCTGGAACGAATATTCCTGCATCGTACGGGTACGAGAAGTGAGCTCCAGCAGGCCGATGGTGAGGCCGACCGAGGTGTTCTTGAGGTTGTTGAGGAATTCGGAGGTCAACGGCGGGACCACGATACGCAGCGCCATGGGCAGCAGCACGTAGCGATAGGTCTGCGGCAGCGTCAGGCCGATGGCGAGCCCGGCCATGCGCTGGCCCCGCGACAGCGCCTCGACGCCGGCCTGCACCTGCACCGCGACGCGCGCGGAGGTGTAGAGACCGAGGCAGATCGTGGCGGTGTAGAAAGGCGCGTTGGGCAGCTGCTTGAGCCAGGTCCCGGCGCTCGCAGGCAGCAGCTCCGGCAGCACGAAGTACCAGAGGAACATCTGCACCAGGAGCGGGATGTTCCGGAAAAGCTCGACATAGCATTCGCCGAAGAGCTTGGCCCAGCGGTTGGGCAGTGTACGCAGCACGCCCACGAGCACGCCCAGGCAGAAGGCGATGACCCACGAGGCGAGCGCTGTCACGATGGTCCACTGCAGGCCGGTCAGCAGCATATCGAAATACGTGCCGTTACCTTCTGGCGAAGGCGCCCAGTAGATCGTCCAGTTCCAATTGTAATTCATTGGCGCTCCGCAAAGCGATTGGGCGGCGCGCGCGGGCGCCGGAAAGGCGGGGTGCGAGAGCGCCCGCGGGGGCGGGCGCTCCCTTCATTGGCCTAGCGGTAATCGTCCGGGTTCGGGCTGTCGGTGGGCTTGGCCACGACGGCTGCGAAGGCCGCGCTCATCGGAACGTTGAGATTCACGTCACGCGGCGGGATCGGCTGCAGGAACCACTTGTCGTACGTCGCCTTGATCGCGCCGCTCGTGTAGTACTCAGTCATGGCCGCATCGACGACAGCCTTGAAATCCGGGTCATCGCGACGGAGCATGATGCCGTAGGGCTCGATGCCATAGGCCTCTTCCGTGATCACATAGGCCGACGGCTCCTTGGAGTTCGCAGCAAGGCTGTAGAGCAGGATGTCGTCCATGAAGAAGGCGACGGCGCGGTCGGTCTCGACCATCAGGAACGCCTCGGCATGGTCCTTGGCCGAGAGGATGTTGATGCCCAGGTTCTGTTCCGCATTGAGCTCGGTGATGAGCTTGAGGGGGGTCGTGCCGGCGGTCGAAACGATCGTCTTGCCCTTGAGGTCTTCGAGGGTCTTGAGATTGTTGACGGCCTTGCTGACGTAACGCGGCGAAACCACGTAATGGGTCATCGTGAAGCCGACCTGGGTCTGGCGCTCTTCGTTATTGGTCGTCGAGCCGCATTCGAGGTCGATCGTGCCGTTGGCGAGCAGCGGAATACGGGTAGCCGGGGTCTCCGGAACCATCTCGATCTTGAGCTCGTCCATGCCCAGGTGCTTCTTCACCGCATCCGCGATGTTCAGGCACAGGTCGATCGCATAGCCCACGACCTGCTGCTTGTCGTCATAGTACGAGAACGGCAGCGAGGAATCGCGGTGGCCCAGCGCAATGGTGCCGGTTTCCTTGATCTTGGCCAGGGTGCCGGTGAGATCCTGTGCGGCAGCCGGGGCGGCGATCATGAGGGTTGCCGCGGAAACGGCGATAACTTTCTTCAGCATTATGAGGTTTACTCCCTAGAGGTTAGTCGGCCGGGTTAGGCCCGGTTTGTTCGCAGCCGAGTCGTGCTCGGCGACAGATACGGTTCGCGTCGTTCTCTCCCTTTTCTGGTTGTCACCGCGCGGGCTTCGAGCGCACCGCGCTTGTCTCCGGTGGGCGCATTCGCAGGACCCTCGTGTTCCTTGATCTGCGCCCACAATCTCTGGATGGCGGCCTTGTCCTGGTTGCGGTCGCGGTAGGCCATGACCGACAGCGACATCGACCAGCCCTCGTCCCCGATCGGCGCCAGCTTCTCGCTGGCGCTCTCGTCCATCACCGATTCCGGCAGCCAGGCGATGCCGTGGCCGGCGATCGCCATTTCCCGCAGCACTTCGGACATGTTGCTCACCCCGATACGCACGCGGCGCACCTTGGTCGGTCGCGAGTCGAAGATGAGATCGACCATCCGGGCGAGATAACTGTCCGCCCCATAGGCCAGCATCGGCATCGGCTGGCTGGCCCAGGCCGGCGGCAGGGTGAGCGCGCCGGATTCGACCAGATGCCGCGCCCCGTAGGGCCTCAGGCTTTCATTGCCGATCTTGATCTGCTCGTAGCGCCGCGTATCGAGATGCAGCGGCTGCTGCGGGTTGTGGTAGTAGATGAGGATATCGGCCGCACCCGAGATCATGGCGTTGACGGCATCGCCGACATTGCCCGGCATCACGTTGCAGGTCAGCGACAGGTCCTGCGTCCAGCGGCCCCACCATTCGGCGAAACGCCCGGTGGCCAGGGCATGCGGCAGGGCGATCGAGATATGATCGTGCCGCGACACCGAACCCTGCGAGATCGAGATCCGTGCGTCGAGCATCTGCCCGAGAATGTCGCTCGCATGCTCGCGGAACCGCTCGCCTTCGGGCGTCAGCTCGATCGGAAAGATGCTCCGATCGACCAGTGACACGCCCAGCCAGGCCTCCAGCCCCTGCACGCGGCGACTGAACGCCGCCTGCGATGAGTTGCGCTTCTCAGCGGCCTTGGTGAAGTTCCTTACGTCGGCAAGGGTCAGGAAATCCTGTAGCCAGCCTATGTCCATCGGATCCGCCCTCCGTCCTTGTCTTGCTTCCTCCAGGACCGCCCGTAGGCGATCCCCCTTGATGCTGTTTTCTGAGTTGTTGATCAGCGCTGCTATTGCCGGCATCTGGGGTCAGTAGGCCTTCATTGCTTCGGCAAGCGGCCGACGTTGCAGGTGCCATGCAGGCAGCAGGGCGATGACGAGGCCGAGCACCCAGATGCTCAGGGCAAGCAGCATTTCCTGCTGGCCGATCGATGGGGTCAGCGCGATGCCGATCTGCTGCTGGATTATGGCGCTGAGGCATCTCGAGAGCAGGTAGCCGGCCCCCAGCCCGATCGCGACGCCTGCTGTGAAGAGCACCGCGACGAACCCCCAGGCGATAAAGAAGATGTAGAGCTTGGGTGCCCCGATCGCCCGCAGCGTCACGAATTGCGGCAGGAGCAGGCGGAAGAGGATCAGTACGCTGGCTACGATCGAGAGCATCACCAGCGCCTGGGTCACCAGGGCCATGACCGTCATGAGCTGCCGCACATCGCCCAGCGTCTGGTAGAGCTGGATCAGCACCTCGGCCGGGAAGAAGGCCATGGACTCGTCGGTATTGTAGTCCTGCCGGAGCCGGTAGGCGTCCGCCACGGTGCCGGCCTTGAGCACGGCCGCCGGAATGCCTGGCGTTTCTCCTGCAAGATAGGGACCGCCGATCGGATGGTCGGCATGCTCATGGCCATCATGGTGATGCCCCTCATGCTCGTGGTCATCGGCGGTTACCGTCGCGGCAGCGGCAGCGACCTCGTCTTCGTTATGGTCATGCAGCAGGCCATGCGTGTCCCAGACGAGTTCCACCGGCACGACGATGGCGCGATCCCAGGGCGAACCCGTCGGTGCCATGCGGCCGACGATGGTGATCTCCACATCATGCCCCTCGGCGTGATCGAGATCAGCGCCCTCATGGGTGCCGTGGCTTGGGCTGAACGTGTCGCCGAGCTTGAGATCGACCGCGGAGCCGATGACGGCTTCGGTCATCTTTTCGAAGACGCGGCCTTCCGGCAGCGCGGAATTGGAGAGATGCGTCACCAGCGGCGCAGTCGCACCCACCAGCGGCGCGCGACGATAGCTGTCACCGAACGCGAGCGGAGAAGCGAAAGCAGCGCGCTCATCGTTGAGCACTCTGGTCGTCATCTCTGGAGAGAGCAGCCGCGAAGAACCGGGCTGCAGGTAGACCGAGGTCAGCAAGGCATCTGTCTTGCTGGCGACCGGGGCCACGACGACGTCGAACTTCTCTGCCGCCTGGGCGCTGCCGCTCCTGAGGGCACGCTCCTGCGAGATAATGGCAACCGACAGCGCCGTGCCGGCCACAATGAGCACGACGAAGGCGAGAACGGTATAGCGATAGCGCTTGAGCGCCGCGAGGACGATCGGCCAGGGGTTCACGACGACACCCCCTCGGCAGCCACCCGCGGCGCGGCCTCGTCCCTGTCGCGCACCAGGCGCCCGTCTTCGATTTCGAACACATGATCGGCCCGACGAGCCACGCGCTCGTCATGGCTGACGCAGATCACTGTCTTCCGCAGACGCGCGAGGTTATGCATTTCCTCGATGATCAATTCGGCATTTGCCTTGTCGACGCTCGCAGTCGGTTCGTCGGCCAGAATGATCTCGGGCTCAAGTAGAAGGGCGCGCGCCATGGCGATGCGCTGTTGCTGCCCGCGCGACAATGCCGCTACCGGACCGGAGCGCGACGGAACCTTGAAATGGGACAGCAGCGCCTCGGCGCGGCTGCGCATGGCCGGCTTGGTCACCATGCTGGTGAACCAGGAAGGCACTAACACATTGGCCAGCGGGCCTAATTCCTCGATGAGACGAAAATCCTGAAAGATGAGGCCACAATTCTGGCGCCGCCACGCGTCGCGCCGGCCCTCATTCAGCTTGCCCAATTCGACGTCACCAACATGAACGTCGCCCGAGCTCGGTTTAAGTATAGCTGCAATGATGTGCAGAAGAGTGGTTTTGCCGGAACCCGACGGCCCAATGATCGTGTAGAAATTACCGGGTTCGAATTGCAGTGATACTGATTGCAGCGCCTGTATCTCCCCTCCCATGGGATCGACAAAGCGCGCAGATATATTCGTAAGCCGTATCATTGAATTTAGGTGCCTCCTCTGCCCACCGTGTCGGTGGGCCACCATTGCAAAAACGCTAGCAATCCATTTCACGCATGGCCAATGCGAATTCTGCATAAGCCTCAGCGCCGGGCGGTGCCGGCCAGGATCCTGGGCAGGTCGACTTCCAGGAATTTTCGGTCGATCGGCCCGGGACGGCTCATCAGCAGGTGGCCTTCCGGGTCGACAATGAAAGTGTGTGGCAGGCCAACCAGCCCAAGTCGGTTGGCAACGGTCTTGTTCGGGTCGGCTCCGACCCGCAGATAGGGGTTCCCCAGCTCCTCCAGGAACGCCACGGCGCTCTCGGGCAGATCGGCAACGTTCATGCCCAGAACGGTGACGTCTCCCCTGCCCGCTATCTCCACCAGAAGCGGATGCTCCGCGCGGCAGGGAATGCACCAGCTGGCAAAGGCATTGAGCAGCGTTACCCGGCCCTTGAGCGCAGACTGGTCGAAGCCGGAACCCTCAACGCCCTCGATCGCTTCGAGCGCAAAGCCTGGCAGCGGCGCGTCGATCGCCATGACCTGCCGGCTGCCCATGCTGGTGAACCACCACAGACCGAAGACGGCTGCTGCCACGGCCAGGGCCGCAGCAATAGTCTTGATCGGTGCCATCGCCGAAAACTCTACTGCTCAAGCGGCCCGCGAATGCCCCACGCATTCCGGCCGCTGCCTGACCTCAGGCGCGGTAGAAATCGGCGTCCAGCAGACGGACACGGCTCACGAAACCGGTGGCTTCATCGACAGCCGGCCCGATATCGAGCGTGCCACGCGTCCAGATCAGCGTACCCGGATTGATCGCTTCCTGCCGCTCGCGCATCACCACGAAAATGATGGTGTCGATCCATGCGTCTTCGCTTTCGCAGAAGGGGCAGGTATCGACCGGCTGGTTCGACAGGATGAAGAAATCCGAATCCACCTTGAGGTGCGGCGCCATGAAGCCCTGGATCTCGACGACCGAACCGGCAAGCTCGTTGGCCGTATCGGAAAAGGCCATGTCCTTGTCGTAGTCATAGAGCATGCCCATGCGGATGCGGGGCGTTTCGGCGCGGCTCGGCGTCGACAGCAGCGGCAGGGCGGAAAGCCCCACGAGGCCCGCACCAAAGGTACGACGTGTAATCATTCTGCAATCTCCCTCTAATTGCGAAAGAGACAGCCTGCGCCGTCTCCTTCAGATGCATTGCCCGCCGGCTTCTGGCCGGCGGGCGGTTTCCCTCAGGTCTTACTCGTTGGCCATGCCGGCATTGGCGAGGACCACGGCGAGCGTGGCACGCATGTTCGGCAGGGTCTTGTCCTTGGCGGTCTCCAGCCATTCGTCGAGCGAGTGGCCACGACCGCCGATGCCGCTATTGGCACCGATCGTGAGCGCCGGGATGCCCAGGCTCATCGGGATGTTGGAGTCGGTCGAGCCGAAACCTTCGCCCTTGAAGTCACCAACCGTCGCCTGGAAGGCGGCCTTGGTCATCTGGAAGATGTCGGTGTCTTCGGTGGTCTGGCCAGCCGGACGCAGGCCGATCTGCTCGAGTTCGACGGTGATCGGGCCTTCAGCGACCGAGCGGCGCGCGTTTTCATTGGCCACGGCCTGGTCGGCAATGACCTTCATGCGCTCGTGAACCTTGTCCAACTCGGACGGATCGTTCGAGCGCATGTCGATTTCAGCCGACACTGCGAACGGGATCGAGTTGACCGACGTGCCGCCATCGAGAATGCCCACGCTATGGGTGGTCTTCGGATTGGCCGGAACCTGGATCTGCGAGAAAGTGGTCATGAAGTCGGCCAGGGCATAGGCCGGGTTCACGAGACCGAAGGCGCCGAAGCTGTGGCCGCCCGGACCCTTGAAGTGAACGCGGTAACGAACCGAGCCCGTGCCGCCGACGGTGGCGCTGCCGGCCGAGCCGCCTTCAACCGAGAAGAAGCCCTTGATCTTGTCCTTGTACTCGCCCTCGTTGAAGAGGTAGCGCACGCCGCGCAGGTCGCCCGGGCCTTCCTCGCCCACGGTACCCACGAAGAGGATGTCGTCCTTGGTCTGGATGCCGGCTTCCTTCATGGCGCGGGCATAGGCCAGGAGGATCGCGGTGCTCATCTTGTCGTCGCGCACGCCAGGAGCATGGGCTTCGGTGCCCTTCCACTGGATGTTGACGTCGGTGCCTTCCGGGAACACCGTATCAAGGTGAGCTGAAACGACGAGGAACTTGCCGTCGCCGGCAGTACCCTTCCAAAGGCCGATCGAATTCCCCTCTTCGTCGACCTTGACGTCGGTCAGGCCAGCCGCAGTGAGCAGCTCGGCATAACGTGCAGAAATTTTTTCTTCCATGAACGGACCGGACGGGATTTCGGTCAGCTCTTCGAACTCGGCGAGCAGCTGGTCGTAGGTGTCGTCCATGTGCTTGACGGCAGCCTCGAACTTGGCGTTCGCAAGGATCGAGTCCACCGCCTGGGTGTATTGCGCCGGATCAATGGCGGCGGCCGGAGCAGCTTCCTGCGCCAGGACCGAAGTGCTGGTCATCAGCACTGCAGCCAGCGCGGCCGTCGACAGGAATTTTTTGCTCATGAAATTCAATGTTTCTCTCCCTTATTCACCGGCCTCGGAATTAGGCCGGGCTTGAGTGGGAAGACGATAACAAGGTCAATTTTGAGCGACCAATGCAAACATTGCATCGGTCAGTCCGACTTTCGGTTCATGCCACGCCAGGTACAATTTCATGCAAATACGTTCCTCCCTCGCAGATCTCGACTGATAAACTGTTCCAGATCTGCGCTTGACGATAGAAAGAAGTATCGGCCCTGTGCGCGCGTCATGGTGTCGCGCAGAGTGGATTGCCAGCACGAGAAAACCTCGCGATATCGGGCGACGATGGTGGGATTGAGCGACATTTCAATCGCTTCGCCGGACTCGGCATCGCGAAGCGTCACCGGCCCGCCCCCCAGTGCAGACGGGTCGATTTCCTGGGGAGAGGCCATGTGAATGGCAATCATGTCATGCCGCCCCTCGGTGAGCAGCTTGAGCTCCCGCTCGACCCCTTCGTCCATGAAGTCGCTGATGAGGATGACCAGCGCCGCCTGCGTCAACACGCCGCGCGCCTGTCGAAGCGCGGTAGAAAAACTGGTCTGCCCGCCAATACGGCGCCCGCCGACCCAATCGAAAAGCATATCCGCCCGGCTCTGGCCCTGGAGGCGCGGCGACCAATCGACCACGGCGTTTCCCGTCACGCCGATTCGAACCTGGTCACCCGAGGCCAACGCAACGAAACCAAGCACCTGCGCCAGCATTGCCGCGGTCTCGAACTTGCCGGGCTTGCCCTGCTGCATGGACGCCGAACCATCGAGGATCACATAGACCGGCAATTGCCTGTCGACGAAATATTCCCGCACAAACGGCTCACCCAATCGCGCCATGAGACGCGGATCGAGATTGCGGACATCGTCGCCCTCTCGATAGGGCCGATGCGAAGCGAATTCCATTCCCGCGCCCTTGGCGCTCGACTGCCGATCCCCCACGCCCACCGAGGCCTTCGCTTGGTGCAGGCGGTAGCGGGCAACGACGAGCTTTTCGAGCAGGCGCGAATCCGGTTTCACGAAGCGGCCTTCACACTGTGTTCGAAGAGCTTGGAGATCAGGCCCTCGAGCGAAACGCCTTCCGCGCTACCTTCGAAATTGAGCTGTACGCGGTGCCGCAGCGCCGGCATCAGCACGACACGAATATCCTCGATCGCTACATTATAGCGGCCCGCCAGCAAGGCATGCGCCTTGGCGGCCATCACCAGGGCCTGCGCACCGCGCGGGCTGAGCCCGAAGCGCACGAAACGCTGCACGTCCTTACTCGCTTCTTTCGCACCGGGCTGCGTAGCAAGGGCGAAGAGCGCCACCGCGTTGCGGACATGCTCGGCAATCGGCACGGTGCGGACAAGCGCCTGGATCGAGAGAATTTCCTCAGGCGTCAGGATGCGCCTGGCAACGGGCTGCTCGGCGCCGGTCGTGGCGTGGAGGATGGAGGCCAGCGTCTCCGCGCTCGGATAACCGACATCGATGCGGAACATGAACCGGTCGATCTGCGCCTCCGGCAGGGAATAGGTGCCCTCCATCTCGATGGGGTTCTGCGTCGCCAGCACGCAGAAAGGCTGCGGCAGCTTCATGCTGGTGCCGGCGGCACTCACCGTCCTCTCCTGCATGGCTTCGAGCAGGGCCGATTGCGTCCGCGGGGTCGCGCGGTTGATTTCATCGGCCAGCAGGAGCTGGGTGAAAATCGGCCCCGGCTGGAACTTGAGCACATTGTGCCCTGCCCCGTCGGGCGTAAGCACAAGTGAGCCAGTGATATCGGCCGGCATCAGGTCGGGGGTGAATTGCACGCGCGAAAAGCTCAATCCCGTTACGTCTGCCAGCGTCTTGACCAGCAGGGTCTTGCCGGCGCCCGGCGGCCCCTCCAGCAGCACGTGGCCACCAGCGATGAGGCCGATCAGCAATTGCTCGACGATCTCGTCCTGCCCGAGAACTACCCGGCCGATTTCCGACCGTGCATCGCGCAACGATTCCAGAAGCGTATCCAAGGCCTCTCGGTCCATGCGCGGCTCTCCTCGTCCATCGGCGGGCTTGAGTGTGGAAATGACTGTCATGGCGTTATCCTGTTGGCTGGACCCGGGCCGGACGGCCAAAGCGGTTGAAAATGTCGGTGTAGCGGAGCGCCAGCTCCGCGAGGAAAATCAGCAAAACCAGACCGAGCCAGACGAGTCCGAACGGCACCATCGCCCAACGCCCCGCATCAGGTAGTTGCAGATCGTTCCGGCTCGCGAGCACCCGGCCGCCGGTTGCGGCAACCAGCTCCGGCAGATCGCCCTTTGGCCGTGACCAGTCGAGACGAGCCGGATAGGCGAGATAGAGCCCAGTCTCGGCACTGCCATCGGCGAGCGCGAAGCGGTATTCTCCAGGAAGGCGAGGAACGAACGAGCCTGCAAGAGAGCCGTCGCTGGACGCCTTGAGAGCGACCGGCTCGCGGCTGCCGTCAGGACCGATGGCCTCCAGCGCGCTACCGCCGGCGTTAATGACGCGTAGCTGCACGATATCTCCCTCCCGCTCGGCGATGACGCGCGAGTCAGCACTTTCGTTCCCGGGAAGGAATGCGCGCAGCGCCTGGCTGAAGAGCCTTGGATAGTCATCGCTCGCCTGCCATGACCGCGTCCAATCGCCGGCGGCGTCCGTGGTCATGGCCAGCACCTGCCCATTGCCGTAGCGCCACGATGCGAGGAGCGGCACTGGTTCGCCGAACTGATCCTCGACCATGGCATGCATCGTCGCCTCGGGCTTGGCGGTGGCGAGTACGAACCCTTCGATCACGGGAAACGCCTCGCCCATGCCCGCGAGGAACTGCGCCTCGCGGTCCACCCAGTACGGCTGCGCGCTGTGTGTCTCCGTAGGATCGCCCGCCAGCAACATCGCTTCCTGTGAGAGGATGGATGGCAAGGCGGCAAAGTCGGTTGTGGCGTGGAACAGACCGCCGCCATCGCGCGCCAGCGTTTCGATGAGCTCGATCTCGGAATCCTCGCCGATGGCCACTGAGGAAACCGTGATGCCCTCGCCGCGAATGCTCGCCATCAATCCGGAATAGTCCGCAGGCTGGCTCTGACCGTCGGTCATCACCACGATGTGGCGCGCCGAGGCATCGACGCCACGCAATTGTGCAAAGCCGGTCGAAAGCCCGCGATAAAGCGCAGTGCCGCCGCCAAGGCTCACCTGATTGACCGACCGCTCGATGAATTCCTTGTTGGTGACGCTAGTGAGCGGCACGGTCAGTCGCGCCGCGGAATCGAACGTCACCACCGAAACTTCGCTCTCGGGATTGAGCAGATCGATGGCCGCCAGCGTTGCCTGCTTGGCGATGTCGAGGCGGGTCACCGGCCCCACCGCCTGCTTCATGCTGCTCGACCGATCGAGCACGAAGACGATGGCCACGCCTGGTTTGTCACGCGGAATGCGGCTCGATATGGGCGAAAGCGCATCGAGCGGCGTTTCGAGATATCCACCCGGGCCGAAGCTGTTGGCTCCGCCCAGGATCATGAGTCCGCGGCCGTGCTCGGCCACGGCGCTACGGATCAGCTCTTGCCGCGCGATCGGCAGATCGATAGCCGGCAGGTTCATGAGCACGATGCCGGAATAGCTCAGCCAGCCGTCGATCGTCTCCGGAGCATTCCCGGTAGCAACGAGATCGACATCGAACCCCTGCCCTTCGAGCATCGCCGCAAAAGCGGCGCCCTGACCGCTTTGCCCCGAGATCACCGCGATCCGACCGGGTAGGATCGCATCAACAACAGCACCGTCGTCGTTGTTGGCGGGCCGTGCATCGCCCGGGACATCCACCGACATCCGATAGGCCTGCGTGCCTGGCGCAACCGCCGACACTGGTACGGCGAACCGATTGCTGCCCGGGGCGAGTTGGACCGTCTCGCGCCAAACCTCGCCCTCTGCATCGCTGACTACGACGTCAGCATTAGCCGCCTGGTTGGAGCGGACGATTGCCGAGAGCTCGAAGCGATCGCCGGCAAATACCTGCTCTGGAGCCAACAAGTGCGCGACGGCATCGGGCGCAAGTGCAGGTTCCATTGGCAGCATGTCGACGGGAACAGAGCGGGTCGCCAAGTCCGGCCCAAGCATCGCTAAATTCCCCGAACCCTGCTCGCCGACAATGACGCGCCCCGGGCGATCCGGCGGCAGCATCGCCACGGCCATCCTGATCGCGTCGGCGCCCGCCCCTGCAAAAGCGCCGCTGTCGCGCGGCACCAGTCGCGGCACGTCGCCGACGAAGATCGTCTCCGCCCCGTCGACCGGCTCGTCAGATGGACCGACCACTGCGACAACTGCCTGGTCGTTCCGATAGATCCAGAACGGCAGGTTGAACCAAGCCAAAATCGTCAGCCCGAGCGCCACGGCGCGCAACGTGATTACCTTGCGATGCCTGCGAGCAACGGCGCCATCCGCCAGCGCCCTACGAGAGAGAAAGCCTTCCGATCCTCGTCCGGCGACCACGGCCTCGATGAGAAGCACCACCACAGCGCCGCCCACCAGCCAGCGCCACAACGCGAATGGGCGCTCCGGCATCTCACCGATCGCGGCTTCGCCAACAGCCAGCATGCTCTCGTCACTCATCACCGGATGCACGGCAATTCCGGCCGTACGACCATTCCGCTCGATCTCGTAGACACCCGCCCGCGGGGGAGTGAATGCGCTTACCAGCACCGCCGGGGCAGCCTCGTCGCCACGAAGACGCACACTGCCGCCAACAAGCTTCGCGTCGACAGGACATACCGAGCCGACAATGCAGGGCTTGGCCACAACCTGGCCCGGCAGCGGCCCAAGCATCTGCGTGAGGCTTACCCCGAAGACCGCGAAACTCGGCTGCTCAGGCCAGTCGCTCTCCGCAGGATCGAAAGCGAGACGAATGTCGTACCCGTCCTCTCCCCGCCCGACGGACAGAAGCGACGCGCCGCCGGCTTGAACCAGTACGTCTCCGTTCCCCGGAGCGGCCAGTTCGTACGCTGCATTCACATGCAGGTTCGTCCAACCCACCGACTTGGCAAGCACATGCTCCAGGTCCCACCCGGTCGGACGAGCATCCGCAAGCACGGCCGGCAGCGGCTCGCCCTTCAGACGCCCAAGGCCAACCCAGAGCGTATTGGTACGCGGCGCGCGGTCGACCTCGACGCCATCGACAATTACGAGGTCATAGTCGTCGGCATCTGCAGGCAAGGTCTCTGCCTCGCTGACAGTCACACCATCGATCGCTTCAAACAGGCGCGCAATGGGTTGCTCGGGTACGCCGATATGCAGCACGCGGCGCGTGGCGGGCTCGGTGCCGACGACGAAATCGACGCGATCGTCGAACGCTGCGCCATCGGCATCAAGCCGCGCAGTCAGCACGCCTGCACCTGGCATTTGGAGAGGTCGTGAAAAGGGGACCACTCCCTCGCCGGTGATCTCGAAGCGATCAAGCACCTTGGGCTCGGCGGCGCCGGCCGGGGTGAACTCGATTGTTATCCCCGTTCCACGCATTTCGGGAGTAAAGCGCGCCTCCCCCGAAAGCGACCAAGCTTGATCGTCGCCCGAAGGGTGCGCCAGTTGCGCCGAAATGGCAGCGTTGTCCGCTATGGTGCCCACCGGGACGGTCGCGAGACGCAGCTTGTCGTCCTCGGCCAGAAAATCAGCGGGCGGCCCATCCGAGAGGACAACGACCTGCGTCACTTCATCATCGCGACGTAGCGCATCAACCAGCTTGGCTGCGCCCGCCCAATCGGCCCCCGCCTCTTCTGGCAAGGCTCGCGCCAGAGCCTCATCAAAGAGACCCGGCAGCATTGCCTGTCGCGCCAGTTCCGGTCGCGCGGCTGCTCCAGCGACGATCAGAGAATACCGCGCGCCGGCGCCTTCGCCGCCTGCATGCTCCCTTATCAACGCATCGGCAACGTCGCGGCGCGTCCCGCCTTCATCTTGCGCCTGCATGCTGGCGGAGTTGTCGAGGACGTAGATCCAATGCGCGACATTGCGGTTTGCGCCCCAGAACGGTTGCGCCAGCGCAAGCACGATGAGCAGCAGCGCGAGCAATTGCAGCAACAACGGCACGCTCGGCCGCGGCCATTGCAGCACCGCGCGCGCACCGCTTGTGGCCGCCTCCACTTGCTTCCAGAGCATCAGGCCCGGCACGACAAGCGCACGCCGCCGTCGCATATGCATGATTGCGATCAGCACGCCGAGCACCAACAGACCCAGCATCAATGGCGCGAGAAGGATCACGGCGCCACCTGCTCATCGCGGTTGAAATATCGGGCAACGGCACCAGCAGCCGCATCGGGGACCACCTGGCGCTCCACCGGCATCGCATCGAGCCGCGGCCATTGCCGCTGCACGACCGCATCGTCCACATCAGTGTGGCGAGCCTCCGTGGTGGCGCTCGTCCGCACGCGCGAAGCGTCGTTGGTTTTCTCGGCGGTCAGGGTCTGCGTTTCGGAAAACCCGCCCTGCGGACTCGGCGCCTGGTCGACCGCCACGGCTTCCGGCCCGTCACCGGTACCGGCCATATTGCTTTCGCCCTCGCCGGCGCCGGTCGCGGTTCCCTTGGTGGGCGGCTGCGCGGAGGTATTGGCAAAGCCCTCCTCGTCGTCCTCGAGAGCGTCACTGTTCTTCTGCCCGTCGGGAGGCTTGATACCGAGACCCTCGCCCTCCTTGCCGCCGCCGGGCAACGAGGTTGGTTTGACATCGAGCGAGGGATCGGGCGGCTCCGGGTTCTCCGCACCTGCCGTCTGCCCGGGCATTCCGCCGCCCTGCCCGGAATAGGCTGCGGGCCCTTGGCTGCCACCGCTCTGTGCCTGCTTCTTGAAGGCATCCATGCGGTCGGCCAACCCGGTATTGTCGCCCTCGAAAGGCGGCCAGTTGTGCATCGGGTTTCCCGCAAAGCGACGCCCGGCCCGGTCGAGCAAGGCGACCATTTCCTCGGCCGCCTGCTTGCTCTGGGGCTCCTGCTTCATCTTCTCGGCGAGCGTCTCCATCGCATTGGCGACGCTCTCAAGCTCCTGATCTTCCTTGACCTCCGCTTCGGCTGCGAGCAATTCGGCAACCTTCTCGACGTCGGCAATGGCTGGCATTGCCGGCTCTCCGGTACCGGTCGCCTCGGTTCGCTCGCCTGCGAAGGTGAATGCGGCAACCGCGAACACCATGGCCACCACGGGCGCAGCCAGCGCCGCGCGCATTCTGGTATCGAACCAAGGCGTCACCCGCTCCGGCGATACCGTCTTCGCCACCGCGCCAGCATCCTCCAGCAGCGCTTCCGCTACCGGACCTGCTTCGTTGCCCATCACTTCGAGCGCACTGGCGAGCTTTTCGGAAAGTGCCAGCTTTCGGTCGGCCGCAATGGCCAGAAGAATTGGTGCCGGCACGCGAAACCATACGAGCGCCGCCAGCCCCGCAAAGCTGACTGCCGCTACACCGAGCGCTATCCAGGCCGCCATCGGCCGGTCAGCCCACCACGCCAGAACAAATGCAAAAACACCCAGACCGAGCGCATAAAGCCCAGCCTCAATCAACCTCGTCGCGCGCCTGCGGCGGGCAAGGCGATCGATCAGGGATGCTATGCTGCTATCGGCCGGATGTAGCGGCGTCATCGTGGCCGCGCCTGCAGCAGGCGTAGTGCGCAAAGTCTTGGTCTTCACCAGCATAGCTCAAAGAATGGCCCGGCAATCCGGCAATCACGGACCATCGGATGGTCGGCAAGGCGACGATCCAAGCAAGCGCACCCTTATGCGGGTATAGTTCTTAAGTCTAATACGGCGTCGCCCGGCTAGAGCCCGAGTTTGTCGAACGTCGCGTCGACTTCATCGCGCACGTCCTCCGGGTCGCGATCCGAGGCCCAGGCCGCCTCGATCCGCTTGCGCACCTCCGGATTCAGCGCCTCCCAGCGCGAAGTCCACTCGGTCTGCTTGTCGACCCAGTAGCCCACCAGCTCGTATCGCAGCACGGGCATCTTGAGTTCCTGCCGCACATATTTGCGGATGGCGCGCACCACCTTCTGCTCGGCGGCCGCCCAGACATAGCCGGGGCCATCCGGCAGCGGCACGCGACGCACCGCCTCTTCCAGCTTGCTCGGCGCGTGCCCGTTTCCACCATGGAGCCAGGTAACGGTAACATGCGCCCCAAATACCAGCGCCTGCTCATGCGACGGCTCGGTCACCTCGATGAAGACCCTTGTCGGCACAGACCGGGGCATTTCTTCGAGGATACGCGCCAACGCCGGCAGACCGGCAGCATCGGCCACCATAAGCTGCCAGGAGGTATCGTCTGGCGGCATGTAGAGGGCGCGGGGGTTGTTGATGGTGATGCTATCGCCCGGCTTTGCACGCACCGCCCAATCGCTGGCCATGCCCCCATCATGCACGACGAAGTCGATAGCGATTTCTCCCCGCTCGCGATCGATCCGCCGCACCGTATATGTCGAGCAGCGTACCTTGGATGGGCCTTCCGGATAGGTCCATCGTCCGCGCTCGTCGATGATCGGCAACGCAAGTTCGTCGGTCGCGGGATCCGGGAAAAAGAGCCGCAGATATTCGTCGCCGATACCGGTGGAGCGGAAATGCCTGAGCCCCTCGCCGCCGAAGATGAGCCGCACCATGCCCGGACTCGGCATTTCCCGGCGGATCACCGTAGCCAGGTGGAAGCCGCTGCTCACGCAGACCTCCCGCGGCGGGAGCACATCACCGCGATCGTCGTGCCGCGGGCAAACCGGCCAGGCTCCATCGATCCATCCTCTTGTTACGGACGGCGCCATAACAATCCGGATAATTCAGATCAACTTAAAACGACCTAGTCTGGAATGACTCTAGAAAACAGCGGCTGGTCACTGCGCCGGCTGCACGCTCTGCACCCGCTGCCGCCAGCCAAGCGCGAGGATGGCGAGCGCCGCAACGGCAAGCCAGGGCAGCAGGATCATGTTGAGGTTCTGCCAGCCCAGCGTGTTCTGCAGCATGCCCGCGCTCAGCGAGGCCGCAAGGCCGACCAGGAACACTGTCAGGTCGTTCGTGGCCTGGGCCTTCCCCTTCTCGGCGCTGGTATAGGTGCGCGTCAGCAGGTTCGTGCCGCCGATATAGAGGAAGTTCCAGCCGATCCCCAGCAGCACCAGCGCGCCCATGAACGAGTGAATGGCTGTACCTGTCAGGCTGAGCAGCACATGCCCCGCCAGCAACAACACACCGGTGAACATGATGCGCAGCACGCCGAAACGCGCGATCAGCGAGCCGGTCACGAAGGACGGCAGGAACATGCCGAGCACGTGCAGTTGGATGACTGTGGCCGTGTCGGCAAGATCATAATGGTGATGCGCCATCGCAAGCGGCGTCGCCGTCATCGCCAGCGTCATCACGCCATAGCCGGTCACAGCGCCGAACAGCGCAACGAGGTAAGAGGGCTGGCGCACTATCTGACCGAGGCCACGCGCGGACGCCTTGTCGGCGCTGGTCGCCACCGTGTTGGGCACTCGCACCTTCGCCAGTACGCCAAGGGCAACAAGCGATACCAAAGCAAGAATGAGGAACGAAGCCGTATAGGTCGGCTGCAATAGCCCGCCGCCGAAGCGCGCCAGCGCAGGACCCGCGAGCGCCGCCACCACGCCGCCGGCGAGAACCAGCGAAATGGCTCGCGAGCGGAAAGCATCGTTCGCGACTTCAGATGCGGCGAAGCGGTAGAATTGCGCGAAGGCCTGGTAGCTGCCGACGAGGAACGTCCCCAGGCAAAGCAGTAGCAATGAACCAGTAAAGACACCAGCCGCACCGATAAGGCCGCCGGCGATACCCAGCGCTGCTCCCAGCAGGAAGACCGCCTGGCGCCCGACCCGAGCCATCCACATCGAAGCGGGTGCGGTAGCCACCGCCGTGCCGAGGAACATGGTGGCGATGGGCGCCGTAGCCCAATCCGGCGATGGCGCCAGTACCGCCCCGGCCAGCCCGCCAATGGTCATCACCAGCACGGACGCCGTCTGGAACAGCGCCTGTGCGGTAGCCAGCAGGAAAACCTGGCGGTGCATGGTCGAAGCCACGGGAGAGGTAGACATGCGTAAACCGCCTGATTCAAACAATCAATGATGTTCTTGAATGTTTGAACTGTGCCCGAATGTCAACCCGAGCCGGTAATCGCTATTCGACCTTTTCGAGCACCTTCTCCAGATTCCCGAGGAAGGCGCGCCAGCCTGCCTTGGCGCCATGGAATGCCTGGCTCTGATCCGGCCGGAAGCCGGATTGCTCCATGCGCAGGCTGGTCCCTTTAGGCGTCGGCGTAAGCGTGAAGGTCACAACGCTTTCAAGGCCCAGGGCGTCCCAGCTATAGGACAGCGACCTGTTGGTCTCGACCTCCAGTACCTTGCAATCGATGCTGCCCCATTCCGTGCGGAAGCTGAAGCGATGGTCGAGCGCCAGCGAGAAATCGCTCTTCATCAGCCATTCCTCGATGAGATGCGGCTGGGTGAGCGCCCGCCAGATCTTCTCGGCGGGGAACGGCAGATCGCGTTCGACGACTACGGTGCGGATTTCATCCGTCATTGGCGGCTCAAGCGCTCTTTTTCTTCGGTTTGGCCTTGGTGCTGTTGAGCACCACCGCAGCCTTAATCAACGCTATGAACGCGGCCTCATCGATCGGCTCGCCTTCCTTGAAATCGATGGCGCGGCGGACACTGCCTTCGAGGCTCGAATTGAAGAGCCCGGCAGGGTCATCGAGCGAGGCGCCCTTGGGGAAGGTGGTCTTCACTGCGTTCTTGTAGGTTTCGCCGGTGCAGATGATGCCGGCATGCGACCACACCGGAATGTCCCACTTCCATTCCTCGATGACTTCAGGATCGGCCTGCCTGATGAGCGCCCGGATCTTGGCAAGCGTTTCGCCCCGCCAATCCTGCATCCCCTCGATTTTCGCGTCGATCAGTTGCGAGGCGGGAACTCCGCTGTCTGTATCTGGTGTCATCGGTCTCTCTCTACTTCTCTACATACGCTCGCCTGGCAGCGCGCTGGCTTGTTTCACCCAGGACGAAAACTGCGCTTCGTCGATGTCGTCGTCTTCATGGATATCGAGATAACGCACATCCTTCTGTTTCGACGTTCCAGGCGGCAGCGGATCAAGCGAAGCACCGCGAAAGAAAGCTACTTTCGCGTATCGATCGAAGCAGTGATAGCTCATGAACCAGCCGCGATCCTTGACGCCGTAGAACGGCGAATTCCATTTCACCGCCTTGTGGACACCTGGCACGGCCTTCTCGATCAACGCATCGACCCGCCGCCCCACATCGCTTTTCCAGCCCGGCATGGCGTCGATGTAAGCCTGAACCGGCGCATCGCCCTCACCCTTGGCAATCTGCGGATTGCCACCAGAGAGCAGCACCGCTTTCTCGGTCTTTGTATCCTTCCCGGCCATGCTCCCTCCTATCCGCCCACGCGGCGCGCACGCCACCGGGTGGCATAGGGAAGCGCGAACATATAGAGGCCGGTGACCATCAGCAGGATCAGCGGCACCAGCGTGCCGAGCCCGATCCACATCGCGATATCGCCCCGGCCCATCACGATGAGATTGAGCACCACCGCTGCGGTGAAGGTCACCGAAAGCCAGCGATGGAACTGTCGTATTCCCTTGCTCGAAATCACTTGCGTCTCCCCGCAATAATCATTGGTCCATTCTTTTGAGCAGGTTTTCGAGATCGTCGAACCGGCTCTCCCAAAACCCCGTCATCTCGCTCGTCCAGTCGACAAGCGGACTCAGGGCGCTCAATTGGGCGCTGTAATGCGTCTGCCTGCCTTCATGGCGGTCGCGTACGAGGCCGGCCTGCTTGAGCACGCCCAGATGCTTGGACACCGTCGGCTGCGATACGCCTGCCCAGGTCGTCAGCGCGCCGACGGTCTGCTCCCCGTCACGGCACAGACGCTCGAAGAGCGCCCGTCGCGTCGGGTCCGCCAGGGACCTGAACAGCAGGTCTTGAGCTTCAGGCATCGGAATCCATATCCCGTTGGCTATGGGTTAATTCATAGCCAACCAGCTATGAATGTCAAGACCGGGAGGCATCATCCGCTTTTCCGGCCTTTCGCGCACAAAATTACATTTCCTCATACATCACATTGGAAAATATTTTCGCCGCTGCTGTCAGACAGGGGCAACATTTGCAGCGTCCCGAGGACCTGGAGCAGCCGTGTTTCGTTTTTGCCTGAGCCTAGTCGGCGTCCTCGTCCTGCTGCTCCTCGATACCCAGATCGCTTTCGCCGCCGGTTACGAATACCTCGAGCACACCCCGCCCCTGATGGAGCGGTTGACGCCCGAAGTCGTAGCGGCGGTGTTTCCCGACATCGACCATGTCGAACTGATGCAGGACGGCGGCCCTCCGGCCGCGGCCGCCTACCGAGGCGATGAAGTGGTCGGCTACCTCTTCTCGACCCTCGATGTCGTCGCGGCCCACGGCTATTCGGGCATCCTCTTCGACGTCATCGCCGGCGTCGATCTCGAAGGCCATGTCACCGGCTCGACCATCCTCTTCCATCGCGAACCGCTGATCGTGGGTGACGAGCACCTCACCGCGCTCATGCAGAAGTTCATGACCCACACACCGGGCATGACGGCAAAGACCGGCGCGTCCGATGGCCCCAAGGCCGAGCTCATCGCCGGCGCCACGACTTCGGGTCGAGCCTTCCGCAACGCCATTCGCGACAGCGCCCGCATCGTCCTCAGCTTCCGCGAAGGGCGCCCGGTTGTGACCGAGCCCACGCTCAACATCGACGACTTCAAGGACCTGACGCCCGAGCAGTTGCTGGCCGATGGCTCCATCGCCTCTATCGATATCACCAATGCCGATCTAACCCGCGTGGTCGAAGCGGCGGGCGCCGATGTCTCGAGCCTCGAAGTTGCCCCCAAGGGCGGCCCGTCCGATATCTACCTCGAATTGCGCGCCGGCCTTGCCACGCCAGCCATGATCGGCCGCAACGCCGCTGGTCGCGGCAACCACGACCGCATCTTCTCGGACTTCCCGACCGGCACCAACGCCATCTTCCTGGCCTCGAACGGCCCCTACGATTTCCTCGGTTACAAGTTCCAGAACAAGTCGAGCGGCTACCGACTGGAGCGCCTGCGCATCCGCCAGGGCGATCACGTCTATGACTTCGACAAGTCCCATTTCATGCGGGCCGGCATCGCCATGGGCAGGGTCAGCGGCCTGGTGCTTCTGCCGCCCGAGACCGGCTTCGATCCGCTCGCGCCCTGGACCGCCGAAGTGCAGGTTTCCGCCAAGGATGCCGCCGGCAACCCGATCCAGGTCGCGCTGCCCTCGCTCGAATACAAGCTGCCCGCCGAGCACATCCTGATGCCCGAGGCCGATCCGCCGCCGGCATGGCTCGAAGCCTGGACCGCCTCGCTGCCGCAGATCATCATCCTGGGCGTCGCCCTGCTCTGCCTCACGGGCATCCTTGCCTTCCAGGCCCAGCTCACCCGCAGGCGCCGTCTCCATCTCTGGGTTCGTCGCGGCTTCCTGCTCTTCACGCTCGTCTGGCTCGGCTGGACGGTCGGCGCGCAACTTTCGATCGTTCACATCATCAACTACCTCAAGGCCCCCTTCCAGGACCTCGATATCGGCTTCTACCTGGCCGAGCCGCTGATCGTGATCATCTCCGTCTATGTTGCCCTTTCGCTGCTCCTCCTCGGACGCGGTGTGTTCTGCGGCTGGCTCTGCCCCTTTGGCGCTCTGCAGGAACTGCTGGCGCAACTCGCCCGCGCCCTGCGACTGCCGCAATGGAACCCGTCCTGGAAGCTCCAGAAGAAGCTCTGGTGGGGCAAGTACGTTTCGCTGTTCGTCGTGGTGACGCTCGCGTTCGTCGCGCCGTCAGCCGGCTCCGTTGCCGCCGATATCGAGCCGTTCAAGACCGCCATCTCGACCCACTTCGCCCGCGCACTGCCCTATGTGCTCTACGCCGTCGTGCTGCTCTCGATCGGGCTGTTCACCGAACGCGCCTTCTGCCGATTCCTTTGCCCGCTCGGCGGCGCACTGGCGCTGCTCGATCGCCTGCATCTCCTGAACCTTCTCAAGCGGCGGCCGGAATGCGGCAGCCCATGCCACCTCTGCGAGCGCTCCTGCCCGGTCCGTGCTATCGCGCCCTCAGGCAAGATCGATATGGCCGAATGCTTCCAGTGCCTCGATTGCCAGGTCGAGTATTACGACGACCACCGCTGCCCGCCGCTGGCCCGCGAGCGCAAGGTCCGCGCCCGTCAGAACTTCGTGCTCACCCGCTCGGCGGGCGCCGCCCCGGTGAGGAGCTGACTATGCACCGCACGCCGCAGAAATGGTCTCGCCGCCGGACCCTTGCAGTATTAGGTGCCACCCTGGCCCTGCCCCTCGGCGCTGCTGCAGCCCAGCGCTACGGACGCCGCCCCGACTTCGTCACCTGGCAAGGTGAGTCGCTCGGCGGTCCGGCTAAGCTGATGCTCTGGCACGAGGACGAAGCCTTCGCCCGCAACACCATCACGCGCATGCGCAGCGAGATCGAGCGGTTGGAAAACGTCTTCAGCCTGTTCCGGACCGATAGCGAAATCGCCCAGCTCAACCGCAATGGCCAGCTGACCCGCCCGTCTCAGGACATAGCTACCGTCCTGAGCGCCGCCTGCGACATCGCCCACACCTGCAACGGCGCCTTCGACCCGACGGTGCAGCCGCTCTGGCGGCTCTACGAAACACACTTCCGCTCGGCTCCGGCCTCGCCCTATGGCCCTTCGGCATCCGAAATCGCAACCGCACAAGGTCTTGTCGACTATTCCCGGATCGATATCGGCACCCGCGCAATCAGGTTTGCCGAGCCCGGCATGGCCGTCACCCTCAACGGCATCGCCCAAGGCTACATTACCGACCGCATCGCCGATCTTCTGCGCGAAGAGGGTTTCGACCACACCATCGTCGATGTCGGGGAAACCCGCGCCCTGGGCACGCAGCCGGATGGCGATCCCTGGTCGGTCGCCATCGTCAACCCGCTCTCGCCCTCGGCCATCGGACGCGCGATCGATCTCGAGAACACCGCACTTTCCGTCTCCGGTGGCTATGGCCAGCGCTTCGGTCGCTCGACCTCGCACCACATCTTCGATCCCGCCACCGGCCTCAGCGCCAACCGGCTCCTCGACGTCGCCATCGTCGCCCCGCGCGCCATGCTGGCCGATGGCCTCTCCACCGCCCTTTTCGTCGGCGGCGAGGATCACGCCCCCGCCCTTCTCAAGGCCTATCCAGGTATCAAGGCCTCGGGCACAAGACTGGATGGCACCGTCTTCCAGGCGGTTTAGGCGCCACCTACGCCCAGAAAGTCCTTCTTGTTCACTGGCACACCGCGATTGCGCAGGATGGCGTAGGTGGTTGTCATCGCGAAGTAGAAGTTCGGGATCGCATATTCGGTGAGATAGCGATGGGCGGAGCAATCGACCTCCTCCTCATCGAACACGACAGAGATGACCCGTTCGTTGGCCATGGCAAAGGCACTCTCGGGCACTGAGCCGATGAAGGCTCGCGCCCGCTCCACGCTCGAATGCAGATCGGCGAACGTCGCATAGGCCCCTTCGATCGAGGCCGTCTCGTCCATCGCTAGCCGCGCCACGAGCTCGGTCGCTGCATTGCAGGCGAGTCTGATCTGGTGCGTCATCGGCTTCATCGTCGCAGCCAATCGCGCTTCCAGCATCACCCTCGGATCCAGCCCCTCCTGCGCACAATAAGTCTCGGCCTTCCGCAGGATGCCATCGAGCGCCGCCAGCGAGCGCATGAGGCCGGGAACAGGCGATTCCATCGAGTATCTCCATCCTTCGGAAGCGCTGAAATTTTGCTCATACTTTGTATCCATTGACAACATTAAGTTGATACACTACCCCTTGCATGAAAGCTTATCTTTTTAGGGAAGGAGAAGAGCTTTTCCAGCGAGGGGCCGCCTGACTTACAGGCCAAAACTCGCAATGAACTGCGGCAGCTGGGCCTGATCTTGGGCCGAATTCCCCAGTGAATTGGTCGAAATATCCACATAGCGATGCCTAACCGGCAGCAGCGCGGCGCTCATGGCGCTCGCTGATGGTTCTTCCGGCGCACGCTTTGGGCACGCACTATCCCTATTAATTCCAACGCAGATTGTATCCACTTTCTCGCGTTTCACGGTTCAATCGTCTGGCACGTTGCGACGAAATGAGAGGAAGATGGCGAACGTAAGCGTAAGCAAACTGGTCAAGGCCTTCGGCACGGCCACCGTGCTCAAGGGCATTGATATCGACGTACGCGACGGCGAGTTCCTGAGCCTTGTCGGACCGTCCGGCTGCGGGAAGTCTACCCTTCTGCGCATGATCGCCGGCCTCGAACAGATTTCGGGTGGCGAGATCGCCATCGAAGGCAAGGTCGTCAACAATCTCGCCGCCAAGGACCGTGACATCGCCATGGTCTTCCAGAACTACGCGCTCTATCCGCACATGACCGTGCGCGAGAACATGAGTTTCGCTCTCGAAATGCGCGGGCAGTCCAAGAGCGACATGGGCAAGAGCATCGCGGCCGCCGCTGGGGTCCTCGGGCTTGACAGCCTCCTCGATCGCTATCCGCGCCAGCTTTCAGGCGGTCAGCAGCAGCGCGTCGCCATGGGCCGTGCCATCGTGCGCAACCCCAAGGTCTTCCTCTTCGACGAACCGCTGTCGAACCTCGACGCCAAACTGCGCGTCCAGATGCGCGCCGAGATCAAGGACCTCCACGCGCGCCTCAAGGCGACGATGATCTACGTGACCCACGACCAGCTCGAGGCCATGACCATGGCGGACCGTATCGTGGTGATGCGCAATGGCGTGGCCGAGCAGATCGGCTCGCCCCTTGAGCTCTATGACCGTCCGGCCAATGCCTTCGTCGGGAGCTTCATCGGCTCTCCCTCGATGAACCTGGTCCAGTGCACCACCGCGGCCAGTGACAATGGCCTCGCTTGCATCACCGCGAACGGCCAGGTGCTGGCGACGCTGCCCAGTGGCGGCAATCTGGCGCAGGGCCTGCGTCTCCAGGTCGGCATTCGCCCCGAAGATATCGAACTCGGCACGACCGGCCCGTCGGCCGAAGTCGTCGTCGTCGAACCGACCGGCCCCGAAACGCAGATCATGGCCAATCTCGACGGCCAGAGCATCACGATAGTGCTCAAGGGCCGCCACGACCTGCATCGCGGCGAGCGCATCAACCTCGCGGTCAACCGGGACAAGTTGCACCTCTTTGACGGCGAAACCGGCAACCGCCTCTGACCGCGATCAACGCATCGGCAGCGCGACCGCATACGCGCACCAACAAGTAGACCTCAGCAAGGGATGGAGAAGGTCATGGCTGAAAACTACAAAATGGCGAAAGCCGGCAAAGCCGGTATCTCTCGCCGCAGCGTGCTCCTCGGCGGCGCCTCGCTGCTTGCCGCTGCAAGCATTCTGCCGTCGCGGGCTTTCGCGGCCGGCCCCGGCACCAATCCGGGCAAGTACAAGATCGATCTTGGCGGCTATACCGGTCCGGAACTGACCGACGCGCCGATCACCATCAAGGTGATGCGCCAGGAATTCTCCCCCGAGATCAACGCGCCGATCGAAGCTGCCTATACGGCCTTCAAGGAAGCCTATCCCAACATCACCATCGAAGAAGAGCGCGTGCCCTACGGCGACCTCGCCAAGAAGGTGCAGCTCTACGTGGCTTCGGGCTCCGCGCCCGACATTATGATGGGCAGCACAGAGCTGGCCTCGGTCTACGCCGCCGGTGAAATCGCCGTGCCGCTCAACGACTATTTCTCCGCAGACTTCATCCAGGACATCTATCCTGCGATGCGTGACGCCGCCACGATCGACGGCAAGGTCATGTGCCTGGCCTGGGAATCCAATTCCTGCTTCGTCTATTTCAACCGCGACATCTTCAAGCGCGCCGGCGTCGAGACCCCGCCGGAAGTCACCGACGTAGACGGCGGCTGGACGGCCGATCAGCTGCTCGATGCGATGCGCGCCATCACCGAGAAGCTGCGCAAGGAAGGCGACCAGACCACCTTCGGCATGGCCTCCTCGCGCTTCGGCAATCGTGGTCCGGGCTCGAACTATTCGCAGCTCGAAGGCATGTGGGTGCGCATGATGGGCGACCCCAACGCACCCAAGGATTCGACCCTCTTCAAGACCTTCGCCGGTATCTCCGAAGACGGCCTGACCGCCAGCGGCTACCTCGACACGCCCGAAGCCATCCAGGGCATGAAGAACTACCAGGCCATGTTCAACGAGGGCCTGACGCCCAAGGGCGTGGTGGTCGATCACTACAAGAGCGGCGCAGCCGCCATCGACTTCTCGTCCATGGCTTTCGCCAACACCTTCCGCAAGAGCGGCGCGCCGTTCGAGTGGGGTGTCTCCCCGCCGATCCGCGGCAACATCCCATTCGCTTCCAGCGTGGCCGATGCCCCGTTCATCTATTCGGGCAGCCAGTACATTCCGGAAGCCGCCGCGCTCCTCGCCTTCCTCCTCAATGACACCAACCGTCGCGCCTTCTACGACGTGCGTGGTTCCATGCCCTCGCGCAAGTCGCTGACTGATGAATCGCCGGCATACAAAACCGATCCGGTAGCCATCCTCTGCGCCAATGTCGGCGAGCGCGCCTTTGGCTCGCCCAAATCGGTCGGCTGGCTCGACTACGTCAACGCCGTCAATCCGGCGGTCAAGGACATTGCCCTGGGCGTCGACGTGGAGGAGCGCCTGCACAGCACGGCCGCCCAGATCGATCGCCTGCTCGCCAAGTACCGCTAACCGCAATCTCGGCCTCCCCCGCTCAACGCGGGGGAGGCTCGCTTCCATCCTCAAGAAGGCTTGGCCAATGTTCAAAGGATTGTGGAATCCCGATCCCACAAGGCGCGGCGAAATGTTCGCCGGCCCCATCATGGTGTTACCGGTGCTCCTGGGGTTGGGCCTGTTTCAGTTCTGGCCGCTCGTCTCGGCCGTGCTGAACAGCTTCCGCACCTTCAACGCCTTCACCAAGCGCCCCAACGGTTGGGCCGGCTGGGATAACTTCGCCCAGATCTTCGCCGACCAGGTGTTCGTCAACGCCATGCTGATCACGCTGGTCTACATCGTGCTGATGATCGTGGTCGTCGTGCCGATGGCGCTGGGCCTCGCTATCCTCCTCGACAAGCGCATGCGCGGCACCATGCTCGCGCGCGCCGCCATCCTCGGTGCCCTCGCCTCCTCGGAAGCCGTGGCCGCGCTCATCTGGGGCCAGCTCTACGAGCCGGGCACCGGCCTTTTCGACGCGATCCTCAAGTCGATCGGCCTCCCTGAAGTGCCGTTCCTGACGTCCGGACCGCACGCCATCGTCGCCATCGTGGTCATGACCGCATGGAAGGACGTGGGCCTGCCCATGCTGATCTTCCTCGGCGGCCTTCAGGCAATCTCGCCGCAGGTGATGGAAGCGGCAGCACTCGACGGCGCCAGCAACTGGCGCATCTTCCGCCGCATCACCCTGCCCCTGCTGCGTCCGAGCATCATCCTCGCCATCTTCATGGTCACGGTGGCCGCGGCGCGCCTCTTCACCCCGATCATCCTGCTCACCCAGGGCGGACCGAACGGACAGACCACCAACCTGCCCTTCTATTCCTACGCCCAGGCGTTCGAATTCTCCTCGCCCGGTACGGCTTCGGCCAGCGTGATGTTCATGATGCTCGTCCTCATCGGCATCACCGTGCTGCAGGCCTATGCCATCCGCGACCGCAAGGGTTGGAGATAGCGATGACCGAAAATATCGAAACCAACATGCAGGCCCTCGCCCAACCCGCCGCGGCCAGCGCAACCAGAGAAAAGCGCGACTTCGTCTCGTGGATCGGCACCGGCAGCCTGCTGCTGATCACCTTCCTCTTTGCCTTCCCGGTGGTCTGGGCGGCCCTGACCTCGCTCAAGTCCACGGCCTCGGTCATCGCGACGCGCTACCCGCTCTCGTTCTGGAGCTTCTTCCCGCCTCAGCCGACGCTGGAGAACTACGCCTCGCTCTTCAACGAGCTCAAGTTCGGCCAGTACATCATGAACACGGCCATCGCGAGCGGCGGGCAGGTGGCCCTGGTGGTGCTGACCTCGACGCTTGCCGGCTATGCCTTCGCCCGCTTGCGCTTCCCCGGCCGCGACCTGATCTTCGGCCTGACGCTGCTCACCGCCTTCATCCCGCTCGAAGTGATCCTCGTGCCGCTCTACCAGGTGGTTTCGGGCCTCGGGCTAACCTCGACCTACCCAGCACTATTCCTGCCCTTCGCCGCGCAGCCCTTCGGCATCTACCTGATGCGGCAGACTTTCGCACAGATCCCGCGTGAACTCGATGACGCCGCCCGCGTCGACGGTGCCGGCACCTGGCGCATCTTCTTCCGCGTCGCCCTGCCCAACGTGAAGCCGGCTCTGGCCACGCTCGTCCTCATCCAGTTCATCTGGTCGTGGAATGCCTATCTCTGGCCGCTGGTCATCATGCAGGATCCGAACAAGCAGATCGTGCAGGTGATGCTGGCCGGGCTCAAGAGTTCGCCCAACTATTCCCTCGACGGCCCACTTTTCGCCGGCCTCACCTTTGTGACCGTGCCGCTGATCGTCACCGCCATCGTCCTGCAGCGCTATTATGTGCGCGGCCTGATGACATCCGGCATCCGCTGACAACCTGTCCCTCCCGGAGGGCGGCGACCCGCAAGGGCCGCTGCCCTTTCAATCGATCGGCGATTTGCCGTATCCCTGCCGGCATCGTCGCCGATATCGTGCTGATATCGGCATAGCCCCGAATTTTCCGACGACCAGACCGAGACTGCCATGCACGATTTGCTTCTCAAGAACGTCCGCCCCCTCGGAGGCGCCAACACCGACATCCTGATCCGTGACGGCCACATCGCGCAGACGGGCTCGCTTGCCGCGCAGCCCGGCATCGCTGTGGAAGACGGCGGCAATGCCATCGCCTGGCCCGGCCTGATCGACGCCCACACCCATATCGACAAGACCACGTGGGGCATGGGCTGGCACGAGAACAATCGCGAAGCCACGCTGCGCAGCCGCATCGACTTCGAGCGCGAAAATCGCCTGGCGATCGGCCTCGATCCGCATCGCCAATCCATGCGCCACGCCATCGGCCTTGCCGCCCACGGCGCCACCCATATCCGCAGCCACGTCGACATCGACACCACCCACGGACTGCGTCTCGTCGAGGGCGTCCTGGAGACGCGTGAAAAGCTCAAGGGCATCATCGACATCGAGATCGTTGCCTTCCCGCAATCAGGCGTGATGTGCATGCCGGGCACCGTCGAACTGCTCGACGAAGCCCTGTCCAATGGCTGCGAAGTGCTGGGCGGCCTCGACCCCTGCGGTATCGATCGTGACCCCAAGGGCCAGCTTGACGTGCTCTTCCAGCTTGCCCTCAAGCACGGCGTCGATATCGACATTCACCTCCACGAAGCGGGCGAACTCGGCGCCTTCAGCATGGAGCTCATCTTCGAGCGCGTGCGCGCCAATGGCATGCAGGGACACTTCGCCATCAGCCACGCCTTCTGCCTCGGCATGAACGACTACCTGCGCGTCGGCAAGCTGATGGAGCAGATCGCCGAACTCGATATCGCCATCCTCACCACCGGCGCGCCCTCGGCCACCGTGCCATCGGTCAAGCGCCTCAAGGAGCACGGCATTCGTATCGGCGCCGGCTGCGATGGCATTCGTGACACCTGGGGCCCATGGGGCCAGCCCGACATGATCGACCGCGCCCGCATCATCGGCATGAAGAACGGCGTTCGCTCGGACGACGACCTCAAGTTCATGCTCGAAATCGTCTCCCAGGGCGGCGCCGACGTCATGCATCTCGATGGCTATGGCCTCGATGTCGGCGACCATGCGGACTTCACCCTGCTGGCCGGCGAAACGCCCGCCAATGCCGTGGTCGAAATCACCCCGCCCCCGCTGGTGGTCAAGGGCGGACAGGTCGTCGCCCGCAACGGCGTCTGCATCATCGAGATGCCGTAACGAGTTTGTGCCGCGCGGGCTTGCCTTGCGCGGCACAAAGCCTTCCAATTGCGGCCACCATGGCTACCGCAAGCAACCAGACCGGAACCGAACCCACGAGCTGCTGCGCTCCGAGCGCGGCGCGCGAGCCGCAGTTTCCGCTTGATATCCAGGCCCTGCTGGCGGAACGCCGGCCGGCCAGTCCTTCGGGTGAGTCTGCCCGCAAGTCCATTCCTGGCGGCATGGCGGAAATCGGCACCGGCAAGCCGCACCATCTTGAGGATGGCGAAGGCCCCGTGCGGCAGGTGCGCGTCAAGCCCTTCCTGATGGACGAGACCGCCGTCACCAACGAACGCTTCGCCGCCTTCGTCGCCGCGACCGGGTATGTCACCGAGGCCGAAAGATTCGGCTGGTCCTTCGTCTTCTTCCAGTTCCTGCCCGAGGATTTCGAGACGCAGGCCGTGGTCGGCACCGAATGGTGGCGGCGCGTCGATGGTGCCACCTGGAGCCACCCCTTCGGCCCGCAAAGCGACACCACCGGAATCGAGGATCATCCAGTCGTCCACGTATCGTGGAACGACGCCCAGGCCTTTGCCGCCTGGTCTGGCGGTCGCCTGCCGACGGAGGCCGAATGGGAGCATGCTGCGCGCGGCGGCCTCAAGGGTGCGCGGTTTCCCTGGGGCGAGGCCGAGCCGGACGACACCGGCAGCTTCCCCTGCAACATCTGGCAGGGCCAGTTTCCCAATCACAACACAGATGCCGACGGCTACAAGGGCACCGCTCCGGCAAAGTCCTTCGCACCCAACGGCTACGGCCTCTACAACATGAGCGGCAATGCCTGGGAATGGACTGCCGAGCCCTTCCGCATCCGCTCGCTCAAGCGCCAGGCCCAGGACATCAACGAGCGCTCCCGGCTGGAAAATCGTAAGTTGCTTAAGGGCGGCTCATATCTCTGCCACATCTCGTATTGCTACCGCTACCGCATCGCCGCCCGGATAGGGAACACGCCGGATACGACGACGGGACACACGGGGTTTCGGCTGGTCTACGACCTCTGAGCAGAACCTAGCCCACTACCCGTGTCGTCTCGCGCTGCACCAGCCGGCAGCGTACCGACAAGGTTGTCGGCGCGTCCAATCCCTTCCGCCGATGCAGCACTGCCATCGCGCGGGTCGCCATATCAGCATAGGGCTGAATCAGCGTCGTAAGGCCCAGATCACTGGCAAACTCGCGGTCGTCGAACCCGATCACGGCGATGTCCTGCGGCACCCGCAACCCGGCCTCGGCTATGGCCGTCAACGCGCCCCGGGCCATCATGTCGTTCTGGCAGAAAACCCCATCCGGCGGCTCGGGAAGCTCGAGGAGCTGCTTCATCGACTGGTAGCCGCTGCCATGCCCCCAGCTTCCGTGGATCAGCAGTTCCGGAGCGAGCGCCTGTCCACCCGTCGTCAGGCCGCGCCGAAAGCCATAGAGCCGGCGCTGCGCGCTGGTGTGCCAGCTATCGCCGGTAATCGTGGCGATGCGCTTGCACCCGCTCTCCATCAGATGCCGCGCTGCCACGAATCCGCCGGCCCGCTCGCCGGGAACGACCGCGACACCCTTGCCATCCGTCCGGAAGCAATTGACGAAGACATGCGGAAACTGGTCGAGCTCCCGCGTCGGGTGCACCCCAGTGGTGAAGGTATTAGCGTAGATCACTCCCCCCGCGTTGAGCCGCCGCAGCGAAGCCAATGCCTCGGCCTCGCGGTCGGTCACGCCGTCGGTCACGAAGACGGCTAGCTGCACCGCCTGCGCACGGGCCGACATGTGCAGGCCATCGATAATGTCGATCGGGTAAGCCGCCGAGATTTCGTTGATGAGCACCCCGATGACCGTCGGTACATCGCGCTCCAACACGTTGAGCGCCGGGCCCGGCGTATAGCCGAGCTTGCGCGCGGTCTCGATGACACGCTGGCGCGTGTCGTCGGCAATGCGCACGCCGTCGATATTGTTGAGCACCAGCGATACCGTCGTCTGGGAGACGCCAGCAGCGCGGGCGATATCGACCATCTTGATGCGCTTCTTCACCGCGTCCATCTCCCCTTCGTCATGAGCGCTCCGCCAACCTGCTTGACAAGTCCGGGCGATGCAATCAACTTTGCTAAAGAAATTTAGCAGGGGCTGGCCTGGGGAGACCAGACCTAATCCAGTTGATCGAGCGGAACGAGACCGGCCGTAAACCACGTGGCCGGCCAACAGCTTCGCTTTGCCTGACGTCCGGGGAGAAGACCGAATGGCTATGCCTGAAACGGCAAGTGATCAAGCAATGACCGGTGCGCGGGAAATGCTGGCCAACGCCACTCCCGACCGCCGCGGGCGGCGCGATACGGGCGCCGCCCTGGTGTTTCTCGCGCCTTGGCTGCTGGGCATCGTGCTGCTCACGGCGCTGCCGATGATCGCCTCGGCGGTGCTGTCCTTCACCAATTACGATCTGCTGTCCTGGCCACGCTTCATCGGCACGGCGAACTATGAGCGGCTGGTTGTCGATCCGCGCTATCTGCAGTCGCTGCGGGTCACGACGACCTATGTGCTGACCTCGGTCCCGCTCTCGGTGGCACTGGCGCTCATCATCGCGGTGTCGTTGTCGTCGGCGACGCGCTCGGTCGACTTCTTCCGCAGCGTCTATTATCTGCCTTCGCTCCTGGGAGGCAGCGTCGCCATCGGCGTGCTCTGGCGCCAGCTCTTCGGCGGCGACGGTCTCGTCAATTCGGTGCTTGCGGTTTTCGGCATTGCCGGCACAAGCTGGATCGGCGATCCGCGCTATGCGCTCTGGACCATCGTGCTGCTGCATGTCTGGCAGTTCGGCGCGCCGATGGTGATCTTCCTCGCAGGCGTACGGCAGATACCGCGCGAGATCGTTGAAGCCACGATCATCGACGGGGCCAATCCGGTCCAGCGCTTCTTCACGATCACGCTGCCGCTCCTCAGCCCGCTCATCCTCTTCAACCTGGTGATGCAGACCATCACCGCGTTCCAGGCGTTCGTCCCGGCCTATGTGATCAGCGACGGCTCGGGCGGCCCGATCGACTCCACCCTCTTCTACACGCTCTACCTTTATCTCGAGGGCTTCCGGAACTTTCACATGGGCTACGCCATGGCCATGGCCTGGGTGCTGCTCATCATCATCGGCATCTTTACCGCCCTGGCCTTCTGGTCCTCGCGGTTCTGGGTTCACTACGAAAGCTGAGGCCCAGGATGTCCGCTACTGCCGCCGCCCAGGCCAATCGCCCGCTCCGCTCCCTCATCCGCTATGCGGTGCTGATCCTCTTCGCCCTCGTGATGAGTTATCCGCTGCTCTGGCTGGTCTCGAGCTCGTTCAAGCCCGAGCAGGTGATCTTCTCCGAGCCCGGCCTGCTGCCTGATCCGTTCACGCTGCGCAATTACGTCGACGGCTGGAACAAGCTGGGCATGCCTTTCGCCCTCTTCATGTTCAACTCGGCGGTGATCTGCGTGCTCTGCATCGCGGGGAACCTCTTCTCGTGCACGCTGGCGGCCTATGCCTTTGCGCGGTTGAGCTTCCCGTTCTCGAAGGTGGCGTTCGCGATCATGCTGGTCACGATCATGCTGCCGTTCCACGTGACCATCCTGCCCCAGTACATCATGTTCCAGAAGCTGGGGGCGGTGAACACGATCATCCCGCTGGTGCTGCCCAAGTTCTTCGCGGTCGATGCCTTCTTCGTGTTCCTGCTGGTGCAGTTCATCCGTTCGATCCCACGCGACCTCGACGAGGCGGCCGAGCTCGACGGCTCCAACAAGTACCAGACCTTCTGGCACATCATCTTTCCGCTCTGCCGGCCGGCGCTGGTGATCGTTGCGGTGTTCACGTTCCTGTGGACCTGGAACGACTTCTTCGGCCAGCTCATCTACCTGACGCAGACCGAGAAATACACGGCTGCGCTCGCCCTCAACCTCTTCATCGACGCGACCAGCGGGGAATCCGCCTGGGGCATGCTGTTTGCCATGTCGGTGATCACGCTCATTCCGATCTTCGTGCTCTTCGTCCTGTTCCAGAAGCAGCTCGCAGACGGCATCGCCACGACCGGCCTGAAGGGATAGGCCGCCGGGCCAGACCACCAAGGAGGAGACACCATGACCAGGACGAACGGCGCCCTCAACCGGCGCGATGTAATGAAGATTTCGATCGGAGGGGCAGCCGCCCTCTGGCTGGGGCTGCCCAATGCGGCATTCGCCCAGCAAACCCAGATCAAGGCTGCCTGGTATGGCGGCCAGGACACCCATGACCGCATGCAGCAGGCGATCAAGCTCTTCACCCAGAAGAACCCCGACATCGCCGTCAATGTCGAGTTCGCGCCCTTCGCCGAATTCTACGACCGCCTGCCGGTCCAGTATTCGGGTGGCGGCGCGCCGGACATGCACCGGCACTCGATGACTTACCTCTTCGACTACACCAAGCGCGGGCTCCTCGCCGACCTCAGCCCCTTCGTGGGCCAGACCATCGACATCTCGGCGCTCTATCCGGGCGTGGTCGAGATCGGCAAGGACGGCGACGCCACCCATGCGATCGGCAACAACCAGATCTCGGTGGCGCTGTTCTACAATAAGGCCAAGCTCGATGCGGCCGGCGCCGGCGCGCTCGATAACCTCACCTGGGACAGCTTCCGCGACCTTGCCATCAAGCTCGGCAAGGCGGGCGGCGCCAACCATTACGGCGTCAGCGACAATGGCGGCTTCCTCGGGCTCTTCGAGGTCTACCTCTTCCAGCGCGGCAAGTCGCTCTACAAGGGCGACAACGCCGTCGGCTTCGAGAAGGCCGACCTCGTCGACTGGCTGGCCTATTGGGAATCGCTGCGTGCCGAACAGGGCGCTCCGCCGCCATCGGTCACCGCCGAAAGCGCCGGCTTCCAGAACGCCACCATCGTCAAGAACCGCTCTGCCATGCAGATCGGCTGGAGCCAGCAATTGGTATTCTACCAGGCGCTGATGCAGGACGAGCTGGATATCCACGCCTGCCCGGTCGTGGCTGGCGCGCCGGACAACGGCCACCTCATCCGCGCCCTCGATTTCTGGGTGATCCCGGAAAGCTCGCAGAACAAGGAAGCGGCGGCCAAGCTCATCAACTTCCTCCTCAATGACGAGGAAGCGCTGGGCGTTCTCGGCCTCACCCTGGGCGGCCCCGCCTCGGACCGGGCCACGGCCGTTCTCGCCAAGACCGCCGATGCGCCGAGCACCAAGGTGCTCAACTACCTGACCGAGCTGCGCAAGACCGCGCCCAGCGCCACGCCGCGCTGGATCAGCGGACACGGCGAGCTCGAAGCCCTGATGGGCCGGCTCAATGCCTCGATCGGTTTCGCGCAGACCACGCCCGATGCCGCAGCCGACAACTTCCTCACGGAAGCCAGCCGAATCCTGGGCTGACGTTCCACAGCCCAGCGCCCGAGCCTGCCCGGCGGCAACCTCCCGCCTTCCGGGCAGCGCTTCGGGACTTTCGCCAGGACCTCCGGCCGGCAGCCGGCCGGAGGCATCGTCCTTGATCCGGGGGATCCCCTTGCCTGCTTCCAAACCCAACATCGTGCTGATCATGACCGATCAGCAGCGCGCCGACTTCTTCGCGTCCGAGGGCTTCCCCGTCGACACCATGCCGTTCGTGGATTCGCTCGGGCGGAGCGGCACCCGCTTTTCGCGCGCCTATACCCCGATCCCGATCTGCTCGCCGGCCCGCACCTCGATGCTCACCGGGCGCTACGCCAAGGCGACGCGCGTCAAGCAGAACTGGGACATGGCCAAGTCGGTGATTGTGGACAAGGACCTGCCCCAGGTGCTGCGGGAGCATGGCTATACTGTCAACCTGGCCGGCAAGAACCATTCCTACCTCGACGCCAGTGCCTTCGACTTCCATGGCGGGCCCTATAGCCATACGCATGGCCCAGCGGACCGGGCGAGCGCGAGCGAGCGGGAATCGGACCAATGGCTTTTCGATCTCGACCATCGCGTGGCGAGCGAGCCGACGCCCTTCCCGCTCGAGAACCAGCTCTGCCATCGCATCGTCTCGGACGCCATCGCCTGCGCCGACCAGAACCGGGACAACCCCTATTTCCTCTGGCTCTCGCTGCCGGAGCCGCACAACCCCTACCAGGCGCCCGAACCCTATTTCTCCATGTTCTCGCCCGACGACATGCCCGACCGCTTCGCCGGGCCGCAGGCCAGCATGGCCAAGGGCGGCAAGTGGCAATGGCTGCGCACATTGGAGGAGGAGAAGCGCCCCGGCTATGATGAGGACTGGCGCCGATACCGGGCGCTCTATTGCGGCATGCTGCGGATGATCGACGACCAGGTGCAACGGTTCGTGGATCACCTCAAGGCTAACGGCACCTACGAGAACACCATCATCCTGTTCCTCGCCGACCATGGCGACTATGCCGGCGATTACGGCCTGCAGCGCAAGGGAGCGGGACTGCCCGAATGCCTGGTGCGGATACCGTTCCTCGCGACGGGACCGGGCATCCGGCCGAACGACGACCGCACGGACTTCATCTCGCTGGTCGACGTGATGCCGACCCTCTGCGAGGCGATCGGAGCGGAAATCCCCTTCGGCTGCCAGGGCCGCAGCTTCTGGCCGATACTGGCGGGGGAACCCTACCCGGCCGACGAGTTTTCGAGCATCTACAGCGAGATCGGGTTCGGGAGCCTGCCCTATGGCCCGGAAGAACGACCGCCGCTCCACTTCCCCTATGACGGGCCGACCTATGACGAGCTCAACAGCGTCACCCAGAGCGGCAGCATCAAGATGGTGCGCAAGGGCGACTGGAAGCTGGTCTATGAGCTGATGGGGCGAGCCGAGCTTTACGACCTCGCGGCTGATCCGGGGGAGCTCAACAACCTCTACGACGACCCGGCCTATGCGGCGCGGAAGACCGAGATGCTGGAGGAACTGCTTTACTGGACGGTTCGAACGGAGGACCCGCTGCCGCGGGCGAAATACCTGCCCAAGACGGCAGCGCGGAACTGGTATCGCGGGGGATAAGTACGGCCGCGATGCGCAGGCGGAGGGAGCACCGGGGGAGATTCGCGGAGTTCGGAAGGAGCGCGGAAAGCGTTTTGCGGAGATGAGTGCGTTTTTTCGCGGTTTTTTCGAGGGCTGCGAGGTTAGCGCATTGATATTACAGGTGAATTTTCCCCAGAGCCGCAGTGAATCGTTAAATTTTGACTCAATTTCGGGGAAAGTTTGCGAATGTTTTCGGGATTTTGCGGGGGTTTTCGCGGGTTTGGGAGGGTGTTTTCCGGGGTGGGTTGGCGACGCTCGGTGGTGAGGTTGGGGAATCTTACCTTGGGGTTGTGGGAGGGGGATAGGTTTGGGGGCGCGATTGTGGCGCGGCGCTTCCTCCTACCACTACGCTTCTCTCACTGCGCTTCCCCCACCACCGTACTTCCCCGGGCGAAGACCCGGGGCCTATTGCACCGCTCCACCCGAGTGGAGAAATCCGTGGGCCCCGGCTCTTCGGCCGGGGAAGTGCGGTGGTGGGGAGAGGCTGGGGGAAGGAAACCAGTAAGCGAGAGCGGGTGGCGGCGACTGCGGTGGATCAGTTGCCTGCCTCCCCGCGCGCCCTCACTTCCCCATGCTATCCAGCATCAGTTTGATATACGTCCCACCCACCACCGGCCTCGAACGGAACCCTCCGGGAACGGTTTGCTTGCCCGTTTGAGTGTCGTACCAGTCCGACAGCGGAACGCGCGCCGGGGCATCGTCGAGCCAGGTGGCGACGGGGGCGATGAGGGTTTCGAAGTCGGCCTGGTTGTCGGTGAGGCAGGCGGTCCAGACGAGCCAATCGAGCTTGGTGTAGTGTTCGCGGCTGTCGAGCGGCAGGCCGTAGCGGTCCTGGCGGGTCCTGTAGGCGGCCATTTCCTTGCGGGCGATGTCGGCGGGGAAGAGGCCGAGGCCTAGAATGCGGTCCCAGATGAGGTTGTACTTCTGGCTCCAGGAGCCGGCCTTGTCGAAGGCGAGGCGGAAGGCGGAGCCGTCGTCGGCAAGGCCCGGCCATTTGGCGGCCCAGTCGCGAGCGATGGCCAGGTGCTTTTCGGCTTCCTCGTTCTTGCCCAAGCGGCGGCAGAGGAGGCCATAGGCGCCGATGCCGATGATCGCCTTGAGCGAGAGATTGGCATTGTGCGGCAGGTGGCCGGCGAAATCGTCGGTGCAGAGCTGGTTCTCCGGGTCGATGCCGCTTTTGACGAGATAGGCGGCCCATTTCTCCCAGAGCGGCCAGAACTCGGTGATGAAGCGATCATCGTTCGTACGCTCGGCCAGCGCCGCGGCGAGGATCAGCATGTTGCCGCTTTCCTCATAGGGCATCTGGTTGTGCTCGGTGAGTTCGCCCCCGCCATAGACCTGGCCATTGGCCAGCGGGAACTGCCCCACATCGTGCGGCGCATAGGGGAATGGCCAGCGCCCGCCCATGGCATACGCGCAGATCGGGCGCATCTGGGCTTCGAGCAGCGCCGGGTTGTAGTGGAGGAAGAACGGGGCCGAGGGATAGGTGAGGTCGACCGTGCCGAGGCAGCCGTTGGACGAATTCTCCTTGGAGAAATAGAGCAGCTTGCCATCGAGGTCTTCGACCAATGCGTGGCCGCCAAGGCATTGGCGGAAGGCGAGGATGCCGATGCGGGCATAGGTATCGCCGCCAGAGCGCTGGAGCTGGTCGATCAGGGCGGCATCGTAGTCGGCGACGCGGGCGTAGAGCGCGCCGCGCTCGGCCCAGGCCTGCTCGACGAGGCCGATGGCGGACTGGCCCTTGCGGCTCCAGAAGGGACGAAGGCGCCGGTGGAAATATTCGAGCGCATAGACCTGGTCATAGGCGACCAGCAGGCGGAACGCCTGCACCTGCGCGCCGACCTTGCCGAAGGCGCGGCTCCAGGCGCAGACATTGTAGGCCGGGCGCTCCTGGTGGATGCCGCTGGCATTGATGTTGAGGCCGCGATGGCCATGGGACGGCATGGGCAGCGGGCGAGCTTCGCGCACGTCATCGCGCGCGGGAATGCTGCCGGTGGTGGCGAAGGTGTCGCGCAGGGTGCGCGCATCGCCGAAGGCGCTGTCGACGGCAACGCCCGGCTCGGCCGAGGTATAGAGATAACCCCAATCGATCTGCACTTCGTCGCCGGACTGGTGGAGCGGGGTCTGCTCGCGCGCGCCGACGAAAAGCGCCTCGACATTGCCCGCGCGATGGCGGCCCCAGATCACGTCGGTTTCGCCATTGCCGGTGGCCCAGTTGGTGCTCCAGTCGATATAGGCGGAGACCTCGTGAGGAGAGCCATCCTTCGAGGACACCTCGATATCGACATAGCTCACCGGGCGAGCCATGAGTTCGAGGTCGTCGGGGAAGACGGGGGTGGTGAAGCTCAGGGCCAGTTCGACCCCATCCGCCTCGAAGCGGTAGATCGTGCGTAGCGGGGTGACCTCGCGCCCGGTCTGGCGCATGGCGGGAACATCGCGGCCGGTGCGGGTGACGAGCCCCATGAAGCGATAGGCCTTGCCGTCGATATGGACCATGCCGGACATCGACTGGTTCTTGCCGGTCCAGTGCGTCGACCAGGATTGGGTCAGTTCGTCCGTATGCGACCAGACGCTCATGAAGGGATCGTGGACGATGAGCGGGGTGGCCGGGGCGCGGGCGGTGCGGGGATCGGTCATGAAAGGTCTCGTATCTACCAGGGGGCGCGGCGGAGCGGCAGGGGATCGGCGGTAAAGGCCATGCGGTCGCACAGACGCTGCAACAGATCGCACTTTTCCGCCAGCCGCCCCGGATCGTCCCAGAGGTTGCGGGTTTCGTCGGGATCGGCCTTGAGGTCGTAAAGCTCGCCGCGCCGGTCGCCGTGGCTGACGATGAGCTTCATGTCGGGCGTGCGCAGCATGGTGGCGAAGGGCAGATGCGGCTGCCGGTGCCAGGGCATGGCGTTGTAGTATTCGCAATAGACGTCTTCGACACCGGTTTCGTTTTCGGTGCTCGTGAGCAGCGGCCAGAGCGACCTGCCCTGCATGCCGGGCCAGATTTCGAGGCCGGCTGCATCGAGGAGCGTGGGGGCAATATCGACCAGTTCGACAAGTCCGTCGATCCGCCGGGAGGGGATATGGCCGGGCCAGGAAATGGCCAGCGGCACGTGGACGCTCGGCTCGTAGAAGAACGGGCCCTTGAGATAGATGCCGTGGTCGCCCAGCAATTCGCCGTGGTCGGACATGAAGATGACGATGGTGTTCTCGAGCTGGCCGGTCTCGCGCAGCGCGTCGAGCATGCGGCCGACCTGGTCGTCGATGAGATCGCACATGGCGAAATAGGCGGCGCGCACCAGGCGATGGTCGTCGTCCGTCATCTCGTCATAGGGCATGCCGGCATTGCCGCCATAGGCGCCCTCGTGGTCGATCTGCTGGAAGGCGGGTTTGTCGGCGAGTTCGCCCGGGCGGTAATTGGGCAATTCGATCTCGTCGAGCTTGTCGAGATAGCGGTCGAGATATTCGGGCGGCGGATCGAAGGGGTGGTGCGGATCGAAGAAATTGACCGAGAACAGCCACGGACGATCGCCCGAGCGATGGGCCTCGATGAAGTTGATGGCCTTGTCGGCGCACCAGGTGGTCTGGTGGTCGGCGGCGGCAGGGCCGGCCTTGACGTATTTCGAGCCGCGATAGGGATCGGCCCGGTATTCGGCGCCCTTTTCGGTCAGCCAGAGATTGTATTCGTTGAGCGGCCAGTTCTGCGCGCTGCCGTAATGGCCGGGATGGTGCGACCAGTGGAAGGCGGCGTAGCCGTCTTTTATGCGCGGCTCCATCACGGGCGCGACGCTTGGGTGGGCGGCCGAGATGTGGAGCTTGCCGGAGAGGCCGCAGGTATAGCCGTTATCGGCGAGGAGCCGGGTCACCAGCATTTCGTCGGGCGGCATGTCCTGCCCGTTCTGGCGGGTGCGGGTGGTGCGCGGATAGCGGCCGGTGAGGAAGCTGGCGCGGCTGGGCGTGCAGACGGGCGACTGGCAATAGGCCTGCGAGAACCAGGCGCCCTCGGCAAAGAGCTTGTCGAGCACGGGCGTGCGGACATGGCGGTTGCCGGTAACGCCCAGCGTGTCCCAGCGCTGCTGGTCGGTGCAGATCCAGAGGATGTTCGGTTTGGTCATGATGATCCCTTGGGCCCGCTACGCCTTGACGGCGCCGGCTATGCCCTCGACGAAGTAGCGCTGAACGAAGAAGAAGAAGACGATGACCGGCAGCAGCGAAATGGTGGCCGCAGCCGCCATGCCCGACCAATCGGTCTCGTTGGTGCCCACGAAGGCCAGCATGCCGACCGGAAGCGTGCGCAGTCCGGGCGTCCCGAAGGTGAAGACCAGCGGGATGAGGAAGGCGTTCCAGGCAGCGAGGAAGGTGAGGACCGTGACTGTCGCCGTCACCGGGCCGGCCAGGGGCAGCATGACATCGAAGAAGACGCGCAGGAACCCTGCCCCATCCATGGTCGCCGCCTCTTCGAGCTCGCGCGGCAGGCCACGGAAATAGCCGGCATAGAGCAGGATCGCCGCCGATTGCCCGCTGCCGGCCAGCGCCAGCACGATGCCCCAATGGCTGTTGAGGAGCCCGAGCGAGCTGGTGAGATCGACGATGGGGATGATGGTGAGGCCCGCGGGCACGACGAGCGTGGCCCCGAGGATGCCGATGACCAGCGAACGGCCGACGAAATAATAGCGGCCGAGCACATAGCCCGAGAGCGCGGTGTGGATGACGACGACCACCACCGTACCGACGGTGACCAGCACGGTGTTGAACATGTAGGTCGAGAACCCGGCCTGGCTCCAGGCACGGATGTAGTTCTCCCAGACCGGCGTATCGGGCAGCAGGTTGAGGCCCTTGGAGAAGATTTCGAGCGGCGTCTTGAGCGAGGCCGAAACCAGCCAGAGGAAGGGATAGATCCAGACGAGGCAAAGCGCGGTGAGCGCGACATAGCGCAGGATCACCCAGGCCTTGGGGCGCGGGGTCGAGAGGCGGTTCATGCGACGTGCCTCCGCGACCGGACCTTGCGCAGGATGAGAATCTGGATGCTGGCCAGCACCACGAAGCTCACCCCGAAGAAGATGGCCGCCGCCGAGGAATAGCCAAGACGCGGCACGTTGGAGGTGAAGGCCTGCCGGTAGACGAAGATGTCGATGACCTCGGTGGCGTAAAACGGACCGCCGCCGGTCAAGGTGAGCATGAGGTCGAAGACGTTGGTCGCCTCGATCACCGTGATGAGGGTGATGATGATGGTGAAGGGCGTCAGCAGCGGCAGGGTGATGGTGCGGAACCGGTCCCATGGCGTGGCGCCATCCAGTTCGGCCGCCTCGTAGAGATCGCGCGGAATGGTCTGGAGGGCGGCGAGCCAGTAGATGAGCGTGATGCCCAGCCATTTCCACACCCAGATGCCGACCGCGCTATAGAGCGCGAGCCCGGCATTGCCGAGGAAATTGAGCGGCTGCCCGAGAATGTGCGAATTGAGCAACGCGATATTGAGCGGGCCGCCGGTGGGATCGAGCACGTAGCGCATGACCACGCCGACAATGGCCGCCGTGGTGACGACCGGCAGGAAGATGGCGGTGCGGAAGACGCGCACCAGCGGGAAGTGCGCGTTGAGCACCACGGCCAGCGCCAAGGCGATGCCGACGCGCAGCGGCACTGCCAGCAGCAGGAAGACGATGGTGTTGCGGAAGGCGTTCCAGAACAGCGGATCGCCGACCAGTTCGTGATAATTGCCCAGGCCGATGAACGCCCCTGCCCGCTCGAACCCGTTCCAGTCAAGGAGCGAGAACCAGATGCTGGCGATGACCGGGTAGATGGTGAAGGCGCCTACGAGCGTGAGGGTGGGCAGCAGGAAGACGTAAATCCACCTGTCTGCCCAGATCTTCCTGCCCAGTGACGCGCCGCTCAGGGCGTTCTGCTGCATCGGTCGGTTCCGGCCGCTCAATACTTGTCGGCGGTGAAATCCTCGCCTGGCTTCCAGGCATCGAAGACCCAATCGTCGAGCGACACTTCGGCGCCCTTGCTCTTGGCCGCTTCGATAGCGCGGTCGCGCTCCTTGCTCATCTGGTCGGCATATTGCTGCAGGATGGGCTTGGGATCGCTGAAGGCGCCGCTGAAGGCACCCTGGATGATCTCGCCGAGACCGGGCGTGACATCGCGCATTTCCGAATAGACCGCGCTGACCGCCGCGTTGCGGGCCAGCGGATCGGGGGCGATGCGGACGTAATCCTGGTAGCCGGTGACGACCTTCTTATAGGCCGGATGCACATTGGCACGCTCGACGGCACCGGGATCGAGCGGGGGCTGATCCATGCGCTCGGCGAGGCCGACATAGTAATCGTCGGTGGTGAGCATCTGGAGGATTTGCGTGGCCACATCCGGATGCTGGGACTGGGACGAGATATAGAACGTGCCGCCATTGGGCGGGCGGTAGGTGAAGGCGGTAGACTTGTCTCCCGGATAAGGCACCTGCGCGGTGACGCCGATGAGATCGATCTGGTCCTTGAAGCTGCCGTTGAGCACGCCGCTGTTCCAGGGGCCATCGAAGAACATCAGCGATTCACCGGCCACCCAGCGGGCACGGCCCTGGCGCGCATCGACCGAGGACGAGCCCGGATGAAGCGAACCATCCTTCTGGAAGGACATCAGGAAGTCGAGCGCATCGAGGAAGGGCTGGGAAGCATGGGCGTAATTGCCGGTCTTCCAGTCGATCTCGCCGGCGGCGCCGGCGATCTGCGCCAGATCGGTGAAGTGCGCCTTCATGCGGTCGCCGAACTGCAGCGGCAGGATGAGGCCGTACTTGCCATCCTTGGTGCCTGCCAAAGCGGCCTTGCGGGCGTCATCCCAGGTGGCGGGGCCGGCTTCCGGGTCCATGCCTGCAGCTTCGAGCCCGGCCTTGAAGAACCAGAGCGAAGTCGAATTCTGCCGGATGGCGAAGATCGGGAAGGTATAGGGCTTGCCGCCGAAGCTGGTGAAGCCCTCGGCCAGCGCCTCCTTCTGGAACGGCTTGTCGAAGGTGAAGCTGTCGGCGAGCGGCTGGAACCAGCCGGCGGCCTGGAGCGAATTGACGGTGGCGACATTGCCGTTGGGGACGTTGAACACATCCGGCAATTGATTGCTGCGGAAGGCCAGTTGCAGCGACTGCATCATGTCGGACGGGTTGCCCGGCGTGTACTCGACCTTGGCCGGGTGGCTGGCCGCGAACTCGTCCCAGATCTTCTGGTGCAGCGGGATCAGCGGCTGGAAAATGTCCCACCACTTGATGGTGGTGACATCCTGCGCGAAGGCCCGCATCGGGCCCAACCCTGCTGCTGCACCGAGCGCGGCCATGCCTTGCAGAAGCGCGCGACGGCTGACGCCGGAGGCCGGCGCCATCGGATTTCTCGAAGTGCTCATCTGTCCTCTCCCTGCCGCCCTCCCGGGGCGGGATTGTGCAGGCCTTCGGCAACTGCACGCGCTCCTCCAGCGCATGTGGACGCTAACAGTTATTTATAACCATCGTCAAGCAAGGTTCGGTTATGTATAACCTCGTGAAGCGGCCCAGTTTCCTTTCCCCGGGAGCTGCGCTATGTCGGTCGGATCGGAGGGGGTTGATGAACAGACGCAAGACGGAGAAAGCCAGCGCGCGGGCCACGATGGTGGACGTCGCCAAGCTTGCCGGCGTCAGTCAGGCAACCGTCTCCATGGTGCTCAACGAAACCGGTGGCACGCGGGTGACCGAAAAGACCCGCAAGCTGGTGCGCGAGGCCGCCGAGACGCTGGGCTATCGCGTCTGGATGCGCTCGGCCATCGGCAGCGGCGGCCCGCAGGCCATCGGCTTCGTGATCGACGACAGCACCTCCAACCCCATCGTCAACAAGGCCATCGATTCCGCGCGCCAGCTCGCCTGGGAGAACGGCGCGGTGCTGGTCGTGCTGCCGACGCAGAACGACGAAAGGCTGCGCGCGGCGGCGCTCGAACTGCTCTTCGCCCACCGCGTGGTCGGCCTCGTCTTCGCGGCCTTCTTCACGCGCGAATATACGCTGCCGCAGAAGCTGAGCGCCGTGCCGATGGTGCTGATCAATTGCCACACCAAGGGAGACCAGGCCCCGGCCATCCTGCCCGCCCATGCCGGCGGCGCGGAAACCGCCGTGCAGCATCTCGTGGCGGCGGGACATCGCCGCATCGCCTTCATCAATGGCGAAAACTGGATGGAAGCCAGCAAGGACCGGCTGCGCGGCTACAAGCGCGGCCTCAAGGCGGCCAACATCCCCTACGACGCCAGGCTGGTGAAGAGCGGCAACTGGCTGCTGTCGGGCGGGCACGATTGCACGCGCGAATTGCTGGCCCAGCCCGAGCCGCCCACCGCCATCTTCTGCGCCAGCGACGAGATGGCGATCGGCTGCTACGAAGCCATCAAGGAAGCGGGGCTTTCCATCCCAGGAGATATTTCGGTGGTGGGGTTCGACGACGATCCCTCGTCCCGGCACCTGGAGCCGCCGCTCACCACCATTCTCGTGCCGCACGAGGATATGGGGCGGCGAGCGATCACCCACCTCTATGCCAAGCGCGACAATGAAGATCGCACCGGCATCATCTCCGGGCGCCTGCAGATCGAGTGCCCGCTGGTGGAACGCGATTCCGTTGGCCCGCCCCGAGGCCGCGCGGCCTAGCCGGGCTTGCGGGCGACGATGAAGACGGCAGCGCCGCGCTTGGGCTGCCAGAGCTGCTCTATGCCGAAACCGCCCTGCTCCATGCTGCGTCGCAGCTCTGTGGTCGTCATGACGTCGAGTTGCGGCAGGAGGCGCAGAGCCTTGCCGACGGGCGCCAGGTACTTGAACACCGCCATGGTGTCGCCCAGGCACGCCGTGCTGCTGACGAAGAGGCCGCCGGGCTTGAGCATGCGCGCGACCGTGTCGATCACCGCCTGCTTGTCGTGGAGGAGATGGAGGATGCTGAGGCCGAGCACCATGTCATAGGTGGCATCGGGAACATCGAGGCCGGCAATGTCGGCCTGCTCGAAAGTGACGTTTTCGATTCCCGCATCCCGGGCCTTGCCGCGAGCGATGGCCAGCATGTTCTCGGAATAGTCGATGGCACGGATATGGGCGACATGGGGCGCATGGATGAGCGCTGTGCTGCCCGTGCCGCAGCCGAATTCGAGCAATTGCATGTCAGGCCTGAAATAGCCCTGCGTGATGCGCAGCTTGTGCTGATAGGCCGCCTCGTCGGCAATCGGCTGGCGCGCATAGCGCGCCGCCAGCCTGTCCCAGAACCGGCTCTCAGTGTTCACCATATCCATCCTGCCGAACCTCGACCGCTCATCTGACGCCGTCACATTACATATACGCGGATCGCTGCTAAATTGGCGAAAAGCGCAGCAGCTTTATGCATTGACGCATAGGGAACGGGCATGGACTGGAACCTCATCAGGGCATTCCTCGCGACGGCCGAGACGGGCTCGCTATCGGCCGCAGCGCGCGAACTCAAGCTGACGCAACCCACGCTCAGCCGGCAGGTCGGCGCGCTCGAAGCAAGCCTGGGCATCCTGCTCTTCGACCGCGTCGGCCGCTCGCTGGTGCTGACGCCCTCGGGCAAGGACCTGCTCGTGCACGTGCGGCGCATGGGAGAGGCTGCCGAGGAACTGGCGCTCGTGGCTTCGGGGCAGGCGCAATCGATCGAGGGGCTGGTCAAGATCTCGGCCAGCGACATCGTCGCCGCCTATGTGCTGCCCCCGCTGCTGCGGCAATTGCACGAGCGGGCGCCGGGCATTCGGGTGGAAGTGGTGGCCTCGAACGGGCTGAGCGATATCGCGCGCCGCGAGGCCGATATCGCCATCCGGCATGTCCGCCCTGCCCAGCCGGACCTGGTGGCCCGCCGGTGTCGCGACAGCGCGGCCCATCTTTATGCCGCGCGCTCCTATCTCGTGGCCCATGGCCGGCCGGAGCGGGTGGACGACCTGGCGACAGCGGATTTCGTCGGCTTCTTCAGGGTCGAGGACCTGTTGGCGGCGCTGCGCGACGAGCGCGGGCCGCCGCTTACGGTCGAGAACTTCCGCTGGAGCGCCAACAGCTTCGTGGTCGCGCTCGAAATGGTGCGGCAGGGGCTGGGGATCGGGGTCGTGCAGCGCGAGGCGGCGGAGCGGCATGACGACATCGTTCAGGTGCTGCCCGAACTCGATCCGTTCCCGATCCCGGTCTGGCTGGCGACCCATGCCGAACTTCACACCAGCCGCCGAATACGGCTGGTGTTCGACTTTCTGGCCGAGATGCTTGGCTAGCCGCGCCGGGCGGCGTCGATCGCGGCGACGTCGATCTTCTTCATCTTCATCATGGCGTCGAACGCGCGCTTCGCTTCGTCGCCGCCCGCGATCATCGCTTCGCTCAGTGTGCGCGGGGTGATCTGCCAGGAAAGGCCCCACTTGTCCTTGCACCAGCCACAGGCGCTCTCCTCCCCGCCATTGCCGACGATGGCGTTCCAGTAGCGATCGGTTTCCTCCTGATCGTCGGTGGCGATCTGGAAGGAAAAGGCCTCGCTGTGCTTGAAGGCCGGCCCGCCATTGAGGCCGATGCAGGGCACGCCGCAGACGGTGAATTCGACGGTGAGCACCTCGCCGGCCTTGCCGGAGGGATTGTCGCCGGGCGCACGGCGCACCGCCGTTACCTTGCTGTCGGGAAAGAGCTCGGCATAAAAGCGCGCGGCTTCCTCGGCTTCCTTGTCGTACCAGATGCAAATGGTGTTCTTGGCAATCGCCATCGTTCGTCCCCTTGCTGTGATTTCGAGCCTATCCTGAAATGCAACGAGACGCGCGAGCGTTCCGCCTCAGACGCCGGCTTTGTCGGGCACGCGCTGGAGAACAGAGCCCAATGCCGCATAGAGCGGCCGGAATAGGGTCGGCAGATTCCGCGATGCGCCGAGGCTGTCGGCGGCGACGAGATCGCTGGCGAGGAGTTCGAAAACCGTGAGGTCCGCACGGCTGCCGACTTCGAGGTTGCGCGCCGATTCGAGCCCGAGAACGCTGCGAGGACGCTCTGAAATCGCAAGGACGCAGTCTTCGAGGGGAAGACCGATGGCGAGGAGTTTCGAGGCGGTCGTGGCCAGGTCGTAGACGGGGCCGCGGATGTTGCGCTGGTGGAGGTCGGTCGAGATCGAGAACGGCTTGAAGCCCGCGGCAAGCGCGCGTTCGGCCATGTCGAAACTGTAGGACGCGGCGCCGTGGCCGACATCGAACCGCACGCCGCGGGCGGCGGCGGCGCAGGCCAGGGCCACGCGCTCGGGGGTCTCGAAGAGCGCCGTGCCCTGCTTGCCGTGGAAGCAATGCGTGACGAGATCGCCCGGCGCGAGGAGTTCGAGGACGTCTTCGACGGTCGGCGGGGCCTCCCCGATATGGACCATCAGGGGAAGGCCGGCTTCGTCGGCCACCGCGCGTGCGATGCGGAGAGGTTCGAGGCCCCATTGGCCGACGACGAGACCGCTGCAGCGGACCTTCACGCCGCAGATGACGTCGCGATTGGCGGCGATCACGCGCCTTGTGCGCTCGACGTCGATCGAGCCGGGACCGGAGAGTTCGGAGACACGGTTGGCGGCGACCAGCCCGATCGAGCCGATATTGATGAAGGCCTTTATGGTCTCGCGTTGGCGCTCGAGGACGTATTCGCGCAGGCCGTGAAAAGTGGCCTCGCCTGCCGAGCCGGCATCGGCCATGGCGGTGACGCCACGGTTGAGGCCTGCCTCATCGGCGCGGACGGAAAAGTCTGAGCCGCCATACCAGACATGGACGTGCAGGTCCGCCCAGCCGGGTGAGACGAAGGCGCCGCGGCAATCGATGCGCTCGGCACCGGCGACCGGTTCGGCGCAGACGCAGCCTTGCGCATCAACATGGACGTCGCGCGGGCCGGCAGTGTCGGGAAAGCCGATCGGCCGGACATGTTCAAGCGAATAGCCGCCCATATGCGCTCTCAATGCTCGCCGGCGAAAAGATGGACATGCTCGGGCAGCGGCCGCAACCAGATCGTCTGGCCCGGACGCACATCCGGCCGTCCCTTGCAGGAAATGGTCATCTCGCCACCTGCCGTGCGGGCGACGATCATCGTCTCGGCGCCGGTCGGCTCGACCACCGCCACATTGGCCATGAAGGCGCCCGGCGTCTCGGTGGTGGCAAGATCGAGGTGCTCGGGGCGGATGCCCAGGATGACGTCACCGGTCGACGGCAAGTCCCTGCCCTTCTCCAGGGCGATGCGCTCGCCCATCGGGCCGATGAAGGTAGCGCCGCTCTCAGTGCGTTCGAGCTTTCCGGCGAGGAAGTTCATCGAGGGGGAGCCGATGAAGCTGGCGACGAACTGGTTGGCCGGGCGGTCGTAGAGTTCGAGCGGCGTGCCGACCTGCTCGATGCGACCGCCGCGCATGACGACGATCCGGTCGGCCATGGTCATGGCCTCGATCTGGTCGTGCGTAACGTAGATCATCGTGGTGCCGAGGCGCTGGTGGAGCTCCTTGATCTCGGCCCGCATCTTGACGCGCAGCTTGGCGTCGAGATTGGACAGCGGCTCATCGAAGAGGAAGACGCGCGGCGAACGCACGATAGCGCGCCCCATGGCGACACGCTGGCGCTGGCCGCCGGAAAGCTGGCGCGGATAGCGCTCGAGCAGGTCTTCGAGGCCCAACGTGCGGGCCGCCTCGGCCACCCGCTCCTTGATCGCGGCAGCCTTCTCGCCGCGCATCTTGAGGGGAAAGCCGATATTGGCCGCCACGGTCTTGTTGGGATAGAGCGCGTAGTTCTGGAACACCATGGCGATGTCGCGGTCCTTGGGGAGCAGCGCGTTCATCACCGAGCCGCCGATGCGGACCTCGCCGCCCGAAATGGTTTCGAGCCCGGCGATCATCCGCAGAAGCGTGGACTTGCCGCATCCGGAGGGGCCGACCAGCACGACGAATTCGCCATCGGTGATCGAAACGTCGATGCCATGGAGCACATGGGCATCGCCATAGGACTTGCGCACATCGACGATATCGACATTGGCCATCAGTTGAGCTCCAGACTTTCGGGAGAAGCGAAATGCGCCTCGGAGGCTTCGAGCGAAGCGACCTCGATGGGCGGGCGCCCGGCATTGGCGATGATCTCGCGGGCGGCGACCATGTCCTTGAGGCCGAAGCCGGAAATGACGCAGACCGTGAGCGCATCGGGATCGAGCGTACCCTTGTCGGCCGCCTCGATCATCGCCGCCAGGGCATAGGCCCCGTGCGGTTCGGCGAAGATACCCTCCTGCCGCGCGAGCTCGCCCTGTGCAGCGCGGATGGCGTCATCCTCCATGATCTGGAGCGTACCGCCGGAAGCCTGGATCGATTGCCATGCCCAATGGCCATCGAGCGGCAGGTAATAGCCGGTCTGGTATTGCGGCTCATCCATGCGATCCACCGGCGCGAAATAGGCGCGGCGCTGGCCACCGCGCAGTTGCGGCACCGTGTCGGCGAGGCCCACGGCCACGAGATCGGAAAACGCCTTGAAGACGCCGCCGGCAAGGCCGCCGCCGCCAACGGGCGCGAAGACGACGTCAGGATTGCGCCCGAGCGTGGCGGCGATTTCGTAGCCGATCGCCTTGGCACCTTCGACCATGTAGGGGTTGATGGGGCGCGCCGAGATCATCGGCACGAGGCCGTGGCGCGCGCAGAAATCGGGCAGCCCCTTGAGCGCGGAAAAATACGGTCCTGGCCCGCCATCGCCGCGCGGGGACGGCAGCAGGAAAACCTGCGCGCCATAGATTTCGATCTGCTGGCGCTTGGCTTCGGCGGTCTCGTGCGACACCCAGATATCGGCGCGGCCGCCGGTATGGGCGGCATAGGCAGCCAGCGCATTGCCGACATTGCCGGATGAGACGGTGGCGAAGCGGCGACGGCCCAGTTCGCGCGCCTTGGAGATGGCGATGGCGACCTGCCGATCCTTGAAGGAGCCGGTGGGGTTGGAGCCTTCGAGCTTGAAATAGAGATGGCGCAGGCCGAGGCGCCGGGCGAGATTGTGCGAGCGCACCAGTGGGGTATTGCCTTCGCCCAGGCTCACCGCAGACTCGGGCGCGGCCAGCGGCATCAGCTCGGCAAAACGCTCGGCCATGGGGCCGGGCTGCCGCCAGCTTTGTGCAAGGCAGCCGTCTTCGCGGATGCGGTCATGGTCGTATTGCACGTCCAGCTCGCCGCCGCATTCGGGGCAGGAATAGTGCTCGGCCGCAGGCAGTTTGGCGTTGCAGGAGAGACAACGGAGATGCGCAGTCATCGTGGATTATCCTGAGAGAAAGCGAGAGGGCCGGAGGCCTTGACGATAGCGCCGCGAGCCATGACCCCGGCAGGCGCCGCGAAACGGTCGAGCCGTTCCAGCGGATCATCTTCGAACACCAGAAGATCGGCGGCGTAGCCAGGCGCGATGCGGCCGATCTGCCTGTCGAGATGGAGAGCCGCCGCCGCTTCGAGGGTCGCGGCGCGCAGGGCCTCGACCGAAGACATGCCGCCCCGCTCCAGCCAGACGAGTTCCAGCGCGGTATCGGAGAAAGGCGTATCGCGCACGCCGGCATCGGTGCCGCAGACGAAGGGGATGCCCATGGCGAGCATCCGACCGAAATTCTCGATCATGAGATCGAATTGCTGCAATTGATGGCTCGCGTCGGGAGACGCCGACGGGTCCTGACGCAGGCGCTCGAGCGCGCGCGTGGCCGTCGAGAGGTTGGCCATGACGCGCGCGCCGCTATCGCGCACCAGCCCGGCTATCGCCGGATCGAAATGACGCTCCAGCGCGCCCCGGTCGTTGCGGACGAAGAAGGCGCAATGTTCGAGGCTGTCGAAACGCGCCAGCGCGCCACGCCTGATGCTTTCGGGCGCGAGAACATGCACCACGCTCGGCAGATCAGCCCGGCGCGCGTGCCCGGCAACATGATCGAAGACGAATTGCGGATAGGCCGCGCTTTCCGGCAGAGTGCCGGGGGTCATGCCGCCGCCGCTGCCCATGAGCTTGAGACTGCGCGCGCCATGCTCGCGACCGGTCCGGATAACCGCATCGATCTCGGCAATGGTATCGGCCTCCCCTCCCATCATGTGGAGATGCCCACGGGTGATGGTGATGGGCGGTCCCGACATCACGAGACGCGGAAGCGTGACCGGATGCAGATCCGGCCGTCGCGCCAGCGCCAGCAACTCGAGGCTCGAACCGCAATCGCGCGCGGTGGTGACGCCGCTTTCCAGCAGCACGCGGGCATTGCCGATGGCACGCAACAGGCGCTCACTGACCGGCTCCTTCTCGAATTCGGCCAGCGGACGCGAGGACGCGCTGAATTCGAGATGGACATGCGTGTTGATGAGGCCAGGGAGGAGCGGTCGCTCGCCGAGATCGACCACGCGCCATTCCGGCCCAAGCTCGGCGGCAGCCGAGATCGGGGCGATCTCGCCAATGAATCCCTGCTCTATGAGAACGGCGCGAGGCTCGTAGCGGCCCGGGGGGTCGAGCCAGACGCGCCGCGAGACGAGGCAGAGTTTTTCCGTTGCCTGATCCACGGGCTCTACCCCTTCACCGCGCCGCTCGTCATGCCGGAGACGAGATAGCGTTGCACGAGAAGGAAGAAGCAGGCGGCGGGCAGCGCGAAGATCACGGACGCCGCCATCATCTCGTTCCAGGCGATGGTGTACTGCCCCTCAAAGGAGGTCAGCGCCACCGAGAGCACCCAATTGCTCTGTGACGAAATGAGGGTACGGGCGAGGAAGAACTCGTCCCAGGCCGAGATGAAGGACATGACGGTGACGACGACGAGGCCCGGCGCCGCCAGGGGCAGCGTGACGCGATAGAAGGCGGCCACGCGCCCGCAACCATCGATCTGCGCCTGTTCCTCCAGGTCGATCGGAATGCGATCGAAAAAGCCCTTCATCAGCCAGGTGGCGAGCGGCAGCACGAAGGCGGAATCCGCGATGGCGAGGCCGATGAGCGAATTGTAGAGGCCGAGCTGGCGGAAGATCACGTAGAGCGGCACGACGATGAGCGCCGCCGGCAGCATCTGCGAGAACATGATGAGCAGCGAGAACCCGCCCGTCAGGCGTGTCTTGAAGCGCGAGAGCGCGTAGCCGGCATTGACCGAAACCACGGTGCAGAAGATCGCGGTCGAAACCGAGACCAGCGCCGTGTTCTGCAACCATTGCAACAGGGGGCGCTCGGCAAAGATCTTCTTATAGGCGCCGAGCGAGAGTTCGTCGGGAATGATCCGAGGCGGCCATTGGAAGAGGGATTGCGTGCTCGCCGAGGAAACGAACATCCAATAATAGGGGAACACCACAAGGGCGGCGCAGGCCAGCGTCAGCAGGAACAGCCCGACGGCGATCGCCCGGCGCAGGAAGGTCGGGCTCATTGCGTATCCCTCTGGCGCAGCAGCGCGATGTAGTAGATGAGGCTGAAGACCAGGAGGATCACCAGCAGGGCCGTGCCGATGGCCGCGGCATAGCCGATGCGCTGGTAGTCGAAGGCCGTGTTGTAGGTAAGGATCGAGAGCGTTTCCGTCGCCCGCGCCGGCCCGCCGCCCGTCATGGCGTAGATCATGGTCACGCGGCGGAAGGAATTGAGGATCAGCAACAGCACCAGCACCACGTTGACGGCCCGCAGGCCCGGCATGGTGACGTGGATGAAGCGCGACCAGGCATTGGCGCCATCGACCATCGCCGCTTCATATTCTTCCTTGGGAATGGTCTGGAGACCGGCGAGGAGAATGAGCATGGCCAGCGGGAATTGCTGCCATGAGGTGACGAGCACAAGGGCCGGCAGGGCCAGGTCGCGGTTGGCAAGCCAGGCCAGCGGCTCGCGGATCAGGCCAACCGAGACCAGCGCATAGTTTATGACGCCGAACTGCGCATCGAGCATCCAGACGAAGATGAGGACCGCCACCACTTCGGGGATGGCCCAGGGCAGGATGAAAAGGGTGCGGATGAGCCCGCGCCCGGGGAAATTGCGATTGAGCAGCAGCGCAAAGCCCAGGCCGAGCAGATAGGTGCAGACCATCGAGGCCGCGCCGTAAATGAAGGTGACGCGCACCGCGTTCCAGAAATAGGGATCGACGAAGAGGCGTTCGTAGTTGGCGAGGCCGATGAACTTGCCGCGTGCGTAATTGAGAATGCGCGTATCGAAAAAGCTGAGCAGGATGCCCTGCACGATCGGGTAGATGAGCAGGCCCGTCATCAAGAGGCCCGCTGGCGCCACCAGCCAGACCGGCAGCCAGTCGAAGCGCCGCATATTGCGCGCGGCCAAGGCCTCGCGTTTCGCCAGAAACGACATCTTAGAGATTTTCTCCCGACCGCAGGAAAGTGCGCTGGAACAGCGGGCCTGCCGGGCGCGTATCAACCCGGCAGGCCGAAGCGACTAGAGCGACTTGGACCAGTCCTCGAGCGCCTTCTGGGCATCATCGAGACCCTGCTGCACCGAGACTTCGCCGGCATAGATACGGGCCAGGTTGTCCGCCGCGATCTGGCGGAACTCGGGGGCTTGGATGGCATAACCCGGAGGCGCATAGCCGATACCGCCCGGATACTTGGCCGCGATCTCGGCCATCTTGCCGACCCAGGCATGGGTCTTGAGGAACTCGGCACTCGGCTCGACCTTGGTGCCGGGGATCTGCAGCAGGTCTTCGAGGTAATGCTGCTGGGCGGTCGGATCGAGGATCACTTCGAGCAGCTTGCAGGCATCCTCCTTGTGCGGAGACGCTTCCGGCACGACGTAGAAGGCGCCGCCGGTGACGGCAGCGTGGGTCGGGGTCGGCATGACTTCGAAGCCCACTTCCGGCAGCAGGTCCGGATTGGTGTTGGCCACCTGGTTGATGACCCAGGGCCCATCGACCATGAACGCGGCCTTGCCCTCGGCGAACATCGTGCGCACCGAATTGGCGTCGAGCCCCTTGGGGCTGATCTGGTCGTCGAGGAAGCTCTTGATGAGCGTGACGGCTTCAACATTGCGCGGATCGTTGGCGGTGATGGTGCCATCGGGCTTGGACCAGTCCGAGCCCATGCCGATGATCCACTGCATGCTCACGATATAGGTGAAGAGCGTGTTGGAATCGTTGGGGAACACATAGCCCCACTGCCCGGTCTTCTCCTTGACGGCCTTGGCCGCCGCCACGAATTCCTCGACGGTCGTGGGAATGCCCACGCCGGCCTCGTCGAGCAGCTTCTTGTTGTAGATCAGCGATTGCGGGCTCATCGTGACCGGCAGGCCATAGGTCTTGCCATCGATCACCGCAAAGCTCACCGACGGCAGGATGCGATCCTTGAAGGAGCTGCCGGCGATGCAGTCATCGAGCGGCGCGAGCACGCCGGCATCGACCATCGGCGCGATCATGTTGGTATAGGCCGGCATGAAGTCCGGCACGTCGCCGCCGGCGATCTGCGTGGTGATGGTCTGCTCGTAACTGGTATTAGGAATCAGGGTCGCCTCGACCTTGATATTGGGGTTGGCTGCCTCGAAGGCGGCCACCCGATCCTTGTTCCACGGACCGACCCCACCCTCTTCCCACATCCAGCTGGGATACTTGAAGGTATAGGCCTCCTGCGCCGGAGCCGCGGCGGTCAGCGCCAGCAGCGATACGGCGGCTGCAAATAGTGCTTTCATATTTCCCTGCCCTTTGAGCATATAACTCCCTCCAGACGGATTTCCTTCCGTTTATGGTATAGGTATCATACATGTATGATCTGGTACGGCAAGATGAATCAGCAGCTCGCAACCGATAGGGCCCCCGACAAGACCAAGGCACTGGCCCACACGATCCGCGAGGCCATCGCGGCGGGCGAGTATGCGGCGGGCGAAATGCTGCCCTCCGAGCGCGAGCTCATGGAGCACCACGACCTTTCGCGCACCACGGTCCGCCGCGCCATCCAGTTACTGGTCGATGAGGGGCACGTCTATCGCCGCGCCGGCAGCGGCACCTTCGTCTCCGATGCCCCGGAAGTCGTGGGCAGGCCGGCGGTGCGCGCCAGCGGCACGCCGACCATGTCCCTCATCATCCCGACCTTCTCCAACCCGCTTTACGCCGAGATGATCGATGGTATCGAGCGCGAAGCCCGCGAGCACGGCCTCAAGCTCATGACCAACCAGTCGGGCTATTCGCTGCAGAGCGAAAGCGATCAACTCACCGAACTTGCCGCCGATCCGCATGTACGCGGCGTCATCGTCGTGCCAAGCTCGGTGGAGGCCTCATCGCTCGGCGCGCGCAAGTTCATTGCGACGGGGAAACCCCTGGTTTACATGGGCCGCTGGCCGACCGACCTGCCGGCAGACGGCGCCAGCGCCGATTATCTCGCGGCCGGCCGCATCGCTGTCGAGCACCTGCTTACGCAGGGCCATCGCCGCATCGCCTATGTCGAGGGCGCACCGAACCTGCCCGGTTTTTCCCTGCTCGACGGCTATTCCCAGGCACTGCGCAATGCCCACATCGCCACGCACAAGGAACTGGTACGCATCACCGACCTCGCCTCTGAAGAGGCCGGCAGGCAGGCGGTTGAGGCGCTTCTGGCAGAGGGCGTCGAGTTTACGGCCGTCTTCGCCCGCAACGACGTCACCGCCCTCGGCGTCGTCCAGGCGCTGCGCGCCGCTTCGATCGCCATTCCCAAGCAGGTGGCCGTGGCGAGCGTCAACGACAGCCTCCTCGCGCGCTCGATGGAGCCGCCGCTGACCAGCGTCCATATCTATCCCGAAACCCTCGGCCGCATGTGCTTCCGGCTGCTGCATGACCGCATGACGGGCGCCTATGACGGCCCGGCGCTGCATGTGTCGATCACGCCCTCGCTGATCGCCCGCACGTCGACGGCACAATAGATACCAGATAGATGATACCTGTATTACAAAATCCGGCCTCCAACGTGCAACGTTTCGTCGTCGGCAGCTATACCGAGCCCTATGGCCCGTTCCGTGCCATCGGCGATGGTATCTCGCTGGTCTCCCTGCATCCGACCGGCAAGCTTGAACCGCTGGCGCAGCTCGCCCTGCCCAATCCAGCCTATCTGCGCCCGCTTTCGGCCGACCGCATCGCCGTGGCCATCGAGACCGACGATGACCGCGCCGGCATCGCACTGGTACGCGTCGGGAGCGATGCGCTCGAACTGGAGGAGCGCGTCGCGACGCCTGGCCGTATCCCGTGCCATATCGATCTCCATCCCGCGGGCTCCTGGCTCGCGGGCGCATGCTACGGAACCGGGGAGGTGTTTGCCCTGCCGCTGGCCGAGGGCCGCTTGCGGCCCGACCGCATGATTGCCACCCGCCATACCGGCAGCAGCGTGCATCCCGTTCGACAGACCGGCCCACACCCTCACGCCGCCCGCTTTTCTCCCGACGGCGATTGGCTGATCGTGCCGGATCTCGGCGCCGACACGGTTTCCGCCTATCCCTTTGACGAGGCTCGTGGCCCCGACTTCTCGCATGCTCGCCTCTGGCAGGCCCCGGCCGGCAGCGGTCCGCGTCTTCCGCTCTTTAGCGGCAACGGCCAGTACATCGTGCTGGTCGAGGAAATCGCCTCTCGCCTGGTCAGCCTGCGCTGGAACGACGGCGAGCTCAGCGAATGTCACCGCATTTCCAGCCTCATCGACCCGTTCCCGGGTGAAAACACCGCAGCGGGCTTGCGCTGGCATCCGTCGGGACGCCTGGTCGGGGTCTCCAACCGCGGCGCCGACGCCATCTCGCTCTTCGCGTTCGACCCGGAAACCGGCCGCCTTACGCCCTGGCGCCAGATCCCCAGCGGCGGCACGAAGCCTCGCGACTTCGAATTCTCATCCTGCGGCGCCTGGCTGATCACCACCAACCAGAACGGCGACTGCCTGGCGGTCTATGCGCTCGAAGAGGATGGCGTGCGGGACACGGGCGAACGCCTGACCGTGCGTTCGCCCTCGTGCATTCGGCAGATGTCAGGTGGCGAAGGCTAGCGTGCCGAGCGAAGACCTGGCTTCGTAGCGCGCAACGCGTTGCAGCGGGACGGGGCCGATCCGGGCACCGGTGATGATGATGTCCCCTGCCGAGAGCGGCTTGCCGCGTTTGGCTGCATAATCGGCCAGCCAGATCAGGCCCGACGCGAAGCCATCGTCCGGCCATGGCGCGTGATGCCGGCCTGCATCCTCGCCATCGCGATGGAAGTCGATGGTTATCTCCGTGGCTTGCGCCTCCGCGGGTAGACGTGCGTCACCCACGATGACGCCGGCATTGTTGAGATTGTCGGCGAGGACGGACGACGCATCCACGGCCTTGGGCTGCTTGTAGCGCGAACCGAAGAGTTCGAAGGCCAGATGGAAGCTGCGAATGGCTGCTATTGCCTGGTCTTCCGTGCTGCCCGCGAGCAATGACGCGCCGAGCGTTAGCGCGACCTCGACCTCGACGGCCGGCGGCATGTTGCCGGCGAGAGATGCGCTACCAGGCAGCGGTTCGCCGCGCAGGGGGGCAGCCAGCCAGCCGCCATCCGAAGTCGCCCCGATCTTCCAGCCGCAGCTGGGATATCGCGCGATATAGGCTGACTGAACGGCCAGCGCCTCGTCCGTATCGGCGGGGCGCAGATCGTCCGGGAGCGCATCGATAGTCTGGCCTTGCCGCCAGAGCGTCTCCAGAAAATCGGCCGTGGCCTCGGCCGAAATCAACGTCCGGCTCCGGCGCGGAAGCGGCCATCGAGGGGCGGCATGCAGCGCACCCAATCGGGATCGCTCTCGCGGGAGGCGAGTTCGGACTTGAGGGCAACGAGGCCACCGGTCGAGTCGATCCGGGCGATGCGCTCGGCCGCGAGAGCGGCAAGCGAGTGAGCGTTCGGCCCCTTGGGGTCGCTGTAAAGGGCGACGAGATCCTCGACATAGAGATTGGGCAGGCCGCCGATCATGCCGGCGCCGCCGGCATGGAGGAGATGGGGCAGCACGCGATCATCGCCGGTGAAGATCGCCAGGTCCGGGAAAGCCTTCACATAGGCGAGGCCGCTTTCGATATTGCCGGTCGAATCCTTGACGCCGGCAATCGGGGCGCCCTTGCCGGCGCGCAGGGCACGGATGAGGTCGTGCGTGATGGTGACCCCGCTCATGGCCGGGATGTTGTAGAGCACGAGGCGAACATTGGGCCGGCCGGCGCGCTCGAAAAGGGCTTCGTAGAAGGAGACGAGGCCAGCCACGCTCGGGCTGCCATAGTAGAAGGGCGGCAGGACCAGGACTTCACGGCAGCCGAGTTCAGCCAGATCGGCGAGCTCCTGCGCGGCGGTGCCGACCGAAGAGGTCATGATGGCGGGCAGCAGCTGGTCGGTGCGGATGCCAGCGGCGAGGAGCGCCTCTACGGCCTCACGTTTCTCCGGGGACGAAAACGCCACGCCCTCCCCCGTGCTCCCGAAGGTCGAAACGCGGCTGCCGCCCTTGGCGAGAAGATCGCGGGCATGGGCGACAAGGCGCTCGGTATCGATCGAGAGGTCCGCCCGGACGGGCGTCAGGATGGCGGTGATGATGCCGCCGAGGGAGGAGGATGTGGTGCTTTGCTCGTTCATGGAAATACCGCTGAGTGCAATTGCGAAAAGGATGGCGGCACGTAGCCGAGGTTGCGGGACATATCGAGGCAGGCTGCGATGAGCATGCGGGCGATTTCGGGGGCGCGGCTGGCGATGATTTCGGGGTCCGTACCCGAGATCGAGCAGCCGCCGATGACGCGTCCATCGGCGCCGAAGACCGGCGCGCCGACGCAGTAATTGCCGGTTTCGTTTTCGCCGTTGTCGAAGGAATAGCCACGCGCCCGGATCTCGCCGAGTTCGCTGATCAGCGCCTCGAGATCGGTGATGGTATTGGGCGTGACGCGCGGCATGCCCATGCGCTCGAGAATGGAGCGGACTTCGGCCTCGGGCAAATGCGCGAGGATGGCCTTGCCGACGCCGGTGCAATGCATCGGCATGCGGTCGCCGACGGCGGTGCGGGCGATGAGGCGGCGCGAGGATTCGACGGCGTAGATGTAAAGGATGCGGTCGCCTTCGAGGAAGGTGAAGTAGACCGATTCCCCGACCTTGTCGGCGAGGGCGCGCACGTGCGGCGCGGCGCGGTCGCGGATCTCGACGTTGACGCGGACCGATTGCGAGAGGGCGAGGATGCCGGTGCCCAGGGCGTAGGCTTCGCCACCGATCTTCTCGATGAGGCCTTCGGCGACGAGCGAGCGCAGGATGGCGTGGGTCGTGCTCTTGGGCATCTCGAGCCGGGCGCTGATCTCGGCGAGAGGGAGCCGCGGCTCCTGAGCGCTGAAGAGCTTGAGGACCCGCACGGCCTTGGCGAGGCTCTTGTTGGTGGAAGGCTTGGCTTTGGTGACCGTCACGACGCGATCTCTCCCTCGTTCTGCTCGGGCACTACGCCCGCGAGGTCCAGGCTGTCGGCGAAGTGGCAAGCCGCCCAATGGCCTGGTCCGATCTCGCGCAGCGTCGGCGTAGCGCTCTTGCAAACATCACCCGCATAGCGACAGCGGGGATGAAAATAGCAACCTGTCGGGGGATTGGCCGCGCTGGCGACTTCACCACCCAATATTATGGTTTCGTCGGCTAGATCCGGATCCGGCTTGGGTACCGCCGACAGAAGCGCCTCGGTATAGGGGTGCCGGGGACGAGTATACAAGTCCTCAGTTGAAGCCAATTCGATGATTTTGCCGACATACATGACCGCGACGCGGTCGGCGATATGTTCAACTACGCTCAAGTCATGGGCAACAAAGATAAAGCTCAGATTCAACTCGCGCTGCAAGCGCTGCAGCAGGTTGAGAATTTGCGCCTGGATGGAGACGTCGAGCGCGGACACCGGCTCGTCGGCTACCAGCAATACCGGATTGGTGACCAGCGCACGGGCGATACACACGCGCTGGCGCTGGCCGCCGGAGAACGCATTGGGATAGCGCGACAGATGCGCCGGGTTGAGCCCGCACATCTCGGCGATGCGTTCGACGCGCTGGGTAATCTCGCGCTCCGGCACCTTCTGCGCCCGCAACGGCTCGCCGATGATCTCGCGCACGGTCATGCGCGGAGAGAGCGAAGAGTACGGGTCCTGGAAGACCATGTTCATGTATGGCCGCACGGACTTGAGCGTCTTCTTGTCGGCGCTGGCGAGATCGATGGAAAGATCGTCGCCAGGCATGAACTGGGCCGAACCGGCGGTGGGATCGATGGCGCGGATGATGCAGCGACCGAGCGTGGTCTTGCCGCAACCGGATTCCCCGACGAGGCCGAGCACCTCGCCCTGGGCCAGCTCGAAGCTCACATCGTCCACGGCTTTGACATAGCCAGTGACCTTGCGCGTCAGTCCGCTTTCGACCGGGTAGTATTTCTTGAGGCCTTCGACCTTGAGAAGCGGCTTAGTGGACATGAGCGGCCTCCTGGGCGAGGCCGGCGGCCGCGAGGACTTCCGGGTACTTGAAGCAGGCGGACTTGTGACCGGCAGCGACATCGACCAGCGGCGGTACGGCGCGATCGCAGATGCCGCTCATGGCGACGGGGCAGCGCGGGAAGAATCCGCAGGCCTTGGGCTTGTTGATGGGGATCGGCACGTTGCCGCCGATCGATTGCAGCGGTTCGCCCGAGCGCTTGCCGATGCGCGGCACCGACGCCATGAGGCCGCGCGTATAGGGGTGTTTGGGCGCGCGGAAGAGGTCTCGGACGGGCGCCTGTTCGACGATCGAGCCCATGTACATGACGGCCACGTCATCGGCCATGCGGGCGATGACGCCGAGATCGTGCGAGATATAGAGGATGGCCATGCCGAGGTCGCGCTGGAGGTCGCGCATCAGGCGCAGGACCTGTGCCTGCACGGTGACGTCGAGGGCCGTGGTGGGTTCGTCCGCGATCAGCAGGCGCGGCTGGGAGGCCAGCGCCATGGCGATCATGGCGCGCTGGCGCATGCCGCCCGAGAGGTGATGCGGGTATTTCTTCAGCGTCTCGGCGGGCGCGGGGATGCCGACCTTCTGGAGCATGCCGATGGCGATCTCGCGCGCCTGGTGCTTGTCGCGCGTGCGGTGGAGCAGCACGGTTTCGATGAGCTGATTGCCGATGGTGTGCACCGGGGAGAACGAGGTCATCGGCTCCTGGAAGATCATGGCGCACTCACCGCCGCGGATACGCAGGAGTTCGGGATCTTCCTTGCCCAGGCCGACGATGTCGGTGGAGGGCTTGTCGGAATAGTGCAGCAGGATTTCCCCGGTGGTGCGGGCGATCTTCGGGCTGATCTTGAGGATCGACTGGGCGGTCATGGTCTTGCCGCAACCGGATTCCCCGACGAGGCCAAGCGTGCGGCCCTGCTGGATGGTGAAGTTGACGCCATCGGCGGCAACGAGATTGCCCTCCATGAGCGGCAGCACGACGCGCAGGTCCTTGACCTCGAGCAGCGGTTCGCCGGCGGGAAGCATCTTGGTGTGGGCTTGAGCCATAGTGGTCATCTGGCTAGCTCCTGTAGGGGTCGAGGGCGTCGCGCAGGCCATCGCCAAGGAAGCTGAAGGCGATGACGATGAGGATCACGAGCCCGCCGGGCACCAGCAGCCAGGGGCTGAGGGTGACAGTCTGGATGTTCTGGGAATCGATGAGCAGCGTACCGAGGCTGACGGCCGGTGGGCGCAGGCCAAGGCCGAGGAAGCTCAGGGCCACCTCGCCCAGGATCATCTGCGGCACAGCCAGCGTCAGGTGGACGATGAGGTAGCTCATGAATCCGGGCAGCAGATGGCTGGTGATGATGCGCGCTTCGCTGACGCCCGAGACCTTGGCGGCCATCACGTAGTCTTCTTCACGCAGGCTCAGGAGCTTGCCGCGCACGACGCGGGCCAGTGTCGTCCACCCGACGACGGCCAGCACGGTCGAGACGCCGAAATAGACCTGGGTCGGCGACCAGTCGGCGGGCACGAGTGCGGCCAGCGCCATCCATAGCGGGAGCGTCGGCAGGGATTGCAGGAACTCGGTCAGGCGCTGCACGAAATTGTCGATGCCGCCGCCGAAATAGCCCGAAATGCCGCCGAAGAAGAGGCCGAGCCCGAACCCGATGCTGAGACCGAGAAGACCGACGAAAAGCGAGGTGCGGGCGCCGAACAGCATGCGCGAGAAGAGATCGCGGCCGAGCGTATCGGTGCCGGCGAGGAAGATCTTGCCGTCGCCCTCGACGCCGAAGAGCCGCACGCTCATCGGGATGACGCCGAAGAGTTTGTAGGGCTCGCCCTGAACGAAGAGGTGGATATCGTGGCGCACGCTGGTGTCGACCACGTATTCACGCTGGAAGGTCTGGCGATTGAGTTCGTTCTTGAGGCCATAGACGAAGGGCCGCAGGTGGAAATTGCCCTCGGTATCGACGAACTGGATGCCGGTCGGCGGTGCCAGGAGATACCCCGTGTGCCGCTGGAAGGGATCGTAGGGCGAGACGAACTCGGCGATGAGCACGACCGCGTAAAGCAGCACGATGAAGAACAGTGAAACGGTCGCGACGCGGTGGCGCGTGAACTTGGCCCAGAATATCTGGCGACGGCTGAGGACGAGGCCACCCTGGGGGCCGGATGGAGCTTCGGTGTCGATGGCGAGTGTCATTGGCCCGTGCCCCTAGTTGGTCCGCGTCATGCGGACGCGCGGATCGAGGATGGTGAGGAGGATGTCCGAGATCACGACGCCAACGACGGTGAGGACACCCAGGAGCATGAGGGAGCTCGCAGCCACGAACGTGTCCTGCGCGATGATGGCGCGCAGCAGGAGCGGGCCGATGGTCGGCAGGCCCAGGACGATGGCGACGATGGTCGAACCCGAGACGATCTCGGGCAGCAGGTGCCCGGCCGTCGAGATGATCGGGTTGAGGGCGACACGGAACGGATATTTGAGCAGCAGGCGGCGCTCGGGCACGCCCTTGGCGCGCGCCGTGGTAACATATTGCTTCTGGAATTCGTCGAGGAGCTGGGAGCGCAGGATACGGATAGTGGCGGCCGTGCCGGCTAGGCCGACGACGATGACCGGCACCGGCAGGTGGATCATGAGGTCAGCGAACTTGGCCCAGCTCCAGGGCGCGTTGATGAACTCGGGCGAAAAGAGCCCGGTCGGCGTGACGCCGAAAAGGTTGGCCGAGGCGACGAGCAGCAGGAGCGCCAGCAGGAAATTGGGCACTGCTAGGCCGATGACGCCCAGGAAGTTCACGGTGTAGTCGCCGATCGAATACTGATGGGTCGCCGAATAGAGGGCGACGGGGATCGAAACGGCATAGACGAAGATCATCGAGACCAGCGAGACGATGATCGTCAGCCACAGGCGGTCGGACACCAGGTTCCAGACCGGCTGCTGCCACTCGAACGAGTAGCCGAAATCGCCACGGGTCACGAGCGGCACGATCCAGTTCCAGTATTGGATATAGAGCGGCTGATCGAGCCCGTAGCGTTGGGTCAGATAGTCGAGCTGCGCCTGGCTGGCCGGGGAACCGGCCGCCTCGAGCTGGGTCGCGAACGTCTCGATGAAACTGCCTGGCGGCAGGTTGATGATGTAGAAGCAGACGACCGAAATCAGGAACAGCACGACAACCATGTAGCCAAGGCGGCGCACGATATAGGCGAGCATCGATGAACCTCCTTGGCGGCAGGCGAGACGGGTGGAGCCAGCTGCTAGAGCAACTGGCGGAAGTTCGGGATGGTCCCGTAGAAGATGCGGTTGGCGTCGTGGAAATTGGCCGCGCCGCGATAGGCCGATCGCACCGCGAAGATGATGTCGTCAGCGCCATCGAACTGCCAGTCGGTGTACTGGAAGCCGGTAAGGCGGATGGAATCCTCGGGCTTGAGGCCGGTCTCGTCCTTGATGAGGAGCTTTACCCGGCGCCAGTTCCAGAGATCCTTTGAGGCCAGCACGTAGACCCTGTTGCGCTGGCGCATCGAGTGGTCCTTGTGGAAGCGCGTGAAGCTGTCGTCTTCCTCACGCGCCCATTGGCGCAGGATCGCGTGGTCATCGAGCGCGTTGCCGATGGTGAGATATTCCCCGCTCACCGGGTCGCGGCGGATGGTGAGCTTGGCCTTGCAACCCGGCAGATCGAAATAGCCGGTTGCCGGGTCGAAGGAAATGCGCTTGCCATCATCCTCGATCTTGATGCGGGCGGACTTTTCGGCCTCCAGCGGCCCCGCCTCGAAGGTCATGATGTCCCAGAGCTGACCGTCGGGATCGGCAACGACATTGCCTTCGCGCCAGCCCGGCTTGAGGGTGCGCCCCCACTCCTTGGGTATCCACGCCGGATCGAACGGGAGCTTGTTGCTCATCGTCCAGTTGGCTGCGTCGAGAAGATCGGCATCGACCGGTGCCGAGACCACGCAGGCCTGGAAACCCGTGCCCCAGACGCAAGGCGTGCAATCTTCGAAGGCCTTGTAGATACGACCGTTATGGATGGTCACGGCTACCGGCGCGCAATGATAATTCGGACCATCGTGGTAATAGCCGCCGGCGAAGAGCCAGCCGTTTTCGGGCGCGGTCGGATGCGTCCAGGTGTAGCCGCCGTCGTCGCTCCGGCGGATGACGATCGAGCCGTATTGCTGGCTGGTGCCGAAGATGTAGAGGGCGCCGTTGTGATAGAACAGCGTGCTCCAGTAGCAGTTCATGATGTGGGTGATGTTGACCCAGGTCGCCCCGTTGTCCTCGGAGCGATAGATCGAGGTGAGGCTTTCCTCGGACTCGTGGTTCCGCGGGCAACCGACGCCGTAATAGTCGTGGCTGACCACGAGCGCATTGTCCGGCAGGCGCACCACGCTCGGGCTTCCGAGGAACGTGCGGGACAGCTCGGGCTGATACTTGACTTGGCTAAGGGGGATCATTTGGGGTCCGAAGAGCTTGATGGAGCGCTTGGACCGGGCGGCTCACCCGCCCGGTCGCTGAGGCAGGATTACTGGGCGAGGTACCATTGCTCGGCATGCGCACCACGCAGGTGGTCGATGTAGAGCATCTGGTCGCCCGGGAAATTCTTGAGCTTATTGGAGCGGGTGTAGATGTAGGGGACCTCGCCGACCGTGCCGATGTGCAGCATCTGCTTGACGGTGTTGCCCACCACTTCCTTGCCCAGAGCGTAGTATTCATCCGAACCGAGCTTGGTCGCCTGCCAGCGGTTGACGAGCTCCTGCTGCGCCTTGAACTCCGGCGGGGGTTCCTCGCCTTCCTTGCCGCCGCTGAGATCCCATTGCCGCCAGGCAAGGCCACCGCCGACCGGATTGGTGTCGAGGCCATAGGGCGGACGGAACCAGATGGGACGGGTATACATGTCCTTTTCCGAGACCACGTCGGCGAACCAGACGGACGCCTGCACCTGCCCTGCCGCCACGGCCTGCGAGAAGGTCTCACGGGTGACGGTATTGACCTGGGTCGGGACGCCGAGAGCCGTCCAGTATTCGGCCACGAGCTCGGAGAGTTGCACGCGATTGATGGCGTCCGAGAGGATGATGCGCAGCGGCTGGCCATCCGGCCGGACGCGCACGCCGTCGGCGCCCTTCGTCAGGCCCATCTCATCGAGCAGCGCATTGGCCTTGGCCACGTCGTACTCGGCGAAATACGGGCCCATCCAATCCTCGTAGAGCGGGGACTTGGAGGAGACGCCCCACTGCCGAGGCACGCCCAGGCCGAAGAAGATGGTGTCGTTGATTTCGTCACGGTTAAGGGCCAGCGACATGGCCTCGCGGAAGCGGACGTCGTTGAAGATCTGGCGCAGGACCGGATCGTCCACCGTAAGGTTGAACTGGTACTTCACGATGGCGCCCTGGTCGGCGCTGTAGAGCATGGTGGTGTAATTGCCCGCCTGCTCGCCTGCCTTGAGCACCGGCAGGTCCGCCTGGGCGAACTTGTCGGCATAGTCGAGCTGGCCGGACTGGACGTTGAGCTTGACCACTTCCGGATCGGAAATGAGCATGCGCACCTGCTCGTCGATATAGGGGAGCTGGTTACCCTCGGTATCGACCTTCCAGTAGAAGGGATTGCGCTTGTAGTACTGGTTGCCGAACTGGTCGACCTGCGTCAGTCGCCAGGGCTTGAGCACCGGCAGGTTGGGATCAACCTGGAAATCGCCGGTCTGCCCATTCTGGTGCGACACGAAGGCGTCGATCCAGGACGCGAAGCCTTCCTGCTTCGCCACGGCATCGGCATCGGGATTGAAGTCCTTGTGCCATTTCTGCAGGTAGTGCTTGGGAGCGAGCGGGAAACCCGCCTCCGCCCGCGCCACCGTCAGGATGAAAGCCGGGTTGGGGGCGGCAAAATGGAAGACGACGGTGACGTCATCGACCTTTTCGACCGTCACCGGCTTGCCGCCGACGATGAAATTGCCCGGAAGCGGAGGCAGGTCGCCCTGGCCGCCGATATCGTTGAAGAAGAAGAGAATGTCGTCGGCTGTCACCGGCTGCCCGTCGCTCCACTTCATGCCGCGGCGCAGCGTGACGGTGGCAGACAGGTTGTCATCGGCAAGCACGATGCTCTTGGCGATATCGGGATAGACGATTTCCCAATTGGTGGTGACGCCGGCCAGATGCGCATCCCAGGCGGAATAGCCGACATTGCCGAACGATTGCGGATTGGTGGCGTTATAGCGGATCGTGCCGCCATAGGTGCCGACGCCATCGCGCGGCCGCTCGACCATCACGTCTTCGCGCACCGGCAGGCGGTCCGCCACCGGCGGCAGCGCGCCGCTCGTGACATCGGCGTCGAACTGGGGCGACTGCTTGAATTCGGGGACCGTCTTGCCGGTTTCCTTCTCGTAGTCGGAAAGGCTCCAGGTCATGAAGTCGTCGACGAGCTTGGTCTCCTGCGCCTGCGCGTAAGTGGCTGTCGACGTGATGTCGAGGCCGATGCCCGCCACGATGGCGAGCGCAGCGGCCCCCAATAATCCTCTCAACTTGCCGTGCATTAATATCCCCTCCCGTGGATCGTTATGTCCCGGCCAGGCGCCGGGGAGCCTTCGTCAGTCAGACCATTCTCCGGACTTGCCGAATTGCTGGCGCGCCGCGGCGCCGAACCGTTTCTCGGCCTCGACCATGGCCGCGCGCGTCTCGGCCATCGACCGCCCGCGCAGAACCTGGCTGGCCCCGATCACCGTGTGGCACTCATTGGCATCCATGAACTGGGTGGCTTCGAGCACCCTGCCCTGGTCCTCCCCCGGGATGACCATGAAGCCGTGCTGATCGGCATGGAGCAGCTGGCCGGGTTCGATGGTGAGCCCGAAGACCTCCACCGCATGCCCCCAGCGCACCGGCCAGGCATAGGCGTGGCCGACACAGAGACGCTGGGCGAGCGCCTTGAAACCGAGCGAACCCATCTCGACTATGTCGCGCACGCCGCCATCGGTGATCATGCCGACACAGCCCAGCGCCCGGTGGAGGCTGGCATTGACTTCGCCGAAATAGGTGCCGATGACGTTGGGGCTGTCTGCGTCCTTGACCACCACGATCTTGGGACCGGGCACGCTCTCGAGATAGGCGCGGTATTCGCGCGGCGCCTCGGAGCGTTCGATATGGCGCGGATTGCTGGGCTCGACCTCGAGCGTGACGGCATAGCCGATCATTGGCCCGAACTGAGGCATGAAATCCTGCACGGCATCGCGATTGACGACGCTGCGACGATCGACCCGGCTGACCTGTTCCCATCCATTGTAGACAGTAGGCGTCGAGAAGCGGCGCAGGCGCAGCAGATCACCTTCTGAAAGCGTGTGAGCGCTCAGTTTCCCCTCCCTCAAGCGTTCAGCATTATGGAACGCGATTCTGTTATTTCGATTATGCAAACACGATTATTCAGCTTGGTCAAGCCAAACTGAAACAGACCTGCTATTTATCAGAATGTCAGGCTATCGCTGCCGAACCTGGCCGGAGACTTCCAGCGTAAGCCTATGAGTTACAAGGGCATCTTCGTAGGTGCATGTGACCGCGCCTCTGTCGCCCGAGCGCACGGCGGCGAAGAAAGCGCGGTTCTGGGCGACATAGCAATTGGTCGCAGTCTCGATGCGAACGTGCTCCTTGCCCCTGAAGATATCGATGCCCGCCAGCGAAATGACGATCTCGCAGCCTTCGCAGATGAGGCGCAAATCGGCGCCCGAGCGATCGGGCATCACCGCCACGGCTGTGATGACGGCTGGAACGGAACCGAATCGGAAGAGCGCGGCCGAGGCGCCAGCGATATCGCCATCCGAAAAACCCGGCAGCGGGCCGTAGCTTCCGGCGGCAGCCAGCAATTCGCCGCGTCCCGCCAGGTGCCAGGCAAGGTCGACGACGTGGCAGGCCTGCTCGACCATCTGCCCGCCGCTACGCCCCTCGAAGCGCCACCAGGGCGCTCCGGGCGTGCCGCCATGGAAACGGCCCATCACCATGCGTAGAGGCGTTTGGGCGAGTTGAGCGCGAACAGCCGACAGAGTGTCGAGAGCCCGCCAGTTGTAGCCAACGGCCGCGACAAGACCCTTGCGGGCAATGGCCTCGGCGATGCCGGTAGGGATGGCGTCATCGAGCCCGATGGGCTTTTCGACGAGAAGCGGGATGGCCGCGTCGATAAGGGCATGCTCGATCTCCCCGTGCTGGTCTGGCGGCACGGTGACGATCACGGCATCCGGGCGGCCCTGGGTGATGAACTCGTCGAGCGACGTATGCGGCGTACCGCCATATCGGCTTGCCGCTTCCGCGGCGCGATCGGCGTGGCGCGAAAGGTGGGCGACGACGGCGACATCGCCATCCGTCTCGGCCAGAAGGTCGAGATGCCGCCGCGCAATATTGCCGGTGCCGATAATACCGAGCCGCATGAACTTTCCTCCCTCGTCAACCCGTGCGGCATGCCGGCCGCAAGGCATTGGTGCGCCTATAGAACAGCAAGCGTTCGGTTTTGCACACCAGTGGAGTTGGATTTATTGGCATGCGTTTCTGGTTCTGGAAGAGCACCCCGTGTCCATTCCCTGCCGGACGCCAGCTGAAAGGATGTCACTGCGCGAGGATCGGCACGCACGCGCCGGAGGCCAATGGCGGTATCAGTTCCAGGCTGAAATATCCTTGTCACAACTTGCCGCTAAGCATGCTCGTCGCGGGGCGCGATTTCACAGGTCAGCCCCCTTTTGCATATCAACTTTAACGTTAAAATTGCCCATTCACTTTAACGATAAAGTTCGCTACTCATGGTGACGGTCGAGGGACGATGACAGGTCTTCCCGGCCAGCGATAGGCAGGGGAGAGCCAATGAAACGGGAACCACAGCCAAAGCCGGTCCAGCCGCGTGTGGATCGCTCATTGCTCATCCTGGCGATCCCGGCCGTGATCTGGTTTGCCGTCTTCGCCTACCTGCCGATGGCGGGCCTCGTCGTGGCGTTCAAGGATTTCAGCATCTCCAAGGGCATCTTCGGCAGCCCCTGGAACGGGCTCGACAATTTCCGGCTGTTCATGACGTCGGGCATGGCGCCACGGCTGGTGATCAATACCCTGGTGCTCAATACGCTCTTTCTCGCGGCCTCCCTGGGGGCCGGCGTCATCCTCGCGATCATGCTCAACGAGCTGCGGGCAAAGTTCCTGCGACGCGCGCTGCAATCAGTGGTGTTCTTTCCCTATTTCGTGTCGCCCATCGTGATCAGCATCATGCTCCAGGCGCTGCTGGCCGGCGTCGGCGGGCGCGGCGGCGCAGTGAACGAGATGCTGAGCATCTTCTCGTTCCCTGAAGTGAGCTGGTACACGCAGCCCGGGCCGTGGCCGATCATCCTCACCATCGTCAAGGTGTGGCAGCTGGGCGGCTACATGTCGGTGATCTTCCTCGCCGCGATCACTGCGATCCCCGAGGAAGTCTACGAGGCTGGCGTCCTCGATGGTGCCAGCCGCGCCCGCATGGCCTGGACCATCACCCTGCCCTTGCTGCAGCCAACGATTGCCGTGCTGGTCGTGCTTGGCGTCGGCCGCATCTTCTTTTCGGACTTCGGGACGATCTTCGCCATCGTCGGCGACAACGGCGTGCTGTTCTCGACCACCGACGTCATCGACACCTATGTGTTCCGCTCGCTGCGCACAGTAGGTGATTTCGGTACTACGGCGGCCGCCGGACTCTTCCAGTCGATCGTCGGCCTGATCCTGGTGACCGCCGCCGTATTCATCCAGCGCCGGATCAGCGCGGAAAGCTCGGTGCTCTGATGGCCCAGATCGACCAGGTTACTCCCATCTCCATCGCCGCACCAAGCAAGACCTCGCGCCTGCCGGCGACGAATGTCGAGGCATTCACGATCGTTTCCTATGTGGGCGTCGGCCTTTTCGCGATCTTCTGCATCATCCCGCTCTGGATGATCGTTTCGGGCTCGTTCACCGAGGAGAGCACGCTGGCGCTGGCCGGCTACAGCCTCGTTCCCTGGCCCTTCTCGCTCGATGCCTATCAGCAGATCTTCAGCGGACAGCGCATTCTGCAGGCCTATGTCGCCTCGCTCTTCATCACCATAGTCGGCACCCTGCTCTCGACCACCTGCACGGCCGGGCTGGCCTGGGTGATCGCGCGCAAGGCGGGGCGAACCTCGCGGATACTCGCCATCTATTCCTACCTGCCGATGCTGTTCAGCGGCGGACTGGTGCCGATGTACCTGCTGATCGCCCATGTCCTCGGGCTGCGGGACAGCTGGTGGGCCGTGATCCTGCCGCACCTCATCGCGCCGTTCCTGGTATTCGTGGCGGTGTCCTCGTTCCGCCAATTGCCCGAAGAACTGCTCGATGCGGCGCGGATCGACGGGGCCAACGAGCTCCAGATCTTCCTCCAGATCGTGCTGCCGCTTTCGCGCCCGATCCTGGCCGTGGTCGCGCTCTTTTACGGCGTCGCCTACTGGAACGAGTGGTTCAACGCCATGCTGTTCCTCACCTCGCCCGACAAGTTCCCGCTCCAATACGTACTGCAGCAGCTCATCGGCAACGTGACTGCGGCCGCTGAACTACCGGGCCAGGTCGATGCCAGCCCGCCGGTCTACCAGCTTCGGCTGGCGCTGACCGTGGTCACCATCGGCCCGATCGTCCTCGCCTACCCCTTCGCACAGCGCCATTTCGTGCGCGGACTAACCCTTGGCGCCACCAAGGGCTGACCCTCTCGTTCAACTGAAAAGGACATGCCATGACTAATGCCTTCTCTCGCCGACGGTTTCTGGCTGGTGCCGGTATGCTGGGGGCAGCCGGCGCCCTGGGCGCGTTCCCCTCCTTGGCGGCAACGAGCGGCGCCAGCATGACGCTTCTCCCCGGCGCCGCGCCCACCCGTTGGGCCGAAGTGCTGGCAGCGGTCAACGCCAAGATGCAGGCCGAGATCGGCTGCACGCTGGATGCCCAATACTTCCCGTGGTCCAATTTCGGTCAGCAATCGCTCCTGAAATTCACCACCGGCGAGAAGTTCGACACCGGCCTCCAGGGGCTGTGGCTCAACCTCGCCCAGTTGGTGAAGGATGGCGCAGTTGCTGACCTCACCGACAAGATCGGCGCCTATCCCAACCTCAATGCTGCGGTGGCCAAGGAGCTGTTCGAGGTCAATGCCTGGTCCGGCAGGATCTGGGGCATCCCGCAGGTCAATACAGCCGCGCGTCTCTACCACCACGTCTACCGGCAGGACCTGGCCGAGAAGTACGGCATGACCATCGCCAATTTCGGCGATTTCGAGCGCTACCTCTATACGGTGAAGGAGAAGGAAAGCGGCATGATCCCGTTCTGTGCCGCCAATGGCACAGCGTGGATCCTGGCGATCCCGCGGCCAACCTCGATGTTCGATGCGACCTCTTGGGAAACCCCGAACACCATCCCGCTGTCCTACGGCGGCAAGGGCTTCTGGTTCTTCCCGGCCAAGGACGCGGCGACCACCGGCTCGGCCTCGCTCGTGCCGTTCTGGGAGGTTCCGCAGGTCATCGAGACCTTCAAGCGCATTCGCAAATACTACAATGACGGCATCATCAACGCCGACGCGATCACGGTGGACAATGCCACGATCCAGAGCCAGTTCGTCGCCGGCAAATATGCGAGCACCTGGGCGGTGACCGATGGCGGTTCGAGCGCACGACTGCCGGCCCTGCGCAAGAACATCCCCACCGCCGCACTCGCCAATGTCGCCCCGTTCGCCGATCGCTCGAAGGTCAAGCCGAACCAGACGTTCCAGGCCGACAATATTGTGGTGATCAACGCCAATGGCGGCGACGTCGATCGTGCGCTCCAGATCCAGGACTGGCTGTCGATTCGCGAGAACAACGACCTGCTCTCGCTGGGCGTCGAAGGCACTGACTGGAAGGCGGTTGGCGACAACAGCTTCGAACCGATCAGCACCTATGCCTTCCCCGGCTACGCCCTGACCTGGCGCACGCCGCTCTGGCGTCGCCCGTCCTACATGAGCGCGTCAGAGGCCGAGATTTTCTCGTGGTCGCAGGACATGGCCAATTTCACCGTCGATCCCTTCGCTTCATTCCGGGCCGACCAGAGCGAAGTCTCGGCCGAGGTCAACGCCATGTTCAACGTCATGACCGAGTTCGGCAACCCGCTCTACTACGGCGTGGTCGACGTCGATCAGCAGATCGAGCAGTTGAAGCGCGCCGCCGACGGGGCCGGCCTCGACAAGCTGCTTTCGACGCTCGAAACGCAGGCCAACGCACACCTGGCCAACCGCTGATCCATCGAGCCGACGGATCGATCTTCAGCGCATCGAGCCACCGGCATCCGGCCGGCATCGCGAACCTTCGCGATGCCGGCCGGACCGAACTGCCTGACGCTCGCGCTATCGTTGAGAAAGACAATTTGTGACCGAGCACCCCAAGTCCACGACGATCGTGCACATATCGGACCTGCATTTGGAGCCGCCTGGCACCGAGCAATATCCCGGTCTGTTCGATCGGCTGGCACGCATTCAAAGGGTCGTGGCCGAGGTCAAGGCCGATCTCGTCGTAGCGACTGGCGACCTGACGAACCGCGGCTCCAGCACGCCTGCACATTTTGAGCTCGCACGCGACTGGCTTGATGGGCTGTCGACGCCCTACATCACGCTGGCGGGCAACCATGACCTTGGCCCCAACAAACGGCGCGGCGGGCTATTCCCACACACCGAGCATTTCGACGAGAACCGCTTCGAGCAGACGGGTTTCGGCCACGCCTTTGGCGAGGAGCCGATAAAAGGAATGAGATTGGGAGATCTCACGGTCCTAGCCGCCAGCCTGCGGGAAGACGACCCGGATGAAGCCATCGATGCGCTGGCCTCGGCTATTGCCGACGCACCGGGTCCGGTGATCGTGGCAGGGCATTATCCCGTGGTATCGCCCCGGCCTTCGACGGAGGGCGACGCCTTCGGAGCTTATGGCTATGTCGACCGGGCGTCCATTCGCCTGCGCGACCTGCTCAGCTCGGACGAGAAGGTCATCGCCTATCTGTGCGGGCACGTGCACCTGACCTCGCTGCAGCGTGTTGCCCGGGGTTGCGCTCAGTTCACGGCGGGCGGGCTGGGGCCGGGTCCGGCCGCCTTTCGCATCTATCGCTGGGATGGGCTGGTGCTGTCCTATGCGACGCAGGACGTCGAAGGACCTCAGGTCTTCTGGGAGAACGGCTCGTCGGAAGCGTCGAGTGATCCCACCTTTTCGTCGGGCACAGCGACGGAGCGCAACGGCATCTGGGCTCCAAACTGGAGCCATCGCCACCCCTCTATGCGGGCGGCCGCGCTGTTGACTGACGAACGATCAGATTGACGGGAAAGACGGTATCGCTTTGCGCCAGCTGGCCGCCTTCCACCAAATCGATCAACTGCTCTGCCGCGCTCACCCCCATCTGGTAGAGATCGGCCCGGAACGTGGTCAGCGGCGGCGCGAGGAGTGCGGCGGTATCGATGTCGTCATGCCCGATCACCGAGAGGTCCTCGGGAATGCGGAGGCCCACATCCTTGGCCGCCAGGTAGACCGCCATCGCCAGCCTATCGCTGTTGGCAATGATCGCCGTGGCGTGCCCTTCCTGGGCCAGGTAGACGGCAACCATGCGCTGCACCATGGCCTGGTCCCAGCCCGCCGAAAGCAGGGCAGGCTCAACGCCGTGGCCGCGCGCGAGATCGATGAAGGTCTGCTCGCGCAGCGTGCCGGACGGCCGCTCGTGAGTGCCGGTCATGAGTGCGATGTGCCGGTGGCCAAGACCGACCAGATGCTCGACGGCCTGCTCGATCGGATCGATGACGTTGGAACGCACGGCGAAAGTCTTGGGGCCGGATACCTTCTCGGGGCTGGCGAGAAAAGCCAGCGGCTTGTCGCCGAAGCGCTGCCACGTGTTCTTGGCGATCTCCTCGTCGACCGCCATCACGGCAAGGCCATCGACGCCCCGGCCGGCAAAGGACTCGATGAGGTTGACCTCACGGGTGCGATCGAAGCGGGACGAACCGATCATCACGGTGTAGCCGCGCGCATTGCAGGTTTCGTCAAACCCTTCGATGAGTCGCAGGAAGGCCGGATTGTGCAGGTTACGATAGACGATGCCGATCATGTAGGAGCGGTCCGTCCGCATGGTCCGCGCGGCGTAGTTGGGACGGTAGCCCAATTCGTCGGCGACACGCCCAACCTTCTGGCGCAGCTCGTCGCTGACGCCGGCACGACCGTTGAGGGCAAGCCCGACCGCTGCTGCGGTCACGCCCAGGCGCTGCGCAATATCGGCCTGGGTCGGCGATCGGCGGCGTCCGGTCTTGCTCACAATTGCCGCTCCCCATTTACCCCCAAATACCTGGAGTTTTGATGTCTCGTCGTTTGCTTGATTGCTCGGCCTCGGACTTTAAGTCAATGAGCAAGTTGGGTTTGCTCCATTCGATCCGGGCGAGCGAAGGAAGAACGCTGGTCTGCGAAACCGTGGGGTCGCTGGAGCCGTTGCTGGGCGCGGTGACGAACGCCGAACTTGCGGCCAGCATGGGCGCGGACATCCTGCTGCTCAACGCCTTCGACGTGCAGCATCCGGCGATAAATGCGCTGCCGGCCGGAACCGAACCGAAGGACGTTGTGCGCACCCTCAAGCGCCTCACCGGCCGGGTCATCGGGATAAATCTCGAGCCCGTGGATGCGAGCCAGGTCCCTGCCGAGGACGATCATCCGACGAGATTGCCCCCGGGCCGCCTGGCTAGTGTCGAGAATGCTCGCCTCGCGCTGGAACTGGGCGTGGACTTCATCGTGCTGACGGGCAATCCGGGGGTGGGCGTTTCCAACCCGGCCATCACGGCTTCCCTGAAGGTCATTTCGGAAGCGGTCGGCGAGACGATGATCCTGATCGCCGGCAAGATGCATGCAGCAGGCATCGCACGGGAGGGTGGGGCCAACATCCTGACGCGGGCGGATATCGATGAGTTCGTCGCGGTAGGAGCAGATATCGTGCTGCTGCCTGCACCCGGCACGGTGCCGGGCATCACGGTCGAGATTGCCCGCGAGCTCGTGACCCACGCGCAAAGCAAGGGGGCTCTGACACTTACCGCGGTCGGGACCTCACAGGAGGGGGCAGACCTCGCCATCATTCGCCAGATCGCGCTCGCAGCCAAGATGACTGGTACCGACATGCACCATCTCGGCGATGCCGGTTATTGCGGCGTTGCGCTGCCGGAAAACATCCTCGCCTATTCCATCGCCATCCGCGGGCAGCGGCATACCTATGCCCGCATGGCGCGCTCGGTGAACCGCTAGGCCAACTGCGCGAGCCACTCGATCTGGCGGCGCTCATGCAGGGTGCCGCCGCCTTCGTGATTGTTGAAGGTATAGGTCTCGATCGACTTGTCGCCGGCATAGGCGTTGAACGCGCCGTAGACGGTCGAGGGCGGGCAGACATCGTCCATCATTGCCACCGAGAACAGGGCGGGCGCCCGGGCGCGCCGGGCGAAGTTGACGCCGTCGAAATAGTTCAGCGTCCGATAGGCCGTTTCGACCTTGTCGCGATGCACCATGAGGAACCGCACGATCTCGCCATAGGGGTCGCGCGAGGTCAGGCCTACGGCCCGGGGAAAATCGCAGAGGAACGGCACATCGGTCATGAGCCCGCGCACGCGCGGATCGAGCCCTGCCACGGCAATGGAAATTCCACCGCCCTGGCTTCCGCCGGCAACCACGATCCGGTCGGGATCGATCTCGGCCCGGCTGCGCGCGGCCTCGACGGCACGTACGCCATCGGTGAAGACACGGCGATAGTAATAGCTTCGAGGATCGAGAATGCCGCGCGTCATGTAGCCGGGATGGGCGGGACCGGAGCCGATAGGATCGGGCGTATCCGAAACCGACCAAGTGCTCCCCTGCCCGCGCGTGTCCATCACCAGAACGGCGCGGCCGGTCGCCGGCCAGAGCAGGTGCATGTGCGGCTGGTCGCGCCCGCCGCCATAGCCCATGAACTTGACCACGCACTCGGTGACCGGGCGATTGGTCGGCTTGATGTACCAGCCCTTGATGCGATGCCCGCCGAAACCGGAGAAGGTCACGTCGTACACATCGAACAAGGCCAGCCCGGTATCGACCGGAATGAACACCGCATCGAGCGGCGTGGCCTGCGTCTCGGCGAGGGTCTCGGCCCAGAACGCATCGAAATCATCAGGGAGAACGGTTCGCGACCGGTAATTGGGTAGGTCGGAGGCGGGCAGGTCGAAAAAGGGCACGGCCGGACAACGTGTTGAGTTTCTCGCCCGACGACAGCATGTCGTTGAGTGGCGATCAAGAAAGTTTGGCGCGAACCAACAGGGTTTCCGGACTTCTTGCTGCCGAATGCCCTATTTGAACAGCACCTCGGTGTCGCTGCCGAAGCGGACCATGAGAGGGATGCTGGCGGCGCCGGTGGCGAAGGCCTTGAGGCCAAGCGTGCCGCTCTGGACCGAAAGCGGTGCGGGGCGGGTGGCGGCGGCGCGGGAGAGGTCGCGGCTTATGGCGCGGACCAGCGCTCTGGTAAGGGCCGGCGGGGCGTCCGTGTCGACGATGATGTCGTCGACATCGAGGAGGCTGACTGCTTGCCAGGCGAAGGCGCCCAGGGCCGGTGCGGCCTTGGCGACCCACTCGGCCATTGCGGGATCGGCCAGATAGGCCTGGTCGTTTTGCGGGTCTGCGCCATCTGGCATCGGCAGGGAGCGGAGAGAGGCGATTTCGTTGAGCGTGGCGGCGCCAACGGCAAAATCACCAATCATGCCGGCGAGCCGGTTGCGGCCGGTGTGGAGGCGATGATCGAGCACCAGGCCGGCACTCACGCGGTCGCCGAGATGGAGATAGATGAAGTCGGTGCGGCCGAGGCCGGCGCCGAAGGTCAGCTCACCCCCGGCGGCCACGACGCCATCGGGGAGGAGATAGACCGGCCATTCGAAGCGCGCGTCCAGTTCGGCGCGCAGGTCAATCCTCTCCCACTCGCTCGCCTGATAATTGCCCAGACCGAGTGCCGCTGGCCAGGCGGAGCCGTAGAAGGGAGACGCTATGCCCAGGCCCGCGATGCGGTCGGACGGGATATCGTTGTGACGCGCGAGAAGGGACTTGATGCCTGCATCCGCGGCTTCGATCACCGCTGCCGGGGAGAGAGGCGCAACCAGCGTGCGGGCGCCTTCGACGATCTTGCCGAGAAAATCGGTGAGCACGATCTCGATGCCCTCCGCATCCATGGCAAGGCCGAACGACCACGCGCCGGCGGGATTGAGGGCATAGGGGACTGAGGGCTGGCCAAGGCCGCCGCGTCGGGGCTTACCGCGCAGGAGCAGCGCATTGGCTGCCGCCTCGTTCACGATGGAGGTAATCGTCTGCGGCGCCAGCGAGGTGAGTTGCGTCAGCTCGACCTTGGACAATTCGCCATGCAGGCGGATCAGCGACAGGATGAGGCGCTCATTATAGACGCGGGCCTGCGTCTGCGTGCTGCCGCTGCTGCGCCAGGCAGCAGCCTTTTCCATGCTGTAATAGCTACTGCCGGTCATGCCGGAATATCCCTTAAGCTCAGTGCCCTCTACCAGAACAGCGGTCCGCGTCCAAGTATTAATTTCTTCCAGCAGAAGAATATGCTAGGAGCGGCAGGGGACTATCGCTTTTCAAGCGTAGGGAGGAAAATTTGAGAACTGTCCGCAGCATACTCTGCTTTGGGGACTCCAACACCTATGGCGCCATCCCGACGCTCGCCAGGACCGCCCGGCACAGATATGCCCGCGACCGGCGCTGGCCGGGGATCCTGGCCAAGAAGCTTGGCGCCGACTGGCAGGTGATCGAGGAGGGATTGCCAAGCCGCACGACGGTCCATGCCGACCCGATCGAGGGTGCGCACAAGAACGGCCTCGCCGCCCTGCCCGTCTGCCTCGAATCCCATATGCCGCTGGACCTGGTGATCGTGATGCTGGGCACCAACGATCTCAAGACGAGATTCTCGGTCAATGCCAGTGACATAGCGGACTCCATCGAGCAGGTGGTGCGAGCGGTGCAGGCGAGCGAGGCGGGCCCGGAAGGACAGGCGCCGAAAGTGCTGGTGGTGACGCCCCCGCCGATTGCGGAAGTGGACTGGTTTGCCGACATGTTCAGGGGCGGCGCGGAGAAGGCGGCACAGCTGGCGCCGCTGGTCGCCGCAATGTGCGAGCGGCGCCAGATTCCGCACCTCGACGCCGGTGCAATCGTCGAAGCCAGCGCGGTCGACGGCATTCACCTCGACGCGGAAGCGCATAGGATTCTGGGGCTTACGCTGGCCTCGCTCTGCGAAGTCGCCTTTGCAGCGATCAATTAATTTCTTCCACTAGAAGAAGATAATTGACTCTGCGGGAAACCACATGGCAAGGATAGGGACATGGAGAGCCGGACAGACCCCGAAAACAGGGGCGCCGGCACCAAAAAGGGAGGAGCAACATGCGTTTCGCATCGTCAGGAAGCGCGACGATCGTCGCCGCCGGAATTCTCATGGGCCTGTCCGCCCTCACCAGCGCCCCCGCCCTGGCGCAGGATGGGCCGGCAGGCATCACCACGCCAACCAAGTTCGCCCCCTACGACCCGAAGGCAGCGGCCTGCAGCCCGCCGACCGGGCTCAGCCGCGTGCTGGGTTTTGCGCAGGACAATGAGCGCGAATTCATGCAGGGCGTGGATTTCGGGCTGAGCAAGGCAGCAGCCGACCGTGGCCTCGAATATCGCCGCGCCACCGCGAACAACGATGCGGCCAAGATGGTGGAACAGGTGCAGCTCTTCCGCGCCTCGAAGGTTGGCGCTGTGGTGGCGGCACCCGTCGATCCGGCCTCGCTCTCCTACAGCCTGCAGCAGATCATGTGGGATGGCGGCTATGTCAGCACCATCGTGCCGCCTCCGGCTACGCTGCTGCTCAATGCGCCGCAATACGAAACCGGCAAGGTGCTGACCGATGCCGCGATCGCCTATATCAACGATCATCTGGGCGGCAAGGCCAATGTCGTGCTGCTGACCCAGGACCAGATCGAGTTCCTGGCGCCCCGCTTCAAGGCCATGCGCGACGGGCTTTCCAAGCTCCCCGGCGTCACCATCGTTGCCGACGTCACGCCCGACCCCGTCAACAAGGAAGGCGGCTTCGCCACCATGAGCACCATCCTCCAGGCGCATCCGGACGTGGATGTCGTGCTGGGGGCTGATACCGTGGTGCTGGGCGCCCTGGCGGCGCTCGAGGCGGCGGGCAAGGCCAAGCCCGAACAGTTCCTGGGCGGCATCGACGGCGAGCCGGAAGCGGTCGCCGCGATCAAGAAGGGCGATGGGCCTTATAAGGCCAGCATCTCCCTGTCCTCACCGGTTTTCGGCTACGCGATCGGCCAGTTCGCCGCCGATTGGCTCGACGGCAAGAGCGTGCCGCAGGCCATGGACATCCTGCCCAGCGCGCTGACCAGCGCCAATATCGCGCAATACGAAACCGACCTCAAAGACCCGGGAGCGGTGTTCGCCGATGCGGCACGCCGCGACGCCTATCTCAAGATGTACGGCAACATCTGCTACGATACGCGCGACCAGTACGTGAACTTCCCCTGGTCGTCGGAAATGTAACCAGGCGCTCCTCCAAGGCACTTGCGTCTCCGGCTCCGCACCGGAGGCGTCTTCTCTTCCGCGAGTGGACCACGGCATGACATCCAGTTCCCCCGCCGCCGCCAGGCCGGACACGCCGCTTCCGATGCTATTGCCCGGGACCTCCTCGCCCGGGGAAGCGTCGAGCCGCTTCGGCCTGGCCCTCGTTGCGCTGGGCCTCGTCGTGCTCTTCTCGGTGCTCAACCCGGCCTTCCTCAACGTCGACAACTTCGTGACCATCGGCGTCAATTCGACTTCGATCGTCATCGCCGTCATCGGCACCTCGGCGCTCCTTATCGCAGGCTATGTCGATCTCTCGATCGGCTCGATGCTGGCTCTTATCGGCATCGTCGTGGCCAAGGTGGCGGTGGCGACGCAAAGCGTCGAGCTCGCGGTCCTGACCGGCATCGGCATGGGCGCGGCGCTTGGGCTGCTCAACGGCTTTCTCGTCCGCCGGCTGAGCATTTCGCCCCTCATCGTGACGCTCGCCATGCTCGCCCTCTATGGCGGGCTCGCCTATGTGGTGAGCAGCACGGCCGTCTACGGCTTCCCGCAGGCGCTTCTCGATCTCGGACGCGGACGGCTTTTCGGCATCCAGTACACGGTGCTGATCGCACTTGCCGTCTTCATCGTCGGCTCGTTTGTATTGACCAGCACCCGCACCGGCCTGCGCATCTATGCCATTGGCGGCGATGCGCGCGCGGCCGAGCTGTGCGGCGTTCCCGTGGGGCGGACGGTCGTGGGGCTCTACGCGGCCAATGGCGCGCTTATCGGGCTGGTCGCCGTGCTTCTGGCGGGCCGGCTCGGCTCGATCCCGCCCACGATCGGCGTTCGGTTTGAACTCGACGTGCTGACTGCGGCCATCCTCGGCGGGGTCGCCTTTTCGGGCGGAGCCGGCCGCCCTATCGGCATCGCGGTGGGCGTGGCAACGATCGGCATACTCAATGCCGGGCTGATCTTTGTCGGCCTGCAATCCTGGTGGCAAAACGTTGCCGTCGGCGCCATGCTGCTGCTCGCCTTGCTTGCCGACCAGATTGCCATCGGCCTTCGCAATCGCGGCAAGGGCAGCAAGACTGCCGGCATGGCGGTAGCAGCCCCCACCAACAGACGACAGCAGGCGGACGGTAGGCAGCGCCCCACCTCGACGGGAAGCGAGACTGTTTTCGAGATCAGCGGTGCCTACAAGGCCTATGGCCCCGTCGTTGCCCTCGAAGAGGGATCGTTCCGAGTTGGCAAGGGTGAGATCGTCTGCCTGCTCGGCGACAACGGCGCAGGCAAATCGACGCTGGTGAAAATCATCTCGGGCGCTATCCAGCCCGATCAGGGCAGCATGACCCTCGAAGGCCACGCGGTCCGCTTCTCGAGCCCCCGCGACGCGCGGGCGGCCGGGCTGGAAACGGTCTACCAGGACCTCGCGCTCTGCCCCAACCTCTCGATCGTCCACAACATGATGCTGGGCCGCGAACCCACCCGCCGCTGGCTGGGCCTCATCCCCGTGCGCGACGACCGCAGGGCGGCGCAGGAAAGCCGGCGGCGCCTGCTCGACCTCGGCGTGACGCTGCGCGACGACAATGTCCTGGTGCGCTCCCTGTCAGGCGGCCAGCGCCAATCCATCGCCATCGCCCGCTCGCTGGGCGAACACGTCAAGCTCATCTGCCTCGACGAGCCCACCGCCGCCCTCGGTGTCAAGCAGACCGCGCAGGTGATAGACCTCGTCCGCTCGATCGCCGAGGCGGGCACCGGCATCATCCTCGTCACCCACGACATGGTCACTGTCCGCGCCCTCGCCGACCGCATCGTGGTGCTGCGGCTCGGGCGCGTCGTCTACGACGGCGGCGTCGCGGGCATGAGCACCGACGATCTCTGGGCGCTGATGGCCGGCACCGAGAGCGCAGGATAACGCCCCGAACCAGACACAAGCCTCTGGCAACAACCTCACCCCTGCCATTGCGATCCGAACGCACCTCGTGCACGTTCGACGCGGAATCATGAAGGAGTGAGACGCTGTTTCCCTGGCTATCGGACGTCCTGTCCCCCACGATCGGCGCGTTTCGGCTGCTTCGATCCGATATGCTCCTCATCGCCTCGGGAGCCTGCATCGCATTCCTCGTGACAGTCCTCGGCATCCCACGCATAGCGCACTACCTCCCCAGGGATCGCGGCCGCGCCTTTGCCGTGGATGCCGACAAGAGCGTCGGCAAGCCCATGGGTGTCGGGCTGTTCTTCGTGGCGGTATTCGCCGTGACCGTCTTCCTCTTCGTGCCCTGGCGGCTCGATGTATTGCTCATCGTCTGCGTGCTGCTACTTGCCTCGGCCATTGGGCTGATCGATGACGCCACGGGCGGGCTATCGGAATACAAACTCGCCTTCTTCGACCTCCTGGCGGCAGGCCTCTCGGCGTGGCTGCTGGTCGGCGGAGCGAGCACGATCGACCTCTGGTTTCCGCTGGTCCGCGGTGCCTTTCCGCTACCGTCCTTCCTCGTATTCCTGGTTTTCACCGGCGTGATCTGGATATCGATCAACGCCACCAATTGCAGCGATGGCGTCGACGGCCTGTCGGGGAGCCTCAGCGCGGTGTCGCTCGTATTCCTCGCCTTCCTGCTTTACGGCGTGATCGGGGACAAGGCGACAGCCGGCTATCTGCTGATCCCCTTCGACCCGCGCGCGGGCCTCTGGGCTGGCGTCGCCTTCATCATGGTGGGCTGCCTGGCCGGCTATCTCTGGCACAACGCCCCGCCGAGCTCCGTGCTCATGGGCGACGCCGGCTCGCGCCCGCTCGGCCTGCTGCTGGGCGTTCTCGTCTGCGCCAGCCACAACGTCTTCCTGATCGTCGTCGTCGGCTTCGTCATCCTCGCCAACGGCGCCACCGGCATCGCCAAGGTCACCCTGAAGCGCTTCTTCAACATCCTGGTCTTCGGCCGTGTCCGTTTTCCCCTGCACGATCATTTCCGAAAGGAAGTGGGCTGGGCCGGCTCGCAGGTGCTGCTGCGCTTCATCATAGCGCATCTGATCGTGTCGGCTCTGCTCTACGCGCTGTTGCTGAAGGTGCGGTAGGACTGCGGGTCGACGCCGCTCCACGGCGATTATTCGTGGATCGATCCATCGGGCATCAGCGCGCCCTGCAGGTTTGTGTCCACGAGAATGGCGCCTGTCAGCTTGGCCCGTGTCAGCCGGGCCCCCGCCAGGTTCGCTCCGGTAAGGTCGCTGCCAGTCAGATCTGCGTTGTAAAGGTCGGCGCCAGCCAGGTTGGCATTCCGCAGGTTTGCATCGCGTATCCGCGCATCGACCAAACCCGCGCGGGCGAAGTTTGCACCCTCGAGATTGGCCTTTGACAGGACGGCACCGACCAGGTTGGTCTCGGAAAGATCGGCGCCAACCATGCTGGCTCCATCCAGTCGCACGCCCGTCAGAAAAGCCGCCTTGATCTCGGCGCGATCGAGCGTCGCTCCGATAAGACGCGCACCCTGCATCTTCGCCCCCTGAAGATGGGCGTCGGCAAACGTCGCGCGACTGCCGTCGGACTCGTAGAACAGCACCTCGTCCATCTTGGCACCGGTGAAATCCGCGCGCTGCGCCTTGGTTTTGTTGAGGTTGGCCCCCGAAAGATCGGCGCCAACGAAATGCGCACCTGTAAGATCAGCGCGATGAAAAACCGCATTGCTCAGCGTGGCGCCCGAAAAGTCCGCATTGGCGAGGTTGCATCGCTTGAAATTCAGGCCTTCGTGCGAACACGCAGCACGTTCGACCGGAGGCTCCGCGGTCGCCGGCATCGCGGCAAGGAAGCCTCCGGCAACCACCAGCATGAGCAGGCAGCGCAGCCGCATCAATGTGCGGCCGGGGGCGGTTGGGCTGGCTTCTCAGCGCCCGGCGTCACAGGCCCCTTCCCGACGAAGGTCTCCAATATGTAGTCGGCCACGGCAGAAATATCGCGCTTGGCAAGAAAGGTCGTAATGGGGGCCTGCGGTTTGTCCGTTCCCGCATCTGCCGCCGTCATCCCGTAACAACGGTCGTCCGTGTAGGAGAACTTTTCGAAATACGGCATGTTGGTGCCAGGAACGCCGCAGGAAATGATCATCACCATCGTTTCCTTGTCGAGCGCACTCTCGCGGAAATTGGCGCCATGCTCACGAGCGTCGTCGCCCACGCCATCGCCATTGGTGCCGTGGCACTGGTTGCAGCCCCCCTTTTCGAAATAGATACGTGCTCCCCCGGAGAGCTGCTGCGCGATGGCCGGCCAGGAGGTCAGGCCTAGACCCAGCATCCCGACTGCGAAAATGATCCCTGCTTGCGCAGATTTCGAAATGTGACGTCCTGATAGCGGCATGTTCCTTGTCCTCCGGGCATTTTCGGGTGTCTATTCGATATCTTGACTAGAGTGGTCTCTCTGGAAGAGCCGCAAACGTGAGCAGGTCATCATGCCAATGCCCAATCGTCGCTGCAGCTCTGTCTTCCTGGGCCTCTGTGTATTCCTGGCGTCCGCCGTCCACGGGATTGGTGCCGACAGGCCGGTTGCCAGCGATGTCTGGCGGATCGTTCTCGGTCAGCCGGTCGCAGCCATACCGGATAGCTTCGCTGATTTCGCCTGCGGGTCAAACGGAGGACCTCCCAAGCTGCCCCTTGGGGGTTTCGAGGACTACGGCTCGTGCCCGACGGAAAATTCCGGGCTTCATGAAGTCTACTTTCGCTACGACGACGAACTTGAGTACTGGGCAAAGGCGAACAACGTTCCACTGCTGGTCGCGGCCTCCGGCACCAAGGTCTACGACCTTCCCGTGATCATTTCGGCGCTCATCGATGACACCGGGATCGTCGAAGGCCTGAGACTGGTCAGCGACCCACGCGACACCTCGGTTCCGCGTGAGAACGCGCGTTTCCTGGCGCCGTTCCTCAAGGCTCGATTTCGAGCGCCCGGCAGCGAATGGGCTTGCGAGAACCTGCCGGTCGAGGTGGGCGAAACGCCGGTCTATGGCGAATTCGTCAAGGAGGATTGCGCCCTCTCGCGCGATGGAAACCAGTACAGCCTGCATACGCGCTATCTTCGGAAGGCAGGCGAAAAGGCCATCGACCCGCATACCGGAAAGCCGACCGAAGGGCAGTTCGAAAGCCACGTCTGGTTCGAGATGCGACAAGGCTGAACCCGGATTTGTAGGAGTGGAGGACATGCCTCCACTCCAGACTTCTCTAGAGCCCGAAGACGAATAGCATTGCAGCGTTGCGCTGCTCCGCCAATTCGGGCGTCATGCGGAGCTTGCCTCTGGCGGGGCCAGAAAGACCCGAAGCAATGGCGATATATTGCTTGTCGCCGACCGCAAATGTCATGGGCGGCGCAGTGAAGCCGACGCCGACATTGGCGCGCCAAACCTCTTCGAGCGTCTCATCGTCAAAGGCGATGATACTGCCATCGGTGAGGGCGGTAAAAACGAGACCGCCAGCCGTGCTGAGTGCGCCCGCATAGTTCGGGTAGTCCAACTGCACTTTCTTCTTGATCTGGCCGGTCAGCGGATCTGCCGCAACCAGCGAGCTCTCGAGACGCTCGGAGACGACATAGGAACCACCGCTCCAACCCTTGTCCACGCTGTGCATGGTCGTGTCGGTGGTCACGTCCACGCAGCCCGTCATTGCGGGGATGTAGATCAGCTTGGTTTTCGGGCTGAGTGTCGAGGGCCAGAAATTGTTGCCGCCAGCGATGGACGGACAGGCTCTCTTGGTCGGATCGGCATCGGTACGCGTCGCCGTGCCGGCATAGGTCTGGATCTGCTTGTTGGGATCATAGTCGACCGGTTTTCCGGTTTTGACATCGATCCCCGCGGTCCAGTTGATGCCATCCATATAGGCCCCGGCCTTGAGGAACTGGCCATTGTTCGCGCCGAAAGTGTAGAGGAACCCATTGCGTCCGGAATGGGTCAGCAATGTCTGCTCTTCCCCGTTCAAGCTTCCTTTGAAGAGGATATGCGTGCCTTCCTCGTCATAGTCCCAAGCATCGTTGGGCGTGTACTGGAAGTACCAATTGAGCTTTCCGGTGTCGGGATTACGAGCAAGGACGCTGTTCGTATAAAGGTTGTCGCCCGGCCGATAGGACGGATCGAACATGGGCACAGGATTGCCCGCACCCCAATAGGTCAGGTCATGCTCGGGATCGTAGCTTCCGGTCACGTACATGCCACCGCCGCCCGTCTCCCAGGCGTTGTTGGTGCCGCCCCAGGTCTCTGATCCGGGCTCGCCTGGCGCAGGAATGTTGTATTCCTTCCAGACCTCGTCACCCGTCGCTACGTCGTACGCCGCCATCCACGCACGCGTACCAGCGTCGCCGCCGGCGGCCCCTACGATGATCTTGTCCTTGATAAGCAGCGGCGCGCCGGTCATCTCCACGCGCGGAGTGTCGCCCGTGATGTCCTTCTCCCACAGGACCTCGCCGGTGTCCTTATCGGTGCCGATGAGGCGTGCCGGGCCGTTGGCCACGGAGATCACGAGATTGTCTGCCAGGGCGACCCCGCGGTTGGCGATGGAAGGCTTCTCCTGGCCCGGATCCATTGTCCAGACGATGCGGCCGACCGTGCCCTGCGTGGCGTCGATCTTGTAGACTACGCCCCAGGTGTCCGTGAGATAGAGAAAACCATCCTCTGCCAGAGGCGTGGATTCCGTGTAGTTCGGTGCCTGGTTGTTGAGGGACACCGAGAAGGCAAGCTTGAGGCCCTTGACCGTATCCTTGTTGATTGCATCCAGCGGCGAGTAGCGCTGACTGGTGTAGTCCCGGTTGTTGCTCAACCAGTTCTGCGGCTCGCTGTCCGCCTTCACGATGCGATCCGAGGTCACATCGGCGGCGCTTGCAGCCGGCACCGCGAAAACTCCCCCTAGAAGAATGCCAAGATACAGGCTTGAACGCCATTTACTGCCGTTATCGACCATAGAAACCCTCCTTTTTCTATGGGCTCGCAGACTTTGCACTTGCTTCTATTCACCTTTGAAGCTCGAGCAACATGCTGCAAACCACGGTAAACTGGCTCCATCTGCGCCTAAAATCGCCTATATTCACAAGCTATTCTGAGTATAATTATTCCCAATACTCAAACGCATGTTTATGCCATGCGGCATCGGCCGCGCGACCGGGCGGCCGAGCGGGTGGTGTTGAATGGTTTGCAGATATCAGACGAGGGTGCGCAGTCGCGCATCCGACAGCGGCTCTCGGCTATATGCCAGCAGCACCTCGGCGCGCTCGGTCCCGCACAGGGATGCGAGTTTTTCCGCAAACACCGCCTCGTCCTGTGCCGCGGAATAGCCGTCGAAGGGGCCATCATAGCTTACACGGGCCAGGACGTTTTCGCCGGCATAGGCCGTTACGCGAGCCGGGAATATGCCGCGCGAGAGGTGGGCGGCTTCCAGTTCATCGCTCCCGGTCAGTTCGATCTTGTCGATAAAGGCGTGCACCGCGGGGTCAGCGACCGCTTTGCCTTCGAAGTCGGCGAGAACGGAGCGCTGGCGTACGAAGGCGCTGGCGGCAGCGAAGGGAAGGCTGAAGCGAGCGGCGAGATGATTTTCGATGCTTCGCGTCGAGAGTGAAGCCGCGCTTGAGGACTTAACCTCGAGGTGCAGGCGCGTAACCTGGTCGGGCGCGAATTGCCACCCCAGCTCGATGGACGCGCGTATCGCGGCCTGGCATCCGAAATTGGCGGGATAGAGCTTGATCGAATACGCGGTGAGATCGCGTTCGGATGGCGGTGTTTCCAGGTAGCTTGTATCGGCGCTTCCCGCGCCATAGCTCGCCAGCCAACCCTTGTCGCCGGTGATCGGCGCCTCTGGGCCGGTAGCTCCGGCGCCTGCCAGCAGTGCCGAATGCAGCGCGTGGCGCGCGGAGAAGCCGACCGACAAGTCCTTGTCGGGGCTGTAACTCCCCATCTTTGGCGACATGGCCGAAAGAAGACCGGCGGGCAAGGTGCTGGCGCATATCCCGAGGGCTGCGAGCGCCGTGTCGAGACTGTTGTTGATGAGCGTGGCGCAGCCCAGGGCGGCCGCGGGCGCTGCCGTGAGGGACGTCGTGCGGAAGCCGAGCCCATTGGCGCGGTGAGCGCGCCCCAGCGCCTCTCCCAGGCCGATATTAGCTGCCAATGCGACCCACAATGCCCGGGTCACGGCTTCGGCGCTTGAACTCAACTGACCGGCAAGAGCGAGAACTGCCGGAACGATCACAACGGCGGCGTGGCCGTTATTGCGGCCATTGATCAGGACTTCCTGGAAATCGAGCGCTTCGGCCGCCGTGCCATTGAGAAAGGCCGCGTCGAGCGGTGCCGCCTTGGCCTCTCCACCCCAGACGCTGCTCCCCTGCCCCGAGAGCTCGACACTTGCCGCATCGAAGGCCGCGCCGCCGATTCCATGTGCCCGCGCGTACCCGGCAATGGCAATCGTATCGGCAACCAGCCGGCCGGTAACAGCCACAACGTCGGACGGAATCTCGGCCGTCAGCAATTCCAGATGGCGAGCCACCCATTCACGATCGGAGATAGTCATCAGGTTCCTCAGGCAACAGGCAGGGTACGATTGGCCACGTGGCAGGCAACACGCGCGCCATCGGGCCGTTGCCGCAATGCAGGACGTTCGCTGCGGCATTGGGCCTCGACGCGGCTGCAGCGCGTGTGGAAGGGGCAGCCGGACGGCGGATTGATCGGCGAGGGCATGTCCGGCCCGATATCCGGGCTCTGGTGCATCCGCTCTATGTTCGGATCGCTCGACAGAACCGAGGCGATCAATGCCTGCGTATAGGGATGACGCGGCTGGGCGAAGAGCACGTCTCGCGGCGCATATTCGGCGACGCGACCGAGATAGAGCACCATGATGTCGTCCGAGATGTGCCGCACGACCGCGAGATCATGGCTGATGAAAAGGATCGACAGCCCCATCTCACGCTGCAGGCCCTTGAGCAGCGCCAGCACCTGGGCCTGGATGGACACATCCAGCGCCGACACGGCTTCGTCGCAGATCAGGAGGCCCGGCTTGAGAACGATCGCCCGCGCGATTCCGATACGTTGCGCCTGCCCGCCGGAGAATTCGTGGGGGAACCGCGAGGCCATTTCTGGCCTCAGGCCAACGCGCTGCATGGCTTCAGCTACGAGGCGCTCGCGTTCGGCGCGGCCCAGGTCGCGCCGGTGGGTGAGCAAGGGCTCGGCGATGATGTCAGAGACGCGCATGCGCGGATTGAGCGACGCCAGCGGATCCTGGAAGATCATCTGCATGTCGGGCCGAATCCTGCGGAACTCGGCGTCCGACAAGCTGCCGACATCGGCACCGCGCCACACGACGGTTGCCCCCTCGGCGCGTTCCAGCCTCAGAATGGCGCGAGCGAGGGTCGACTTACCGCAACCCGACTCGCCGACGATGCCCAGCGTTTTGCCGGGCGCAATATCGAGATCCACATCCGCCACGGCGCGCAACTGGTCCGGCTTGGCCAGCGGCCCGCGCGAAATCGAATAGTTGACCGTGAGGTTCCGGACGCTCAGACCAGCTTCGCTCATGCGACCAATCCCGTTTTACGCAGAGGGAAATGGCACGCTTGCAGATGCGAGGCTGACGACGACTGCGTCATCGCCGGCGTCTGCACGCGGCAGAGCTGCTGAACCCGCCCGCAGCGCGGCGCGAACATGCAGCCGACGCGCGCCTGGCGTCCATCGGGTGGGTATCCCTGGACCGGCACCAGTTCTTCGATGGGCCGATTGATGTCCGGCATGCTGGCCAGAAGCCCGGCCGTGTAAGGGTGGCTGGGCGCCAGAAGCACGTCTTCTGTCCTGCCCTGCTCGACGATGTTGCCGGCATAGACCACGAGTATCCGATCCGAGAGGCGCGCCACCACGCCCATGTCGTGGGTGATGAGAACGACCGCCAAACCTTCGTCGCGCCGGAGCTCGTTGATGAGATCGAGCACCTGAATCTGCACCGTCACATCCAGCGCGGTCGTAGGTTCGTCCGCGATCAGCAGCTTGGGCGAGCACGATAGGGCCATCGCGATCATCACGCGCTGCCGCATGCCACCCGAGAGCTCGTGCGGATACATGTCGAGCCGACGGGCGGCCTCGGGAATGCGAACCCGGTTAAGCAGCCGGAGTGCCTCGGCGCGGGCCGCATGGTGCGACAATCCACGATGGAGGCTCAGCATTTCCGTGAGCTGGCTTGAGATGCGCCGGAACGGATTGAGGGCCGTCATCGGGTCCTGGAAGATGAAGGCCAGCTCTCGCCCGCGAATTGTGTTGAGCGTGGTCTCGCCAGCCTTGATGAGGTCGCGGCCGGCAAAGACCGCCTCCCCGCTGACCGTTCCGTTCGACGCCAGCAACCCGGCAATGGACATGAATATCTGGCTCTTGCCGGAGCCGGACTCCCCGACGATGCCAAGGACTTCGCCCGCATCGAGGGTGAAGCTTACATTGTCGACCGCAAGGACCTGGCCGCCTGCCGTATCAAAGCGCGTAGTGAGATTTCGCACCGTCAGCAACGGTTCAGGCATTAGTCCAACCCCGGCACGGCCGAGGCTCGGCATGCCCAAATAGTATTAAGGTTCTTAGGCAACTAACATGGTAGGGCTACGAGCCCAAGCCATGTTGGCCAAAAGCTTTTGCAATCTGGCGGAAAAATGCGAAACAAACCGGCCCCCTGTCCGCCTCACTAGCCTCCCGATCGATCGCACCCGTGTCATTTTCCTTCTTTGCCCAGAAGCTGCTCCGCCTGGTGTTGACCGTATGGGCTGCCGCATCGCTCGTCTTCATCATGTTGCGGCTTGCGGGCGACCCCGTCGCAGCCATGGTGCCTTCCGATGCACCGCAATTCGTCATCGATCGCTACCGCGAGCGCTTCGGGCTCGATCAACCCTTTTTCGTGCAGTACTTCGCCTATCTCTGGGGCCTGCTGCAGGGCGATTTCGGCATCTCCTTCCGCACCGGCGGCCCAGCCTGGGACATGGTCGCTCCGCGCATCCTGCCGACCCTGATACTGACCGGCACGGCAACGCTGATCGCCATTGCCATCGGCATCCCTACCGGCATGCTCGCCGCCGCGCGGCGCAACAGCTGGGTCGACCGGCTGGTGATGAGCTTTTCCGTGTTCGGCTTCGCCATGCCCAATTTCTTCCTGGGCATCCTCCTGATCCTGCTCTTCACGCTCAACCTGCGGCTGCTCCCCAGCGGCGGCTTTGACCAGCCCATCGGCCTGCTGATGCCGGCAGTGACGCTTGGCCTCGCCTCGGCCGGCTCCTATGCCCGCCTCACCCGCTCGTCGGTTCTCGAAGTGCTTTCGTCGCCTTTCATGCGCACGGCCCGCGCCAACGGGATTCCACCGCTCCAACGCATGACCCACCATGTCCTGCGCGCCATGCTGATCCCGCTCGTTACCCTCGCCGGCTTCAGCATCGGCTCGATGATCGCCGGTGCGGTGGTGACGGAAACCGTGTTTGCCTGGCCCGGTATCGGACGCCTTCTGGTCACCTCAGTTACGGAGCGCGACCTGGCCGTGGTGCAACTGATCGTCATCCTCGCCGCCGCGACGATGGCTACGGCCAATATGATCGTGGACATGCTCTATGGCTGGCTCGACCCACGGATCGGCACCCGGCGCAAGGCGGGGAAGGCCTGACCCATGAATATCCGGCTCAACCTTTTCATCCCCACGGCCCTGCTGGCCCTGGTCGTGCTGTTCGCGCTCTTCGGCGGCTTTTTCACGCAGCACGCCTACGACGTCTCCAACCTCCTCAACCGTAACAAGCCGCCTGTGTTCCTCGGTGGGAGCTGGACCTATCCCCTCGGCACCGACGGCCTTGGGCGTGATTCCCTTGCGCGGCTGGTCTTCGCGGCACGGGTAAGTGTGGGGTTGGCCCTTGTCGGCACCATCGCCGGCGCCATTCTCGGCACCACCCTGGGGCTCATCGCAGCGCGCTCGCGCAATATGCTCGGCAGCCTCATCGACGCAGCTATCGATCTACAGGCCGCGATTCCCTTCATGATCATCGCGCTGGCGACGCTCGCCATCTTCGGCAATTCGCTGCCGCTCTTCGTTGCCATCCTGAGCATATATGGCTGGGAAAGCTACGCGCGCCTCGTGCGTGGCAGCGCCATGTCCGCCCACACGCTGACGTTCGTCGATGCCGCTCGCACGATCGGCGTAAGTCCCCTGGCCATCGACATTCGCCACATCCTGCCGACCGTATTCAACGTCGTGATCGTGCAACTGACGCTCAACTTCCCGCAGACCATCCTGCTCGAGACGGGCCTGAGCTTCCTGGGCCTGGGCATCCAGCCGCCCTTCACGAGCCTCGGCCAGTTGCTCGGCGAAGGTCGCGACAGCCTTGCGCGCGCCTGGTGGCTGGCCGTCGTTCCCGGCGCGTTGATTTTCGTCACGACGCTCTCGGTCAGCCTGCTCGGCGATGCCCTTCGCGATCGGCTCGATCCGACGCTTCGCGGGCGCTGACTATGGATGGCCCGGCTGAGACGCTATCGATCTACCGGGCGAGCGCAAAATGGCAAGGGTTTGCTTTCACCGAGCCAGCGGTCATTGTTATCAAGAGCACCAAGTTTACAGACTGAAGGGGACTATCTCAGATGCACATTTTCAAGACCGCGCTGGTAGCGGCGGTCGCCGGGATGCTGGCCTTTCCCGCCATGGCGCAGGACACGCGTCCTGACTTCGTGATTGCGGTCAACGGCCTCTATCGCAGCATCGAACCGATCGACGGCAATTCCACCAATTCCCAGCGCATCATGGACAGCATTTACGACCCGATCGTCGGTCGTAACTATGCGGAGGACCCGGAGGGCGGCGAGCTTCGTCCGGGCCTCGCCACCGCCTGGGAGCAGGTCGACGACCTGACCTGGCACTTCACCATCCGCGAGGGCGTGAAGTTCCACAACGGCCAGACCATGACCGCCGAGGATGTCGCCTTCACCCTTTCCCCGGAACGTATCTGGGGCGAGAATGCGCTGGTTCCCGCGGGCACGCGCTACACGGAATCCTTTGCCAGCGTAACGGCGCTCGACGACAAGACCGTCGAGGTCAAGACCACCATCCCCGATCCCAACCTGCCCTACCGCTTCGTGACCCCTCTGGGCTTCGTGGTGCCCAAGGCGGCCTATCTCGAACAGGGCGTCGAAAAGTTCGGCCAATTGCCGATCGGCACCGGCCCCTACAAGGTCGTCGAGTTCGATCCGGCCAGCCACGTCAAGCTCGAAGCCTTCGACGACTATTGGGGCGGCAAGCCGCCGCTCAAGTCGATCGAATTCCGCATCGTTCCGGAATTCTCGGCCCGTATCGCCGGCATGGTGTCCGGTGAGTTCGATCTCATGGTCAACACGCCCGTCGACGAAATCGAGACGGTGAAGTCCTATCCCGGCCTCAACTATGTGAGCCGTCCGGGCGACAACTACATCATCCTCGCCTATAACACGCTCGAACTCCCCGAGTTCGGGCCGAACCCGGTCGCCGATGTCAACCTGCGCTACGCCATGTCCGCAGCCATCGACCGCGAAACGCTCGTTTCGAGCCTTTGGGGCGACGCCACCATCGCCCCGGCGCCGTTCAACTTCCCGGACTCGCCCGCCTATTACGACCCGAACATCAAGCCGCTGATCGGCTACGACCCTGAGGCCGCCAAGGCCTACCTCGCCAAGTCGAACTACAAGGGCGAGGAAGTTCAGGTGAACCTCGTTCGCGGCGCCTATCCGAACTTCGATCTCGCCATGGAATACGTTGCCGAGCAGTGGCGCAACCTGGGCATCAACGTGAAGCTCAATATCGTCGACAGCTGGCCACTTGCCCTCCAGCACCCGTTCGGCGTCCTCAACATGTCGATGTCGACCACGTTCGACGGCACGCCCACCCGCTCGATCTGGGGCTTCTGGGGTCCGGATTCCGCCCGCGCCACCCGCGAGGCAGACCGCAGTTGGACACCCCCGGCCGAGTTCGTCGAGATCGGCCGCCAATACCTGGCCGAGCCCGACGTGACCAAGAAGGTCGCTCTCTTCCGCCAGATGGTCGACATCTGGGAAAAGGAACAGCCCGGCCTGATGCTGTGGCGCAGCGTCGTCGACTGGGTCGTATCGGACAAGTACGACTGGACCACCATCAACTCGAACGCAATGCTGCTTGGCCCAGGGTATCTCACCGTCAAGTAAGCACTGAAGGCCGACAGGCTGTTCTAAATGAAGGGCGGGATTTCGGTCCCGCCCTTTTTGCATGCTGGAAGCAGCCTAACTCTGGCTCGCCTTGGGCTAGCGCCTCGCAATATTGGCGACTCGTCCTGCCAACCGGCGAGCACCAAGTTGTTACCTTCCGTTAATTCTTAAGGCCTGAAGTAGCTTAAGCAGCGAGTCGATTCGAGACGCTGCCAAAATTTGCGGATCATGGCGGCGCGGTCGGCGGGGGCTCGAAGTTGATGAGGCAAGCGGTGAAAGGCGGCGCTGCCGCTCCCTCTTATCGCCAAACCCTTTTGCTGTCGGCAGCGCTCGCCGTGCTAGCCTTCGCGGACAGCGTTCCTGCTTATGCCCAGTCGGTAATCGGCAACGGAGATTTGAGTCCGGGCCCTGCCCAGTCGCCGAACTGGTTTATTAACGGCGATCTTCAGATCGGCAATGGCAGCTTGGACATTACCGGTGGCGGAACCGTTTCCAACGACACCGGCATGATCGGCCTTGACGCAGGCAGCAACGGCACAGTCATTGTTTCGGGTATTGACGCCAACGGCAACGTGTCCAGCTGGGTCAACGCCGGTGATCTCTACGTTGGCGTCGATGGAACGGGCACCTTGCATATTGAGGATGGCGCGACTGTCACTAACACCCTGGGCTCAATTGGCGCCGGCGGCACCGGCATAGGTGCCGTCACCGTGTCGGGCGTCAACGGCAACGGCACCGCCTCAACCTGGACCAACACCGGTAACCTCAATATCGGGGATGGCGGAACAGGCACGTTGAAAATCCTTGCCGGCGGCCAGGTTTCCAATGCGACGGGCACGGTTGGCGCCGGTGGCGTTGGAGACGCGCTTGTGAGCGGCCCGGGTTCCTCATGGCAGAACAGCGGACGGCTGAACGTCGGCCTGTTCAGCGCCGGAACTTTGCGTGTCGAGGATGGCGCGACGGTTTCGAGCACGGACGGCATCGTTGGCAATAGTGCACAAGGCGATGCCGTGCTGACCGGCCCGGGCACGACCTGGACCAATACGGGACAGTTTACCGTCGGCAGCTACGCCGCTGGCACCCTGCGTATCGAGGACGGAGCGGCCGTCACGAGCAATCAGGGGTATATCGGCGCCAGCGACACCGGCGCCGTAACAGTGACCGGAAACGGTTCGAAATGGTCGATGTCGCCGTATGGCCTCACCATAGGCAACTTCGGAGCGGGCTCCCTGACGGTGGAGAATGGCGGGTTGGTTCTCGCCGATGGTGACGTCCTGCTCGGCGTGGCCGCCGGGTCCAGCGGAACGCTGCTGTTGCAGGGGCCGGCAAACAATCGCGGGGTGCTGGAAACCGGTTCGATTTCCGGTGGCGACGGTACGGCAAGCGTTACGTTCGACGGCGGCCTGCTGCGCGCAACGGCGGACAACTCCAACTTCTTTAGCAATTTCGGCACGCGCAGCCTTGCCATCGGCTCGAATGGCGTAGTCATCGACACCAATGGCCACGAGATCGGTATCGCTCCGTCTTTCACCGGCGCTGGGGCCTTGATCAAGTCCGGTGCCGGGACGCTGACGCTAACCGGCGACAGCGGCTCGACCTATACTGGCGCCGGCAGCGTATTGGCGGGCACACTCTCCGTGAACGGCATCCTGGGCGGGACGATGGAGGTCATCGGCGGCCGCTTGCAGGGCATCGGCACGGTTGGAGCCACCACCAATCAGCCGGGCGGCACCATCGCGCCAGGCAACTCGATCGGCACGCTGACGATCAACGGCGACTATCTTGGCAATGGCGGCGACCTCGAGATCGAAACCGTATTGGGCGGAGATTCCGCGCCCTCCGACCGCCTCGTCATCACCGGCAGCACTGCCGGCGCTACGAATGTTCGGGTGCTGAATCAGGGCGGCGCGGGGGCGCAGACTGTCGAGGGCATCAAGATCATCGATGTCGGCGGAGCCTCGAACGGCATCTTCACGCTTCAGGGCAATTACCTGTTCCAGGGCGACCCGGCCGTCGTGGCCGGCGCCTATGCCTACACCCTGCAGAAGAACGGCATCAGTACGCCGAACGACGGCGACTGGTACCTGCGCTCGGCCTATATGGGCACGCCTGTCATAGGTCCGATCTATCAACCCGGAGCGCCGGTCTACGAAGACTATGGTCAGGTTCTGCTGAGCCTCAACGAGCTGCAGACGCTGCGTCAGCGCGTCGGCGACCGCTTCGACGGCTTTACCGATGACATATCCAGCACGAAAGACCGTGCAATCTGGACACGCATCGACGCCGATCATCGCCGCGTGACGCCGGACGTCTCGACGACAGGCACAGATTATGCGGTCGATAGCTGGCGCTTGCAGGCTGGGGCCGACGGACAGCTTCTCGCCAACGAAGCTGGCACGCTCGTCGGCGGCGTGACGCTCCATCATGGCGAAGCGTCGGCCAATGTTTCTTCGGTCTTCGGGCGCGGAGCGATCAGCAGTTCCGGCAACGGTTTTGGCGGATCGCTGACATGGTACGGCGCAACAGGCTTCTATGCCGACGCACAGACCAAGCTCACCTGGTTTAACAGCGACCTGTCGTCCACGACGGCTGCCCGCCAGCTCGCCAAGGACAATGCCGGCCTTGGCTACGCAGTGGGGTTCGAGTTGGGGCAACGCATTGCGCTCTCCGGCGGCTTGTCGCTGACGCCGCAGGTGCAACTGACCTACGCCCATGCCGGGGTCGACAGCTTCACCGACCCGTTCGGTGCCCGCGTCGCGTTGAGCAACGGCGACAGCCTCCGCGGGCGCCTTGGCCTATCGGCAGACTATCGGCAGAGCTGGCACGATGATGCGGGGCAGGACGTCGATACCTCGCTCTACGGAATCGCGAACCTGCACTACGATTTCCTGGAGGGGACGACGGTAATCGTCGCCGATACGCCATTGACGAGCAGCGGACAGCGTCTCTGGGGCGGGCTCGGTCTAGGCGCCAAATACGAAGCGGGTCGTTATGCGCTCTACGGCGAGATCGAAGCCCAAACCAGCCTCCCCAATCTCACCAACAGCTACAGCATTGCCGGTCGGGCTGGCGTTCGGGTTAGCTGGTAGAAGCTGCAGGAGTGATTTTATGACGATGCTACTCGGGTGAGTGGCGTCGTTGCTCGCGCACAACCAGCACAGAAGCACCAAGCGGTTGCTATGTTGCCCCGTAGGCTACCGATTTCATTGGGATTTTTTGGTAGCGGAGGAGGGATTTGAACCCCCGACACACGGATTATGATATGGCAACACCATGCCATAACTATTTGAAATTCAAAGAACAAAAAGCGGCCAGTGCTAGCTCTGTGCTAGACTGTCCCAATACCAGATCGGCCTACGCCGCGTCCAGCACCCGCAATTCCACATGCAGCCCCGCAGTCCCTGCCATCATCACCAGCATGTCGAGGCTAAAGAGATCAATCTTGCCATTCAGCAGGTTGGAAATCCTCGGCTACGTCACGGCAAGCTGCCGCGCCGCTTCTGCCTGGGGCCAGCCGCGTCCCCGGATATGACGCTCCAGCGCCATCATCAGCGCCGAACCGTGACACAGCATTTCGTCATCCGCCTCAAAACGAGCCGAGCCAATCCCACACTAGGACCAAGCCCAAGATCAGCAGTACCTGCCGCCAATACTGAATTATTAACAGGATAACAAAATCCATATCCGGTTCGTCGGCACCCCCCCAAAAGATCAGACACTCAAATAATGAAATGAATCGGCATACAAAATTCGGCCTGCAGGGCAGCTAAGAAAATTCATTTTCGCTTAAATTATCAAACTCGGAAATATTGTTATTATCAAATTTTCCTAAACTCGACAAACCTTCAAATACCTCATAATTTCGAGCATTATTCAGCAGCCCCTCCTCGCGGAGAAACTCCATTTGCTTGGCCATATAACCTCGAAACACAGGGTCAGCATCTGTGCAAATGCTATTTCTGCCCTCTTGGATAGCCACACGAGTTGTAACCCCGCTACCTCCAAAGAAATCAAGGACCGTCGACCCTGGATAGGACAGTGCTCGAATAAGCCGCTCTATGACAACGGCAGGCTTCTGAGTGGGATGTCCTACCCTCTCCTTTGAATTACCGTTAAGACGTGGCATGCGCCAAACGTTAGTAGGGTTTCGCCCCTTCTCGACAGACTCAGGATTCAGCCGTTTGTCCTTCAAATAGACAGCCTTCGTCTCTTCGTCGTATGGTTCTCGGACCGCGTCGAGATCGAAGTAATACTTCTTCGTTTTCGCAAACCATGCAATCTCTTCATGACGATTTGCGAAGAAGCGCTGAGCGCTCATCCCATTGGGGTAATTCCAGATTATCAGGTTTGCGAGTAGCATGCGGCTGTGCTGTCGCATATGAGATATGATCGAGAGCAAATCGCCGGAACCAGCCTCACCTTGATACTGCAAACCGCCAAATATGGCGATGCTACCGGATGGCGCCAGCACCCGTTCTGCCTCATCCAACCATGTCTTAGCCCATTCAAGATAGTTCGCATGATTGTCCCATCCCGCGAGTTGAATGTTATAAGGGGGGTCGCAAATGATGAGCTGTATGGAGTTATTTGGAATTTTAGCAAGGACTTCAACGCAGTCGCTCACATCAAATACATGACGAGTGCTTGCGGAAAGGGCCGACGGAAGCGAAGCTTCGGAGGAATGCTTCTGCCCCGTTTTTTTCAACGCGTTCATTGCGCGATGGCCTGCGTTTCTGTGCGACCTATTCGCCATCTCAACCTCAATCCCTAAACTACAGGAGCGTTAGCGCAGCATTTTGGGGATGTTATCCCTTGGTGCGTGAACGCAAGCTATTCAAGTTCGTCCCTTAGCACGGACAGGGCAGTTTCAGCGACCTCCAGCATGATTGCCCCCATCTCTTTGTCATCCCAAGGATGCGCCTGGAAATAGAGCGAGGCACATTGAAGCATGTGCTCCCGACCTCCTGCGCTTACGATGATATTCTCGCAATTGTTCTGATTGATCATTCGCCCAAAACTGCTGGCCGTTACCCGATCGATGCGATTTAGCATACCCGAGTTGTGGACCAGTTGAACCTGTGTGCCATCCACCCGCACAATTTCAAAGGACTCGGTTGCGAAGTTGGATCCTTGAAGGAACACGACGTAGGGAAAATGACGCTCATCAAGCATGAAGTTTCTGATCTCAAGAATGTTTTTGTGCACGCGTTCGATTGCGTTTCCTGCAACCATAAAATCTTGATCCTTGGCTTTTCCTACTTTTTCTCCTGCCAAGATTTTCTCGATGTCATTGCCTTGATGTTTAGACTCTCCGACGAGAATCACACGCCAGTTTCCGTTCGTATCTCTGACCTCAGTAATCGCGCCATCCGGCTTAATGCTGGAGCTACTGACAAAAAGCGTTTGCCCCAGTCGCGCGTCTATCGCCGCAAGCTTTTCATGGATTTCTTCCTTCCGTAGCGAGTTCCGCTGACGAAATTCCCAGTCAGGATATTTTTGAGCCAGCACGGCAAGGACGCCAGCACTGACTTCTCGGATGGACAAATCATGCTTTTGCGCGGCGGCCCCAAAAATGCTGAGCGGTCCCCCGCCAAGCTCCTGCTGGATACCGAGCCGCAGAGCCTGACCTTTTCCCTTGAACTTAACCTCATCCGCCACTTTGATGTCCCCCTGTTGGTATCAGGGCAGTATCAAAACCAGCGCTCCCATGGAAGCATCGACTGCCATCCAATTTGAACAGACGCCTGCTGGGTTACATTGGCCATTGTAGAAGAATAACGAAAGTTGGTGGTGCGCCGTGGTCGAGGTTTGTCCGTCGCATTGGCGATCCAGAACCTCACATAATGTAACTTTTATGAGGTTCTCGAAACCACCAGAGATGCCCGCGATCCTTGGTGTTTCCGGCGATTTGAAGTCTTCGGTCGCACAGTAGGGTCATCGGCAACATCATGAAAAGCAGCCAATCCCGGCCTTTCATGAGGTTCCCATGCGCCAAGCCCGAGTGCTCACCGATCCCGAACTCAAACGCCTACTGGCCGTGGTGGCCCAGCGCAAACATGCCGCGCGGGATCGTATGGCCCTGATGCTGTCGCACCTCGCGGGGTTGCGGGTCGGAGAAATCGCCGGACTGATCCTGCGGGACGTGTTCGAGCCCAGCGGCGAAGTGCGCGAGCAGCTTCGGGTTCGCGCCAACATCGCCAAGGGTGGGCATGAGCGCGTCGTGTTCCTGAGCGAACGCTTACGCCGTGAGATTGCCCGATACCGTGATGCTATACCGGGCCTCGCTGAGCGGGACGCCGATGCTCCCTTGCTGCTGACCCAGAAGCGCACCGCGTTTTCCCCGAACACTCTCTGTCAGTTAATGGCGCAGCTATACAGGTCTGCCGGTCTCGATGGGGCCTCGTCCCATTCGGGTCGTCGCTGGTTCATCACCCAACTCGCACATTCCGGGGTTTCACCCAAGGTCATCATGGTGCTGGCCGGTCATCGGAACCTGACCACGACCCAACGCTATATCGACGTTCGGGACGACATGATGCGGGCAGCGGTCGAACTTCTCTGACCAAAACCCGTTATAAAACCGAGTTCTGAAACACGGTTTTGAAACTCAGTTTTGCGCATGGTGGACAGGTTAACTCATGCAGGTTTCCATGTCCGAACCCACCAACGACTTCAACCCACCATTTCCTGATCTGGTCGAAGCCATCAAGGAGGCCAGACGCCATGCCAGTGCGTTTCAGAAAGCGCCACTGCGCAGAGAGCAGCTCCGACAGCTTTATATGCTGGCCGATAAGCTGCGTTTTCTGATGGCATCGGACCCTAACGGGAAAAAGCCGCTGCCCGATGGACGCTCGCCCATACCGATGGATGATCTGCTGGTCACGAAACTGGCAGGCCCCGATTTCGACCCGCTTCGGCCCAGGTTCGATGATGCTACCGGTCCAGAGCATCACGACGACGAACGCGCGGCCAATCTGCAACGGCACAACGAAACCATTAAAGCTCACTATGATCTTTGGACCGACCCCAGAAAGCTAAAAGAGCTGGGACTGGATGCCGCCACCATCGACATGCTGAGAACGAAAAATAACGCGACAGAACGCACAAAGCTGCTTTTTGATCTCGTTGAGCGAGAAATTGATCTGCTGGAACCGGACCCATTGGAACTGCCTAACGGCTTGCAATGGGAAGAAGGTTTGATGTGGGCCAACGTGCTTGAGCTAAACGAGAAGCTCGCCAAATCAGCTGGAAGAACGCCGATCCCATCGACGGTGAGCAACAGCATTCCTCCGGCAACAGCCAAGCTGGAGAGCGAGAAACGCATTGCCGAACGGCGCCCCCAACGCATCACGCGGGCAACCAAGCCGATCAAGAAACTCTATGAGGCACTTCAGGGAGAGGCTGCCTCGATCAGCAGGCAGTCTTTCTCCTATTACGGCGCAGCCGCCGAATTTGACCGGCTTGCCGGGTCCGCACAGTCCCAGGATGGGGTCATGGCCCTGACTGCCTGCATCGTTGCGGCCCGCAAGGTGAACCGGGGCAGAGCCGTCTATGAACAGGACCAAGAAATCTTCCGTGCCGTTCTCCAGCATATCCGCGATATGCGTAACGACCGGATAATTTAAATAGATAAAAGTCTAAAGGTTATGCGCAAGACCCAATTTCCGGGCGTCTTATAGTTTTTTGCTTTTCTGCACACAAGGATCAATATCTGCTTCAATGTCAGCATCGAAATTCAAGAAAAGGAGAATATTTCGATGCCGAAAATCAATAACGACGAACCTCTCAACCGCGACATCTTGAACAAGATCAAGTCGCTTATCGAAAAGCGCGTGAACTGGGAGAAAAAGGAACGCAAGGCCAGCCGGAAGGTGCAATACGCGATTATCGCGGAAACCTACGAGGCCTATCTTGAAGCCAAGAAAGACCCCATCGCTTACCGCACAGCCGCCCGTGAACTGGGACTGAAGGTGTCCGCGAACATGGACACGGCCAATCTGGTGGCTAAGATCGTGTTCGGCACCGACGAACCCGCTCGGCTTCCTGGCATCGCAGCGGTGTTGCGCAAAGCCACAGAGGATGGACTTACCCCAGCCGAAGTGCCTGCATGGCTTGATGTCTCCGGCGGCATCCAAGGTGTTCGCGCGGCCAAGAAGGACGCCAAGCCCGGCTCGGTTTCCAAGAAGGCCGACGAAGCCCGAGTGCTGCTCAACTCTGGAGCGGTGAAGGGGGTTCTGGTGCCTGATTTCGGCGCGTCCGATGAGGTGGCCGATGAAACCGGCTTTGCTCTGGCCATCATCAAGGTGACACCGGCCAACCAAGTCGAGGTCATCCATGTCAGCCCCAACAAGAGCGCGCTGAACACGGTGTTGGCAGAATATGCCGAACGCCATGCTCCGAACGGGACCGGCAACACCCTTGAGGTCGAATTGCGCTCGATGCGCAAGCAAAGCCTCGATCAGGCCTACGAAGACGCCCTTCGCTGACCCTTATGTCGGTGGCCACAGCGCCACCGACACCCTTCCCCTACATTATTGGAGACGACATTGGAGACGACCACGAGCCTTGAAAGCCAGTATCGGCCAAGCAGCTTCAGCGACATTGTGTTTGCAACACCAGCCCAGTCCACGGCGCTCTCGCCGTATTTTGATGGCCTGAGCCGTCGCCCCCTGATCTTTCATGGACCACCGGGGAGCGGCAAAACCGCGACTGCCAAACTATTCCCGGCGGCCATCTGCCCGGACATCCAGCAGGCCCACATCATGGAGTTGAACGGCAGCAAGGATACCGGCATCGACAAAATCCGCTCGGTCTTCGGCGATTTTGCCCGGACCACGAAGTCCAACATGCTCGACCTTGGGGGCATCATCTTCAATGAGGCCGATGGCTTGAGCAAGGACGCGCAGGACGCGCTCAAAGGTGAGATCGAGGCCGTTCAGGAATACTGCCTCGTCATCATGACCACGAACAACTTGACCAAGATCAGCACACCTATTCGGGATCGGTCGCGGCTGGTGGAGTTCCCCTTGCCCGACACCGCGTTGCTGCTGCCGCTGGCCCAGCGGATCATGCAGGACCATGGCGAGCACATCTCGGACGACCAGATGTTGACGGTCCTGAACGCGGAAACCTATCCGGCTGGGCACCTGAGCTATCGTAAGATGTTCGAGCGGATCGAAACGCTCATTACCAAGAGACGCGCGCTCAAAGCCAAGCCCTGAAATAGAAACGGCCACCGATGGACTGTCGGTGGCCGTTCTTATTGATGCGGTCGATTTCGGTTAAGACCACCTGAATACTCTGAATTCAGTGACCTTGTTGGTCTGGCCTATCGGGACCTTTGTTGTGGTCTCGATGTCCGAGTGTCTCGGTCTAACCCATCATTCAATACCGTTTCACTGCCCGTTTCCAAGAAGGGAACGAGCAAGCGTGAAACAGTATTGTCCATCCGCTCCATGCCGACCGCGCGTTGCAACAAGCCGGCCTCGCGGGCAGGGTCAGTCCTGACTGACAAAGGTAGAAAACAGGATCGTCTGGTCGAAGTCGTAGCCGCGCCGTTCAAGCTCCTTGCTCGGATAAAGGCCGGGGCCACCATCGTATTGCGCCTGAACCAGCACGTCGCCACCGGGACAGATCGCGGCCCAAGCGTCGTTGCAAATCAACTGCAAGCCCGTCAGCGTCCTGTTGTTCTGGTCCGCGAACCGCACAAAGGCATGGCCGTGAATGTTGCGCCCGGCATGCTCCACGAACATCAAGCCGTTGGTCCGCTGGCTCCGGGGCTTCCTGCTGGCCCTGCTGCCCAGCAGCGCCGTGTCGATGCGTTTATGGAAGTCACGCACGGCCCGGTGAAACTGGTCTAGCGACATATGCGATAAGCGCTCGCCCGGCAGATTGCTGCGGTTCGTCACCAGCGTCACGAAGTAATCGGGAAAGCACCGGCTCAGTTCAAGATAGGCCTCCCGCAACCGCTGCCGGTATGCGGCGTCCCTGACAGTCATCGCCATTGTTGTCGTGGTCATTACCGAAATCCTCCCCTTGCGGCCCCAGCCGCTAAATACGGTTGCAGCAGCCGTTCCCGGCCTGCTGCTCAGTCCTATTTATGCAAGGAGGGTCAGCGACGATGACCAAGGGGATCGAGCTTCTGGAACAGGTCTATGGGCAGCTTCGTGAGGCCGGATTGGTCCGGTCCAAGGGGGACTTCTCGAAACGGCTGCTGGGGAAGTCTCCCAGCTACCTGACCTCGATGCGCGCCAAGCAGCGGGTGGTATCGAGCGATGTCATCATGGTGCTGGGCGATGCCATCATAGCTGAAATACGCGAACTGGGTTCGGACCCGGCCCATGCAGAAGACCGTGCCGCGCTGCGCCGGGCAATGGTGCAGGTGAACCTCCATCTGGCTGACCAATTCATTCTCGCTATAATCGCCCAGAGAAGCCCGCGAGCGAGGGAGATGGCCAAGCGACGACGCAATGGCATCATGAACTGGCTTCGGGCGCTGGTGAGCGGCTCACCCGCAACATCATCGAACGGCTAAATTGGTCCATATGACCAAAATGGTTTCGCCATGTCGAAATGCAGTGGCGCTGTTCGTCGTGCTGGCAGATTTCAGGGAGAACCAACAATGTCATTTCAAGCCTATCTGGACGCGATTGAAACCAAAACCGGCAAGACCCCTCGGCAACTGATCGAACTGGCCAAGGCAAAAGGCTTTGATGGCGAAGGGGTCAAAGCCGGTGACATCCTGACCTGGCTCAAGACCGATTATGATCTTGGCCGGGGTCACGGCATGGCGTTGGTGCATGTCATCAAGCGGGGACCACAGATCGACGCCAAGCATGTCGGTAGCACCGGAACGCATCGAGACGAAAGCGACATGCTCTGGCTGGATGGCCTTGCCACCAAGCCGCAATAGTCATTGGCCCGAAGACCACCCGGTTAATGGGCCGCGCCTCTTCTCAGAAGATCGGCTGGTTCGCAATGCAAGGCCAGCGACAGGACTTCGAGCTGATCCAAAGACAGGTCGAATTTGTCGCCGTTCTCTATTCTGTCGATTTCCACCAAGGACCAGTCGAGGTGTTCGGCTAGGGCCTGAGCGGTCATGCGGCGTTGTTCCCGATAGTGCCAGACATTACGCGCCAGCAGCCGTGGGGTTTGGGGATGCCGTAATCGGGGTGGCCTCAATGGCCTTCCCCCGGCACGAATAGCTCGAAGGTCTGGACTGCGAGTGCTTCGGCCAGTTGGTCCACATCATTGAGGGTGATATCGAATTGCTCGGCGTTCTCAATGTCCTCGGTCATGGCCAGCGGCCAACCCACGGCCTGCGCCAACATGTCGGTGTCGATCCCGCGCAATTCGCGCCAACGCCGAACATTATGCGCGAGCAGCTTGTGCCCCTCGGTGATCCTTGGCCGCAATCGGCATCTCCATTTCTGTGTCGATGCCGCGATATACAGCCTATGGAGCAAAGGCCAAGAACTCGCGTTTTTCGGGAAAAGAAGTCAGCAGAACCAAGATGTTAGGAGCGCGGTTTGCGCGACCGGGCAGTTTGGCTAATGCCAGACATATCCAGCCATCGGCTGGATATGTCTGGTGCGCCACACGCGCAGCGCGCGCGTGGCCCGCATGCAGTGGTATAACTGTGGTTGATTATGTGCCCACCGACGCCCTACGGCGCCCGCTAACGGGGCTGGTGCATATGGGGCAAGCCGTGCTGCGCCGTGGGACTACCACCCCGCTACGCCCTTCTCTGGGCGCTGTCCGGTAGCCATGACGCCTTCGATGTAGGTCCAAACGTCCATGCCAAACCGAAATGCCAGATCACGGCAGGCTTCGCGGGTCTTCGGCACAGTCTCATAGGCATAATCGAACTGCATCACCGCGATCTGCACGTCCTTGAAAGCCGAATGCGCGACATTCGCATCGAGCCAACCATTGCGGTCCATATCGCGGCTGGCGAACAACATGGTCTTGGACCAGTCACCGACCAATTGCGAGATCGCGGCACGGAGAATAGCGCAATCTCTTTGCCCTTGCGGGTCATCGGCATGGACTGGACCGATCAACGATAGAAATGCCGGGAACAGCACAATGGCCATTCCCGGCACAAGGAGGTATTTCATGATGGCCGGGATCAACCGGCCTTGCGCAGCATATGCCCGCGTTCGGCAGCAGCAGCGGCAAGCTGAGCATCGAGTTCACCAGCGCGCACGGCTTCGGTCAGGGTGTCGAGAATTGCGGGCAGTGCCGAAAGTTCGTCAACAGCGATAGCGTTCTTATCCTTGGCGAATTCGATGGGCTTGCCCGCATAGCGCAGCGAAAAGAACGTTTGACCGCTGGCGTCAACGAACCAGCCTGCGCGCAGCCTCTTCAACTGCGAAACCTGAACCCGCTGACCATCCTCGTTCTTGCGCCACACCATATGGGTCGGCGCATAGTTCTGCCCGGCCAGCTTGGCCTCGGCCATTGCCTTCTGCTCGGCCAGCGCAGCAATCACCTTGTTGCGGGCACGCTCAACGGGATCATTGCTGGCGCGCACCGGCTGGGCCGTGGTTAGGGTGAGGGACTTGAGGATCGAAGTGGTCATGCTGTTCTCCATGTGGGTTGCTTTCCACTGGCCTACAGCCTTGGCCCAAAGATGCGACCAATGATTAGTCGTCGGTCCATTCTGGCCGCAAATGTTCCTTCATCCGCTTGTTGGCGACCTGTCCATAAAATTTGTCGATCATCTCCGAGCTTGTGCCGGTATTACGGGCCAACACGAACACATCAACGCCGTGGGCAAGCTGCTGGCTGATGTAAAAGTGCCGGAAAGAATACAGGGTGCGTTTGACGCCACGATAGTCGTGCAGCAGACCGCACACCGTCAAAAGCTCCCCCAGCCCCTTCTTGCTCGATCCGAACCGCTTGCCCTCGCGGGTTGAAAGAACCGGGTCGGTATCCTTTGGATCGCAGCCCTGATGATCGACCCAAAATTTCCACAGGACGTCGAACCACGACAATGCTGCTTCTTGCGCTACAAATTCCCGGCTCTTGCCCTTGCCGCGAACCCTTATGGTTATGTCGCGTTCACCGCGAGGGTTCTCGCGCTTACCGCGATATCCCAGCACATCACCCCAGTTGAGGTTCTTCATTTCCGTGGGGCGCATACCTGAAAATGCGCCAATCATGATCTGCGCATGCAGAACTGTGCGATCCCACCGCAAATGGTCATGTATCTCGGGATCGGATAGCCGCATAAGGCTCGTGGCTTCCAGCCTCCGAAATTCCTCCGGGGAAAAGCTGGGCCGGTTATTGGGCATTCGGGCTCTTGGCACCTCGATTGCGGGCACCTGAGCGTTATTGAGATAACCCCACCTAACTGCCTGCCGGAACAATTGCCGCAGGATCACCAATTCCCCGCGCTGCCGGCTGATCGTGGGAACCCGTTTTTCTCCAAGCGGACGTTTGATCGAGCGGCCATTCCGCTCATAGCGAATTTCGGTAATGTCCTTGCCCGGTCCGCTGATCCAATAGTCCTTGCGCCATTCCAGATAGTGGGTGACGTCGCTTTCCGCGATGGCGTCGATGTCCTTCTTGCCGAAGAACTCGATGAAATAGCGCCGGACAACCGGGGGAATGTCGCGGATGTGGTAAGCGGGCCGGTCACCACGTTCGACCTCGCGTTCGACCATTCCGATAAATTCTTCTGCGGCTTTGGTGAAGGATGTGGTTTGCGCCTTTAGGCCATTGCGCGCTCGGTAGTTAGCCTCGAACCAGACTTCATGGGCTTTCTGCTGCGCAAGCGCTGGATCGCTGGTGCCCAGCGATTTGCGCACTTGCCCTTCGCCCTTGATGGAAAACCGCACCCATAATTTGCTGGTGCCATCCTTGGAAAACACCGAATAGGGCAAATCGGCTCGCTCATTCATAGCGCACACCTCCAGTTATGGAGGTAGCTCGGCTGTGTTGAAAATGTGCTACCGCGCCGATCCGGCTCGGGTGATTTGCCAATGATTTCAATGAGGGGTCCGATTGCTGTGCTTGACTGTGCTAGCCTGAAACCGGGCTCCCGGAAAATCAACCGATAATAAAAAACCCCCGGATTTCCGGGGGTTTTGAGTGGTAGCGGAGCCCAGATTTGAACTGGGGACACGCGGATTATGATTCCGCTGCTCTAACCAACTGAGCTACTCCGCCCCAGAACGTGGGCGGCGGAGCCGGCCCGGCACTGGCGTGCGGGGTGCTTATTAGGTTTGCTGGTTCGACCTGTCAAGCGAAAGCGGGGCTTAATGCAATGCCAGTTTTCGGGCGGCCTTGAGATCGGCGACAAAGCGGGCTCTTTCCTCGGCGGAGCGCTGGCGATCGGGCATGCGCAGCAGGAAGGACGGGTGGATGGTGGCGCAGAGAAGCGTGCCGTCATCGAGCGTTGTCGGGGCGTCGCGCAGGCGCGAGATGGTAGCGCGGCTGCCGACGAGGCTTTGCACCGGCCGTTGCGCCCAGGGCGACGATGACTTGCGGGCGGACGAAGGAGCGTTCGAGGTTGAGCCAGAAGCGGCAGGCGGCGATTTCGCCGGTATTGGGTTTCTGGTGCAGGCGCTTCTTGCCGCGCGGAGCGAACTTGAAGTGCTTGACCGCGTTGGTCACGTAAACCCGGTCGCGCTCGATGCCAGCCTCGATGAGCGCTGCATCGAAGACCTTGCCGGCAGGACCGACGAAGGGGCGACCAGCAATATCCTCCTGGTCGCCAGGCTGCTCGCCCACGAACATCAGGGGCGCCCGCTCCGGCCCTTCCCCGAAAACGGCCTGGGTGGCAAACTGATAGAGCAGGCAGCGCTCGCAGGCATCGACAGCCTCGCGCACTGCTTCAAGGCTATCGAAGGCCTCCTCGCTGCCGGAAGACTTGAAAAGATCGTGCTCGGAAATATGCGGATGTCGATGGGGCATGGCCGGCTCCTCCTGGTCCCGGAACAATGCAACCGTGTGGGCGCGGTTCCGAGCCGCATCCGTTCGCAAATCAACGACAGTCAGTTGCAATAGATGACCTTCACAGCGCCAATGGAGGGACTACCTTCAACGCAGACCAAAACGATCGTAACCATCAGGAGGACGACATGGCCTTGCAGCTTTCCGGTATTCATCACCTCACCGCAATCACTGCGCAGGCGCGTGAAAACCTCAAATTCTACACCGACGTACTGGGAATGCGGCTCATCAAGCGCACCGTCAACCAGGACGACACCAGTGCCTATCACCTCTTCTATGGCGACGGCATCGCCAGCCCCGGCGCGGACCTGACTTTCTTCGATTGGCCGGTGGCGCGCGAACGGCGCGGCACGCATTCGATCGTACGCACGGGCCTGCGCGTCCGCTCCGAGGACGATCTCGCCTGGTGGAAGCAGCACCTCAAGGAAAAGGGTATCGAGAGCGGCAACATCAAGGAGCGCTTCGGCTTCCTGTCGCTCGAATTCGAAGACCCGGAGGGGCAGCGCTTCCGCATGGTGGCCGACCCGAAGGCGGGCGAGAGCCATCCTTGGGAGAAGAGCCCCGTCCCTGCCGAGCGGCAGATTTTGGGGCTCGGCCCCATCACCATCAGCGTGCCCAAGCTCGACCGCACGGCCTATGTGCTCACCGAAGTGATGAACATGAAGGAGGTGCGCGTGCATCCGGCGCGGGAACGCACCGGCGAGGTGCATGTGTTCTCGATGGGTGACGGCGGCGCGGCAGCCGAGTTGCATGTGGCGGTCGAGCCGGACCTGCCTTTCGCCGGCCAGGGCGCCGGTGGCGCACACCATGTGGCGTTCAGGACGACGGACAAGGATTCGCTGCACAACTGGATCAGCCGCGTCACGGCGGCAGGCCTGCGCTCGAGCGGAGAGGTCGAGCGGTACTACTTCACATCGCTCTATTTCCGCGAACCCAATGGCGTGCTGTTCGAGATCGCCACCGATGGCCCCGGCTTTGCCGTGGACGAGCCGCTCGCGACATTGGGCGAGAACCTGTCGCTGCCCCCGTTCCTCGAACCGAACCGCGCGGCGATCGAGGCAAACCTCAAGCCGATCGACTGAGATCGGCTGTTGCGGCGGACGAACGGGCCGGTGGCACATGCCCCGGCCCGTTTCCCTGTCAGCGGTCGGGCGCGAGCGCGGCGGCCGTGCCGATCAACTGGACGAACTCGGCGCGATAGCCGTTCTCATCGGCGCCGCGGGCGCCCTGCGCCAGGGCCTTGATCTGGTCCCAGCTCATCTCGCCGCCATAATTGGAGCCCTTGAGCTTCTGCCCGAAAGCGGCAACTGCCGTGGCAAAGCGAGCATCGGCTGAAGCCTTGGCGATGTCGTCGACTGCGACCGCTTCAGTGATTGGGGTTTCGGTCAGCTTGCTGGTGTCGGAATCGGGCAGCTTGTAACGCATCTTGAGGAAGGCGATTTCTTCGCCCGACGGCGCGGCAGCAGCGGCTGCATCACGCTGGCCGTAGCGCAGGGGATCGACCAGCTCGGCGCCAGAGCCGACCGGGGTGATCTCATAGAGCGCCGTTACCGTGGTACCCGCACCGACATCGCCGGCATCGACCTTGTCGTTGTTGAAATCCTCGCGGTTGAGCGCACGCGTCTCATAGCCGATCAGCCGGTATTCCGAGACGAAGGCGGGGTTGAACTCGACCTGGATCTTGACGTCCTTGGCGATGGTTTCGAGCGTGCCGCCGACCTCTTCGACCAGCACCTTCTGCGCCTCGCGGAAGCTGTCGATATAGCTGGCATTGCCGTTCCCGTTCTGCGCCAGGCTCTGCATCGTCGCATCATCGAGGTTCCCTTGGCCGAAGCCGAGCACGGAGAGGAAAACCCCGCTTTCGCGTTTGGTCTTAATGAAGGTCTTGAGCGCGTCGGGATCGTCGATGCCGACGTTGAAATCGCCATCAGTGGCCAGGATCACCCGGTTGGTGCCATCGGCGAGCTTGTGTTCCTCGGCCAAGCGATAAGCCAGCTCGATTCCCTCTGCCCCGGCCGTCGAACCACCGGCATCGAGATTATCCAGCGCACCCAAAATCTTCGACTTCTGGTCGGCATGGGTCGGCTCGAGCACCACGCCGGCGGAACCGGCATAGGCGACGATCGATACCGTGTCGCGGGCGGAAAGCTGATCCACCAGCAGGGCGAAGGCGCGCTTGAGAAGTGGCAGCTTGTCGGGCTCGTCCATCGAACCGGACGTATCGATGAGGAATACGAGGTTGCTCGCCTTCCGTTCGGCAGCCGGCGGCTCATAGCCCTTGATCCCGATATGGACGAGCTGGGTCTTGGGGTTCCACGGCGTGGGGTAGACCTCGACGCTCGGCTTGAACGGCTCCGTGGCACTCGCCGCCGCCGGGTAGTCGTAGGGGAAGTAGTTGACCAGTTCCTCGATGCGCACGGCATCGGGCTCGGGCACGAAGCCTTCACCCAGCATGCGACGGACATAGGCGTAGGAGGCGGTATCCACATCGATCGAGAAGGTCGAGACGGGCGCCTCTGCCACGGTCTTGACCGGGCTCTCGTCGAACTTGGTGAAGACATCCCCGCCCGGCTGCGTCTGCCCATAGGCATTGGCGCCGCCAAGCGGTGGCACGGCCGGCATGGCCTCGTTGAGCATCTGTGGCGCCGGCATGATGGTGGGCGCGGCGGCAGGCGCGGCCATCAGCGTATCCGCAGCCGATTCCCGGCGCATCTTGGCTTCGCCTTCAACGGCGATCGGGGCCTCGGGTGGGGCCGCGCGATCCATGGCCGGGGCCATTTCCTGCGTAGCCATCTGCTGGGCCGGAGCCATGGCCGGTTCGGGTGCCGGCTTGGGCGCCTCGGCGCGGGCAGTGACCTCGGCCGGCGGGGCCGATGCGGCCTGCTTGCTGGCCACGACCGGCGGGGTCATCGAGGTGGTCGAATAAAGTTGAAGCCCGAGCGGGAAGAGCAGCAGGGCGACGGCGGCGGTTCCGAGGGGGATGCGGTAATCCATGGTCCAAGTCCTCTTGCTTGCGAAGATGGACTTGAGACGCGCGAGCCAACCGGAACCTTGGGTGGCCTCGATTGCTTTTTTCGTTTCCTGCGCTCCGGCAGCCTCGAAAGCGGCCATGGCCGCAACCATGGCGCGGCGACGCGACGCCTCGGAAGGCGCCGGCGTTTCCAGCTTTCTCAGTTCATCGAGCGGATCGTGGTTCATGTCATCGCTCATAAAAGCCCCCTCAGGGTCTTTTTCGCTTCGTGGATGTGCCAGGAGACCGTGGCCTCCTTGCAGCCCAGGATCTCCCCTGCCTCCCTGTGGCTCATGTCTTCGGCATAGACGAGCAGCACAGCGTCGCGCTGCTGGTCGGGCAAGTCCCGCACGGCGGCCCAAAGTTCGCCGGCCGTGGTCGCATCCTCCTGCTCGGCCGGCGCATCTTCGGGCGAGACCAGCGCCAAGGCATCGGCCCGGCGCCCCTGTCGCGCGCGAGCCCGTTGCATGTCGCGCACCGCATTGAGCGTTACCCGATAGAGCCAGCTGGTGAACGCGGAGCGCCCATCGAAGCTCCTGATCGCGGTTGCCAGCTTGACGCAGACATCCTGCGCCACGTCTTCGGCATCCGTCCGGTTGCCGCACCACTTGTAGGCGGTACGGTAGATGAGGTCGTAATGCCCCTCGAGAATGATCGCGAAAGCGCCGCCATCACCATTGATGGCGCGCTTGATCAGCTCGCTGGTTTGCGCCGTCGCGTCCAAGTCCACTCGCAGCCCGTTTCGCCCGGATTTGCTCTTGTCGCGGATAGGACGCCGCGCTGGCAAGAATCCTTTGGGTGCTGGACAGGATTTTTTCTACGGTCTAGGACCGGTCGAACGAAAGGCGGCACGCATGGCGGACAACGACAAGACTCGGCAGCGCATTCTCATCGCAGCCATGGTGGTGCTGGCCCTCGTCCTGGCGGGCATGACGATCTACAACACGTTCACGACGCAAGCCGAGAACGAGGCAGCCAATGTGAGCGCGCCTGCGGCGACGAATTAGGGCGGCGCGGAGCCGACCGTTTACCACTGCACTTCCCCGGCCGCAGAGCCGGGGCCCACGGATATCTCCACTCCAGTAGATGGTGCAATAGGCCCCGGGTCTTCGCCGGGGAAGTTCTGTTCTGTGGTTGGGGCAATCCGGAAGCAGAACGCCAGCGCCGTCACGTCAATCCCAGCGCCGAAAGCTTCGTTCCGCCGGCAGGAGTTATGAGATTTTGGGGGCTCGCTCCCACCGGCGGAAGATCAGCGCGTCACACGCCGATGCAATAGTCTCGCTGGTGGAAAGCCGCATGGCGCACACCGCGCGATACATGTCCCATGTTCTCATATTTCCCGGCAATGAGCAACGACTTCACTCGCTCTGCCGATACATATCGGCTGGGCGCGTTCAGGCCACCAGGGCCTGCGGCACAGCCTCCGAAATGAAGCCGCCACCCAGCACTTCCGTGGTCGCGCTTTCATCGACATAGAAGACGCAGGCCTGCCCCGGCGAGATGCCGTATTCCCCAGAGACGAGGGTAACGAAGACCTCACCATTAACGACGTGCAGGACGCCATCCTGCGGCGCGCGGGTCGAGCGGACCTTGGCCTGGACCGGCAGGCCATTGCCGCGAGCAGCTTCCTCGATCGCCTCGGCACCGAGCCAGTTGACGTCGCGCAGCTTGACCGTATGGGTCTTGAGCGCTTCGCGCGGACCGACGACAACGCGGCCGGCCTTGTGCTCCAGCTTGACCACGTAGAGCGGCTCCGCCGCCGCGATCCCGAGGCCCTTACGCTGCCCGATCGTGTAGTTGATGATGCCTTCGTGCCGGCCGAGTACGCGGCCATCCAGATGCACGATCTCGCCGCCCTGAAGCGCCTCGGGATGCATCTTTCGGATGATGTCGGTGTACTTGCCCTGCGGCACGAAGCAGATGTCCTGGCTGTCGTGCTTTTCCGCGATCTCGAGGCCGAACTCGCGGGCAAGCTCGCGCACTTCCGGCTTCGTCATGCCGCCGAGCGGAAAGCGCAGGAAATCGAGCTGCTCGCGCGTCGTGGCGAAGAGGAAATAGGTCTGGTCACGATCGGCATCGACGGGGCGCTTGAGATGGCGCAACCCGTCCTCGCCCAAGATGCTCTGGACGTAGTGGCCGGTCGCCAGCACGTCGGCGCCCAGGTCCTGCGCTACCGCCATCAGGTCCACGAACTTGACCGACTGATTGCAGGCAATGCACGGCACCGGCGTCTCGCCCTGCCGATAGGCATTGGCGAAGGGCTCCATCACCGCGTTCTTGAAGCGCTCTTCATAATCGAGCACGTAGTGGGGAATCCCGAGCGCCGCCGCAACGCGCCGCGCATCGTGGATATCCTGGCCGGCGCAGCACGCGCCCTTCCGGTGCGTGGCTTCGCCGTGATCGTAAAGCTGCAGGGTAATGCCCACCACGTCATAGCCCTGGCGAGCAAGCAGTCCGGCCACAACCGAACTATCAACGCCCCCGGACATGGCCACGACAACGCGCGTGTCCTCGGGACGCTTGGCAATATCAAGCGAGTTCAACATGTCTCTTTCTCATCCGGTTGGGTTCAAGGGCCAGCGGACCGCGGCCTTCTAGCGTTTTTCCGCCCGCCCGGCAACGGACGACCCGGCAGCTTTTGCCGGTGCGCCGCTTTCTGCCATTCTGGGTTTTGCAGGACTGATAACCAAGACATTGAAATTACTAAAGAAACTGCGTCGATCACAAACTGGCAAACCCTTTGCATGGAGAGGAGCGTATTCTTCGCTTCAAAGGCTCGAGCTCCGTGCAATTCATTCCGACGATCAGCCCCGTTCCCTCCGTTGCGCCCAAGGCGGCCGCAACGCCGAGCGAGCCCAAGGCGAAGTCCAGTTCTGATTTCGCCAACCTGCTCGCGTCCCAGCCGGTCCGCGACGCCAAGGCGCCGACCACGGGCGACACCTCGACGCCTGTCGATTCCACCACGGCAACCGGGGAAACCGACAGGAGCAAACAGGACGAGGGCAAGACCCTGCTCGACGACCTCCTGGCTGCGCTCGGCAAACTCGACGCCGCGCTCCAGGGCGACCAGCCGGTCGACCCGACGCTGGTCGACAACGTCAACGCGGCGCTGGCAGCTTTCGCCAATTATCTGGGCGTAGACATCGCGACCCTGCAGGCAGGCGCCGGACAGTCCGAAGGCGGCTCGGCTATCGATCCCACTTCGCTGCTCGGCCAACTTACGCAAAAGGCGGGCGACGTCTCCAAGCTCCTTGGCGCGGGTTCGGATCTCGGCGGCAAGCTCGATGCGCTCATGCAGCAACTTCAGACCAAGGGCGGCCTTTCGGGCGAAACCCTGGCCAAACTGGGGTTCGCGCTGGAACCCAATCCATTGCCGGCGCCAGAATTGGCGACGCCCGAACTGAAGCTTCCCGAAAGCACGATCACCAAGGCGGCTGAAACCGCGGCGGCGCCCAAGCCTGCCGAGATCAAGCCGGCGGAGCCCGCACCCGTCGAGGCCAAGCCTGCCGCTTCGGACAAGGCTCCCAAGGCCACCGAAGCCGCCGCACCCGCTCCCGCCAAGGAAGCGCATGCCAAGCCCAAGGCTGAGAACCAGCCTGCCGCCGAGGCCGACCAACCCGCGGATCCGAACCCCGCTTTGCCCGGCACCTCTGCGGTCGCCAAGCTTGAAGTCGTCGGCGGAGTTCGTGCCGTGCAGGCAGCCTATCAGGCGCCCCCGACCCAGGTGAACGTGCCCCAGCTCGCCTTCGACATCGTGCGGCACGTTCAGGCCGGCAACACCAAGTTCCACGTCAGGCTCGACCCGCCCGAACTCGGCCGCATCGACGTCCGACTCGATGTGGACCGCGCCGGCAACGTGACTACGCGCCTTACGGTCGAAAAGGCTGAAACGCTGGACCTGCTCCAGCGCGACCAGCGTGGCCTTGAAAAGGCGCTGGCCCAGGCCGGCCTCGAAGGCAGCAAGACCAATCTCGAATTCTCGCTGCGGCAGAACCCCTCGTCCCAGCGCGACGCGCAGGACCAGGATGGCCGCTCGCCCTTCGCACCGGCCTCGGGCAGCGCGGCAAACGATGATGGCGCCGAACCCGCCACCATTACCCAATATCGCGGCACCGCCTCTGCCGGCGGCCTCAACCTCTTCGTCTAGGAGCTCCTCCCATGGCTGTCAGCGGCGTCAACAACGTCTCCAGCAACACTTCGCTCTCCGGCTCCGGCAAGACGATCGCGGGTAACTTCGATACGTTCCTGCAGATCCTGACTACCCAGCTCAAGAACCAGAACCCGCTCGACCCGTTGGATACCAACCAGTTCACGGCCCAGCTCGTGCAATTCTCGGGTGTCGAGCAGCAGCTCAAGACCAATTCCTATCTTGAGGCGCTGATCAACGTGAATGCCTCGAGCTCGGGCACGCAGGCGATGAACCTCATCGGCAAGCAGGTCACGGCCGATACGGTGGCCAGCGAATTGCGCGACGGCAAGGCGACCTGGATTCTCGATTCCTCGGAAAAGGCCTCGATGGCCAAGATCCAGATCAAGGATGCCAGCGGCAATGTCGTCTACACCGCCGAGCGGTCGCTCGATGCGGGCGAGAACACCTTCGTGTGGGACGGCAAGGGCACCGACGGCACTACCCTGCCCGATGGCGTCTATTCGGTTGCCGTGTCGGCCACCAACGTCGCCGGCGGCACGGTCAGCGTCACTTCGCAGATGTCGGGCAAGGTCGATGGCATCGATCTTTCGGGCGACCAGCCGTACCTCCTCATCGGCAAGGCCCGCTTCAGCCTGGGCAGCGTGAAGTCCGTTCGCGCCTGATCCGCATTATTTCCGACCTGGTTTGAAGAACCGCGGGGTTAGGCCCTTCGGTTCTTCAAATCATTCAATATCTTAACTCGTTGTAAGTTTCCCCTTAGCCAAATTTTAAGCGCAACCAGCTACCTTCTGAACTCATATGGTCAGGTTCAGTAGAGAGTAAAATGACCGTACAAATGCGTTCTCGCGTTAAGTACGTTATCGGCCCAGACGGCAGTCCATTGACGATTGCCGATTTGCCGCCGTCTAACACCCGTCGTTGGGTGATCCGCCGCAAGGCTGAGGTCGTTGCCGCCGTGCGTGGCGGCCTGCTGAGCCTTGAAGAGGCTTGTGCACGCTATACTTTGAGCGTGGACGAGTTCCTCAACTGGCAGGCAGCCATCGACAAGCATGGCCTAGCCGGCCTGCGCACCACTTGGATTCAGCATTATCGCGACGGCTGAGCCTTGGCTCTGCCCGCGACAGAGAAAGCCCCGCTCCGTCTGACGGAGCGGGGCTTCATTCATTGCTGCGATCCCGTCAGGGAACGACAGACAGGATCGCGCTGTAGGTCTTGAGGTTGGCGAGGCGCATCTCGTCGCTCCCCAGCAGCAGTGTCGTCAGTTCGTCCTCGATGCCTTTTTCCTCGTGCAGCGCCGCGAACCCTACCGCGAAGCCATGCTCGAGGTGGCGCACCACCCGCCCCAGCACATGACCGACCGCCATCGGCGTTCCGAGCGCCGGCTTGACCTCGGCCGAGATCGCTACACCAGATCGCGAAAGGTCGATGATGAACGCATCAAGCTTCTCGCCATCTGCGAAGATGATGTTGGTGCGCGGGTTGCGCGGGAACCAGCGTGCATAGGCACGCTTGTCGAGGATGTGCTTGAAGCGGCGCTTCTTGATCCAGGCCAGCTTGCCCGCAAGCTTGACCCGCTCTTGAGGATCGAGATGCAGATCTATGGCCAGCCCCGTCGCCAGTACGCGGTCGACGACGCCGCGCAGCAAGCCCACCTCTTCGAGCTTGAGCGCCACGCGATCCCCCGCCGCGCCGAAAAGCGCGCCATCCAGCACCAGCCGATCCGGCGAGATGCTTTGCGTACGGCAGGCAAAGACCTTCAGCGCTCCGGTGAGGGCGTCGCGTTTGTTGGAAAGCGTGTAGCAACCGCTCAGCACGCCTATGAACCTGATGTCGGTAGTATCCGCTGTCCTCTCAGGGGCATTGACTGCAACAGACATGACGCTTCTCACGAATAGTAAGTCTGTGAAAATACTTATGTCTTCGCGTGAAGAATTCGTTAATCGGCAAATGATTACGCTGTCACGACTATGACGCTACATAGCATGCTATGCCAAAGGACGTATCTACTGCCTGCACCTACCTCTTAAGGCGTAGTCTCGCCCAGATAAGGCACTGCCGCCTTCCTTTCCTTGACCCGATCGAAATAGTCCCGCACGCGCGGCAGATGTGGATGCATGAACGGGGTCGAGAACCAGCGGTGGATGGAGAGGACCAGCGCGATATCGGCGAGGCTGAATGTCTCGCCGGCGATATAGGCTCCAGTCTGGGCCAAGCGCGCCTCCACGAGATTCATCTTCTCGCTCCACTTGGCGATTGATTCTGCCGTGCGCTCCGCATCGGAATATTCGGGCTTCTTGCGGATCAGCGCGTTGACCGCATAGCCCCATGGCGGATTGAGCTCGGTCGCCTGCCAGGTGAGCCACTGATCCACAAGCGCCCGCTCCTGCAGCACCGTCGGCCAGAGCGCACTGGCCTCTTTTTCGGCGAGATACCGCATGATGACGTTGCTCTCCCAGAGCACGAACGCCTCATCAATCAGGACCGGAACCTGCGCATTGGGATTGAGCGCCAGGAACTCTGGCACCGCGGGGTCGCGTATGGGCAGGCCCCAATCCTCGCGTTCATAGCCCAGCCCGATCTCATCGGCTGTCCACAGCACCTTGCGTACGTTGATTGAGGTCACGCGCCCCAGAATCCTGAGCATTTTCATCTCCCTGGCTCGGCAATTTTTGCCGCGTGTCGCATTCCGCAACGACTGGTTAATACAAAATTTACCATCTGATCGGTAATTTTTGCCTACCGGTTCGCCAAGGAGGCAACGGCGGACCGGTTAGGGGCTCGGTTGTGGATAATTTAAGTCAGTTTTTGAATCGCCTGGGCATGGCCCGGGTGGCAGCTATGGGCGTGGTCGCCGTCTTGATGCTCGGGTTCTTCGCGTTCCTGGTCATGCGGGCGTCGAGCCCGCAACTTGCGCCGCTTTATTCGGGCCTGTCCCTTGAGGACTCGTCCGCGATCGTGCGTGAGCTGCAGACCATGGGTACGCCCTATGAGCTGCGTGGCGACGGCGAAACCATCATGATTCCGCGTGATCAGATCACGACGGTGCGCATGAACTTGGCCGGAAACGGCCTGCCGGCCCGCGGCCAGGTCGGCTACGAGATCTTCGACCAGCAGAATACGCTGGGCGCCACCAGCTTCGTGCAGAACATCAACAATGTTCGCGCGCTCGAAGGCGAACTGGCCCGCACCATTTCCTCGCTGGCCCGTATCAAGAGCGCCCGCGTGCATCTGGTCCTGCCCGAGCGCGAACTTTTCCGCCGCGAGCGCAAGGACCCTACCGCCTCGATCGTCGTTTCCGTGCGGGGCGAACTCTCGAACGGCGAAATCCGCGCTATCCAGCACCTCGTGGGTTCGGCCATCGAAGGCCTCAACCCCAACAAGGTCTCGATCATCGATGATTCGGGGCGCCTTCTGGCCTCGGGCGCTGTCGACGGCGTCGACGGGCTTCTGACCGCCGAGGCTCAGGACCGCGTCGTCAGTCTCGAAGAGCGCTACCGCACCCGCGTCGAGGACATGCTGGCCAACGTTCTTGGCGCCGGTCGCGCCCGCGTCCAGGTGAGCGCCGAGCTCAACCTCGACCGTTCGACCAAGACCTCCGAACGCTTTGATCCGGATGGCCAGGTCGTGCGCTCCACGCAGACGCGCGACAACGCCAATTCGTCCAACAACGGCCAGACCGATGCGGGCGTCTCCGTTGCCAACGAACTGCCCGGCACGACCGCCAATGGCGGCACCGGCACCAACAGCACCGAGCAGCAGCAGGCTACCGAAGAAACCACCAACTACGAGATCTCCAAGACCACCGAGACGGCCATCACCGAAGCCGGCGGCATCAAGAAGCTCTCCGTCGCTGTCGTGGTCGATGGCCGCTATTCGACCGACACCACTGGCAACTCGGTCTACGCCCCGCGTGATCAGGCCGAGATCGACCAGATCAAGTCGCTCGTACGCTCGGCCATCGGGTTCGACGAAGCCCGCGGCGATCAGGTCGAAGTGGTGAACATGCAGTTTGCCGAGCGCCCCGAGGCCCAGGGCCCCGGCACCGACGGTCCCGGTCTCTTCGACTTCACCCGCGACGATCTTATCAACTGGGCGCAGATGGGCGTGACCCTCATCATCTCGCTGGCCCTGGTGTTCTTCGTCATGCGTCCGCTGGTCAAGCGCGTGCTGGCTCCCGAGGACCGCGCCCCGCTCGCCCTGCCCCCGAGCGCCGAAGTCGAGGCCGGCCTGCCCGCCGTCCCCGACCTGCCCGAGGAAGCCAATCCGCCGACGGCCGCACCCTGGGTCAACGGCGCCAAGGCCATGGGCGAAGCCCAGCTCGAAACCCTCAAGTCCGTGGGCCAGCTGGTCGACGAAAATCCCAAGCAGGCGGCGCTCATCGTGCGCGACTGGCTCTCTTCCAATAGCGCGGCGGCTTAGTCCAGATGGCCAGTTCTTCCCAGCTCATGACCAACAACGCGCCGCGCGCACCACAACTGGTGGTGGGCGCGGACGCTACCCAACGCGCGCTCAATGGCGACGAGAAGGCTGCCGTGCTGCTGCTGGCGCTCGGCCCCGACTATGGCAAGCCCATCTGGGACGAGCTCGACGACATGGAAATCCGCGCCCTTTCGCGCGCCATGGCCCATCTCGGCCCGATCACCCAGGAAATGCTCGACGAGCTGCTCATCGAGTTCGTCACCAACATCTCGTCCTCGGGCGCGCTGGCCGGCAATGCCGAAACCACACAGCGCCTGCTCTCCTCGTTCCTCCCGGCCGACCGCGTCGACGCCATCATGGAGGAAATCCGCGGTCCCGCCGGCCGCAACATGTGGGAGAAGCTCTCCAACGTCCAGGAAGACGTCCTGGCGAACTACCTCAAGAACGAGTACCCGCAGACCATCGCGGTGGTGCTCTCCAAGATCGCTTCGGAACATGCCGCCAAGGTGCTGGCCATCCTCCCCGAGGAACTGGCCATCGACGTCGTCCAGCGCATGCTCGGGCTCGACCCGGTGCAGAAGGACATCCTCGAAAAGATCGAGGCGACGCTGCGCACCGAATTCATGTCGACCCTCTCCACCACGAAGCGCCGTGACAGCCACGAGCAGATGGCGGAAATCTTCAACTCCTTCGACCGCCAGACCGAAGCGCGCTTCCTCACCACCCTCGAGGACCGCGACCGCGAGGCCTCCGAGCGCATCAAGGCCCTGATGTTCACCTTCGAGGACCTGACCAAGCTCGAGAACTCGGCCATCCAGACCGTGCTCCAGAAGATCGACAAGAAGGAACTGGCCATGGCGCTCAAGGGCGCAAGCGATGCGGTCAAGGACTTCTTCACGGCCAACATGTCCCAGCGCTCGGCCAAGATGCTGCGCGACGACATGGCCGATATGGGCCCGGTTCGCCTCAAGGACGTGGACGACGCCCAGAGCCGCCTCGTCGGCATCGCCAAGGACCTTGCCGCGCGTGGCGAAATCGTCATCGCCAAGTCCAAGGGCGATGAGCAGATGGTGCTCTAGCCATGGCCAATCCGCTCCGCCGCTTCACCTTCGATCTCGACCTGGGCCGCGCCTCCGCCGAGCCGCAGCCGAGCTTTTCGGAAACCCAGCTTTCCGAAGCCACCGCCGATGCGCGCCAGGAAGGCTATGCCCAGGGCTATGCCGATGGCGAACAGAGCGCCAGCGTCCTCGCCGCCCGCGCTCTCTCCGCTGCCGCCGAAAACATCGCGGCGCGCGGCGTCGAGATGGCCGCTGCGGTCGATGATGCCCGCGCCGAAACCCTGCGCGAGGCGGTGAGCCTTGCCACCTCGATCGGCACCAAGCTCGCCTCGACCCTCATCGCCCGCTACCCGTTGGCCGAGATCGAGGCGCTGATCGCCGAGTGCCTCGCCACCATCGACAACGCCCCGCACCTCGTCATCCGGTGCGAGCCGGGCCTTGCCGATGCGGTCAAGGAAATCGCCACAGCGCGCATGGCGACCTCGAGCTTCGCCGGCCGTCTCGTGGTCATGGGCGATCCCGAAGTGGCCATGGGCGACTGCCGTATCGAATGGGTGGACGGCGGCTTGGTCCGCGACGTCTCCGCCATTTCCGCTGAAATCGACAAACGTGTTGCGGCCTATCTCGCCGCCCGCGGCGCTTCGCGCCGAGAGGAGAATTGACCATGAGCGATCCCACCGAAACCGGCTTCGACCTCGAAGAGATGGACGCCCCGGCCGAGAGCGCCCCGGATACTACCGAGAAGACCGCCGCCGATCTCGAAGCCGTCTTCGACGTCCCGGTCCGCGTCTCGGTCGTCCTCGGCCGCACCCGCATGCCGGTCGCCGATCTCCTTCGCCTCGACACTGGCTCGATCATCGAACTCGACCGCCAGGTCGGCGAGGCCATCGAGATCTACGTCAACGATCGTCTGGTCGCGCGTGGCGAAATCGTGCTCGTCGAGAACCGCCTCGGCGTCACCATGACCGAAATCATCAAGGCTGCTTAAGGGAGACCACCCATGCGACTCCTCATTGTAGGCGCCCTCGAAGGTCAGCTCAGCGAAGCCACCAAGCTCGCCATGGAAGGCGGGGCCAAGGTCGCCCACGCTCCGTCCGTCGAAATCGCCCTGGCCACGCTGCGCGCCGGCCGCGGTGCCGACCTGCTGCTGGTCGATGTGATGGTCGATATCCCGACCCTCATCGCCGGGCTTGAAGCCGAGCGCATCGCGGTCCCCGTGGTCGCCTGCGGCACCGAGACCAACGCGGCCGCCGCCGTCAACGCCATCCGCGCCGGCGCCAAGGAATACATCCCGCTCCCGCCCGACGCCGAGCTCATTGCCGCCGTCATCGCCGCGGTTGCCCGCGATTCCGCGGATTTCCTCTTCCGCGACCCTGCAATGGGTCGCGTGGTCAAGCTCGCCGACCAGATCGCCCCCTCCGATGCGTCCGTCCTCATCACGGGCGAAAGCGGCACCGGCAAGGAGGTGATGGCCAAGCACATCCACGCCCATTCCAAACGCGTGCAGAAGCCGTTCATCTCGGTCAACTGTGCCGCCATCCCCGAAGCGCTGCTCGAATCCGAACTTTTCGGCCACGAGAAGGGTGCCTTCACCGGCGCCGTGGCCCGCCGCATCGGCAAGTTCGAGGAGGCCAATGGCGGCACGCTCCTGCTCGACGAAATCTCCGAGATGGATATCCGCCTGCAGGCCAAGCTGTTGCGCGCCATTCAGGAGCGCGTGATCGATCGCGTTGGCGGCACCAAGCCCGTTCCGGTCGATATCCGCATCCTTGCCACGTCCAACCGCAACCTCGCCGAGGCCGTGCGCGAAGGTAGCTTCCGCGAAGACCTGCTGTTCCGCCTCAACGTCGTCAACCTCAAGCTCCCGCCGCTGCGCGAGCGTCCGGGCGACATCGCGGCGCTGTCCGAGCATTTCGTCGCCAAGTATTCCAAAGCCAACGGCCTCTCTCTGCGCACCCTTTCCGAGGAAGCGCGCGCCGAACTCCTGAGGGCTCCCTGGCCCGGCAACGTGCGTGAGCTGGAGAATACCCTTCATCGCGCCGTCCTTCTGGCCTCAGGCGACATCATCGGCCCCGATGCCATCGCCATGCCCGACGGCACCGGCCTTTCGGACGCCGTGCGCGCCCACTCCCTGGCCAGCCAGGCCGCGCAGACCGCCGAAACGCTCTCGCGCATCCTCGTCGGCCGCACGGTGGCGGATGTCGAGCGCGACCTGATCCTGGATACCCTCGACCACGTGCTGGGCAACCGCACGCACGCCGCCAATATCCTGGGTATCTCGATCCGTACCCTGCGCAACAAACTCAACCAGTACGCCGACGAAGGGATCGCCATCCCCGGCCCCGGCGAACAGCGCTCCAGCGCGGCCTAGCTGATGCAGCCGGCGCGTGTGGCGATCCCTCACCCTCAGGCCTGCCAGCTCATTCGCGCCAGTAAATCTCCCTCCCCCCGGGGGGAGGGGACAGAGGTGGGGTTAGCCTCACCTCGAAGACCGACCTCCGGCCCATCTAAGGACCACCCATGACCGATATCCCCGGCAGCGGCCCGAAACTGGGAGGCTTCAAGCTTCCCTCCCTCGCCGATATTAACCGGACGCTTCGCTCCGGCGACATCGTGCTGGCGCTCGGTATCATGGCCATCATCGTGGTCCTCATCCTGCCGATGCCCCCGCTCCTGCTCGACGGGTTGCTGGCCATCTCGCTGGTTTTCTCGGTCCTGATCCTGATGACGGCGCTCTTCATCCAGACGCCGCTCGAATTCTCATCCTTTCCAACCGTGCTGCTGATCGCCACCATGATCCGGTTGGCGCTCAACCTCGCCACGACTCGTCTCATCCTCTCGGAGGGTCACAACGGCACCGACGCTGCCGGCCACGTCATCGAGGCCTTCGGCAACTTCGTCATGCGCGGCAGCTTCGTCATCGGCGTCGTGGTCTTCATCATCCTGGTGATCGTCAACTTCGTCGTCATCACCAAGGGTTCGGGCCGTATCGCGGAAGTGGCAGCCCGCTTCAACCTCGACGCCATGCCCGGCAAGCAGATGGCCATCGACGCCGACCTCTCGGCTGGCCTCATCGACGAGAACGAAGCCCGCAAGCGCCGCCAGACGCTCGAAGCCGAAAGCGCCTTCTTCGGCAATATGGACGGTGCGTCCAAGTTCGTGCGCGGCGACGCCATCGCCGGCCTCCTCATCACCTTCATCAACATCGCCGCCGGCATGGTGATCGGCATGGCCCAGGAAGGCCTTTCCTTCCAGGAAGCCGGCAACAACTATACCCTGCTGACGGTCGGCGACGGTCTCGTCTCCCAGATCCCCGCGCTCATCGTTTCGATCGCCGCCGGTATGCTGGTTTCCAAATCCGGCGTTGCCGGCTCCGCCGACAAGGCCCTGGCCAGCCAGTTCACCGGCTATCCCAAGGCGCTGGGCATGTCCTCGGCCGTCATGGCCGTGATGGCCTTCCTCCCCGGCATGCCCTTTATCCCCTTCATCGGCGTTGCCGGTGCCATGGGTTACCTTGCCTTCACTTCGGCCAAGAAGAAAAAGGCGCAGAAGATGGAAGCCCAGGTCGAGCAGGCCATGGCCAAGGCCGGCGTTTCCTCGCCCCAGCAGCTCGAAGAAGCACCGATCTCTGACAGCCTCAAGATCGACGAATTGAAGCTCGAGCTCGGCTACGGCCTCCTGCAACTGGTCAAGGAAGATGAAAGCGGCACCGATCGGCTCACCGAGCAGATCAAGGCCCTCCGCCGGCAGCTCGCCAGCGAACTCGGCTTCATCATGCCGCCCGTGCGCATCCTCGACAACATGCAGCTCGAGCCCAACGACTATAAGGTCAAGATCAAGGAAGTCGAAGCCGGCCACGGTCAGATCTACGCCAACCAGCTCATGGTCATGGACCCGATGGGCCGCGAAATCACCCTGCCCGGCTACCACACGGTCGAGCCGACCTTCGGCCTGCCCGCCACATGGATCGATCCGGCCTTGCGCGACGAGGCCGAACTCCTCGGCTATTCGATCATCGACCCTTCGACCGTCATCTCGACGCACCTGACCGAAGTCCTCAAGTCCAACGTTGCGGACCTCTTGAGCTATTCCAACGTCCAGACCATGCTCAACGGCCTCTCCAAGGAGCAGCAGAAGCTGGTCGAGGACATCGTGCCCTCCCAGATTTCGGTCTCGGGCATCCAGCGCGTGCTGCAGGCGCTGCTCAACGAGCGCATCTCCATCCGCGACCTGCCGACCATCCTCGAAGGCATCGCCGAAATCGCCGGCTCCGGCCGCTCGACCCAGACCATGGCCGAGCACGTCCGCTCGCGGCTTGCCCGCCAGATCTGCGCCGCCAATCTCGGGCCGGACGGCAACCTGCCGCTCCTCACCCTCTCCCCGCAATGGGAGCGCGATTTCGCCGAGGCCATGGTCGGCGAAGGCGATCACCGGCACCTCGCCATGGCGCCCTCACGCCTCCAGCAATTCATCCTCTCGGTCCAGCAGGCCTTCGAGAACGCCGCCCAGATGGGCGAGCTGCCGGTGCTCATCACCTCCCCGCAGATCCGCCCGCATGTCCGCGCCATCATCGAACGCTTCCGCCCTCAGACCGTCGTCATGAGCCAGAACGAAGTCCATCCGCGCGTCCGCCTCAAGACCATCGGCAGCGTCTAAGCCAAGCCAACTCCTCAACAACTCGCTGGACAGGATTTCATCTGGTTGCTTTCTTAGGTGCAGTCGACGCCAAAGAGCGGAACGCCGTGGTGTTGAAGGCGCGGGCATGGGGCGCGTGCCACTGGGAGGAAATTGATGAAGAGACGCGAATTCTTCAGGTCCGCGTCGGCCGCCACTGTTGGCGCCGTCGCTGCCACGACTCTTGCTGCACCGGCCATCGCACAAGGCAATATTACCTGGCGCATGGTCACCACCTGGCCCAAGAACTTCCCCGGCCTGGGCGTAGGCGCCCAGAATTTGGCCGATCGCATTACCAAGGCCTCCGGCGGTCGCCTGACCGTGCAGGTCTTCGCCGCTGGTGAAATGGTGCCGGGCCTGCAGGCCCTCGACGCCGTCATCGACGGCTCCGCCGAAATGAGCCATGGCACGCCCTATTACTGGCAGAACAAGAGCCAGGGCCTGTCCTTCTTCACCGGCGTGCCCTACGGCATGACCAGCCGCGAGCTGACCGCCTGGGTCCGCTATCTCGGCGGGCAGGAGCTCTGGGACAAGATCTACGACCAGTTCGGACTGCAGGGCTTCCTTTCCGGCGACACCGGCACGCAAGCGGGCGGCTGGTTCCGCAACGAGCTTACCGGCGTCTCGGACCTCCAGGGGCTGCGCTTCCGCACGCCAGGCCTCGGCGGCCAGGTCTGGGCCAAGCTCGGCGCCTCGGTAACCAACATGGCTGCCGGCGACATTTTCGCCGCGCTCCAGTCCGGTACCCTCGATGCGGCCGAGTTCGTCGGGCCCTATAACGATCTGGCTCTCGGCTTCTACCAGATTTGCAAGAACTACTATTTCCCCAGCTTCGTCGAACCTGGCCTCGCGACCGAAATCGCGGTCAGCAAGTCCAAGTTCCAGGAGCTGCCGGAGGACCTGCAGGAAATCGTCCGTGCCTGCTCGCAGGCGGCCTACGATGACGTTGCCTCGGACATGTATGCCAACGACCCCCGCGCTTTGCGCGCGCTCGTGAGCGAGCATGGCGTCCAGATCCGTCAGTTCCCCGAGGAAATCCTCGAGGCTGGCGCCAAGGCCTCGATGGACCTCATCGCGGAAATCCGCCAAAGCGGGGACGCCCTCACCAAGGAAGTTGCCGAAAGCTTCGTCTCGGCCTTCAACCTGCTGCGCGAACGCACGGAAGGCACCGACATGCCGTTCCTCGTCGCGCGCCAGAAATACATCAAGTATTCCTGACGACCTTGCAGCGCGAAATGAAAGCCCGGACCTCGGTCCGGGCTTTTGTCGTTTGCCTAGTGGTAGAGAATTCCTGGCAACCAGGTGATGAGCTGCGGCACGAAGAACAGGATCGCCAGGGCAATGATCTGCAGGATCACGAAGGGCACCACCCCGCGATATATCATGCCCGTGGTGACCCTAGCCGGCGCGACACCCCGCAGGTAGAAAAGCGCGAAGCCGAAAGGCGGCGTCAGGAAGCTCGTCTGCAGGTTCACGCCCACCATTACACCCAACCAGATCGGATCCACGTTGAGCGCCAGCAGAACCGGCGCCGTGATCGGGATCACGATGAAAATGATCTCGAACGTGTCCAGGATGAACCCGAGCAGGAACATCACGAACATCACCACGATCATCGCGCCGATGGCACCGCCAGGCATGGACGAGAGGAATTCGTGCACGAGGTTGTCGCCGCCCATCATGCGGAAGACGATCGAGAACACGGCGGCGCCGAAAAGGATGATGAAAACCATCGAGGTGATGGTCGCAGTGGAGATCACCACCTGACGCAGGATACCAAGGTCAAGTTTCCGACGGAGCGCAGCCAGCAGCATTGCACCCACCGAGCCTACCGAGGCAGCCTCTGTAGGCGTCGCCACACCACCCAGGATCGAGCCGAGCACCGCCACGATCAGCAGGAGTGGTGGCAGCAACGCGACCACCACGTCCCGCCCCAGGGTGCCCCGTTCAGCTTCCGGCACCGGTGTAGCCGGGCAGGACTTGGGGTCTGTTATGGCCTTGAAGATCATGAAGCCGGCATAAAGCGCCACCAGGAGCAAACCCGGAAGGATGGCGCCGGCGAAGAGCGCGCCTACCGATACCGGCGCGGGCGCGAAATTTCCCTTCTCCATCTGCACCTGGGCATTGATGCCCGAGAGCATGTCGCCCATGAAGATGAGCACTGTCGAGGGTGGGATAATCTGTCCGAGAGTACCTGAGGCGCAGATAACGCCGGTGGCGAGCTTGGGATCGTAGCCGGCACGCAGCATGGCGGGCAGCGAGATGAGCCCCATCGTGACGACCGTAGCGCCCACGACCCCGGTCGAGGCCGCCAGCAACGCGCCTACCACAATCACCGACAGGCCCAATCCGCCGCGCAGGTTGCCGAACAGCTTGCCCATGGTCAGCAGCAATTGCTCGGCAATGCCCGATCGTTCGAGCATCACGCCCATGAACACGAAGAGCGGTACGGCCACCAGCACCTCGTTGGTCATGAGCCCCACGTAGCGCCCGACCAGCGAGGCGTAGTTGGAAGGGTCGTAGACCCCGAGGAACCCACCCACGAGGCCGAAGATCAGCGCCGTGCCGGCCAGCGAGAAAGCGACGGGGAAACCGAGCATGAGGACGCCGATGACGCCCACGAACATAAGGGCGGCGAGGATCTCGCCAAGCATGACAGGATCCATCAAACCGCCTCTTCCACCTCGTTGGCGCCATAGCGCAGTTTTTCGGGTAGAAGATTTTCGTGCCCCGCCAATACCAGGGCGGCGCGCGCTGCCATGGCTATGCCCTGCAAGCCCACCAGCACCGCAAAGACGATGATGAAGCTCTTGAGCACGAAGAGCCCCGGCATGCCTCCGATATTGGCCGACCCCTCGTAGTAGCTCCACGAACGGACAACTGCCGTCCAGCTGTAGTGCAGAACCACAAACATGAAGGGCAGCAGGAAAAAGATGACGCCGAAAAGGTCAGCCATCGCCTTTTTGCGCGTCGAAGCCGGGCGGTAGAAGATATCGACGCGCACATGATCGTCGCGCATCAGCGCAAAGCCCGCGACGCCGGTGAACATGGCGCCGCTCATCCACACATAGAGATCCTGCATCCACAGGATCGATACGTGAAAGAAGTAGCGTTGCACCACGACGGTGAAACACAACAAGACACAACCGAGCGCCAGCCAGCAGAGAATTTCCCCCACGACCCGGTTGATGCCGCTAATGGCTCTGACGAGCCAGGCGAGCCCAAGCAACTCTCCGGTCCTCCCATTTCCTGTTTAGCGGCTGTTCCCTCCCACCGCTGATGGAATTGAGAACAGCATTGCGGGGCAAGGTCAACTCCGCCTCGCCTCTCCTCTTGGAAGGATCGCAAGAACCCCACCGTTTCCGTTAACCAATTAGCAACTGCTTAACCGCGCCTGAGCTTTCGGGCTGCCCGGCCCCGCTTCCTGCGTTATCGTCACTCACATCAGGGAGGCTGCGTGCCGCACTCCTCTGAAAAATCCGCCAGGGAGGCGGAAAAGGCCGGTGCCGCGATGCGGAGCCGGCCTTTTCAATTTCTCGCTGGAACATCAGGCTATCCGCGCGCGTTTGCCCGGCAGGAGAACCCCATGTTTCGCAAAGCCCTGCCCCTTTTCTTTCTCGCCGCCCTCGCCGCTCCCGATCTTGCGCTCGCGCAACAGGCGGCGCCAACTTCGCCGCTCGATGCGCCCGTTGCTCCCAATGCGGGCATGACCGAGACGCAGCTTCATCGCCCCACGACGCTTTCCGAGGGCTATCGCCCGCTCACCAGCGACCACCTCGCCTCCTTGCTCGTCGGCATGAGCGTCTTCTCCGGCACGACCGATACCGCCGACCTTATCGGAGCGATCGATGACATCGTCGTCAGCGCGGACGGCAAGATTTCGGCTGTCGTGCTGGGCGTCGGTGGTTATCTCGGCACGGGCGAGAAGAGCGTCGCCATCGACTATGCGCAGCTCCAATGGAGCAAGGCGCCCGACGGTAGCGACCGCATCGTGCTCAACGTCACCAAGGACGCCCTCGCCGCCGCGCCCACCTTCGCCTGGCATGAAGATCTGGCTGAAGCGCGCGCCGACGTTGCCAAGCAGGATGCCGAGGCACAGGCCATCGAGCCTAATGCCAACGACACCAGCAATATCAGCCCGGACGCCACGACTGATGCGCCGGAGACCAGCCACATCGACAGCGCCAACCTCCATCCCATCGACGCCGCCACCCTCACGGCCGAGGACCTCAAGGGCATCGCCGTCTACGGCATCAACGACGAAGCCATCGGCACGATCGGCGATTTCGTGGTCAATGCCGACGGCAAGGTGGACGCCGTGATCGTCGACGTCGGCGGTTTCCTTGGCCTGGGCAGCAAGCCGGTGGCAGTGGGTTTTGAAAACCTCGCCTTCTCGGTCGATGCCGGCAACAACCGCTACCTCTTCCTCAATGTCAGCAAACAGTCACTGGAAGAGCAGCCGCCATTCGACAAGAGCACTTATGCCGCCGACCGGAGCGCGCAGAGGCTGGTGGTTCAGCCGTAGATCCCGCACGCAGCCCCCTACCTGGGCTGGGGCACAATTCCATCAGCAGGTCTCCCTCCCCCTTGCGGGGAGAGGACAGGGGCGGGGGCAAGCCACGGCCTCTCCCCCGCAAAACAAAAGGGCCCCGCAACCCGGAGCCCCTTTCAATCCCAACCGACCTGAGCATTACCGCCCGTTGCGGAACCTCAGCCGGGCGATCTCATCATACTCGGCCTGCTCGATCTTGTTCTGCTCGGCCACTTCGCGCTGGTGTTCGCGCTGGTCGAGCAGTTCCACCTTCTTGAGGTCTTCGATGGCTTCCGCCAGCGCGTCCTGCGCGCCCTCCAGCTTCTCGCGCATGTCGTTGGCCGATGCGAGAAGGTTGTCGCGGCGCTGCAGCGCTGCCTTGGCGAAGGTCGAATAGGCGAAGTGGGCGATATCGGAAATGCCCGTCTTCTGGTGTTCGATTTCGATCTGCTGGTCGAGGTCGGACGCCATGCGCTCGAAATCGGCGATCATCATCTCGATCTGAGTGACCTGCCGACGCTTCTCGTCCACCTGAAATTTCTTGAGCCTTATGAGGCTCTCACTGCGCGACTTCACGACTTGTACTCCTTACCCCATCAAGTCCCCAGAGCCCTATGGGATAACTGCCCCCATTCGCCCTAGCCGGTCTGCTGCGCTTCCGCCATGTCCACGATCGCCGCCAGCATGTTGTAGCCATCGGCAATCGACGTTCGCTCTTCCCTTTGCTGGCTCAAAAACGCCTCCAGCGCCGGGTTGATGGCGATAGCGCGGTCTACCTTCGGGTCCGATCCTTTCCGGTATGCCCCCAGACGGATCAGCTCTTCCATATCGGCGTAGACCGACATCAGTTCGCGCGCCTTGCTCAGGGTGAGTCTCATGTCCACTGGAACACAGCCCGGCATGGTTCGCGAGATGGACCGCAGGACGTTGACGGCGGGGTATCTTCCCCGTTCGGCAATGCCACGCTCCATCACGATGTGCCCGTCGAGAATGCCGCGTACGGCATCCGCTATGGGCTCATTGTGATCATCACCTTCAACCAAAACGGTAAATAGTCCGGTAATAGAACCGGTAGAAGGCGTTCCAGGCCCTGCTCTTTCGAGGAGCCGTGGCAATTCGGTGAATACGGTCGGTGGATAACCCTTGGCCGTCGGCGGCTCGCCGATGGCCAGGCCAATCTCACGCTGCGCCATGGCAAAGCGTGTCAGGCTATCCATCATGCAGAGCACTCTCTGCCCCTGGTCGCGGAAATATTCAGAGAGCGAGAGCGTCAGATACGCCGCCTGCCGGCGCATCAGCGCCGCCTCGTCGGACGTGGCCACTACAACGACTGCGCGCTGCAGCCCTTCCTCGCCCAGATACTCGCTGATGAACTCGTGCACTTCGCGACCGCGCTCGCCGATGAGCCCGATCACCGCCACGTCGGCATCGGTATTGCGCGCCAGCATGGACATGAGCACGGACTTGCCCACGCCCGAGCCGGCAAAGATGCCCATGCGCTGGCCGTCGCAGATGGTCGTAAAGGTATTGAGCACCCGCACGCCCAGGTCGATCGGCGCGCCCACGCGCACGCGGTCATGCGCGGCGAGCGGATTCTGCCGCAGCGGATAGGCGCTTGCCCCAGCCGCAATCGGCCCCTTGCCATCGATGGGTTCACCCACCGCATTGATCACGCGCCCGAGCCAGGCCGGCGACGGATAGACCGCGCCGTCCGAACTCTGGAACACCGCCTTGCAGCCCAGTCGCACGCCGGCGAGCGGCCCGAAGGGCAGGCAGAGCGCGTGCCCCTCGCGAAAGCCGATGATCTCGGCGGGCAAGTACTCCCCCGCCTGTGTTTCGATGGAGACGCGCCCGCCCACGCGCAACTCGCGCACCGGCCCTACGATTTCGATCAAGAGGCCCTGGACGGTTTTGACGCGGCCGAAGACCTCGACTTCGTCAATGGCATCGATAGCGGTGGTGAGCGACTTCACGCGCCGCGCTCCTCAAGCGAATCACTTCTTGAGCGAACGTAACCGAACGTTAAGCAAAAAGCGCTACGAGCAGGATTGGCGTCGCTCTGCCCGCACTGCGTCGGCTTGCCACATTTCGCCACAATTTCCCCTCCCAGACCTGCAAATCCATGAGTCCGAAGAGTCGGTTATTGCGGCTTCTTAATCTATTTTCTTAAGAAAAGTTGAGACAATTAACCGTTACAAATCAATGAGTTAGACTAAATTGAGGTTACCAGAGATTGCGTATTGCGGATCAGAATTAAACTTTGTTAACTAATCGGGCTTAGTGTGGAGTCATATCCAGTAGGGTTGGATTGGGGCGGCCGGTCGCGCATGGACGTCGGGCCCCGAGTTCCAGCAGGAACCTGACGGCAAGGGGATTAACATGCGGGTACTCCTTATTGAGGACGACAGCGCTACGGCACAGAGCATCGAGTTGATGCTCAAGTCCGAGAGTTTCAACGTCTACACCACCGATCTGGGTGAGGAAGGCGTCGATCTCGGCAAACTCTACGATTACGACATTATCCTGTTGGACCTGAACCTGCCCGACATGAGCGGGTATGAAGTTCTGCGCACCCTGCGCGTTGCCAAGGTGCAAACGCCGATCCTGATCCTTTCGGGTCTTGCGGGGATCGAAGACAAGGTGCGCGGCCTCGGTTTCGGCGCCGACGACTACATGACCAAGCCCTTCCACAAGGACGAACTCGTGGCCCGCATCCACGCCATCGTCCGCCGCTCGAAGGGACACGCCCAGTCGGTCATCCAGACCGGCGAGCTCACGGTCAACCTCGACACCAAGACCGTCGAAGTGATGACCCAGCGTGTGCATCTGACCGGCAAGGAATACCAGATGCTCGAGCTGCTTTCCCTGCGCAAGGGGACGACGCTCACCAAGGAAATGTTCCTCAACCACCTCTATGGCGGCATGGACGAGCCGGAACTCAAGATCATCGACGTGTTCATCTGCAAGCTTCGCAAGAAGCTCTCGGTGGCCACTGGTGGCAAGAACTACATCGAAACCGTCTGGGGCCGTGGCTACGTGCTGCGCGAGCCCGACGAGAACGAAGTTTACTCCGAAAGCGCCTGATAGCGCCCAGCTCCATCGTCACAAACCTGACCCCGCTCCAGAATGGCGCGGGGTTTTGTTTTTTGACGGCAGGAGCGATTGAGTGTGAGGCGGCTCGGGCGAACGCCCTACTCCGCCACGACTCCGTGGAACTTGGCTTCCAGGACATCCCGGTCGAACGGCTTCATCATGTAGTCGTTGGCGCCGGCCTTGAGGGCCAGGGCGATCTGGCCGATGTCGTTCTCGGTGGTCATGTAGACCACGTGCGGCTTCTCACCGCCCACATAGGCCCGGAGGAGTTTCAGGAACTCGAGCCCCGTCATGATCGGCATCTGCCAGTCGAGAAGGATGGCGTCGGGCATTTCCTGCCGGCACTTGTCGAAGGCTTCCTGCCCGTCCTCGGCCTCTTCGATGATGTAGTCGATATCCTCGAGGATGCGGCCCGCGACCTTGCGCACCACGCTCGAGTCATCGACGATCAGGCAGGATTTCATGGCGGGACTCGCGAAAAGGCATTCGCCCCGATTATGGGGCGAAAGTCCCTACGAATGGTTAGCGAAGCCTTAGGCTGCTTCGGCGCTCGCCGCCTTGGGCGTGGCCGTGAACACGAACTCTTCGTTCTCGATGCCGATCTTGAGTTCCATGTCGGTCATGCGCGCCAGGATACCGGTGTAGAACGGCTGGATCCCCCGTGCATCGACGCCCTCTTCAGGCGCGCCCGAGAGCAGGCCTTCCGAACCGGCCGGGATCAGCGTCTTGGGACCCTTGGAGGTGAGGCGGAAGGCTTCCTGCCCGGCAGGACCGGTCATTTCGGCCTTCACATAGCCACCGCGCGGCACCGAACCGGCTGCGATCAGCAGCATGTTCATGAAGAGCTTGGCCTTGTGCTTGGGCAGCAGGATCGCCGGAACCTGCCAGTCGAGATCGGCTTTCTCGATTTCGAACAGCAGCTTGGCGACGCGCTCGCACTCGCGGGTGTCGAAATCGGTGCCGGCCGTGGAGGAGGCTCCATAGGCCAGGCGCGCGAACTCGAGTTTGGCGCGAGACTGCTTGGCGGCGTTGGCGATGAGATCGCGCGCGAAAGGCGCCATTTCGGCCTGGCCCGGATCGGCCAGAACTTCGAGACCGTTACCGATCGCACCCACCGGGTTGATCAGATCGTGGCACACGCGCGAACAGAGCATTGCCGCCAGGTCGGTCGCCTTGAGCTCGATGATGTCGGCCATGACTATTCCCCGATAGAATCATTTGCTGCAACCATGACGCAGCCGCGCGCCTTGGGCAATCAAAGGGCAGGCCTCAGTTTGTGGAAAGCTCCTTGGAGAGGCCGCCCCAGTGATCGACCGCGTCCGTCATCGCCTTTTTGGGCGACATCAGGAAGGCATCGCGGTTGGCGGTCGAGTAGAAAAGATAGAGCCGCTGGCCGACCATCGCATAGATGCGCGGATTGCCATCCGACAGGAAGCCGCGGGCCACGCCCATGGCGCAATAGCCGCCGAATTGGGGAGCGTAGATCTCGGGATCGGTCTTGAACACATCCAGGTTCGCCTGGTTGGCGAAATACCAGGTCACCCCACCCCAGTCATAGGCCAGGTCGAGCGTTCCGGCCAAAGGTTCCTTCTCGGTGAAATAACTCACCGGGTCGTTCCCCTCGAGCGCCACCCCGGTTAAGGGGTTGGAAACTATGGCAGTTGTTACCACCGAGGCCGCCAGGACGGGCGAAACCTGAGCAAATCCGGGCGAAAGCACGCTGGCGAGCACCCCTATGGTTAAGATTTGTTTACGGATTTGCCGCATCATTGCCCCGATGGACGCCCAACCTGGGCGCGACGTGAATCGGCATCACCCTAGCGCACAAAGCATGAGCCGCTGGTAAATGCCGTGAGGGCCGGCGCCCCTACTGGAGGATCTCAAGATGTTCAATCGGCTCGGCAAGGGACTGATCGCCAGCCTGATCATGCTCGTTGGCCTCTGCGCTCCCCAATTCGCTTACGCCCAGCAGGGTTCGCTGAGCGACACCTATTCGAGCGATGACCTGGTGGAACGCGGTGGCGCCTTCTTCGGCTCGGTATCCCAGGGCCTGGCCTCGCTCGTGGAGAAAGTCGTGGGGCAATACGGCCTGCCCAACGGCTATATCCTGGGCGAGGAAGCCGGCGGCGCGCTCTTTGCGGGCGCCAAGTACGGCCAGGGGACGCTCTATACGCGTAACCTCGGCGAATACCCGGTCTACTGGCAGGGCCCGTCGGTCGGCCTCGATTTCGGCGGCGACGGCTCCAAGGTCATGATGCTGGTCTATTCGCTGCCCGACATCAACTCGATCTACGCCCGCTATCCCGGCGTCAACGGCTCGGCCTACGTGGTGGGCGGGTTCGGCATGACCGTGATGAAGCGGCAGAACGTCGTGCTCGTCCCGATCCGCTCGGGCGTGGGCGCGCGGCTCGGGCTCAATGTGGGCTACCTCAAGTTCACCCAGGAACCGACCTGGAACCCGTTCTGACCCGTCGAGTCTCCGCCCGGCAACAGAAGGTCACATTAGGCTGAGCCCTTAAGGTTAAGCCTTGGCAAGACTGGCGCCTTGCCGCCATAACTGCCAGATGTCGATGGACCCGAAAGGCTTTCGGGTCCTCGGCACGTTGCGGAGCCGCCTATGGGTATTGAGAACATCATGTACTTCGCGCTGGGCCTGCTGATCGCGGCCCTGCTGGCGCTGGCGATCATGCCTGCCATCTGGAAGCGCGCCGTACGTCTCACCAAGCGCCGCATCGAAGCCGCCACGCCCATGTCGATGGCCGAGTTCCGCGCCGACAAGGACCAGCTGCGAGCCGAGTTCGCCCTCTCCACGCGCCGCCTCGAAATGACCATCGAAGGCCTGCGCAAGCGCCTGGCCGAGGAACTGGGCGACGTCAGCCGCCGCAAGGCAGACCTCAACAGCATCAAGACCGAGCGCGAGCAGCACCAGCAGATCGTCACCGACCTCGAAACCCGCGAGACAACGCTCAACCAGCGCATCGCCGAGCTGGAGAAGGAAAGCACCGACCTCTCCCAGCGCCTGCGCATGCGCGACCGGGACTATGCCAGCAAGACCGAGGAACTGGACAAGGCGCGCAACGCCATCCGCGGCGAGTTCGCGAGCCCCGCCGATGCCGAGACGCTGACGGGCGACTACGAGGAAGATACCGACCGGCTGCTCTCCGCGCTCGCCATCGAGCGCAAGCGGACGGCAACGCTCGAAGCGCAGACACGAGCGCTGATCGACAAGCTCGATGCTGCCCCCAAGCGCTCTGCCGACACCAATGCCGCCATCGCCGAACTGCGGCGGGCTCTCGCGGCGCGCGACGAGGCGGCCGACGCTTTCAACGCCGACCTCGCAACCGCCGAGGCGCGACTCGCCAGCGCCGAGACGCAGCTCAACGCGCTGCTCAAGGAAACCGAGCCGGCGCCCGAAGAGGGCAGCAACAAGGTGCAGCAATTGCTGGCCGAAAAGCTCTCGCTCGAAGAGAAGACCGAAAAGCTCAAGGACAAGGTGGCCGGGCTGGAATCGGTGATCCTTGCCGGCTGGGGCACGGCGGCCGTGGAGCCGGGCGCATTGCGCGAGCGGCTGGGAGCGATCGCCTCGGACGTGAGCCGGATCGTCTACGCGCTCGACGAGGAGCCGGCGGCGCCGGAAGCCGAGGAAAGCCTGTTCGACCGGGTGCAGCGGTTTGCCGATGACGGCGCTGCGGCCGAGCCACTGCCGATGCCGCCGCCGGCGGCGCGCAAGCCGCGGGGACGGGTATCCACGCGGATGGCGGCGGTTCGCGATATTCAGTCGCGGAATTAGGCGCGGGGTTGGCCGGGAAGGGTGGGCGCCGGGCGCTGCCTCCTGAAGCTTGCTCCTCGTAACTCTCTGACATCGCTGCCTCCCCTCCCCACCATGGAACCTCCTAGGCCGCTGAGCTGGGGGCCATGGATGGCGCCACTCATGGGGGACGGGGCAATAGGCCCCGGATCAAGTCCGGGGAAGATCGAGGTGGGGCGCGCGCTGTGCACTGTGGAGCGCGTCCGCATGCGGCGAGCTTCCGCTCGGCTCGCCGCTCATTCCCCTCAATCCCCTCATTCCCCTCAATCCCCTCATTCCCCTCATTCCCCTCATTCCCCTCATTCCCCTCAATCCTCTCACTTCCCACATTCCCGTTCTTGCCCCACCACCGTACTTCCCCGGCCGAAGAGCCGGGGCCCACGGATACCTCCACTCGAGTGGCGTGGTGCAATGGGCCCCGGATCAAGTCCGGGGAAGTGCAGTGGTGGGGCGGGATTGGGTACTGCGGACGGCGCGGGTCGGTCGGGTCGGGTCGGGTCGGGTCGGGTCGGGGCGGAGAGGCAGATCAGATATGATCAGGCACGGGCAAGTCGGAAGGGCCGATGATAGCTCGAGGTGTGCGGCTTGCCCGCCGGAAAGTGGCCTTCACAGGGGGAAGGTGTTGGGGATTGCCGGGTTTTGGGGCTGAGTCGGTCGCGGCGGTGGGAAACAGAAATGTTTCGCGTGGCTTTTTGCGGGGTTTTGGGCGTCAGCTCTTGATTAAGTCTTTGATATTTATCTGTTTATTTTCCGACTGAGTGCCTGAATCGTTAAATTTTGACTCAATTTCGGAGCAATTTTCGCGATTTTTCGCGGGGTTTGAGAGCAAATTCGGGCTTCGTTTGGCGATGATTTTGAGGGGGGTCTTGGCGTGCGCCTGAAGGGCACGCGACAAGTGTAGCGCGGGCTTTTGGGTGGGGGGATAAAGTCGGGCGGTCGGTGTTGCCGCCGGGCACGGGCCCTGGGCGGCTCCGTCCCGACGCCTGCTTACTCGACGGCGATGTCGAGCTGCTGCTGCATTTCGCCGGTGGCGCCGTCGAAGATGCGGACCTGCGTGGCGGGGCCGATCTTGTAGGTGACGCTGACGGTTCCGCCGGTGGCGACGGCCGAGAGGACCTCGGCGCCCTGCGGCAGGCGCAGGGCCTGGGCGGCGTAGGCGCCGGCAGGAGCAGTTGCGCTGGCGGGCGCAGTCTGCGATGAGCGATAGACAAGTGCTATCGCGATGGCGATAAAGCCCACCAGCAACAAGCCGATCGAAAACATGAACGAGCGCTTGGCCCGCGCGATGATCGCCTGGGCTTCAGGCGACAGGGTTTGATTTTCGGCCGATGGATCAGGAGCGCTCATGCAGGACGTGTCCGGTGAGGAAATCGAATTCGAATATGTCGTCGAGCCCGCGGACGCCGGCACGCGCCTGGACGCGCTGCTCGCCCGGGAGCATGACGTCTTCAGCCGCAACCGCATCAAGGATCTGATCCTCGAGGGCGCCGTAACCGTCAACGAGGCTCGCGTCGACGAGCCCAAATACCGCGTCAAGGCGGGCGATACAATCGTTCTCGTGGCGCCCGAGCCCTCCGACCCCGATCCGCAGCCCGAGGATATCCCCCTCGACATCCTTTATGAGGACGACGAGCTGATCGTGATCAACAAGCCGGTGGGCATGGTGGTACACCCTGCCCCCGGCGCCTGGACCGGCACGCTGGTCAATGCGTTGATCCATCATTGCGGGGAAAGCCTCAAGGGCATCGGCGGGGTCAAGCGCCCCGGCATCGTCCATCGGCTCGACAAGGATACGTCCGGCGTGATGGTTGCGGCCAAGACCGACCGGGCGCTGAAGCACCTGGCGGCGCAGTTCGCCGATCACGGCCGGACGGGGCCGCTCCATCGCGCCTATACGGCCTTTGCCTGGGGCCGCACCGAAAGCGCCATGGGCACGATCGATGCGCCGCTGGGACGGGACAACCACAACCGGCTCAAGCAGGCGGTCCGCCGCGACGGCCGCGAGGCGATCACCCATTACCGCAGCCTCGCACGCTATGGCGACGAGGGCTGGGACATCACCCAGCTCACCTGCGAGCTCGAAACCGGGCGCACGCACCAGATCCGCGTACACATGTCCCATATCAGCCATCCGCTGGTGGGGGACGCGGTCTATGCGCCGGGCTTCGCCACCAAGGTCAACCGGCTGCCCGACGACCTCAAGGCCATCATTTCCGGCCTCGGCCGACAGGCGCTGCATGCGGCCGAACTGGGCTTCGAGCATCCGACGACGGGCGAGGAAATGTTCTTCGAGGCGGAGCTGCCGGAGGACCTGCTGGCGCTCCAGGAGGCGCTGCAACCTTACAACCGCGCCTATGCGCGTTAACAAAGCTTAAGGTGATTTCGGGCGCGGTCCGCGCTAGCTTTCTACTCGCACGCTTTCCCGCAACCTTTCGTGAGATCGTGCATTATCCGTGCCGGGTGGGTCTTATCAGCGCCCGAAATCGACCTATATATGCCCATGTGCCCTCCTGTGCCTTCATGGACGGGAACGGTACGCTCTGCCCGTAGAAACGGGGGAAAGGGGGACTAAAAATGGCCCAGTCCAATCTACCGGTTCTTTCGACCGAAGGTGGCCTCAGCCGCTATCTCCAGGAAATCCGCAAGTTCCCGATGCTGGAACCGGATGAGGAGTTCATGCTGGCCAAGCGCTACAAGGAGCACGCCGATCCGTCGGCTGCCCAGAAGCTCATCACCTCGCATCTGCGCTTGGTAGCGAAGATCGCGATGGGTTACCGTGGCTACGGCTTGCCGATCTCCGAGGTCATCTCGGAAGGCAATGTCGGCCTCATGCATGCGGTCAAGCGGTTCGAGCCCGACAAGGGCTTCCGCCTGGCAACCTATGCGATGTGGTGGATCCGCGCCGCGATCCAGGAATACGTCCTGCGGTCCTGGTCGCTGGTCAAGATCGGCACCACGGCGGCCCAGAAGCGGCTGTTCTTCAACCTGCGCAAGATCAAGGGCCAGATCGCGGCCCTCGATGACGGCTCGCTGCATCCGGACCAGATCAAGCAGATCGCCACCACCCTCAACGTCTCCGAGGACGATGTGGTGTCCATGAATTCCCGCCTCACCGGCGACGCCTCGCTCAACGCGCCCATGCGCGCCGACGAAGGTGCTTCCGAATGGCAGGATTGGCTGGTGGACGACACGCCTGACCAGGAAACCGTGCTCGGCAACAGCGAGGAATACGACGAGCGCATGGGTCTGCTGACCAATGCGATGGACGTCCTCAACGACCGCGAACGCGCCATCTTCCAGGCCCGCCGCCTGCAGGAGAGCCCGGCCACGCTCGAAGAGCTCGCCCAGCAATACGACGTATCCCGCGAACGCATCCGCCAGATCGAGGTCCGCGCCTTCGAAAAGGTGCAGGAAGCGGTACAGAACGCCGCACGGTCACGCGAAAACGCGTGAGTGTGATGTGAGGTTAGGAAAAGCCGCCCGGAAGGGCGGCTTTTTTGTTTGGGGGCACAATCTCGGAACTTCCCCGGCCATAGAGCCCACGGATGCCTCCACTCGGGTGGAGCGGGGCAATAGGCCCCGGGTCTTCGCCCGGGGAAGTAGGGGGTGGGGATGGGGTGGTGCGGCCCCAGGGGATGTGGCGTTGGGGACGGACTCGATCGTGCCCATCGTCCCTCTCCCCTTGAGGGAGAGGGTGCCCGAAGGGCGGGTGAGGGGTACCGCCAGCATCGCTGACCTCTCATCCGTTGGCTTCGCCGCCACCTTCTCCCTCAAGGGGAGAAGGAAGAAAGGGGCGCGGTGGGCGGAACCGCTAGCGAATTTCCTTGGGCGGGAGCGGCTGGGGGTTGAGCGAGTTGAGCAGGAACTTGCTCTGGAACTTGATGCGCGGGTTGACCTGCGGCTGCGGGATGTCGTCGGGCTTGACCTGGGGGCCCTGGGCGGGCTTGCCGCCGACGATGATGATGCTCTTTTCCTCGACGCCGGAATTGAAGCGGAACTGGCCAGCCTGGACGTTGGTGGCGAGAACGGCGCCAACGGACAGAAAGGCGATTGCGGCAACGGCTTTCTTGAAATTCGGCATTTTGTTTTCCCTCTCTCGCCGCTCCTCCAGCGGCAGGGACACAATCGCCCAATGCATCTGAAACGCCCTTGAACCGGCCGTTCAGCTCCCGTTCATCGGCCGAGCACCGCCTCGGCCTCGGCCAGGAACTCCTTAAGCGCTCGCGGGCCGGCCATAGCCGAGGTCTTTTTCGTGTCCTTGACCAGCTTGGCGAAGATCACGCGGCGGTCGCCCTTGTCGGCCCAGCCGACGAACCAGCCCAGCCGCAGCGGGCCTTTGGCGATGTAGCTGGTGCCGGTCTTGCCGTGCACGGTCCAGCCGCCGGCCTGGTATTGCGCAATGACCTCGCGCGTCATCTCCAGGGCCGGAAGCGAGACAGGCAGCCGGTCCTCGATGAGGCGCTCGATGAAGGCGACCTGCTGGCGCGGCGTGATGCGCAGCGAGGAATTGAGCCAGGCCTTGGTGAGCCCGCCCGAGACATCGGCATTGCCGTAGTCGAAATCGGCGACGAACTTGGCGAAGGTCTTCATGCCCATTTCGCGGGTGAGGACGCGCGAATACCAGAGGATGGAATCGCGCAGCCAGATGCGCGGCGTCGTGGTCGCCTTGTCCTCGGGCTTGTTGACCCCGTATTCGGGCTTCCACGGCAGCGCGGGATTGTCGCCGTCCTTGAGATAGCCGGTCTCGAACCCCATCACCGCCAGCGGCACCTTGAAGGTCGAGGCCGGCGTATTGGGCTCGTCGCAATCCTCGCCCGTTTCGTGGATCACCGCTTTGCTGTGCGCATCGACGACGAGCAGGCATCCTGGCTCCGCCAGTGCCGGCGAAGTCAGGATGAGGCCCAGGAACACAAATGAAATCAGTCGCTTCAAGCTTGCCTCCGTAAAGCCTCCAGCAATGCGGGCAAGTGTGACTTTTCAACGATGAGCAGCCAGGGCGTATCGTCGACCGGCTCGATTTTTATGCTTTCGGTTAAGGCCTGGTTAGAGGTGCCGATGAGCCCGCCCTGCTCGAGGTGCAGGCTGTCGAGCGGATAGAGCAGGCCCTCCGAGCGCACGAAATCGATGGGCGCCAGCGGGTAGATCGAGACGCGCTCGCCGGGCGGGATGGTGAAGGCGAAGGAGCCGCTCACCGCCAGGGCCACGTCGTGCTCGTCCGAGAGCACGATGCGCCGCTCGCGGGCGAAGCGGGTGGCCGCGCTCACCGCCGAAAGCGTGTGGTCGAACCGCCGCCCGGTCATGCCCAGCGCGACGGTGATGGGGGCCTTGGTGGAATAGAGGCACTTCTCGAAATCGGTGGTGATCTGCTCGGCGATGCGGAAAACCCGCGTCGCCTCGGGCCAGCCCTCCGGGTCCGAGATCGAATCCATGTCCCCGATAATGGCGTCGGGAACCAGCCCCGCCTCCATGATGGCATCGCCGCCGCTATCGGCGCCGATAAGCTTGGCGCCCTGCGAGGACAGCCATTTGAGCAGCGGCACATCCACGGCGCCGCCCCCGACGATCACCAGGATGCCGTCGTGAATGAGCGGAAGGTCGTAGGCGTTAAGGTCTTGCACAGCAGGATAACTCTCTCTATGTCTCAAGCCGTCTCGCTGGGGTGTTCCGGGGTTTCCCGGAGCTGAGAGTTACCCATTGAACCTGAACCAGGTCATGCTGGCGGAGGAAGTTCGAGATGGCAAGGGCGCTCGTCTCGCGTCCCCGACCATTCTTATTCCCTTCTCGTTACATGACCGCAACGACCGAAGGGACTGACTCATGGTCAAATCCATCCGCTTCGCGCTTGCGGTTCTTGCCGGCCTTGCCGCGGCTTTGCCCGCGGCGGCCCAGGACGCATCCGCGCTCACCATCTACACCTACGACGGCTTCGCCTCCGAATGGGGCCCCGGCCCCGGCCTCAAGAAGGCCTTCGAGGCCCAGTGCAACGGCTGCACGGTCAATTTCGTGGCCGCCGATTCCTCGATCAACGCGCTGCGCAAGGTGCAGCTCGAAGGCGCCACCACCCAGGCCGACATGATCCTGGGCCTCGATACCGCCACCGCCGGGGAAGCCCGCGCGACGGGGCTTTTCGCCGACCATGGGCTCGAGCTCACCGGCCTCGACATCCCAGTCACCTGGACGGACAAGCAGTTCGTGCCCTTCGACTGGGGCTATTTCGCCTTCGTCTACAACAAGACCAAGGTGCCCAACCCGCCCCATTCCTTCGAAGAACTGATCGCGATGCCCGAGAGCTTCAAGATCGTGATCGAGGACCCGCGCTCGGACACTCCCGGCCTCGGGCTGCTGCTCTGGATCAAGGCCGCCTATGGCGACAGGGCCCCGGAAATCTGGAAGGGCATGAAGCCCCATATCCTCACCATGACCAAGGGCTGGTCGGAGGCCTATGGCCTCTTCCTCAAGGGCGAGGCCGACATGGCGCTCTCCTACACCACCTCCCCCGCCTATCATGCGGTTTCGGAAAAGGACGAGAACTACGCCTTCGCCGAATTCACCGAAGGGCATTTCCCGCAGATCGAAGTGGCGGGCATCCTCAAGTCCTCGCCGCACCAGGACCTGGCCAAGCAGTTCCTCGCCTTCCTCACCACCAAGGACGCCCAGCTCGTGATCCCCACGACCAACTGGATGTATCCGGTGATCGACCTGGGCGATGAACTGCCCGCCGCCTTCTACGCCCAGCCCAAGCCCGCCAAGGTGCTCGAGCTCGACGAAGCCACCATCACGGCCAATTCCAAGTCCTGGATCGATGAAGCCCTCACAGCCATCCAGTGACGGCCGCCTGATCCTGCCGCGCCGGCCGCTCCGCCTCCTGGGCGGGGCGGTCGTCGCCCTCGGCATCGCCGCGCTCGTCGCCCTCGTCCTCTGGTCGATCGTCCACGCCGCCGCCAGCGAGGCGGCGACGCCGCAATCGAGCTTGGATATCCCGCACCTGCTGCGGATGACCTCCATCCAGGCGGGGCTGACGACGGTGCTGTCGCTCCTCGCGGGCATCGCGCTGGCCTGGTGCCTCAACCGGCTGACCTTCCCGGGCCGCAATCTCGTCGTCGGCCTCTTCGCCGCCGCCATCGTCACCCCCGGCCTCATCGTCGCCTTCGGCCTGCTCTCGGTCTGGGGCCGCAATGGCTGGATCAATGCAGCGCTCTCTCCCTTCGGCATTTCCATCGGCAATCCGATGTTCGGCCTGCCGGGCATTCTCTTCGCCCATGTGATCCTCGACGGCGCCTTTGCCGCCCGCGTGCTGCTGGCCCGGCTCGACGCCCTGCCCGCGGCCCGGCTCAAGACCGGCCAGAGCCTCGCCCTTTCGGCCTGGCAGCGCTTTGCGATCATCGACTGGCCCGTGCTGCGCGGCGCGCTTCCGGGCCTTGCCGCGATCATCTTCCTTCTCGCCTTCACCAGCTTCCCCATCGTGCTGCTGCTCGGCGGCGGGCCGGCCAACCAGACGCTCGAAGTGGCCATCTATTCGGCCGTGCGGCTCGATTTCGACCTCAAGGGCGCGGTGAACCTGGCACTGGTGCAGATCGCCGCCTGTTCCATCGTCATCCTCATCGCCTCGGCGCTGGCGCCTGTGCCGACAAGCCTCGGCCCCTCGGGGGGCCAGACCTGGTCGGACAGCCGCCGCACGCAGGCGCTGCAATGGCTGATCCTGCTCATCTGCCTCGTTGCCTTCGCGCTGCCGCTGCTTTCGGTACTGGCCGACGGCATCGGACTCCATGCCCTCCCCGTGCTGACGCGGCCGAGCTTCTGGACGGCGACGATCACCAGCCTCGTCATCGGCATCGCCTCGGCCGTGCTCTGCATCGTCTTCGCGCTGCTGCTGGCCATGGCGCGCGCAACGACGGCGAGCCACCTCGCCCGCATCGGGCTGGGGGCGCCGGCCTATGCATATCTCGCGGTACCCGCCGTCGTGCTGGCGCTCGGCTTCTTCCTCGCCGTGCGCAATCTGGGCATCCGTGCCGACGCGGCGGCGCCCTATGTGGTGGTGATCGCCAATGCCCTGCTCTCGCTGCCCTTTGCGGTAGCGACGCTCGGGCCCCCGCTCGAAGCCATTGCGCGCGGGCAGGGTCGGCTGGTGCGCGCGTTGGGATTGAGCGGCTGGCAGCAATTCACGCTGGTGGAACTGCCGCTGCTGGGGCGAGATCTCGGCGTGGCGCTCGCCCTTGCCTTCTGCTTCTCGCTCGGAGACCTCGGCGTGATCTCGCTCTTCGGTACGCAGGATTTCACCACCCTGCCGCTGCTCATGTATCGCGCGCTCGGCACATATCGCACCAACGATACGGCGGTGATCGCCGCGCTGATGCTCATCCTCTCCCTCGCGGTCTTCATTCTCCTGCCGCGCCTCTTCGAAAAGCTCAGCCATGCTCAAGCTTGACGCCATCGCCTATGCCCATCCGGGCAGCGGCCTCACCTATCGCTTCGACATGGAGGCCCTGCCCGGCCAGATCACGGCGGTGACCGGCCCCTCCGGCTCGGGAAAGTCCACGCTGCTCGACCTCATCGCCGGCTTCCTCAAGCCGACCTCGGGACGCATGACGCTCGACAGCCTCGACCTCGTGCCGCTGGCGCCGGAGGCGCGGCCGGTATCGCTGCTGTTCCAGTCCGAAACGCTGTTCGAGCACCTGACGGCGGAGCGAAACGTGGCGCTGGGCCTGCCGCGGGATGTGCCGCACGGCGAAGCGGCGCGTCGCATCGTCGATGCGCTGGCGGAGGTTGGTCTGCCCAGGATCGGGCGGCAACGGGCCTCGACGCTCTCGGGCGGGCAAAAGCAGCGCGTGGCGCTGGCGCGGACACTGCTGCGCGGCCGACCGATCCTGCTGCTGGACGAGCCGTTTTCGGCGCTGGACGACGAGACGCGGGTGACGACCCGGACATTGGTGCGGACGCTGACGGTGGCGCACGGCTGGCATACGGTACTGGTGAGCCACCACCTGGACGACGTGGCGGCGCTGGCGTCGCGGACGTATCGGATCGAGGATGGGAAGCTGGTGGAGGGGTGAGGGGCGCGCTGCTTTCGGCGAGGTCCCCCCGTTTCTTCCGGGGGCGTTGGTAGCTCCGAACTTCCCTTCTTCACTCAACACCTTCCCCACCCCTTACTTCCCCGGGCGAAGACCCGGGGCCTATTGCACCCCTCCACTCGAGTGGAGGTATCCGTCGGCCCCGGCTCTGCGGCCGGGGAAGTTCGGGGGTGGGGTGAGTGTGGTGGGGGGATCGAGAGGCGGGGGACTGGCTAGGGGTGGACAGGGGTTTTGCCGGCAGGTCCGGGACCTGAGCACCGTTCACTACGCAACTCTCCCACCACAGATTGAGCACAGTTCACTACGCAACTCTTCCCACCACGGAACTCCCCCGGGCGAAGACCCGGGGCCTATTGCACCGCGCCACTCGGGTGGGAGTATCCGTGGGCCCCGGCTCTGCGGCCGGGGAAGTGCGGTGGGTGGGGCGAGTGAGTGGTGGGAGAGGATGTGGCGCGAAGCACCCCATCCCTGTCCCCCGCAAGCCCCCACCCCTGTCCCCTCCCCGCAAGGGGAGGGAGACGTCGTTTCGCCGGTGGCGGCACAAATCGATCCCGACGCCTTCGGCGCCCCAAAAACAAAAGTGGCCCAACCTGCGTTGGAGCCACTCGATTTCCTAGTTTTCGGCGAGCGGTGGGGCCTTGGCCCATTCGGCGAAGACGTCGTCGAAGAGTTTGGCGGCGTCCTCGTCTTTTTCGAGGGTGATGATCGCGCGTTTGCCGGTGGCGTAGATGATGGCGAGGTCCATCCACTTGCGCGAGGTCAGCAGGTTCGAGTTCGTCGTCGAATCCGAGGGCGAGGCGCTGAGCGCGAAGAGGAAGGAATTGCCGACGACGCGCGCCGAAGCGCCGATGAGCGGGGTGCCCTGCACCAGTTCCTCATTCTTGAGCAGCACGCCGGGCAGGCCAGCGATCGAGCCGCCGATAAAGGTCTGGCTGACGTCGAAATTGACTTCCATCAGATGGCTCGCCGGCAGGCTCGGATCGGCGTTGCGGCGGATGAGGACATCGACGGTGAGGTTGCGGGCCGGAATCTTGGCCTTGCCCACCAGTGTCGGCTGGCCGACTTCGTCCTTGCCCTTGCTCCACTCGACCGTGCCCGAGAACGGCACGGCGCCGGTCGTGCCGTCGTCGGACGCTTCGAGCAGCAGGGACTGGTTGCCGGCCAGGTTCGCCGCTGCGGGCGAGGTGGCGTCGGCAGCAGCGACCTGCGGGGCGGCTGCAGGCTCGCTGGCCGGCAGGCGCTCATCGCTCTTGTCGTCGGCATTGGGCGCATTGACCTGGGCCGGCGGCGGCGTGGTGAGCGGCACGGTGGAAGGCTGGTCGGCCGAGAGCCGGTCGTCGGGCTTGAGCTCCTGGGTGGGCTCGGCCGTCTGCGCAGTGGCGACAGTATTGCCCGGGCCGGTGGCATCCGGATTGGGTTCGGTCGCCGGGACGCTGGCCGGATTGGCCTCGGGCGCCGTGGCATCGGCCGTGGCTTCGCTCTGGCCGAACATGGCGGCCGGGTCGACATAGCCCTCGCGCCAGGCCCAATAGCCGGCGCCGGCCGCGCCGATCAGCAGCAGCGCGAAGACGGCGAGGAAAATGGTGACGGCATTGAGCCCACGGCCGCGTTCGACCGGGCCAGGCTCGAAATCCTCGTCCTCGTCGGACGAAAGCGAGACGGACGGCTTGGCGGGCTTGACCGCCTCGGCATCCTTGTTGACTTCGACCTTGGTGACGGAGCCATCGGCGCTCACCTCGCCGCGCGCTTCGCGGTCGAGCGTGGCGATGGCGCGGTCGATGGTGACCTGCGGATCGTTGGCCGGCGTTTCGGCGACGCCCGGCTCGACCTCGACTTCGCGAACGGTCGAGAGAGCGACGGCGCCGTTCTGCTCGACGGCGGCGATGGGGTCAGCGACGTGCTGGCGCGCGACGGCTTGCGAATGGAGCGAAGGCTCGAGGCGCTGGGCAGCGACGGCATTGCCATCGCGACGCGGCTCGAAGGTCGGGCCCTTGAGCGGGGTCGGCTTGGCCGGATTGTTGAAGACCAGCGGGGTCGAGGGCCCGGTCTTGGTCGCCTCGGCGCGCGCGACGATCGAGGGGATGTTCTGCGGCTGGACCGGCGGAATCGGCGCCTTGGGCAGTTCGACGACCTCAGGGGTCACCTCAACCACCGGCTCGGGCGCGGCTTCGACCGGTTCGGCCTCGGCGCGATCGGCTTCATCGATCAGCGCCTGGATCTGGTCGATATCGGCCTCGGGCTCGCTTTCAGGCTCGGGCTCCGGCTCGACCACCGGTTCGGGTTCGAACTCAGGCGCGGGCGCGCTGGCCACGACTTCCGGCTCGATCTCCGGTTCCGGCTCCGGCTCAACGAATTCTGGTTCCGGTTCGACGAATTCGGGTTCCGGCTCCACGGCTTCCACCACCGGCGGCGGGGGAGGCGGAGGAGCCGCGACCGGCTCGGGCACCCGCACGCGCGGCGCGGGCGCATCTTCCTGTTGCTTGAGGTCCGCGATCACCGCTTCGCTGGCCTCGCGCTCCACCTGTCGGATGCAATCCTCGAGCTGGAGCCGATGCTGGGTGATCTCGCGGGCGGGAAGCGGAGGGTCTATCGCGCGCAGTTGCCCGACGAGCGCAGTGCGCGCCTTCTCGTAGACTGCGCGCCGAGCGGCGCCGTTATTTTCAGGCAGGACAGCAATTGCCCGCCTTAACAGCTCTTTGTAATCCGCCATTGCCTACCTGGTACCCACAATTCAACGCGGTGTTTTAACAAAAAAACTCAATCTTGGAACGGGTCATGTACCAGGATGGTATCCTCCCGCTCGGGACTGGTGGAAAGCAAGGCCACCGGCGCCCCGATCAACTCCTCGATATAGCGGACATACTTGACGGCCTGAGCAGGCAGTTCCGCCCAGCTCCTGGCCCCAGCCGTGGTTTCCGACCACCCCTCGAGGGTTTCATAGATCGGCTTAACAGCGGCTTGTGCCCCCATTGAGGCAGGCAAATAATCAATTCGTGAACCGTTGAGCTCGTAGCCCACGCACACCTTGATCTCCTTGAGTCCGTCGAGGACGTCGAGCTTGGTGAGGGCAATACCAGTGATGCCCGAGGTCTTCACCGTCTGCCTTACGAGGACCGCATCGAACCAGCCGCAACGGCGCGGACGGCCGGTATTGACGCCGACCTCGCGGCCGACCGTCGCCAGGTGCTTGCCGATCTCGTCGTTGAGTTCGCACGGGAACGGGCCTTCGCCCACGCGGGTCGTATAGGCCTTGGTGATGCCCAGCACGTAGCCGATGGCCGTGGGGCCGAGGCCCGAGCCGGCGGCGGCCTGGCCGGCCACGGTGTTGGACGAGGTCACGAAGGGATAGGTGCCGTGGTCGTTGTCGAGCAGCGCACCCTGCGCGCCCTCGAAGAGGATGCGCGCACCGGCGCGGCGCTTCTCGTCGAGGATTTCGTAGACGCGATCCATATAGGGCAGGATCTCGCCGGCAACCGAGGTCAACTCCTCATAGAGCGCCTCGGCGGAAAGCTCGGAGAGGCCGAGACCGCGGCGCAGCGCATTGTGGTGCGCGAGCAGGCGCTCGATCTTGGGCATGAGCGTTTCGGGCTCGGAAAGATCGACCAGGCGAATGGCGCGGCGGCCGACCTTGTCTTCATAGGCCGGGCCGATGCCGCGGCGGGTCGTACCGATCTTGAGGCCGGAATTGGCGTCCTCGCGGATGCCGTCGAGCTCGCGGTGGAGCGACAGGATCAGCGGGGCATTGTCGGCGATGCGCAGGATTTCCGGGGTAATCTTGACGCCCTGCGCCGAGAGCTTTTCCATCTCGGCCACGAAGTGATGGGGATCAACGACCACGCCGTTGCCGATGACCGAAAGCTTGCCGCGCACGAGGCCCGAAGGCAGCAGCGCCAGCTTGTAGCTCACCCCGTCGATGACCAGCGTGTGGCCGGCATTGTGGCCGCCATGGTAGCGCACCACCACATCGGCGCGCTCGGAGAGCCAGTCCACGATCTTGCCCTTGCCCTCGTCGCCCCATTGCGAACCGACGACCACAACGTTAGCCATTTAAAACTTTCCCCGATCGGAGGGCCATCGGCAGTGCGGACCGCCTCGATGATGGCCGAGTTCAGTTTGACGCCGGTCACGAAAAGCAAGTAGGCATGACGGCGCGTTTTTACGGCGCACCAATACATGAGAAGTGCGCCGATGACAAAGCCACATAGCGCCGATCGCAGCGGCCTAATGTCCTCGGCCCTGGACCGGCCCTATTTCCTGCTGACGCTGACCCCGCTCTTCTGGGCCGGCAACGCCGTGGCCGGCAAGATGGCCGTCGACCAGGTCGATCCTTATACGCTCATCGTCGTGCGCTGGCTGGCCGCGCTGCTCCTCGTCCTGCCCTTCGCCTGGCGGCATCTCAAGACCGACCGGCCTGAAATCCGCAAGGGCTGGCTGATGCTCACGCTCTACGGCGCCATCGGTTATACGGGCTTCAACGTGCTGCTTTACGGGGCCGCGCACTATACCAGCGCCGTCAACACCTCGATCGAGCAGGCGCTGATCCCGGTGCTGGTGATCCTGGGCAATTTCGTCATCTTCCGCGTGCGCTCGACGGCCCTGCAATTGCTCGGCGTGTTCCTCACCATTGGCGGCGTCGTGCTGACGGCGGTGCATGGCGATTTCAGCCGCATCATCACGCTCAGCGTCAACCAGGGCGACGCGCTGATGATCCTCGCCTCGCTCTCCTATGCCGCCTATTCGCTGCTGCTGCGCTATCGCCCGCCTATCCACTGGCTGAGCTTTCTCGTCACCACCTTCGCCGCAGCACTCCTCGCCGGCTACGTCGCGCAGGTGGTGCTGGGCGGCGGCTTTACGGCCATCGTCTCGGGCGTCGCCAAAACGACCCCGCTCGGCTGGGCCATCATCGCCTACGTGGCCTTCCTGCCTTCGGTGGTGGCACAGCTCTTTTACGCGCGCGGCGTCGAGCTTATCGGCGCCAACCGGGCGAGTCTCTTCATCAACCTGATCCCGGTCTACGGCACGCTGCTGTCGATCGTGATCCTGAGCGAACCTATCGAGCCCTATCACATGGTGACGGCGGTGCTGGTCGTGGTCGGCATCGCGCTGGCCGAGTTCTCGGCCCGCGCGCCGAGGCGGGCCGCCAACGGCTAGATCGACTGGCCGAAGCGGAAGAGATTGGTCGGGTCGACCTCTGCCTTGATCCGCTCCAGCCGCGCGAGGTTGTCGCCGTAATAGCGCGCACGCCAATCGGTGAGGTCGCTATCGGGAAAGTTCTGGAAAGCGCCCTTCCCGCCTGCCGCATTGAGGAGGCCGTAGAATTCGTCCTGCCAGGCGGCGGCACGCCGGGCGATGGCGGGTCGCGCCGCATCGTCCTCGCTCCAGCTTATGCCCACGACCGAGAGCCAGCGACTGTCGCGGTGGACGAAGGCGGTTTCGTCGGGCGCCAGTTCGTTGACGCGCCCACCGGTCTGGAAAAAGAAGAAATCGCCGTGCGCGCCGGTGCCCGGCCATTGCTGCAGTTTGTCGATAGCCTCGGCCAGCATGGTCTCGTCCGGCGCCTTGGCGAGAAAGGCCGATCGCTCGCGGAAATAGGCCGGGGCTCCGGGTTCGGCGAGGAAGTTCTGGCCTTCCCAATAACCCAGCTCCTTGACCTCGCTGAACTCGGGCTCGGCAATGGCCATGACCGGCGCAAGGATCGCCTTGAGCTCATCGGCCGGGCCGGCATATTGGCCGAGCAGCGTCACCGGCACCTGGCGGCCCTGCTTCAGGAGTTCGGGGGTAACACCGCCGAGCGAAATCCGGGTGCCGAGCGTCGTCGGGGCAGCGTCGGCCGCGGCGAACAGGGCCGTGGCCACGGCGAGCGTTTCCTTGCGCCAGACATAGCGGAAGACGGTGATCGACTCGTCGGCCGGCTCCGTGCGGATGGTGAAGGATGTGCTCACCCCGAAATTGCCACCTGCCCCGCCACGAATGGCCCAGAAGAGATCGGGTTCGCTTTCCTTTGAAAGCTCCCGCACGCGGCCATCGGCCGTCACGATCTGGGCGGCCACGACATTGTCGCAACCCATGCCGAGCCGGCGCATGTTGAAGCCGATGCCGCCGCCGAGAAGATATCCCGCCGCGCCCACGCTCGGGCAACGGCCGTGGGTGATCATCCGGCCCGCCTTGCTGAGTGCCGAATAGACCTGGCCATTGAGCGCCCCGGCGCCGACCTGCACATTGCCATCGGTCTCGCCGTAGTCGATGGCGCGCATCTCGCGCATGTCGATGACCAGATCATGCCCGGACGAATAGCCGGCATAGGAATGCCCGCCACCGCGGATGACGAAAGGCACGTCATAATCCCGGCACCAGCTCAGGACATCGGCCACCATCTGCGGCGTCCGGCAATAGGCGACGCCCTGTGGACGCACATCGCGAAAGCGCAGGTTGTTGGGCAGGGCTGCCTTGGCGAAGCTGCCCTCGCCCGGGCGCACCAGCCCGTCGGCGGTCACCCGGCGCAGCACCTCCCAGCGATCGGGAAGGGCGGGCCCCTCGGCCCAGGCCGGACGGCTCGCCATGACCCCGACGGCGGCAGCGCCACCAGCCAGGAACGAACGACGGGACAACTGTGCAACAGTCTTCATGACACTCTCGCCAAAACACGAAGTTCCCCGCGTGTCGCACGGCCATCGTTAAGCGCAGGTGGAAATAGGAACTGCAAAGGCGCACCAACTTCCGCGGGCCCCGGCGCAAAAGAAAACCCCGCCTGCTCCTGAGGAAAGCAGACGGGGCTGGCTGGGCGAAGCGCGAAGCGCGCCTCTGCCTTCTAGAAGCGCAGGGCCTTGGCCTGCTTGACGCCTTCGAGCTTGCCGATGGTGGCGAGCTGGTCGTCGGCGAGCTTGCCGTCGATCGAGACGAGAGCGATGGCGTCGCCGCCTTCCTCGACACGGCCGAGGTTGAAATTGGCGATGTTGACGCCGAGCTGGCCAAGCAGCGTGCCGAGGCGGCCGATATGGCCGGGACGATCCTCGTTGGTGACATAGAGCATGGAGGGAGTGAGTTCCGCTTCCATGTTGATGCCCTTGACCTGGATGATGCGCGGCTTGCCATTGGCGAATACGGTGCCGGCGACGCCACGTTCCTGCTTGTCGGTCACCACCGTCAGGCGAATGTAGCTTTCATAGGCGCCCTGCTGCTCACGGGTGATGACTTCCACCGCAATGCCGCGATCCTTGGCGATCTGCGGAGCCGAGACCATGTTGACGTCCTGAAGCTGCGGCTTCATCACGCCGGTGAGCGCGGCGGCGGTCAGCGGACGCACGTTAAGGCCGGCAACCGTGCCCTCATACTCGATGCGGATGCCCTTGATGTCGCTGTCGGTGAGCTGACCGGCGAACGAGCCGAGCGTCTCGGCGAGCTTGACGTAAGGCGTCAGGCGCGGGGCTTCTTCCGCCGAGATCGACGGGAAGTTGAGCGCGTTGGTGATCTCGCCGGTCATCAGGTAGGCCGAGATCTGCTCGGCAACCTGCAGCGCCACGTTCTCCTGGGCTTCGGTGGTCGAAGCGCCAAGGTGCGGGGTGCAGATGACGTTGGGCAGCTCGAACAACGGGTTGTTGACCGCCGGCTCTTCCACAAACACGTCGAGCGCGGCGCCCGCGACCTTGCCGGACTTGAGCGCGTCATAGAGCGCGGTTTCATCGATCAGGCCGCCACGGGCGCAGTTGATGATGCGCACGCCGTCCTTGACCTTGGCCAGGGCTTCCCGCGACAGGATGTTCTTGGTCTGCTCGGTGAGCGGGGTGTGGAGCGTGATGAAATCGGCACGGGCCAGGAGGTCATCCAGCTCGACCTTCTCGATGCCGAGATCGAGCGCGCGCTCGGGCGACAGGAAGGGATCGAAGGCGATGACCTTCATGCGCAGGCCCTGCGCGCGGTCGGCCACGATCGAGCCGATATTGCCAGCGCCGATGATGCCGAGCACCTTGCTCGTGACTTCAACGCCCATGAAGCGGTTCTTTTCCCACTTGGAGGCGCGGGTCGAAGCGTCGGCTTCCGGGATTTGGCGGGCCAGCGAGAGCATGAGCGAGATGGCGTGCTCGGCGGTCGTGATGGAATTGCCGAAGGGCGTATTCATCACGATGATGCCCTTCTTGGTCGCGGCCGGAATGTCGACGTTATCCACCCCGATCCCGGCGCGGCCGATGACTTTGAGATTGGTCGCCGCCGCGATGATCTTTTCGGTCACCTTGGTGGCCGAGCGGATGGCGAGGCCGTCATACTGGCCGATGACTTCGAGGAGCTTGTCCTTGTCCTTGCCCAGATCGGGCAGGTAATCCACCTCGACGCCATTGTCCTTGAAGATCTGGACGGCGGTCTTGGAGAGCTTGTCGGAAACGAGAACCTTGGGCATGTGAGCACCCTTTTGCCGGAACCCTCACGGGTCCTGAATGAAATGAAACGGGGAAGAAGCGGCCGGATGCACCGGCCGCAGCAGTCCAGCCTTAGGCGGCAGCCTTGAGCGCGGCCTTTTCGGCGGCGAAGGCGTAATCGAGCCACGGCGTCAGCGCCGCCAGATCGGAAGCCTCGACGGTCGAGCCGGCCCAGATGCGCAGACCCGAGGGGGCATCGCGATAGGCGCCGATGTCGTAAGCCGCGCCGGCCTTGTCGAGCCGCGATACGATGGCCTTGGCGAAAGCCGCCTGCTTGTCGTCGTCGAGCGCGGTGACGTCCGGATCGGTGATCACGAGGCAGACCGAAGTATTGGAGCGCTCGTTTTCCTTTTTGGCGAGAAAATCAATCCAGGGGGTCTTGGCGACCCAGTCGGCCAGCACCTTGAAATTGGCGTCGGCACGGGCCTGCATGGCCCTGAGCCCGCCAGCGCGCATGCCCCACTCCATCGCGTCCACGGCATCTTCGATGCACAGCATCGAGACGGTGTTGATGGTCGCGCCTTCGAAGACGTCGGCCATCAGCTTGCCGCCCTTGGTGAGGCGGAAGATTTTGGGGAGCGGCCGGTCGGGCTTGAACGTCTCAAGCCGCTCGACGGCACGCGGCGACAGGATCAGGATGCCATGGGCGGCTTCGCCACCCAGCGCCTTCTGCCAGGAGAAGGTGACGACATCGAGCTTGGTAAAATCCATGTCCTGGGCGAAGGCCGAGGAGGTGGCGTCGCAGATGGTAAGACCCTTGCGATCGGCCGCGATCCAGTCGGCATTCGGCACGCGCACGCCTGAAGTCGTGCCGTTCCAGGTAAAGACGACGTCGCGGTCGAAATCGACCTGCTTCAGGTCCGGCAGCTCGCCATAGGGCGCCTTGAGGATGCGTACGTCTTCGAGCTTGAGCTGCTTGGTGACATCGGTCACCCAGCCCTCGCCGAAGCTTTCCCAGGCGAGCATGTCGACGCCGCGGGCGCCGAGCATGCCCCAGAGCGCCATTTCGACGGCGCCGGTATCGGAGGCGGGCACGATGCCGATCAGGTAATCGGCCGGCACTTCGAGCAGCTCACGAGTGAGCTGGATCGCCTTTTCGATCCGCGCCTTGGCGGGCTTGGCACGGTGCGACCGGCCAACGAGCGCGTTGGCAAGTGCCTCGACCGTCCAGCCGGGACGCTTCGCACAAGGACCAGAAGAAAAATTGGGATTAGCCGGTTTGACCGCCGGTGCGGTTAGGGGCGTATCAGCCATGAGCGACCCTCCCAGGTCGAAAGTCTCACGTTAGGGTGAGATGTCCTAAGGCGGGAGATATGACGGGAAAGGGGTGGCTGTCAATGGGCTTGCGTTGGGGGACCGCGAACGACTCTTCGCCCCACCGACTAACCGGGCCTTCCAACGCGCCCCGCTCCGACACAAGCGCGTAAGTTCAAGGGCTTTCCTCCAGGGAGCGGTGGCGTAGGTTTATCGGACGATGTGAACGGACCGGCGCAAGCAGGACGCTGCTTGCCGATCAACAAAACGTGTCGGCACTGCACAATCGGCGGGGAAATGGGAAAAATGGCGGGAAACAGCGCTAAACAGGGCGGCAGAAGCCGGTAACTATGAACCCGGAGAGCCGCAAACGGCCACGGCCGAAAACATGATGTATGTCATAGGGTTTTCTTTTCGAAAGCAAGCTGCGTTCTTTTTGACTACCCCAGATTAGCGGGCTATCGTCCCCTATACATGTTGGCGCGCGTTCGTAACTTTTGGCGTTAACGTGTGCTTACTGTGCGCTTAGATCTAACATCATGGAGGGTGGGAACTTCACGGTCCCACAACGGAGGAGACACTAATGTACAGGAAAGGCAGTGTGCTGGCAGCGTCAGCACTCGTCTTGGGGCTTTGCTCGTCCACGGTTTGGGCGCAGCAGGCACCGGCTACAAACGCCCTCGATAATCTCACGACGATCACCGACGACGTTCTGAAGAACCCCGCCGACGGCGATTGGCTGATGGCGCGTCGAACTTACAACGGCTGGGGCTACAGCCCCCTCGACCAGATCAACAAGGACAACGTCGACAAGCTGCAGCTTGTCTGGTCCTGGGGCCTGTCGCCCGGTGGCACGACGCAGGAAACGCCGCTGGTCCATAACGGCGTCATGTTCGTCCAGAACTCGAGCCACCTCATCCAGGCACTCGACGCGGCGAGCGGCGATCTGCTCTGGCAGTACCAGTACTCCCTCCCCACCGGCGTCAACCCCGGCGGCGAGCGCTCCAAGGCCCTCTACGGCGATAACCTGATCTTTGCGACCCGCGACGCCCATATCGTGGCCGTCAATGCCAAGACCGGCAAGCTGGCCTGGGACCAGCAGGTTGCCGACTACAAGAAGGGCTGGGGTTATTCCTCCGGTCCGCTCGTGGCCGACGGCGTCGTCATCCAGGGCATGACCAACTGCGGCAACGGCGAACCCGGCGGCTGCTTCATCACCGGCCATGACGCGGAAACCGGCAAGGAAATCTGGCGCCTCAACACCATTGCCGCCGGCGACACGCCTGAAGGCAACAGCTGGAACGGCCTGCCGCAGATGTCGCGCTACGGCGCTTCGGCCTGGATCACCGGCGCCTACGACCCCGACCAGAACGTGGTCTTCGCCGGCGTCGGCCAACCCTATCCGTGGCCGGCCGTGCTCAACGGCCTGCTGCCGAAGAACCCGGACTCCAAGTACACCAACAACGCGGCCTATACCGACTCGACCCTCGCGATCGAGCCGAAGACCGGTACGCTCAAGTGGTACCACCAGTACCTGGCCAACGACACGCTGGACCTCGACTACGTGTACGAGCGCCTGCTGGTCGACCTGCCCGTGAAGGGCGAGATGACCAAGCAGGTGATCACCGCCGGCAAGCTGGCCATCATCGAGTCGCTCGACCGTACGTCGGGCAAGTGGCTCTGGGCGCATGAGACCGTGCCGCAGAACGTGGTGTCGGCCATCGACCCGGTGACCGGCGAGAAGACCATCAATCCGGACGTGATCCCCCAGGTGGGCAAGACCACGTTCAACTGCCCGGCAGACCCTGGTGGCCGCGCCTGGCAGGCGACTTCGTACAGCCCGAAGACGCAGATGATGTATATGCCCACGGTCGAGTTCTGCTCGAACACGGACGTCAACCCGCTCGATCCGGGCCAGGTCTATACCGGTGGCGGCCTTGCGACCTTCAATCGCGTGCCGCGTCCGGATAGCGACGGCAATATCGGCCAGGTCCGCGCCATCAACCTGGCTGACCAGACCGATGCCTGGATGTATCGCCAGCACGCTCCGGTCACCACCTCGACGCTGCCGACCGGCGGTGGCCTGGTGTTCGTCGGCACCCTCGACCGCAAGCTCCTTGCCTTCGACGACACGACCGGCAAGCTGCTGTGGACGAGCCCGACGCTCAACAACTCGATCGAGTCCTTCCCGATCACCTTCGAGGCCGGCGGCAAGCAATACGTCGCCGTCGTCACGAACTGGTCGTCCGGCCTCGGTCGCCTGAAGTCGATCACGCCCGATGTGCAGCTTCCTCCGGATAACCCGCACTCGGTCTACGTCTTCGCGCTGCCCGACACCAAGTAAGTCGGCACACATACGCCAACCGTCCGGACAGATGGGCTTTCCATCTGTCCGGATGCGACTTGGGGACCGATCTTGGCCTTTGCTTTCGTCTATCGGCGCTTGACCGACCTGTTCCTGATCCTGACGCTGGTTGTTTCGTCGGCCGCCCTGGCCGTATCCCCTGCCCGGGCCCAGGCCGAGCCGGACTTCTACGACGACCAGCCCTATGCACCCGGCCAATGGAATATCGGCCGGCAGCTCAACCAATCCGAATTCCGCTATTGCGTGGATCCGCGCGATCCCTCCTGGCAGGTAGATGGCGAGATCGCCGACGCCATCGCCCAGGCGCTCCTGCTTGAGCCCAAGCGCTACGTCGTTCCGAGCGAATACGTGATCGAGGACCTGACCAAGGTCTATGCGATCCTGCTCGATGACTGCGACGTCTATATGGGCTTCAAGCTGATCCCGGATGGCTATCCCGACTGGGTGACGCTGACCCGGCCCTATGAACAGGTCGGCTACGAATACGTAACGGCCAAGCCCGACCTGAAGGCGCTGGCCGACCTGCCCGCCGGCCGCCCGGTGGCCGGAACGGTGGGTACGACGGCGACGATCCGTCTCTCCACCTATGTCATGGCGCTGCCGATCGAAAAGCGCTGGCCGGTCTTCCCCTTCGGCACCGATGCACTGGCATTGTCATCCCTGCTGGACGGCACGGCGGACATTGCCGTGGTCTGGGGGCCAAGCTTCTGGGACAAGCAGCAGCACGACCCGGCCTATGCGGCCCTGCACATCATCGACTCCAAGCCCCTGCCCGCCACGACGCTCGGCGTCGGCGGCCTGTTGCTCAAGCAGAATGCCTTCCTGCGCACCCAAGTCGACCAGGCTATCGCCGCCTTGGTCGCCGACGGCACGATCAAGGCCATCGTCGACAAGTACAAATATCCGGCGACGGTGACGCCCTGATGGTCGAGGCGATGCGGGCCTGCCTCGCCGGCAATCGATCCATGGGCGGCAGTCTTTCAAAGGAAATTCCGTGACCACTGATGCGCCAGCCATTCGCGTCGCAGCCATCTCCAAGCGCTACGGGCGAACCCTGGCGCTCGACAACATCAGCTTCGACGTCCCCCGCAACCAGATCTTCGCGCTGCTGGGGCCGAACGGGGCGGGCAAGACGACGCTGATGCACATCCTGTGCACCATCCTCGCCCCAGATAGCGGCACAGCCGAAATCGCCGGCTTCGATGTGGTGCGCCAGCCGCTGGAAGCGCGCAGCCGGCTTGGCATCGTCTTCCAGGAACCGAGCCTCGACGACCGGTTGACCGCACGCGAAAACCTCGATCTCCACGGACTGGTATTCGGGGTGCCGCAGCCCTTGCGGCGGCAGCGCATTGCCGAAGTGCTGGACCTGGTGGAGCTGACCGAATGGGCCGACAAGCCCGCACGCGGCTTCTCCTCCGGCATGAAACGCCGGCTCGAGATCGCCCGTGCCCTCATCCACGATTCCGAGGTGATGCTGCTTGACGAGCCGACCGCCGGGCTCGACGCACAAAGCCGCAATCGCATGTGGGACTATGTCCGGCGCCTGCAGACCGAGCGCCAGCTCACCGTGCTTGTCACCACACATTACATCGAGGAAGTCGAAACCTGCGACCAGGTCTGCATCATCGATCACGGCAAGCTGCTGGCGCTGGACACGCCGACAGCACTCAAGCATCGATATGGCGAGCAGGTGCTGCGCTGCACGCCACGCACGGACGCCGACCGCGAGGCGATCATCGCGCGCTACCCCGATCGCCTGGCCCATGAAGCCGGGCCGGACCTCGTTCTCAAGGCGGACGACGCCTTCGTCGAGACGTTTCTCGATCAGTTCGGGAGCCGCGTACGCTCCCTCTCCATAGACGTGCCGAGTCTTGAAACAGTGTTCCTGTCCCTGACCGGCCGTGAAATGCGCGACCGTGGTGCCGATACGCGCGAGCGCACTCTTGCCTTTGGGCGACTCGGCGGGGAGCACACGCGATGAGCCTTGAAAACCCGACGGCAACGGCCGGCACGTTCGTGCGGCACCAGCGTCCCTGGCTGCTGATCCAGCTCGGCGGGCTCTATGGGCTCTGGCTGCGCGAGATCAAGCGCGCGGCCCGCGACCGCGGCCAGCTCATCGGCGGCGCCAGCCGGCCTATCCTCTGGGTGCTGATCCTGGGTATAGGGCTCAACCCCTATTTCCGCGGCGAGGTCTACGGCGAAGCAACCTTCGTCGTGCCGTTCACCTACCTGCAGTTCATCTTCCCGGCGGTCGTGGCGCTCAACGTCATGTACACCTCCGTGCAATCGGCGGTTTCGGTGATCTGGGACCGCGAATTCGGCTTCCTGCGCGAGGTGCTGGTTTCGCCGCTGTCGCGGACCACGGTGCTGCTCGGCAAGGTTCTGGGCGGTACCACGGTGGCGGTGCTGCATGGTTGCCTCGTGCTGATCCTGGCGCGCTTCGCCGAAGTGCCGCTGACGATCGTGGATGCACTCAAGGCGATCGGCCTCATGACCATCCTCGCCTTTGCGCTGACCTCGCTGGGCGTGGTGATCGCCAACCGTATCCGCACCTTCGAGGGGTTCGGCGTCTTTTCCAATGCCGTGATCCTGCCGCTCTATTTCACCTCGAGCTCGATCTTCCCGCTCGATCCGGCGCTGTCGCAGGCGCAGACGCGCATCACTTATCCCGACTGGCTGGTGACGATCGTCAAGTTCAACCCGCTGACCTATGCGGTCGATGCGCTGCGCGGCGTGCTGATCCACTACAACCAGTTCGCGCCGTGGATGGGCATAACCGTGATGGTGGGCGCGGCCGTAATCCTCTTTGCCATCGCGCTCTACGATTTCCACCGGGCCTGAGCCAGCATGCCGGATTTTCGTCGCTTGGCGGGCAATTTCGGCGGCGTCGCGATCGTTGTCGCCCTGCTCCTGGGCGTGACGTTTCTCCCCGCCGACAATTCGCTGCAGGAGGTGCGCTCGACCGGCACGATCAGCGCCTGCGTGCCCGCGACCTATCCGCCGCTGGTGACCGGCGATGCCCAGAAACCTGGTATCGATATCGAGCTGCTCAAGGCCGTGACTGCCCATATGGGCGTGACCCTGTCGCTCAATATCAACGATGCCATCGGGCGCGACATCAATCCGCGCAACTGGGCGTTGAACCGCGGCAACTGCCTCATCATCGCAGGTGGCGTCGTCGACTCGAACCTGACGCGCTCGTTCCTCGAAACCAGCCCGCCTTATGCGAAGACGGGCTGGGCGGTGATCTCGCCAAAACCCGTCACCGACCTCAAGGGCCTGAATGTCGGCGTGCTGACCCTGGTTTCAGGCCTCGACCGCATCGGGCTCGCCAACCTGCTGCGCCACAGCGAGACGCATCTGCAGATCGTGCGCACGCCGGAAGAGCTGGCGGCGGGTATTGCCGATGGTAGTTTCGATGTCGGGGTGACCGAGGCGCTGATGGCCTCGCACCTCGCCAGCGACAACAAATGGAGCGTGGCCTGGATGCCGCCGGAACTGGCGCGCTACAATCTGGTATTCGGGCTCTGGAAAGGCGACATGACGCTCAAGCACGCGATCGATGCAGCCTTTGCCGACCTGACCGCTGACGGCACTATCGCCGATATCCTCGCCCGCTATGCGGGGGCGCCGCTCAACTAGGCCGGGCTCACAGGAAGCTGTCGATACCGAGGAGCAGCGGCGCGATAATGTCGTAGGCTGGCTTGAGCACGTACCGGGTCACCCCGAAAATCGAGGCAAGCAGCAGAACGATGCTGAGATAGAGCCCCGCTTGCTTCGGGATCGACAGGCCGAGCGCGGTCAGGAAATGCGCGCCGGCGAGCGGCGGGATGGGCAGGAGCGCCAGCAGCCCCATGATGATGCAGAGCCGCGCCGCATCGGCGAGGAATGCGGCGACCGTCACGCCCGCGGTATAGTCGAGCCGCTCGATGAGCGGCGCCGCCAGCAATTGCAGGACGGGCGCGGCGATGAACAGGGCCACGCTGCCTGCCAATACAGCGACGACGAGCCCCCACCGCCCGATGCGGAGGCTGGCGGGATCGATGTCGATGGAGCGGCCCCAGCCGAAACCGGTGAGGATCAACGTGCCGAGGCCGATGAGATCGACATGCGGCCACGGCGCCAGCGTTCGGCGTCCATCATAGCGTGGGCCGTTGTCGCCCAGCAGCACCGCGGTCGCGGCGATGGCCGCCCCCTGCAAGGCAACGATGATGAGACCGGCAATCAGCCGCATCACCGCCGATTGTACGGTGAAATCGACACCGCTCATGGCCGCCCTGCCCCCGCGAGCGAGCGCATGCTCACTTCTGGATGATCAGGTGGTCGAGCGCATCGAGGTCGGTGGGCAGCGCGGCGCCGGACGTATAGCCGTTCTGCTTGAGGATATAGGCCGTCAGCTCGGCATAGACGGCAGGCGAGAACTGGCCGGGCGAATCCGGGGGCATCTGCGTGCTGATGAAGCCGAAGAGCCCGGAAGCGGGTGAACCATTGGCGAACTTGTCGTCGAACGCATTGCCGCGCAGCGGCGGCCCGCCGATCAACCCGCCGCGCAGATCATCGCCATGGCAATCGGCGCAGACGCGCGTATAGGTTTCCTTGCCGCGGGTCGCCTGGTCTTCCGAATAGGAAACCGGCTTGTCCCCGGCGGCCATCTCGGCCGGAGCCGCGGGAGCCGTTGTGGTGGGAGCGGGAGCCTGGCCGATGGCGGGAGCCTGCCCGACAGCGGGCGCCTGGCCGATGGCAGGAGCCTGGGCAAGCGCCGGCAGCGCGACCGACGCCGATGCGGCGACCGCCAGGGCCAGCAGTGCCTTCCGAGTACGAATATCGACCAATAGCTTCACAGTATCCCTCCTCATTACCGGCTATCCCTGCCTCAGGCAGGCCTAGTGCGAGATGCCTCGCGAAAGCCAGTATGCATTGGAGACCACTGGGCCGCAACCAACTGGAGCGCGGCTCTCGGTCACGTTACCTCAAGTCGCAGCCACGCCGTTCGGGCTTGATCGAACCGATCATCTCGGTGATGACGGCAGGCACGTCCATGCCCATGAAACTGCCGAAATCGGAAGCCTCGATGAGGCCGCCCTGGGCGAGCTTCTTCAATCCCAGAACCACGCGATCGTTGTACATCTTCATGTAGGCGAAGGTGCTGTCCTTCTCGATGTCGTAGATGCTGGACCCGGCCGAAATCTCGCCACCGAACATCTCGCCCAGTACCGCCATCGGCGCACCCTGGAGATGGAGGCCGGTGGTGATGAGGTCGGTGCGGGCGAGGTAGTCGTTGACCTGCCCGACGAGCACCGCCTTCGCCTCGGGCGAGCACAGCCGGGTGATCTTGGTGGTGAGCTGGCATTCGAGATAACTCGCCATCACGCCGAACCCGTCGGTCACGGACCGGACGGCCAGGGTCATCTCGGAGGGAATAGGCGCGGAGCCCGCCTTGTTGGCAAAGGCGCGGCACTGCGCGGTGTCCTTCTCGGTCCACGCCGCCGGCTCGGCGGGCGCAGAGGCGACGGCAACGGACGGCGCTGCGGGCGGCTCGGGCGCGCGTTGCTTCACCCACCAGGCGATGCCGAAGTAACCGAGCAGCCCCACCGCAACTAGCAGGACGGCAAAGACAAGCCAATTGTCCCTGCCGCCACCGCGCCCGGACTCCGTCTGAGCAGATTTCCCGCCGGCCCGCATATTGCGAACCAAATCATGCCCGGACATCCCAGCCCTCATCGCGCTTTAAAGCCAGGCAACAGACTGCCGCCCAGAAATAAAGGAAGCTTTGCGAAGGCCGGGAAAATCGCAGGTATCGGCGGCCCCTACCCCCTGTTCAGCCGCGCTGCGTGCCACGCGACGTGGTCGCCGGCGAAGCTGTTGACGAAGAAGTAGGAGTGATCGTAGCCGGCCTGCATGCGGAAGGTGCTGGGGATACGGTTTTGGGTGAGGGCCGCGGCGAGGGCTTCGGGCTTGAGGAGGTTGAGGAACTGGTCCTTGGCGCCCTGGTCGATGAGGATGTCGCCCTTCCAGCCGCGCTCGTTGGCGAGGAGGGTGGCGTCGTGGTTGCGCCAGGAGGCTTCGTCGGCGCCGAGGTAGCCGGTCAGCTGCTTGCGGCCCCAATCGGACGTAGTGGGGTGGGCGATCGGGGCGAAGGCGGAGAGGCTTTCGAAGAGATCGGGGTTGCGTAGCGCAATGGTCAGCGCGCCATGGCCGCCCATGGAATGGCCGGTAATGCCGTGGCGATTGCGCAGCGGCAGATTGTCGAGCACCAGCGCCCGCAATTCGGTGACGATGTAATCGTACATCCGGAAATACGGTTTCCAGGGCTCCTCGGTGGCGTTGAGGTAGAAACCGGCGCCCTGCCCCATGTCATAGGCAGGATCGTCGGCAACGCCTTCGCCACGCGGCGAGGTGTCGGGGAAGAGGACGGCGACGCCGTGCCTCGCGGCATGCTCCTGGAAGCCGCCCTTGGTCATGGCGTTTTCGTGGGTGCAGGTTAGGCCCGAAAGGTACCAGAGCACCGGCACCGGACGCTCTTCCGCCTGTGGCGGCAGGTAGGCGCCGAAGGTCATGTTGCAATTGCAGGTGCTGGAGGCGTGGCGCCAGACTTGCTGGCGCCCCCCGAAACTGCGGTTCTCGGACAGCAGTTCCATCGATCAGAACTCCACGACGGCACGGATGGACTTGCCCTCGTGCATGAGGTCGAACCCGTGGTTGATCTCCTCGAGCTTGAGCTTGTGGGTGATCATCGGATCGATCTCGATCTTGCCGTCCATGTACCAATCGACGAATTTCGGCACGTCACGACGGCCCTTGGCGCCGCCGAACGCGGTGCCCTTCCAGGTGCGGCCGGTGACGAGCTGGAACGGGCGGGTGGAGATTTCGGCGCCCGCCGGAGCCACGCCGATGATGACCGACACGCCCCAGCCGCGATGCGAGCACTCGAGGGCATCGCGCATCACCTTCACATTGCCGGTGGCATCGAACGAATAGTCGACGCCGCCGATCTGGTCGGCGCCCTTCTTGGTGAGGTTGACGATGTGCTGGACGACCGAGCCCTCGATCTTGGAGGGATTGACGAAGTGCGTCATGCCGAACTTGCGGGCCATCTCGGCCTTGCCGTCATTGAGATCGACACCGATGATCATGTCGGCCCCGGCCATGCGCAGGCCCTGGATGACGTTGAGGCCGATGCCGCCCAGACCGAAGACGGCAGCGGTCGAGCCGATCTCGACGCCCGCCGTGTTGATGACCGCGCCAATGCCGGTGGTCACGCCGCAGCCGATATAGCAGATCTTGTCGAAGGGCGCGTCGTCGCGCACCTTGGCGAGAGCGATCTCGGGCAGGACCGTGTGGTTGGCGAAGGTCGAGCAGCCCATATAGTGGTAGATCGGCGTGCCATCGAGCATGCTGAAACGCGTGGTGCCGTCAGGCATCAGGCCCTGGCCCTGCGTATTGCGGATGGCCGTGCAGAGATTGGTCTTGCCGGAAAGGCAGGAAGGGCATTCGCGGCATTCCGGGGTATAGAGCGGGATGACGTGGTCGCCCGGCTTGAGCGTGGTGACGCCCTCGCCGACTTCCACCACGACGCCCGCGCCTTCGTGGCCGAGAATGCAGGGGAAGATGCCTTCGGGGTCAGCGCCCGAACGGGTGAACTCGTCGGTATGGCAAAGCCCCGTGGCCTTGATTTCCACCAACACCTCGCCCGCCTTCGGTCCCTCCAGCTCGACTTCCATGATTTCGAGGGGCTTGCCGGCGGCAAGGGCAACGGCTGCGCGTGTACGCATGTGGTGTTCCTTTCGTGTTCGAGGCTCCGGCGGGTTAGCGCTGGCGCGGGCGGAAAACCGCGACGGTCGCGACTGCGCGCGAATCCCCGGGGCTGTTTTCCGCATCCTTGCGGGCATTGTCCCCATCGGGGCGGATTGCTCAATCCGGATATTGGCGAGAAGCGACGCTAGCCACACCTAATTCGCGCTGGTCAGGGCGCGGGAGCGCCGGCCCAGATGGTCTCGAACATGGCGCGGATGCTGTTGGACGGATATTGCAAGCCGACGAAGAGGAACATTTCACGCGTCGATTGATCGACTTCTACGACCTCGCCCCATTGCGCCTTGCGCTCGATGACGCCCTTGGTGCCCTTGAGGAAACGCATCTCGTAGCGCTCGCGATTGCCGGCCTTGATGCCGAGCTTGTCGCTGGAGGAGGTGGCGGCGCTGATGAGGACGTCGCCCAGGCGGATCGTATCCGGCTTGCCGCTGCCCGGATAGTTGAACGAAAACTCGGAATCGGGGTGCACGAGTTCGTTGAAGAGCCGGTTGTCGCGGATCGAGACCTGGGGATTGATGCCGCCCGAACCGATGGTCTTGTACTCCTCGGAGAGCAGCAGCAGCCATTTGCCGTTGGCGAGGCGCAGCATCGTCGCGCGGTCGGCGAATTCGAGGCCGTCTATGATGACGTCGCGCATGGGGACGATCTGGCGGCGATCGATCCAGCCCAGCCGCTCCCTGGCGATGGCATCGAGCTCTTCGCCACTCAGCTTCTCGAGCGAGTTCTGCTTGAGGGAAGGACCGAAGCGTCCGCCGCCCCTGGTCGGCATGGCGCCCCGCCCGGCGGCCTGCTCGAAGGGTAGCGCCAGCGCCTTCTCGAAACTGGTGCCGGCGGCGATGAAGCAGGATTCGCCGCGCAGATGCGCATAGACCAGGGCTTCGAGGTTGATGTCGATCAGGCCGTCGCGGATGCCGACGACGATATCGTGCTGGGCACCGACGACTTCGAGGAACGTGCCGACCATCTGGTCGACGGTTGCGACCTGGCTGGCCAGCCGCCTTTCCGTTTCGCGCAGGGCGGCGACGAACTGCTCCTCATGCTCCATGTTCAATTGCTTGAGCGCGCGGCGCGTGGCGACGCGCTTGATGAGGACTTTGAGGTCTTCGACCTTGTCGATGACGAACTTCTTGCCGCCACGCGAAACGGGCGGTTCGGTCTCGGCGATATGCAGCACGTCCTTGACGAGCGCGTTCGCCGCCTCGATCACCCCGCCCTTGATGCCCGGCCGCGGCGGAGCGCTCATCGCTCTGCTCCATCAGATTGGGGCACCGACCGCCTCCAGATCGTAGTAATGGCCGCGGATCTGCAACGCATAGGAGAGCGGCTTCAGCTTGTGGGCCAGCGCCATGGCGGCGACCTCCTTGAGGAGATCTGTAGTGATGGATTTGAGGAGGAGCCGGTGGCGACAGAGCACCTGGCTGAGCTGCTGCATGGCCTCGGCATCCTTCATGCCGGTATCGACGAGCACGTTGGCGATGGTGCCCGAAGCCCCGCCCAACTCGCCGAGCGCATTGGCGACATGGCGCGCCAGCATGGCAATCGAGAGGATGGCAGTGACGGTGCTGAGGGTCGAGAGGAACGCGGTCATGGCGGCGGGGACGGCGATCTCGCCGGCACCAAAGGGGATGCTGAGCACGGCGATCAGCAGCGCAGCGGCGGCGACGGATTGCTCGACGAAGTGCCAGGCGCTCTCGTAGAAGGCGTCGTCCTGCCGCTTGCGCGCGAGATCGCGCTTCAAGTCCAGCAGGTAGTGGAAGGCGACCATCTGCTCGAATGAGCCGGTCTGGGTGGTGGCGATCCGATCGAGGGTCTGGAGGAGGACGGCGTCGCGCCCGAGGATGCGATTGACGGAGAAATAGGACGAGGTCTTCTCGGTCAGCTTTTCCATCCGCGCGGCCTCTGCGATGACGCCGGCATGGAGGCCGCCGGCACGCCAGCGCCTTTCGGGCGCCTGATCCAGCAACTGGAAGATCGTGGCGCTCATGCCGGGATTGGAGAGCGACGTGGCCGTCAGCGACAGCGCCTTTTTGAGGGTGACGACGGCAGCATGCATGCGGCCGCCATAATCGACCTCCACGGCGATGCTGCGATTCTTGATGACGGTATTGGTGCTTTTACGCGCGGTGGCCAGGTCGAGCCATTCGAAGATCGTGTCGTCGAGATCATCGACGATGAGACTGGCGGGGGGACAGAGGACGCCCAGCTCTTCCTGCAACCGGCCGAGCTTTTCGAAATTGGCGCGCTGCGGTCCCTCCCATTGCTCGGCCAGCAGGCGGCGATAGGCATCGCGCCGCCGCTTGCGCTGGACGGTCTTGCTGTCGCCGCCATCGGCCCTGATCCGCTCGTCGATCTTGGGCTGGAGCGAGGCGATGTCGCGCTGCACCCGGCGGATGTCCTGAAGCTTGGCCCGCACCTGGTCGGTTCCCTCGCCGGTCGGCAGGCGCCAGCCCTTCCAGTATTCGTCCTTGTGGAAGAGGCCTTCATGGCTCGCGATCAGGTCGAGCATGATGCCGGTCTGGTCTTTGGCCAGCGCGGTCGCGGCGCTTTCGATCCTGATGAGGGCCGGGGCGATGAGCGTTTCGATCTCGACGATCGCGGCGCCGATGAGCGTCTTCACCGTCTCGGTCTGGGAGACGAGGCTGGCGATGAGACTGTCAACGCCCTCCCAGCCGTAGCGGCCATAGAAGCGCACGAGCTGCCGGAAGAAATCGGGACCGAAGGGGACCTCCACCACGTCGTTGAGGAAGACGACCGAAGGATCTTCGGTGTGAACCGTGACGGGGATGCGCAGCAGCCGCTCGCCGGCATGGGTGCCGCGCAGCGGCAGCTTGCTCTTGTAGTTCGCCCAGAGCTGGCCCCAGCGCTGCTCCGCCTTGGCTATGGCCGCGCCGGAGGGGGACCAGGCAGCAACCGACTCGTCAAAGAGCCGGTTGCGATCAATGAGGGTGACATCGATCTGGGTCACGGAGCGCCACCGACGGTCAGCTATCCTCGGAAGCGGGATATTCCATGGGCAGCGGGTAGGCAGTGCTTTGCAGGTAGACCAGCGAGGTGGGCAGGGTGAATTCCCAGCTGTCCCCGACCGGTTCGGCGCCTGCCAGATCGTCCTGCCGGTCGCGCACTTCCTCGTAGAGCGGCAGGTAGAGCGGATCGCCGATAACCGGGGAGGCGCCGCCCAGCCAGGGCTCGCGCGTGGCGAGGAAATGCAGCACCGCATTTTCGTATCCCGGCTTGACCGCCAGCAGCACGCGGGCCGAGCCGGCCTGCAGGAACTCGGTGAAGAGCGGATCGGCCGGATCGTCGCGGTTCATCAATTGCAGCCACATGGGCATGCGCGCCCAGAAATAGGGGTAGAAGAGGTAGGAGAGGTGCTGCCAGTCGAAGGCCTGTTCGAGGAATTGCACGAGCCGGCCGCGCTCGGCGGCCTCATCGAGCCGCATGGCGCTGAACGTGATGGGCTGCGGGTTGCGATCGGCGAAGGCCGCGCTGGCCTCGCGCACCACACCATCGGGCGCCGAGCCCGGCTGGATGTTGAGACTGGGGAAGGCCACATCGATGGGGCGCTGTCCCATGCCGCCCATTTGTGGAAGCAGATCCTGGCTGGCATCCTCGTCGAACTCCTTGGCGACGACGGCCACGCATTGCCGCTTGAGCTCGCGGCGAATCTGCTGGTCGTTCCAGGATTCGGAGCGTCCCTGAATGATCTCGTTGATCGACTTGCCCTTCTTGAGCTCTTCGAGCGTCTTGCGATAGGCGGTGCGGCGCGCATCGAGATCGGCGCTGGCGGTGCCGTTATTCTGCTGGTCCACCTTGCGGGCGATCTCGTTGTAGACGGCACGCTGCCAGGTCGCGAGCTTTTGGGGCGTGCGCGAGAGGCTGGCGGTGATGGTCAGCGTATGCGTCTTGCAGGTCTTGGTCTCGATCTTGACGGTGATGTTGCGCAGCAGCATGCCCGAAGGCACCGAGTGGTAAGCGAGCTCGGGCGTCGCGACGTTGGCCACGGGCGTGCCCAGCGCGTTGATGTCGCCCCAATGCATCCGCGTCTCGTCGATCCGGTGGAACAGCATGACCTGGTTGATCCAGAGGTTCAGCGTGTTCTGGTAGTCGGCCTGCCATTCGTTGCGATTGACGAAATCGGCTTCGCCGTCGAGGTGGATGGAGCGGAGCACATAGCCATCGACGTCCACGGAAGTGCCCAGATCCGCCGAGAAGCTCTCGGTGAGGACCGGCTTGGTGAGGTCGTATTCGGACTGCTTGCGGAAGAAGCCGTCGCCGCCAACGGGTTTGATCTGCACGTTCTCGATAATGGCGGGCGGATAGGGCGCGAATTGCGTGAGGTCGAAACTGGCCGAGAGCCTCTCGAACTCGGCCTCGGTAATCTCGCCCGGATCGGAAATCGGCATCTTGGTCGTTTCGATGTCGTCGCCCGGCATCGGGTAGTCGGGCAGGCCCATCTCCTCGACATAGGTCTGCAACCGCGCCTCGACATAGAACTGCGCCGGCTCGGGCAGCACGAATTCGAACATCATGCGCTTGCCGTAATTGTAGATCTGCCCGCGATAGACCTTGTCCAGCCAGAGGTATGAACCGGAAATGTGCCCGTTCCCGCCGGTATTGGCGAAGGAGTGGACGTTGGTTTCCTCGCTTTCCGAAATGCGCGTCTGCGTGCGCTGGCTGGCCACCTTGCTCTGGATGCGCGAGACGGCCTTGGAGATGACTTCGTCCACGAAATTGCGGCTGCTGCGCTCGGTAGCCGAGCGCCCGGTATTGACGGAGAGCCCCGCCGCGATCGAGGCATCGATGACTGGATTGCCCTTGTAGGTGAAGCTGGTATTGGCGGTGACGCCGATATCGGTCTTGATGATGTCCTCGACCTCGGTCTTGAGCTCGAAGCGATTGGTCGATTGCAGGTCCTTGGTGGTCTCGGATTCGCTGCTGGTATCGAGGGTGTAGGTGTCTTCGGCGCGCGAGAGGTTGCGGTGCGTGCGCGTCTTGGTTTCGCCGTCGAGCACGGTCTCGATATGGGCAATGCCGCTCTTGCGGTAGCCGAGGAAGGTCTGCTTGACGACCTTGAGATCACCCAGCCCGATGGGCTGGAGCGTGTTGAACGGGGCAAAGCTGCCGCGCAGCCGCGCGATGATGGGATGAATGACCGGCTCGGCCGCCAGCCCCTTGGCCAGCTCCTCCGGCCCGGAAGGTCCGAAGAGCCCCAAGGCCGCGATACGTTCGCGCGCCTCGCCCATGGTGAAGTCGATGCCGCGCAGGTCCGGATGGAGCATGGCCGGCACGGCTTCATAGCCGGGCTGGAGGCGGCCCGCCTGCACCGAGCGCATCAGGAAATCGGCAATACCGAGCCGCTCCAGCATATGGAGCAGCGCCAGCGCATCCTGCACCGGCTCGAGATCGACCCGTTCCCGGCGCCGCAGGATGTAGAGGCCGTAGAGGACGTCGAAAAGGACGCGCTTGGTCGAGAGGAAATCGTCGGCATAGCGGCCATTGGACTGCAGCACGACATCGAGCAGCGACCCGCTTTCCGGGACGTTCGCCGCACTGCGCAGGGCCCAGATAAGGCTGGGCAGCCAGTTTTCATCGAGCTGCTGGCCGGGCGCGGCGGCCTTGGCGAGGATCTGCTGGATGCTCCCGAGCAGCGCCTTGAGCGGCAGCGGCAAATCCTGGAGCGACGCCGGCAGGATATAGAGCACCTGGTCGCGCATATAGGTGAGGCGCGAGCCGGCATAGCGAATCTTGGCGGCGCGATCGTCATCGATCGGCCCGATGGTCGAGAGCGCCACAATGACAGGATCGAGCTGCAGGCGCCGCTCGGCGCCGAGCTCGTAGATCAAGCCGTCGACGAGCTGGTTCTCGATCTCGCGCACGATATCGGCCGGCTCCGCGCGCGCCTCGAAGATGAGCTGCGCCAGCCGGCGTCCGATCGGCGAGAGAGACGTCGGGGAGAAGAGATCAACATCCTCGATGCCATGAGTGGCGCGGCGGGCCGGCGGGGGCTTCGGCCCGACCTTGGGATCTATCGGCGTGCGGGTTTCGGGGATGTATTCGCAATCGCGGATATAGCGCCAGCGGCTCAGGTCTGGCGACATCGAAGCCGCCGAACGCAAAGCCAGGAAGTTCACGACATCGATCTGTTCGGCCATCTCTGGGCAATCCCCCCAAGCGTCGCAGGACCGCCAGCGCCCCCCGCAATCGGGGCGACTTCATCAACAGGTCCGCGCAGGCGAGAACGCTAGGCTCGCCACGAAAACCTGTCTTGGTGAGAACCTCAGGGTTTTGAGATACTTGGCATCCGGAACGAGCTCGGAGCATAGACAAGCACGCGATTGTGCAGTTCAGAGAACTACTTAGGTCGCCAGACCGGGCATTCTGTCCATCTCGGCTAAAAATTTACGACACTTGCTTTTGTCAGCCCGGATAAAGCGGGTTAGTGTGCTCGATACTCTAACGACGACGTTGCCTGCCAAGCCTGCCCTCTAAGCCACAAGCCTAAGGGTGCCGAATGGGTTTTTCTGTCGCCTTATTCGACCTTATTGCTCCGTATATCCTGCGCGGCGAGCCGGTTGGATCGCTCCATGCCATCCTCTCGGTCATCTATGTTCATGAATACGAGATCGCCTTTGCCGAGGACGGCATCGTGCTGCGCGGTCGGGCGAAGTATAGCGGCGACATCGGCATCGACCCTCCGTTCTTCGATCCGCTGACGGGCAGCTTCGGCTTCGGCGGCAATGCTAGCAACCAGGAGGGCCATCCGCGCAGCGAGCCGGCAAGAACTGCCCCCTTCATCGAATTCGCCGACAACGAGATCGAGTTCAGCCTGACGGCGCCGCGCGACGCCTCGGCGGTGATCAACAATGCGGTGGCAGGGCTTGCCGGCGACAATACCTTCGCGCCGAGTGCTGCGGTGCTCAACGCCATCGATGCGACGCCGATCGATGGCCTCGCTTCCGATGCCCCGAGCACGGTCTTCACGCTCGATCTGCTGTTCAAGGGCCCGACGCTGGTGGTGCCCGGCTTGCGCGGGGCGCAACTCGATTCTGCCGGCATATTGATCCCAGATCCGGACAAGCCGCGCGTCCGCCTCATCCTGCCGCGCATAAAGGTGCAGTTGCGACAGGGGCCCGAGCAGAACGCCGCGGCGCCACTCGTGGCGCAATTGCTTTCGGTGGGGGCCAGCGGGCTCGACGATCCGGGCGATCTCGCCGTGGCCGAGATGGTGCGAATGGACCCGCCCTATGCCTTCATCGGCCCGGGCGAGTCGTTCGGCTTCGGGTTCCGCACGGCGATCCTCGACCTCTCCGACGCCTCGACGCCTCCGGACGTGCTGGCGCAGTTCGGGTTCGACGAGAGCTGGACCGGGCTTTATCTGCCGGAAATCCGCCTCTTCGTCGCGCCGCCGGGACTGGACGATTTCGCCGTCACGGCGGGGGCCAGCAATCTCCTTATCGGCATCGGGGCGGATCACGGCATTACCGGCGATTTCATGCTGGCCGTTCTCGATACGGGTGGGGCGCCGATAGAACTGGGCGCGCGGTTCTTCGACAGCGCGGGAAATGCCTATGGCCTGACGCGCTCGACGCCGCCCGGGAGCAATCCGGCTGCAGCTACGGCGACCGTGCCCGAAAAGACCATGATGGTCGTGGACCTGCGTGGCGGACGCGCGCCCTATGACGTGCAGATCGCCGTGGATGGCCAGAACCCGGCGCCAGCCAAGCACATCCAGCTCGACCTTGCCGGGGTCGCCCAGCGCCGGGTGCGGATCACTGTGCGCGATGCGCGGCAGGATACGCCGGTAGAGACGCTCGACATCGTCGTGACGCTGCGCCAGCCACGCTATGTGGTGGTGGGGAGTTCGACGACGACGATCACCACGATCGAGCAGGCCAAGATCGCGACGCAATCCGCCCAGAGGGGCGGGGCCCCAGCCCCCGACGTGCAGTTCTCGATCCTGACACAGGGCGAGAATGATGTGGTGCTCAGCATTTCGCCCAGCAGCGCGGCAACGCAATGGACGGTCGGCGGGCAGCCGATGCCGGTGGGCGCGACACTGCGGGTGCCGCTGGCAGCGGGCGCCACAGCGGATGTGGCGGCGAAGCGCGATGCGACGACGCAGGCGAGCAAGACCGAGCCGATCTATTTCCGGTTCGACAAGCCACCGAAGGGCACGGGCCCCGACTACGGCATCAACGCGGAGAACACCCATACCGGGCCGGCCATCTCTTCGGCAGAGGAAGCGCCCTGGTCCGGCGGTACCCAGGCGATGGATGTGCTTGCCCCGCTCGTGGCCGGCACGGCCGGCCCCATCACCATCGATGGCTATGCCAGCTACGACGGCAAACAGGGGCCGATGGGCCCGGGCGAAACCTATGCAAGCTACAACCTGCAACTCTCGCAGCGTCGCGCCGATGCAGTGAAGGCGCTGATCGCCAAGAACACCTCCTTTGCTATCGGCAACATCGCCACGGTGCCGCATGGCTTTGCCGAGGCGCAAGGCGGCCCGACCGACGACGCCACGCGCCGAAACTGGTGGCGGGCGGATGTGACTTTCCCCGCCGTCAGCATTCCCGGGATTACGGCCACCGCGCGGATCGAACGGCCGGTGCGGACCGACACATTGCAGCAGGTGACGCTCGAGGAAGTGCGCGACCCCGAGCCGGCGCGGCCCGACCCGCCGCGCTTCCTGCGGGCACTGGGGGTCAAGGTCCGCATCGTCCGCGACGAGCTGATCGCCGCCGAGCTCTACGGCAAGCTCGATTTCGAAACGACGCTGGAAACCTATCTGCGCGAGGGAACGCCCAAGCCGGAGTTGCGAAGGCTCGACCAGAACCCGGGAGACGGGCTGACGGACCTGCGCATCATCTGGCAGGAGGATCCGAGCACGAAGACCCGGAGTTCGATCGCCAGCATCGGCGCCGACCCGGCGGACCGCGATGGCCTCTGGATGACCGGTACGCTGCCGGGGGAAGCGCTGATCGCCGGCGATGGCGGGCGCAACGCGCTGGGCGCGATGACGATGTTCACGCCCGTTCTCGCCACCGGGGCGCGACCGCTGCCGGATGGCGCGGTCGAGGACCTGGTGCTCTCGGGCGCAACGGCGGCGCTCAATGCGCTGGCGGCGCTTTCGGGAACCGGCGCCAACGACGTGCTTAATTTCGAGCGCGTCGTGCTCTACGGCGTCGAACTGGCCACACGCAATCGCGATGGCAGGCTGGAGTCGAGCCTGCTTTTCGATGTCGAGACGGCGATGTCGATCGACCTCAAGCTCGGCGGGTTCCGGCTGTTGCGCGTGCCGCGGACCAACCCGATCACGGCGCGCTACAAGGCTTTGGGCGTGCGGTTGAGCACCGCCAAGAACGAGCAGCCCTTCAGCTTCCGCCCCGTATTCGATTCCTCGCGCGGCTATACGATCGATATCGGCAGGCCCGGCGCCATCGAACTGGCCGAGCCGCTCGGCAAGATCATGAAGGTGCTCGGTGCACGCGTGGCCCGCACCAATCCGCTCAGCTTCGAGATCGATGTCGGCCTCGCCATCGATCTCGGCGTGGTGTCGATCGATCGCGTCGCGGTGCGGCTGAGGCTCGATCCCTGGGCGGACCCGGAGATCACCGCGTTCGGCGTTGGGGTCGATATCCCCGGCGCCTTCAAGGGGAGCGGCTTCCTCTCGCTGGGGCACACGACCGATGGCCACTCGACCATGTCCGGCGCGCTCGACCTCACTCTGGTCCCCCTGCGCCTGCGCATCGCGGCCAAGATCAAGATCGAGCAGTTCACGGCCGATGACGGCGAGACCAAGACCGGCGTACTGACGACGATCGAGGTCAACTTCCCGGTCGGCATTCCGCTGGGCAATTCCGGGTTGGGGATTTTCGGTTTCCTCGGGCTGCTTGGGGTCAACTTCACCCGCACGGAGGATCAGTTCGCCGGCGACCCGACCCCCGCCCTTGCCTGGCTGCGCGCCACGGGCGGCGACCCGACCAATATCGATTTCTGGCGCGCGGCGGACAAGCACTGGGCCTTTGGCGTCGGCGCAGTGCTCGGCACCATGGAAGGCGGCTTCCTCTTCAACCTCAAGGGCATGCTGATCCTCGAACTGCCTGGGCCGCGCCTGCTGCTGATGATGAAGGCCAACATCCTCATCCCCAAGCTACCGGTGAAGGGAACGGCCGAGGCCATGCTGCTGGCGGTCATCGACCTCGATCTCGGACGCGGGTTGATGACCGTGGGCGTGGTGGCCGAGTTCAAGGTCTCCCCACTCCTTGAAGTGCGCATTCCGACCGAAGCGTTCTTCGACTTCACCGACATCCAGAACTGGCACGTCTTCCTCGGCCGCTACAGCGACCGCATCCAGGCCTCGGTATTCGAGGTGTTCGACGGCTCCGCCTACCTGATGGTGAGCGGCAAGCAATTGCCGGCGACCGAGATACCGACGGACCTCATCACTTCGGGCGCGCGGATACCGGACGGCTTTACCGTGGTGACCGGGCTCCATGCCTCGATCACCTGGGGCAGCCGATCGCTCCGGCTCTATGCGCGCGTCTCGGCCGGGGCGGATGCGCTGCTGGGTTTCGATCCGTTCTACCTGGCGGGCAGCATCTACCTGCGCGGAGAACTCCGGCTCTTCGTGGTCAGCATCGAGGCCTATGCCAAGCTCAAGGCCTTTGTCGGCAAGATCGACAACGATGCCGATCCCTCGACGCCGGACGTCAACATCGCCCGCATCGAGGGCGAAATCTGCGGCAAGGTAGAGCTGCTGTTCTTCGATGTCGAAGGCTGCGTCGAGTTCACGCTGGGCGAGCAACCCGGCGACGGGCCGCCACCGAGCCTGATGCGGGGCGTGAGCCTGGTCAACCGCACGGCGGCGCGCGTCGTGGGGACCGTGGACACCATGCCGGTCGACGGCATCATCGCGGAAGCCTCCAGCTCGCCCGATACGGCCCCGGTCGTCCCGATCGACGCCATTCCGGTGCTGCTCATGAGCGCCACCCCGACCGTTGCGGCGGGCCAGACGCTGTTCTTCGGCAAGATCGACCAGGGCCCGATGGGCACGCCCATGGACGGGTTCGTGTCGCGCAGCGACAAGCGCTACAAATACGAGCTGAGCTCGGTGGAACTGGTCGGACCACTGACAGAGGGCGATACGCCGGCCGTCTGGTGGAAACGCGTGCCGAACGGCACGACGCCGCTGACGGCCGAACTGGCGCTGCTCTCGGTGGTGCCGGAGGCCGCGCCGGTCGCTATCGAGCGCAACGAGCTGCTGGACACGCGCGTCGAACAGATGTGGGGCACAATCTGCGACGAGGCGGCGCCTCCTGTTCCCGTGCTCTGGACGTTCGAGAATACGCCCAACGGCATTTCCCCACCGGGCTGGGTGCTGCGCGGCGAGGCGTGGCCCGACCCCTCCGGCACCTATCGCAGCGGACCGGCCGACCTGCTGCTCGACGTCAACGAGGCCTGGCGCTGCGGAATTCCGGCGATCGACGCCATGCGCGGCGTCATTCCGGCCGAGGTGCAGGGGCGCGGCGTGGCCTGCGACCACCAGAATGGGGATGACATTGTCGTCGTGGGAACGCGCCGCCCGAGCGGTAATGCCGTGATCACCGGACACAACCGCACGGCCGCGCCGGCATCGGGCGTGCTCAGCTTCGTCGAGCTGATGAGCCGGTTGAATTCCGGCCAGCCGGTCACACGCGGCGAATTGCTGGGCGCGGTCTTCGATCCCGGGATGGCACGGGAAGCCTACCCCGCGGACGTGCGCCTCTGCACCTCCAAGGCGCTGGCGGCCCCGATGCTCGATACCGGCGAGGTGATCGCGCTCGGCAACGAGAAGGACAAGGACCAGGTCTACGCGGCCTGGGAGAAGCTGGGCTTCAAGCCGGACGAACTGCACAACGCCATCGTGCTGACACCCGGCCCCTTCGAATATGGCCGCCTGCTGCTCTTCGTGAACTACGAGGCGATCAAGACCAACGGGCTCGTCATCCGCAGCATCATGCCGGATGGCGAAATCTACGACGAGCGTCGGCCGGTCGAGTCCGAGGCGATGCCGGACACCTGGACCAAGACGACGAGCCCCTGGTTCCGCGAAGTCGACCACGCCCTGCGCTTCCAGGAACAGCTCGGGCGCGAGGAATATGTCGGCATCGTCGTCGACATCAAGGGCGCGCAGAAGGCGGACCGGATCATCATCGGCATCGATCCGCGCACGCGCCTGCGCAGCTATGTCCGCCCGTTCTATCTGGCTGTGGTTGAAGCGCAGCGGGCGAGCGAGTTCGAGCGGCAGAGTTATGACGACACGACCCTCGACAAGCAGCGCTCGGTGGTGACCACGATGGTCGGCGCCGACAGCGCCGCCCGCGCACTGCTGCTGCCCGATACGCTCTACGAGATCAAGGTCACCGGCTCGATCTACAAGGAGGGCACGACCGACCCGATCCAGCCGATCACCGAAAGCTATTTCTTCCGCACCGTACCGGGCAGCGAAGCGCCCGCGCGGCTCGACCCCTATATGCTCTGCACCCTGCCCCATGAGGGCGAAAAGCACGTCTTCGGCGGCGGGCCGATCAAGATCGCGTTCTCGCACAACAATGTGCAGAAGCTCTATGCCACCTATGGCAAGCGGCTGCAGGTGCGATTCAAGGCGTCGTCCTACCGGCAGCCGGAGGTTCCGCAGGGCGTGGGGCATCCCTTCCTGTTGACGCCGCAGGCTTTGCAGACTGTGGCAGGATCGGTGCTGACGCCGTTCGACGCCACCTTCAACGCGCTCGCCAACCAGACCGGCTCTCCCTTCATCGGCGGCTGGCCGCTGGGCGGAAGACTGCTGGAGGCCGGGCGGCCACTCGGCAGGATCAAGCGCAAGCGCCGACTGCCCTGCGTGCCCTCGGACGGCTATCGCTACGAGCACCAGATCGCCGAGATCCCGATCCCGCTCGATCCCTATACCGACTACCTGATGGATGTGGAGCTGGTCGATATCGACGCCCCGCCCGATGCGCGTGGCCCCTTCGTACTGCGCCGCTCCTTCAGCACCGGACGATACAAGGACGTGGCCGACCTGGCGGGCGACCTGCTCGGCACGCGTCCCGAACAACGCTTCGCCAAGCCCGGACGCATCGCCGCGCTCGTCGCCGGTTTCGCGGGACGGCAGCCGCAGGGCGGCGAGTTCGAGGATGCGCTGGCCACGGCCGAACTGCAACGACGCAAACCGGGCGACGCGACACGCTGCACGATCTTCTGGGAAGCGACGGCAGGCGGCGGACCGGCCGTGCCTTCGGGCATCATGATCGAGGCGCCCGAGCCGCTCTATCGCGACTGGCTGCTGCCGGTTGAAGTCACCGACCCCGAGCCTGACCCGATCACCCGCGTCGAACTGCGCCCGCGCCGCTGGCTGGAAATCGTCAAGTCGCAGGGCTCGGAAGCCTTTGTCGGGGACATCGTTGCCGACCAGGACGGCCGCCGCGTCATCGCCGCCCTGCTGCCGGCCGCACGCGACCAACTCGTCGGGCTGTCGCTGCGGCGGATCGCGCTCACCGAATCCTACCTCGATGGAGCGGCGGCGACGGACGCCTATCACAGCATCTTCAGCGTGGCGCTCGACCACGCACCCTGGGAGGAGGATTGATGGTCCAGCGCATCGTCAATCCCAAGCTCTTCGCGGTCGAGGCGGCCCTCATCGACTGGACGCGCGTCGTGCGCCGATCGGGCCTCGATGGGTTCACCGACGCGGACTATGAGGCGTTGCGCCGGTCGCGTCCGCGCGTCCATCTGCGCTGGGCGGTCAGCGGCAAGGCGGGCTTTCCGACCGGTCCCTTTACCGTCTGGCGCCGCAAGGCCGGTGACGGCGAGCAGCGGCCGGAGCCGATGGACTACCTGCTCGACCGCTACCTCTACGGCAACCTTCTCATCCTCAAATGGTACGGGCCGCCCATGGCGGTGCTGCGGATCAAGGGCGAGATGACCTCGGAGGGGGTGATCTATGCCTTCAGCGGCGTGCCATCCCCGCAGAATGTGGTGGCAACGGTCTCGCTGCAACCAGGCACATTCACCGCCGAATTGCGCGGGCCGCTGCTGACCACGGCAATGATCTATGGCTCGGTCGACATCAGCGAAGTCGCCGGCATTCCGGCCGAGCAATATGGCGAGCCCAATGAATGGACCGAACAGGAGGTCGTGGGCCTCCCCATCGATGATTTCGGCGTGTGGTCGACCATCGGCAGCCATACCGACAAGCAGGGGCTGATGGCCGATCTCGGGGATCCCATACCAGCCGCCCTGGCGCGGCTCGACCGGGGCGCGCCGCCGATCGGCTGGCCGCATTACGCCAATGGCATGGCGGTGCCGGCCTGGGAGCGGCCTGATCCGGGTCTCCTGATCGAGGAAGCCCAGCGCGAATTGCTGTCCCGGCTCGCCGACATATTGCGGCTGCCGCCCGAGCAACAGGCGGGGACGCGCATCGAGGTGACGGTGCCCAGGCCCGTCAACAGCGCGGGCCAGCGCATGTCGGGACCGGACAGCACCGGCCTTGTCTCGCCCTTCGCGCTGGCGATGAGCGCAGCTTCGATCGATCCGTTCTTCTCGCTGGCGCTTGGCATGGGCACGGCGCTCGATGCCAGCGAGGACCAGCTCTACCACAAGCAGATCTACGACTACATGATCACCGCGCCCTATGCGCAGGGGCTGGACGGCAATTCCGAGCCCATCGAGCTGGCAGCGCTGGCACTCGACCCGCAACCGCCGCCCATGCCGCCGGTACCGGCCGCGCTCGATACCGATATTGCCGGCATGCAGCGCCCCTATGCGACCGACGAGGCCTGGCGCGCCTCGGTGATCGCGAGCTGGTCGCGCCTGCCGGCGACCGGCCTCTTCCGCGTCGCAAGCTTTGCCGCCGCGCGCCTGCCGCAGGCGCCGGCGGGACAACCGCTCCTGCTGCTCGAACGGCGCGACAGCGGCGGGCATCGCCCCATCGGCGGCGACGCGCCGCCGCAGGACGACCAGCAGGCGGCCGAATGGGCGCATGCCTCGGACGGCGACCTGCCGATCCCGCCCAATCCGGGGACCGCGCAGACAACCTATGCCGTTTCGACACAGAACATTTTCGGTATGTGGAGCCCGTGGTCGACGGCCGAACGGGTCGATACGCAGCCCGGGCTCGATCATGTCGGCGTGCTGGCCGCGACATTCCGGGCGACTGCACCGCCTTCGGGGAAAATCTGTCCGGGCGTGCTGGAGATCGACCTGTCCTGGGACTGGCGGGTGCGATCGGTATCGAGCTTCACGCTTGTCGGCCGTCTCTTCGCCGCGCCGCTACGCAACTCGCCTGCGCCCGATACGTCGGTGCCCGGCGGGCTGGCACGCAATCTCGGGGGAGGCGGCGCGGCCATAAGCGTCTCGTTCAACGGCAATGCCGCGAACATCTCGGAGGGGCAAATCCGACCGATGAAGGCCGATGGCTCGGAATTCCTGTCCGGTCCCGACACGGCACAGGCCGTGCGGCGTTACCGCCTCACCATTCCGGGCTTCTCGGTCGATTTCGGCGCCACGCCCCATGCCGGTCTCGCCCTCTGGATCAGGGCGCGGGAGCGGGTAGCGCCGCATCGCAACGGACCGTGGCAGACCAGCCCCATCCTGACCTATGCCTCAGACCCAGTGCCGCCGCCGATCGAGCGCGTCGTCGTTCCGCTCTCGAGCCTCCCCGATGCCGCCGGCTTCTGCCACCATCGCGTGGCGTGGAAGCCGGCCCAGGGCGCCATCGGCTACAATCTCTATGCCTCGGACGAAAGCGCCATTCTCGATGAGAACGGTATGGCCGAGCTTGGGCCCAGCGCCACGCTCGAACGGCGCATGATCCGGCTGCGGGACGCATTCATCGCCAACCCGTCCCGCCGGACCTTCACGAAGGTCAACGACCGGATCGTCGAGGGCACCAGCCTCGACGTCAAGCTGCCGCGCGGGTCGACGGCCATCCACCTCCACGTCGCCCTGCCGATCAGTGCGGGCGGGGTTGAGGGCGTCTGGCCCGTCCACGATACGATGTTCGAGGACAATACGGTCGATTGCGTCGCCGCGCCCCGCTTGCTGACGCCGACCGCGCCCACGCTCGAAGTGCGCCGCGTGCTTGATACGACGGCCGTGCCTCAGCGTGAGCGGATCAGGGTCGAGCTGCGATCCAATCCCGGTCCGCGCGTCCAGCGCTACGAGCTGTTCCGGACGCGGGTCGAGGAGGCCACGCACGACGTCGACACGATGGGGCCGCCTGTCGCCGTCATCGACGGCGCGACGGCGAGCTTCCAGCACGAAACGGTCTATGACGAGCATTTCGAGGTCGAGCATCTCGTCAGCGCCAACGGACATGACGATCCTGAAGGATCGTGGAAGCGCGTCTGGTACCGGGCGGTGGCCTGGTCTCACCCCGACCTTTATCGCGGAGGGTTGGTCGATCGGTCGCCGGGCTCGCACCTGGTGTCGGCGGTGCTGCCACCGAACGGGCCGCCCGACCTTTCCGCAATCACCGCGACCTGGCCGGGTGGCGACCCGAACGCCATCCGCCTCAGCTGGACCAGCACCGCGCCAATCGCGCCGACACCGCTGGGGCCGCATCGGCTGGTTGTCTCGGCGCAGAAGCGCAATGCTCCGGGCGAGAAGGCGCTTCTGGCCTTTGCCAGCACGCTGGACAAGGTTGCCTACGGCTCCGATCCGGATGTGTGGCGCACAGACGAGGGCGGGACGGCTTCCTACCACGCCACCGTCAGGCGGGCTGCACTCGCCGATGCGCTGGCCGTCACGATACGGCTGACCGATCCGCTCGGGCGGCTGACCGAACGCTTCCTCGACATCGAGGGCGGATCGGCCCTCGTGCGCCCGGATATCTTCGATGTTCAGCCGGCGCGGCCACCGATCGTCGGACTGACCTTCCGCACCTCGGCGCCGCTGACGCCGCCACCGCAGGGCGCCTATCGCCTCGCGATCAGCGCCACGTTCCAGAGCAGCATCCTGAGGCCCCTCTCGACGCGCACCTATTCGTCGGACCTCCATAGCATCCCGACGCAATTGCCCATCAATCCGCGCAATCCGATCGAGGTCGCGCGCATCGCCGGCAGCAAGCCGCTGCAATTCGCGGTGCGACTGCAGGGCACGGTGCGCAGCCTGCAAATGCGGATCATCGCGCCCGATGGGCGCTACGCCGAATATACCGGAGGAGCCGTCCGATGATCGTGCTCGATAGCCTCACCACGCCCAATGCCCAGCGCCTGTTACGCAATGGCGGCCTGATGACCCTGGGGCTGACCAACCTGCTGCTGTGCGAGCGCTGGGCGGACGCCACCCCTGCCGCGGGGGACTACAACGCCAATGCCCTGACGCTCAACATCACCGGCTCGATCCGGGCGCCGTTCCTCGGCATTCTCGAATTCGTCGACGACGCATCCGAATTTGCCGATGTCGGCGGCCGACCGCTGACCGGCGCGGCAGGCGTGTATCGCTTCCACCCGCAGGCCTTTGCCCGGCTGCAGCAGATCATGAGCTGGCGCTATGCCTCGCCCGAACCGCGCCCGGTCAAGCCGGCCGGTATCCAGCTACCGGCCTCGCTTCCCGTACAGCCGCGCCCGGTGCAGGTGCGTCCCGTGCCGGTCACCATGGTCATCCGCGGCGCGGCGAACGACCAGTCACCCGAATTCTACGAATGCGACACGCAGATGCCGGTGACCGGCACCATTTCGTTTCACGACTCGCGCGGTCTCATCATCGACCCGCTGGCCGTCGCCTCGATCTTTGCCGATCTGCTGCTGGCGCTGCCGGCCCTGGCCGATTCCCGCTTCCGCGCCCCACCCAATGGCCCGGGCGGCGTCGCAAGCATTGCCGCGCTGGCCGGTGCGCAGACGAGCAACCTCGTGCATTTCGTCGACCCACACGGCTGGGCCTTCATACCCGGCCCGTCGGGCGGCACGCTCAGCCTCATAGATGGCGCGGGCGTTCAGGGCGCGATCATCAATACGCCGCTCCTCACGCTCCCGGCGGGCAACCAGATCGGCGGCTCGGGGCCGAGCCCCCTGCTCTGGGGTTGGGGCGAGGATGGCTGGTTGCGCCGTGTGCCCATCGCACCTCCGCCGCTGCCTCAACCCAATCCCGCCATCAACCTGCCGCGCCAGTTCTTCCGGCTGATAGTGGTGGACACCGACTGGCATATCCTCGGCAATCGCACGACCGCCAACTTCCGCAACGTTCCGCGCGATGACGGCACGATGCCGGCGAGCCTCATGCCGCTGGTGCGCGATAATGTGGAGCTGACTTATCTCGCCGACGGTATCGACGTGATCACCACCGCCGAGCAGGTCATCAACCAGCCATCGGCGCCGGGCGATACGCCGATGATCTTTGCAGTCTCGCCCGTGATCGATACGGCTGTGCCGGTCCCCCTGCCCGGCGCCGCGGGTCGCTGGCCGCAATGGCCGGCCTTTGCCGGCCCCATGCTGGACTTTCCCGCGCCGACGCCCAATTTCGCGCAAGGAGTTACGGCGGCGCTCAGCGGCACGCGCGACGTTGTTGTCACCTTGCCCGCGAACGCCGTGCCCGACGGCGCGCATGTGCGCATCTATCCGCGCACCTTCGTCGAGATCGCCACCATCGGTAGTGCCCCGTCGTTCCTCCGCGGCAATGGCGGCGCCTCGATCGCCGCAGCCGGGCAGCCGACGCAGGTTTTCCTGCCCAATCCCATGGCGCTGGCGACCAACCAGCCCATGCCGAACGCGGCCAATCTTGTCATCGACATCGTGGTTCAACCGCGCGTTGGACGCCGGCGTCTGCGGGCAGCAATACCCGTCACGGTCGCCACGACACCACCGCCGCCCGCACCCGACGTCTTCGCCCCGCCACTCGATCTCATGGCGGCGATGCTGACCGGAGCATCCTGGATCGTCTCGGTGGCACCGGTGCCGCTTTTCGGCGTGCCACGCACGGTGGCGCCGCCGGCGGGCACACCAAACTCGGCGATCGACCTCGTCCGTGCCCTCGCCTCCGAGACCGTTCCACGGCAGGGGCCGCGCCTGCCGATGATGGCGCGGTTCGAAACCGTGCTCGCCCGCGGCGGCAACGACCCGGCTATCGGCAATGGCGCCCTGCGCTGGTCGGCGGCGGTCAGCGGCGCACGATGGTCACGCGATACGCTCTGCGACCGGGCGACGGACGGCAATCCGGGCTTTCCCGCAGGCAGCGATACCCATGCCGGAGGTGTCCGTGTCGGCGGGGTGCTGGCATATGATGCGGCGCGTCACGCGAGCAAGCGGGTACAGCCCATCATCCCTCTGCCGGGCACGGTCGGGAGCCCGAGCTGGATGCTGCTCCTCGCCAGCCCCAACATGACGCCGCCACAGACGCCGCTGACCGACGTCTTCACCGGCGTGGGTGCGTGCCTGCAAACCGTGGCAGCAGTCTGCGAAACGCCGGAACTGAGCCTGCCGCAGATCGACCTCTCCCCCACGACCGTCACCGCTGACGACGTGGCCGATTCCATCGTCGACGCCTTCGGGCTGCCGGTTGCCATTACTATTCCACCTAGTGCCGTCGATCGGGTGGTGGACGAAGTGCGGCGGGAATTCTTCGTGTCGCGAAGCGGCGTACGGGACACGCTCTGGTCCCTCAGCCGCGTACTGCGCGAGGCTCGCGAGCTGGTCTATATCGAAAGCCCGCAATTCGCCCGCACTGCCGTGACGACCGGAGCGCCCAATCCACTCGACCTCGTCGAGGCGCTGCGTTCGGCCCTGCAGGCCAATCCGGCGCTGCGCGTCATCATCTGCACGCCGAAACTGACCGATATCGACCCGGCCTTCGGCGGCTTCGCCCGCCAGCATTTTGCCGCCCGCGTCGAGGCGGTGAACGCGCTCAGCCTCATCGACGCGCCCAACAACGAGACCGACGCCCAGAAGACGGCGCGCGAGGCGCGGCAGGATGCCATCCGACAGCGTATCGTCGCCTTCCACCCGGTCGGCTTTCCCGGCCGCGACGCGGCGATCCGCACGACCTCGATCATCGTGGATGACGTCTATGCGCTGGTCGGGGCCAGCCATTTCCGCCGCCGTGGCATGACCTTCGACGGCGCGCTCAGCGTCGCTTCCTTCGATGCCGTTTTCCGCGACGGCTACTCGACCGACGTGCAGCAATATCGCCGGAGGCTGATGGCCGCCAAACTCGCGGTCCCCCTGCCGGCTGCGCGCGTCCCCGGCTCGCCCGACTGGCTGCGCCTGATGCGCCCGCGCGCGGCATTCACCCTGGTTTCGGATATACTGGCGCAGGGCGGCCTCGGCCGCATCCTTCCGCTTTGGGCGGGCCCCGACGACAACTCGGTTCTCGCCGCAACGGTCGACATGGCCGACCCGGACGGATCGAACGGCAGCAATTTCGTCCAGATGTTCGCCTCGCTCCTCGCGGAAAGCCCAGAGGGCTGATGACACTTTTTTCGTCCCGGCAACTTAAAACCGGGCGCAGCATGTCCTACATGCGTGCGTGAAACATCAGTTCCAGCAAGGGTCAAACAATGTTCGCTTCCCGGGGCTTCCGGCTCGCCAGTCTGCTTGCATCGCTCGTCCTGGTCTTTTCCATGGCCACGGTCGATCAGGCCGAGGCCCGCAGGGGCGGTAGCTTCGGCAGTCGCGGCACGCGCACGTTCCAGGCGCCGGCACCAACCAATACCGCGCCCATGACCACGCCGCCCGTTCAGCGCTCGATGACGCAGCAGAACAATGCCGCGACGCCAGCCGCCAATGCGGCCCAGCCGCGCGGCGGCTTCGGCAGCGGGTTCGGCGGCGCCATGTTGCGCGGCCTCATGTTCGGCGGCCTGCTTGGCCTGCTCTTCGGCGCCGGTTTCGGTGGCTTTGGCGGCATGCTGGCCCTCCTCGCGCAGGTGGCGATCATCGGTGGCCTCATCTACCTGGCCATGCGCTTCTTCCGCCCGAGCCCGGCGGGTGGCCGTCGCGCTACGGCGGGCGGCCCGAGCGTCAATGCCTATGAGGCGCCCTATCGGGATAACGGCCCGGCGGCCGGCCAGCGCTATGGCGCCGGTTCGAGCGCGACTTCGAGCCGCAAGCCCGGCAATCCCGATGAGATCGGCGTCTCGCAGGCGGACCTCGAGACGTTCGAATCGATGCTGGCCCGCGTCCAGGCCGCCTTCACGCAGGAAAATTATGCGGCTCTGCGCGCACTGACGACGCCCGAAATGATGTCCTATCTCTCCGAGGAGCTGGGTAACAATGCCACGGCTGGCGTCAAGAACGAGGTGGCCGACGTCAAGCTGCTGCAGGGCGACCTGTCGGAAGCCTGGCGCGAAGGCAATGTCGAATATGCCACCGCCGCCATGCGCTATTCATCGGTGGACGTTACCCGCGAACGCGCCAGCGGCCGGGTGGTCGATGGCGACCCGGACCGCGCCACGGAGGCCACCGAATTGTGGACCTTCACCCGCCCGCGCGGCGGCGACTGGAAACTCTCGGCCATCCAGGAAGCCTGAGTTCGACGGATCTAGCGGAGGGCGCCATCGGCGCCCTCTTGCGTTAAAGGGTCGCAATCCCCTTTTCCTCTCGCTGCCGTGATCGGCGCGCGCTCCGAATAAACTGGCCGTTAATGTAAATCCGCTGAATATGCAGGCGTGAGAATGACTTCACGTCGACGTGCGGGGGCGGTCGGAAACTTAATTGACCAGTAATATTGATTGCTGCGTTCTTAATTACGTCTTCTACCCAACGCTCCCCCAACGCCCCAGTGCTTCATGACTCGCTGCGTCGGATAAGTTGTAACCGGGCTGGCCCGGCTGAGTGTGAGTACCGAGTAGAATGCGTCTCATCGTTGGTATCATTATCGTCATCGCCTCCGTCATCGGCGGCTACGCGGCGATGGGCGGGCACCTGGAAGTGCTCATTCAGCCTTTCGAGGCGCTGATCATTCTCGGCGCCGCCTTCGGCGCCTTCGTCATCGGCAATACCGGGCCGGTGCTCAAGCAGTGCAGCGGCATCTTCAAATCGCTCATCCGCGGCCCGCGCTACAACAAGGCCGCCTATGTCGAGTTGCTGGGCCTGCAGTTCACGCTCTTCAAGCTCGTCCAGTCCAAGGGCATGCTGGCGCTCGAGCCGCATATCGAGAACCCCAAGGACTCCTCGCTCTTCGCCCAGTTCCCCACCTTCGCCTCCAATCACCACGCGGTCGAGTTCATGTGCGACTACCTGCGCATGGTGACTCTGGGCACCAATAACGTGCATGAGATGGACGCGCTCATGGACGAGGAACTGGAAACCCACCACCAGGAAAACCACCGGGTGGTCAACGCCATCCAGGCCCTCGCCGACGGCACCCCGGCCCTCGGCATCGTGGCCGCCGTGCTCGGCGTGATCAAGACCATGGGCTCGATCAGCGAGCCGCCCGAAGTGCTCGGCCACATGATCGGCGGCGCGCTCGTGGGTACATTCCTGGGCGTCTTCGTCGCCTATGCCTTTTTCGGCCCGATGGCGCAGGCGCTGCGCAACATCTACGAGGCCGAGGCCAAGTACTTCCTCTCGATGAAGGTGGGCCTGCTCGCACACATCTCGGGCAATCCGCCGGTCATGGCCATCGAATTCGCCCGCAAGATGCTGATGTCGGAAGACCGCCCGTCGTTCACCGAGATCGACGAAGCGACCGCCAACCTGCAGATCGCGGCCTGAGCGAGCGATACCTGAACCATGGCCAGCCTCGAACAACCCATCATTATCAAGCGCGTCAAGAAGGGTGCGCATGCCCATCACGGTGGCGCCTGGAAGATCGCCTATGCCGACTTCGTGACGGCCATGATGGCCTTCTTCCTCCTGCTCTGGCTGATCAGCATGACCACGCCCGAGCAGAAAAAGGGGCTTTCCGACTATTTCGCGCCCAACAAGGTGAGCCAGAGCACGAGCGGCGCCGGCGGCTTCCTCGGCGGCCGCGCGCTCGATGAAGTCGGCGCCAAGATGGCCGGCCGCTCGCCCTCCCAGCAGGACGTGATCGCCACCCCGCCTCCGAGCACGAAGCCCGGCGAGGATATCGCCGCTATTTCCGGCATCGATGGGCAGAAGGGCAAGACCAACGACACCCGCAGCTCGCAGACCGAGATGCAGGCCAAGGACGACCTGGCGTTCAAGAGCGCCGCGGCCAGCATCCGCCAGGCCTGGCAGGCCATGCCCGACATCACCAAGATCCAGGACAACCTGCTGCTTGAGGAAACGCCGGAAGGCCTCAACATCCTGATCGTCGACCAGGAAGGCCGGCCGATGTTCCCGGAAGGCTCGAAGTATCCGTTCGAGTTGACCCGCAAGGCCATCGCTGCCATCGCCCCGGTGCTCCAGCAGCAATCGAACCAGATCACGATTTCGGGCCACACGGCGGCGGGCGGTTCGTTCCCGAACCAGAATTACGGCCCCTGGCAGCTCACCAGCGACCGCGCCAATGTCGTGCGCGAAATCCTCGCCGAGTTCGGGCTTTCAGACGACCACGTGAATACGGTGGCCGGGCGCGCCATGGCCGAGCCGCTCTTCCCGAACGACCCGTACCTCGCAGCCAACGAGCGCATCAAGATCACGCTGCTCCATGAGCCGCCGCCGGTTCCGGCGGACATGACGCCCTAGCCGCTCCGACAACTCAGATAACAAACGCCGCCGCGAGACCTTCGCGGCGGCGTTTGAGTCTGAGAGGTCCCCCGGATCAGTAGGGGTGGCGATCCTGCTTGTTCATCCAGGCCTCGTAGGCCTTGAGGCCGGTATCGCGCTCGAAGCCTTCGGTCACCGCGATGCGGCGCTCGGTCCAGGGCTTGGCGAAATCCTCATACTGGAACGCGTCGTCGAAACCGATGGCGCTGGTATCCTTGAGGCTGGCCGCGAAATAGAGGTGGTCGATACGTGACCAGTAGATCGCGCTCATGCACATGGGGCACGGGGCGCCGTTGATATAGATCTCGCAGCCCTTAAGCATCCGGGCGCGCTCGGGCACCGGATCGGGCGAGCCTTCTTCGCGCGGGATCATCTCGAGGATCGTACCGGCGCCGTAATCGCTGCCGAGCAGGGCCTTGGGATTGAGGCGCGTCGACGCATCGATGATCGCCGTGATCTCGGCATGGAATACGGGAATGCCGGTCAGCAGCACGCGGTTCTGGCCACGCCCGATGATCTCGCCGTCCCTGACGATGACGGCGCCGAACGGGCCGCCCCAGCCCTTCTCGACCGATTCAATGGCGAGGCGGGTCGCCTCTTCCATGAACTTCTTCTTGTCCTCGGACGGAGCCGCGACGGCTGAAATGCTGGAGAAGCCCACGGTCGCCGCGGCGCCGGCGGCAACCGCGCTGGCCATGAACATCCGGCGGCCCGGATCGAGCAATTCGTCGCGATGCGTATGATCGCATTCCGCCCCATGAGGCGTGTTGCAGGTGCAGCCGTTCATCAAAACCCCCATCTGATACCGGGCACGAACACGCGCCGGGCTGAGGGAAACGCTACTTTTCAAGTTGGAATAGAGATTTAACGGCCGCCTGCTGGCGCCGACGGCGAATGAAGGCATGCGGACTTTCTCGGGGCAGAGTTAAGGATCTGCCTCCGACGCGCTTTCAGATTTCATGATCCCGACTCGTCTTGACCGCAGTTTTGTTCTTGTTATGTTCTAGTCCTCAACCTGAGGAACGCGCGAGCAGATGGAGAACGAGGCGACTATTCTCCATGCCGACCTCGACGCCTTCTACGCGTCGGTCGAGCAATTGCTGAACCCGGAACTGCGCGGCAAACCCATAGCCGTGGGCGGCGGGGTGGTGCTGGCGGCCTCCTACGAGGCCAAGGCCTTCGGCGTGCATGGCGGCATGCCCGGGCGCAAGGCGCGTGAGCTTTGCCCGCAACTGCTCTTCGTGGGCGGACACTTCGAGGACTACCAACGGCTCGGCGACGCGGCGATCCGCGTGCTCGGGGACTATACGCCGCTGGTCGAGCGTATCTCGATCGACGAGGCCTTTGCCGACGTTGCCGGTACCGCGCATCTTTTCGGGCCGCCGGTGGACGTGGCGCGGCTGGTGCGCAAGCGGGTGCGCGAGGAACTGGGGCTGCCGATATCGGTGGGCGTGGCGCGGACCAAGCATCTGGCCAAGATCGCCTCGCAGGTGGCCAAGCCGGATGGCCTGGTGGTGGTCGACCCGGCGGGCGAAATCGCGTTCCTTCATGACCTGCCGGTGGAGCTCATGTGGGGCGTCGGGCCGGTGACGCGGCAGAAACTCGCCGATGCCGGCATTCGCACCATCGGACAGATGGCAGAGCTGCCCGGCAAGTCGCTGGAACGGCTGGTCGGGCATGCGGCGGGGGAGAAGCTTTCGGCACTGGCCTGGAACCAGGACCCGCGCGTGATCGAGACGCATCGGCGCGCACGTTCGGCGGGCGCGCAATCGGCGCTCGGGCGACGCCCCTTCGCCGAGCATATCTACCGCCCTGCCTTGCGACACCTCGCCGACCGCATCGGCTCGCGGCTGCGCGCCAAGGCGCTGGCCGGGTGGACCGTGACGGTGCGGGTGCGCTTTGCCGACATGCATGCCGTGACCCGCGCGGCCACGCTCGGCGCTCCGGTCGCGGCGACCGCAATACTGGCGGAGGTGGCCGAGACGCTGGTGCGGCAGGTGCGCCGTGACCATCCGGAAGAGCGAGCGATCTCGCTTCTCGCCATCTCGGTCTCGCATCTCGAAAAGCAGCCTCTGTTGCAGCTTGAACTGCCGCTGGGTCTTGGCGACGAACCGCTGCGGCCGGGCACCAGGATCGGTCGTGGCCGCTGGACGGCGGACCGAGCCATGGACGCGGTGCGCGACCGTTTCGGCTGGGAGGCGATCGGCTATGGCTCGGTGGTGCTCGAGGCTGGTCGCTCGGTGCCCGAGGCTTTCCGCGAACTGGCCGAGAAAGACCTCTAGACGTCACTAAGCGCTTACGCGCCCGCTCGATCGTTCCCCGGCGAAACGCAGCCCGCCGAGGGTGGCAAGGGCCAGCAGCACGACCAGCGCCCCGCCGAGGGACATCGCGACGGCAACGCCCCATTGCGCCGAAATCGCGCCGCCGAGCAGGGGCGCAGCCAGCATGACCGCGGTTATGACCGCCTCGCTGGTGGCCGAGGCGCGAGCCATCACGGCCTGCGGCACCCGCCGCTGCATGAGCACGCGGAACGGCACCATCATCATCGCCGTCGTGCCGCCCATCGCCGCGAGGATCAACAGGAATGGCGCCAGCCCCATGGGCAGGCCGAGCATGGCCCAGACCGAGACCGCCATGGTGGTAAGCCCCGAAACCACAGCAGCAAGGATCATCACCGGCATGGGTCGTTGGCCGGCGAGCCGCCCCGCCAGCAGGGCTCCGACCACGCCGCCTGCGCCCGACGAGGCAATGCTGAGCGCAAAACCTTCCTGCCCGAGCCCGAACAGCACTGCCACAAGAGCGAGCTGGCTGTCGTAGAGGAAGAAGGCGAAGAAGGCGCCGGCGGCGAAGAGCAGGGCCAGCAGCAGGAGCCTGTCACGGGTGAAGACGGCAAAACCCTCGATGACACCGCCGCCTTGCCCGTCCGTTGCCTGTGGGCGCGGGAGCGCGCTGCCGGCCAGCGGCAGGCAGGCGAGAGCGGCAAGGAGGGAGAGGATGGCGTTGGTGCCAATGACCCAGTTGAAGGGCATGACGGCAAGTAACAGGCCGCCCAGCCCGGGACCGACGACCTTGGCCGTCTGGTTGATGGCATGGTGGAGACCATTGACCGTACCCAGATCGGCATCGGACGTGACGCGCTGGATCATTGCCTGGCGGGCGGGTGCGAAGAGCGAGTCGACGGCCGAGCGCAGCAGCACGATGGCGAGCACGGCAACGACATCGGGCGCCACGAGGATAAGCGCGGTCGTTGCGGCACGCCCGAGATTGGCGAGGAACATCGCCCGGCCCGGCTCGCCCCTGTCGAGCCAGACGGCGAGCCACGGGCCGATCAGCGCATAGGGTGCCGCAAGACAGATGGCAAAACCGGCAAGGACCAGCGGGCCCTCTCCCCAGACGAAGACCAGCAGCGAGAGGATGGCGACGTAGTCGAGCCAATCGGCAAGATCGGCCGGCACCGAACAGGCGAGCAGCCAGCGCTGCCGTCGGTCACGCAGGAAAGCATACGCGTTCATCATGAAACGTCACCCGCTGGACTCTCGGCGAGCATCGATTGCACAATGATGGTGTGGGTTAAAATGAAACTTCGACGCTCCATACATGAGAGTTCCTCATGCATCCTGATCGTGGCTTGCCACCGTTGCCGACCTTGCGTGCCTTCTGCGCCATCGCCCATGCTGGCGGCTTCGGCCGCGCGGCCGAGCAATTGCACCTGACCCAGACCGCCGTCAGCCACCAGATGGCACAACTTGAGGATTGGCTTGGCGCCAGGCTCTTCGACCGCGGCCGCCATGGCGCACGGCTGACGCCACTAGGCGAACGCCTGCTGCCGCAAATGGAGCGGGCCCTGGACCTGCTCGATAGTGCGCTGTGGTCGGCTCGGACCGAGGCGGATGCGCAGTCGCTGACCCTGTCGGTGACACCCGAAGTCTTCAGCCAGTGGCTGAGTGCGCGCCTGCCGGATTTCTGCGCGCTTTACCCGGCGATCGAAGTGAAGCTTGTCGTGGGCTATCGCGTCCCCGATTTCGGGACGGACGGAGTGGATTTGGCCATCTGGCTCGGGATCTCGCACCGCGACCTCGTCAGCGAACCCTTCTGGCATGACGAGGAATTCGCGGTTTCTTCGCCGGACCTCGCCGCGCGGCTGCCCAAACGCGAGGCTTTGCGGGCTGCGCCACTGCTGCAATACCGGGGCGCGCGCCATACCGCGCTCGACTGGCAGCGCTGGTACGAGCAGAGCATCGTGCTACCCGACAACGCCGACCGCGCCGTGTTCGACAAGGAGATGGGCGCTGCGATCGCCAACGGGCCGATCTACGAGTCTTTTGCCGAAATGCTCGAAGCCTGCCGACGCGGGGAAGGCTTCGCCCTGGTGCGCAGTTCGCTGGTCCAGGACGATCTGCGCGCCGGCACGCTCGTTCGCTGCTTTGTCGAGAGCATGCCGGCGGCAGTCAACTACGCCCTGACCTATCGGCCGGGCATTATGGGCTCTGCCGCCGCGAAGTGTTTTCGCGACTGGCTGATGGCTAGCGCCAGAACGCCTTGAGCGTGGAAGGTGTGTGCATGTTGCCGTAGAGGTACTGCCAGAATTCGGCACGACGCTCGCGCGGCACCGTCTTCCAGACATCATGCACCGCCATGTCGCCGCACCAATAGGCATAGACGAACGGCGCCCGCAGGCCGTGGCGCAGGAAGCCGAGGCGCGAGGCCGTGGTCGCCACGTCCATGTAGCCGGCTTCGGCATTGGCGGCTGCGATCTCCTCGATCGACTTGCCCTCGACATGGTGCTGCCAGGCGGCATTGCAGCGCAGCGCGCCGCGCAGGCGCTGGAGAGCCACCGCCAGCTTATCCTCGGGCGTTTCCACCCAATCGATGAAGAAGAGGCCGTTATCGGCAATGCCTTCGAAAAGTGCGCTCGAGGCGGAGCTGGTCACCACCTGCGCGCCATCGAGCGGCATCGAGCCGTCGGCGACATAGCGCTGGCGCAGCGCCAGGTGCACGAGATGGCCCGGGAAGGCCTCATGGGTCGCCAGGTGCTTGAGGGCATAGATCGTATAGGGGTGATCGAGATTGAGCAGCAGCTTGCGGCCCGGATAATCGCAATAGGCCGAGAACGGCACGCCGCGCACTTCGTCGGGCTCGAGCCAATCATCGCCCATCTCGTACATGGTGGCGCTGACCTTGGCGCGAGCATCGGCGGTGAGCTTGCGCATCGTATCGAGCACCTGCTCGCGCGGCACGCGTACGTCGGCTTCCCAACGGCGAACATCGCTGCCGAGGTCCGAACCACCATAGCCGATCTCGGCGAGCTTCTCGGCGATTATGGCGCGGTAGCCATCGAGCGTCGCGTCATCCACTTTCTGCGTCGAAACGCGGATCTGGCGGCGCACACGATCGGCGAAGGAGATGTCCTTTTCGGCAAAGGTCGTGACCAGCGCCAGGAGCGAGTCGATCATTTCGCTGACATAGGCCTTGCGCAGTTCGCTCTCGGTCTCGGCCGGCACGCGGGCCAGGAGCGCTTCGAGGGCGCCGGTCGCTTCGGCATAGTCGCGCAGCGGGGTGGGTTCAACCTCGGCCACGGCGACCGGAATGAGCCCTTCCTTGTCGAGAAAACCATCGCTGCGCGGCGTCGAGCGGTAAAGCTGGTCGATGCCTGCGGTGAGGCGGGCGAGTTCGGTTCCGAGTTTCATGGGGGGACTCATAGACAGTTTGTAGACTTGGGGCGCCGTAAAGTGCGGCAGAAGCGGAAGGGGCGCAAGATGCGCACCTCACGCGCCTCTTGTCCAGCCCGGCTCGGCCTGCCACTCTCCCAGGTGGGGAGAACGACATGAACGAACACAAGCCGATCGTTGGCGGCGGGCCCAAGAAGGTGCTCTATACGCTGGCCACGGTCTCGCGGATCGGCATCGGCAAGGCCGCCAAGGCGCTGACAGCCAGGAACACCTGCAAGGCCTGCGCCTATGGCATGGGCGGCCAGATGGGCGGCATGACCAACGAGTTGGGCGAATTCCCCTCGGTCTGCAACAAATCGGTGCAGGCGCAATCGACCGATATCCAGCCGGCTATCCCCTACCAGATCTTCGAGCACCACCCGATCAGCGACCTGATGGAGCTTTCCGGGCGCGAGATGGAGCATCTGGGGCGTCTGGGCAACCCGATCTACAAATCCCGCAACAGCCAGCGCTTCCACGAAGTCACCTGGGATTTCGCGCTCGACCTGGCGGCCGCGCGCCTACGCGCGACCGACCCGCGCCGCTCGTTCTTCTATTCCTCGGGGCGATCCTCGAACGAGGCGGGCTTCATCTTCCAGCTTCTCGCCCGGGCCTACGGCACCAACAACGTCAACAACTGCTCGTATTACTGCCACCAGGCGACGAGCGAAGGCCTGGCGACGACGATCGGCAAGGGCACGGCGACGGTCGAACTGGCCGACCTCAAGGGCGCGGACCTGATCTTCGTGATTGGAGCCAATCCCTCATCCAACCATCCCCGCTTCATCCACATGCTCAAGAATTGCCGCGATCGAGGCGGCGAGGTGATCGTCATCAACCCGGCCAGGGAGCCAGGGCTGGTGAAGTTCGCCGTGCCCAAGAGCCCGGGCTCGATGCTGGCCGGCGGCACCGAGATCGCCTCGCTTTTCGTGCAGCCCCGGATCGGCAGCGATATCGCGCTCCTCAAGGGCATCGCCAAGGCGGTGATCGAGATGGCAGCCGAGGACGCGGTTTTTCTCTCGGCCCATACCAATGGGTTCGACGATTTCAGCGCAGATGTTGCAAGCCTCGGGTGGGACGGCATCGAGGCAGCCTGCGGCGTGCCCCGGCAGGAGATCGAAGAGATCGCGCGGCGCTATGCAGCCTCGCGCAATGCGGTCTTCGCCTGGGGCATGGGCATGACCCACCACCTCCACGGTACGGCCAATGTCGAGGCCATCGCCAACCTGGCGCTGCTGCGCGGCATGATCGGCCGCCCCTTTGCCGGCCTGCTGCCGCTGCGCGGGCATTCCAACGTGCAGGGCATCGGCACTATCGGCGTCAAGCCGGTGCTGGCACGCGAGGTGCTCACCAAGATGGAGCGGGCTTTCGGCGTCACCTTCCCCGCCGAGCGCGGCCTCGACACGATGGGCTGCATCCAGGCGGCCCATGACGGGGCGATCGACGCAGCCGTCATCATGGGCGGCAATCTCTACGGCGCGACGCCCGACACCGCCTTCGCCGAGGCGGCGCTGGCGCGGATCGGCTTCAAGCTCTTCCTCACCACCACGCTCAACCAGGGCCATGTGCATGGGCTGGGTGAAGGCGAGGTGCTGATCCTGCCGGTGACCGCACGCGACGAGGAATGGGAGCCGACCACGCAGGAATCCATGTTCAACTTCGTGCGCCTGTCGGATGGCGGCATCCGCCGGCTGGGTAATGTGCGGCCGGAAAGCACGATCCTGTGCGATCTGGCGACCATGATGCTTCCCACGAGCCCAGTTCCCTTCGCGGCATTCAAGCACCACGCGAAAATCCGCGAAGCCATTGCCAGCATCGTGCCGGGCATGGAGCAACTGGCGGACATCGACGTCGCCAAGCGCGAATTTCACATCGCCAACCGCCTCTTGCACGAGCCGCATTTCGGCATGCCGGACGGCAAGGCCCGCTTCGTCGTGACGCCCCTGCCCGCGCAGCCGACCGCGCCGCTGCAACTGGCGACGGTGCGCAGCGAAGGGCAGTTCAACACCATCATCTACGAGGAGCGCGACAGCTACCGCTATGGCGCGGGGCGCGACTCGCTTTTCCTTAATCGCGAGGACATGGCGGCCTTTGGCGTCTCGGAGGACCAGCGCGTGTGGGTGAGGTCCGAGACCGGGCGCATGGAGGCACGGGTCGTGCCGTTCGACCTGCCGCGTGGAAGCGCCCTGGCCTATTACCCGGAGGCCAATGTGCTGGTCGGAACCGCTATCGACGAACGCAGCCGCACGCCCGCCTTCAAGTCGGTGGGCATCACCATCGAGCCCATCGCCCACTGACGGGCAGTTGCGAACAAAACGAGAAACATGGCCTAATTCAGCCTCGTGCAATGTCAGCGGGTTGATTCGCCGTGCCGGCCAAAGCTTCCAGGATCAGGACCATCACGCCCTCCCAGGCGCGCCGCATCTGGCTGCATGCGCAGCGGCTGGACGAAGCCGCCCCGTTTGGTGAGGGCCCCGAGGCGACACGCCTTGCCGTCGAGCATCTGGGCTACGTGCAGATCGACACGATCAACGTCATCGAACGCTCGCACCACCACATCCTCTTCTCCCGCATCCCCGGCTATCGCCGTGGCGACCTGCGACAGGCGCAGAGCATGGACAAGAGCGTCTTCGAATACTGGACGCATGCCCTCTCCTACGTGCCCACGCGAGACCTGCGCTTCTTCCTGCCCGAGATGAAGCGGCACAAGACCGAGCCCAGCCGGTGGTATGCGGATGCCAACCCGAACGATCTCAAGCGCATGCTGCGCAACATCCGCAAGGACGGCGCCCTATCCATTCGCGATATCGATGATGACGAGCTGGTGGAGAAAGACCATCCCTGGGCCAGCCGCAAGCCATCCAAGCGCGTACTGCAGCTAGGGTTCTATAACGGCGACCTCACCATTTCCGAGCGCAACGGCATGGTGAAGACCTATGAGCTGATGGAACGTCATTTCGGCTGGAACCAGCGGCCGAAAGCCGCGACTGACAAGCAGGTCGCCGAATATCTGCTCGATCGCGCCTTGCGCTCGCAGGGCCTCGTGAGCCTTGAATCCATCAGCTACCTCGAAGCCAAGCGCAAGCCGGTGTTCAAGGAACTGATCGAGGGGCGCGTGCGGCGCAAGCAATTGGTTCCGGTGACCATCGAAGGGGTGGAAAAGCCGCAGTTCTGGGCCACGCCCGAAGTGCTCGACGCGATGCCCGAGCCGGGTCAGGAACTGGTGCATATCCTCTCGCCCTTCGACCCGCTCATCATCCAGCGCAAGCGCACCAGCGCCATCTTCGGCTACGATCATCTCTTCGAAGCCTATGTGCCCAAGGCCAAGCGCAAATACGGCTATTTCTCGCTGCCTGTGCTGGTGGGCGAGGAAATCGTGGCGGCGCTCGACCTCAAGACCGACCGGGCGGCCCGCAAGGTGCTGATCCAGAACTGGACCTGGATGCGTCCCGACGAGAGCGGCCGCCTCAAGGGAATTGTCGAAGAAGCGTTGGGGCGCTTCGAGGCCTTCCAGCTCGGCGACTGACGGAACTCCCCTCCCCGCGTGGACGTTTCTGCCATGGGCGGAAAGCCTTTGCTACCGCCCGTTCATTCCAAGCACAGGGAGGCCGGAAATGAAGGTCAAAGACGCCATGCACCGGGGCGCTACCTGGTTCGCACCCGATACCAATGTCCGCGAAATCGCGCGCGCCATGCGCGATGAAGATATCGGCGCGGTGCCGATTGGAGAAAATGACCGCCTGGTCGGCATGGTCACCGATCGCGACATCGTCTGCCACGGGCTGGCCGATGGCCGCGACATCGACATGATGACCGCCCGCGACGTGATGAGCGGCCCGATCCTCTATTGCCGCACTGAGGAAGACCTCGAAGACGCGGCGCATTTCATGGAAATCAAGGGCGTGCGGCGCCTGCCGGTGATCGACGGCAACAAGCGGATGGTCGGCATGCTCTCGATGGGCGACATCGCCGCCTTTGCGACCCGCAACACCTCGGGCGAAATGATGGAAGCGGTTACCGCCCACCACGCCTGAAACGAAAACGGCGCCCCAAAGGGCGCCGTTCGGAATGTTCATGGATCGCTTGTCAGTTGAAGCGGTAGCGGAGCGTGCCGCGCACTTCGTGGATCCAGTTGTTGTTGATGACGTAGGCATTGACCATGTTCGGCGGAGTATTGCCGATCGTCGGCAGGTAGACGCCGCGGTAGCCGACATCGGCAACCATCGCACCCATGTCGTAGGTCACGCCGGCCATGACGGCAGCTGCGGGCTCGAAGCGATCACCCCAGGCCCAGGCAGTGCCGTTGGGCTCGTTGATGGTTGTGTCCACCCAGGCAGCACCCAGTCCGGCACCCACATAGGCGCCGAAACCGCCGGCCGAGCTGGAGAGACCCGAGAAGTTGAAGTCGTAGTAGGCGTTGGCAAGAGCCAGGCCGCCGCGGAGGTTAGCCTTGCGGCCATTGCCGAAGGTCAGGCCCGAATTGTTGAGGTAGTCCACCGTCACGTCGGCACGCAGGCCCGAACCGGTTTCGTAACCGAAGCCAGCGCCGAGGCTGTAGCCATAGCCCCTGTCAGTCACGTCGGTACCGCAGCCACCGCAGGGATTTTCAAAGTTGCGCGCCGCCCAGAGATTACCGGCAACGCTACCGCGCAGGTAAAAAGAGCCGCCAACGCCGTAATCGACGTCGGGAACCTCGATGACAGGCGGGTAATAGGGCATATCGGCGGCCCGCACTGGGCCGACGGCGAGGGCGGCTACTGCCACCATGACCAATGCGAACAGCTTGCGCATTTTCTCTTTCGAATCCTTCGTAAGTGCCACGACGCCAGTCGTTTCGAAGGGGAATATGCGGTGTTTTTCTTAATGCCGGCTTAACCTTAGCGATTAACCCTAATCGAAAGCTAAAATGCATGAAGAACGGGGCCCCGAGGGCCCCGCTTTCTGGTACTGCGATGCGAGGACGTTTCCGTCAGGCAACCTGGCGGATGACGCTGGTAATATCTTCGACGATGGAGGCCACGAGGCTGCTGTCGTCTGCCTCGCCCATCACGCGGATCACAGGCTCGGTGCCCGATTCACGGATCACGAGGCGCCCCATGCTGCCGAGCCGCTCGCGGGCAGCAGCGATGGCATCGACAACCTTCTTGTCCTCCAGCGGCTTGCCATGGCCATAGCGCACGCTCTGCAGCAATTGCGGCACCGGCTGGAATCGCGAGCAGATCTCGGACACCGAGCCGCCGGTCTCCTTGATGACCGAGAGCAGTTGGAGCGCAGCCACGAGGCCGTCGCCGGTCGTGGTGAAGTCGGAAAGGATGATGTGGCCTGACTGCTCGCCGCCGACATTGAAGCCCTTTTCGCGCATGGCTTCGAGGACGTAGCGGTCGCCCACCTGGGTGCGCTCGAGGCCGAGGCCGAGCGTGGTCAGATAGCGCTCGAGGCCCAGGTTCGACATGATGGTGGCGACGATGCCACCGCCCTGCAACTGGCCGCGCTGCAGCCAGGATTGCGCGATCACGGCCATGAACTGGTCGCCATCCACCACGGTGCCATTCTCATCGACTATGATGACACGATCGGCGTCGCCATCGAGCGCAATGCCGATATCGGCGCGCAGTTCACGCACCTTGGCCGCCACGGCCTCGGGCGAGGTCGAGCCGACCTTATGGTTGATGTTGAAGCCATCGGGCTCGACGCCGATGGTGAACAGCTCGGCACCAAGCTCCCAGAGGGCAGTCGGAGCGACCTTATAGGAGGCGCCATTGGCGCAATCGAGCACGACGCGCAGCCCGGAAAGATCGGCATTCTTGGGAAGGGTGCGCTTGGCGTATTCGATGTAGCGCGTCCGCGCTTCCTCGTCGCGATGGGCGCGACCGATACCCCTGCCCTGCTGGAGGCGGGGCGTGAGATCGGAATTCATCAACTCTTCGATCTGGGCTTCGACCTCATCGGACAGCTTGTAGCCATCCGGACGGAAGAGCTTGATGCCGTTGTCGTCGAAGGGATTGTGCGAGGCCGAGATCATGACCCCAAGATCGGCGCGCAGCGAGCGCGTGAGCATGGCGACGGCAGGCGTTGGCATCGGGCCGAGGAGGAACACATCCATGCCAACAGCCGTGAAGCCGGCGGTGAGCGCATTCTCGATCATATAACCGGAGCGGCGCGTATCCTTGCCGATCACGACGCGATGCCGGTAGTCGCCACGCTGGAAGGCAATGCCCGTAGCCATGCCAACCTTGAGCGCCAATTCCGGCGTCAGCTTCTTGCCGTTGGCCAAACCCCGGATGCCATCGGTACCAAAATATTGTCTCGCCATGTACTCGCCCAAAAGTGCCAAATCACGGCGCAATATAGCGCCGCGCGGTTCCCCCACAACAGCTCGTTGTCAGGCTTATTAGCGCAGGATCAGGGCAAAATATTGGAAAATCGCGCCCTTTCGCGCAAAGGAAAAGGCCGCCCGAAGGCGGCCTTTGTTTGGTCAATTGCCCGGCTGGGGCTCCATGCCGCCATCGGGGGCGGCATCGGGACGCCGGCGCGAGGTCTTGCCGGCCGAGGGCACGCCCGTCGACTTGGGCGAAGCATCGGACTCGCTCTCGCGGAACGGGCTCTGGCCATTCATCAGGCCACGGATTTCATCACCGGTCAGGGTCTCGTATTCGATGAGCGCCTTGGCGATGGTGTGGAGGTCATCGATGTATTCACGAATGACCTTCTGCGCCGTCTGGTAGCCTTCCTCGACGAACCGCTTCACTTCCGCGTCGACCAGTTGCTGGGTCTCGTCGGAGAGGTGCGTATTGCGCTGCACCATCGAGCGGCCGAGGAACACCTCATCCTGGTTCTCGCCGTAAAGCAGCGGGCCGAGCTTGTCGGACATGCCGAACTCGGTCGCCATGGCGCGGGCAAGGCCCGTAGCCATCTTGATGTCGGCCGAAGCGCCCGAAGTCACCTTGTCGTAGCCGAAGATTTCCTCTTCGGCTACGCGGCCACCCATGGCGACCGCGAGGTCGGCATAGCACTTCTGGCGGGTCAGCGAGACCTGGTCCTTTTCGGGCAGACGCATCACCATGCCCAGCGCACGGCCGCGCGGGATGATCGTCGCCTTATGGATCGGGTCGGACCCTTCCATCTTAATGGCGAGGAGAGCGTGGCCCGCCTCATGGTAGGCAGTGAGCTTCTTCTCTTCCTCGGAAATGGCGAGCGTACGGCGCTCGGCGCCCATCATGAGTTTGTCCTTGGCGTCCTCGAACTCGGCCATGGTGACGAAGCGCTTGTTACGCCGCGCAGCCAGGAGCGCGCCTTCGTTGACGAGGTTCATCAGGTCAGCGCCGGAGAAACCGGGCGTACCACGAGCCAGAACCTTGAGGTCCACATCGGGAGCCAGCGGCACCTTGCGCACGTGCACCTTGAGGATGCGCTCGCGACCGGTAACGTCCGGGTTCGGCACCACGACCTGACGGTCGAAGCGGCCGGGACGCAGCAGGGCCGGGTCGAGCACGTCGGGGCGGTTGGTGGCGGCGATGAGGATGATGCCCTCGTTCGCCTCGAAACCGTCCATCTCGACCAGGAGCTGGTTGAGGGTCTGTTCGCGCTCGTCGTTGCCGCCGCCGAGGCCTGCGCCACGATGGCGGCCCACGGCGTCGATTTCGTCGATGAAGATGATGCACGGAGCATTCTTCTTGGCCTGCTCGAACATGTCGCGGACGCGGCTGGCGCCGACACCGACGAACATTTCAACGAAGTCCGAACCGGAAATGGTGAAGAAGGGCACGTTGGCTTCGCCGGCGACCGAACGGGCCAGCAGCGTCTTACCGGTACCGGGAGGACCGACAAGGAGCACACCGCGCGGAATACGGCCACCCAGGCGCTGGAACTTGCCCGGATCGCGCAGGAATTCGACGATTTCCTCGAGGTCCTGCTTGGCTTCGTCCACGCCGGCGACGTCCTCGAACGTCACCTTGCCCTGGGTCTCGGTCAGCAGCTTGGCGCGCGACTTGCCGAAGCCCATCGCGCCACCGCGACCGCCACCCTGCATCTGGCGGATGAAGAAGAACCACACGCCGATGATGACGATGAACGGCAGCCAGCTCGACAGCAGGATCGACCAGAAGGGGCTACCCTCCTGCGCCTTGGCAGTGATCGAGACACCACGCTGCTCGAGACGCGGCACGATATCGGCGCCGGCCGGGATCACGGTTTCGAACCGCGTGCCGTCGCTCAGAGTGCCGGAGACAACATTGTCGGTGATGGTGACGGCCGAAACCTTGCCCGCATCGACGTCGCTTACGAACTGGCTGTAGCTCCTGTCGGACACCGCAATGGAGCGGGTCGACGACTGAAAGACCTGAAACAGGCCCATCAACATGAAGAGGATCACCAGCCAGATGGCGAAGTTCCGAAAATTGCCGTTCATAAAATCCTGTCCCGGATGACCGGCAATCTGGAAGTGCCGGTAGATAGGCCGAATGTAAGGCCACCAATAGGGCGTTACAAGGGCAAGTGGTCCAGCCACTATGCCGCTTTTCAGTTAATGCGCGGTCACGCAGATCGCTCCGCCTATTCCTTAAGGAAAGTTATCCTGACGCGCTCGTCAAAGGCGTGTGTTCCAAGCGAGAGCACTTTCTCGCTTTCGTCCACGATCATCGGCGACGTCCGGATGGCCTCCATGGGCGCGGTGATACGGAAACCGAACAATTCCTCGAGATGCCGGCGCTGCCAGTATTCGGCGGGAACCACCGTAAGCCCCGCATCCGGCGAGAGATTGGCGATGAGAAACCGCTCGTCCCAGACGAACTCGACACCCGGATCGACCCGCATCCTGGTAAGCGCCGCCCGGCCCGGCTCGCGTGCCACCGAGATCACGCCGCTCGAATTGCGCACGACGCACCCCAGCACCGTGCGGGTTTTTGACACATCGCCGGCCACCAGCGCATCGCGCAGCCTTTCGACGACACTCAGCGCCCGGGGCTTCTGCTGCCCGCCCACGATCCGCAGCACGCGTGCAAGAATGCGATCGGCAATGGCCTTGGGGACGCTGGCGAACTGATCGGAATCGATCTCGGCCGCGCCGAACCCATCGAGCCGTACGATCTCGTCGAAGCTGATGCTGGCCGTGATCGCCAGCGCTTCCTCGGCCTGCGCCGCCCGCTCGGAGAAGCGGAAGAGCGTCTCGGCATCGAGCCCGAGATCGGCAAGGGCCGGCAAGGCGCGGCGCCAGCGCACGCGCTCATAGTGCGGATCGCTGTTGCTCGGATCCTCGGCCGGCGTCAGCCCCTCGGCGTCCACGACGGCGCGCAGGATTTTGGGATCGACCGCAAGGAAGGGCCGGAAGATCGGCACGCCTTCGACCATGGAGAGTGGCTGCATGCCCGAGAGGCCATCGAGGCCCGAGCCGTGCGACAGCCGCATCAGGATGGTCTCGGCCTGGTCGTTGATGTGATGGGCGGTCAGCAGGATTTCTGCGCCATCCTCTGCCATCGCCTCTCCGATCAGCCGATAACGTGCCTGCCGGGCTGCATCCTGCACGCCGGTGGCAGGCTTGGCGCCGGTCCAGGCGAGGGCGCGCGGCTCGAAGCCGAGCTTCTTCGCCTCGTCCACGACCATGGCCACCTCGTCCCGCGCTTCGCGGCGCAGGCCGTGGTCAACGCTATAGACGAAGACCTCGGGGGGATTTTCGAGTTCACGAAGCCAGCGCCTGACCAGCACCATCAGCGCCAGGCTATCGGCGCCGCCCGAAACGGCGAGGCCGATTGCCTTGCATTGCGCGACGGGCGCCAGCGCGGCGGCGAGGCCCTCGGCCGTCACGCTGGTGGACATTGAGCCTTGGCCTGTTCCTCGCTGAGACGGGTTTTGAAGGCAGCCGTCAGGTTGGTGTAGCGCTTGGTGACCTCGGCAAAGGTCCGGCAGGCGGTGTCGCGCTCGTCGGCACCCGAAAGGGCCATGCCGAGCTTGAGCAGGATATCGGGCGCGCGCGGCGAGCTCGCATATTTCTGGAAGCCGTCGACGAGTACCTCGGCTGCATCGCCATAGGCACGCCGCTTCAGGAGAGCCTCGCCAAGCCAGTTGGTGGCATCGGCCGCCTGCGGGCTGTCGGGATAGAGCTCGAGATATTGCCGGAACTGCTGCTCGGCGAACGAATAGTCGCCCTTGACGATGGCATCATACCCCGCGGCGTATTGAGCCTCGGCATCTCCCTCGGTCGCCTTGGTGCCTGCGGCACGGTTGAGATCGAGCGGGGCCTTGGGCGTCGTCGGCACGTCGAGCGAACCGGGGGGGAGCGGCTGCAACGGAGCGCCATCGACGCCGTTGCCGGTGCCTAGCAGCGGATCGTGCGACAACCCGATATCGTCCATCGGCTGTTCGTCGGCCCCCAGAACCGGGGCATTGGCAGCGCCAGCCGCTCCGTTGCCATCAAGCGTCTGGATCGACCCTTGCGGGGCGGCAGCGGCGGGCGGGGTCTGGGCCGGGGTCTGCGGCGCCTCTCCGGACGGCGTCACGCCACCGGATTGAGGAGCCGCCTCAGTTTTTCCCCCGGCACCGCCTTGGGGCGCAGCCGGAGCCCCTCCTTCGAGCTGCTGGAAGCGATATTCGTTGTCCTCGTTCATCTTCTGGACAAGCGTCTGCATTTGCGCGAGCTGGAACTGCAGCCCCTCGACCTGGCCGGTGAGGGTGCGGATCTGCTCCTCAAGCTGCTGGATACGCAGGGCCAACTGGGCCTCCTGCGCATTCTGCGCCACGAGGATGCGCTCCTGCGCCTGGCCGGCAACCGGCGCGGCCGCGAGCGAGGCGGCCAGGAATGCGGCAATCGTAACCCGCTTGGCTCTACCGCCCTGGGGTTTGAGGATTGTCACCACTTATGTCTCCAAAGAAAACGCGTTGAGAGGCGGTTGCCCGCCAGAATACGAATGCTGGCAACGGCATAAAGACAAATTTTGGCGAAAAAAGAAGCGCCGGGGCCAGATACGCGGCTCCCGGCGCTATTGCCTCCAGTTTTCCTGGAGTAGCGGGCTATGCGGTGGGCCTTATTGGACCACGGTCACCGCACGGCGATTCTGCGACCAGCACGAGATGTCGTTGCAGATGGCAACCGGACGTTCCTTGCCGAACGACTTGGACTGGATGCGCTGCGAATTCACGCCCTGGCTGATGAGGTAGTTGACCACGACCTGCGCACGGCGGGCGCCGAGGGCGAGGTTGTATTCACGCGTACCGCGCTCGTCGGCATGGCCTTCGATCAGGACGCGGTAATTGGTGTAGCGGTTGAGCCAGGCGGCCTGCTTGTTGAGCGTATCCTGGGCGGTCGGGGTCAGCGAGGACGAATCGGTTTCGAAGAACACGCGATCGCCAACGGTGACAAGGAATTCCTGCTGGCTACCCGGGGCTGCCGCGCCGGGGCCGAGATTACCAACGCCGGTCGCCGGAGTGCGCGAACATGCCGCGACCAGGGCCACCAGGGCGACAAGCGCGAAACCGCGCAGAAAGCCGATAACGGGCGTCATAGATTACTCCAAAGGGATCGAATTTAGGCAATGTATTTACTGCCCGTTATCTTAAGGCAGGGTTCTCGGACATGGTTAATTCCGGCTTATTCTGGCCGGATTGTGGCCGGATCGCCCCGGATTCCCTGGCTGTTGCGGTTATGCACGGGCAAGCGCCCGAAAAACGAAACGGGGAGGTCGTAACCTCCCCGTTAAGCTTGATGAATTCTAACAGCGATCAGGTGCGCAGAGGCGACCAGGCCGGATCCGAAGCGAAGGTCTCGGTCGGAATCTTCTGCACGTTGCGGCCCCAGACGTCGACCGAATGCAGCGCCGGACCGTCATTGCCACCCGGATCCTGGAAGAACATGATGACGCGCCCGTTGGGCGCCCAGGTCGGGCCTTCCGCGTGGAAGCTCGAGACTAGAATGCGCTCGTTCGAACCATCAGGCCGCATGATGCCGATCTGGAACTGACCACCCGATTGGCGGGTAAAGGCGATGAGATCGCCCTTCGGCGACCAGACGGGGGTCGAATACGAGCCCTGGCCGTAGCTGATGCGGTTGGCGCCGCCGCCGGCCGCGCTCATCAGGTAGATCTGCGGGCTGCCACCACGATCGGATTCAAAGACGATCTGGCTGCCATCCGGCGAATAGGAAGGCGCGGTATCGATCGCAGCGCCGCTGGTGAGCTGCACGGGCTGGCCGCCGCCGATGGCAAGCGAATAGATGTTGGTCGCCCCGCTCGCTTCGACCGAGAAGGCGATCGAGCGACCATCGGGCGAGAAGCGCGGAGCAAAGGTCATCTGCCCGAACGAACCCAGCCGCTGCTGCCGGCCGGAGGAAAGCTGCAGCAGATAGACCTGCGGATTGCCTTCCTCGAAGTTCATGTAGGCGACCATGTCCGAATTGGGCGAGAAGCGCGGCGTCAGCGCCAGCGTGCGGCCATCGGTGAGGTACTGCGGATTGGCGCCGTCCTGGTCCATGATGGCAAGACGCTTGACGCGGTTGGCCTTCGGCCCGCTCTCGGCGGTGTAGACCACGCGCGTGTCGAAATAGCCGCCTTCGCCGGTGAGCGAAGTGTAGATGGCGTCCGAGATGATGTGGGCAATACGACGCCAGCTATTGGCATCGGTGCCATAGGACTTGCCCACCACCTGCGCGCCCTGCTGCGTGTCCCACACACGCACCGAGGACTGGATCTGGCCACCACGCTCAACGGTGCCCATGACCAGGGCATCGGCCTGCGCGGCCTTCCAGCTCGGGAAATCCGGCGTAGCCTGCACGTCGCCGACCTGGGCGGGAAGCGAGGCGGGATCGAGCGGATTGAAGAGACCGGAACGGCGCAGGTTGGCACGCACGATGTCGGCAACGTCAGCGCCGAACTGCGGATCGGACGAGGAGAAATTGGGGATGGCGATCGGCAGCGGACGGAAGTCGCCGCCGCCCACGGTGATCTGCACCAGAGCGGAAGCCGGGCGGGCAGCCATCATCGCTGCCGAACCGGCTATGCCAAGCTTAAGCGCATTGCGCCGGGTCAAGAGAGTCATGGGTCTTCTCCATTCTGGCCGCCTCCTTCTGGGGTGCAGCGCATCCTTTTTCTAGAACTGGCTCGGATCAAACGTCACGCCGATCTCGCGCCACTGGTCATAATTGTCAGCCGACAGCATGGTGTAGGGACCGCAGGTCATGACAGCGCGCACGGCGGCATTCGCCAGCGCCTGTTCGATCTGGGTAGACGGCTGGCGCGCGATCTGCGCGCCCGAAACGCTGCCGTCGGCATTGAAGCTGATGGCAACCTGCGCCGTCGTCTGAGTATCGACGGCGCCGGGCGGCACGTTGAGGCAACGCCGGATCTGCGCCACGAGGCCATCGAGCTCGGACTGGCTCAGCCGAGCGGATGAGCCGGTCGGCTTGCCGAGAGTGGGCTCACCGCCCTGCCCGGTCGTGCCGCCGCGGGAATCGTTGTTGTTGATGATGTCCGAAATTCGGTCGGCGGCCTTTACCGCGGCCTGTTGCTGCTTTTTGGCATCAGCTTCCTTCTTGGCCTGCTCTTCCTTCTTCTTGGCATCAGCGACGCGCTTGGCCTCTTCGGCCTTCTTCTTTGCCTCTTCGTCGGCTTTCTTCTTGGCGTCTTCCTCGGCCTTCTTCTTGGCGTCCTCTTCCGCCTTCTTCTTGGCCGCTTCCTGCTGCTTCTGGAACTCGGCGCGCTTCTGCTCAAGATTGGCGACACGGGTCGCCGGCGCGGGCGCGACTTCCTGCGGCGTGGGCGTAGCGGTCGGCGTCGACAGTTCGGGCGTCACCGGAGCGGGCGTCGGGGTCGGATCAGGCGTGGGCGTCGGCTCGGGCGCGGGAGCCGGCGGTGGCGTCGGAGCGGGTTGCGCCTGGGGCGGCTCCGGACGCGGAGCAGGCTCGGCGGGCGTCGGCGGCGTGGTCGGCACCGGCGTCGGATCAGGCTCGGGCTCCGGCTGGGGAGCGGGCGCAGTATTGATCGAGGGCGCAGGCGAGGGCTTGGGCGCGATCTCGGGCGTCGGCTGATCCTGCTCGGTATTGCCCGTGGGCTGGGCGATCTCGGCGGGCTTGTCGTCCTTGACGATCGAGGGGGTCGGCGTGTCGACGATTTCGCTGTCGAGCGTGCCGGCCCGGATATTGGTCACGGAATCGAGGGGCACGAGGTCGACGGCAATGGAGTCGACCGCTTCCGGACGCAGCTCCTTGGCCCCGCTCAGCCCGAAGAGGACTATGGCGAGGAGAGCTGCGTGCGAAACTGCCGAAACGGTTACGCCGACCTTCATGCCGTCACTGCCCCGCGGGCGCCTGTTCGGTAATGAGGCCGATATGGGTGTATCCGGCGCCCGAAAGCGCCCCCATGACCTTCATCACCGAGCCGTAATTGGCCTGCATGTCGCCGCGCACATAGATGCGCTGCTCGGGCCCTTCGGTCGCGAGCGTGGCGATCTTGGCGATCAATTCCTCGAACTGGATCGGCTCTTCCCCGACATAGGTGGCGCCATCGGGCGTCACCGTGACGGTGACCGGCTTGCTGTCGGTATTGAGTTCCTTGGCCTGCGTCTGCGGCAGGTCGATCGGCACGCCGACCGTCATGAGCGGCGCAGCGACCATGAAAACGATGAGCAGCACGAGCATCACGTCCACCATCGGGGTGACGTTGATGTCGCTCATCGGGCGATTGCCGCCTCTCCGCCTGCCGCGGCGGGAGCTGCCTCCGCCGCCTCCAACTGCCATGGCCATGCTTACTTCCCCCTGGCTTCAAGCTGGCGGGAAAGGATGGTCGAGAACTCGTCGGCAAAGCTCTCGAGGCGTCCGGTCATCTTGCTGGCGTCGCTCGAAAGCTTGTTATAGGCGATGACGGCCGGGATAGCGGCGACGAGGCCAAGCGCGGTCGCGAAGAGGGCTTCGGCGATACCGGGCGCCACCACGGCGAGGTTCGTGCTCTTGGAGGCAGCGATGGACGTAAACGCGTTCATGATGCCCCATACCGTACCAAAAAGGCCAACAAAGGGCGCGGCCGAGCCAACGGTTGCGAGGAAGCCGAGATTTTTCTCGAGCGTATCGCCCTCGCGATTGATGGCGACATCGAGCACCTTGTCGAGGCGGGCCTGCATGCCGATGAAGGAGGCCGCGTTCTGCTCGTGGCTGCGCTTCCACTCCTTCATGGCGGCAACAAAGACCGCACCGAACCCGGGGCTCGGACGGTCCGACTGCGTCTGATAGAGCTCTTCGAGCGACTGGCCCGACCAGAAGACGCGCTCGAAGCGGCTCATCTCGCGCTTGTAGCGCCCGTAGAGCATCGACTTGTCCACGATGATCGCCCAGCACCAGATAGAGGCAGCAAGCAGCGCCAGCATGACCAGCTTGACGATCCAGTCGGCTTGTACAAACAGACCCCAGATAGAAATGTCGGAGTGCGTGGCGACTGCCCCGACAGCGTCCATGGCTTCCATGAATTGTCCTTTCGGCTCGGTCCTATGCACTCAACCGGCCCTTGCTGCGGTCCGATGGGGTCGAAATGCGTCAAATTTAAGAGAAATGCTCCGGCATTCCGGACCATAGCCGGAGCCTTCATCCATTGCCGTATTTATGGTCAAGGATCGGTTAACAAAGCCCCCAAAACCCGGCGGCGCTTCCCTGACACGGCCAGATTTGATCGGCAACCACCTCACAAAGCGGTGAGAGGAAGGCGGAACTTCGTGAGCGACCTTTCGTTGGTAGACATGCGCAGCCTCAACGCTGCACTCACCTCAAGGAGAGTCCAATGTCTATCTCGGTTCGCCCTCTCATCGTGGCAACGACCTTGGCCTTCGCCCTGGCGGCCACGCCCGCCTTCGCCGAAATGGTCCACTTCAAGGCAGCGCTCGACGGAAAATCTGAAGTGCCGCCCACTGACTCTGCCGGTACGGGCACGGTCGACGCGACCTACGATACGGACAGCAAGGCCTTTACCTGGACCATCGACTACTCGGGCCTGAGCGGCGACGCCAGCGCCGCCCACTTCCATGGCCCTGCCGATCCGGGCGCCAATGCCAGCCCGGTCGTGCCGATCGATGGCGCGCTGACCAGCCCCATCAAGGGCACCGCGACGCTGACCGACGAACAGGCCACCGACCTTCAGGCCGGCAAGTGGTATTTCAACATCCACACCGCCAAGTTCCCGGATGGCGAAATCCGCGGCCAGGTCACTAAAGCCGATATGTAGTCAGCCCTTGAGGGCGGCGAGCATCAGCCGAGGCAGGCGCGCCGCCCCGCCTCCCACCTTGATCGACACAACGACGACCGTCGCGCGCGTCAGCACCTCATCACTCCGCCGGATAGCCTGCTCGAGCGTCAGCCGCGCGCCGGAAAAGTTCGCGACGCTGGTTTCGACATCGAGAAGGTCATCGATATGAGCGGCGCCTTCGAATTCGATCTGCATCGAACGGACTGCGAAGGCGATGCCCTGCTCGGCGAGTTCGGAATGGTGGATGCCCAGATCGCGCAGGAATTCCGTACGCCCCCGCTCGAAGAACTTGAGATAGGAGGCGTGATAGACATTGCCGGAAAAGTCGGTGTCTTCGTAATAGACCCGAACGGCCAGGTGATGCGGGGTCATGACTTGGCCCTCCCGAGAAACCCGATCGCGCCGCCAACCAGGAGCGGCGGACCATGGATGTCGTGGTTTGCGATGAGCACCAGCGCCCCGCCGAAGCAGAGCAGCGGGAAGACGAGGCGCGCGATGACCGGAACGCCCTCGCGGCGCAATTGCCAAATGGCCAGTACGCCGATGAGACCGCAGACTGCTACCGAATTGCCGGCCCCGAAAGGCTGCCAGAAGATACCTGCAATCTCGGCGGACAAGCCGCCGGCAAGGTAGGCCAGCACCCAGATCGACCGCCCCAGCATGAGTTCGACGAATGTGCCGGCGACCGCCAAAGCGGCAAAGTTGAAGACGATCTGCCGCGCGCCTTCGTCATGGACGAGCCAGGCGGTGACGAACCGCCAGTATTCGCCGGCGAGCATCGATGGCTGGCGCTGCAAGGCAGGCAGTACGCCTGGCCAGATCATCTGCGCAGCCGTAAACGCCGTCGTCACCAGGAAGACCGCAACGGTCAGCCAAGGCAACCTGGCCAGCGTCATTCCTCGCCTTCCGGCTCTTCGAACAGGCTCGCCTGCATGCCGACGAAGCCTTGCGGCACGGAGAGACCCAGATGCTGGAACGCCAGCGCCGTCAGCATGCGCCCACGCGGCGTGCGCTGGATGAAGCCCTGCTGGATGAGATAAGGCTCGACGATCTCTTCGATGGCGTCACGCGGCTCGGAAAGCGCGGCAGCAATGGTCTCGATACCGACCGGTCCGCCGCCGTAGAAATTAGCGATGGTCGTGAGGTACCGTCGATCGAGTTGGTCGAGCCCACGCGCATCGACATCGAGGCGCAACAACGCCTTGTCGGCGATCGATCGCGTTACCTTGCTGGCATTGTCGACCAGCGCGAAATCGACAACCCGGCGCAGCAGCCGGCCGGCGATACGCGGCGTGCCGCGCGAGCGGCGGGCGATTTCCATCGCCCCATCGGGCGCCATGCCGATGCCCATCAACCGCGCTCCGCGCTCGACGATGAGGACAAGCTCCTCGGGCGTGTAGAAATTGAGCCGGATCGGGATGCCGAAGCGATCACGGAGCGGCGTGGTGAGGAGCCCGGCGCGGGTGGTGGCGCCAACGAGCGTGAATTTGGCGAGGTCGATGCGCACAGAGCGCGCCGCGGGGCCTTCGCCGATAATGAGATCGAGCTGGAAATCCTCCATCGCCGGATAGAGGATTTCCTCGACCGCCGGATTGAGGCGGTGGATTTCGTCGATGAAGAGCACATCGCGCTCTTCAAGATTGGTGAGCAACGCCGCCAGATCTCCGGCCTTGGCGATCACCGGCCCGGACGTCGCACGGAACCCCACGCCCAGCTCGCGCGCCACGATCTGCGCGAGCGTCGTCTTGCCGAGGCCTGGCGGCCCGACAAAGAGCACATGGTCGAGCGCCGCCTTGCGCTGCTTGGCAGCCTGGATGAAGACCTCAAGATTGGCGCGCGCAGCCGCCTGCCCGACAAATTCGGAAAAGCCGGAGGGCCGCAGGGAAACGTCCAGTCCCTCGTCACGGCCAGCGGATGCAGAGGTCAAAGAAGTCACGGGCGGCTACTCGATATTCCTGACCGCGACGCAAGCGGATTTGACGGCCTTCTTGTTCTTGAGGTCGGGATTGGAGCGGGTCATGCGGAAGAACTTCTTGGTCAGGTAATCGAGCCGCGCGTCGCAAGACCAGCGCGGAAGGGGATTGCTGGGGTCGTGGAAATAATAGGGCTTGGCCGAGCCATCCGCCTCGACGAACCAGATCGCAACGGCAGTCGCTTCGTTCTGGTCTGCCTTGGCAGCAATGGGAGCTACCAGCGGCAGAAGCGCCGCCCCCAGGATCACTGCCTGCCGTATTGATTTCGGTACCCGTGTCATCGCGTCCCCCAATGATGCCATCTACAACAGCCCTAGCTGCTCAGCTCGCGCAAGCCCAGCCGGATGAGCTTTTCGGTTGCGGTGTCATCACCCTCGCGGCCGACCACTCGCGCAACGGCGGCAGATGCCTGCGCACTCGAATAGCCAAGATTGGTCAGAGCCGAGACGGCGTCGGTGACGTTGGACGCGGCAACGCCTTCTCCCAGCGCCGCTTGCAATCCGAGCGTGCCGGCATCGATCGCGCCGATGGCAGGTACCTTGCCCTTAAGCTCGGTGGCGATGCGCACAGCCAGCTTGGGGCCGACCCCCGAGGCGCGGCCGACCATGGCCTTGTCCTGGAGCGCGATGGCGCTCGACAATTCGCTCGGCGTCAGCGCCGAAAGGATGGCCAGCGCCACGCGCGCGCCTACCCCCTGTACGGTCATCAGCAGGTTGAACCAGGCCTTTTCGGTTTCGCTCGAGAAGCCATAGAGCCGGATCATGTCCTCACGCACCAGCATCTCGATGAAGACCACTGCCGCCTCGCCGACACGGGGCAGGGCCGCGAGCGTCTTGGCCGAGCAATGCGCCTCATAGCAGACCCCGTTGACGTCGATCAGCACGTGATCGTCGCCGAAGGCATCCACCAGCCCCTTGAGCTTGCCGATCATGCGCCCACCGCCAGCTTGCGGTAGGCCCGGTGATGCGCGTGGCAGATGGCTATGGCCAGCGCATCGGCGGCGTCGGCACCCTTGAAATCGGCGCTCGGAAGAAGCGTTTTCACCATCAGCTGTACCTGATCCTTGTCGGCATGACCCGTCCCCACGATCGATTTCTTGACGAGGTTGGCGGCGTACTCCCCGACGGGGAGCCCGAGCGAGGCCGGCGTCATCAGCGCCACGCCGCGCGCCTGCCCAAGGAGCAGGGCCGAGCGGGCGCCCTGGTTAACGAATGTCTCTTCGACCGCCGCCTCGTCGGGTCGGTAAAGGCCGATGAGATCGGAGAGCGAGGAGAAGAGCGTGGCGAGCCGCACGGCAAGGTCGTCGGTCGTCGGCGGCGTCACCGTGCCTGCAGCGACGAAGGTCAGCCGGTTGCCCGTGCTCTCGATGATTCCCCAGCCGCAGCGGCGCAGCCCCGGGTCAATGCCGATGATTCGTACCGTTCCTGCCATGACAAACTCTTAGTTGCGTCGGACGAGCCTACCAAGGACAAAGTGAACAAACCGGCAACATAGCTGTGATCATCGATACCATTCGTTTGGAGGGGGAAAATGCCCCGATCGGCGCAATTGTATCGATCCGGTCAATGACTCGTTATGAGGGCGCGCCTACGGTCCCCGCGTTCCTCGGAGAAGTCCTGATGCTCGACCGCTTCAAGCATATGACGGCGAATGACTGGCTCTTCGTTGCGAGCTGGACGGCCCTGGGAACCCTGGGCTGCATCCTCAGTGGCGTGATCTGCATGCGGTTCGCCTTCAGCGAACTCGGCCAGCAGGCGGTGGATCGGGCAAGCCTGAGCGCCATCATCATGCCCCTGCTGCTGGCCCCTCCCCTCTTCCTCGTCATGACGCTCAAGGTTATCGACCTACGGCACGCCAATGCACGGCTGCGCAAGGAGGCCTCCACCGACAGCCTTACGGACGTGCTCAACCGCGGCGCCTTCGCCAGCGAGATCGATCGCTACCTCGACCGGCCTGCCCCGCCGACGCCGTATTGCGGCGCCCTGCTCGTCATCGATGCCGACAACTTCAAGTCGATCAACGACCGCTTCGGCCATCATCATGGCGACGAGGCGCTGACCATCATCGCCCGCTCCATCCGTGCTATCCTTCGCACCGGCGACGTCGTTGGCCGCCTGGGCGGGGAGGAGTTCGGCGTCTTCCTGCCCGATGTCGACATGGCCACCGCCCGCTCTCTGGCCGAACGCATCCGCAAGGCCATCAATCTCGCCGTCTTCACCCCCGGCGGACAGGTGAGCCAGCTATCGGTCAGCGTGGGCGGGGCAGTCTTCGAGCGCGAAATCGGCTTCACCGAACTCTTCCGCCAGGCCGATCGCAGCCTCTACCAGGCCAAGCGCTTCGGCAGGAACCGCGTGGAAGTCGTGGCCGCAGCCCACCTCAAATGCCAGGGTGCGGCTGCCTGATGCACAAAAGGGCGCGCCGGTTTCCCGAACGCGCCCTTCAAATCGATAATCCCAGGGAAGGATCAGACGTCGATCTTGGCCATGTCTTCGTCGCTGATGTCGAAGTTGGCGTAGACGTTCTGCACGTCGTCGTCTTCCTCGAGGATCGAGATCAGCTTGAGGAGAGTGGCGCCCTTTTCGGCATCGACCGGGGTCTCGTTCTGGGGCTTCCAGATGGCCTTGACGGACTCGGCTTCGCCCAACGTCTTTTCGAGCGCGGCAGCGACTTCGCCCATGGTCTCGAAGGTCGTGTAGATGGTGTGGCCACCATCCTCTTCGTCCTCGTCGGTCTCGACATCGTCGGCACCGGCTTCGATCGCGGCTTCCATCACCTTGTCGGCATCGCCGACGGAGAGCGGGTAGAAGATTTCGCCGACGCGGTCGAACATGAACGAAACCGAATTGGTTTCACCCAGCGCCCCGCCATTCTTGGAGAAGGTCGAGCGGACGTTCGATGCGGTGCGATTGCGGTTGTCGGTCAGCGCCTCGACGATGACGGCGACGCCGCCGGGACCGTAGCCCTCGTAGCGCACTTCATCATAGTTCTCGCCATCCGAGCCGGCGGCCTTCTTGATGGCGCGCTCAATATTGTCCTTGGGCATGGACTGCGACTTGGCGTTGGCGACAGCCAGACGCAGGCGGGCGTTGAAGGCGGGGTCGGGCACGCCCAGCTTGGCAGCGACGGTGATCTCGCGCGCCAGCTTGGAGAATACCTTCGAGCGCGCCGCATCGCTCTTGCCCTTGCGGTGCATGATGTTCTTGGCATGCGAATGGCCGGCCATTCGGTGATCCTTCGAAAGATGCAGGAATTCGGAGGCGCGTTATATGCAAGCGATGGGCAAATGTGAAGCCGTCTGGCCTCAAAACTCGGGAAAGGCCTGGCTGAGCGAGCCGCCGATCCTTACCGGGCTGATGCGGGCAGCAAGGCCCGTGCGCGGATCGGTTTCGACTGCGATGCCGCAAAGCGTCGCCTCGCCCTCGGCCGGCGTGAAGCGCCCGAGCGCCATTCCGGTGAGGAAGCGATTGACCGGCTCGTCCGCCTCGACGCCGATAACGGAGTCGAAATCGCCGCACATGCCGGCATCGGCCATCAGCGCCGTACCGCCCTTGAGGATGCGATGGTCGCTGGTCGGGATGTGCGTATGCGTGCCGACAACAAGCGTCGCGCGGCCATCGAGAAAATGCCCCATGCCCTGGATCTCGGACGTGGCCTCGGTATGGAAGTCCACGATGATGGCATCGGCCTGCTCGCCCAGAGGGCAAGCGGCGATCGCTGCCTCGACCGCCCGGAAGGGGTCGTCGATCGGGCCCATGAAGACCCGGCCCAGCGCATTGATGACAAGCACGCGGAACCCGTTGCGGCTCTCGACGAACATCGCGCCGCGCCCGGGCGTGCCGGGGGCCATGTTGATGGGGCGCAGGAGCGTGGTTTCGCGCTCGATATAAATGAGCGTCTCGCGCTGGTCGAAGGCGTGATCGCCGAGCGTCACGATATCAGCGCCCGCGTCACGGATGCCGTTGAAGTGGGACTCTGTGAGCCCGCGGCCATGGCTGGCATTCTCGCCGTTGACCACAACGAAGTCGAACCCGTAGCGGTCGATGATACCGGGCAGCCGCTCGCTCACGGCGTCGCGGCCTGATCTGCCGACGACGTCGCCCAAAAACAAGAGTTTCATCGGTTGTCTTGGGCTCCAAACAGGCGAACGCCATTCTCGGTGACGACGGCATCGAGCGGCACGTCGTGCTCCTGGCGCGGAATTTCGGGATATTCCTGGGCGGCGAAAGCAAGCCCGATCAGCTTGGGCCTCTTGTTCATCGCCGCCAGGGTGCGATCGTAATAGCCCCCGCCATAGCCCAGCCGCGTGCCGTGCTTGTCAAAGCCAAGTAGCGGCATGAGGATCACGTCCGGCTCGACCTTGGGCGCGCTCTCTTCGGGCGCCAGCGTGCCGAAACCGGCCTCGTAGAGGGGGGAGCCGTCCTGCCAGAGACGCAGCTCGAGCGGCAGCTCGTCGCCGAGCACCACCGGCAGGCAGACCGGTTGGCCGCTATCCATGAGGCGGAGGATGATGGGCTGGCAATCCAGCTCGTCGCGGATCGGCCAATAAGCCGCCACCACTGCGCCAGGATCGAGAACGATACCTTCGAAGAAGTGCGCCGCCACGGCCTTGCCTGCATCGACGCGCACGTCGTGTCCGATTGCAGCCCGCTGGACATGGGCCTTGCTGCGCAAGCTGGCCTTCGCCTCTTCGATTGTCTCGTCGGTCATGGGCGACGGCCGTACCCCTCGATGAATTCAGGTGCCGCCCTGGCCGTGGGATATGCGATCCCGGGAACCTACTGATGTAGGTGGGCGCCGTATGTCCGAACCCACGGGCCCGGTCAGGGACAGCTCCCTTAAGGATCGATAAGGCCCCGGGGATATGATGATCCAACACGCACCGGGCAGCAGCATTGATATAGTGCTTTACCCGCCCATCCGCAAAGCGGTTCTTTCCAAAACTCCTCGCTCAATCTATCGCTTCTGCATGCGCATCCAGTGAAAGATCGGCATGTTCTCCCAGCTCCTGATCGTCGTCATCGGCGCCATCGCCATCTCGATCTTCGCCGAACGCCGGGGCATCCAGGCCCCTCTCCTCATTGTCGCGCTCGGCCTCATAGCGTCCTACATCCCCGGCCTGCCGCGGCTGGAACTCGAGCCGGAAGTCATCCTCACCATCGTGCTGCCGCCCCTCCTCTTTTCGGCAGCCAACGAATTTTCCTTCACGAGCTTCGTCAGGCGGCTGGGCTCGATCGTCAATCTTGGCGTGATCCTTGTCGTGGTAACGACCTTTGCGGTCGGCTGGGTCGCATTCAGCGTCGGCCCCCTGCTCTCGCTGCCGGCCGCGCTCGTGCTCGGCGCCGTGATCTCCCCGCCCGACGCGGTCAGCGCCGTGGCCATCGCCCGCCAGCTTCACCTGCCGGGTCGGCTCATGACGGTGCTCAAGGGTGAAAGCCTCATCAATGACGCGGCGGCGCTGACCCTCTTCAGCCTCACCACGGCCGCCGTCACCGGTGCGCACCTGGCCACCGACAATGTCGCGCTCTTCTTTCTCTACCGCGCCGTTGTCGGCGCGATCTTCGGCGTGGCGCTCGGCGCGCTCGTCCACCGCATCCGCCTTTCGGTCGGCAATTCCTCGCTCGCGACCGTGCTCACCATCATCGTGCCCTTTGCTGCTTATCTGGTTGCCGAGGAACTGGGCGCGTCGGGCGTCATCGCGGTGGTCGCCGCCGGCTTCTCGCTTGGCCACAATGCGGCGGAAGCTGATTATTCCGAACGCATCCAGGAGCGCGAATTCTGGAAGACCATCGATGCGCTGCTCGATGCCTTCGTCTTCGCCTATATCGGCCTCCAGTTGCGTTTCGTGGTCGAGGACACGGTCGCTGCCGGCTACGATTTCTGGCAGGTGTTCGGCCTCTCGTTCCTCGTGCTGCTGGCGGTCATCGCGGTGCGCATCGTCTGGGTAGCCATCAGCGGTTACCTTTCCCGCCTGCGCGACACCCGCATTCGCGCCAAGCCGCCGCGTGGTGGCCCCCATCGCCGACTGCCGGCCGAGCCCTTCACCTGGAAGGAGAACCTCGTCGTCGGCTGGTGCGGCATGCGCGGCGTGGTGACGCTCGCGGCCGCCGCCGGTATTCCTTACGTGACGCTGGCCGGCGATCCCTTCCCGCAGCGCCCGGTGATCCAGACCGTCGCCTTCCTCGTCACTATCGGAACCCTGCTCCTCCAGGGCCTGACGCTTCCCTATCTCATCAAGCGGCTCGACCTTGTCGATCCCAATGAGGCCAACGAAACCGAGCGGCAGCAGGCGCTGTCGCGCGAGATCAGCCGCAAGGCTGCCCTCGAAGTCATCGACGGCTTCGCCGCCCGCCAAACCTCCGAGGAAGGCCGCAAGATTGCCCGGATGATGATGGAGCGCACGCGGCTGGAGAATGCCGAGGCCAAGGCAGCCGAGCATCAGATGCGAGGACCGGCGATGATCGAACTCGGCCAGGAAGTGCTGATGGCGCGTCGGTCGGCGCTTATCGCTGCGCGTGATGCCCGCCAGCTCGACGACGAATTCCTGCGCGAAACGCTCGAACAGCTCGACCTGCAGCAGGCGGTGCTCGACAACTGGGCGCGCAATGAGGCGGAAGGGCCGATCTGAGCCTCTTGGCCTCGGTCGCCAAACGCGCCAACATGGCGCCATGAGAGTGCGGCTTTTCGGCGTAATGGTGCTTGCGGGTCTCCTGGCTTCCGCAATTCCCGCTTCCAGCGGGGCCGTCGCGCTCGAAACCAGACCTGCGCGATATTGCCATACCCTCACCAAGGATGACGGGCGCGAGCGCGACATCTGCATCGCGGCCGACACCTTCAACGCCGATGTCTGCAAGGCCATCGAGGCCTATGCCAATACCTGGCACCTGCCCAAGGGCTACCTTGCCCGCCTCATCTGGCAGGAAAGCCGCTTCGATCCCCTGGCCGTGAGCCCGGCCGGCGCTGAAGGCATCGCCCAGTTCATGCCGGGCACCGGCCGCATCCGCGGCGTCGCCAACGCCTTCGATCCCGCCGAGGCCCTGGCTCGCTCGGCCGAATATCTGAGTTTCCTCAACCGGCGCTTCGGCAATCTGGGATTGGCGGCAGCCGCCTACAATGCCGGCGAAGGCGCCCTGGAGCGGATCACCGGCAGCGGCGGCCATGTTCCCTATGAGACCCGCGATTACGTCGCCATCATCACCGGCCATCCGGTCGAGCGGTGGCTGACGGGCGAGGTGGAGAGCGTCGACTATGATCTGAGCAAGGACAAGTCCTTCGCCGACGCCTGCCTGCAAATGGCCGAAGCCCGCCCCATGCCGCGCCTCCTGCCGCAAAGCGCGCAATGGCGCCCCTGGGGCGTGTTGATCTGGCAGGACTTCTCCGCCGACAAGGCCCAATCGATCTTCGATCGCGTCCGCACCCGCCATGCCGACCTCATCGGCGAGGAGCAATTGCTACTGCTCAAGGTGCGGAACCCGAACTTCGGCCGGCGGCTGCGCTATTCGGCAATGATCGGCCGGGACAGCCAGAAGGAAGCCGCCGCGCTTTGCGCGAAGCTGACTGCGGCTGGAGCAAATTGTCTGGTGCAGAGGAACAGCCGTTAGCTGACGCAAGTGATGACCTGCGTTACAGGGACGCACCCCACCGCGAAATCAGGCGGGAGTTTGCCCCGTTTCGTCGATCGCGGTGGCGATCGCCTCGACCTTTCGCGCTGTCTCGGACAGCTTCTTGGCGAAGCGCGATTCCAGTTCCTGCGCGTCCTGCGCGATGTGCTGGGCCGTGTGGGTCAGCTCCGCCACTTCTTTCTGGAGCGCGTCGATGCGCTTTTCGGCTTCCTCGAGCTCATCGAGCGCGGCAATGCCGGCCATGACGGTCAGGCGGTTGTCGCCGATTTCGCCAAAGGCGTTCTTGAGGTTGTCGATCGAACGGTTGAAGCGATCGGCCAGCCCGATGAGGTGAGGCTCCTGCCCCTCCTCGCAGGCCATCCGGTACTTGCGGCCGTTGATCTCTACATTGACTTCGGGCATCCGCGCCTCACTTGGTCAGGACTTCCCGCACCGTTTCCATGGCATCCACCAGCCGCCGTGACACTTCGTGCGCACTGTCGTCGAGCCGCTTGGCCTTGGCCGATGCCTTGTCCAGTTCGCCGGCGAGCTTGGCCCGCTCGCGCACGAGTTGCTGGGTATCTGCCTCGATGCGATTGAGCGCACGCATGCGACCATTGAGGCTGCGCACGCTGGCTTCCAGTCGTCCCACGGCCCGATCGAGCCGCGCCGACGCACTTTCATAGCCGTCTTCAAGGGTTGTATCGCCCATTCGGCTCCCCCGCCGCTTTTTTCGAATCCGCCGCCTTAAGTAAGCCTCAGCCCAAGAGCCAACGCAACTGGCACGCCTGTTTTGCCAAGGCTGACACGCCATTTTCGGCACGATCAAGGCGGCGTGAAGCCTTGGCCGAACCAAAGACCCTCTTTCGTTGACTCGATACCGGAACCTGCTATGCCTCGAACCCCGCTGGACCAGGCGTCCCGCCGGTTCAAAGAGTCCAGGTTTCTCCGAGGGAAGAGCAGGAAATCCGATGACCAATACCGCCCAGCAGAACGATATGGCCAATGCCATCCGGTCCTTGTCCATGGATGCTGTGGAAAAAGCCAATTCCGGCCACCCTGGATTGCCGATGGGCTGCGCGGATATCGCGACTGTGCTCTTCACCAAGGTGATGAAGTTCGATCCGGCCAACCCGAAATGGGCCGACCGCGACCGCTTCATTCTCTCGGCCGGTCACGGCTCGATGCTGCTCTATTCCTCGCTCTACCTGCTCGGTTATGGCGACATGACCATCGAGCAGATCAAGAACTTCCGCCAGCTCGGCTCCAAGACCGCCGGCCACCCCGAATACGGCTTCGCCGCCGGCATCGAGACGACCACCGGCCCCCTCGGCCAGGGCATCGGCAACTCGGTCGGCTTCGCCGTGGCCGAAGCCAAGCTTGCCGCCGAATTCGGCTCGGACCTCGTCGACCACTACACCTGGGTGCTGGCCGGTGACGGGTGCCTGATGGAAGGCATTTCGCAGGAAGCCATCTCGCTGGCTGGACACCTCAAGCTCAACAAGCTCGTCGTGATCTGGGACAATAACGGCATCACCATCGACGGCAAGGTTTCCAACGCCGACTCCACCGACCAGATCGCGCGCTTCAAGGCCTGTGGCTGGAACACGATTGAAATCGACGGCCACGATCAGGCCCAGATCGAGAAGGCGCTCAACGACGCCAAGAAGAGCGACAAGCCGACTCTGATCGCCGCCAAAACCACGATCGGTTTCGGCGCGCCCAAGAAGGCCGGCACCGAGAAGGTCCACGGCTCGCCCCTCGGCGCCGAGGAACTGGCCGGCGCCAAGGCCGCGCTCGGCATCACCTACCCGCCCTTCGAGGTCCCGGCCGAGATCATCAACGCCTGGCGCGCCGCCGGCACCCGCTCGCAGAACATTCGCGGCGAATGGGAAGCCCGTCTTGCCAAGTCCGACAAGCGCGCCGAATTCGAGCGCCGCATGGCCGGCGACCTGCCCGCAGCCTTCGCCGGCGCTGCCGACGCCTTCAAGAAGAAGCTTGCCGAGGAGAAGCCGAAGGTCGCTTCGCGCAAGGCCAGCCAGAATGCGCTCGACGTCATCAATGCGGTGATCCCGGAGACCGTGGGCGGCTCGGCCGACCTCACCGGCTCCAACCTCACCAATACGCCCGAGACCCTGCCCTTCACCGATACCGACCGCACCGGCCGCTACATGCGCTATGGTATCCGCGAGCATGAAATGGCCGCAGCGATGAACGGCATGGCGCTCCATGGCGGCTACATCCCCTATGGCGGCACCTTCCTGGTCTTCACCGACTATGCCCGCCCGGCCATCCGTCTCTCGGCGCTGATGGAACAGCGCGTCATCTATGTGATGACCCACGATTCCATCGGCCTCGGCGAAGACGGCCCGACCCACCAGCCGGTGGAGCACCTCTCGGCCCTCCGCGCCATTCCCGAACTCCTCGTCCTGCGACCTGCTGACGCAACCGAGACGCTCGAATGCTGGCAGATCGCGCTCGAGCACAAGGACCGTCCGTCGATCCTCGCGCTTTCGCGCCAGAACCTGCCGGCGCTGCGCACCGAATACGTCAAGGAGAACCTTTCGGCCAAGGGCGCCTACAAGATTGCCGGTCCCGATGATGCGGACGCCGTGATCTTCGCCACCGGCTCGGAAGTGGCCATTGCCGTCGACGCGCAGAAGCAGCTCGCCGAAAAGGGCATTTCCGCCAAGGTCGTATCGGTTCCGAGCATGGAACTCTTCGCCAAGCAGTCGGACGCCTACCGCGCCTCGATCTTCGGCAAGGCCAAGGCGCGCGTCGCCGTGGAAGCGGGCATTTCGATGAGCTGGGACAAGCTCCTTGGCGACAAGGGCCGGTTCGTGGGCATGCATGGTTTCGGCGCCTCGGCCCCGGCCGAAGCGCTCTACGAGCACTTCGGCATCACGGCCAAAGGCGTGGTTGAAGCCGTTACCGCACAGTTGTAAGAGAAGCGCCTTCTAGCGCTTCTTTCCCTCCCCATCTGCCCTCAAGGAGCACCCAATGGCAGTTCGCGTCGCCATCAATGGATTTGGCCGTATCGGCCGCAACATTCTGCGGGCGATCATCGAGAGCGGCCGCACCGATCTCGAAGTAGTGGCCATCAATGATCTTGGCCCGGTGGAAACCAATGCCCACCTCCTGCGCTTCGACTCGGTCCATGGCCGTTTCCCCCACGAGGTGAAAGTGGTCGGCGACACGCTCGATGCGGGCCGTGGCCCCATCAAGGTGACCGCCATCAAGAATCCGGCCGAGCTGCCGCATCGCGAGCTGGGCGTCGACATCGCGCTCGAATGCACGGGCTTCTTCACCGCCCGCGACAAGGCCGCTCTGCATCTGGAAGCCGGCGCCAAGAAGGTACTGATCTCCGCTCCCGGCGAAGGCGCTGACCTGACCGTCGTCTACGGCATCAACCACGACAAGCTCGGCAAGGAGCACGTGGTGGTCTCGAACGCCTCGTGCACCACCAACTGCCTGGCCCCGCTCGCCTATGTCCTCAACGAAGCCTTCGGCATCGAAAAGGGCATGATGACGACCATCCACTCCTATACCGGTGACCAGCCCACGCTCGACACCATGCACAAGGATCTTTATCGCGGCCGCGCTGCCGCGCTTTCGCAGATCCCGACCTCGACCGGCGCCGCCAAGGCCATCGGCCTCGTGCTCCCCGAGCTCAAGGGCAAGCTGGACGGCGTCTCCGTACGCGTACCGACCCCGAACGTGTCGCTCGTCGACTTCAAGTTCGTGTCCAAGCGCAAGGTGACGGCCGACGAAGTCAACCAGGCCCTGATCGCGGCTGCCGACGGCAAGCTCAAGAACATCCTGGCATATACCCGTCACCCCAACGTCTCGATCGACCTCAACCACGATCCCCATTCCTCGACCGTGGCACTCGACCAGACCAAGGTCATGGAAGGCGACTTCGTGTCGGTCCTCTCCTGGTACGACAACGAATGGGGCTTCTCGAACCGCATGGCCGATACCGCCGCCGCTCTGGGCCGGACGCTCTAAGGCCGAAGGCCGACTTGGAATTGGAGAGGGCCGGCATGTTTGCCGGCCCTTTGCTTTTGCGGCGTCCCGCCCGTCGTCATCCCGTAACACCCCGCCCCTATCCTCCGTTCCGTTGATTCGTTGCGGGGGCAGCGGCGTGCGGGAACTGGAGAGGTTTCTGGCGGGGGCGTTCCTGGTCGGGAGCGCGATTGGCGGGTGGCTTCACCAGCCCGGCTGGCTCCTCGTGCCCGCCACCGCCTCGCTCACCTTCCTCCTCGTCGAAGATCGCGCCGTGCGGCTGCGGATCGGGGCTGCGGCGTGGGCCAGCGAGGGCTATGCGCGGTTCCTCGTGGGCACGAACCTGTCGTTATTGCTGCGGAACGCTATTCTGAACGCCTCAATCCTTGCTATAGCATCGGCACTGCATTCAGTGCTTGGTGGATAGATCTCATGGCTGGTTTCAAGACCCTCGGCGACCTCGATCTCAAGGGGAAGCGCGTGCTGCTGCGCGCCGATCTCAACGTGCCCGTCGCCGACGGCAAGGTTACCGACGCCACCCGCATCGAACGCATCGTTCCGACCATCAGAGAGATCGTCAAAGCCGACGGCAAGGTCGTGCTGCTCTCCCATTTCGGCCGCCCCAAGGGCAAGGTCGACCCTGACTATTCGCTCGAGCAGGTCGCCGCGACCGTGGCTGATGTTACCGGCCACCCGGTCGGGTTCGTCGCCACCGACTGGGTTGACGTGACCAATGCCCAGAAAGCCATCGAGGCCGCCCCTCCGGGCAGCGTGCTGCTCCTTGAGAACACCCGCTTCCACCCGGGCGAAGAGGTCAACGACGTCGAACTCGCCAAGCGCATGGCGAGCCTCGGCGATCTTTACGTCAACGACGCCTTCTCGGCCGCCCACCGCGCCCATGCCTCGACAGAAGCGCTCGCGCACCTGCTGCCGTCCGCTGCCGGCCTTGCCATGCAGGCCGAACTCGAGGCACTCGAAGCCGGTCTCGGCAATCCCAGGAAGCCCGTGATCGCCGTCGTCGGCGGCGCCAAGGTTTCGACCAAGATCGACCTCCTCGAGAATCTCGTGACCAAGGTCGATGGCCTCATCATCGGCGGCGGCATGGCCAATACTTTCCTTCATGCCCTGGGCTATGGCGTCGGCAAGTCGCTGGCCGAGAAGGATCTGGCCGAAACCGCCAAGCGCATCATGGAGACGGCCGAGCGGCACAAATGCGCCGTGATCCTGCCCATCGACGGCGCCGTGGCCTGGCATTTCGAGGCCAACGCGCCCCATCGCTTCTATGGCGTGGACGCGGTCGACCCCGATGGCATGATCCTTGATGTCGGCCCCTCCTCGATCGAGCGCATCACCGGGGCAATCGATGATGCCAGCACCGTCGTCTGGAACGGCCCGCTGGGCGCTTTCGAGATTGCGCCCTTCGATGCCGGCACCGTGGCCGTGGCCCGGCACGTTGCCGCCCGCACCAAGGCCGGCAAGCTCGTTTCGGTGGCTGGTGGCGGCGATACCGTTGCCGCCCTCGCCCATGCCGGGGTGAAGGACGACTTCACCTATGTATCGACCGCCGGCGGCGCCTTCCTCGAATGGATGGAGGGCAAGCCGCTTCCGGGTGTGGAGGCGCTCAAGGCGAGCTGAGCGCAACTCGCCTTCCGGCTTAAACCGAACGTCTAATCGACGCATCGCGGCCCGACAGCCTAAATTTTGGCCATCCAACCTATGAAGGGGTGACCTATGCCGGCTATGTCGTTGAATGCCATTGCTCAGAAGCTGGTGGAACCGGGCAAGGGCATTCTCGCCGCCGACGAATCCGAACCGACGATCGCCAAGCGCTTTGCGGCCATCGGTATCGGTAACACGCCCGAGCTTCGCCGCGATTATCGCGAAATGCTGTTCCGCTCGCGCGAGGCCATGACCCGCTACATCTCCGGCGCCATCCTCACCGAGGAGACCCTCAAGCAGGACGGCGCCGACGGCACCGCCTTCATCGCCCTCCTCGCCGACAGCGACGTCATCCCCGGCATCAAGGTCGACCGTGGCACCTTCCCGATGCCCGGCTCCTCCGGCGAGAAGATCACCGAAGGCCTCGATGGCCTGCGCCAGCGCCTGGCCGAATATGCTGCCCTCGGCGCCGGCTTCGCCAAGTGGCGCGCCGTCATCACCATTGCCGAGCAGGCCCCGAGCCGCAACGCCATGCGGGCCAATGCCCACGCTCTCGCCCGCTATGCCATGCTCTGCCAGGAAGCCGGCATCGTGCCGGTGGTCGAGCCTGAAGTCGTCGGCGACGGCGAGCCGGGTGACCACACCATCGAGCGCTGCCAGGAAGTGACCGAAGAGACGCTTGAGACCGTGTTCAACGAACTGCGTCTGGCCGGCGTAGATTTCACCGGCATGCTCCTCAAGCCCAACATGGTTCTTGCCGGCCACAAGGCCGCCCGCCAGGCCGATGTCGAGGAAGTTGCCCGCCGTACCGTCGAGACACTGCGTGCTACCGTGCCCGCCGCCGTTCCCGGCATCGCCTTCCTGTCGGGCGGCCAGACCGACGAAGAAGCGACGGCACACCTGAGCGCCATGAACCGGCTCGATGGCCTCCCCTGGAAGGTCACATTCTCCTATGGTCGCGCCCTCCAGAACGCCGCGCTGCGCCTCTGGTCCGGCCGGGCGGAGAACATCGAATTGGCCCAGGCAGCCTTCGCTCACCGTGCTCGAATGAACAGCCTCGCCTCGCTCGGAAAGTGGCAGGGCGACCTCGATCGCGCCGCCTGATTGCACACTTCGCGTGGGCTTGATGCCGCTGGCCCTTGCCAGCGACCCTTTTCTTGACAAAATGCGCGGCCACTGACGGCCGCGCATTTTTTGCAAGTAGAGTCCATGACTGCCCAGATTTTCCTCATCGCCCCCGCTGACGCGGACCTCGCCACGTTCGCTCCGATTCTCGAGGGCGCGCTGGCTTCCGTTCCCGTCTCGGCGCTGTTTCTGCCCCGGGGCTCGCGCGGCGAGAATGCGTACAAGGACTTCGTCAAGGTCATGGCGCCCATCGCGCAGGCCGAGGGCTGCGCTGTGCTCATCGAGGGCGAACCCGGCTGGGTCCGTACGCTCGGCGCCGACGGCCTCCATGTCCTGGGCTCGGGCAAGGCATTGCCGACCGCCAGGGCTGCCGTCTCCGCACTCAAGCCGCAGCTCATCGTCGGCGCTGGCCCTGCCGCCAGCCGGCACGACGCCATGACGCTTGGCGAACTCGATATCGACTACGTGTTCTTCGGCCCGCTCGAAGGCGATCTCCCCGCCGAGGCGCGGGACATGGCGACCTGGTGGTCCGAAACCATGGAAGTACCCGCCGTGCTTTCCGACCCGCAAGCCGATGGCGAAACCGCCGATCCATCTGGATGCGAATTCCTGGCCGTTGGCGAAAGCGTCTGGAAAGCGCCACAAGGTGCGGCTATTGCACTGAGCCAGATCGCCCAGCGCCTGGAGTCCTTCTGATGCCCAAACGATCGGGTGCCATTCTCGCCGCTCTCCTTCTCGCCGCCTCGACGGCGACGCTGGCGCTGGCGCAGACCACCGAGGACGCACGCGCCATCAGCGAAGACATCTTCGGCTCCAGCGTTCCGCCCGACGAAGCCTTCGGCGCCTTCCAGCGCGGCTATTACCTGACGGCGCTGAGCCTCGCCCTGCCCCGGGCGGAGAAAGGCGACGGCGCGGCGCAGACGCTCATCGGCGAGATCTATTCGAAGGGCCTCGGCGTTGCCGAGAACGTCGCCCGGGCGTCGAGTTGGTACGCGCTTGCCAGCAAGAACGGCGACATGATGGGCACGTTCGAACTCGCCCTGCTCTATCAGGACGGGCGCGGCGTTACCAAGAGCCGCGAGAAGGCGGCCGAACTCTTCAAGAAGGCGGCGGAGGCTGGCTATATGCCGGCCAAGTACAACCTCGCCATGCTCTATATCGAAGGCGTCTATGTCGAGCCGAACATGACCCGCGCCGCCGAGCTCCTCAAGGAGGCCGCCAATTCTGGCATGCCCGAGGCGCAGTACGATTACGGCGTGCTGCTGATGGAAGGCGCCGGTGCGGCGCCCAATCCCAAGGCCGGCGCCGAGCAGATCGGCCTCGCCGCAGACCAAGGGTTACCGGCCGCCCAGGTGGAATATGCCACGCTCCTTTACCTGGGTCGTGGCGTCGACAAGAATCTAGAAGAGGCGGTCAAGTGGTACCGCAAGGCGGCCGTCGGCGGGAATGCCGTGGCGCAGAACCGCTATGCCAAGCTCCTCGCCGTGGGCGAAGGCGTGGACCTTGACCTCGAGGAAGCGGCGATGTGGCGGGCGCTTGCCAAGCGCCAGGGCCTCAACGACGCCACGCTCGACAAGCTTCTCGTCTCGATCCCCGCCGAGGACCTAGCCAAGGCCGAGAACCGGGCCCGCTACTGGCCGGGCGAACCACCCACCGCGACGGCGGATGCGGGCGAGGCTGCAAAGGCGCCATGAGCGCCGCGGGCAGCTTGGCCCCTTGAACCTTGGGGCTTCCAAGGCTAGAAGCCCCCATCTCCTTTCCGATCCACTTTTTCCGGCTTGTCCAATGGCCCGCTCCGCACTGCTCAATGTCATGGTTCAGGCCGCCATCAAGGCCGGCAAGTCCCTCACCCGCGATTTCGGCGAGGTCGAGAACCTGCAGGTCTCTCGCAAGGGCCCAGCCGATTTCGTCTCCGCCGCCGATCGCCGCGCCGAACAGATCGTCTTCGACGAGCTGCGCAAGGCTCGCCCGACCTATGCTTTCCTCATGGAGGAGGGCGGCGAAGTTGCCGGCACTGACGGCCAGCATCGCTGGATCATCGATCCCCTGGACGGCACCACCAATTTCCTCCACTCGATCCCGCTCTTTGCGGTAGCCATCGCCCTGGAGCGCGCCAACGAGATCGTCGCTTCGGTGATCTACAATCCGATCATGGATGAGATGTTCACCGCCGAGAAGGGCGGCGGCGCCTGGCTCCAGGACCGCAAGCGCCTCCGCGTCGCGGCCCGCCGGCACCTCGCCGACGCCGTGGTCGCCACCGGCATCAAGGTGATGAACCCGGTCGAGGACGCCCTGGCGCTGCGTCAGGTCAATCACATTTCCCCCGCCGTCGCCGGCATCCGCCGCTCCGGCTCCGCCTCGACCGACCTTGCCTGGCTGGCTGCCGGCCGGTTCGATGCCTATTGGGAAAGCCAGCTCAAGCCCTGGGACGTGGCGCCCGGCCTGCTGATGGTCAAGGAAGCCGGCGGCTTCGTCACCGACTATGCCGGCGTGGGCGGCAGCATATGGAACGGCCAGGTCGTGGCCGGCAACGAAACCATCCAAGCGCTCCTCCTCAAGGAAATCAAGGCAGTCAAATAGGCTTGGGCGGAAGCGCTCAGCCATTGTCACGCCCTTGCGATGCACTTAGTGTTGTTTAACGATTTGTTAGCAACACGTGCGGGCCATGGCGACCAGTTACGACCCCTATAATCTGGCGAGCCCCCTCGTCTACCTCGTCAAGATCGTTATCTTTCTGATACTGGTCGCGTTGATAGCGGCGATCCTGGCACCCCAGATCGTCACCTTCTTCTGGGCGAACCCGTTCATCAACTCGATGATCTTCCTGACCCTGGCGATCGGCATCTTCCTGTCGTTCCGCCAGATCATCCGCCTCTTCCCGGAAGTGAAGTGGGTGAATTCGATCCAGGACGGCACGATGGGCGATGTCCGCCCGCCGGTGCTGCTTGCCCCCGTCGCCGGCATCCTCCGCGACCGGCTGGGCGAAGCGATCATCACCCCGCAATCGATGCGCTCGATCCTCGATTCGGTCGGCATCCGGCTCGACGAGGCCAAGGATACCTCGCGCTATCTTACGGGCCTCCTGGTTTTCCTCGGCCTTCTCGGTACGTTCTACGGCCTCCTTCAGACGGTGACCTCGGTCGCCAGCGTCATCCAGGCGCTCGACGTCAACCAGGCCGATACGACGAGCCTTTTCGGCAACCTCAAGGAAGGCCTCACCGCCCCGCTGGGCGGCATGGGCACCGCCTTCTCGTCTTCGCTCTTCGGCCTTTCCGGCTCGCTGATCCTGGGCTTCCTCGACCTCCAGACCGGCCAGGCGCAGAACGCCTTCTATACCGATCTCGAGGACTGGATGACCTCGATGACCGAACTCGACCACCCGATTACAGCATTGCAGGCGTCCGGGCTGGGCGTGCAGGGCACGGACATGCAGGCCATGCTCGACCGGCTCGGCACGACGATGCAGAGCACCAATTCCTCCCAGAACGCCATCCGCGCCATGGCTGAACTGGCCAAGGGCATCGACGGGCTGGTCAAGCACATGCGGGCCGAGCAGGATACGCTGCGAACGCACATCGCCGAGCAGAGCGAGAACAACGCCAAGCTGCGCGAGTTGATCGACGAGATGCTGGCCACCCTCAAGGGGGACCAGCGGTGAGCCCAGACCAGCCGGAGCGCCGCTAGATGGCCCTTAGCCGCCGGGCCCGCGAGGTCACCAATTACTGGCCGGGATTCGTCGATGCTCTGTCGAGCCTCTTGCTCGTCATCATCTTCCTCCTGTCGCTCTTCATGCTCACCCAGTTCTTCACCAGTCAGGAATTGCTGGGCAAGGACACCGCGCTGTCGCGCCTCAACTCGCAGATTGCCGAGCTGACCGACCTGCTCCAGCTCGAACGCGCCAATAATTCGGACCTCGAAGCCACCATCGCCAACCTCACGGCCACGCTTTCGGGCGCCGAGCAGGACCGCGATCGGCTGCAGGGGCAACTGGCCGGTATCGGCGCAGGCGACGCCGGCAAGGACGAGGCCATTGCCGACCTCAATGCTCAGCTCGCCGGCGAGAAGGAAGTTTCACGCGAAGCGGCGGCGCAGGTGGCGCTGCTCAACCAGCAGCTGGCGGCCCTGCGCACCCAGATCGCGGCGCTTGAGGACGCCTTGCAGGCCTCCGAGACCCGAGACACCGAATCGCGCACCAAGATCGCCGATCTGGGACGGCGCCTGAACGTGGCCTTGGCCCAGCGCGTGCAGGATCTTTCGCGCTATCGCTCCGATTTCTTCGGCCGCTTGCGGCAGATTCTCGAAGGCCGCGCCGACGTGCGCGTGGTGGGCGACCGCTTCGTCTTCCAGTCCGAAGTGCTGTTCGAACCCGGCAAGGCCGATATCTCGCCGGGCGGCGTCGCCGACCTCCAGGGCCTTGCCCAGGCGATCCTTCAGCTCGAGAAGGAAATTCCGCCCGATATCAACTGGGTGCTCCGCATCGACGGCCATACCGACAAGCGCCCGATCTCCAACGCCCAGTTCCCTTCGAACTGGGAATTGTCGGCCGCCCGCGCCATTTCGGTAGCCAAGTATCTCGTGAGTCAGGGCGTATCGCCCAACCGGCTGGTCGCCGCCGGCTTCGGCGAATTCGCCCCGCTCGATCCGGCCGACAACGACGAAGCCTATCGCCGCAACCGTCGCATCGAGTTCAAGCTGACCGAGGGTTAGCATCTCGAATTTGAGGCAAGTCCAGTCGCCGCGCGGCCTCCGGGTCGCGCGGTTTTGCTTTGGTCGGGCGGGCCCCGAGGCGAAAGTCCGCCTCAATGGGTTAGTTAAAAAAACGAGACGCACTTCGCCTCGGGGCGCCGGGATTTTGAGGACCTGATCATCGCGGCTCCGTTCCGGCAGGCTTGATGGTCGAGCCCCGGATTCGAGCGGCGTCCCATGGACCCATGCGAGGGAGCGAACCCCGCACGCCCGGCTGTCCCTGTCGCTACTGGCCGCTCTGCAGTCCGCCCGGTGCGGCAGGGATGGGTGGATGTTAAGCGAGGTGGGGAGTGGGGGGATAAGTTGGGCGGGGGCGCTCACCGCGCCCGGTGGTGTTCGTGCCGGTAATGAAGCTCGGTCGAGTTTTTGGAGGTTTGATACATTTCCATCGGCTTCACGAGCAACTTCCTCTAGCCAAAGCAACGACCGCACTGGCTGCATATCCGGCGCTGCCAGAACTTCGTTACGATGGGGATAAGTCTAAGCTTTGCCTCGACTCTTGGGAGTGTGGGCCAGACTAATCGCTCTAAATGAGCCAAGGGGGCGTCACCATGTTGTCCGACAACTTTCGCGTCTTGAGTCTCGACGGCGGAGGAGCAAAAGGCTTCTACTCGCTCGGCGTTCTACATGAGATCGAAGGAATGATCGGCTGCCCGCTGTATGAAAGATTCAATCTGATCTTTGGTACGAGCACAGGATCAATCATCGCTGCGCTTCTGGCACTCGGCTACAGCGTCTCGGAGATACACAAACTCTACAAAAGGCATGTGGTGTCAGTAGTCGCTCAGAAGGAGGCTGCCGACAAATCCAAGGCGCTGGCCAAACTGGCCAAAGACGTGTTCGGCGACGCGACGTTCGATCAAGTAAAGACAAACATCGGTATCGTCGCCACGAAATGGGTCATCGAGAAACCGATGATCTTCAAAGGCAATATCGCGCAAGCTCACGGTCGTCAGGGCACGTGGGTGCCAGGGTTCGGCGTATCAATTGGAGATGCCGTTCAGGCATCGTGCTCTGCCTTTCCGTTCTTCGAGCGTAAGGTGGTAAAGACAGCAGCAGGGGAAAATGTCGAACTGATCGACGGGGGCTACTGCGCGAACAACCCTACACTGTACGCGATCGCGGACGCTACCGGGCCAATGGGCATCGCGCATGAAAAGATGCGTGTTGTAAGCGTCGGAGTCGGCAACTATCCCGAGCCGCAACTGAACATCTTGCGGAAGGCTTGGTGGCACAAGAAGCTCCTAAGCGTGCAACTCCTACAAAAAACACTGGAGATCAACACGCAGTCGATGGATCAGTTGCGCGCCATACTTTTCAAGAACATCGAGACCGTCCGTATCAGCGATGGGTTCACGACGCCGGAGATGGCGACTGACTTGTTCGAACACGACTTGCAGAAACTCGATGTTCTGTTTCAGCGAGGACGCGAGTCCTTCGCTTTGCGCGAGTCGCAACTCCGCGCATACCTAACATAGGAGGCAATGTGAGCGTTCACGAAAGCCAGCTTGAAACGTGGTCGCATATTGGATCACTAGCTCAGTCGGCGAGCACGTATCAATCTATCAAGACAGTGATCGAAAGCCGCGACTCCCCATATGCGAACCGGGACATCATGTCCTACCTTCAAGGCTCGTACGGCAATGACACCAATGTCGTCGGCGTCGAAGGTGATGTCGACATCGTACTGCGTTGTAAGGACGTGTACTATCCTGACCTGCACAAGCTGTCGCAGGACGAGAGGGATCGCTACTCACAAGCGCGCCGCCCTGCCTCGTATTCAGTCGAGCAATTTCGCATCGACGTGGGCAGTTGGCTCCAAGAACGCTACGGACGCGATTTCGATCTTGGCGTGAAGGCGCTTAAGATAAAAGGCAATAACAACCGGCGCGCAGCCGATGTGTTGGCATGCTGCCAGTACCGCCGCTACCTTCGCTTCAATGGCCACCAAGACAGCGAGTTCATTGAGGGTATCTGCTTCAAGCTACCTAGCGGAAAGCTAATCGCCAATTTCCCGAAGCAACACCACGACAATTGCGTGAGGAAGCATCAGGAGACAGATGGCTATTTCAAACCGATGGTCCGTATCTGGAAGAACATGCGCAACCGGATGAGGGAGCTAGATCTTATCGACAGCAGCATCGCACCATCATACTACATTGAGGGTTTGCTCTGGAATGTGCCGAGCCACCTCTTCAGGCACTCATATCAGCGCACTTTCCTAGAATGTTACACATATCTGCAAAACGCCAACAAGATGCAGTTCGTGTGTGCGAACCAAAATGCTTGGCTGATCCGCAAAGACGAAGCGACTAGCTGGGATCCCGATCATTTCAACGCATTCTTCGACGCGTTGGGCGACTTCTGGAACGACTTCGACGCATAGTGCCGGCCGCACCGTTGGCCGAGCACCTTAACAGCGGCGCGAAAGCGGACGGGAGCGGGGGGATAGCCGCTGGCTCTTTTTATCCCCATAGTGACAACTATTGCCGCGCCCTTATGAGCGAGTGCAACCAGGACAAAGCCGGAAGGAGAGCCAGCCGCCCTCTGCCCCCCATTTCCCCCAACGCCCTAGCCTCGCCCCCCAACTTCTTGTAGATCGAACCCCAATCACCAGATTACCGTTACCCGTCCACCCTTCGGAATCAGGAACGACATGGCCGATCTCAAGCTGCTGGCGCTTGATAGCGATGATCTCGCGGTAATCTCCGCCCACACCCAGGATGCGGTCGTGCGCGTTGGCGACATGGGTTATGCTCAGGCCGACAAGCGTTTCGCGATGCTCATGAACCGCTATGACTGGGAAGAGGGCACCGTGCGCAACAAGGGTGTGCGCAAGCGCACGGCCCTGCATTTCGATCGCGTGCTCAAGGCTTCGAGCGCGGGCATCGATACCAATTCGCGCGACGGCGTGCTCGAACTGCTCGCCATCACCTTCACCCAAACCAATGCCCCCGCGGGCATCGTGGAGCTGGCCTTTGCCGGCGGCGGCACGGTGCGCCTCGAAGTCGAGGTGCTCGAAGCGCGCCTGCAGGATCTCGGTGCCGCCTGGGCCGCCAAGGCCCAGCCCCAGCACAGCCTTTGAACGGATAACTCGCCCATGCCTTCGTTCCTCGATACCCGCGACGCCGATTTTGCGGCCCGCTTCCAGGCGCTGCTCGAAGGCAAGCGCGAAAGCTCGCAGGAAGTCGGCGATACCGTCGCCGACATCATCGCCGATGTGCGTGCGCGCGGCGACGAGGCCCTGGTCGAGCTGACCAACAAGTTCGACAAGGCCAACGTCACCGCCGAAACGCTGCGGTTCTCCGAGGCGGAAATCGAGGAAGCCGCCGCGCGGGTCACCCCGGAAGTACGCTCCGCGCTCGAAACCGCCCATGCCCGCATCAAGGCCCACCACGAAAAGCAGAAGCCGGTCGATCACATCTATACCGACGAGATCGGCGTGACCCTCGGCACCCGCTGGACGGCGATCGAGGCGGTGGGGATTTATGTGCCCGGAGGCCTCGCCTCCTATCCTTCCTCGGTGCTGATGAATGCCGTGCCCGCCAAGGTGGCGGGCGTCGAGCGGATCGCCATGGTGGTCCCGACCCCGCGCGGGGAGATCAACGCCGCCATCCTCGCCGCCGCGAAAATCGCCGGCGTCACCGAGATCTATCGCGTCGGCGGCGCCCAGGCCGTCGCCGCGCTGGCCTACGGCACCAGGGCGATCGCCTCGGTCGACAAGATCATGGGGCCGGGCAATGCCTATGTCGCCGCCGCCAAGCGGCAGGTGTTCGGCAAGGTCGGCATCGACATGATCGCCGGCCCCTCCGAAGTGCTGGTCATCGCGGATTCGTCCGCCAACCCGGCCTGGGTGGCTGCGGACCTGCTGGCGCAGGCCGAGCACGGGGCAGGGGCACAGTCCATCCTCGTCACTAGCGATCCGCGTCTCGCCGATGCCGTAGCCAGGGAAGTCGACCGCCAGCTCGCCGTGCTGCCGCGTGAAAAGCTCACACGCGAGGGTTGGGAAGAATTCGGCGCCATCATCACCGTCGCTTCGCTCGATGAAGCGGTCGAACTGGCCAACCGCATCGCTTCCGAACACGTGGAACTGGCAGTGGATGATCCCAGGGCGCTGATGCCGCGTATTCGCAATGCCGGCGCCATCTTCCTCGGCCATCACACGCCCGAGGCCATCGGCGACTATGTCGGCGGCTCCAACCACGTGCTGCCCACGGCGCGCTCGGCGCGCTTCGCCTCGGGTCTCGGCGTGCTCGATTTCGTCAAGCGCACCTCGATCCTGGGCTGCGATCCGTCTTCGCTCGCCATCCTGGCCCCGGCCGCCGTGACGCTGGCCGAAACCGAGGCGCTCGATGCCCACGGCCGCAGCGTCTCCATCCGGCTCAACCGGTAGGGGAGGGTGGCGCTTCTTGCGTGACTTCGATGCCACGACCGACCGGATCGTCACCGTCACGCTCGATCCCTCAACCATCACCTCGATCGATCCCGACGAGGTGCATGAGTGGCGCATCGCCATCTATGACCTCGTCGAGGACAACAAGTTCCGCCCCGCGCGCGTAAAAGCCACCGGCCCCTATGCGCTGCACGTCTCGATCGTGGCCAACTACATCGTCCTCGACGTGCGAGATCCGGAGACCTTCGAGCCGATCGCCGCGCACTATCTCTCGCTCACCCCGTTCCGCCGCCTCATCCGCGATTACTTCCGCATCCGCGACAGCTATTACGAAGCCATCCGCTCGGCCTCGCCCTTCCAGATCGAGACGGTCGACATGGCGCGGCGCGGCCTCCACAACGAGGCGGCCGAACTCTTGCGCACCCGGCTCGACAACAAGCTCGAGATGGATCTCAACACCGCGCGGCGGCTCTTTACGCTCATCTGCGCCGTCCAGCCCTATGCCAAGCGCATCGACGAACGCGACAGCGAATTGCCGACGGTCCTCTTCGTCTGCTCGATGAACTCGGTGCGCTCCCCCATTGCGGCAGCCCTGGCGCGTAAATACTTCCCGGGCCGCCTTATTGCGCGCTCGGCCGGCGTGCAGTCGGGCAAGGCCGATGGCTTCGTGCACGAGGTCATGGAAGAGGTAGGGGTGGATATGTCGGTCCACACACCCCACACTATGGATGAACTCGTCGCCAATCGCTTCGACCTGGTGGTGACGCTTTCGCCCGATGCCGACGACGCGGTGCGCAAGCGCGGGCTCGAAATGGGTGCGCTCGAGCACTGGTCCGTCAGCGATCCCACCCTTGTCGAAGGGAACCGCGAGGCGGTATTGAGCGCTTACAGGACGCTCCGCGACACCCTGCAGAAGAAGGTTCGCGAGCGGCTCGAACCGCTTGTTGCGAGCCGTTCGGCTTCTAGTTCACAAAGCGCCTGAATTCCTATAGGTTGCGCGCAATTTCGGCCTGGGACTGGGATTTAGCTCCCCTCCCGGGCGTTTTCAGGAGAAAGTATGGCAAAGGAAGAAGTGCTCGAATTCCCGGGCGTTGTGACCGAATTGCTTCCCAATGCGACCTTCCGGGTCAAGCTGGAGAACGGCCACGAAATCATCGCCCACACCGCTGGGCGCATGCGCAAGAATCGCATCCGCGTTCTGGCGGGCGATAAGGTATTGTGTGAAATGACGCCCTATGACCTGACCAAGGGCCGTATCACCTACCGCTTCAAGTAACGAGTTTCGCGATTGGCCAGCCGCCCCGAACTGATTCTGGCTTCCGCTTCGCCGCGGCGCCTCGCGCTTCTCAATCAGATCGGCATCGAGCCCGAGCACCTGGTTCCCGCACACGTCGATGAAACCCCTGAAAAGGGTGAACTGCCGCGCAAGCTTGCCGCGCGCCTGGCAGACCTCAAGGCCATTGCCGCGCAACAGAAGGCGCGTCAGGCCGGCATCGGCGGCAATGCGCTCGTGCTGGCTGCCGATACCGTCGTTGCTGTCGGCCGCCGCGTGCTGCCCAAGGCCGAAATGATGGAAGAGGCAGCCGATTGCCTCCGCCTGCTCTCGGGCCGCGCGCATCGCGTCTATACCGGCGTCTGCCTCCTGACGCCTTCCGGCCAGGCCAAGCGCCGGCTGGTCGAAACCCGCATCCGCTTCAAGCGCCTCTCCAATCGCGAGATGGAGGCGTATCTTGCCTCCGCCGAATGGAAGGACAAGGCCGGCGGCTATGCCATCCAGGGCATTGCCGGCTCCTTTGTCGTCAAGCTGGTCGGCTCCTATTCCAGCGTGGTCGGCCTGCCCCTCCACGAAACGGTGGCCCTGCTGCAGGGCGAGGGCTATCCTGTCACCTTCAACTGGCTCAACCAGTCGAGCCTGACCTCCGTCTGAGGCAGCCATGGCCGACGCCAAAGTCACCCGCCTGCGCCCGGTGCGCCCCTGTCCCATTTGCGGAAAGCCCTCTGTCCAGGCCTTCCACCCCTTCTGCTCGTCCCGCTGCGCCGATATCGACCTCAACCGCTGGCTGACCGGCGCTTACGCGATTCCCGAGGAACGGGACCAAGAGCGGAAAACGCCGGATGACGGCGACGACGAGTAAGGGCTAGACGGACTCGTTTCTCCGTCATCTTCGCACCCACGGAACCTGTTCCACCACAGAACTTCCCCCACCCCAATCTTGCTCGGGCGAAGACCCGGGGCCTATTGCATCCATCTACTGGAGTGGAGATATCCGTGGGCCCCGGCTCTGCGGCCGGGGAAGTGCGGTGGTGGGGTTACGCACGTGCAGAAACTCCAATCTGCGCAACCTCGAACCGCCTTGGCTCACCGCGGAATCGTGCCAGCACGTCTCCCTCCCCCTTGCGGGGAGGGGATAGGGGTGGGGGTAAACCCCATCCCCCCTCACGGCATCAACTGCCCCCCATTCACATCGATAATCTGTCCCGTAATGTACCCGCTCATCGTCTCCGACGCCAAAAACACATACGCCCCCACGCAATCCTCCGCCGTCCCCAGCCGCTGCATCGGGATTTGCGCCCGCGCCGATTCCCGCACCGCCTCAGGCGTGCGGTCATGGAACGGCGTGATGATGAACCCCGGCGCCACCGTATTCACCCGAATGCCATCCATCGCGAATTCCCGTGCCGCATTGCGCGAGATCGAATGCACCGCCGCCTTGGCCGCCGCATAGACGGTCGACCCCGAGAACCCGCCGAACCGCCCGGCGATCGACCCCGTATTGATGATCGAAGCCTTCCCCGAAGCTTTTAGATGCGGATAGGCCGCCTTCGTCATCGCCAGGATCGAGCGGACATTGAGATCGAACACCTTGGTGAACATCTCCTCGTCGAACGCCGCATTGGTCACGCGCTCGAGAATGCCGCCGGCATTGTTGACCAGCACATCGAGCCCGCCGAGCCCCGCAGCCGCTTCCCCGACGATCCGCTCGGCCTCGCCCGAATGGCTGACATCGCCGGTCACCACCACGGCCCTTCCGCCCGCGGCCGCAATCTTGTCGGCGACGGCTCGCGCTGCCTCGGCATTCTTGTGCCCATGCACCGCCACGCTGACGCCGAGCCGGCCCATCTCCAGCGCCAACGCCGCCCCGATGCCGGTCGACGACCCCGTGATCAGCGCGCGCTTGCCTTGCAAATCCCCGAGCATGCTCTTTTCCCAATCTGCCATACTAGATAGCCGAACCTAGGCCGCGTCGCCGGAAACCGCAATGGCGCGAGCCGGTTCGCGTTCCCCACAACGAGTTCAAAAAATCGTCGCTTTCGCCCTTGCCAGCCCAAATCTCATTGCCTATAAACCGCCAGCCTTCGGCACGCCGGAGCGCCAAAAAATGATGCCCAGATAGCTCAGTTGGTAGAGCAGCGGATTGAAAATCCGCGTGTCGCTGGTTCGATTCCGGCTCTGGGCACCATTCTTCCTCCTACAAATCGTCAGCGCCTCCGGTCTGGGCTCCTACCGGCCGAACCATCGCGTCAGCGCCTCGCTGAGCCCCGCCGGATCGTGCCCAGTCCAGGCGACCTGCCCGTCCGGTCGCACCAGCACGGAGCCCGGTGCGGCGACCGCGCCAATCACCGGCAATTCCCAATCGCCCCCATACCGCGCCGCGACCACCTGCACGCGTTCCGCCCACGGCGTCGCGTCGAACCCATCGAGCCCGCCGAGGTCAAGCAGCACCGGCCTGGCGCGATGCAACAGCGTGAACGCGCGCATCGGTCCTTCAGCGGTCGTCACCTCGATATCGGGCATGCGCCTTCCCAGCAGCGGATGGCCCTCGCCGAAATCATAGCGGATATCGAGCTCCGACATCCGTCCGGCCATATACTTGCGTGCCTGCTCAAGGCCGAGCATTTCGGCAACCAGCTCCCGCAGCGCCCGCGATCGCTCGTCCGTCCGGCTGATTGCCACCGATGCCATCGTCTCGGTGAGCACACGCGCCGCCACCGGATATCGCTCCGCGTGATAGCTATCGAGCAGCTCGGCCGGCGAAACGCCTTTCACCACCTGCGCCAGCTTCCACCCGAGATTGACGGCATCCTGCACACCCAGGTTGAGCCCATGCCCGCCCACCGGGTAGTGGATGTGCGCCGCGTCTCCCGCCAGCAGCACGCGCCCCTCCCGATAGCGCTCCGCCTGGCGCGACATGTCGGTGAACCGAGAAATCGAAGTCGGGCGATGCACGCCGAAATCCGTGCCATAGACCCGGATCAGGCCGGTGCGCAGATCGTCTAGCGTCGGCTCGTCCTTCTCGCCCACATCGGGCTCGGTCAGCATCACGCCCACCGGCCCGTCGGCCGCCAGCCGCGAAATCGCGTGCCGGCCAGTGGTATCGTGGTGAAACCCCCATTGCGGTTCCGCAGCCATTTCCACCTGGGCGATGAGGTGGCTGATCGTCGGGTCCCATCCCGCAAAGGCTATCCCCGCCGCCTTCCGCACCACGCTTCGCCCGCCATCGCACCCCACGAGATATTGCGCCCGCAGCACACGTCCGTCATCGAGCGCCACCTCGACACCCGCCTCGTCCTGCACGAACCCGGTCACCACGGGCCCCCGCAGGATCGGCACCCCAAGCGCCTCCACCCAGCCGGCAAGTATCCGCTCGGTATGCTTCTGCACCAGTGCCAGTCCATAGGGATGCCGCGTCGGAAAGTCCCCGATATCGAGCTTCACCCCCGCAAAGCCCGCCACCTGCGCCGTATAGCCTTCCGCAAGAAACCGCTCGACGATGCCCCGCTGGTCCAGCACCTCAATGGTCCGCGCATGCAGCCCCAACGCCCGCGACCCCACCAGCTCCTGGCTCTCGCGTCGTTCGACGATCACCACATCGACCCCGGCCAATGCCAGCTCCCCCGCCAGCATCAACCCCGTCGGCCCACCCCCGGCAATCACCACCGCCCGGTCATCCATCCCAAAAACCGCCGCCATTCCGCACTCCCAGATCAGGTTGGACGGTGTTTGTACGGGATGACCCGGTCCTTGAAGCAAGCCCCTAGCGCGCTACATATGAGAAGTGGGAGCAGGGCTATGCGTACCTCTATCTTCCCTCCAATTGTCGCAATCGCCGAAGGCTGTTGCTGACTTTTTCTTCTCCTCGATTGCGGCTACGTCTTCCATTGGTGAAAGCGCAATGCTTTTGGGGGAAGAAGTGATGGATCGCGTTTGCTTTCGCGGGCTGGGTGGGATCGGCCTGGCGATGCTCCTTGCGGCGCCCGTCCTGGCGCAGGAGACGCAGGATAGCAGGGTCGATGCTGCGATTGCCCAGCTCGATGGCCAGATCCGGGCTCTGATGGAGGAAACCCAGGTGCCCGGCCTCGCTATCGCCGTCGTCAAGAACGGCGAGACGATTTTCGAGCGTGGCTATGGCGTCCGCAACCTCGAAACCGGTGAGCCGGTAACGCCCGAAACCGTCTTCCAGCTCGCCTCCATGTCAAAGCCCATTGGCGCCAGCGTCATCGCTAGCGTGATCGCCGACGGCAAGGTCGGCTGGGATACCAAGGTCCGCGAAATCTTTCCCTGGTTCACCCTCGGCGATCCGTGGGTCAGCGCCAACGTCACCATCGGCGATCTCTATTCCCACCGCACCGGCCTGCCGGATCACGCGGGCGACGATCTCGAACAGTTCGACTATTCCCAGCGCGAAGTCTTCGATGCGTTACGCTATCTGCCGCTTGGGGCGTTCCGCGCCAGCTATGCCTATACCAATTACGGCATGACCCTCGCCGCCGAGGCCGTCGCCACAATTGCCGGCGAAGATTGGGCCGATCTCTCACGCGATCGCCTCTACGTCCCCCTCGGCATGACCTCCACGAGTTCGCGCTTCGACGATTTCCGCAAGCAATCCAACCACGCGGTCGGCCACGTCTGGGAGGAGGGGCAATATGTCGTCGGCCCGGAGAGGACGAAAGCCGGCCTTTCGCACTGGTCCTCGGCCTACAACACCGACCGGACCTCGCCCGCTGCCGGCGTCTCGTCTTCCGCCGTTGATCTCGCCCGCTGGATGGCCTTCATGCTGGCCGATGGGCGCACCGAAAAGCTCTCCATCCCCGCCCCCGCGCTGACCCCGATGGTCACGCCCAAGTCGATGATCTCCGAAGCGCCCGACCTGCGCGCCACCGGCGGCTATTACGGCTACGGCATGTTCCTCAGCAGCCCCGTGCCCGGCCACGTTGTCTGGAGCCATGGCGGTGCCTTCTCCTGGGGCTCGGCCACCGCGATGACCCTGATCCCCGATGCCAATGTCGGCATCGTCGTGCTGGTCAATGCCACGCCCAATGGCGTTGCTGATGCCATCACCGCCCAGTTCACCGACATCGTCCTCGCCGGCAATCCGACCCGCGACTGGTGGACCATCTACAAGGCCGGCCTCGCTCCGGTCCTCGAACCACAGGGGCGCCTTGCCAAACTCCAGCCGCCCGATCCGGCGCGCCCTGCCCAGTCACCCTCCGCCTATGCAGGCCGCTACGAAAACGCCTATTTCGGTGACCTCGAAATCGCCCCGGGGGAGGGGGAGGCTCTCCTCCTCAAGTTCGGTCCCGAAGGGCAGGTGCGGTTCACCGCCCGCCATTGGGACGCCGATACTTTCGTCTTCGAGCCCTTCAACGACGCCCAGCTTCTCGGCTCCCTCTCCGCCGTCGACTTCTCCGGCGACCGGGTCACCATCGAGGCCTATGACGACAACGGCCTGGGCACCTTCGTGCGCAAGAGCGACTGACCGCACCCAATGAAAAAGGGCCGCCCGCGCGGGGCGGCCCATTTTCAACCTTTGCCGATGTCTCCCTCGGGAGTTCGCCGAAATCCCCATTTCGCGCCTGCCGAGGTCTGTCCTTTGCCGTCAAGGTTAAGCGATACGTCGCCGCTGAGCGTAACTGCGCGCCTGCCGGAGCGCCCTCCGCCCGCCGCAAGCCGGGCGCGCGATTCGGCTAACGCCACGCGCTCTCGTTCTTCTTCTCGTAGTCGCCGAAGGCCTTCTTGAGCCCGCCCAGCACTTCGGCCGAGGTCTCAAACATCGCCTTGAACTGGGGCTCGTTGACCTTGTCGATGTCTTCGCGCAGGTGGTCGATCAACTGCTGGAAGCGCTCCTGCATCTGTTGCGTGTGATAGCGCGGGTCGTGGCTGGCTTCGCTGTCCATGGCACCCTCCTGGGTTTATTTGCTCCCGATGCAGGGTTAAGCCTGCGCTCCCGTTAGGGTTCCGTTCGCGCCGGATTACAGTTTCCTTACAATCGTCGTTCGCTAATTTTAATGTTATTTTTCAACTAGTTATGAAACCAAAGCCCGTCTTCTGCATTGTGGTCTGCATCGGGAGGGAGACGGCGATGCCGATCGAACGCGAAAGAGTCGACTGGATGGTCAGAACCTCCCCGTCGATCTGCCCAATGTCACCGTCTCCCGGTAACCCGCCCATCTTGATCGTCGGCATCGCTTTTGCTGCGGTCCGTCCGCTGGGCCCGACAGGCATTCGCGGTCGCGATGGTTCAGGTCCCGCGCCATCTTCTCCGCAACAAGGATGGTCGCCGGACAGGAACCGCTCCCTGCCGCGATCGACGACGACCCCCGAGGGGGAGCCTCGGGGGTCGTTGCTTTTGCCCCTGTCGCGGCGTCCGGCGCCATGCGAAAATACTGGCCATCTCGAAACACGGAGTTCGCCATGACATTTCGCACGGTCGTCACCGCGTTCCTTACCCTTTTCCTCTGCATGTCCCTCGCCGGCGGCGCCTTCGCTGCGAGCAAGGCGGTCAACGTCAAGTTTCCGCGCGGCGCCAGCGGCACCAGCATCGATGGCACCATCCGTGGCTCAGATGGCGTCCGCTATCTCGTGGATGTCGCCGCCGGCCAGACCATGAGCGTGCAGCTCGATACCGATAATCCCGGCAACTACTTCAACATCACCGCGCCCGGCGCCTCGCAGGCGCTTTTCATCGGCTCGGTCTCGGGCAACAGCTCCAGCTTCCAGATTCCCTCGAGCGGCAAGTACGAGATCAACGTCTACCTGATGCGCAACGCCGCACGCCGCAACGAGCGCGCCAACTATGAGCTCACCATCTACGTCGAAAATGCCGCCGCCCAAGCTCGCCCGCAACCGCGTGCCGCGGCACCGGCCGCCCAGGCCGCCGACGCCGTTTCCACCGATCTGATGCCGCGCTTCTGCGCCGGCGAAGCGTCCGCCAAGTTCGGCGTGCGCCCGCAGAGCATCACCGCCAACGCCGCCTTCAAGAGCGGCAATCAATACGTGTCGCAGGGCTATTTCGAGCGTGACGGCAGCACCACGTTCTTCAATTGCTGGTTCGATCTGGGCGGCAATTTCGTGTCCGTGAACTGACCGACGCGAAAAAGAAAGTCGCCGCGGCTTCGGTAAAAGCACGCGGCGAAAGGTCAAGGGAGGAGTTCGTCCAAACGTGGACAAGCGCCACGTGGGACAACTTGCGTGCGCCCGGGCGGTTCCACCCATCTGCTGCGCCGACGACACACTTCGGTTCAAACCCACAGGAAACGTTCCGGGTTGGATTGATGCGGCCCAACGACAATGACAGGCTGGCAAGGCTCTGATTTCCCGAGCAGTCTCAGCGGTGGAGGACTGAAACGGAATGAGCCTTATACGATACGCCCTCCCTCGAGGGCGTAGGCTTGTTGTTGCGGCCAGTTGCCTGGCTGCCCTTGTGTTGTCGGCATGTAGCCAGCAGCCTGCGCTTCAGACGCAGGCCGCGGCGCAGGTGGCGCCTGTTGGTGCCCTCATCTACCCGCCGCCCGGCGGCCCCGGCATTCTGGGCGTCGTCCAGACGACCTTCGCCAATGCCATCCGGCAGGAAATCTCGCTGGCCACGCAGGCGCGTACGCCCGGCGAGAACAAGATCACAATCGTGCTCTTCAAGGCCGCTGGCGGCGATGGTTCGGCAGGCGAACTGGCCGATACCCCGCTCGTCGATCTCGACCTCATGAGCGAGGCGCGTGCCGCCTGGCCCCAGGCCAACATGAAGCTCTCGCCCTATTACGTGCAGAACGATTACGGCCCCTTCGGCTACGCCGCCGGCCGCTCTCCCGCGGGCGACACCTGCGTCTATGCCTGGCAGCGCATCGAGCCCACCACGCGCCCGTCCGGCGCCTTCAAGCGCGGCGCCATCTCGGTGCGGCTGCAATTGTGCGACAAGGCCCGCAGCGAGGAATCGCTGCTCGGCGTCATGTATCAGCTGCGCATCAATGCCGATGTCTTCGATCCTTGGCGCGCACCCGCGCAGATCGGGCGCATTTTTGTGCCGATTAAGCCGCAGGGCGTTGAGGGTTTCGCAACCGTAACCCCAGTCAGCCAGCCCAAGGCCGCCCCGCGGCGGCAACCAGCTGCGCCCAAACCCGTTGAAACTCCTGTCCTGCCACCCGGAACGCCCATCGTTCCGGCGCCGGGCACGTCCACGGGCACAACCGGGCCGATCGTGCCTGCGCCGCCCGCGACGCCGACCGCGCCGGCCGTCCTGGTGCCTCCACCACCGGCAGGTGCAAACTGAAGAGGGGGATCGGGTGCGCAAGACGCTGACCATTCTCGCCTGGCTGGTGGCGACGCTGGCGATGGTTGTCGTGATCACCCTGCCGGTCAGCCTGCAGGTGCATCTGGTGACGGCCGTCGTGTTCATCTTCCTGATGAGCATCATTAAGGTGTTCCGCCTCGGCGGGCTCTGGCGCCTGCTGCTCCTTGCGCTCGGCACGGCCATCGTGCTCCGCTACGCCTATTGGCGCACCACCAGCACTTTGCCGCCCATCGAGCAATGGGGCGATTTCATCCCCGCCTTCCTGCTCTATCTCGCCGAGCTCTACTGCATCATGATGCTGGCGCTCAGCCTCTTCGTCGTCTCCAGCCCCATGGCCCCGCGCAAGTCGCGCCGGCTCGAACCCGGCGCGCCAGTGCCTACGGTCGATGTCTTCGTTCCCACCTACAACGAGGACTATGCGCTCCTCGCCGGCACCCTCTCGGCCGCCAAGGGCATGGACTACCCCGCCGACAAGCTCACCGTCTGGCTGCTCGATGACGGCGGTACGCTCGAAAAGCGCAGCTCGCCCAATCCCGATACCGCCGAGGCCGCCCAGGAGCGTTACGAGCAGTTGAGCCGCCTCTGCGCCGAACTCGATGTCCGCTATCTCACGCGCGACCGCAACGAGCACGCCAAGGCCGGCAACCTCAACAACGGCCTGGCCAACTCCACCGGCGACCTTGTCGCCGTGTTCGACGCCGACCACGCCCCCGCCCGCGACTTCCTCCAGGAGACGGTCCCCTACTACGCGGACGATCCGAAGCTCTTCCTCGTCCAGACCCCGCACTTCTTCCTCAATCCCGATCCGCTCGAGCGCAACCTTCGCACCTTCCAGCGCATGCCGTCCGAGAACGAGATGTTCTACGGCGTCATCCAGCGCGGCCTCGACAAGTGGAACGCCGCCTTCTTCTGCGGCTCCGCGGCGCTTCTCAGCCGCGAGGCGCTGATGACCGGCAACGGCTTTTCCGGCCGCAGCATCACCGAGGATTGCGAGACCGCCATTGATCTTCACGCCCATGGCTGGAACAGCGTCTATGTCGACAAGCCCCTGATCGCCGGCCTACAGCCGGCCACCTTCGCCAGCTTCATCGGCCAGCGCACGCGCTGGGCGCAGGGCATGATGCAGATCCTGCTGTTCAGCTTTCCGCTGTTCAAGCGCGGCCTGCGCGTGCCGCAGCGCATCTGTTATCTTTCGAGCACGCTTTTCTGGCTGTTCCCCTTCACGCGGCTCATCTTCCTCTTCGCGCCGTTCTGCTACCTCTTCTTCAATCTCGAAATCTTCACCGCCTCAGGTGGTGAGTTCGTCGCCTATACGCTCACCTATGTGCTGGTGAACCTGGTGATGCAGAATTCGCTCTATGGCCGCTGGCGCTGGCCGTGGATTTCCGAACTCTATGAATACATCCAGTCCGTACACCTGGCGCCTGCGATCATCTCGGTCTTCCGCAACCCCAGCAAGCCGACCTTCCGCGTCACCGCCAAGGACGAATCCGTCGATGAGGCGCGCCTCTCCGAACTGGCGCGGCCCTTCTACGTCATTTTCCTCATCCTCGTGCTGGCTCTCGCCTTCACTGCCTACAAGGTCATCACCGAGCCCTACCGCGCCGAAATCACCCTCGTCGTCGGCGGCTGGAACGTCTTCAACCTCATCCTCGCCGGCTGCGCCCTCGGCGTCGTATCCGAGCGCCGCGAATCCCGCGCCAGCCGTCGCGTGACGGTGGATCGCCGCTGCGAAGTGCTGGCGCCCGATGGTTCCTGGATCAAGGGCACCATCACCGACGTGTCGAGCGGCGGCGTCGGCATCAAGCTCTCCGGTCCCGGGGCCGGCCTCGTCCGCGAAGCGACCACCAGGATCCGCTTCGTGCCGCTCTCCGCCATCCCCGACAACGAGATCGAGGTGCTGTTGCGCAATGTGGCCGGCAGCGGCAAGCAGGTGACGCTCGGTGCGCGCTTCAAGCCGGAAAAGGTCAACGACTATCGCCTGATGGCCGATCTCCTCTACGCCAATTCGGCCGTGTGGGATGCCCAGCAGCGCAGCCGTCAGGTCAATATCGGCGTCATCGGCGGCACGCTGCATTTCCTCGGCCTCGCCGTTTACCAGACCGGTCGCGGCCTCGGCTATTTCCTGCGGTTTGCCGGCGGCGCCTCGTCCCGCCGGCGCGTGGCGGAGGGTAATTGATGCGGGGCCGTTCCGCGACCTCCACCGCCGTCGCCATCCTGCTGCTGGCGCTGGGCCTTCCCGCCCTCGCGCAGGCGCCGGCTCCGTTCGACATGACTCCCGAACGCGGCAACGAGCAACCACCGGCCCCGCCGCCGACAGCCGAGCCGCCACCCCAGCAGCCCGCCACTCCGGCGCCCACCGAAACACCACCTGCGCCACCCGCACCGGCCAGCGCGATGCGCTATCTCATCCCCTTCGACACGCTCGAACTCAACGGCGAAGAGGCGCGGCAGGGCGTCAGCCTCTACCTCACGCCCGCCCAGGCGGCGTCGCCCGCCAAGCTCGATCTCGGCTATCTCAACGCCCTCGTCGTCTCGCCCGAGGCCTCGCAGCTGCGCGTCGATATCAACGGCACCACCGTGCTCTCCTCGCCCATCGCCTCCTCGGCCAGCACGCAGGATTTGAGTGAGGCCATCCCGGCGGGCGTCCTCAAGCCCGGCGCCAATATCGTCGAATTCCTCGCCACCCAGCGCCACCGCACCGATTGCAGCGTTGCCTCGACCTACGAATTGTGGTCCCGCCTCGATCCCGCCAGGACCGCGATCCGCTTCGATGATCCCAACGCGGTCCGTCTCACCGAGGTCGGCGAACTGGCCGCCACCGGCGTCGATGCCGATGGCCGCACCACCGTCCACCTTCTCGCGCCAGGCCTCCAGGATAGTCCCGAGGCGCGCCAGGCTGGCCTGGTCCTCGCCCAGAATCTCGGCAAGGCCCTCCACGTCCCCGACCTGCGCATCGAGATCGCCGATACCCTCCCGGCCGCCACCTCGCCCGGCCACCTCAACGTTGTGATGGCTCCTGCGGCCCAGCTCCCCGCCGATGCCGCCGCGCTTGCGGGGCAGGGGACCGGCCAGCCCGTCGCCAGCTTCGAGCAGGGCGCATCGGCCAACACCCTCGTCCTCACCGGTCCCGACTGGAAGGGCGTCGAGGCCGCGGCCGCAGAGATCGGCAAGGCCGATCCTGATGCCGACCCCACCGTGCTCCCGCGCCGCGCCGATCTCGCCTATCCCATCCTGCGGCTCGACAATGCCCGCCGCATCGTGCTCGGCGACGTCGGCGTGCGCACGGCCGAGTTCAACGGCCGCCGCTACACCACCGGCTTCGAATTCGCGCTTCCGCCCGATTTCTATTCCAACATGTTCGGCCAGGCGACGCTGATGCTCAACGCCGCCTATTCGAGCGACGTGCTGCCCGAAAGCCAGTTCAATATCTACGTGAACGGCCAGATCGCCTCCTCGACCCCGGTGCTCCGGCTCGGCCGCGGCTTCTCGCGCGATACCCCCATCAACATCCCGATGACCAATTTCCGTCCGGGGCGGAACAAGGTCGAACTCGAAGTCCTGCTCCAGACCGAGGCCGACAAGGCCTGCCCGCCGGGCCTCACGCAGATGGCGCCCACGCGCTTCGTCATCTCGGCCAATACGCGCCTGCAAATGCCCGACTTCGCCCGCATCGGCGCCTTCCCCGATCTCTCGGCCTTTGCCGGCACCGGCGCGCCCTATGCCGATGAAGGTTCGGCCCAGGTCTATGTCGGCGAGGGCGGTCCCACGCTCGCCTCCGCCATGACCGTGGTCGCCCGCGCCGCTGTCGCCTCCGGCGCGCTCATGCCGCTCACCATGTCTGCCAGCCCCACGCCCGATCGCGACGCCATCATCGTTGCGCCCCTCGCCGCGCTCCCGGCCGATCTCGTCCGGCGCAGCGGGGTTGCCGGCACTGTCGGCTCGGGCGGCGTCGGCGACGATTCCCTTCTCGACAGCTTCCGCCAGTCCTCGGGCAATTCCGCCAATCCCTTCGATGGCATCAAGGCCTGGCTCGCCGATCGTCTCGGCCTGCGCCCGCAGAATTTCTGGCTGGTACGTGCCGATGACGGCGCCTTCGTGCCGCAATCGCGCGATGGCGTCATCCTCTCCCAGGTTCGCCAGCCCGAAGGCGGCGTCTGGACCTACCTCACCATTCCCGACGAAACCCACTTCCTCGATGCCACCCGCCGCCTCGCCGAAACCGTCAACTGGCGCGCCATATCCGGCCGCGTCAGCGCGTTGGGCGCCGACGATCCCGCCGTCGTCTCCATCACGCCCAACCGCGTCACGCTGGTGCAGACGCAGCCGCCCTCGCTCACCAATTACCGGCTCATTGCCGCCAACTGGCTATCGAGCAACATTTTGGAATTCACCCTCCTGCTCGGAGCCATGGCCGTGCTGCTGACCTTGGCCACCTGGGGCCTGCTCAAGACCGTGGGCCGGAAGTCATGAGGATGGCAATGGCCCTGGCAACCACCATACTCGCCGCCGCCCCGGCACTCGGCGCCCCCACCATCCGCCCCGATGAGTGGAGCGCCTATCGGCAGAACTACGTCACCGATACCGGTCGCGTCGTCGACACGGCCAACGGCAATATCAGCCACAGCGAGAGCCAGGGCTACGGCCTCCTTCTCGCCTATCTCGCCGACGATCGGCCGACCTTCGAGGCCATCTGGTCCTTCACCCGCACCGAGTTGATGGTGCGTCCCGATGGCCTGGCCGCCTGGCGCTGGGAAGAGGACAAGACGCCCCACGTCACCGACACCAACAATGCCAGCGACGGCGACATCCTCATCGCCTATGCCCTCGGCCTTGCCGGCCAGGCCTGGAACGACCCGGGCAAGCTCGATGCCGCTCGCGGCATCGTCTCGGCCCTCGGCGACGATCTCCTTGTCCAGATCAACGGCCTGCGCGTCACCCTGCCGGGCGTCGAGGGCTTTGCCGTCGGTCACCGCGACGACGCCCCCGTGGTCAATCCCTCCTACTGGATCTGGGAGACCCGCCCGGTCTTCCAGCAGCTCGACCCCGATACCGATTGGCAATCCGTTGGCGAGGATGAGCTTAAGCTCCTGTCGTTGAGCGCTAACAATACCGCCGGCCTGCCGCCCGATTGGGTTTCCCTGGCCGAAGACGACCCGCGCCCCGCCGATGGTTTCCCGCCCGAGTTCGGCTACAACAACATTCGCGTCCCGCTTTATCTCATGCGCGCCGGTGCCCCCGCCGAAGCCCTCGAACCGTTTCGCGCCATGGCCGATGACGATGGCCTCAAGCGCATCGACGTCACCACCGGCGAGGTCAAGGAGCACCTCACCGAGCCCGGCTACCAGCTCATAGGCGCCGCCCTTTCCTGTGTGCTCGACGGCAAGCCGGTTCCGGCCGATGCCAGCCGCTTTGCGCCCACCAGCTACTATGCCGCCACGCTGCAATTGCTGGCTCTCGATTTCCTGCGGCGTGAGCGCGCCCAATGCCTGACGGAGGATTCGCGATGATCAAGGCGCTCCGCCTCGCCACCCTTTCCCTGGCCTGTTTCGCATTGGCCACCGCCACGCAGGCGCAGCAGCAGCCCGCCCAGGCGCCCGCCGCGCCGCCGTCTGCCCAATCCTCCCAGCAGAAGGTCGATGAAACCGCGCTGCGCTACTTCGCCCGTCAGGGCGACCAGAAGCGCGTCGATGCCGAAATCGCGCGCCTCAAGGCCCTCTATCCCGGCTGGGAGCCGCCGGCCAATCTCCTCGCCAACGACTACGTGCCCGATCCCGATATCGAAAAGATCTGGGATCTCTACGGCAAGGGCGAATACGCCGCCGCCCGCGCCGCCATCGCCACCAAGCAGGCCGCCGATCCGGCCTTCACGCCCAGTGCCGATCTGCTCCACAGCCTCGATGTCGGCGAAGCCGGCATGCGCCTGCGCAATGCCTCCGATGCCAGCCAGTACGAAACCGTCGTCAGCATCGCCGCCAACACGCCCGAACTGCTGACCTGCGAAAGCGTGGATTCGCTCTGGCGCGTGGCCGAGGCGCTCATCAAGACCGAGCGGACCTCCCGCGGCCTCGACGCCTACAAATACGTCCTCACCAACTGCACCGATCCGCAGATCCGCCTCGCCACCATGCAGAAGGCCATGGCGCTGCTCGATCGCACCCAGCTCGATACGCTCTTCGCCCTCGAACGGGCCGGGACCGATGGGGCAGGGGAGTTCGCCTCCATCCGCCTCTCGCTCGCCCGCAACGCACTCGCCGATGTCCTCACCGGCAAGTCCTCGAGCGCAGGCGAGGAAGACGTCAAGCTGCTCGACAGCAGCGCCCGCCAGACCAAGGCCCCCGATGACCTGCGCCTCCTCGGCTGGTACGCCCTCAACCAGAAGCGTCCCGCCGACGCCCAGCAATGGTTCGAAATGGCGACCGCTGCCGATCCCGGCCAGCTCTCCGCCCACGGCCTTGCCGTCGCGTTGCTCGACCAGAAGCAGCCCGGCCAGGCCGAAGCGATCCTCACTGATTACCGCACCGCCAGCCCCGAGCTGACGACGCTCTATCTCACCGCCGCCGCCTCCCTGCTCTCGCAGGAGCCGCGCCCGCAGCTCGAAGCCGCCGTGCTCAACCGCGTCGTCGCCGCCACCATGGAAGCCCGCAATGCCAACACCGCCCAGGAGCTGGGCTGGTACGCTTACGCCTTCTCCCAGCCGCAGACGGCGGCCCAATGGTTCCGCCTCGCCACCACCTGGGACCCGCAGGATGAGCCCTCGGCCTACGGCCTCCTCGTCACCAGCGATGCCCTCAAGGACGCCGAAACCGTCCGCGCGATCAAGTCGCAATGGAGCGCCCGCTCCGCCCGCATCGCCAGTTTCGGCCAGCGCGGCGAAGTCGCCCCCACGCCCGCTCCGGTAGCGCCGGCACGCAATCCCGAGCCCGCCGCCACAATGGCGGTCGTCCAGCCACAGCCGACTCCTGGCAGTGGCGGCGGCAGTGGCAGTCGAAGTTGCTCGACCTACGTTCCCCCCGCCAGCCTCTCGCCCGCCGGAGCGCTGGCCCGCGCCTGGTGCCTGATGGACCTCAATCGTCCCTCCGACGCCGTCGCGAACTTCGCCCGCGCCCTCAATTCATCGAGCGAAAAGACCCGCAGCGATGCCGCCTATGGGCAGTCCCTCGCCTATATCCGCCTGGGCCTGCCCTCGGATGCCATGGTCGCGTCTTCCTCCGCTCCGCTCTCGCAGGCGCGCATCAACGAATTGCAGGTCGCCATCCACACCCGCGCGGCCCTCGCCGCCTACGAGATCGGCGACTACCGCAACGCCCTGCGCGCGCTGGATGAACGCTCACGCTACGCCCCCGAGCAGAACGATCTTCTCGTCCTGCGCGCCTGGTCCTACTACCACCTGCGCCGCTATCGCGAGGCCGACCAGATCTTCACCGCCGTCGCCGCCACCGGCTTCCAGGATGCCATTGCCGGCCAGGCCGCCGCCCGCGATGCCCTGCGCATCCAGGCCTCCCGCGAGCCCTAGGGTCCGTACTCAATAAGTCCCGGCGCCCCCGGAGCGCTATCTCCCCATCCGACAGTCCGCCGCGCCACACCCACTGAACTTCCCCGGCCGCAGAGCCGGGGCCCACGGATATCTCCACTCGAGTGGAGGGTGGCAATGGGCCCCGGATCAAGTCCGGGGAAGTCCGGTAGATGGGGCGGCCATCGCAACCTCATCTACCGGTGCAATTGAGTACGGAACCCTAGGCCAGCCAGCTCACGATGCCGGTCTTGAGGTCGTGCATGGCCGGCACGATGGTGAGCTCTCCCGCCGCCACCAGCTTGCCGATGATCGGGCTGCGCTCGGCCAGCCCCGTCGCCGTCAGCCGCACATTCTCCTCGGCCACCTTCTGCACCAGCTCGTGATTGCTCGAACTGCGCGGCCCATCCGCTGGCCCGATCGTTGCCAGCGCCGGTGCGAGATTGTGGAGGAGGGCGGTGATATTGCCCATTTCCACGCCATCCACCGCGCTCTTGATCGCCCCGCACGAACTATGCCCCAGCACCACGATGGCCCGGGCCCCGGTCACCGCCGTCGCATATTCGAGGCTGCCCAGGATATCGACATTGACGAAATTGCCCGCCACCCGCGCGCAGAACACGTCGCCCAGCCGCTGGTCGAACACCAGTTCCGGCGGCACGCGGGAATCGATGCAGCCCACGATCGCCGCGAACGGCGACTGGTGGTCGGCCGTTTCCCGGACCTGCTCCATGAGGTCGCAATTGATCGATTGTCCGCTGGTGAAGCGCGCGTTGCCCGCCTTGAGCATCGCGATGGCTTCCGCCGGCGCCACCGCGCTCTGCCGCTCGGGCGTGAACACGGCGCATTCCGTCTGCGCCAGCGCCTGCGTCGCCGGCAGGGCCAATACGCCCGCCAATGCCCCACAGAAACTGCGGCGTGAAAGACCCGCCACCGATGGCGGCCTGAAAGATGCTGGCATGTCCCGAGTTCCCCAACCCATTGAAAACGCGATTAGGCCAGAAATCGTCGGTCAGAACAACGGTCTAGAGGCGACGGCAGGAATTGCCCGGCACGAATTTGGGCGCCAGCACGAAATCCTCGGGCGGCTCCTCCGCCCCCGCCGGGCTGGTTATGCGATGCAGCAGCCGCCGCGCGATGATGCCGCCCAGCTTGAGTGTGTCCTGCACCACCATGGTGATGCGCGGCGTGATGACGTTACTCCACTGCACGTCATCGATCATGGCCAGCGAAATGTCGCCCGGGCAGTTGAACCCCAGCTCCTGCATGGCCTGCAACGCCGCCAGCGCTACGGCGTTGTTCGCCCCCAATATCGCCGTCGGCCGCTCCGGCTGGATCAAAAGGCGCATTGCCGCCTCATATCCCGCCGAGCGCGTAAACTGCCCGTCGACGACGTAATTCGGGTTCACCTCCACCCCCGCGCTCGCCATTGTCTCGACGAAGCCGCGATAGCGCTCGGAGGCCGTGTGCATATGCTGCGGCCCGGCGATGAACGCGATCCGCCTGTGCCCGAGCTGCAGCAGGTGCTCCGTCAGCATCGCGCCCGCGAGATAATTGTCAGACCCCACGAAGTCGCGCTCGATGCCCCGCACCTTCTGGTCGAAGCAGACGATGGGCACCTTGAGCCCTTCGATGAAGTTCACGTAATCCGGCCCGAACGAAGAAGGCGACAGCGCCAGTCCGGCGATCTTGAGCCCGATCAGATGCTCCACCAGCGCCTGCTCGCGGTCGGGCTTGCCCGAAGAGTCGGTGATCAGCACGAAATGGTCGTGTTCGAGCGCGTAGTTCTCCAGCTCGCGCCGGATATCGCCGAAAAACGGGTTGCCGACATTGCCCACGACGAACCCGATCATGCGGCTGCGACCCTTGGCCAGGCTCTGCGCCAGCGGGTCCGCGACATAGCCCACGGCCGCCACGGCATCCCTGATCCGCTCCAGCGTTTTCTGGCTGACGCGGCCCGGATTGCTCAGTGCCAGGGACACCGTCGAAACGGAAACCTCGGCTAGTTTGGCGACATCTCGAATGGTGGCCATTGGTTTCTCGAACCGCTTCTACGGCTTGCGCACCGCCATAGACGCCTCAACTCCTTAACCTTTTCCACGATGTACCTACCATTTGCAGCCCTTTATGCAATGGCAAATGTTACCGCGCCGCCCGATCCAGATTCCGTCTTGACTTCGAGCGCCCCTCCGATGAGGATAATAATCGAACCGGTTCGATAACTGGTAGAGGAGGATGGATTGGATAAGGCTTTCATAGCCAGCAGCGGTGCCACGGACGGCAAGGCCTGGTTCACGAACGAACGCTTCGGCATGTTCATTCACTTCGGGCTCTATGCGCTGGCCGCGCGCCATGAATGGGTGCAGCACCGCGAGGAGATATCCAGCCAGGACTACGCGAAGTATTTCGAGAACTTCGATCCCGATCTCTACGATCCGCGCGAATGGGCACGCCGCGCCCGCGAAGCGGGGATGAAATACGTCGTCCTCACCGCCAAGCACCACGAAGGCTTCTGCCTCTGGGACAGCAGGTTCACCGACTACAAGGCCACCAACACGCCCTACGGCAAGGACCTGCTCAAGCCCTATGTCGAGGCCTTCCGCGCCGAGGGCCTCAAGGTCGGCTTCTACTATTCGCTGATCGACTGGCACCATCCGGAATTCCCCATCGACGGCATCCATCCGCTGCGCAACCATCCGGACGCGCTCGAGATGAACAAGACGCGCGACGTCCGCAAATACGCGCAATACATGCGCGACCAGGTTACCGAGCTGCTGACCAATTTCGGCGAGATTTCCGTCATCTGGTTCGATTTCAGCTACCCCAGGCGCGAATATCGCGGCATGCCCGGCAAGGGTCGGGCCGATTGGGAAAGCGAGGAGCTGATCGGCCTCGTGCGCCAGCTCCAGCCCGATATCATCGTCGGCGATCGCCTTGATCTGCCTGCCGACGGCAACTTCCCCAAGGACCTGGCGACCCCCGAGCAATACACCCCGCGCGTGGCGCCCACGATCAACGGCAAGCCCGTGCGCTGGGAAGTCTGCCACACCTTCTCGGGCTCCTGGGGCTATCACCGCGACGAGAGCACCTGGAAGGACGATCCCCAGCTCATCAACATCCTCATCGATACGGTTTCGCTCGGCGGCAACCTGCTGATGAATGTCGGCCCCACCGCCCGCGGCACCTTCGATGCCCGCGCCATCGAATCCCTCGAAACCTATCGTGACTGGATGCACCTCAACGGCCGCTCGATCTACGGGGCAGGGCCGTCCGAATACAAGGCGCCCAACGGCTGCCGCTTCACCCAGCGCGGCAATCGCCTCTACCTCCACATCCAGAACTGGCCGTTCCGCCACATCCACATCGAAGGCCTGGGCCGCAAGATCAAGTATGCCCAGTTCCTGCACGATGCCAGCGAGATCCAGTGGCTCGATCCGGATGCCGAGGTCGATTCCAACATCGGCGTGGCGGTGGGCGACGGCATGCTCACGCTCGAGCTCCCCGTCATCAAGCCCGATGTCGTGGTGCCCGTGGTCGAGCTGATCCTCAAGGACTGATGGAGCGCGAGGGCACAGCACCGGGTGTTGCCATGAGCCGCGAGGCTGAACTCATCGCGACCATGACCCCGCTTATCGCCGACCTGGCCGAGGACGGATGCGGCGCCGTCGCTCTGGCCGGGTCGCGCGGCAAGCGCCGGTCCGACCTCAAGTCCGACTACGATTTCCGCGTCTATGCCAACGCCTATCGCGGTCCCGAGGTCCGCGACAGCGTGCAGTGGAAACGGTTCGAGGCGGCCATGCACGATTGGGTCGCCGAGGGCTTTCGCATGGATGGCGTCTGGATGCGCAGCTATGCCGGCGTCCGGCGCGATCTCGATGCCTGGATTTCCGGCACCGCCGTGCCCAAGACCTTCGAATGGACCATCTGGGGCTATCACCTGCCCACGGACCTGGCCAACCAGCAGATCATCTACGATCCGCAGGGGCTCCTCGCCGATTGGCGGGCGCAACTGGCCACCTATCCCGAGACGCTGCGCGCCTCGATCCTGCGCCAATACGGCGAGATCCTCCAATACTGGGCCGCCGATTATCACTACGAGAGCAAGGTCGCCCGCCGCGACCTCGTCTTCCTCGTCGGGCTCACCGGCAAGCTCGCCAACGCCATCCTTCAGGTCGTCTTCGCCCTCAACCGGGTCTACTTCCCCGGCGACGGCTGGAACCTGCCGATGGCCGCCGAGCTCGAACGGCTTCCGCCCGATTTCCTTTCCCGCATGACCGCCATTCTTGAGCCCGGCCACGATGCCGAGGCCTGGGGGCGCCAGCGTGCCGAACTCATCGCCATGATCGACGATCTGGAGGTGCTGGTCGCGGCCTGAGGAGGGGCCGCATCCAATCCGGGCGACAAGCCCGGGTCATGAACAACGACTACCCATAATCACAAAGTCACCGAGGAGACACCATTATGAGACTATCGATTGTTCTGGCTGCAGCGGCCATGGCCGGCAGCTCTCTGTTCGCCATCGGCGCCGCCCATGCCCAGGACCAGGTCAACCTGACCTGGCAGATGTGGGGCGACGAAAAGGACACGCCGCTCTGGCAGAGCCTCGCCGATCTCGTCACCGCTGAATATCCCAACATCAAGGTCACCCCGCAGATTTCGGGCTGGAACGATTACTGGACGCGCCTGCCGGTGCTCGCTTCGTCCGGCCAGATCGGGGACCTGGTGGCCATGCAGTCCATGCGCATGCCCAGCTTCTACAGCCTGCTCGAACCTCTCGACGAGCACTTCGCCTCCGACAAGTTCGATACGTCCGTCTTCGAATCCTCGATTATCCAGGGCCTGTCGCATGACGGCGCCCAGTATGCGCTGCCCTATGACGTCGGCCCGTGGATCGTCTTCTACAACAAGGACAAGTTCGCCGAGGCCGGCCTTTCCGAGCCCGCCATGGATTGGACCTTCGATGACTTCAAGGCTGCCGCCCAGAAGCTCACCGCCGGCGACAATTACGGCTACGCCGTCCAGGCCTTCGATTTTATCGCCGCGCCCGTTGCCCTCGGCGCCGAATATTTCAACGACGGCGATCAGTTCGACCTGACCAATGCGGGTTATGAAGGCGCCGTCGGCAAGCTCGTCGACCTCGTCGCCAAGGACAAGGCCTCCCCGGTCTTCGCCTCGGGCACCAACGCCGCCACCGCCAGCGGCCGCTTCGCCTCGGGCAATGCCGCCATGTATATCGATGGCCCCTGGTCGCTGATCTCCACCAAGGATGCCGTCAACTTCAAGATGGGCGTCGCCCCGCTCCCGCGCGGCGAGGGCGCTTCACGCTTCATCACCGCCGGCTCCGGCTGGGGCATCTCGGCCGCCAGCCAGCACAAGGACGAGGCCTACAAGGCCCTCCAGGTGCTCACCGGCCCCAAGGCCGCCCAGATCCTGGCCTCGGCCGGCCGCGCTTTGCCGGGCCGCCTTGCCGAACAGACCTACTGGTATGACGTCGCCGCCAAGGATGTGGGCGGCACCCGCGAGGCGCTGGAATATGCCTTCGAGCATTCGACCCCGTTCCGCATCAACGAGAACTGGAACGAGTTCGAGAACCTCATCACCCAGTACATGCCGCTGGCATTGACCGGTGAGAAGACCACCGACGCCACGCTCGCGGACATCCAGAGCCAGTTGCCGTAAGTTGAGCCGCCTGGCCGGCTGGTCCGGCCGGGCGACCGAAACTGCCGGCCGCGTGCGGAGGCGCGGCCGGAAGGGAGGAGCCCATGACCATCGCGCAAGAGACCGCCGCCGAAACGGCGCCGGCCGCCACCACGCGTCGCCGCAGCCGGCTGGACGTCAGGGAAGGGCGCACCGCCTTCTTCTTCCTGCTGCCCAGCCTGATCGGCGTCACGCTCTTCCTCGTCCTGCCGATCGTCGCCTCGATCGTGCTCAGCTTCACCAACTGGAAGCTCCTGGGCAAACCGCAATTCGTGGGCGTCGCCAATTACGTGCGGCTCTTCACCGCCGATCCGCAGTTCTGGACCATCCTGCGCAACACGCTGTTCTTCACCGCCGAATACCTGGTGCTCAACATCGTGATCTCCGTGGGGCTGGCCGTCTGGATATCCAGCCTCAAGGTGGGGCAGCGGTGGTTCCGGGTGATCTTCTTCCTCCCGACTTTCACCCCGACCATCGCTGTCGCCATCGTCTGGATGCTCATGTTCGCGCCCGGCGGCCTTTTCGAAACCGTCATGCGTGCGCTCTCCTGGAGCGTACCGGGCGTGCTCACCGACCAGACCCTTGCCATGCAGGCCGTGGTCGTCGTCTCGCTCTGGGCCGGCGTCGGCTACAACACCGTGCTCTTTAACGCCGCCCTCGACATGGTGCCCGCCAGCTACCTCGAAGCCGCCCGCATCGATGGCGCCACCGCCTGGGACCGCTTCTGGAAAATCCGCCTGCCGCTCATCTCGCCGACCCTCTTCTTCGGCACGGTGATGACGGCCATCACCTCGCTCCAGGTCTTCGACCAGATCTACGTCATGACCCGCGGCGGCCCCGGCTCGGCCACGGCCACCCTCGGCTACGCCGTCTACCAGAAGGGCTTCCAGAACTTCCAGATGGGCTACGCCTCGTCCATCGCCTGGGTCATGTTCGCCCTCATCATGGCGCTCACCGCCATGCAGTTCTGGCTCCAGCGCAAATGGGTGCACTATGACAACTAGGTCCAAGCCCGCCGCCGCGCGCCGCGCCCTGCTGCTCGATATCCTCAATCACGGCGCGCTGGCGCTGGTGGCGCTGCTCTTCCTCTTCCCGTTCTTCTGGATGGTCTCGAACGCCGTGCGCAGCAATGCCGAGGTGCTGGCCATCCCCGTCCGGCTGCTGCCGACGGTCTTCGAATGGGACAATTTCGCCAAGGCCTGGACCGAGCAGCCCTTCGGCCGCTTCTTCCTCAACAGCTTCATCATCGCGGCCAGCGTCACCGCCATCACGGTCGTCGTCTCGTGCCTCTCCGGCTACGCCTTCGCGCGCCTCAAATTCCCCGGCCGCGACCTGCTGCTGATGGGCTATCTCGGCACGCTCATGGTGCCCGGCATCATGCTCATCATCCCGCTCTACCTCATCATCAACAGCCTGGGCATGGTCAACACCTTCCAGGGCGTCATCCTGCCGGTCGCCTTCGGCACTTTCGGCTCGTTCCTCCTGCGTCAGTTCTTCCTCTCCATCCCCAACGAGCTCGAAGAGGCCGCGCGCGTCGATGGCGCCTCGCGCCTGCGCATCCTCGTCAGCATCATCGTACCGCTGTCGATGCCCGCCATCGGCCTCCTCTCACTCTTCACCTTCATCGCGCAGTGGAACAATTTCCTCTGGCCCCTCATCGTTATGACGGGCGCCGAGAACGCCACCCTGCCGGTCGGCCTCACCCTCTTCCAGACCCAGCAGGCGACCGCTTGGAACTACATCATGGCCGGCGCCACCCTCTCCATGCTTCCCGGCATAGTCCTCGCGATCCTGCTGCAGAAGCTCATCTACAACAGCATTGCCCTCAACGCCGGCATGGGCGGCCGCTAGCGGCGCAACCACGGGAGCCAGACGAATGGCAAGTGTAACGGTCCGCAACGCGGTCAAGTCCTACGGCACCATGGAAGTGCTGCACGGCGTGTCGCTCGCCGCCCAGGACGGCGAGTTCGTGGTCCTTGTCGGCCCCTCCGGCTGCGGCAAGTCCACGTTGCTGCGCATGATCGCCGGCCTCGAAAGCATCACCGATGGCGACATCGATATCGGCGGCCGCGTCGTCAACGAGCTCGAACCCAAGGAGCGGGACATCGCCATGGTGTTCCAGTCCTATGCCCTCTATCCGCACATGACAGTGCGCGACAACATGGGCTTCGCCCTCAAGCTCTCCCGCCGCAGCCGTAAGGAGATCGAGGACGCCGTCAACCGCGCCGCCGGCATCCTGGCGCTCGAGCCGCTCCTTGATCGCTATCCGCGCCAGCTCTCCGGCGGCCAGCGCCAGCGCGTCGCCATGGGGCGCGCCATCGTCCGCAACCCCGCCGTCTTCCTCTTCGACGAGCCGCTGTCCAACCTCGATGCCAAGCTGCGCGTGCAGATGCGCAGCGAGATCAAGGCGCTGCACCAGCGCCTGGGCTCCACCATGATCTACGTCACCCACGACCAGATGGAGGCCATGACCATGGCCGATCGCATCGTGGTCATGCGCGCCGGCAGGATCGAGCAGATCGGCACGCCGCTCGAAATCTACGATACCCCCGCCAACAGCTTCGTCGGCTCCTTCATCGGCTCGCCCTCCATGAACCTTATCGAGGGCGTCGTGGTCGATGACGCCGGTGCCGCCGCCCTCAAGGGTCGCGACGGCACGCTCTGGTCGCTCCCTGGCCGTGCGGCCGCCTATAAGGGTCGCTCCATCCAGCTCGGCATTCGCCCCGAGCACATCCACATCAAGTCCGACGGCATCGCCGCCGAAATCCGCACCGTCGAGCCCACGGGCGCGGAAACTCATGTCCAGATGCAGGCCGGCGATACCCCGGTCGTCGCTGTCCTCCGCGATCGTCCGAGCCTTGCTCCCGGCGGCCCGCTGAGCTTCGGCTTCGACGTCGCCAGGGCCGGCCTCTTCGATCTCCAGACCGGCAACAGCCTCGCCTGAAACGCTCGCTCTCACGAGCAGCTTGTCGGGCGGGGGCTTTGTGTGATTTCTGATGAGCGGGGGGTTTTCACGCAAAGGGGATAACGTTGAAAACGCGCAACTTGCATCGGGTCGCGGAGGTCGCTCTTGCCGCGCTCGCGATAGTGTTTGCCTTGACTGCCTCGGCCTTCGCCGACGCCACCGTGCCGACCGAGGATCTTGCCGGCGCCGCCGACAATACCCTCGCCAAGCGCTACGAGGGCTCCTTCATCGTCTCGTATGAAAAGCTCGCCTATACCGATTTCGAGGCGCCCCTCTCCCCGCTCAAGCCGAGCGCCGACGAGAGCGCCGTCGACTCCATGAACAACCGCGTCTACGTCCCCGAGCAGTCGGTCGAGCTTGAAGGCGCCCTGACGCGCATCGCCTATGTCCTCCCCGCCGAGCGCTCGCCGCTCGAGGTCCTGCGCAATTACCAGGACGTCATCGAGGGGGAGGGCGGCGAAGTCCTCTTCGAGTGCAAGAAGGAGGAGTGTGGCGGCGCGGCGGATCGCTCATCGAGCGGTGGCGGCAACCAGATGAGCCTCATGATGTACTTCTTCCACGAGAGCGACCTGAAGGACGAGGCCTTCTCCAACGGCGCCTGCGCCCTGACCTCGGGCATCAACGACCAGCGCTACTTCACCGCCAGGGTTCCGCAGGAAGCCGGCGACGCCTATGTCACCGTGCAGACCTACACGCTGATCGATGACCTCTACTGCAAGGAACTGAACGGCCGCACCATCGCCGTCGTCCAGGTGCTCGAACCCAAGGGCCGCGACAAGAAGATGGTCGTGGTCGAAGCCGCCAAGATGGAGGAATCGCTCACTACGACTGGTTCGATTTCGCTCTACGGCATCTATTTCGACACTGACAAGGCCGACCTGAAGCCGGAATCCGCTCCCACCCTCAAGGAGATCGCCACTCTCCTCGGCAACGATCCCAACATGGCGGTGCTCGTCGTCGGCCACACCGACAACCAGGGCAGCTTCGATTACAACCTCGACCTCTCCTCCCGTCGCGCCCAGGCCGTCAAGGCTACGCTTGCCTCCGAATACGGCATCGACCCCAAGCGCCTCACCGCCGCCGGTGCCGGCATGATGGCCCCCATCGCCACCAACGACACCGATGACGGTCGCGCCAAAAACCGCCGCGTAGTGCTGGTGAAAGCGAACTAGCCGCAGATCGGTCGATCCCGAAAAAGGCAGCCAGCTGGCTGCCTTTTTTCATTTCGCAGAACAACGCAAAATACCGTTACAGAAACAATACAGCCACAATTCCTCCAGCATCCGCGCGCATGCGCCCTCCCGCCTCCGCCGCAATCTCCCGCAAAACACCGCGCCTCCGCCGTTCTGATCGCATATTTCTGCTTTATTTCTGATCTTCTCTATCCCTCGTCGCGCTTCCCCGCGCGATGACCGCTGACGAGGCGGCCAGGCAGTGATTGGACGCCCAGCCGGACCTCGCGAAACGCTTCGATCCTCCGGCCGTCCAAGGAGGTTGAGATGATGATTATTCGATTGGCCGTCGCCGCAGCAGGCCTGGCTATGCTCGCGGCCGCCGCTTCCCCCGCAATGGCGTTGAGCACCAGCGAATGCAGCGCCAAGTACCAGGCCGCCAAGACCGCCGGTACGCTCAACGGCGCTTCGTGGAACGACTTCCGCAAGGCCCAGTGCGCCAGCACCGCCGCGGCCACTACCACGCCCACTCCCGCCGCGGCCGTGGCGCCCAAGAGCGCCGCCCGCAGCACTACCAAGGCACCGGCCGTCGCTGCCCCCACCAGCGAACCCAACGTCGCCAACACCGAAAACGCGGTCGAGCCGCCCGCCACCAATGCCGTCGCCCCCAAGGGCGTGGTCTTCCCGCGGGCCGTCGCTGCCAAATATGCCAGCGAAACCGCCGGCAAGGCCCGCATGCACACCTGCCTCGATCAATATCGGCAGGATAAGGCCAGCAATGGCCTGGCCGGTCTCACCTGGGTCCAGGCCGGCGGCGGTTATTACAGTATCTGCAATGCCCGCTTGAAGGGCTAGAATAGCGGCCGGGCAGGCCTCCAGGCCTTGTCCGGCATCCGGACCAGACAACGATCAGGAGTTCGTTCAACGAACTTCAAAGGAGGTTTCAGATGGGACTTTTGGATCAGTTCGAAGGCATTCTTCAGAACGAACTGGCGCAGCGCGGCGGCATCCAGGGTGTGCTCGGCCAGGCATTCCAGGGCGCCGGCGGCTATGATGGCATCCTCGCCAAGCTCAAGCAGGCCGGTCTTGGCGATCAGGTCGCTTCCTGGCTCGGGCCTAATTCCAACCTGCCGGTCACCGCCGCGCAGATCGAGGCGGCCCTGGGCGACCAGCACCTGCAGCAACTGGCTGCCTCCATGGGCATTCCGCTCAACCAGGTCGCTTCGGTCCTTGCCCAGCACCTACCGGCGGCTGTCGATCAGGCCAGCCCCAACGGCGTCATCGTTCCGCCTGCCGGCCAGGCCTAGGGTCCGTACTTATTGCACCGGTAGGTGAGGTTGCGATGGCCTCCCCAACCACCGGACTTCCCCGGACTTGATCCGGGGCCCATTGCCACCCTCTACTCGAGTGGAGCAATCCGTGGGCCCCGGCTCTGCGGCCGGGGAAGTCGGTGGTTGTGGCGCGGCAGACCGTCGGACGGGGAGATAAGCGCTCTGGTGGCGCCGGGACCTATTGAGTACGGACCCTGGGCGCAAAGTCGGGCAGGGCACAGGCCTCGCTTGCGCTTTGCCGCCCGATGTCGAAATCGCTCCGCCGCATTCGTCGTGACGGTGACAGCGCCGATGCGCTGCCTCATCCGATGCAGGAGGAAAAAGCGATGTCTGCGACCGTGCTCTATATGTCCATGACCCTCGATGGCTTCATTGCCGGCCCCAATGAAGGTCCCGGCAACGGCCTCGGCGATGGTGGCGGCCGTCTCCACGAATGGGTGTTTCCGGGTGCCGAAGGCGGCGATTTCGAAGCTGCCACCGCCCGCCTCACCGGCGTCAACCGTCAGATCTACGACGAGATGATGGCCACAGGCGCCATAGTCGCCGGCCGCGGCACCTTCGAGCCGGCCGGCGGCTGGAACGGCGATCACCACGATGGCGCCGCCATCTACATCCTCAGCCGCCACCCTGCGCCCGCCTGGGCCGCCGATTGGCCGCTCGTGCACTATGTCGATGATCTTGCCTTCGCCATGCGCGAGGCCAGGCGCGCCGCGGGTGACCGAAACGTCCTCGTCCACGGCGCAGGCATCGCCCAGCGAGCCCTGCGCGAGGGCCTGCTCGATGAGCTCGAAATCCACCTCATCCCGGTGCTCTTGGGCGACGGTCGCCGCCTTTTCGAGCACCTCGGCGTCGGCCAGCGCGAACTCGAACCCATCCGCGTGCTCGCGGGCGAGGGCGTCACGCACCTCCGCTACCGCGTCCTGCGCTGAACCTGGGGGAGGCGGGGGATAACTCCAGCCGCCCCCTCGATCTGTCCTCCCCCCGATCCACCGCGCTACAATGGAAAACCGACACCCAGGGAGCCGCGTACCGAAAGCTGGAAGACAGCCGTTTCAAGATGCAGGAAAAGCACTCGATTTGTCGCCAAAACCCCGAAAAGTTCGCCAAAGATGGCCCGAGATTGAGTCAAAATTTAACGATTTGCAGCGTTCGCGCGAAGAAATATCGATAAGTATCAGATACTTATCTGGTTGATGGTGCCGAAAAACCCGCGAAAAAACACCCGTGAAACATTTTAATGTTTCACGCCGCCTGCCGGTCACCCTCTACGGCGCTTGGTCGACCGACCTCTTGCCCCCCTCCGACCCGGCAAACCGCGCCTCCGGCGCACGTCCTCCGCTCGCGGGATAACTTCAATAGAACGCGGGTTTGTCCCCTTCCGTCCCGGGCTTGTCCACGCCCACGCTCCCGCGTGAGGCCAATGTCGGGTTCTCCAGCACGCTCACCACGAACGCCGCTACGCTCCTGCGCGAAACCTCGGTTCCCTTGAACGCCTCGCCCTTCTGTGTCGTCTCGTAGCTGACCTCGTCCGCATCGGTCAGCCAGGCCGGCCGCACGATAGTATAGTCCAGCCCCGATCCCTCGATGAGATCCGCCGCCCGCCGATAGGGCGGAATGTCCTCCCCGATCATCGCGTTGTTCCACGCGCCGAACGCTCCCGGCACCTCGTCATAAATCCCCAGCGTCGTGATGAAGATCAGCCGCTTCACCCCGGTCTCTTTCATAACCTCCACGATCGTCCGCGCCAGCGCATCCACCGGCCCCGCCAGGTTCGCATAGACGATATCCTGCCCCGCCATGGCCTCGGCCAGCGCTGCCCTGTCCGCTACGTCACCCTCGATGACGCGCATGCCCGAAACGTCGAGATCGCCCAGCTTGCCAGCGTCCCTCAGGAACAGCGTGGCCCGGATCGATGGGTGGTCATGAAGGAAGCTGATGACATGGCGGGCAATCTGCCCGCTCGCCCCGAGGATGAGAACATTGGTCACGTGCCGGCGCTCCTGGGCGGCCCCGACAAGGTTGTCCTGCGGCAGTCGCCCGCCGCAAGACTATCACGTTCGCCTGCTTAGTCTTGAGCCTTGAGCGCAGCGGACCCGTTGGTCAGGTAGCTGGCGGCCGAGGCCATCTTGCCCTTGAGCATGCCCAGCCCCCGGCGCAACGACGAACCGCCGCCACCCTGGCCGCCGCCATAGGACGCGCCGCTCTCGGCATTGGCGTCGATCACGAAGATCTCGACGATCCGGTCGAGCTCCACCGCCTGACCCTCGGTCTGCTCGATGGCCGCATTGGTCTCCTCGACCAGCGCGGCGTTGTGCTGGGTCATCTCGTCCATCACCCGCACGGCGGTCGTCACCTCGGCGATGGCCGAAGCCTGCTCGCCGCTCGCCGAGGCGATGGCGTCGATCAGCGCCGCGTTCTCCCGCATCGCCGTCAGCACTTCGCCCAGCCGCACCGCTGCCCTCGATACGAGTTGCGAGCCGCCGCTCACTTCGCCTGCGCTCCGCTCGATCAGCGCCTTGACCTCCGAGGAAGCCTCCGCCGCCGATTGCGCCAGCCGCCGCACTTCCACGGCCACCACCGCAAAGCCCTTGCCGGCCTCGCCCGCGCGCGCCGCCTCTACCGAGGCGTTGAGCGCCAGCAGGTTCGTCTGGAAGGCGATGTCGTCCATCATGCCGATGATATTGGCGATCTGCGCGGAAGAGGCCGTGATCCGCTCCATCGCCTCGTTGGCCTGGCGCATCACCGCCCCGCCATCCTCGGCCGCCTGGGCCACAGAGCGGCCCTTGGCGCTGGCATCCTCGGCCCGCTTGGCGTTCTCGACCACCGTATTGGCCAATTGCTCCATCGCCGCCGAAGTCTCTTCGATGGCCGCCGCCTGCTTGGTGGTGCGCTCGGCCAGGTCGTTCGCACCCGAAAGGATTTCCCCGGTAGCGGTCTTGAGCGCCCGTGACGTATGGCGCAACTGGGTGATGACCTCGGTCAGCTTGTCCGCCACCTTGTTGGTGTCGGCCTTGAGCCGCGCGAAGGCTCCCTTGTAGTCCCCGCTCACCCGCTTGGTAAGGTCGGTATCGGCCAGGGCCGCCAGCACTTCGCCGGCTTCGCCCAGGCCCGTATTCACGGTCTCGAGCAGCGTATCGAAATTGACCGAGATACGGTCGATCTCGGGGTCGGCGAACTTGGAGTTCATGCGCTTGGAGAAATCGCCTTCCAGCGTCGCCGCCACCACGCCGTCGAAGGCGTTCTGGAAGCGCTCCATCATCTGTGCTCGCTCGGCCGCCTTTTGCGCCCGGTCGAGTTCTTCCTCGGCCATGGCAGCGACCTTGATGGCGTTCTCGCGGAACACCTGCACCGCCTCGGCCATCGCGCCGATCTCGTCGCCGCGGCCCAGATACGGCACCTCGGCCTCGAGATGACCCTCGGCCAGCTCGCCCATGCTCGTCGTGATCCGGCGGATCGGCCGGGCGATCGATACCACGCCGAAAATCGCCGCCCCGATCAGCACCAGCACCACGATGCCGCCGACGATGTTGGAGATGAGCTGCGCCTGCGCCGATTGCGCGTTGGCATCCGCCCGGGCCTGCTCCGAAGTGCGCTTGCCCACTTCCACGCCTTCCCCGATCAGCGACACCATCTCGCGGGCATGCGCATTCATCTCGGCCTCTATGGCCGCGCGCTCGCTGTTGAGGCCCGACGCGGCAGCCATCTGCGCCATGTTGGTGCCGGCCGCCATTTCCTTATGCACGGTGTCGAGCAGCGTTTTGGTCAGGGCATAATAGCTCTCGCTCAGCCCCTTCACCTTGAGCACCCGCTGCCGGTTTTCCTCGCTGAGGAAGAGCGGGGTGACGCTGTCAAGTAGCTCTGTCATCTCGGTAAATTGGCCGTCGGCCATCTTGGCGGCCTCTGCCGCCGCCTCGGGCGACGCAGCCAGGCGAATGTCGCGCGTCCCCACCTGCAGCGCCCGCAGCTTGGCCTCTGCATTCATCAGGTTCTGGGCGATGGTAGACTGTACGGCTTCGGCATCGGAACTGAGCCGAGTCGCATGGTTGCTGAGCAGGCCGTTGGCGATCATGCAGGCAACCAGCACGATGCCCAGGCCCGAGGAGATGCCGAGTTTGGTCCCTAACTGCAATCTGGATATGAAGTTTGAAAAATGCCCACGCATTTTGCCCCCAAAAGACAAGTAGAATTTGCTGCACCTCCGTATGTTTACTGAGGTAACGCGCATTTATCTGGCGTGTATCTGGGTTAATTTTACGTTAGATGCCCGTCATTCAAGACTACGGACGCACATATCGAAACCGTGAATAGTATCTAAACATGATAATTGGATACCGGTTTTCAAAGTCCGCGCATTTACGGATGAATGAAGATAAGGGGTGCGAATAACGGTAACGTGATCGATCGCGATAGAGAACTATTCTGCAATAGCCGTGCACATGATCAACGTTATCATTGAACATGACGGCAATAGGAGCAAAGAGACGCTCGTATCTGATATATCAGTTCCGGAATGCCAGAATCGCATCGACGGCTTGCTCGGTGCTCATGTCTGAAGTGTCGAGTCGCAGCCCGATATTGGGCGTGCGCAAACTGATTTCTTCCGCCAGTACGGATGGCCGGAATTCTGCGGAATAGCCGGTTTTCGTCCGCAATCTGTCGCGTTCGGCCAGCACATCCACGCGCGGCGCCAGCACGACCACCAAAGGGTCGAGATCGGCGAGCCACTCCACCACCTGCGCCAACATCGGCCCCAGGATGATGTCCTGGTAGACCACCGAGAACCCGGCCTCGACATAGCGCCGCGCCGCATCGCAGGCGAGCCGTTGCCGCAACACCAGCTGCGCCAGTCCGTCCTCGCTCAGCTCCGGCCCCATCTGCGCCGCGCCGTTGACGATCATCTTGCGAAACACGTCGCCTCGCAGATGCACCGATCGCGGCAGCCGCCGCGCCAGCGCTTCCGCCGTGGTCGATTTTCCCGCCGCCATCGCGCCGGTGATGACATAAAGCCGCGCCGCGGTCATAAGTCTCATCCCTCAAGGTGGTGGTTGCCAACCAATAGCCGCCTTCGCCCCACGCCGCAAAAGCTGACCGACGCCGGAAGGAGAGACCCCGTGGATATCCCCACCGAAGCCCATTCCCTCGCCAGCCTCGCTCGCGACCTCTTCGGCGATGCCCTGGTCGGCGTCTATCTCCACGGCTCGGCCGCCACCAGCGGCCTGCGCCCCCGAAGCGATGTCGATCTCATCCTCGTGCTAGATCGCCCGCTCGACGACGCCTCCCGCCGCAAGCTCCTGGCCGAACTCCTCCGGCTATCGGGCCGCTACCCGCCCGATCCCGCCGGCCCGCGCTGCATCGAGCTGATGGTCTTCCTTACCTCCACCCTTGCCGCACCGTCCTTTCCCGCCCGCACTGAATTCCTCTACGGCGAATGGCTGCGCGATGGCTTCGAGGCTGGAGAAATCCCGGCGGCGCTCGCAGACCCAGAGATCACCCTGCTGCTCGCCCAGGCCCGAAAGGCATCCGTCACCGTGGCCGGGCCTCCGCTCGCCTCACTCCTCCCGTCAATCTCCGCCGAGCAGATCCGGCAGGCCATGAGAATCGCCATCCCCGCGCTCATGGACAATCTCGTCGGCGACGAACGGAACGTGCTCCTGACCCTCGCGCGCATGTGGCGCACTGCCACCCACGACGACTTCCTCTCCAAGGATGCCGCCGCCCAATGGGTCATCCCGCAAGTGCCACCGGCCATCGCCGCCACGCTCACCCTCGCCAGCGCCGCCTATGTCGGCACCGCCACCGACGATTGGCGTGACCGCCAGGTCGAAGCCGCTGCCGTTGCCGACTACCTGCGGCGTCAGGTCGAGGCACTGCTGCTCAACCAATAGCGCACAACAAAAAGCCCCGCCGAAGCGGGGCTCGTCTGTGTCGACTGCCTGTTTACCAGGTCTGCCGGTTGTACCAGTCGTCGATCTCCTTGCGGACCTCGTCCTTGGCCTTGCCGTAGCGTTCCTGGAGTTTACCCTCCAGCTGTTCTCGGCTGCCGTTGATCTGGGTGATGTCGTCGTCCGTGAGTTTGCCCCACTGTTCCTTGACCTTGCCCGTCAACTGCTTCCAGCTGCCTTCAACGCGGTTCCAATCCATCGTTTCTCTCCTTGTTGTGAGAGCTGAACGAACGCTTCCCCGCATGGTTCCTGCATTGTGATCAACCCCTTGTCAGGGAACCCGAGGTCGCCGGCGACGTTTCCGCGCGTGCTCGAAAAAGCTGATAGATCATAAGGCTCAGGAACTTAATCGCCGCTCGCCTGTTCTATCCGCTTCATCCCTTCTGGGCACCACGATGCAGCAATTGCCGGCCCCTCCCATTCGCTCGCTCGAGAGCGTTTTCCATGCCGTCGCGATCTTCGCGTTAGTCACCGGTCTTCTCTATTTCGGCGCCGGCATCCTGGTGCCACTGGTCCTCTCGGTGCTCATGGCCTTTGCCCTGGCTCCGCTGGTCGGCCTGCTCGGGCGTCGCCTGCGCCTCCCCGATCCGCTGGCGGTCGTCGTCGCAGTGGTGCTGGCCCTCTTCGTTCTCGCCTGCTTCAGCTACCTGGTCGGCACCCAGTTCGCGCGCCTCGCCGCCGACCTGCCGCAATACCAGAGCGCCGTCAGCTCCAAGTTCGCCCTGATCAAGGATCAGCTCGGCGGCCGCAATGGGTTGTTCCAGAACATCATCGAGGCCATCGATACCCTCGAGCAGCAATTCGGGAGCGGTCAACCGGGCGCCAGTACCGAGAATTCAGTACCCGTACGTATCACCAACGATCTCGCCAGCCCCCTGGGCATGGTCACCGGCGTGCTGGGCTCCGTGCTCGGCCCCTTGGCCACCGGCGCCATCGTCACCGTGTTCCTGATCTTCCTCCTCATGGGCCGCGAAGACCTGCAGGAGCGCTTCATCCGCCTCGTCGGCCGCGGCGACTACAGCACCACCAACCTCGCCCTCAACGACGCCAGCGCGCGCGTCGGCCGCTACCTCCTCATCCAGGTCTGCATCAACGTCTGCTACGGCATCATCTTCGCCACGGGGCTGGCGATCATTGGCGTGCCCGGCGCCATGCTCTGGGGCCTCATGATCGTCGTCTTCCGCTACATCCCCTTCGTCGGCGCGCTGCTCGTCGCGGTAATGCCCATCGGCCTCGCGCTCGCCGTCGATAGCGGCTGGACCATGGTCATCGTCACCGCCGCCTTCTTCGTCGTGCTCGACCAGACCGTCGCCAATGTCGTCGAGCCGCGCCTCTACGGCTCCAGCACCGGCGTCTCGCCGGTCGCCATCCTGCTCTCGGCCATGTTCTGGGCAACGCTCTGGGGGCCGGTCGGTCTCGTCCTCTCCACGCCCATCACCGTCTGCCTCGTCGTCATCGGCCGCTACATCCCACAGCTTCAGGTCTTCGAAACCCTCTTCGGCTCCGATCCCGTCCTTGAGCCCAAGGAGCGGCTCTACCAGCGCATGCTGCGCGGCGACATTGAGGAGGCGGTAGAGATCGCCGAGGAGGAGGCCGAGGAAACCGACGAGGACGAAGTCTTCGAAGATCTCGTCTCCGGCGCTCTCGCGCTCGCTGCCACCGAACTCTCCGACGCCCCGGAGGCACTCGCCCAGCGCAGCCGCATCGCCGAGACCACCGAGGCCCTCATCGAGGAATTCGCCGTTGAAATGCCGGAGCCGGCGACCATCCTCATCGTCGGCGGTCGCACCGAGATCGATGAGGCGCAGGCCAAGGTCATGGCACGCCAGCTTGCCACCGAGGGCGTCGGCTCGAAGGTGCTGCCACCCATCGCCGTTCGCCAGGAGAGCATCGGCCAGGTCGAGCTCGACGGCATATCGGCAATCTGCCTTTGCTATCTCGGCGCAGACATCAAGGTGCAGACCCGCTACGTCGCGCGCCGCCTCCACCGCATGGCGCCCGATATGGAGGTGATCGTCTGCCACCTTCACCCCAACGCCGCCTCCGAAACCGCCGCCGACCTGCGGGTCGACAAGCTCGTACGCAGCGTCGCCGAAGCCACGGACTACATCGCCGAGCGCTTCAAGCCGGCAACCGCTCCCGAGTCCCTCGCCGAGCGTTTCACCATCCCTCGCGACAGCGCTGCGCTAGTCGCGGCGCTCGAAGAGGTCGCCGAAGCCATGGGCGTACCGCTCGCGACGATCAATCTCCTCTCCGACGAGCGCCATCGCGATGACGCCGACGCCTATCGCCTGACCCAGACCGTCACGGAAACCGGCGATCCCCTCATCGCCGGCGCCCAGGACACGGAGGAACCCAACCTCTACCTCCAGTCCAACGGCATCGACTTCTACGCCGCCGTTCCGCTGCTGGTCGACGACGAGCCCGTCGGCGCGCTGGCGATCATCGCCTACGAACCGCGCACGCTCTCCGATGAAGAGGTGGAGCGACTGAAGGAACTTGCCACTCAGCTGGTGGAAAAGGTTCGCATGGACGCGAGGGTAGGGGCCTGAGGGAGGATCACTCTCGCCAATGCGCCAGCGGTTCAGCCAGTGTCTGCAGTCCCGCTGCATCCTCGCCTTCGATCCGCCGTAGCAGCAACCGGGTGAGCTCCAGTCCGGCCGCGTAGACATCCTCCTCGATCGTATCGACATGCGGGAACAGCGTGCCGAGGATGTCCGAGGTCTGCTTGGAGATGAAGTGCAGGTCCTCCCCGATCACGACGCCTGCTTCCTGCAATCCGCTGATTACCGATATTGCCCGCAGTTCGCCACCGCAGATGATGCCGTCCGGCCGGTTGGCTCCGCTCGCCAGCTCGCGCGCAAAGCTCCGCGTATCCTTGGCGGTGATGCCGGTCGAGTGGTCGAGCACCCGCGTCTCGACCTTGAGCCGCGCCGCCGCTCGTTCGAAGGCCGTAACGATGTTGTGGTAATTGTTCGTCCGATCGTCCCCGATGAGCAGCATCAGGTCCCGGCACCCCTTCTCGACCAGTCGCTCCACCGCCATCTGCGCGAACAACTCGGAATGGAAGTCGTGATAGGGGTGCGGCGTGAAGAACTCCGTGCGCCCATGGCTGACGAACGGGAAGTCGTTGTCCATCAGCAGCTTCACCCGCGGATCGCGCGGGCCGGTATGGGTGATGATCACCCCGTCCGCCGTACGGTTCTCGAGGATGTAGCGCACCGACTCCACCGAGTAGTTCCGCTCGAACTCCGGTATCACCGTGAGATGGTAGCGTGTGCCCTTGATCGCATGTCCGATCCCCTGGATCAGGTAGCGCGCGAAATCGATCGAGTCCTCGGCGCCATCGAGCACCAGCGCAATCACATTGGTCTTGCCTGTCCGCAGGCGCACGCCGGCGCGGTCGGGGACGTAGCCGACGCTCGCCGCCGCCTCGGCCACCTTGCGCCGCGTCTCTTCCTTGAGGGAGGCGCCGCCGCGCAGCGATAGCGATACCGTCGACAGGCTCAGGCCCGTCAATTCCGAGATCGTCTTGAGGGTGGCGCGCTTTGCAGCCGGGGCAGGGGGTCTTCGTGTCTTCGTCATCGTACTGGGCTTGCCGTGCCGATTTTCGGCCCGTCCATGCGTCCATCGATATACAGGAAGTTTGCAACGATACAATACGCCAAAAGCACGATCGATGGGTGGGCTTTGGAAGTCTTTATGCATGTAAGCTATTGAATATAAAAATGATAGCCGACGGTCATCGCGCATTCCTTCGATTCACATTCGGTTTCTATTGCAACGTTGCAAAAACTACGCTTAGCTGCGCCTGCACTTGGAGGAGTGCAGCCGTGCCGGCCTGGGAGGCTCTGGCGCACGGATTCAAAAATCGGAGGAGGATTTCATGATCAGACGCACTCTGCTGGCGTCTGCCACGGCGTTTACGCTGCTGGCGACGGCCGCAATTCCTGCCAAAGCCGAAGTCTCTATCATGTATGCCGAATGGCTCGCATCGCTCGTTGAGCCTGGCATCGCTGCCTACGAAAAGGAGACTGGCGACAAGGTCAATGCCATCAAGCTGCCCGGTGCCGGCTACGACCAGCGCATCGCGCTCGACCTCTCCGCCGGTACCGCTTCGGACGTTGTCCAGATGGACAGCTTCATGGTCTCCGAGCTCGCCTCGTCCGGCTATCTCATGCCGCTCGACGAGAAGGCCGCCGCCTGGGACCAGTACCAGTATTACATGAAGGGCCTGCTCGAAGTGGCCTCCTATGACGGCCACGTCTATGCGCTGCCGACCGACACCGACGTGCGCATGCTCTGGTATTCCATTCCCAACTTCCAGAAGGCCGGCATTGCCACTCCGTGGCAGCCCAAGACCTGGGCCGATGTGCTCGACGCCGCCCAGAAGCTCAAGGATGCCGGTGTCGAATACGCCTTCCAGATTCCCGCCGGCACCAAGCAGGGTGAAGCCGCCACGATGCAGGGCTTCTATATGGCGCTGCTCGGCGCCGATAAGCCCGATGACGACCGCAATCGCCTGCTCAACCGCAAGACTGGCCAGTGGATCGGCGACAGCCCGGCCCTGCGCCGTACGCTCGATCTCTACCACCAGGTCTATGTCGACAAGAAGCTGACCCCGGCGGACCTCAACTACGCCACCGACCCGGGCGCCGCGGTGCGTCAGGCGCTGGCCGATGGCAAGCTGGGCATCCTGGCCTCCGGCTCGTGGGAAGATGCGTGCCTGTGGGATTGTAACGGCGTCAATCTGCCCAGCCGCGAAGAACGCGACAAGCTGGTCGGCTGGACCCCGTGGCCCGGTTCGGGTGAGCCCGGCGCCAAGGTCACCACCAATATTTCTGGTGGCTGGACCATCGGCGTCAACGCCAAGGCCGCCAATCCCGATGCCGCCTTCAAGCTCGTGACGACGATCTTCGATGTCGCCAACTTCAAGGCCTGGACGCTGGCCAACCACCGCATGGCCGTCCGCACGGACATCTCGGAATCGCCCGAATACATGGCCGATCCGTACCTGGCCAAGGCCACCGCGCTCGCTGCCGATACCACCGGCCGCGACACCGTTCCGGGTTACCAGACCGTCTCCGCCCTCGTGCAGCAGGCGACCTCCGATATCCTCGATGGGGCCAGCGTCGATGACGTGATCAAGACTTATCACGACGCCCTGGTCGACGAGTTCGGGGCCGACAAGGTCATCACCTACCAATAAGCCCGTTCCTCCCCGCACGGCGGCGTCTTCGGTTCGTCCGGATGCCGCCGTGACGGTGGGTTCCCGCCGCAAGGCTGGCGCCCGGCAGCAATGCCGGCGTCTCCGCCTACCTCGACGGCATCGAGCGCGAGAACACCTTTATGAAGAACCAGGCCAACCCTTGGCTGACCAATAACCTGGTCCTGCTCGGCGTGGGCATGCTGCCCGCTCTGCTCCTGATCGGTCTCCTGCTTTACTTCACCGCCTGGGCCTTCGCCTTCAGCTTCACCGACCTTGCCCTGGTCGGCAAGAAGTCGGTCGAGTGGAGCTGGGTCGGCCTTGAGAATTTCCAGCGGCTCTTCACCCGCCGCGGCTTCCTTGAATCCCTCTGGACCACGGTCATCTTCGTCTTCTTTTCGGCAATCGTCGGCCAGTCCGTGCTCGGCTTCCTGCTGGCGGCCCTGCTGCGCGGGCGCAATTCGACGCTCAAGACCGTCATCGAAGTCTGCATCATGCTCGGCTGGCTGCTGCCCGATATCGTGGCGGCGTTCCTATGGTCGGCGACGACCGCGCAGACCGGCCTCATCAATGCGCTCATTGTCGTGCCGCTGGGCTTCCAGCCCATCAACTTCATCAACGATTACGCGCTGCCCGTCGTCATCATCGCCAATATCTGGAAGGGCACGGCCTGGTCCTACCTCCTGTTCTCGGCGGCGTTGGATTCGATCTCCCGCGAAGTGATCGAGGCCGCCAAGGTCGACGGCGCCACAGGGTTCCAGCGCATCTGGCTGGTCATGCTGCCGATCATCCGGCCGCATATCGCCACCAACATGCTCTTCATCACCATCTGGACCTTCACCTACTTCCCGCTGATTTTCGCCATGACCGGTGGCGGCCCGGGAACCCAGACGACCACCCTGGCGGTCTTCCTCTACAACCAGAGTTTTGCTCGCGGAAACCTCGGTTTCGGCAGTGCGATATCGGTGGCCATGCTGATGATTGTGGGCCTGCTGTCCCTGGTTTATCTGCGTATGCTGCGGGAGCCCAAGTGATGGAAACCAATCCCGCTCATTCGCGTCTCACCGCCGTGGCGCTGGCCTTCATGGCACTCATCTGGATCAGCCCGTTCTCCTGGCTCATCCTCAATGCCTTCAACCCGGCCTCGACTGGCCGGCTCGAAATTCCGCATTCCATCGGGCTCGATAACTTCGCGCTCGCCGTGAGCGGCAAGGCCGGCATCCAGTTCCTCAATTCGGTGATCATCGCTGCCGGCACGGCCACGCTGAGCGTCCTGGTCGGCATCTCGGCTGCCTATCCGCTCTCGCGCCTGCGCATCCCGGGGCGCAACGCGTTCCTCTGGACGCTGGTGCTGCTGCGCATGCTGCCGTCGGCAGGCGTGCTGGTGCCGCTCTATTTCGCGGCGCAGCGCACCGGCCTGCTCAACCAGCTCGGGGTCATCATCGCGCTGACCGTACTCAACCTGCCGTTCACGCTGCTCCTCCTCAAGAACTTCTTCGACACCGTGCCGATCGAGCTCGAGGAGGCCGCCTATGTGGAGGGCGCCAACCTTTTTCAGATCCTCACCAACGTCGTGCTGCCCATGTCGCGGGCCGGCATCGCCGTGGTTTGGTTCTTCAGCTTCACCGGCGCCTGGAACGAGTTCCTCTTGCCGCTGATCTTCTCGCGCGTCGAATCCGGCTTTCCCATGTCGGTGGGCCTCTACGCCGCGTTCGGCCAGCAGGGCGCCGTGCAATACGGGTTCCTCGCGGCCTTCTCCATCATCTACGCCGCCCCTGCGGTCGGCGTTTATTTCCTCTTGCGGCGGAACATGAACACAGGTTTCGCCGGCGTTGGTGTGAAGGGATAGACCAATGAACGCGCTGGCCGGAAAACTCGGGCTACTCGACGACGACATCAAGCAGGAGAACAAGCTCCTGCGCCTCGCCGAGGACCTTCGCGCCAAAATCCTCACCCCCATCGAGGGTGATTTCCGGTGGCATTACAGCGAGGCGGACCTAAGCGCGGACGAGGCCCTGAGCGCCGATTGGCGCAAATGGGCCTCGTTCGGGTCGCGCTCGGTCTGGTCCAAGAAGCAGGGGCACACCTGGTTCGCCGCCGAAGTCACCGTACCTGAGGCCGCGAAGGGCAAGACCCTCGTCCTCAAGTTCACTTCGCAATGGCAGGACCGCCCCGGCACCACCGATCCGCAATGCCTGGCCTATCTCGACGGCCACATCGCCCAGGCCATCGACGGCAACCACACCGAGCTGGTCGTCGCCCGCAATGCCAAGCCGGGCGCCAAACGCACGCTGCTCGTCAACGCCTTCACCTTCTTCGATCGCCCGCTGGTCGGCTTCAAGGTCGAGTTCATGGTGCGCAACGAGCGCGCCGAAAAGCTCTACTACGACATCATGACCCCGCTCGAGGTCGCCACGCGCCTGCCGCAGACCGACAGCCGCCGCCATGCCGTTCTCAACCTCGTCGATGATGCCCTGCGCGCGCTCGACCGCCGCGATAGCGTCACGCCCGAGTTCGAAGCTTCGCTCGCCGCCGCCGAAAAGATCGCCGCCCAGATCTACAAACTCGTCGATACCGAAACCCAGCCCACCATCTCGGCAGTCGGCCACACCCATCTCGACGTCGGCTGGCTCTGGCGCGTCATGCACACCCGCGACAAGACCGGGCGCTCCTTCGCCACTGTCCTCGCGCTGATGGAGGAATATCCCGACTTCGTCTTCATGTATAACCAGTCGGTGCTCTTCGATTTTCTCAAGAGCGACTATCCCGAACTCTGGAAGCGTCTCAAGGAGCGCGTAAAGGGCAAGCAGTTCGAGATCGAAGGCGCCATGTGGGTGGAGCCGGACGTCAACATCGTTTCGGGCGAAAGCCTCGTGCGTCAGATCATGCGCGGCCGCCGCTTCCACCAGGAAGAGTTCGGCGTTACGCCCAAGGTCGTCTGGCTCCCCGACACCTTCGGCTATTCCGCCAACCTTCCCCAGGTGATGGAAAAGTCCGGCCTCGAATACTTCGTCACCTCCAAGCTCTCCTGGAACGACACAGACCGGCACCCCTACGACACCTTCTTCTGGAAGGGCATCGACGGCACCACCACCAAGGCCCAGCTCATCACCGCCCAGCGCTTCGAGAGCGACGCCATCTTCACCACCTACAATTCCGACCTCTCGGTCAGCGAAGTGATGGGCGCGTGGAAGCGCTATGAGCCCAAGGCCGTCAATGACGAAGTCCTCGTCTGCTATGGCTACGGAGATGGCGGCGGCGGCCCGACCCGCGCCATGATCCAGCGCGGCCAGCGCCTGGCCAAGGGCATTCCCGGCGCCCCCAGGGTCAAGCTCGAAGGCATCGTTCCCTTCCTCGATCGCCTCGGCAAGCGCATGGAGGCCGACGCCGCCCGCTTCCCGGTCTGGAACGGCGAGCTCTACCTCGAATATCACCGCGGCACCCTGACCTCTGTGGCCCGCAACAAGGCCAACAACCGCAACGCCGAGCGTGCCCTGCGCGAGCTCGAATATCTCTCCGCCCTCGCCGCCGCGACGGCTGGCGTCAAATATCCCAGGGAGGACATCAACGCCTTCTGGGAGACCATCCTCATCAACCAGTTCCACGACATCCTGCCGGGTACTTCGATCCCGGAAGTCTACGTGGACTCGGACGCCGAATACGCCACGCTCTTTTCGACCCTCGCCTCGGCCAACGGCCCGTGGCAGACGGCCGCCCGAGCCATCGCCAAGCCTGCGGCCGGCGAGATCAAGCTCTTCAACTTCACCGGCCACGACCGCTCCAATGCGCTGGTCTCGCTCAATGGCGGCGACCTCGCCAGTGCGGCTTTGTCCTCGGATGGCCAGGTCACCCCGTTCCAGCAGCTGACCTCCGCCAATGGCGAAACCAGCTTCGCCGCCCCGGTCGCCAGCGTGCCCTCGCTCGGCTGGTCCACGGCGCTCCTCGTCAACGGCCCGGGCCCCAAGCTGCGCACCAGCCTCAAGGTCTCCGCCACCAGGCTCGAAAACGACCTGATCAAGGTCACCTTCGACAAGAACGGCGAAATCACCTCGATCATCGACAAGACCGCCGATCGCGAACTCATCAAGGCCGGCGAGAAGGCCAACCGCCTCGTTGCCTATGAAGACAAGCCGATGAACTGGGACGCCTGGGACATCGACCGCTATTTCGAAGAGCAGTTCTGGCCGCTCGCCGACACCAAGGCCAGGATCGAGGTCGTAGAAACCGGACCCTACCGCGCCGCCATCCGCATCGAGCGCCCCTACCACAATTCCAGAGTTGTGCAGGTCGTCTCGCTGGAGGAGGGCGCCCGCCAGGTCACCTTCGACACCTTCATCGATTGGCAGGAGCGCCAGCAGGTCCTCAAGGCCCTGTTCCCCTTCGATCTCAACGCCTCGGAAATCCGCTCGGAAATCCAGTTCGGCCACGTCAAGCGCGCCACCCATCGCAATACAAGCTGGGACCGCGCCCGCTTCGAAGCCTCGATGCACCGCTGGGTCGATATCTCCGAGGCCGATTTCGGCGCCGCGCTCATCAACGACGCCAAGTACGCCTATGACGCCGTCGAGCAACTGGTCCGCGTCACCCTGGTGCGCGGCTCCACCTTCCCGTCGCCCGAGGCGGATCTGGGCGAACACCACTTCCGCTACGCGCTCTTCGTCCACGAAGGCGTCTCGGACCTTGAGCAGGTCCAGGTCGCGGCGGAACGGTTCAACAATCCTGTGGCCGTCATCGGCGACACCTCCCAGCGCACCGAGCCTGCCGGCGCCGGTCCCTCGTTCTCCTTTGCGAGCGTGGACACCGATTCCGTCACCCTCGAAACCGTCAAGCAGGCCGAAAACGGCGACGGCTTCATCCTGCGCGTCTTCGAACACGCCAACCGCCGCGCCAGGGCGACCATCAGCTTCGGGCTACCGGTGAAGTCGGTGGAACTGGTCAACCTGATGGAAGAGGGCGGCGAGAAGATCGCGGTCAAGGACGGCAAGGTGACGCTCAACCTGCGCCCCTTCGAAATTGCCACCCTGCGCATCCGCACCTAGGGACAGAGAACATGACCAACGTCATCCTCAAGGATGTGAGAAAGTCCTACGGCCCCCTGGAGGTCATCCACGGCATCGATCTCGAGATCAAGTCGGGCGAGTTCGTGGTCTTCGTCGGCCCCTCCGGCTGCGGAAAGTCGACGCTCCTGCGCATGGTGGCGGGGCTCGAGCACATCTCGGGCGGGCAGGTGGCCATCGACGACAAGGTGGTCAACGACGTGCCTTCGCCTCAGCGCGGCATCGCCATGGTGTTCCAGTCCTATGCGCTCTATCCGCATATGAGCGTCTACGACAACATGGCCTTCGGCCTGAAGCTGGCCAAGCGTCCCAAGGAGCAGATCGACAAGCGCGTGCGCGAAGTCGCGAAAATCCTCCAGATCGAGGACTATCTCGAACGCATGCCCCGCGCCCTTTCGGGCGGCCAGCGCCAGCGCGTCGCCATCGGGCGGGCGCTGGTGCGTAACCCAAAAGTCTTTCTCTTTGACGAGCCGCTCTCCAACCTGGATGCGGCTTTGCGCGCCCAGACCCGCATCGAGATCGCCAAGCTCCACTCCCAGCTCGACGCCACCATGATCTACGTCACCCACGACCAGGTCGAGGCCATGACGCTGGCCGACAAGATCGTGGTCCTCAATGCAGGCCGCATCGAGCAGGTCGGCAGCCCCCTCGAACTCTACCGCAACCCGGTCAACACCTTCGTCGCCGGCTTCATCGCCAGCCCGAAGATGAACTTCGTCACTGTCCAGCCCAAGGGCAGCGAATTGCTACTGCCGGGCGGGCGCACGCTTACAGTGACAGGCGACATCGCCCGCGCCGCTACCCTCGGCATCCGTCCCGAACATGTCGAACTCTCGAGCCCCGACACCGCCCTTCTCTCCGGCTCACTCGAAGTGCTCGAACATTTCGGCGAATACGCGCTCGCCTATGTCACCATCGCCGATGGCTCGCAGATCACCGTAAAACTAGATGGCGCCCCCGAACTCGAACAGGGCTCCACCCTCCACGTGACGTTCGACGCCGCAAACGTGCACCTCTTCGACGCGGAAGGCAGAGCGTTGAAGCGGTAGTGGCTGAGACGGCGACCGCCAGTCCAGCGCTTTCAGCTCCTCGCTCCCTCAGCCACCGTACTTCCCCGGCCGCAGAGCCAGGGCCCACGGATATCTCCACTCGGGCGGAGCGGTGCAATAGGCCCCGGGTCTTCGCCCGGGGAAGTAAGGGGTGGGGAAGGGCGCCAAACCCAAACCCGCCGGCACTCTTCCCTCCCCCTTGTGGGGAGGGACAGGGGGTGGGGGAAGTCACAAACACTACGCCCACCCGGGATCGCGGCACGCCCGCTCCTCTCAGCTCGTTGCCAGCTTCATCATCACCAGCCCGCTCACGATCAGCACCGCGGCCAGCACCCGCATCGGGCTCACTGCTTCTCCCAGCACCATGATCCCGACCACGAACGCGCCCACCGCCCCGATTCCGGTCCAGATCGTATAGGCCGTGCCCAGCGGCAGGGTGCGCATGGCGACTGACAGCAGCCCGAAGCTGCCGATCATGGTGACGATGGTGATGATGGTCGGCACGAGGCGCGTGAAGCCGTTCGACTGCTTCATCGTGAACGCCCAGACGATTTCGAGAATGCCGGCTGCGACGAGATAGACCCAGGCCATTTGGCCCTCCTTGGAATATCCGGGTCGTCCCGGCACACAAGGCCCATGTTGGGGAGGTCGTCCTCTGCAGTCCTAGATAGGACACGTGGTGTCCCCGGGCAAGTCTCAGTGCCCGGGATGCAGGGCATCGTTGAGATACATGCAGGTGAGCAGCGTAAAGATGTACGCCTGGATCACCGACATCAGCAGCTCCAGTGCGGTCAGCGCCACGGTCATTGCCAGCGGCAGGATCGCGGCGGCCAGACCCAGCGGTCCAAAATCGCCCAGCGACACGACGAACCCTGCAAACACCTTGAGCGTGATGTGTCCCGCCAGCATTACCGCGAAAAGACGGACCGCATGGCTGATCGGCCGAGAGATATAGGAGACGATCTCAATCGGCACGATGACCGGCGCGAGGAACATCGGTACCCCGGTCGGCATGAACAAGCGAAAGAACCGGGCGCCGTTGCGCACCAGCCCATAGACGGTCACCACCAGGAACACGAGCATGGCCAGCGCGAAGGTGACGATGATGTGGCTCGTGACCGTGAAGGCGAACGGCACCATGCCTATGAGGTTGGCCGCGAGGATGAAGGCGAAGAGTGTGAACACGAGCGGGAAGAACCGCATCGCCTCGGCGCCACCCTGGCTGCGCACGGTCCCGGCTATGCCCTCATAGGCTATCTCGGCCAGCGCTTGCCACCGGCCCGGCACGAGACGACGCCCGGCGAACAGCATGAAGCAGCTCACCAGCACGACGGTCAGCACCATGTAGGCCGCCGAATTGGTCAGCACCATGCGCTGCCCGGCAAACTCGCCGAGGTTGAGGACGTCGGTAATGAGGAACTGGTGGATGGGATCTGCCATCATCTCGCTCGTTGAGATGGGGCCGTCCCCGTTTATCCGATAGATGCCCGGGTCGTCCCGAGCACTGCCCGCTCATAGAGTGAACTCGCCATAAAGGCAAGCCGATCCAAGGCCTTGGCGCGGCAGTGCTACATATTGACCAAGGTCGCCTCGTTGACAGCGTTACCAGCCGGGGCTTATCTGCCGGCCATTGGGGGGCTCGTAGGGAGAGTCCCCGCCTCTCATAAGGACTTGCAGGGAATGACCAAGGGTTGGGTACGTGGATTGGCGGCGGCTGCTGCCGTGAGCATTGCTTCTGTCACCGCCAGCGTGGCCTGGGCCGCCGACGTGAAGATCGCCATGATCATGCCGGGCCCGATCACCGACAACGACTGGAACTCGGTCGGCTATAACGGTCTGCAGGCCGCCGCCAAGGAACTGGGGGTCGAAGTCGCCTATGCCGAGAACGTCACCGACGCTGACGCCGAGCGCCTGCTGCGCGATTTCGCCTCGCGCGGCTACAACCTGATTTTCGCCCACTCGTTCTCGTTCGGCGACGCGGCCCTCAATGCCGCCGAAGACTTCCCCAACGTCACCTTCATGGCCGGCACCGCCGCCAGCCTGGCTGACAACCTGGGCACCTATTCCAACCCGGATTACCAGGGTGCCTACCTCGCCGGCATGATCGCCGCCGGCGCCTCCAAGACCGGCACTGTCGGCTGGGTCGGCGGCATGCCCGCCCCCAATATGCTGGCCAATCTTCACGCCTATGAAGCCGGCGCCGAAGAAGGCAAGGCTGGCACCAAGGTGCTGCACACCTTCATCGGCTCGTGGTTCGATCCGCCGAAGGCCAAGGAAGCCGCCATCGCACAGACCGAACAGGGCGCCGACGTGCTCTCCGCTCAGGGCGTGGGCGTCATCGATGCCGCCATCGCCAAGAACGTCTGGGCGCTCGGCGCCATGACCGACCAGAACCATCTCGGCCCCAAGAACGTTCTCACCAGCGTCACCTGGGATCTCAGCCCGCTCGTGGTTGCCGTCGCCAAGGCCGTCGAGGCCGGCACCTGGAAGAGCGAGAATTGGTCCTACGGCATCGCCAACGGTTCGGTGAACCTGGCCGATTTCCACGGCCTCGATTCCAACGTCGATCCGGACGTCCTCAAGCGCGTCAACGAGAAGATCGAAGCCATCAAGTCCGGCGCCTTCGAAGTGCCGCTCGATACCACTGCGGTGCAATGACCTCCGCTGACCAATCTGTCGCAGCCGCCGGCCTCGTGCCGGCGGCTGTCGACATGCGCGACATCCGCGTGCAGTTCGGCCCCGTCATCGCCAATGACGCGGTCGATTTTGCTGTCAGGCCCGGCGAAATTCACGCTCTTCTGGGCGAGAACGGCGCCGGCAAGACCACGCTCATGCGCATTCTCGCCGGGCTCCTGCAGCCGCAGCGCGGGGAAGTCCTGATCGACGGCAAGCCCGTCCACCTCGCCTCCGCGCTCGATGCGCAGGCCCATGGCATCGGCATGGTCCACCAGCATTTCATGCTGATCCCCACCATGAGCGTTGCCGAGAACATTTCCATCGGCCTTCCCGGCGTCCGCCGCTGGTTCCCGCGCCTCGGCGACCTCGCTCGCGAGATCTCCGCCTTCGGCAAGGAGCGCGGCCTCGAGATCGATGCGAACGCCCTGGCGGGTTCGCTCTCCGTCGCGGGCCAGCAGCGCGCCGAAATCCTGAAGGCCCTCTATCGGGGCTCCAAAATCCTCATCCTCGATGAGCCCACCGCCGTCCTCACCCCGCAGGAAGCCACCGGCCTTTTCGAAGTCCTGCGTTCGCTGGCCAGGGCCGGCACCGCCATCATCTTTATCAGCCACAAGCTGCACGAAGTCATGGCCGTCACCGACCGCATCACCGTGCTCCGCCGCGGCAAGGTCGCTGCCAGCTTCGTGACCCGCGACACCAACGAGCGCGAAGTCGCCCGCGCCATGGTCGGCGCCGATGTGACCCTGCCGCAGCTCGATGAGCCGGCCAACCAGAACGCCGCCCCGATCCTCGATCTGAGTGCCCTTACCCTCAAGGATGAGCGCGGCCTCACCCGGCTCGACGACGTCACCCTCACCATCCGCTCGGGCGAAATCGTCGGCATTGCCGGCGTCGACGGCAATGGCCAGCAGGAACTGGCCGAAGCCGTCGTCGGCCTTCGCCGCCTCGATTCGGGCGCCATCTCCATCGACGGCAAGCCGCTGGCCGCCGCGCCCGTCGCCGACCGCATCGCCGCCGGTCTCGCCCATATCCCCGAGGATCGCCACCGCACCGCGATCTTTTCGCCCATGTCCATCGCCGAGAACGCCGCCTCCGAAACCATCGGCGCGGCCCCGCTCTCGCGCTCCGGCCTCATCGACAACGGCGCCCTGCGCACCAATGCCGAGGCTATCGTCGAGGACTTTGACGTGCGCTGCTCGGGCATCGACCAGCCTATCGGCGAACTCTCGGGCGGCAATCAGCAGAAGGTCGTGCTCGGCCGCGCCATGAGCCGCGATCCGCGCCTCGTCGTTGCCGTGCAGCCCACGCGCGGCCTCGACATTGGCGCCACCGCCTTCCTCCACAACCAGCTGCTCGAAAGCCGCCGCAAGGGCGCTGCCGTGATGCTGGTCTCCACCGAACTCGACGAAATCCTGGCGCTCTCGGACCGCATTGCGGTCATGTTCAAGGGCCGCATCATCGGCATCATCGAGCGCAAGGACGTCACCATGGAAAAGCTCGGGCTGATGCTCGCGGGCAAGGCCGCCTGATGATCGAAACCTTCCGCCGCACGCTCGTCGCGCGCAACCTCCTTTCCGGCATCGTCGCCGTGCTGCTGGCGCTCCTCGCCGGCGCGCTCCTCATCCTCGCCCTCGGCCGCGACCCTGTCGCCGCCTATGGTGCGCTGTTCTCGGCCTCGCTCGGCTCGACCAATGGCCTGGCCGAAACCGCCATCCGCACCGTGCCGCTGGCGCTGTGCGGCATCGGCATCGCGCTGGCCTTCAGGGCAGGGGTGTTCAATGTCGGCGCCGAAGGCCAGCTCTTCATCGGCGGCATCAGCGCCGCCTATGTCGGCACGCTCCTCGATGGCCAGCCGCAATTGCTCGCCCTCTCGCTCATGGCTGTCGCCGCCGCCGTGGGCGGTGCCCTCTGGTCCGGCATCGCGGCGGTTCTGAAGCTGCGCTTCCGGTCCGATGAGCTCATCACCACGATCATGCTCAACTACATCGGCATCTTCTTCGTCGGCTACCTGCTTCACGGCCCGCTGCACGATCCCGGCTCGGCCCTGGCACAGACCGTTCGCCTCGGCGCCGAAGCCCGCCTGCCGGTGCTCGTGCCGGGCACGCGCCTCCACTTCGGCATCGTCATCGCCGTGGCCGCCGCCTTCATCGCCCAGCTCTATCTCTGGCGCACCGTCGCCGGTTTTCGCCTCCGCGCCACCGGCCAGAACCCGCGTGCCGCCGAAAACGCCGGCATCAATGTCCGCCGCGTTATCGTCGTCGGCTTCCTCACCTGCGGCGCCCTGGCGGGCCTTGCCGGCTTCACCGAAGTCGCTGGCGTCCAGCGCCGCATGATCGAGAATCTCTCGCCCGGCTATGGCTACACCGCCATCATCGTGGCTTTGCTCGGCCAGACCAACCCCATCGGCGTCCTCTTCGCCGCCGCGCTTTTCGCCGCACTCCAGGTCGGCTCCACCACCATGGAGTCAGCGGTCGGTGTGCCTTCCTCGCTCACCATGATCATTCAGGCCCTCGTCGTGCTCTTCCTGCTGGCCCAGAACGTCATGCCGCGCTTCTGGCGCAAGAAGACGGGAGCATCAGCATGATGGACCTCCTCAACAACGCCGTCCTCGCCGGCTTCATCGCCGCCAGCGTGCGCATGGCCATCCCGATCCTGCTCGCCGCCATCGGCGGCATGTTCAGCGAGAAATCAGGCGTCCTCAACATCGGCCTCGAAGGCATGATGCTGCTCGGCTGCTTTGTCGGCTTCGCCGCCGCCTATGCCTCGGGTTCGCTCCTCGTCGGCGTCCTCGCCGCCATCGTTGCGGGCGCGGTGCTCGGCCTCGTCCTCGGCGTTTTCGCCATCACCATCGGCTCCAACCAGGTGGTGGTCGGCATCGCCATCAACCTCCTGATGGTCGGCGTCACCGGGTTCTTCTTCCGCCTGTTCTTCGGCTCGGGCACCTCGTCCCCGCGCATCGACAATTTCCAGCCCATCGATTTCGGCGCCCTTGCCGAAATCCCCATCCTCGGCCCGCTGCTCTTCCAGCACGATCCGCTGACCTATCTGGCGCTGCTCATCGTCATCCTCGCCTGGATCGTCATGCACCGCTCGACAATCGGCCTATCCATCTCGGCCGCCGGCGAACACCCCGAGGCCGCCGAAACCCTCGGCCTCAACGTGCCCCGCATCCGCTACCTCTGCCTCCTCGCAGGCGGTGCCCTGGCGGGCCTCGGCGGAGCCTTCCTTTCGCTCAGCGCCACCGGCCTTTTCATCGACAACATGACCTCGGGCCGCGGCTATATCGCGCTCGCCATGCTGATCCTGGGCCGCCGCTATCCCTTCGGCATTCTCGCCGCCGCTCTGCTCTTCGGCGCCGCCGACGCGCTGCAGCTGAGGACTCAGCTCCTCCCCTGGAATATCCCGCTCCAGTTCCTGCTGATGCTGCCCTATGTGCTGACCATCGTGGTCCTGGCCATCGCCGCCGGCCGCACCGGGGCTCCGGCGGCCCTCGGGGCGCCGTTCAGGCGCCATAAATCCGACGGGGTCTGACCCGTCGGCAACTACTTCATATCGCTCGCGAATTTTGCTTGCCCGTCACAGTAAAGTGGCGAGCAATACTCACTTTGGGGTAATAGCCGGCATTGTAAAAAGGATACACAACTATGGTTACCGATTGCTCGTTGCTTGTTTTCGCAAGAACACGGCAATGACTTGAGGTAGTCTTTGTGAGGGGGCACTTCACGCAATCGTCCTGTGTGGCATCATGCGGAAATGTGTCGTAGGCCAGCTATCGACCTGGGCAGTCCTTCCTGTGCTCTCCGCCAGCGCGGCAGTCGCTCAGGATCAGCCGCAACAGGATTACACGCCGACCATCATGAGCGAGTCGGGCGGCGCCATGATGATGACGTTGCCGGACGTACCATCCGGCGTGACCGGTAGCGGCGGCCCGATCACCGGCTCGGGCGTCCAGACCATTCCCGGCGTGATGATGGGTTTCGATATCGGCCGCAAGCTGGGCACGTTCGCCGGCCTCGACCTCATCGGCAATCTCTCGCTCTTCATCGGCATCGGCGGCAATACTGCCACCTCGACCACCACGCTTTCGGGTCCCGGCACCATCGTGCTCTCGGGCAATACCCAGAGTACGGCGACGATCAGCCTTGACACCACCACCGGCCCGGGCGGCGCGACGGCCAATGCCTCGGTGTCGCTGACCACGCCGGGCGGAGGCGCGACCATCACGCAGAACACGACTTCGCCTGTCGGTGGCGGCGTCGTCTCGCCGGCCGTGACCCTAACCGGCGACAATACCGGCGTGATCTTCTCGGGCGTCGCCACTGACGGCACGACGCCCAGCGCGGCCGCTTTCGCCGCCGCTGCCGATCCGCGCGGCTATGTCTTCGTGGGTGTGGGCGACCTGACCGGCACCACGATCCGCACCAACACCTATCGCAGCTTCGTCTACTACGGCGCCGATGCCTCGTTCGGCCTCTCGCCGCCGTCGGTCGATCCGACCAGCTTTACGCCCTACATCACCGCCGGCTATCGCGCGCTACGGCAGGAAATCTCGACCGTCACCACTTTCGACCTCCCCGAAGTCGCCGGCGCGACGACGACCTTCCCGACCCTCGGCCTGCGCCGGTTCGAGCAGCTCGATGCGAACTATTATGGCGGTGGCGTCGGGCTTTCGGTCAGCCATACCCTCGAGAACAACATTACGCTGAACGGAGCCATCGAAGGCGGCATCCGTGCGTTCGACGCGACCTATCGCGGGCGCGACCTCGCCATTTTCCCTATCCCCACGGGCGGGAACGCGACCGACCTGCAGACATTCGATGTCGGCAGGGCCAGCGCCGAGGAGCATGGCGTCGCCTGGTTCGCCAAGGGCGAGGCCGGCTTCAACTTCCCGATCGCCGCCAATCTCCTGCTGGGGTTCACCGGTACTGTCGAATACATCTCGAAAGTGCCGACCCTCACGCGCTCCGGACCTACCGTGCAATCCACGCAGGGAGCTGGCTCCGGCTCGCTGACCTACCCCAATGGCGCCGGTACGCAGTCGACCAGTATCGCCTTCGCCGATGCTTGGAACTTCGGCATCAAGGCGACGCTGAGCGGCAGCTTCTGAGCGGGCTGCTAGTTGCGGGAATCGTAGCGGCAGTCGATCTCGCCGCCCTGCCATTCGACGACCAGATGGGCGACGTAGAAGGCGCCCGGATCCGTGTCGAGCGTTACGCGCCCAAGCTCTTCTTCCGTGCTGTCCGATCCGACGAGGAAGTCGCCCGATTGCGTGATGTCCGAGCGGCCGGCGGGCCCCTGTTTTTCGATCACGAAGTGGAACGAGCCTTCGGCGGGCACCGGTGAGGAGACCTTGCCGACGAGCTCGATCGAGGATGGTGTTTCGACCCTGACGATGTCGCAGTTCATGTTTTCAGCTCCGCTTGCTGACGCCAGGGGAGCGCTGGTTGCGACGATGACGAGAGCGGCCCTCAGACTGGCGTGGTGGTGCATCATTCTTGATCCCAACTCTGCCCGCGGATGCCGCCGCCCGGGGCAAGTCAAACGCAAAAATCAGCCCGCCGCCGTCAGGCGCCGGACTGATCGGTTGGCCCCAGCCTCAATCCGGAGCCCGGGGCGTGATCTCGATGACATAGGTCGAGCTGCCATCGGAGGTCGAATGCATCGACGACCGGATGCCATCGAATTTCTGCGAGTTCATCTGGATCACCGCCAGGTTCTGGTTGGACCCGGTGATGGTCTGGTTGAAGGTGTGGCCTTCGCCCGATTGCGCGATCGACGTGAAATTATGCGAACCCGTCACGTTGATCGATGCGGTGTTGTCCGTGCCGCTCTGGACGGTAACCGAAACGTTGCCGCCGAATTGTCCCTTGACCGGAAGGCTGCCTGCATAGGCGGGCACGGCCGGGATAGCGGTGGCCAGAACCGCGGCCAGTATCAAACACCTCATAGCACTTCCTCCGTTTGAACGACTGCGTGGAAGGGGCGGAGGATGCGGGGGGAATAGCGGGGCGCTACCGCATCCTCCGGGACCCAGGTCAGAAGTTCACCTGGACCGTGTTGGAAGTGTTCCCCGCGCCGGACTGCGACGTCTCCGAATAATTGCCATGGCCCAGCTGAGTGGTGGCTGCACCATTGCCGAAGCCGCTCTGCCAGGTTCCCGAGGCATTGTACTTGCCGGCCTGCGTGGTCAGCGACTCGTTGGCGACGCCTTCCTGGCCCGTATAGGCATCATTGTGCCGGCCGACCTGGATAGTGCCCTGGGCATTGCCGAGGCCATATTGCTCGACAGCCGCATTGTTGCGGGCGCCGGTCTGGTCGATGCCGGAGAAGTTACTGCCGGCCTGGAAGGTCTCCTGGTTGTTCTTCCACCCGCTCTGATTCACGATCGAAATATTGCCCGCGAAGGCAGACGTGGAAGCGATCGCCAGGATGGCCGCTGCACCGAAAACACTCTTGATCATGGTAGTCTCCCTCTGATGAAAAGCTGAAATGCCGAACCCTTCGGCTGTCATCAGAGGGCGCCAAACCCGCCCGGTTTTCGAGCCGGAAGCCGTACTCCCGCCCGTGTCGACGATCACCCCGCCGGTGCCGGTGCAACGGTCCTTGCGTATGGCCGAGTGAGTCGGCGTTACATTTCGTAGGTCGCCCTATGTGCTCTGCAGGCCGATGCCATACCTTTTCGTGGGGCGGCGCTCAAATCGGCGTCAACGACGCGGCAAATGCACGGAAAATGGGATGAACATACTAAACCAACTGGTCTAGCTGGAGGCCGGCCATTGACGCAGGTCAATGACAGTCTTCGACTTCGGGCACATAACTCCGACACCCGATACCGACAGGGGCACAAAGAGAGCGGTGGGGCAGGCAATATGTGCACTCTGAAGGAAGAGGGGCAAGATGAAGCAATTTTACGAGCGGGGCCGGCTGCCCATGCCGCCGCTCTCCAGTCCCCCGGCCACACCGGGCTGGGGTCAGGCTGACGAAAATACCGCCCGGCATTTTCTGGTCCGCCGCGTTTCCAACTACCCGTATAACAGCCTGATAAGCTGCATCTACGACCTTGCCCGGGGCAGGGCAGGTTGGGATAACTTCCTCGATACGCTGGCCGCGGCCTTTCCCGGCTGCGCCATCATGGTGTCCGGCGACGACCTCGTCACCGGCCGCAACCTGGTCTTCGCCCAGCGTGGCCTGTCGCCATCGGCGGCGGCCGCCTATGTGACTCATTATGCGCGGCTCAACCCCTGGCGCGAGGCGCTGGGCAACTGGCCGCCCGGACACCTCTACCAGGACGAGGACCTGGCCGAGCGCGGCCAGGCACTGGATTCGCCCTACTACACCGAATGGCTCGGGCGACAGGGCAGGTTCGACGCCGCCACGGGCTTCGTCGTGCTGCGCTCGGGCGCCCGGCAGCTTGCGATCGAGCTGCGCTATGGCGTCGAGGATGAGCGACTGGTGCGCGACCGGGCCGGAACCATTCTCGGCGACGCCGCCTTCCACTTCCACCACGCCCTCGAAAGCGCACGCGCTGCCAAGGACTATCTCGGCAACGTCGTGGACGACCTCGCCTTTCCCGTCTTCCTCCTCGGCGCGGATATGCGCGTAGTCTATGCCAACCATCATGCCGATGCGCTTCGCCGCAGCGGCACGGGACCTTTCCTCGGGGATCGTGCCGTCCTGCGCGCGACCGATGGCGTGGTGGATTCCCATCTGCGTGACTTCGTCTCCCGCGCCGCCGCCCGGCGTTCCTCGACCTCGATCTTCGCTTTCGACTCCGCCAACGGCCGCTACTTCGCCATCGCGCGGCCGGTCGTCTCGGCGAGCGAGGCGACCTACCAGTTGCACGAGGCGCTCTTCGACAGCGGACCGATCACGATGCTGATCGTCCACGGCGCATCCGGCATGCCGGCCCTGCCGGCTGATATGCTCTGGCGAGCCTTCGGGCTGACCGAAGCCGAGACCGAGCTGGCCGAGGCCATGCTCGGCGGCGGCACGGTGGCCGAATATGCCCAGGCGCGGCTGGTTTCCAAGCAGACGCTCCGCAACCAGCTTGTCGGTCTCATGCGCAAGACCGGCACGCACCGGCAGGCCGAGCTGGTCGGCCTGCTGACACGACTGGCGCTGACCTCCGCCTGACTAGGCCTACCTCGAAAGGGGTAGGCCTAGGCCTTTCATGCCCCTTCGGAGGGGCAGCGCTCTGTGCTAAGGTTTTTACAATGCCGGACTTACTAGCGATCTTTGCGGCGATCGATCTAGGCTCCGCGCGGCACCGTACTGGCGTGCCTGGCCACTCGATCTTCATTGCTCGAAAAACCTTACTTCAAGCGTTTTGCTCGCGGCAGAAACGACTGCAGGGGTTTCGGCAATGAACTCGTTCGAGATGTTCTCCGCTTCCGCGCTTTCCGCCTGGCTGGACCAGGCGTCCGACGCCGCGCCGCACCCCCCGAACGACCACCTTGCCGACCTCCAGAACGACGCCGCCGAAGCCTTGATGGCCCATTCTTTCCTGCGCCACTGCGCGCCGGGGCAGGCGGTGCTGGTCGAGGGTGAGCCGGCCGAATTCGTGGGGCTGGTCATTTCCGGCGTGCTCAAGGTCTGCCGGTCGCTGGCCGACGATCGGCAGCAGATCGTGGGGCTGCTTTTTGCCGGCAGCTTCTTCGGCAGGGCGTTCGAGACGGTGGCGCATTTCTCGGTCGAGGCGGCGAGCGAGGCCGAAATCCGCTGCATCCGCCGCCGCGACTTCGAGGTGCTGCTCGAGCGGCACCCGGACCTGCAGCAGCACATGCTCTCCATCGTCCTCGACGAGCTGCAGGCGGCGCGCGACTGGATGGTGCTGCTCGGCTGCCAGGAAACGCTGGAGCGGGTGGCCTGCTTCTTCGCGCTGCTGCTGCAGCGGGGCGAGGGCGGCAGCGACCGGGTGACCTTCCCGATCGGGCGGCGTGACATTGCCGGCTATCTCGGTACGACGGTCGAGACGCTCAGCCGCCAGGTGCAATTGCTCTCGCGCGAAGGGGTCATCGAAATCCTCGACGGCAAGAGCTTCCGCATCCTCGACCCGGTCCGCCTGATCTCGCTCTCGGGAACCTAGAGGGCTGGCCAGCCTCGCCATTTCACGCTACCCCACCAGTCGAACCAAAGGAGGGTGCGATATGGCCAAGGTAGCGTTCATCGGGTTGGGAGTGATGGGCTATCCCATGGCGCGGCATCTGGCGGCCAAGGGCCACGAGGTGACCGTCTACAATCGCACCGGCGTCAAGGCCGAGCGCTGGGTCTCCGAATTCGGCGGCCGCGCCGCTCCGACCCCGGCCGAGGCGGCGCGCGGGCAGGAGTTCGTCTTCGCCTGCGTCGGCAATGACGACGACCTGCGCCAGGTGACGCTCGGCGCCGCGGGCGCTTTCGGGGCCATGGAAAAGGGCGCGGTATTCGTCGACCACACGACGGCGTCGGCGGGAATCGCGCGTGAGCTCGCGGCGGCGGCCGATGGGTTCGACGTGATCGATGCGCCGGTCTCGGGCGGGCAGGCCGGGGCCGAGAATGGAGTGCTGACCGTCATGTGCGGCGGCGAGGCTGCGCCATTCGCGCGGGCCGAACCGGTGATGGCGGCCTATGCCCGCGCAACCCGGCTCCTCGGGCCGGCGGGATCGGGACAGCTGGCCAAGATGATGAACCAGATCTGCATCGCCGGGGCGGTGCAGGGGCTGGCCGAGGCGATCCACTTCGGCAAGCAGGCCGGGCTCGATATCGAGGCGGTGATCGACACCATCTCCAAGGGCGCGGCGCAGTCCTGGCAGATGGAGAACCGCTACAAGACCATGAACGAAGGCAAGTTCGATTTCGGCTTCGCCGTCGACTGGATGCGCAAGGACCTGTCGATCGTGCTGGGCGAAGCCCGCAGCAACGGCTCGACCCTGCCGGTTACGGCGCTGGTGGATCAGTTCTATGCCGACGTGCAGACGATGGGCGGCGGCCGGTGGGATACGTCGAGCTTGCTGGCTCGGTTGGAGCGGAAGGGGTAGGGCTCGAGCGAGCGCTGGAAGCTGGAGGGGCGAGGAGTGCTGATCCGAGGGCTGCTGGGCTGGCCATCCTCGCCGATCTCTCCCACCAATCTCTCCCCACCACGGATACTTCCCCGGGCGAAGACCCGGGGCCCATGGATGGCGCCACTCCTGGGGAGCGGGGCAATAGGCCCCGGCTCTGCGGCCGGGGAAGTGCGGGGTGGGGCGCGGTAGGGGCCGAGCTGAAGCTGAAGACAAAAGCCAAGCTTAAGCTGGCCGTCGACTGATCCGGGCCAGCCCGTAGCTAGCAACAGGGCGCCTCAAGTGTTTCCCCGCGGAGCTGACCATTCCCACCAATCTCCCCCCATACTTCCCCGGGGCGAAGACCCGGGGTCCATGGGGGGGCCACTTCTGCGGGACGGGGAAGCGAGGGGTGGGGTGAGCGCGGGCCACGGTTTCCTTCTCCCCTTGTGGGAGAAGGTGGCGCGGTAGCGCCGGATGAGGGGTCTGCGATGCTGGCGAAAACCCCTCACCCGCCCTTCGGGCACCCTCTCCCACAAGGGGCGAGGGCGATGGGGGGCGATCTCGCGTCCAGGCGCTATATCGCTAGCCTCTCGGTCTTGCGTCTGCTCGCGCTGCGTCAGTTCAGAAAGCTGCTCATCCCCTCAACGCCATGATTCGTGGCCTGCGCGGGGTGACGTGTTTGGGGGGATAAAGTGGCGTTGCTGCTTTGGGCGACGCTGGGGGGCTAGCCAGTGGACCGGACTTTTAGGGTTGGATTCGCGGGCGTGAAACATTTTGAATGTTTCACGGGTATTTTTTAAGGGATTTTGCGGGCCGCTGAACGAGTAAATATCTGATTCTGCTAGCTATTTTATCCAAGAAGCGTCCTGAATCGTTAAATTTTGACTCAATTTCGGGACATCTTTGGCCGTCTTGTGCGGGTTTTCGCAGCAAATTCGATGGTTTTTGGACATGTTTCGAGGGATGTGTGGAGCGTCCTTTCTGACGGGTCTTGATGGTGGTTTGGTATTGTAGCTTGGGGGTTGGGGCGCGGGGATAGATTTCGCCTTGCGCCGCGCCGAACCCGGATCAGCTGCTACAGGATCACCATCACCACGGCTGCGGCGGCCGAGACTATGGCCAGGGATGCGACCATGGCGGCGACGAGCATGACATGGGTGTGGACCGTGTGGCGGTCCAGTGAGGTCTGCAGCTTGGCGTAGGACGCCTTGCGGAAGAAATTATCAGGCTCAAGTTGCGTCATCGACTGCCTCCCTTGCCCCCAGGGAGAACGCTAGCACCGGAGCGCCACGGAGGCGCCGCAATGCTGCCAAAGCGGTTAATTTTGCTTAAAATTTTATCGATTCAGCCGTGCAGGTTCTGCCGCATCTCGCGCGGGGTCATGCCGTAGGCGGCGCGGAAATGCTCGTAGAACTGGCTGAGCGAGGTGAAGCCCGACTGGTAGGCGACGTTGGCGATCGAGATATTGCCCTCAAAGAGCAGCGAGCGCGCGCGGATGAGGCGCATGCGCACCACGAACTTGCGGACCGAAACGCGCATCACTTCGGTGAAGAGATTGAGGGCGTAATTGGGGTGGAGCCCGACCACCTTGGCCACGTCTTCGGCGGTCAGGGGATCGGAGAGGTTCTCGATGATGTGGCGGACCATGGCGACGACGTAGCGAACCGGCGTGGCGGCCTTGGTCGTGGGGGTGACGGACTCGATCCAGGGCGGCAGCAGCTCGTCCCAGCCGATGAGTGCGGCGCGCCGCAGCATGTTGTTGATCTCGGACTTGAGGATGTCGGTGCGCTCGGCATTGCCGGAGCGATAGTCCTGATACCAGCGGCGCAACGTATGCTCGTCGATGGCGTCGGGGGTGAGGGCGATGACGCCGCCGCCCATCATGGTCTCGGTGAGCCGGCCCAGCGTCTGCATGTGCAGGAACGAGTCGAGCGGCAGGTAGACGTTGCACTGGCGCGAGTCGCCCTGCTGGCCGCGATCGAGCGCTATGGTCTGGTGCGGAATGCCGGCCCAGAACATGATGAGGCGCTCGGGCGGCACGCTGACCGGCTGGCCGTCATAGACGTAATCCATGCCCCCGGCGGTGAGCCAGTTGAGCTCGATATGCCCATGGCTGTGCTCCTGTGGCATGATCTGCGGATCGAACCAGCGGATGCCGAAACGTCCGAAGGCAGAGGTGTTGGCATAGAAGCGCCGGTCCGGCCGCGGCACCGGCAATGGCGCCTGTTCGCGCCGCTTTTCCAGGGACTTGGGTGCCGCTGCCACCTCGGCCATTCCGCTTCTCCACGATCTTTAAAACCCGGAATAACTCATTAAAAGATCGGATTGCGCGCCGATTTGCAAGCACTACCATTCAACACGTGGACCCGAATGGAGGGAAGGAGACCCCATTCATGGCGCAGGTGCGCGGGTTCCGTGTCCGAGGGAGGAATTATGCGCAGAAAACTGATTGCCCTTGGCGGGGCAAGTCTGCTGCTGGGCGTGTCGATGCTGGCCGTCCAGGCACAGGAGGTGGCGCCGACCACGCCGCCTGATCCGCCAAAATTCGAAGCCCAGGGCTTCCCCACCTTCGTCGGCGTCAAGGACATCTTCGAGTTCAAGGCGCTGCCCGAATATCATGAGCCGGATTGGGTGACCAAGCAGTTCGTCGACACCGGCAAGCTGCCGGCGGTCAAGGACCGCCTCCCCAAGGAGCCGCTGGTCTACAAGACCGCCAACATGCCCGACGGCGTGGGCGTCTACGGCGACGTCATGCGCCACGTCATCGGCGGCCGGCCGGAAGGCTGGAACTACATGGCCGGCCAGTCCCAGGGCTGGGGCGGCATCGACATCGGCACCATGGAATGCCTGACCCGCACGGGTCCGCTCTTCGAGGTCAAGGCCGAAGAGCTGGAGCCGCTGCCGAACCTGGCCAAGAGCTGGGAATGGTCCGAAGACGGCCACAAGCTGACGATGCACCTCATCGAAGGCGCCAAGTGGTCCGACGGCGTGCCGTTCACCACCGAAGACGCCATGTTCTACTGGAACGACAACGTCCAGGATCCCAACGTCACCCCGCTCAACGGCGCGACCCCGGAATCCTTCGGCGAAGGCACGACCCTCAAGGCGCTCGACGACTACACGCTCGAATGGACCTTTAAGGAAGCCTTCCCCAAGCAGTATCTCTACCAGATGGCCTACGGCACCTTCTGCCCGGGCCCGGCGCACATCTTCAAGCCGCTGCACCCGAAGTACTCGTCCAACACCTACGACCAGTACAAGAACGCCATTCCGCCCGAATACCTGAACGTTCCGGTCATGGGCGCGTGGGTTCCGGTCGAGTATCGCCCCGACGATATCGTGGTGATGCGCCGCAATCCCTATTACTGGAAGGTCGACGAGAACGGGAACCAGCTCCCGTACCTCAACGAAGTCCACTATCGCCTCTCGACCTGGGCTGACCGCGACGTGCAGGCCGTGGCCGGCACGGGCGACTTCTCCAACCTCGAGCAGGCCGAAAGCTATGTCGAGGCCCTGAAGCGCGCTGCCGATCCGTCGGCTCCCTCGCGTCTCGCCTTCGGCGCCCGCACCATCGGCTATTCGCTGATCCCGAACCTCTCCGGCAATGGCTGGGGCGAACCGGATGAGCGTGGCCAGGCCGTGCGCGAACTCAACCGCAACCTCGATTTCCGCAAGGCCGTGTCCTACGCCCTCGATCGCCAGCATCTCGGCGAGTCGCTGGTGAAGGGCCCGTTCACCGCCATCTATCCGGGCGGCCTCTATGCGGGCACGACCTATTACGACAAGGACTCGACGGTCTACTACCCGTACTCGCTCGACACCGCCAAGGCGCTGCTCGAAAAGGCGGGCCTGAAGGACACCGACGGGAACGGCATCGTCAACTATCCGACGGACGTGGCCGGTGTCGGCGGCAAGGACGTGGAAATCACGCTCCTGGCCAACTCGGACTACCAGACCGACAAGAGCCTCGCGGAAGGCGTGATCGCTTCGATGGAAGCGCTCGGGCTGCGCGTGGTGGCCAACTTCCAGGCCGGCAACCAGCGTGACGCAACCTACCAGGCCGGCAAGTACGACTGGCAGATCATGCGTAACGGCGCCGAACTGATCTCGGTGGTGCAGAACACGGTGGCGCTCGCGCCGACCGGGCCGCGCATCGCCAACAATCACCGCGCCGGCAAGGATGGCACGGTCGACCTGCTGCCGTTCGAGCAGGACATGGTCGATACGGTCAATTCCTTCATCAACACGTCCGACCCTGCTGCGCGCGTCGAGGCGATGAAGAAGTACCAGAAGCTGTTCACCGAGAACCTCTATACGATCGGCCTGACGCAGTATCCTGGTGCGCTCATCATCAACAAGCGCTTCGCCAATATCCCGGCTGGTGCCCCGATCTTCATGTTCAATTGGGCTGAAGACAACATCATCCGCGAGCGCGTGTTCGTGCCTGGCGACAAGCAGCAGGCCTATGAACTGCACCCGAACACCCTCCCGGGCGCGCCCGGCAAGGGCAACGGTCCGATCAACTAAGCGATCGTCCTCCAATCGTGACGGACAAGGGAGCCGCGGCCCCCTTGTCCCCCTGACCCAGACCGGAGACGACCCGTGATCCTGCGCTTCCTGGTAGTCCGCATCCTATCGGCCATACCTGTCCTGTTTCTGCTCAGCGTCGTGACCTTCGCCATCATCCAGGCCCCGCCGGGCGATTATGGCGACTACATCCGCTCCATGCTCATGAACCAGGGCGGCGCCACCGCCGAGGAGGCCGAACTGCAGGCCGAGGCCTACCGCCAGGCCAACGGGCTCAACGACCCGCTGCCCGTCCAGTATCTCAACTGGGTCAAGGGCATCGTCACCCGCTTCGATTTCGGTCATTCGCTCTATTACAACAAGCCCGTGGGCGACGTGGTCGCAGAACGGCTGCCGCGCACCATCGCGCTGGCGCTGACCTGTCATATCCTCGCGACAATCCTCGGGATAACGCTCGGCGTCATCGCCGCTACCCGACAATATAGCTGGGTCGATACGCTTTTCGGCTTCATCTCGTTCCTCGGGATGACCATCCCCAGATTCCTGCTCGCCATCATCATCATGTACATCCTGGTCTTCAGGCTGGGCGTGCAGGAAATCGGCAGTTTCAACTCCGTCAGATATGGCGGGCAGCCCTGGTCCTGGGACAAGTTCGTCGATCTCCTCGCCCATGTCTGGCCGGTGATCTTCATCGCGACCCTGGGCGGGCTGGCCTACAACATGCGCGTCATGCGGGCGAACCTGCTCGATGTGCTCAACGCCCAATATGTCGAGACGGCCCGCGCCAAGGGCCTGCCCGAGGGCGCGGTCATCATGAAGCATGCGGTGCCCAACGCGCTCCATCCGCTCATCGCCTACCAGGGCGTGGCGCTGCCCTATATGCTCACCGGCGAGATCGAGGTGGCCATCGTCTTCGGGCTCGCCACGGTCGGCCCGGCCATCGTCGGCTCGATGGCCGTGGGTGACGTCTGGGTCACCGCCACCTTCGTGATGGTGCTGGCCGCGACCCTCATCGTCGGCAACATCATCGCCGATCTCCTCCTCGCCATCGTCGATCCGCGCGTCCGCCTCGGAGGTGCCCGCGAATGACCGAAGTTCACACCCGCTCCTCCATTCCGCTGCCGCCCGATGCCGGCGAAGGTCCCGCGCCCACGCCCGCCGAGGAGGCCGCGCAGGTGGCCGCGCAGCCGGCCATCAACCCGCGCTTCGCCCATGGCAACGAGGGCTATATCGCCCTCGTCTGGCGCCGCTTCAGGCGCTCGATCATCGGCATGATCGGGCTCGTGCTGGTGGCGCTGCTGCTGATCATCGCCGTCTTCGCCGATTTCTTCGCGCCGGTCGACCCCAAGCAGCCGAACTTAGCCTTCGCGCCGCCGGACCACATCACCTTCTCGGCGCCCGACGGCAGCTTCAGCCTCATCCCCTATGTCTACCCGATCATCGAGACGGGCGAATACGACCCCATCACCTTCCAGCCCCTGACCGGGCCGGACATGGAAAACCCGACCCCGCTCGGCTTCTTCGTTCCGGGCTACAGCTATTACGTGCTCTGGGTCATTCCCTCCAACATCCACTTCTTCGGCTCGACCAACGGCAAGCCGGTGAATTTCCTCGGCACCGACAAATTCGGCCGCGACATCCTTTCGCGCGGCATCGTCGGCTCGCGCATCTCGCTCACCATCGCGCTGGTCGTGGTGCTGCTGACGACGACCGTCGGCACGCTGGTCGGCATAACCTCGGGCTATATCGGGGGCAGGGTGGACGTCTGGGTGCAGCGCTTCGTCGAATTCGTGCTGATGTTCCCGCAATTGCCGCTCTACCTGGCGCTGACCAGCCTCATTCCGGTGACGGCGCCATCGAACGTCTTCATCGCCTTCGTGATCGGCGTCATGGCCGCGCTCGGCTGGGCACAACTGGCGCGCGAAGTGCGCTCCAAGACGCTCTCGCTGGCGCGGATCGAATATGTGCGCGCCGCCATCGCAGTGGGCTCGGGCGACTTCCGCATCATCACGCGGCACATCCTGCCCAACGTCATGAGCCACATCATCGTGGCGGTGACGCTTGCCGTGCCCTCGGTGGTGCTGCTCGAAAGCTTCCTCGGCTTCCTCGGCTTCGCCGTGAAGCCGCCGCTGATCTCGTGGGGCCTCATGCTCCAGGATACGGGCACCTTCTCGGTCATCGGCTCCTATCCCTGGATCCTGAGCCCCGTGGTCTTCGTCCTCATCACCGTGTTCGCGTTCAACGCGCTGGGCGATGGCCTGCGCGACGCGGTCGACCCCTACTGAGCGAGCCCCATCATGTCCCCAACAGCCCTGGCCCCCGCAGAACGCCACGATCTGGGTACGCATGGCCGCGAACTGATCCTGGATGCCCGCAACGTCGCCGTCGACTTCAAGGTCGAGGGCGGGGTGGTGCACGCGGTCGAAGATGTCTCGTTCCAGCTCCACAAGGGCGAGACGATCGCACTCGTCGGTGAATCCGGCTCGGGCAAGTCCGTGACCGCCCGCACCGTGATGCGCCTCCTCACCAAGCGCGCCAAGATCGGTAAGCAGACGCGGATTACGCTCGATGGACAGGACATCATCGCGATGTCCGACGCCCAGATGCGCAAGCTGCGCGGCAACAAGGTGGCGATGATCTTTCAGGAGCCGATGAGCTCGCTGAACCCGGTCTACACGATCGGCCAGCAAATCTGCGAAATCCTGCACCTCCACAACAAGATGTCCAAGCATCAGGCCATGGACCGGGCCCGGGAACTGCTCGAAGAGGTGCAGATTCCCGAGCCAGCGGCGCGCCTGCTGCAATACCCGCATCAGCTCTCGGGCGGTCAGCGCCAGCGCGTGATGATTGCGATGGCGCTCGCGAACCGGCCGGATATCCTGATTGCCGACGAGCCGACCACCGCGCTCGACGTGACGGTGCAGGCGCAGATCCTCAACCTCATCAAGGACCTCAAGTCCAAATACGGCATGGCGGTGATCCTCATCACCCATGACCTGACCATCGTCCGGCAGTTCTCGGACTACGTCTACGTGATGCAGAACGGGCAGGTGCAGGAGCACAACCGCACCGAAGCGCTCTTCTCCAACCCGCAGCACGCCTACACACGGCACCTGCTGGCCTCCGAGCCCAAGGGCACGGCCAACCCGCTGCGCGGCGAGGAAAAGACCATTCTCGAAGGCAAGAACGTCAAGGTGGCCTTTACGCTGAAGCGCGGCGGCTTCTTCAACCCGGGCTTCTTCGAGCTGGTGGCCTGCGACAACCTGAGCCTCAATCTCAAGCGGCACGAAACGCTCGGCCTCGTGGGCGAATCCGGCTCGGGCAAGACCACGTTCGGCCAGGCCCTCATCCGGCTCATTTCCAACCAGGGCGGGGAAATCCTCTTCGACGGCGAGCGCATCGACACCAAGGATCGCGGCGGCATGCGCCCGCTGCGCAACCGCATGCAGATCGTCTTCCAGGACCCCTTCGCCTCGCTCAATCCGCGCATGTCGATCCGCCAGATCATCGAGGAGGGGCTGATCGTCAACGGCATCGGCGCCAATTCGCGCGAACGGGTCGAGCGCGTGCGCCAGGCGCTGCGCGATGCCGGGTTGCCCGATACTATCCTCTCGCGCTTCCCGCACGAATTCTCGGGCGGCCAGCGCCAGCGCATCGCCATTGCCCGGGCCATCGCGCTCGAGCCCGAATTCATCCTTCTCGACGAACCCACCTCGGCGCTGGATCTGTCGGTCCAGGCCCAGATCATCGATCTCCTGCGCAAGCTGCAGGACGAGAAAGGCCTTTCCTATCTCTTCATCTCGCACGACCTCAAGGTCGTCCGGGCGCTCTGCCACCGCGTCATGGTCATGCAATACGGCAAGATCGTCGAGCAGGGACCCGTCGAAGAGGTGCTCACCAAACCCCAGACCGAATACACGGCCCGGCTCGTCCGCGCCGCGTTCGAAATCGCTGCCTAGCAGCGGCAAGCCCCAAGCGGAGAATCCTCGAATGGCCAACCCCAAGATCACCTTCATCGGTGCCGGCTCGTCGGTGTTCATGAAGAACATCGTCGGCGACGTCCTGCAGCGTCCGGCGCTTGCCGGCGCGCGCGTGGCGCTCATGGACATCAACCCCCAGCGCCTCGAAGAGAGCGCCATCATCGCCGGCAAGCTCATCAACACGCTCGGCGTGCCGGCGACGGTCGAGACCTATACCGACCAGCGCAAGGCGCTCGATGGCGCCAATTTCGTGGTCGTCTGCTTCCAGATCGGCGGCTACGAGCCCTCGACGGTCGTCGATTTCGAAGTGCCCAAGAAGTACAACCTGCGCCAGACCATTGCCGATACGCTGGGCGTCGGCGGCATCATGCGCGGCCTGCGCACCGTGCCGCACCTCTGGAAGATCTGCGAGGACATGCTCGAGGTCTGCCCCGAAGCCATCATGCTGCAATACGTCAATCCGATGGCTATCAACACATGGGCCATCGCCGAGAAGTATCCGACCATCAAGCAGGTCGGCCTCTGCCACTCGGTGCAGGGCACGGCGCACGAACTCGCCCATGATCTCGACATTCCCTATGACGAGATCCGCTACCGCGCGGCGGGCATCAACCACATGGCGTTCTATCTGAAGTTCGAGCATCGCCAGCCGGACGGTTCCTATCGCGACCTCTATCCGGACCTCGTCCGTGCCTACCGCGAAGGCCGTGCGCCCAAGCCGGGCTGGAACCCGCGCTGCCCCAACAAGGTGCGCTACGAGATGCTGACGCGCCTGGGCTATTTCGTGACGGAAAGCTCCGAGCACTTCGCCGAATACACGCCCTACTTCATCAAGGAAGGCCGCGAGGACCTGATCGAGAAGTTCGGCATTCCGCTCGACGAATACCCCAAGCGCTGCGTCGAGCAGATTTCGCGCTGGAAGACGACTTCGGAGGAATATCGCAAGGCCAACACCATCGAGGTCAAGGAGAGCAAGGAATACGCCTCCGCCATCATGAACTCGGTGTGGACTGGCGAGCCTTCGGTGATCTACGGCAACGTACGCAACAATGGCTGCATCACCTCGCTGCCGGACAATTGCGCCGCCGAAGTGCCGTGCCTGGTGGACGCCTCGGGCATCCAGCCGACCTATATCGGCGCCCTGCCGCCGCAGCTCACCGCGCTCATCCGCACCAATATCAACGTGCAGGAACTGACCGTGGCGGCGTTGATGACCGAGAACAAGGAACACATCTACCACGCCGCGATGATGGACCCGCACACGGCCGCCGAGCTTGATCTCGACCAGATCTGGCACCTGGTGGACGATTTGCTGGCCGCGCATGGCGACTGGCTGCCGAAATGGGCACGGAGCAACCGCAAGAAGGTTGCGTAAGGGTTTTGGGGTTCCCTCCCGGAGGCCTCGGCGGGTGACCGCCGGGGTCTTTTTTTGGCGGGGGGCTTCCACTGAATTTCCTCCACCCCTTACTTCCCCGGACTTGATCCGGGGCCTATTGCGCCCCTCCACTCGAGTGGAGGTATCCGTGGGCCCCGGGTCTTCGCCCGGGGAAGTACGGTGGTGGGGATGGAGTTGTGGTTGGGCGGATGGCGTGATGGGCAATGGGTGGTTGGGTTGTTGGGTAACGGGTGATGGCGCGCCGGGGTAGAATTGCCCTGCCGACCGCCGCGCTCTCACCTACCCGTCACAAATCCCAATTGCGACACCCTTTCCCACGCGCCACCCTCCACCCATGGAGCCGCAATTTTACGTCTACATCCTTGCTTCGCGCATGAACGGCACGCTCTATACCGGCTTTACCGGCGACCTGCTGCGGCGGGTTTGGGAGCATCGCAATCATGTCGTTCCGGGTTTCACCGATGCCTACAACGTGACGCGGCTGGTTCACTACGAGGTCTTCGGCGACTACGACCTTGCCGCGCGCAGGGAATTTCTGCTCAAGCGGTGGCGGCGGGCGTGGAAGGTTCGGCTGATCGAGGCGGAAAATCCCGGCTGGCGCGATCTTTACGAGGATATCGCCGATCCCGGGCGGCAAATCCCCAGCTACAACGCGCTCTGACTCACTCCCGCCGCAATCGGCGGTCCCTATCGAATCTCCCTGGGCAATCTGCTCTAATACCGTGATGATGAATCAGTCCCCCGCCGAGACCGCGCTGAGCCGCGCCATGATCCGGTGGTCGCTGACCAAGGCGACGCCGGTCACCGAAACGCCGACGAGCACGATCTACAAGGTCGAGCAGAATGGCCGCGACCCGGCCGCTCTCAAGGTGCTCAAACCCGGAAAGTTCGAGGATGAGCGCCGGGGCGGCGCCATGCTCGCATGGTATGGCGGGGAGGGCGCGGTTACCGTCTTCGACAGCACGGAAGATGCCGTGTTCATGGAATGGGTCGAGGGCGCCACGCTCGGCGACCCGGCCCGCGCCGGACGCGATGACGAGGCGACCGAGGCATTCGGACATGTCGTCCAGCTTCTCCACAAGCCGCGCGAAACAGCGCCGGACGACCTGATCCCGCTGCGCGATCGCTTCCAGTCGCTGTTCGCCACCAATGTGCGCACCTGGCCCTATACGGCCCGCGACCTCTATGCGCGGGCGGTGGGCATTGGCCTGGCCATGTTCGACAAGCCCTCGGCGACCCTGCCGCTGCACGGCGACCTGCACCACGACAACATCCTTTCCTCGCCGCGCGGCTGGCTCGCCATCGACCCCAAGGGGCTGCTGGGTGACCCGACCTATGAGGTGGCCAACGCCTTCCTCAATCCGCTCGGGGCGCAGAACATGGTGTCCGATCCGGGCCGCATCGCGCGGCTGGCAGACAGCTTTTCGGCGCGACTGGGCTTCAACCGCAAGCGCATCCTGGGCTTCGCGGCTGCGCACGCGGCGCTTTCGGCGTGCTGGGATATCGAGGACGGCAATTCCATCGCCGGGCAACTCGACGTGCTGCCGCACCTGCTGACGGCTTACGACAAGTCCTGAGGCTCAGGCCTCGCCGCGCCGGTAGAAGGATGGCGGCTTGCCGGTAAGCGCCACGAAGGCCTTGGAGAAATGCGCCTGGTCGAAATAACCGAGCGCATGGGCGAGGGCGGTCAGGCTCGTTTCCTCGTCGCGATTCAGGGCCTCCACGGCCTCGATCATGCGGTAGCGATCGATCACCCATTTGGGGCCGACCCCGATATAATCCTCGAAGAGCCGCTGCAGGCTGCGCGGCGTCACGCCCGCCAATTTCGCAAGGGCGGCGACGGTGAACATGTCGCGTGACGCTTCGACGAGGGCGACCAGCCGCTGAGCTTCCTCGGCGCGCGGATCGGGGCCGGGCAGGCGCGGGCGCAGGAAGCCTTCGATGATATCGGCCATGGCGGTCGGGTCGTTGAGGGCAGAGAATTGCTCATCGAGCGCGGTATCGTCGGTAGGGAAGACGTCGCGCACGGGCAGGGTGCGGTCGGTGATCTCGTGCATGGGACGGCCGAGAAAGCCGCGGAACATGCCGGGGCGGAACTTCGTGCCGATGACGGCGCCGGTACCGTTGAGCGTATAGGTGAACTTGGCGCGCTGCAGGCCGAAAATGCCGGTACCGCCGACCGGGTCAATGACCAGGTGCTGGCTCGGATGGGGCAGGTTTTCCTGGGTATAGGGCTCATCGAGATCCCAGATCACCAGCCAGAAATTCTCGATGAACGGCTGGAAATCGGCGCTGGCCGCCAGCCGCACGAGCTCGAAATGCCGGAAGCTCGTGGCGCGGTGGAGGAGGCCGCGTGCGGGCTGCCGGGCCGGGTCGATGACGATGCGTTCCAGTGTCTGTCGCAAATCTACAATTCCCGCTCCGCCAGCCGCGCTAGACTGGCTTCATCATCCAGAGGAGCCGACCATGAAAACCGCCAAAGGCACGATTTTGCACAATAATTGGGATGAGAAGCCCTATCATGAGTCCGCGCCGCAGAAATCCACCAAAGCCAATATCGAGGTGGTCTTCGATGGCGATCTCAAGGCAAAGGCGCGCACCGATTTCCTGATGCAATATCCGGACGATACGCATTGCCACTATGCCGGCTACCTCCTCGTCGATGGTGAACTCGCCGGGCGCAAGGGCAGTTTCATCATCTTCGAAACCGGCACCTGGGAAAATGGCGTCGCCAGCTCGCGCTGGGAGATCGTCAAGGCCTCGGGCACGGGCGAACTGACCGGCATTTCAGGCGGCGGCAGCTATCAGGCCGAGCACGACAAGACCGTGCACTACCAGATCGACTACACGCTGCCGTAAGGCTCAGCCCATCTCGCGCACAGCCTCAAGGAACTCGGCGTGCCCCATCGCCTGGGTCGCCGCCTGCTTGTATTCCTTGACCAGCGCGTCATGGGTCTTCCTGGCGAAGGCGCGCAATTTCGGATCGCGCGCCATCTCCGCCTTGGCGACCGCCGGATCGAGCAGGCCGAGGCCATCGAGCACCGGATAGTGCAACTGCGTCTCGATATGCGGCAGGCCCGCAAGGTAATTCGGGAAGTGCTCGGTACGGGGCATTTCCTGGCGCCAGCGAGCCAACCGCTCTTTGGTTTCAGGGTGCAGGCGCTCGGCGCGGACATTGCGCCAGAACGGCGTATCGTCCCGCTCGGTGACGTAATGGGTGTTGACGAACGTGCGGAAATCGTCGACCTGCCGCCCGACGCGGCGGTTGTAATCGTCGCGCTCGACCTGGGTCATCTTGCCGGGCTCCTTGAGGTAATGGCCGGCGAACAGCATCATCTGCACGATGGTGCCGTGGATCGAGGTGCTTTCCAGGGGCTCGAGGAAGCTCGAACTCAGGCCCACCGCGACGCAATTGCCGATCCACGCCTTTTCCAGCCGGCCGATGGTGAAGCGGATATCGTCGCGAACCTCGATCTCGCGGCCGATGGCGCGCTCGACTTCGAGCTTGGCCTGCTCGGGCGTGGTGAATTCGTCCGAATAGACGTAGCCGCAGCCATAGCGGGTCTGGGTCGGGATCTGCCACATCCACCCGTTTTCCTGCGCCCAGGCCAGGGTGTAATTGTTGATCTCGTCGCCTTCCTTGATATCGAGCCAGAAGGGCAGGGCGCGATTGACCGGAAGCTCCCTGGCGTAGGAAATCCAGGGCGCCTGCAATTCCTGCACGATGAGCCGCTTGCGGAAGCCGGTGGCGTCGATGAAGAAATCGGCAGCGAGCAATTCGCCGCTATCGAGCTTGAGGGCACGGATGTCGCCGGTCTGGCCATCGCGCTCGACGCCTTCGACCACCGCATCCACGATCTCGACGCCGCGCGACTTGCGCTTGAGGAACTGGCCCACCAGCGACTGGTCGAAATGGAAGGCGTGGTGGAACGGCCCCAGCCGCAGCAGCGAGCCATCGGCCTTGCGCGCATAGGGCGCCTTCCTGCGCTCCAGCAGCGGGCCGAAGAGATGCATGTCCTGCACCTTCTTTCCGGCCGAGACGGCATAGACGTTGAGATAGTCCGAGGGCGCGCCCAGCGGGGGCGCGACGACCTGGTGGGGATCGTCGATCGGCCCGTAATAGGTATAGCCCTTGCGACGCCAATCCTGATGGCGGATGCCGAGCTTGAAGGTGGCTTCCGTCTCGCGGAAGAACTCGAACTCATCGATCTTGAAGTGCTGGAGGAAGACGCGGAAGGCGGCGGTGGTCGCCTCGCCCACGCCCACGGTGCGGATCCTGGAGGATTCGACCACTGAGATCTTGGCATCCAGCTTCATGCGCCGGGCGCTGTCCTGGATGATGAAGGCCGCCAGCCAGCCGGCCGTGCCTCCGCCCACGATCACGAAATGCGACGGCTGCGCCATTCAAGAATTCCTCCCCGCCTGCACTAAACAGGCGGCGCAAGCGGCGCGCAAGGCAGCCCCGCTTCCGGAATTCCAGCGAACTCTTCCTGATTTTGCCGCGATCATCCTAGATTGCAGGGAAGTTCGAATCGGGACCCCAGACATGCTCGTTCTTTCCCGCCGCGGTTTCCTCGTCGCGGCCGCGGCCACCACGCTTTCCGCCTGCTCGACCACCATGCCGGTCATGGCGCCGGGCGATAACTCGCCCGAGGCGCTGACCCCGGAATCGATGCTGCGTCAGGTCAACGAAGTCCGCGCCGCCAATGGCCGCCCGGCCTGGTCATGGAACCCGCAACTGGCCGAAGCGGCACGCTCGCAGGCGCGGCTGATGGCGGCCAAGGACAAGCTCTCGCACGATCTCGGCGTGACGCTGCGCGAGCGGGTAACGGCGGCCGGGTATATCGGGGCGGTGGGCGAGAACGTGGCCGGGGGGCACAAGACGCTTACGCATGCGCTGGAGGGTTGGCTGGAGTCTCCGGGCCATCGCGACACGCTGCTGAGCACGAAGTTCGTGGAGTTCGGATTGGCTTTCGCACGCACGCCGGGCAAGAGCCGGATGGGGATTTACTGGGCGCTGATCGCCGGTGGGTCGTTCGATGCGTGGCGGGTTTATCAGTAGCGGGCGGGTGGCAGTTCCCCGCCATTGTGCTCGGCCACGCCGCACCGCGTATCCAATCACCATACTTTCCCCAACCACGGAACTTCCCCCAAACCACGGAACTTCCCCGGACTTGATCCGGGGCCCATTGCACCGCGCCACTCGGGTGGAGGTATCCGTGGGCCCCGGCTCTGCGGCCGGGGAAGTGCGGTGGTGGGAAGGGGAAGTGCGGTGGTTGGTGGAGAATAGCGTGGTGGGGAGATAGCGTGGCCGGGGTGTTCTCGGGCGGGCCACGGGTTTCCTTCTCCTCTTGAGGGAGAAGGTGGCGCGGTAGCGCCGGATGAGGGGTTGCGGTGGTTGGGGCAGACCCCTCACCCGCCCTTCGGGCACCCTCTCCCTCAAGGGGAGAGGGGGAGCCTGTGGGGCTTGCGGTGGGGGATGTTGGGCGCGGAGTCGCGCCGGCGCGCTAACTATCGCGCTTTTTGGCATCGCAACGTGCCGAGCTTTGCTCCCTCGTATCAACCACCACCCCTCCCCATCCACGGAACTTCCCCGGGCGGAGACCCGGGGCCTATTGCACCGCGCCACTCGAGTGGAGGTATCCGTAGGCCCCGGCTCTGCGGCCGGGGAAGTGCGGTGGTGGGGAGGGTTGTGAGGTTGTGAAGTGGTGAGGGTTGCGAGGGCCGTGGGGGTGACTGTGGCTTGATGCGATTGACGGTGAGTGGCGGGCTGCTGGAACATTATGCGTAGGCAGGCTGCCCTCAGCTCAGTGTCCGCCGCACCGCGTCGTCCCAGCCTTTGAGCTTGCGCTTCCTCGTCCCCGCTTCCATCTGCGGCTCGAAGCGGCGGTCGCGGGACCAGGATTTGGAGAAGGATTTGGCGTCGGGCCAGACGCCGGCCTTCGAGCCGGCGAGCCAGGCGGCGCCGAGGGCGGTGGTTTCGAGGATGGTGGGGCGGTCGACGGGGGCGTTGAGGATGTCGGCGAGGAATTGCATGGTCCAGTCGGAGGCGACCATGCCGCCGTCGACGCGCAGGACTGTGTTCTGGCCGGCGCCTTTCCAATCCTTGCGCATGGCATCGAGCAGGTCGCGGGTCTGGTAGACCACCGATTCCAGCGCGGCCTTGGCGATTTCGGCCGGGCCGGTGCCGCGGGTGAGGCCGTAGATGGCGCCGCGTGCCTCGGCATCCCACCAGGGGGCGCCCAGGCCCACGAAGGCGGGAACCATGTAGACGTGCTGGCCGGGATCGGCGGAGTGGGCGAGGGCGCCGGTTTCGGCGGCGGTCTTGACCACCTTGAGGCCGTCGCGCAGCCATTGCACGGCGGCGCCTGCAACGAAGATCGAGCCTTCCAGCGCATAGGTGGTCTTGCCGTCGAGGCGATAGGCAATGGTGGTCAGCAGGCGGTTCTTCGACTTGACCATTTCGCTGCCGGTATTGAGCAGCGCAAAGCACCCCGTGCCGTAGGTGGATTTGAGCATGCCGGGCTCGAAACAGGCCTGGCCGATAGTGGCGGCCTGCTGGTCGCCGGCGACACCCAGGATGGGGATGGCCGCGCCGAAAAGGCCGGGATCGGTGGTGCCGAAATCGTCGGCGCAATCCTTGACCACGGGGAGGAGTGAGGCTGGCACGTCGAGGGCGGCCAGCAATTCGTCGTCCCACTTGTTCCTGGCGATGTTGAACATCAGCGTGCGGCTGGCATTGGTCGCATCGGTGGCGTGGACCTTGCCGCCCGTCAGCCGCCAGATGAGGAAACTGTCGATGGTACCGAAGGCGAGTTCGCCCGCATTGGCGCGCTTGCGGGCGCCCTTCACCTTGTCGAGCAGCCAGCGCACCTTGGTGCCCGAGAAATAGGGATCGAGCAGCAGGCCGGTCTTGCGGGAGAAGACCTTTTCCTTGCCTGCCTTCTTGAGCGCGGCGCAGATCGAGGCGGTGCGGCGGTCCTGCCAGACGATGGCGTTGTGGATGGCCTTGCCGGTCGCCCGGTCCCAGATGAGGGTGGTTTCGCGCTGGTTGGTAATGCCGATGGCGGAAATTTCAGCGGCGGAAATGCCGGCCTTTTCGATGGCCGTGCGCACCGCCCAGACCACGCTCTCCCAGATTTCCTCCGGGTCGTGCTCCACCCAGCCCGATTGCGGGAATATCTGGGTGAATTCCTTCTGCCCGACCCCGGCGACGGCCTGCTTCTCGTCAAAGACGATGGCACGGCTCGATGTCGTGCCCTGGTCGATCGCCAGCACGTAACCGCTCATGAAATCTCCCCCTTAAACGCGCGCTTCCTGATGCTTTGCCATGTAGGCGGCCAGCCGCGCCTTGTCCTCTTCCGCAGTCCGCAGACCGAGCTTGGAACGACGCCACAGGACGTCGTCCGCCGAAACCGCCCACTCCTCCTCCATGAGGTAGTCGACTTCGCGGGCCGACAGGTCGGTCCCGAACATTTCGCCCAGGTCGGCGAGAATTTTTGCATCCTTGAGGATGAAGCGTGCGCGGGTGCCGTAATGCCCCATGAGGCGCTTGAGCAGCGCCGGGGGCAGGGCAGGGTAGTCGCGCTTGAGCTTTTCAACTTCGGCATCGAAGGCCAGCGGCTCGAACTCGCCGCCGGGCAGCTTGGCATCCTTCGTCCAGGGCGCGCCGCGCTTGCCGAGGATATCCTCGATATGTTCGAGCACGGATTCCGCCAGCCGCCGCGAGGTGGTGAGCTTGCCGCCGAAGACGTTGAGCACCGCGCCGGTCGCGGCATCGCCCTGCACCTTGAGCACATAGTCGCGCGTGGCTTCCTGCGCGGCGCTGGCGCCGTCGTCGAAGAGCGGCCGCACGCCCGAATAGGTCCAGACGATATCCTCGCGCCGCACCGGCTCGCGGAAATACTCGCTCGCGGCCTTGCAGAGGTAGTTGGTCTCTTCCTCCGAGATCTTCACCTTGGCGGGGTCGGCCTTGTAGTCCTGGTCGGTGGTGCCGATGAGGGTGAAATCGTCCTCATAGGGAATGGCGAAGATGATGCGGCCATCCGGGTTCTGGAAGAAGTAGCAGCGATCGTGCTGGAACTTCTTGCGGATGACGATGTGGCTGCCCTTGACCAGCCGCACGTTGTGCGCGCCGTTGTCGCCCAGGGCCTCGACGATGACGTGATCAACCCAGGGGCCGGCGGCATTGATGAGCATGCGGGCGCGCACGGCCTCGCGCACGCCGGTATGCATGTCCTCGATGTCGATGGTCCAGGCACCCTGGCTGCGGCGGGCGGAGGTGACCTTGGTGCGGGTGCGGATCTCGGCGCCGCGCTCGCGGGCATCGAGTGCGTTGAGGGCGACGAAGCGCGCATCGTCCACCCAGCAGTCGGAATATTCGAAGGCGGTGCGGTAGCCGGGCTTGAGCGGCTTGCCGGCCTCGTCGGTGCGCAGGTCGAGCGTCCTGGTCGGGGGCAGGAGCTTGCGGCCGCCCATATAATCGTAGAGGAACAGGCCGGTGCGCAGCACGAAGGCGGGGCGCAGGCCCTTCTGGTAGGGCAGCACGAAACGCAGCGGCCGGATGATGTGCGGGGCGGCGCTCCAGAGCACTTCGCGCTCGGCGAGCGCCTCGTGCACAAGGCGGAATTCGTAGTGTTCGAGATAGCGCAGGCCGCCATGGATGAGCTTGGTGGCCGCCGAGGACGTGCCGGAGGCGAGGTCGTTCATTTCGGCCAGCATCACCGAATAGCCGCGCCCGGCCGCATCGCGCGCGACACCGGTGCCGTTGATGCCGCCGCCGATGACGAAAATGTCGTGGATACCCAGCTCGCTACCCGTCTCGGACATGCGGAAAGCCTCTCCCCTTTTCCCTGTTCTTAGCCCCTTGAAACCAGCGAAGCTAGCCGCTCTCGGGTGACGAAACCATGAAGGTTCAAGATGAGCCGCCCAGTGTTGCGCATGCGACCAATTTTTCGTTCTCGGCGAGGAAATTTCTGCACTATTGTCCGTGCGTTGAAGAGGGCCGCATGAACGAGCTACCAACTACCGACATCCGGCTCGCCGGTTTCGAGCGCGATCCGCGCTGGCAGGACGTGTTCGACGAATCGCATCGTCGTCCACCCCTGCCCATGCCGCTGCCGGGCGTGCTCACGCACCTCGTGTTCCGCACCGACGATATCGGCTCGGACCGGCACTACGAACACGTCCACGCGCTGCTCTTCGCCTGGCAGGCCAAGGTCGATCTCGACCGGCCCGACCAGGTGCTCGCCCATACCGATGCCTTCGCCATCAAGTGGGAGCGGCACACCGAATTCTGCTCGATCACCGTGCTCTCGCGCGAGCCCGGGACGGAGGACGCTCCGCCGCCCGAGCCGGACTTTCCGGCATCGTGGCGGGAGACCGCGCCGGCCCCGCTTCTTCTTGCGCTGCGGGTTACGGCACGCGGCACGACCGAGGACCTGGCGCGGCTGCTCGTCGAGCGGCAGCAGCGGGGGCCCGAGCATATGGGCTCGCTCGTCAATAGCGGCGAGGCGCTGGTCGAGACCGATTTCAGGCCGGGGCCGGACGGGTTCACGCGCATTTCGATCCTCACGACGGACCTGAGCACCTCACGCGTCGGTCGGCTGGCCCAGCGGCTGACCGAGATCGAAACCTATCGCCTGCTCGCGCTCTATTCCTGGCCCGACGTGCAATGGGCCGGCCCCAAGCTCAACGACATCGATCGGGGCCTGATGGACCTGACCGAGGAACTGGCCGACCTCAAGCCCGGCACCGACAGCAGCTTTCTCATCCGGCTCACGGCGCTGGCCGGCGAGCTCGAGCGCGTGACGGCGCAGACCCATTTCCGGCTCAACGCCTCGAGCGCCTATTACGACCTGGTGCAACGCCGCCTCGAGGACCTGCGCGAGGATCGCGTATCGGGCGCGCAGCGGCTTTCGAGCTTCATCAACCGCCGCCTCAACCCGGCTGCGCGTACCTATCGATCCATCCTCAACCGGCAGCGCGAGATGTCGGACCGCGTGGCGCGCACCAGCCAGCTGCTGCGCAGCCGCGTCGACGTGGAACTGGCCGAGCAGAACCAGGCCATCCTCAAGTCGATGAACCATCGCGCCGAGCAATCCTACCTGCTCCAGCAGACGGTCGAGGGGCTGTCGGTGGTGGCGGTGAGCTATTACGCGCTGGGGATACTTTCCTACGTGCTCGGGATACTCACGGCCTACGACCATTCGATCGACCCGAAGCTCTGGGCCGGCATGCTGGCGCCGGTCGTGGTGCTGCTCACCTGGCTCGGCATTCGGCACCTACGGGAACGCGTGCACAAGGGCGGGCATGATCGCTAACGAACTTGTAGGTGGTGTGCCGGCTCAAATTTCGGCACATTCCGCCCCCAAGATGCGTCAACGATTCAAGAGGCCTCCATCATGAACATCAAGACCTTAGCGCTGGTGCTCCTCGCCGTCCCCGCCATGAGCGCGCCGGCTGCGGCCGTTCCCTTCTGCACGGGCGGCACGGGCGCCACCTCCGATTTCAACACCAGCTTCGGCATCCGCATCGGCCGTTACACCGAAGAGGAACGCGGCGAGCTGGCCCGGCAGCAATTGCGCCAGCGCGGCGTGGATGCGACGCGCGTGGAATTCTGGAACGGGTGCCTGCGCGCCTATGTCCGCCAGCCTGGCGGCGGCGAGGCGATGGAGTTTTACGACCCCACCACCTTCCGGCAGGTTTTCTGAACCTGTCCGGGGCGTTACGCCGAATTCACGAGGGTTGCCGGCTTTTAACTGGTTGGCAGCCCGCGGCGGGAGGACACTCCAAGGCGTAGGTTTCAAGCCAAGGAGTCCTCCCATGTATGCGAAGCTTGCTCTTGCCTTTGTTGCCGCTGCCGGCCTGACCGGATTGGCGGTTCCTGCCCAGGCCGCCGTCCGCGCGACCGCGCACACCCCCGACACCTTCGCCGCCTGCTACGAGGGCAGCGAGTCCAAGTATATCGACGACCACAGCGACGTGATCACGAGTGATCTCGACAAGCTCGGCTATAACGTGTCGGGCGTGGAGTCGCTGGGAAGCTGCGTACGCGCCTATATCACCGATTCCCACGGCGTGGCCGGCATGGAGCTGTTCGATCCCTATACGCTCAAGCCGATCACCGAGAAGACCACCGGCTAGCCCGGAACCGGCGCGGGCCCAGGCCCGCGCCTCGCCTTGCCGGGCGCTACCCGGCGTAGCCCACGTCGATCCCCGCACCCGCCAGGAAATACGCAAAACCGTTCGGCCCGAGCGACAACTGCTCGCGGTCGAATTCGGCGTTCTGCGAGATTTCGTCGGGGCCGACCGAGGCACCGCGGACAGTGACGTTGAGGGCATTGGGCGAGAGGTTGAAGATGCACACGATGTCGCCGTCTTCGCTCTTGCGACGGAAGGCCAGGATCGGCTCGGCCGTCTTGAAGAAGGTGATGTCGCCGCTGACCAGCGCGTCCTGCTGCTTTCGCCAGGCGATGAGCTGGCGATAGAAATTGAGGAGCGAAGCTTCGTCCCCGTTCTGGCGCGTCACATTGAGGGCCGAGTGTTCGGGCTTGACCGGTAGCCAGGGCTTGCCGTCGCTGAACCCGTTCGGCGCCTCGCCCTCATCCCACGGCATGGGCGTGCGGCAACCGTCGCGGCCCTTGTATTCGGGCCAGAACCGCTTGCCGGGCGGGTCGGTCAGTTCCTCGTAGAGTATGTCGGCTTCGGGCAGCCCCAGTTCCTCCCCCTGGTAGATGCAGACGCTGCCCTTGAACGAGGTGAGGAGCGCCACCGCCTGCCGGCCGAGTTCGGCGGCGTTCTGCGAGTGTTTGGCCCAGCGGGTCATGTGGCGGTTGACGTCGTGGTTCGAAAAGCTCCAGCAGGGCCAGCCGTCCTTGCTGGCCTTGAAGAAGGTTTCGATGCGCGAGCGAAAATGCTCGGCGGTGAAACCGTCGCCGAGGAACTCGAACGAATAGCACATGTGGAGCTTGTCGCCGCCGGACGTGTATTCGGCCATGAGCGGCACGGCCTTGTGGCTGTCGCCGACCTCGCCCACCGAGGTGGTGTTTGGATAGCGATCGAGGAGCTTGCGGACCTTGCGCAGGAACTCGACGTTTTCCGGCTGCGACTTGGAATAGCGGTGCTCCTGCATGTCATAGGGATTGACCGCATAGGGCAGGTGCTCGGGCCGCCGTGCGGGCGGGTTGCTGCGCAATTGCGCGTCGTGGAAATAGTAGTTGACCGTATCGAGGCGGAAGCCGTCGACGCCCCGCTCCAGCCAGAAGCGCATCACGTCGAGCACGGCATCCTGGACCTTGGGATTGTGGAAGTTGAGGTCGGGCTGCTCGATGAGGAAATTGTGGAAGTAATACTGCCCGCGCGAGGGGTTCCACTCCCAGGCGCGACCGCCGAAGACCGAGGGCCAGTTATTGGGCGGGGAGCCATCCTTCATCGGATCGGCCCAGACGAACCAGTCGGCCCGCGCATTGGTGCGGTTGAGCCGGCTTTCGCGGAACCAGGGATGCTGGTCAGAGGTGTGGCTGAGCACCTGGTCGATGATGACCTTGAGGCCGAGCGCATGCGCGCGCTCGATCAGCGCATCGAAATCCTCCATGGTGCCGAAGAGGCGATCGACCTCGATATAGTCGGAAACGTCATAGCCCATGTCGGCCTGGGGCGACTGGAAGATGGGCGAGAGCCAGATGGCATCCACGCCCAGGCTCGCAATGTGGTCGAGCCGGCGCATGATGCCGGGCAGGTCGCCCACCCCGTCGCCGTTGGTGTCCTGGAAAGAGCGGGGATAAACCTGATAGATCACCGCGCCTCGCCACCATTCCCGCATAGTCGACTCCTGCAATAGGCTTGCTCAACACCCGATCATTGAGAACTGTTCCCGCCACATCCGGCAAGGGGCCGAAGGAGAGAAAAGATGGTGCACATCCTGCGTTTCGCCGATCGTCCACCCAGCAAGAGCCGGACCATCCGGTTCGAAGGCGGCGAGTATGGGGCGGCCGTCTCGTTTTTCGCCGTCGATATCGGGCCGGGCGAGGGCCCGCCACTGCACGTGCATCCCTATTCGGAGACGTGGATCGTCAAGCGCGGCAAGGGGCGGTTCACGGCGGGGGACGAGGTTATAGAGGCGGGGCCGAACGACATTCTCGTGGTGCCGCCGAACGTACCGCACAAGTTCCTGAACGTGGGCGAGGACCGGCTGGAGGTGATGTGCATCCACGATACGCCGGTGATGGAGCAGCGGAATTTGGAGTAGGGCGCGAGGTCGGATCTCGCGTTAAGGCACTATCTCGACACCCTCTCGGTCTTCCCCGGCCGCAGAGCCGGGGCCCACGGATGCCTCCACTCGGGTGGAGGGGGGCAATAGGCCCCGGGTTTCGCCCGGGGAAGTGCGGTGGTGGGGATGGTGGAGGGTGAGGGTTAAGGCATGAGGGGCGTGCCGCAGGGTTCCCTTCTCCCCTTGTGGGAGAAGGTGGCGCGGTAGCGCCGGATGAGGGGGCTCGGTGGTTGGGGCAACCCCTCACCCGCCCTTCGGGCACCCTCTCCCACAAGGGGCGAGGGTGATGGGGGGCGATCTCGCGTTGAATACAATTTCCTCGCCAGCCTCTCGATCTTCCCCGGCCGGAGAGCCGGCGGCTATGGATGGCGCCACTCGGGTGGAGGGGGGCAATAGGCCCCGGGTCTTCGCCCGGGGAAGTGCAGTGGTGGGGCGGGGAAGGGAGAGAGTGCTACAATTTCCCGTCCCGAGTGTGAGAAGGTAATGCCCGCTAGACCACCGGGCTCAGCAGCGGTTCGCCTTTGAATTGGGCGATGAGGTTTTCGACCACCAGTGCGCCCATGGCGTCGCGGGTTTGTTGCGTGGCGCTGGCGACGTGGGGGGAGAGGACGACGTTGTCGAGGGTGAAGAGTTCCTCGGGGACGTTGGGCTCGTCGACGAAGACGTCGAGGGCTGCGCCGCCGAGTTTGCCGGTGCGGAGAAGGTCGACAAGCGCCGCCTGATCGACCACCGAGCCGCGGGCGATGTTGACGAGGGCGCCGTCGGGGCCGAGGGCTTCGAGCACCTTGCGGGAGACGATGCCTTCCGTGCCCTTGCCGCCCGGCGTCACCACCAGCAGCCAGTCGACGTCGCGGGCCATGTCCTCGAGCTTGTCATAGTAGACGTAGGGGACTTTCTCCTGCTTGTGCCGGCCGTGATAGACGACGCGCATCTTGAGGCCCTGGGCGCGCGAGGCGACTTCCTTGCCGATGCGGCCGAGGCCCAGGATGCCGAGCGTGCGGCCGGTGAGCTCGAAGCTGAACGGGAAGCGTTCGCGCCCGGCCCAACGGCCGGCGCGCACGAAGGCATCCGCCTGCGGGATGCGGCGGGAGAGGGAGAGCATGAGGCCGATGCCGAGCTCGGCCACGGCGTCGTTGAGCACGTCCGGCGTGTTGGTGACGTGGATGCCGCGCGTCCTGGCGGCCTCGATATCGATGGAATCGTAGCCGACCCCGAAGCTGGCGATGATTTCGAGCTTGGGCAGCGCGTCCATCAGCTTTGCATCGATGCGGCCGCCGGCGGCGATGCCGCGGATGCGCGGGGCGACGCTCGCGAGGAGAGCCTCGCGGTCTTCAGCTTCGAAAAGCTTGTGCACCGTGAAGTTCTTCGCCAGCGCTGCCTGGCAGCTATCGAGCAGCTTGTGGGTCTGGAGGATTTCGACACTCATGGCGTTCTCCTTGGATGCTTCAGGGACCGAGGATCCAGAGCCACGCCGAAACGGTGAGGATCGAGAGCCCGGTCGTGATCAGAATCGTGCTGTTGGCCACGCTCACCCCACGATTGTAGTAGGTGGCGAAGATGTAGGCGTTGATGCCCGTGGGCATCGCCGCCAGCAGCACGCCGTAGCGCGCCATTTCGAGCGGCACGTGCAGGACATGGACGATCAGCACGTAGGCGATCAGCGGGTGGATGACCAGCTTGAATGCCGCCATCGCGGTCGCCTGCAGCCAGCTTTCCGAGATCCGGTATTCGTTGAGCGCGCCGCCGAGGCCGAAAAGCGCGGCGGGCAGCACGGCCTGGGACATCATGGTGACGAAGGCGGTGGCGGGTTCGGGCAGCTCCACGTTGAGGAGGTTGCCGACAAGGCCCAGGCCTACGCCCCAGAGCAGCGGGTTCTGCACGATGCGCATGCCGGCGACGGCCATGACCTTGTGCCAGGGCGCCGCATCGCGCCGCACCAGCTCCATGGCCAGCATGCCGATGGTGATGAGACAGGGCGCATGGAAGGCGATGATCGAATAGACCACCGGCATGGCTTCCGGCCCATAGGCGCGCTGGATGATGGGAATGCCGATGAGCACGGTATTGGTGAACATCGCTGCGAAGCCCGAGGCCACGCCTTCGCCCGGCCGGTTCTTGAAGAGCTTGATGGCGATGAGGGTGCCGACGGTGAGCGAGGTGAGGGCGCCGATATAGAAGGGGATGATGATCCCCAGATTGAACGTCGTCGAAAAATCGGCCGTCAGCATCGCCTCGAAGAGGAGGCACGGCGTGGCGAAATTGTTGACGAACGACACCAGCCCTTTGACGCCTTCGGTGGGGTAGAGCTTGTACCGCACGGCGGCGTAGCCCAGCGCCACGATGGCGAAGACGGGGATGACGACGTTGAAGATGGCGAACACGGCCGAAGTCCGTTGGCGGGTGGTATGGTAGTCTCTACACGCGCACAGCGTGGGAGGGAAGCGTTAGACGGGCTGACTTTTTCGCGGCGCCACCATCATCGCCACGAGCGGAATCGCGACCGTCAGCATGAGGAGGCGCGAGACGTGGTGGGCGGCGATGAAGGCCGTATCGTAGCCGAGCGCAACGCCGAGCGCGCCCATGCCTTCGAGCGCTCCGGGGGAGAGGCCGAGCCAGATCTGGCCGAAGGGCATGTCGACGAGAAGGCTGACGCCATAGGCGATGGCCGTGACGATGCCGACCGTCATTGCCGTGGCGATGAGACCGCCGATCGCCGCCTGCCGGAACTCGGTCAGGGTGATGCCGGCAAAGCGCGAACCGATGAGCGCGCCAACCAGCACGAAGGTGAGATTGGCGAGCGGCACGGGCATGGCGCCATCGAATAGGCCGCCGAGCTTGGCGGCCGTGGCCGCGGCCATGGCGCCCAGCACCATGCCGGCCGGCACGCGCAGGCGGGTAAAGAGAAAGCCCGTGATGGCGCAGGCAATGGCCAGCATCACCAGCGTCTGGGCATCCATCACCACGATATTGGCGGGCGCCGGGAAGTGCTCGATCGGGAGGAAGAGGGCGCCCATCGGCACACAGAGCGTCAGCATCATGATGCGGATGACCTGGATGATGGTGATCTGGCGCGGATCGCCCAGCCCCGTCGCCGCGATGCCCATGACGAAGGAGAGGTGCCCCGGGAAGGAGCTGAGATAGGCGGTGGCGTTATCGAGCCGGAAGAGCTTGCGCAGCATGTAGCCGGTCGTGGCGATGATGAGCACCAGTTCCAGCGCCAGGCCGAGGAGGCTGATCGGCCATTGCGCGATGAGCGAGAGGCTGTCACGGGCCACGTTTGCGCCCATCGACATGCCCGTCAGCACGAACGTGATGTCGCGCAGCCAGCCAGGCACGGTGACCTTGACGCCGGCCAGGGCCGCCCCGGCCGCGGCCAGCGCGCTGCCCATGAGCCAGCCGGCCGGTATCTGCGCCATTTGCCCGACAAAGCCCCCGGCCGCCGCGATAACGAGCGTCATCAGCGTGTGACCGAGCATGGTGGCCTGCGATGGCTTGGGACCGCTCATTGCCGGCTTCCCGCCGGTCAGGCTTTCACCGGCATGGCCATCTCGGCCAGCTTCACCCAATAGCTCGTCCCCTGGGGGATGATCTCGTCGTTGAAGTCGTAGGTGTCGGTGTGGAGCTCGGAGGTATCGCCGTTGCCCACGAAGATGTAGGCGCCCGGACGGGCCAGCAGCATGTAGGAGAAATCCTCCCCGCCCATGCTCGGCGCGACATCGGTATCGACCTTGTCCTGCCCGACGACTTCGGCGGCGGCACTGGCCGCGAAGGCGGTCTGGGCCTCGTGGTTGACCGTCACCGGATAGCCGCGGCGGAAGCCGATCTCGACCTTGGCGCCGAAGGCGGCGCCGATCTGGGTGGCGATCTCGCGCAGACGCTTCTCGGCGAGGTTGCGGACCTCTTCGTTGTGGGCGCGAATGGTACCGACGACGCGCGCGGTGCGCGGGATGACGTTGAAGGCCTCGCCGGTCTGGATCATCGTCACCGACAGCACGGCCGGTTGCAGCGGATCGATATTGCGGGACACCACGGTTTGGAGCGCGGTCACCATATGGGCCGCAGTGGCGACCGGATCGATGGTGAGGTGCGGCTTGGCGGCATGCCCGCCCACGCCCTCGATGAAGATGTTGAACTCGTCGGTCGAGGCCATGATGCCGCCGGCACGAATCGCGAAGGTGCCTGCGGCGATCCCCGGCCAGTTGTGCATGCCGAAGACTTCCTGGATGCCGAAGCGCTCCATCAGCCCGTCGTCGATCATGGCCTTGCCGCCCGCTCCGCCTTCCTCGGCGGGCTGGAAGATCACGACGACCGTGCCGTCGAAATTGCGGGTCTCGGCGAGGTAGCGCGCCGCGCCCAGCAGCATGGCGGTATGCCCGTCATGGCCGCAGGCATGCATCTTGCCGCCGGTCTGGCTCGCATAATCCTTGCCGGTGCGCTCGGTGATGGGCAGCGCATCCATGTCGGCGCGCAGGCCGATGACCTTGCCGCTGTCGCTGGCGCGGCCCTTGATCACGCCCACCACGCCCGTCCGGCCGACACCGGTGACGACTTCATCCACGCCGAACGCTTCGAGCAGTTCCGCCACTTTCCCGGCCGTGCGGACGACGTCGTACTGCAATTCGGGGTTTGCGTGGAAATCGCGTCGCCAGGCGGCAATTTCAGAGTGAAATTCCGCGATACGGTTGATAACGGGCATGAAAAATTCTCGGTCGGTTAAGCCGCAAGTCTCGCCTGACGGGCACTGATGCGTCAACCACCAGCCGGTCGCAGGGGCAACAGAATTCTCCTGCGCGCTCCGGCATGAGTGCAGAATTCCTTGTCCCGGCCGCCGATCTTTGCCAAGACACGGCGCCACATGCACGGGAGCCCGAAGCCCATGAAAATCCTCGTCGCCGTCAAGCGCGTGGTCGACCACAACGTGCGCATCCGCGTCCGCTCCGATTCCTCGGGCGTGGAGACCGACAATGTGCGCATGTCGATGAACCCCTTCGACAAGCACGCGGTGGAAGCGGCCGTGCAACTGGCCGAAGCGGGCAAGGCAGACGAGATCGTCATCGTCTCCATCGGACCCAAGCAGGCCAATGACGTGATCCTCACCGCGCTCGCCATGGGCGCGCATCGCGGCGTTCTAGTCGAGACGAACGAGCGGGTTGAAACGCTGGCGGTGGCCAAGCTCCTCAAGGCGGTGGCCGACGAGGAGAAGCCGGACCTGATCCTGCTGGGCAAGCAGACCGTGGATGACGATTCCAACCATGTCGGCCAGATGCTGGCCGGGCTCCTCGGCTGGCCGCAGGCGACTTTCGCCTCCGAGATCAAGGCCGGCGAAAGCGGGCTCGAAGTGACGCGCGAGGTCGATTACGGCCGCGCGACCATTGCCCTGCCGCTGCCCGCGATCGTGACGGCGGACCTGCGCCTCAACACCCCACGCAACGCGGCGCTGCCCATGGTGATGAAGGCGCGGCAGAAGCCGCTGGCGGTGCGGCCGGTGGCCGAGTTCGGCGTCGATATCAGCCCGCGCCTCGTCATCGAGAAAGTATCCCCGCCCGCTGAACGGCCGGGTGGCCGGCAGGTGGCCGATACGGCGGAACTGGCGGCGTTCATCGCCGCCGAGGTCAAGGAACTGGAGGCGCTCTGATGGCTACGCTCGTTCTTGCCGATCACGATCTCGGCCAGCTCGCTCCTGCGACGGCGCGCGTCGTTGCCGCCGCGCTCCAGCTTGGCGCGCCGGTCGATGTGCTGGTGGCCGGCGATGATGTCGACAAGGTTGCGACTGCCGTGGCGGCGCTCGAGGGCGTGGCCCGGGTCCGTGTAGCGCGCTCGGCCGCGCTGGCAACGCCGTCGGCAGAGGCGATCAGTGCGCTGCTGCTCAAGCTGGCGCCGGAATATGGGGCCATCGTCGCGGGTTCTGCCGCGGTGGGGCGTGACGTGATCCCGCGCCTGGCGGCGAGGCTCGACCTCATGCCGGTGACCGATATCGTGGCGATCCATGCCGCCAATCGCTTCGACCGGCCGATCTACGCGGGCAACGCGATCGAGACGGTGGTTTCCAACCAGACGCAGCAGGTGCTGACTATCCGTGCCTCGGCCTTCCGGCCGGTGGGGCAGGGTGGTTCGGCCCCGGTCGAGCAGGTGGACGCGGGCGGTATTGCGGCGGTGACGCGGCTGCTGGCGGCTCATCGCACGGAAAGCGACGTGCCTGACCTGGCGACGGCGCAGATCGTTGTGGGCGGCGGGGTGTCCGTGGGCTCGGCGGAAGGGTTCAAGCTCATCGAGCGGCTGGCGCACCGGCTTGGCGCGGCGGTCGGGGCGACGCGGGCGGCGGTGGATGCCGGATACGCGCCCAATGATTGGCAGGTCGGACAGACGGGCAAGATCATTGCGCCTGATGTTTATATCGCCGTGGGGATTTCGGGGGCGTTGCAGCACCTGGCGGGAATCCAGGGGGCCAAGAAGATCGTGGCGATCAATACGGATCCGGAAGCGCCGCTGGTGAAGATCGCGGATGTGGCGCTGATCGGGGATTTGTTTGTGGTGGTGCCGGAGCTGATCGAGGAATTGGCGCGGCTGGGGATTGGGGGGCAGGCCCAGGGCTGAGACTTAGGCCCATATCCCGACCCCGGATTTTTGCCTCCAAAGCACGGATTGCTCCACAAACTCGGAACCTCCCCGGCCGGAGGCCAGGGGCCCACGGATAGCTCCACTCGAGTGGGGGGGTGCAATGGGCCCCGGGTCTTCGCCCGGGGAAGTGCGGTGGGGTGGCGAGTTGCGGGTAGTGTGTGGCCGGAAATGCCTTGAGGACACTTGGGCTCGGATTTTCCGAACAAACGGATTTCCGCCGAGCCATGGATACTTCCTAACCACGAATTTCTCACCACCACGGAACTTCCCCGGCCGGAGAGCCGGGGCCCACGGATATCTCCACTCGCGTGGAGGGGTGCAATAGGCCCCGGATCAAGTCCGGGGACGTGCAGTGGGGTGGCGAACACCGGGCGTTCCGGTTCACCCATTCCCCCGACTTCCCAATTGCAAATCCTGCGGCGCCGCCTATAAAGACGGCGCGCCTGAGCGCTCCTTTCTCCCCTCTGGACTTGACCGATGTTCGAGACCCTCACCAAAGCCCCTGCTGACAAGATTCTGGCCCTGATGGGCGAATTCGCCGCCGATCCGCGGAAAGAAAAAATCGATCTCGGCGTGGGCGTCTATAAAGACGAGGCGGGCATCACACCGATCATGACGTCGGTGGCCAAGGCCGAGCAGCGGATGAATGCGTCTGCCAAGACCAAGACCTATGTCGGCATTTCCGGCAACAAGGGCTTCAACGCCGCCGTGCGTGAGCTGGTCTTCGCCGATACCGTGCCGGCCGGCCGCACGCGCATCATGCAGGCGCCCGGTGGCACCGGCGCGCTCGCCGTGCTCATGGAACTGCTCTATCGGGCCAAGCCGGGCGCCACGCTCTGGCTCTCCAACCCGACCTGGCCGAACCATGCGCCCATGGCCAAGCATGCCGGCTTCAAGGTGGATTCCTACCCCTATTTCGACACGAAGACCCGCGCCGTGGACTTCCCGGCCATGCTCGCCGCGCTCGACAAGCTCGGGCCGAACGACATCGTGCTGCTGCATGGCTGCTGCCACAACCCGACCGGCGCCAACCTCACCAACGAGCAGTGGGACCAGGTCGCCGCGTCCTTCAAGCGCACGGGTGCCTTCCCGCTGATCGACCTGGCCTATCTCGGCTTCGGTGATGGGCTGGAAGCGGATGGCTACGGCACGCGCGCCGTCGTCAATGCGGTTCCGGAAAGCGTCGTGGCCTTCTCGGGCTCGAAGAATTTCGGCCTTTACCGCGAGCGCGTGGGCGCCGCCATCGTCGTTGCGCGTGATGAGGCCCAGGCCGACATCGCCAATTCGCAGCTGATGAACATCGCCCGCGTCACCTATTCGCAGCCCCCCGATCACGGCGCGGAAATCATCCGCACCATCCTCGAGGACAAGGACCTGCGCGCCGAATGGGAGACTGAGCTCGCCGCCATGCGTAACCGCATGATCCGCCTGCGCGAAAAGCTCTCGGAAGCCATCAAGGCGAAATCGAACTCGGCCGACTTCGATTTCATCGCCGCCCACCGCGGCATGTTCTCGCTTCTCGGCCTGCCCGGCGAAGCCGTCGAGAACCTTAAGACGGGCAGCGGTGTCTATATGATTGGCGACAGTCGCATCAATGTCGCCGGCATCCCCGAGGATCGGGTCGGTGACCTCGCCGACGCGATTCTGGCGACCATCAAGTGACAGCAGGCGGGCAAGAATATTGCCCGCCGCACACCTTGTGCCCGGCAGCTAAAGCCCGCACATATAAGTAAAAGAATCCCAAGGAGGGAAACCGATGAAGTTCTTCGTGGACACCGGTGATTTCAACGAAATCAAGGAACTTTCCGAGACCGGCCTGCTCGACGGCGTCACCACCAATCCGTCGCTCGTCGCCAAGTCCGGCCGCAACTTCAAGGAACTGATCGCCGACATCTGCAAGGTCGTGCCCGGTCCGGTTTCCGCCGAAGTCGCCGCGCTCGATTACGAGGGCATGATCGCCGAGGGCAATGTCCTCGCCAAGATCGCCGACAATGTCGTCATCAAGCTGCCGCTGACCCTGGCGGGCCTCAAGGCCACCAAGCATTTCCACGACGCCGGCATCAAGACCAACGTCACGCTCTGCTTCACGCCCAACCAGGCGCTGCTCGCGGCCAAGGTCGGCGCGACCTATATCTCGCCCTTCATCGGGCGCCTCGACGACATCAACCTCGATGGCGTCGAGCTGATCGAGAACATCCGCCAGATCTACGACAACTACGCGTTCGCGACGGAAATCCTGGCCGCTTCGATCCGCAGCCCGAACCACGTGACCGAGGTCGCGCTGGCCGGCGCCGACGTTGCCACCATGCCGCCGGCCGTGATCCGCAAGCTCGCCGATCACCCGCTGACGACTTCGGGCCTCGAAGCCTTCAGCAAGGATTGGAAGGCCACCGGACAGTCGATCCTCTAAGTGGCCGACACCAGGATTGCCGAGGCGGTTCGTGCCGCCCTGGCCGGCGTCGAAATCCCCGGGGGAGGCGATCTCGCCTCCTACGGCGGTCTTTCCGACATCATCGTGACCCAGAGCGCGGTGGCGCTCGCCATCTCGGTCGCTCCGGGCATGGAGGCCGCTTTCGGCCCCGCCCGTGAAGCCGCGCAGCGCGCTGCGGAAGCCGTGGGCGAAGGCCGCAAGGTCATGGTTTCGGTGACCTCGGACCGCGCGCCGGCAACTGCCACCGGGCAGGCCGCGGCGCAGGGCCGTCCGGGCCCCGCACCCAAGCAGCCGGTTCCCGGCATCCGCAATATCGTGGCGGTCGGCTCGGGAAAGGGCGGGGTGGGCAAATCCACGACGGCCGTCAACCTGGCACTGGCACTGGCGGCAGAAGGGCTGCGCGTCGGCATCCTCGATGCCGATCTCTACGGCCCCTCCATCCCCAAGCTTCTCGGCATCGAAGGCAAGCCTGCGGTGCGCGAGGACGGTATCTTCTCCCCGCACGAGGCCTACGGCCTCAAGGCCATGTCGATCGGCTCCATGCTGACGCCGGGTCAGGCGGTGGTGTGGCGCGGGCCGATGGCGACTTCGGCGCTGCGGCAGCTCCTGCGCGAGACCGACTGGGGCACGCTCGACGTGCTCATCGTCGACCTGCCGCCGGGTACGGGCGACATCCAGATTTCGCTGTTCCAGCAGGCTGAACTCGCCGGCGCGGTGATCGTCTCGACCCCGCAGGATCTGGCTCTGATCGATGCGCAGAAGGCCATCGACATGATCCGGCGCATGAATATCCCGCTGCTGGGCCTCGTCGAGAACATGAGCTATTTCGTGGCTCCCGATACCGGCAAGCGCTACGACATCTTCGGCCACGGCGGCGCCCAGGCGGCCGCCGAGCGCATAGGCATGCCCTTCCTCGGAGAGGTGCCGCTGCACATGGCGATCCGCGAAACCTCGGACGCCGGCAAGCCCGTGGTCTCGACCGATCCCGAGGGCGCAGAGGCCAAGGCATTCCGCGCCATCGCACGGGAAATCCTCGCCAATACTCCCGGCCTGCGCCCCACCGCGGGGTGACAGAAACCGCCGCCCCTGCTAGATGCAATCGATTTCATAAGCTCGTCGGGTGAGTCCATTGCCGCCCGCGACATGTCGGGGGAAGCGTCATGTTCTCTGTGGACCGCAAGGATTTCGGCCCCAATTTCGTCTTCGGCGCGGCAACCGCCGCCTACCAGATCGAAGGCGGCCAGATCGACGGCCGCGGCACCTCCATCTGGGACACGTTCTCGGCCACGCCGGGCAACGTCAAGAACGCCGATAGCGGCCTCAATGCCTGCGACCACTACCATCGCTGGCCGGAAGACCTCGACCTTATCCGCGATGCGGGCTTTGACGGCTATCGCTTCTCGTTCGCCTGGCCGCGGCTGATCCCGGCCGGCACCGGCGCCGTCAACCAGGCTGGCATCGACTTCTACGACCGGCTCATCGACGGCATGCTCGAACGCGGCATCAAGCCGTTCGCCACGCTCTACCATTGGGACCTTCCGAGCCCACTGCAGGACAAGGGCGGCTGGATGAACCGCGATATCGCGAGCGCCTTCGGCGATTATGCGAGCCTCGTGGCCCAGAAATTCGGCGATCGGCTCTCGGCCATCGCCACCATCAACGAGCCCTGGTGCGTGGCCTTCCTAAGCCACTTCCTCGGCATCCATGCGCCCGGCTATCGCGACGTCCGCGCTGCGGCGCGAGCCATGCACCATGTGCTGCTGGCGCATGGCACCGGCATCGATGCGCTACGGGGGGAGGGCGCCAAGAACCTCGGCATCGTGCTCAACCTCGAAAAATCCGAGCCGGCCTCGGACAAACCCGAGGACCTGGCGGCGACCAATCTGGGCGATGCGATCTTCAATCGCTGGTATCTGGGCGGACTCTTCAAGGGCCAATACCCGGAAGAGCTGACCTCGATCCTGGCGCCGTACCTGCCGGAAGGCTTCGAGCGCGACATGCCCATCGTCTCGCGCCCGCTCGACTGGCTGGGGATCAACTACTACACGCGCGGCCTCTACCGCGCCTCGCCATCGACGCCGATCTTCCCCATCGCCAAGGCGGAAGGCTCGCTCGAGGCCAACGATCTCGGCTGGGAAATCTACCCGCAGGGGCTGACGGACCTGCTCGTGCGCGTCTCGACCGAGTACACCAAGGTGCCGATCTACGTGACCGAGAACGGCATGTCCGAAGACAATGACGAGCGCCGCATCGCCTATTACGACGCACACCTCAAGGCAGTGGTCGACGCGCAGAAGCGCGGGGCCGACGTTCGCGGTTACTTCGCCTGGTCGCTGCTCGACAATTACGAATGGGCCGAGGGCTATTCCTCGCGCTTCGGCATCGTGCATGTAGATTACGCGACCCAGAAACGCACCCCCAAGGGCAGCTACCGCTCGTTCCAGGGCATGCTGCACAATACGCGCTAGCCCAGCCCATTCTCTCCCCGACCGCAAAGGTGGTATCATAGGGGCCACCCACGGGAGGGGAGAATGGCAGAGGATCGGGACGACGTTGTCGGCAATTACGGCAACAGCGCGATCGTCGAGCGCGTTGCCGAGGCCCTGTTGCGGCAGGGGATAGACCCGCAACGGCCAAGGGCCGAACAGCTCTACCACTATGATCAGCTTCACGGCCGCCAATTGGTGGCCACCCGCGAGCATGTCGCCCGGCTGGCGCCGGACGCCAAGATGCATGTGCTCGATGTCGGCAGCGGCGTCGGTGGACCGGCCCGCTATATCGCGGCGACCACCGGCGCGCGCGTGACCGGCATCGACCTGACGCCGCAATTCGTCGAGGCGGCACGTGAGCTGACCCGGCGTTGCGGGCTCGATGATCGCGTCGATTTCATCGAGGGCAACGCGGCGCAGATGCCGTTCGCCGACGCGACGTTCGACGCCGCCATCTGCCTTTATGTCGGCATGAACATTTCGGACAAGCCGCCGGTGCTGGCCGAAATCCACCGCGTGCTCAAGCCGGGCGGCAGGCTGCTCTGGAGCCAGGCGGTGGCGGCGCAGGGATTGCCGCACTATCCGCTGCCCTGGGCGCGCGATGCCGAGGCGAGCCATGCGGGGCCCGAGGACGAATTGCGCGCGGCGATGACGGCGGCTGGTTTCAGGACCGTCGAATGGGTGGACGAGACCACGCTTTTCCCCATGCCGGGATCGCCGCCACCACCCGATGGCGGCGATCCCTCGGTCAACCAGATGGTGATGGGCGACGACTTTGTGGAGCGTCGCCGCAACTTCGTGCGCAGCCTCGCCGAAGGCGCGCTGCGCAGCATCGTCGCGCTGGTGGAAAAGTAGTTTTCCGCTCGCCCGAGGCGCCGGGGGCGCAAGGGCCAAACGCCCAATGAAAACGATTCAGCCGGGCTTTTCGCCAAAACGCGGCTTGGCAACCTTGCTGCTTTATGCCACATCTGCGCCACCGCTAACCGCTTTGCGATGCGACATAATCATTGACCAAAACGTTTTGGCAAAACGTTTTGGGAGCGGAGGCGAGTTACGGCGCCCGAAGGCGCCACATATTGTGCGATGGGAGGACAACATATGCACAAACTTCTCCTGGCGGGCGTCTCCGCCATTGCTCTCGCTCTGACCGGCATTTCTGGCGCCTCCGCGCAGGACCTGAAGTTCCCCAAGGGCGAAGGCGCCTTCTCGTGGCAGGCTCTCGACGACTTCGCCGCCGCCCACAAGGGTCTTGAAGGTCAGAAGCTGACCATCTGGGGCCCGTGGCGCGAAGGCGGCGACAAGGAGCAGTTCGAGTCGGTCCTGGCCTACTTCAAGGACGCCACCGGCATCGACGTGAGCTACGCCTCTTCGGAAAACTACGAGCAGCAGGCCGTGATCGACACCGCCGCCGGCTCGGCTGCCAACATCACCATTCTCCCCCAGCCGGGCCTCCTGGCTGACCTCGCCTCCAAGGGCTACCTGACCCCGCTCGGCGACGACCTCGCCGCCAAGGTCAAGGACGAGTACGCCGCCGGCGAATCCTGGGTGTCGCTCGGCACCTACAAGGGCAAGGACGGCAACCCGGCCTTCTTCGCCGTGCCGTACAAGGCCGACCTCAAGTCGCTCGTCTGGTACTCGCCCGACAACTTCGCCGAGAAGGGCTACAAGGTCCCCGAGACCTTCGAAGACCTGATGGCGCTCTCCAAGCAGATCATCGCCGATGGCGGCACCCCGTGGTGCATTGGCCTCGGTTCGGGCGGCGCCACCGGCTGGCCGGCGACCGACTGGATCGAGGACATCATGCTCCGCACCCAGTCGCCGGAAGACTATGACAAGTGGGTCACCAACGAGCTCAAGTTCAACGACCCCAAGGTCGTGGCCGCGCTCGACGTCTTCGGCGAGATCGCCAAGGACGACAAGATGGTTGCCGGCGGCGCCAAGGCCGTGGGCACCACGGACTTCCGCGATAGCCCCAAGGGCCTCTTCACGGTTCCGCCCCAGTGCTACCTGCACCACCAGGCCTCGTTCATCCCGTCCTTCTTCCCGGAAGGCACTGAACTGGGCACCGACGCCTCGTTCTTCTACTTCCCGCCCTTCGCGGACAAGAACCTCGGCAAGCCGGTCCTCGGCGCTGGCACGCTCGTGACCATCACCAAGGATTCCCCGACCGCCAAGGCGTTCATCGACTTCGTCCAGAACCCGATTTCCAACGAAATCTGGATGGCCCAGTCCGGTTTCCTGTCCCCGCTCAAGTCGGCCAACATCGAGACCTACGGCAACGACACCCTGAAGGGTGAAGGCCAGATCCTGCTTGACGCGACGACCTTCCGCTTCGACGGTTCGGACATGATGCCGGGTGCCATCGGCGCCGGCGCGTTCTGGACCGGCATGGTGGATTTCGTGAACGGCAAGTCCAGCCAGGACGTTGCCGACGAGATCCAGAAGGCCTGGGACTCGATCAAGAAGTAAGGCCGCTTCGGCCCCAATCCCCGGACTCGGCGCCATGCGCCGGGTCCGACTTTTAGAGGCAGGGCGGGAGGTCCGCCTCGCCGGATCAATCCGGCTACAAGCAAGACGCGGCAGAGGCTAAACTCGTCGCAACGGAGGGCGGAGTACCAAGATGATCGAGCAGATTGTCAGCGCCATCCTCACCGTGCTGATCGGTGTGGCGGGCTGCGTCGTCTACTTCTGGGGCACGAACTGGCTGCTGGACCGGTTCCTGAGCACCAACCAGAGCATGCCCGGTGAAGTGGTGACGCGCCGCGACTACCTGCGGTCCCAGGTTCGCCCCTGGCTGTTCCTCGCGCCCGCACTGGTGTTCCTCACCGTTTACCTCATCTACCCCGTGTTCGAGACGGCAAGGCTCAGCCTCTTCGACGCGCAGGGCATCAATTTCGTCGGTTTCTCGAACTATCTCTGGGCGTTCCGGGATTCGACCTTCCTGCAATCGGTGTTCAACAACGTCATCTGGCTGCTCATCGTCCCCGCCGCCGCGACCGCGTTCGGGCTCGTCATCGCGGTGCTGGCCGACAAGCTCTGGTGGGGCAATATCGCCAAATCGCTGATCTTCATGCCGATGGCCATTTCCTTCGTCGGCGCCTCGGTGATCTGGAAGTTCATCTACGATTATCGCGGCCCGGGCCAGGAGCAGATCGGCCTCCTCAACGCCATCATCACCGGCCTCGGCCTGCCGCCGCAGGCCTGGATCACCATCCCCTTCTGGAACTCGATCTTCCTGATGGTCATCCTCATCTGGATCCAGACCGGCTTCGCCATGGTGATCCTCTCGGCCGCCCTGCGCGGCATTCCCGAGGAAACGCTCGAGGCGGCGCGCATCGACGGCGCCAATGACTTCCAGATCTTCTACGGCATCATGATCCCGCAGATCTGGGGCACGATCGTCGTGGTGTGGACCACCATCACCATCACCGTGCTCAAGGTGTTCGACATCGTGCTGGCCATGACCAACGGCCAGTGGGACACGCAGGTGCTGGCCAACCTCATGTTCGACTGGATGTTCCGCGGCTCCGATTTCGGACGCGGCTCGACCATCGCGGTCATCATCATGCTGGCGGTGACCCCGATCATGATCTGGAACATTCGCCGCGCCAACGCCGAGGAGGGTACCCGCTGATGACCTCGATCGCTTCCGACATCGACGTCCCGCGCGGCGTCGAGCGCCCGGCGCGCCCTGCCATCCGCATCGATCTCGGGCGGCTGGCCACGCACCTGCTGCTGCTGGTCTTCGTGGTGATCTGGACGATCCCCACGGTCGGCCTTCTCGTCTCTTCGGTCCGCGACAAGGACCAGCTCGCTGTCTCGGGCTGGTGGACGGCGCTGGCTCCTTCCGTTTCGACCGCCGCCGCTCGCGTGGGGCAGGCCAAGGACGCGGTGGAGGAGGGCGGCAAGTACATTATCCGCGGCAACCTCCTCGGCACAGGCACGAACAAGACCGTTCAGAGCTTCGGCACGAGCAATGCCGACCTTGCCGCTGCGCAGGCGGGCGAAAGCCTGCCGATGCGCGATGGCGGTACGATCACGGTCGAGGCCAATGGCGACTACGAATGGGTTTCGGACACCGCCTTCACCCACACGGCCGGGCCGCGCATCTATTTCACCGCCGGCATCGCTCCGCGCTTCACGCTCGAAAACTATGCCTCGGTGATCAATGCCAACGGCATCGGGCGGGCCTTCCTCAACTCGTTCACTGTGACGATTCCCTCGACGATCATCCCGATCCTCATCGCGGCTTTCGCCGCCTATGCACTGGCCTGGATGCGGTTTCCGGGGCGCGGGATCATCGTGGCGCTGGTCGTCGGCCTCCTCGTCGTGCCGCTCCAGATGTCGCTGATCCCGCTGCTGCGGCTCTATAACGGCATCGCCACGACCTTCGGCACCGAGAGCAAGACGTATCTGGGCATCTGGCTGGCCCACACCGCCTTCGGCCTGCCGCTCGCCATCTACCTGCTGCGCAACTACATGGCGGGGCTGCCCAAGGAGATCATGGAATCGGCGCGCATGGACGGCGCCAGCCACTTCAAGATCTTCACCACCATGGTCCTGCCGCTGAGCTTCCCGGCGCTCGCCAGCTTCTCGATCTTCCAGTTCCTCTGGGTCTGGAACGACCTGCTCGTGGCGCTGGTGTTCCTGGGGGCACAGGACGACAAGCTGGTGCTGACGGGCAAGCTCGTGAACCTGCTGGGTTCGCGCGGGGACAAGTGGGAGATTCTCACCGCCGGCGCGTTCATCACCATGGTGGTGCCGCTTATCGTGTTCTTCTCGCTGCAACGGTATTTCGTGCGCGGATTGCTGGCGGGCTCGGTGAAGTAGGGCCGCGCTGGCTGGGGATTGGAGCCGTCCGGTGGAAGCCGGGCGGCTTTTTTTGTTGGGTGGGCGGTGGGGCGACGCACCCCATGCTTCCCCGGGCGTGGATCCGGAGCTTATTGCACCGCTCCACTCGAGTGGAGGTATCCGTAGACCCCGGGTCTTCGCCCGGGGAAGTATGGTGGTGGGGCAAGTGAAGGGCTTGCTGCAGGGCGGCACCAGTATGAGGCGGCAGTGAGATCGAACCGGCAGGCCTCCCTCCCCCTTGCGGGGAGGGGATAGGGGTGGGGGTGTCTCGCACACGGAGCTTGGGCTCACCCCCGCCCTCGGTCCTCTCCACAAGGGGAGGGAGGCGTGCTGGCTTGATGGGGGCCTAAAACTCGACCTGCCGCCTTTGGAGGAGACTCGGGAGGAAGCCTTCGCGCCTCGCCCCTAATACTCCCCAGCTCTTTCCTCCGGCACCGGCAATTCCAGGCTCGACGCGTCCCAATCCGGCAGCACGTGGAACGTGGACGGCACCAGCGTCCCGCTTGGCTCGTTATGGCCGTCGCACTGGCGGCTGATCTCTTCGACCAGCGCCAGGCCGGCGTCCTGCAGCGAGGAGCGGACGAAGGTGAGGCTGTCGGCGACGTGGTCAATGTCGAGATAGTGGAGGACGTCGTCCATCGTGGCGATGGCGATGTCCTTTTCGACCGTCCGGCCGGCGCGAACCACGGCGTTGTGGCCCTCGATGGCCATGAGGATCGAGGAATAGAGCAGGGCCGTCACCTCGCCGTCGCGCAGGGCTTCGGTGGTGAGCTTGAAGCCGACCTCGCCCATGGGATGAAGCGAGTTGTAGACGCGCAGGCCGCCCGTGCCGATGCCGAAATCGTTGAGGGCATCCTCGACGGCGCGGCGGCGGGAATGGGCATAAATGAAGCGCTCGTCGCCATTGATGAAGGCGATCTTGCGATGGCCATTGGCAGCGAGGAGCCGCGCCAGGCGATAGAAGTTGCCGTAATTGTCGACGTCCACCCAGCCATAGCGCGGATGCCGGGACTCGCGGCCATGGACGACGAAGGGGCGGTCAGCCTCGAGCAGGTAGTCGATGCGCGGATCGCCTTCGCGGGGCAGGTCGACGATGAAGCCGTCGACGCTGTTGTCCTTCACATACCGGTCATAGGTCGCCATCTCGTGGTCGGCCGTGGCGCTGGTCATGACGATGTCGTAGTTGAGCGCCCGCGCGCCGCGCAGCACGCCGGCCATCACTTCCACGAAATGCGGATCGAGGAATTTGCGCTCGTTGTCCGGCTGCACCCAGCCGATATTGTGGGTGCGGCGCGTGACGAGCCGCTGCGCATTGCGGTTGGGGCGGTAGCCCAGCCGCGAGGCGGCATCCTCGACGCGCTTGCGGGTTTTTTCACCCACATCCGAATAGCCGGAAAGCGCCCGCGAAATGGTGGTGATCGACAGCCCCAGCTCGCCCGCAAGGTCCTTTATCGTGACATTGCGGCCGGTCTTGACCGCGCCCGGTCCGGCCTTCTTGTTCTTCTTTTCCATAAGGTATTGAAACTTATTAAGTTTATCGGTCGCCGCCTTTGGCGTCCTTTCCCCTCCCGGAGTTGACGCAAGGTCGCCTCCTTGAGTAAACAATAACCTACTAAAACGTTTTGGCAAACCGCCGCTCGCGCCGTCCGGCCGGCGGCGGTTCGCATGTCTGCGAAAGGAAGAGCAAGTGGCCGACGCGTTCGCTATGACCGAAACCAAGCCGGTGGAACCGCAGCGGGTCGACAACGACTGGTGGCGCGGCGCGGTCATCTACCAGATCTATCCGCGCTCCTTCCAGGACCATAACGGGGACGGTATCGGCGACCTGGTGGGTATCACCGAGCGGCTGGAGCACGTGGCGGACCTGGGCGTGGACGCTATCTGGCTCTCCCCGGTCTTCACCTCGCCGATGAAGGATTTCGGCTACGACGTCTCCAATTACCGCGACATCGACCCGTCCTTCGGCACGCTGGGTGATTTCGACCGGCTGGTCGAGAAGGCGCATCGGCTCGGTCTCAAGGTCATCATCGACCAGGTGATCTCGCACTCCTCGGACAAGCATCCGTGGTTCACGGAAAGCCGGCAGTCACGCAACAACGACAAGTCGGACTGGTATGTATGGGCCGACCCCAATCCCGATGGCACCCCGCCCAACAACTGGCTCTCGATCTTCGGCGGCTCGGCCTGGACCTGGGACAGCCGGCGCATGCAGTATTACCTGCACAATTTCCTCGCTTCCCAGCCCGATCTCAACTTTCACAACAAGGCCGTGCAGGACGCTCTGCTGGCCGACATGCGCTTCTGGCTCGACCGGGGCGTGGATGGCTTCCGGCTCGATACGGTCAATTTCTATTTCCATTCAGAGGGGCTGGAATCCAACCCCGTGGTCAAGCCCGAGGATTTCAACGCCTCGACCGCGCCGGCAGTGAATCCCTACAATTTCCAGGAGCATCTCTATGACAAGAGCCGCCCGGAAAACCTGAAGTTCCTCAAGCGCCTGCGCGCGCTGATGGATGAATATCCCGGCACCACCACGGTCGGCGAAATCGGCGACAGCCAGCACCAGCTCGAAGTCATGGCGCAGTACACCTCCGGCAAGGACCGGCTGCACATGGCCTATACGTTCGACTATCTCGGCGGCGTGTTCTCGGCCGAGCACTTCCACACCTCGATCGCCAATACCGAGAAGGATGCGCCGGAGGGCTGGATCTGCCTCGCCTTCTCCAACCACGACGTGGTGCGCCATGTCTCGCGCTGGGCGACCCACGGCCAGCACGACGCCTTCGCCCGCCTTGCCGCGCAATTGCTGCTGACCATGAAGGGCTCGGTCTGCCTCTACCAGGGCGAGGAACTGGGGCTGACGGAAGCCGAGCTGGCTTTCGAGGACCTGGTCGATCCCTATGGCATCGAGTTCTGGCCCGAGTTCAAGGGCCGCGACGGCTGCCGCACGCCGATGGTCTGGCAGGCCAATGCGCATCTGGGCGGCTTCTCGACCGCACAGCGCTCCTGGCTGCCGGTGCCGTTCGACCACCTGCCGCGCGCGGTCGATACGCAGGTCAACGATCCCAATTCGGTGTTGAGCTTCTACAAGAGCTTCCTGGCCTTCCGGAAAAAGCACGCGGCCCTCGTCAAGGGCGCGATCGAACTGCTCGATGCGCCCGAGGGGGTGCTGGCCTTCGTCCGCTCGGTCGAGCACGACAAGCTGCTCTGCGTCTTCAACATGTCCGAAAAGCCTGTGGTGTTCTCCATTCCCAAGGGCATGAGCCTCAAGGGTGTGGATGCGCCGGGCGTTGTCGCCTCTCCCGAGAATGGTTCGTTGAGCCTGGCGCCCTTTGGTGCCTATATAGGCTCACTGCTTTGATCATGCACGCAACGGCGGCGGTCACTTGCCAGCAGTCTCGGACCGACGCCCCCGGATAGGGAGATTTTCTGTTTGTCTGACCTGAAAATAACCAACCTCCACAAGAGGTATGGCTCGGTTGAGATTCTCAAGGACGTGAACCTTGAGATCAAATCGGGCGAGTTCATCGTCTTCGTCGGCCCGTCCGGGTGCGGTAAGTCAACGCTGCTGCGTTGCATTTCCGGCCTTGAGACCATCTCGTCGGGCACGCTGGAAATCGACGGCCGCGTGGTCAACGAAGTGGCGCCGTCCAAGCGCGGCATCGCCATGGTGTTCCAGTCCTATGCGCTCTACCCGCATATGAACGTGTTCGACAACATGGCCTATTCCTTGAAGCTCCAGCATGCGAGCAAGGAAGAGATCAAGAGCAAGGTCGAGGCGGCTGCCGCCAAGCTCCAGCTCTCCGATTATCTCGACCGCCTGCCCAAGCAGCTCTCGGGTGGCCAGCGCCAGCGCGTGGCCATCGGCCGCGCCATCGTGCGCGACCCCAAGGTCTTCCTTTTCGACGAGCCTCTCTCGAACCTGGACGCCGCGCTGCGCGTGGCCACCCGCCTCGAGATCGCGCGTCTCAAGGAAAGCCTGCCCAACACCACCATGATCTACGTGACCCACGACCAGGTGGAGGCCATGACCCTGGCCGACCGCATCGTCGTGCTCAATGGCGGTCGCGTCGAGCAGGTGGGCACGCCCATGGAGCTCTACGACAACCCGCAATCGCTGTTCGTGGCCGGGTTCATCGGCTCGCCCAAGATGAATTTCTTCACCGGGCAGTTCGCCGACAAGTACAAGGCGGCGACGGTCGGGGTGCGTTCGGAGCACCTCGAGATCCAGCCGAACGGCTCGGGCGACTGGCAGGGCAAGGTGATCTATTCGGAGAACCTGGGTTCGGACAGCTATATCTATGTCGATATCGGCACCGCGGAGCCCATCGTCGTTCGCCAGAACGGCAAGGCCACCTACCATTCGGGCGATGCCCTGAGCTTCTCCCCCATCGGCGAGCAGTTCCATCGCTTCAATGCCGAAGGCCGGCCGCTGGCCAACTGATCTTTCGGGCGGCGGGAGACGATCCCGCCGCCCTTTCTTTCCCCATCTTTCCCCCGGTAAAGCCATGACGCCCATCCCGGTCTTCGACGGCCACAACGACGTATTGCTGCGACTGCTGACCGACTACGCAGCCGACCCCACAAAGGCCTTCATCGAAGGGACGAAGGACGGGCATCTCGACCTGCCGCGCGCCAGGGCGGGCGGGCTCGTGGGAGGGTTCTTCGCGATCTTTCCGCCCAACCCGAAAAAGACGGATTTCACCGCACCCGGCGCCATCGGCGGCAACCCGCCGTTGCCCGAGCAGCTGACGCTCGAACAGGGCCGCCAGTCGACGCTCGCCATGGTGCGCATCCTGCTCGACCTGACACGGGGCCCGGATAGCCCGGTCGCGCTCTGCCGCAACCGCGCCGAACTCGATGCGGCAATCGCGGCGGGCAAGCTTGCAACGATCATGCATATCGAAGGCGCCGAGGCGATCGACGCCAATCTCGACATGCTCGAAGTGCTCTATGCCGCGGGCCTGCGCTCGATCGGCCCGGTCTGGAGCCGCTCCAACATTTTCGGCCACGGTGTGCCGTTCCATTTCCCCGCTTCGCCCGATATCGGGCCGGGGCTGACGGCGGCCGGTAAGGACCTCGTTCGCGCCTGCAACCGGCTGGGCATGGTGATCGACCTCTCCCATCTCAACGAAGCCGGGTTCTGGGACGTGGCCAAGCTTTCGGCGGCTCCGCTGGTGGCGACGCATTCGAACGCCCATGCCATCTGCGCCTCCGCCCGCAATCTCAGCGACAAGCAGCTAGCCGCCATTGCCGAGAGCAACGGCATGGTGGGCCTCAACTTCGCCACCGGTTTCCTGCGGCCGGACGGCGCGATGCGCGGCGACACCGCGCTCGACATCATGGTGCGGCACCTCGACTATCTCATCGAGAAGCTGGGTGAAGGCCGCGTGGGCTTCGGCTCGGATTTCGACGGCGCCAATATTCCTTCGGCCATCGGCTCGGTGGCAGGGCTGCCCGTGCTGACCGACGCGCTCAAGGCGCGTGGCTATAGCGACACGTTGATCCGGCGGCTGGCCTGCGGCAACTGGCTGGACCTGCTCGAACGCACTATCGGCTAGGCAACATCGGGCAGGCGCGCGGCCAGCAGCTCGCGCGTCAGCCGGTGTTGCGGATGCTCGAAGATATCGGCCGGGCGGCCTTCCTCCACGATCTGCCCCTTTTCCATGACCAGCACGCGGTCGCTCACCGAGCGGACCATGTCGAGGTCGTGGCTGATGACGAGATAGGCGAGCCCGTACTCGGCGCGCAGCCGGTTGAGCAGCGTCAGCACATCGCCGCGCAGGGAGACGTCTAGCGCCGAAACCGGCTCATCGAGAATGACGAGGCGCGGGCGGGTGACGAGGGCGCGGGCAATGGCGAGCCGTTGACGCTGGCCACCGGAAAACTCGTGCGGGTAGCGGTTGAGGAGGGCGGGCGAGAGCCCGACGGCTTCGACGGATTCGGCTACGCGCTTGAGGCGTTCGGCGGGGGTTATGCCGGGCTCGAGGCGGAGCGGTTCGGCTACGGCGCGGCCCACTTCGAGACGCGGATCGAAGCTGCCATAGGGATCCTGGAAGACCAGCGAGATATCGCGGCGGAGCCGGCGGGGGAGGTCGGAGCCGCGGTAGGTGGTGGCATCTACGGAGGCGGAAATCCTTCCACTTCTCTCTCCCCACCACTGTACTTCCCCGGACTTGATCCGGGGCCTATTGCCGTTCTCCACTCGAGTGGAGGTATCCGTGGGCCCCGGCTCTTCGGCCGGGGAAGTGCGGTGGTGGGGGGAGAGTGGAGAAGACGAGGCGGCACCGTGAAACACCATCCTCCCGCCATCGGCACGATCCAGCCCCGCAATGATCCGCGCCAGTGTCGTCTTCCCACAACCGGAGGGGCCGACGATTGCGACCGATTCCGACTGCGCCAGCGAAAAGCTCACGCCGTCGACGGCAGCGAAGGGGGCGCCGGGCAGGAACCAGGCGCGGCCGGGCTGGCGGAAGTGGCGGGCGAGATTTTCGACCTGCAGGAGCGGGCGGGGTTCTGACGGCGCCGCCACCGCGCGAATGCGCGGCTTCGCGGCCGCGATCAGCGTGCGGGTGTATTGAGCGCTGGGTGTGCCAAAGACTTCGGCGGCTCGGCCCTGTTCGACTACCTCGCCGCGCCGCAGCACCAATACGCGCTGGCAGAGCGTGGCGACGGCCTTGAGGTCGTGGCTGATGAAGAGCAGCGCCATGCCGCGCCGGTCGCAGACCTCGGCGATGAGATCGAGAATGCGGCGCTGGGTGATGAGGTCGAGGGCAGAGGTGGGTTCGTCGGCAATGAGAAGATCGGGTTCGCCGGCCAGCGCGATGGCGATCATCACGCGCTGCCGCTGGCCGCCGGAAAGCTCGTGCGGATAGCGAGCGGCGTGGAGGGGATCGAGACCGACCTCGCGGAGCAGGTTTTCGATGCCTGGATTGGTCCCGGCGAGCGACCCCGCTTCAGCGATCTGGGCGCCAACGCGCATCAGCGGATTGAGCGCAGTCATGGGCTCCTGGAAGACCATGGCGATGCGGCTGCCGCGCAGGCGGGCCATGTCGCGCTCGTTCCGGGGCAGGGGCGTGCCATCGAAGACGATCTCGCCACCGCGCTGGGTGCCCTCGGGCAAAAGGCCGGTGATCGCCAGCGACATCACGGTCTTGCCTGAGCCGCTTTCCCCGATAATGCCGAACCGCTCGCCCTTTTTGAGGGCGTAGCTGACGCCGGAAAGGACCGCGTTCTCCCCGAAGGCGACCGAGAGGTTCTGGAGTTCAAGCAGCGGCATTGGCGATGCCTTCGCGCTTGAGCCGCGGATCGAGCATGTCGCGCAGGCCGTCGCCGGCGAGGTTGAGCGAAATGACGATCAGCACGATGGAAAGGCCCGGCACATAGGTGAGCCAGGGATGCAGCAGGAACAGCGATTGCGCGTCCTTGAGCATGAGCCCGAGGCTTGTCGCCGGCGGCTGCGTGCCGAGGCCCACATAGCTCAGCCCGGCCTCGGCGAGAATGCCGAGGGCAAGCTGGATGGTGGCCTGGACGATGATGAGGCTGGCGACGTTCGGCAGCAGGTGGCGCAGGGAGATTTCCCAATTGCCCATGCCGGCGAGGCGGGCCGCGCCGATATAGTCGAGCGACTTGAGGCTGAGCGCGCCGCCTCGCGCCACGCGGGCAAAAACGGGAATGTTGAAAATGCCAATGGCGATCATGGCGTTGATGGCCCCGGGGCCGAAGAGCGCAGTGATAAGGATGGCCGTGATGATGGCGGGGAAGGCGAAGAGGAAATCGTTGACCCGCAGCACCAGCCATTCGACCGGCCCGCCCCAGGCGGCCGCTGCCAAGCCCAGCGGCACGCCGATAACCATGCCGATGGCCACCGCGATGGCGGCGACGACGAAGCTGGTGAGCGTGCCGGCCATGACCATCGAAAGCATGTCGCGCCCGAAGAAATCGGTGCCCAGCCAATGTTCGGCGCCGGGCCCGGCGAACTTGCGGGCGAGGTCGATCCGGTCGATCGGATAGGGCGTCCAGATGAGCGAGATCAGCGCCAGGGCGAGGAAAATGCCGGTGCCGATGAGGCCGATGACGAGGCTCGGGTGCCAGCGGGTCTTCATGGCCGCAAGCCTCCACGCAGGCGTGGGTCCACCACGGCATAGAGCACATCGACGATGAACATGCTCGCTGTCACCGCCGCGATGAGGATGATGACGGCGCCGCGCACGAGGATCAGGTCGCGCTCGGAAATGGCCGTGAAGATGAGGCGGCCGAGGCCGGGCAGGTAGAAGACGTTCTCGACGATGATCGTGCCTGAGATGAGGAAGGCGAATTGCAGACCGAGAATGGTGAGGATGGGGAGAAGCGCGTTGCGCACCCCATGCCGCCAGACCGCCTCACCAAGCGTCATGCCCTTGGCGCGGGCGGTGCGGATGAAATCGGAGCTTTGCACGTCGACGAGCGCCGTGCGCATGACGCGGGCGAGGATGGCCGCCTGCGGAAGCGCGAGGGCGAGGCTGGGCAGGATCATGGCGCGGAGCGCTGCCCAGAAATCCTCCTGCCAGGGCGTGAAGCCGCCGGGCGGCAGCCAGCGCAGGGTGATGGAAAACAGCAGCACCAGCAGCATGCCGAACCAGAAATTGGGAATGGCGATGCCCATCTGCGCGAGGAGCATCAGGCCCGTATCGAGCCACGAGCCACGGCGGCGCGCGGCGAGAATGCCGACGGGAAGGCCGATGACGATGGAAAGCACCATGGCGACGGCGGCGAGGGGCAGCGTGACCCAGAGGCGCTCGCCGATAAGCGCCGCGACCGGCGCGCTTTGCGTATAGGAAATGCCGAAATCGCCGCGGAACATGGCGAGGAGCCAGTCGCCGAAGCGCTGCCAGATGGGGAGGTCGAGGCCGAGCTGGGTGCGAAGGGCCGCGACCGCGTCGGGGCTGGCATTGATGCCGAGGATGAACTGCGCCGGATCGCCGGGGAGGCGGTCGAGGAGGAAGAACACGGCGGCCGCCGCGATGACGAGGGTGACGAGGAAGCCGATGAGGCGGCGGGTGAGGAAGAGGATCATGCGGGGGTAGTGGGTGTGTGGTGACCCCCACCCCTGTCCCCTCCCCGCAAGGGGGAGGGAGACGTGCTGGCTGGATTGTGCCCCCGCGCTCCCTCCCCCTTGTGGGGAGGGATGGGGTAGGGGTGGGCCGAGGGCACGTGCGGAGTGTGGGGCGTTACCCCCTCCCTAGCGCTCCCCACAAGGGGGAGGGTGGGGTTTGTGGCGCGGGCTCGGTACAATTGCCGGCATCGGGATGTTGGCTCCCCTTCACCCTCCCCCTTGTGGGGAGGGTCGGGGAGGGGGTGAGACATCGACACGTTCGTGTCTGGCAAAACCGCCCCGCCCTCAATCCACCCAGTGGATGTCGCGCAGCACCATGCCCTCGATCGGGGCGTTGAGCCAATAACCCTGCACCTTGCTGTTCCAGACGCCGACCTGGGCGAGCTCGAACAAGTAGCCGTTGACGGCCTGCTCGGCGAGGCGGCGCTGGGCTTGCTGGGCGAGGTCCTTGCGCTGGGCGTCATCGGTCGTGGCGTTGAGCTTTGCAATGATCGCCTGGAATTCCGGGTCGTCGTAGCCGAAATAGTAGTTGGGATCGGCATAGATGCCAATGTCGAAGGGCTCGACATGGCTGATCACGGTCAGGTCGAAATCGTGGTTGGTGTAAACGTCCGTCAGCCACTGCGCCCATTCCACATTGATGAGCTGCGCCTTGATGCCGATGGCAGCGAGCTGCTGGGCGAGGATCTGGCCGCCGAGGCGTGCATAGGGCACTGGAGGCAGCTTGATCGTGGTCGAAAAGCCATCCGGGAAACCGGCCTCGGCGAGGAGGCGCTTACCCTCGGCCGGATCGAAGGGATAAGTGTTCGTCAGGTCGATGTAATAGGGATTGTGTGGCGCGAAATGCGAGCCGATCGGCACGCCGAAGCCGTGCCCGGCACCCTCGATCAGTTCCTGCCGGTTGATGGCATGGGCCATGGCCTGCCGCACGCGCAGGTCGTCGAACGGCTTGCGCTTGTTGTTGGTGGCGAGGAGCGTTTCGCCCTCAGTGGTGCCGACCGCGACCGTGAATTGCGGATTAGCCTTGAAGATATCGACCGCTTCGGGCGCGGCGAAATTGTTGAAACCATCGACATCGCCGGCAAGGAGCGCGCTGACGGCGGTGGCCGGGTCGCCGATGAAGACGAAGGTGGCCTTGTCGAGCGCGACGGGCTTGCCCCAGTAATCGGGGTTCCGCTCCAGCACCACGCGGCTGCCCTTGTCCCATTGCACGAAGCGGAAGGGGCCGGTGCCGATGGGGTGGGTGGCGTTGTTCGCCTCGGTCTTGGGGGAGACGATGATGGCGGCGCCACGCCCCAGATCGAAGAGGAAATTACCCGAGGGCGCCTTGAGCTTGATCTCGACGGTCAGCGGATCGATGACCGTGACGCTGTCGATCACGCCGGCATAGAGGTCCTTCTGGGAATTGGTGCTGTCGGGTGCGATGATGCGCTCAATGCTGAACTTGACGTCATCGGCCGTGAACGGCGTGCCGTCGTGGAACTTGACGTTGGGCGCGAGCTTGAAGGTATAGGTGAGGTTGTCCGGCGAGATGGTCCAGGACGTGGCCAGAGCCGGCTGCACGGTGCCGTTCTGGTCGATCTGCGTCAGGCCCTCGAAGATGTTCTGGTAGGTGACTTCCTTGGTCGCCGCGCCCGCTGTCGTGGTCGGGTCGAGCGCGGCAGGCTCCAGCACGAGGCCGATGCGGATATCGGTGCGGGCGGCAAAGGCGGGAGCGACGCTTGCCAGAATGGCGAGCGCTGCGGCGGCCAATGTGTTCCTGAGCTTCATCATTGCTTCTCCATCTCCCCCTTGCACCCTTATAGGCCATCCCCCATGCCGGGAGGCATTGCCGCTATGTTAAACCTTTCTCTGCCCAAGCAAATGCATAGCAAGAACGACCGGCGCAGCTCGGGCGGACAGCGCGGCGGCTTCAGGGTGCAACAGATTCGGCGGAATGGTCAGGGGCTTAGCGGGCCGGCATCGTCTTCGGGTGACGGCGGCGGAAGCTGCCCCTTGGTCACCAGCTCGCGCGGAATGACGAGCGAGAAAATGGTGCCGACGCTGCCTGCCGGATCGACCGAAAGCGAGCAGGCGTTGACGGCGAGCAGCGAGCGCGTGAGCGCGAGGCCCACTGTCGAGCGCACCGGGGTGAGCATCTGCCCATCCTTGCCCACGCCATCGCGGAACACCACGAAGCGCTCGGACTGATCGGCCTGTGCATTGGCGCTGTCGCGCACATGCACGGCGACCGAGCCATCGTCCTCGAGCTTGGCCGAAAGCACGACGGCGCCGCCCACAGGCGTCTGGTCGATGGCGCTGGCCAGGAGGTTGAGCACGGCCTGTCCGAGCGAGGCGCGGTCGGCGCGGATGCGCGGCAGGCGCTCGGAAATGGCGCTGCGCACGAGGACGCGCGCCGCATTGGCCTGGCCGCGCACGCGAATGACGCAGGATTCGAGCAGGGCCGCGAGGTCGACATCGGTGGGGCGCGGCGAATAACGGCCATCGCGCAGACGCGTATAGTCATCGAGTTCTTCGACGAGCGCCGTAATCTCGTGGCCGGCGGCCTTGATATCGAGCGCATATTCCTTGTAGCGCGGATTGCCGATCTCGCCGAACGCAGCGGAGCTGATGAGGTCGGAAAAGCCGATAATGGTATTGAGCGGCCGGCGCAGGCCGCGGCTGAGCCGGCCCAGCAACACCGGATCGCCTTCCGTATCGGAGGGGGGAAGCTGGGTCGCGCCATCGCGACGGCGGACGAAGCCGAAATAGCCGGCGACGATCCCGGCCTGGCCCTGAACGAACAGCATGACCTCGACGGCCGGATCGGCGCCGCGCACCGTCAGAACGGGTCGCGCCGTTTCGGCAAAGCGGGCAGGGCGTTCGAGGAAGGTACGCAGCGCCGCCTGGTCTTCGGGCTGGATGATGCTGGTGAGCGGCTTGCCGACAAGCTCGGTCTCGCTGCGCTGCAACACGATGCGCGCATGGGCGGAGACGCCGCTGATGACGCCGGCGCGATTAGCCTGGATGAAACCATCCTCGCGCGTCTCGGCAAGCATTTCGGCAAAGGCGTGCACGGCGCCTTCATGCCCGGTGCGCACTTCGGTGGCGCTGGCCGAGAGCATCAGGGCAGGGCGGCCCTGCCACGAAATGGATTGCAGCCGCGCCGTGACCGGCACCAGCGTGCCGTCGCGCTGTACGAGGTGATTGACCGGGCCAGCCTCGGGCTGCTCGTCGCTGGCCGCCGGGAAGATCGAGGCGAGGCCGGCATTACGCAGGCTTTCGACCGACTCGTAGCCGATCATCTCGGTGATCGCTCGGTTGGCGAAAAGCACCTGTTGGTCGCGGAAGACCAGGATGCCGAGCGGCAGCCGGTTGAGCACCAGCGTTTCCCCACCCAGGTTGATCAGCGAGCCGGTGGGCTGCTGCTGGGCCGGTGCGGGCGGTGGCGTGGGGTTGGGATTGCTGGCGATGATCTCTTCGATCGAGGTGCGGCGTGACTGCGGGCCGAGTTCGCCGCTCACCCGATCATTGAGAATGCGGGAGAGCTCGTCGAAATTATAGCGCGAGACGCGCTCGACGGCGTCCGCATCGCTCGATGTTGCCGGCGGTGCTTCGGTAGCGGTCGGCAGCTCGGCGCTTTCGGCGACCGACTCCGCTTCGGTCTCTTCGGATTCCACGAGGTTTTCGTTGGGCGCAGCTTCGTCGGGCGGCAGGTCTTCTGCGATGTCGGTGGGCGCGGCTTCGAGTGCCTCTGCTGGCGGCGTGAAGCGGCGGCCGACGATGCGCACCAATTGGGGGGCGGCGGCTTCTGGCTCGACAGGCTGCTCGAGTTCCGGCGGAGCGGCTTCGGCAGATTGTTCCGGCTCGATTTCAGGCGTGTAGGTCTCGACTTCGACCTGCTGAGCGACCGGCGCAAATTCGGTTTCGGCGTCCAGCGTACCCTGCTGCTCCGCTTCCGGCTCGTCGACGGCGTTCAGGGGCGCGTAGAGTTCGTCGTCCTGCGAGAGCTTTTCGAAGAGCCCGCTGAGGCGGCCGGATTCGTTCGGCGCCTCGGTCGAGGCGGCTTCGCCTTCGATCTCCTCGCCATCGTCGTGCGCGGGTTGCGGCTCTTCGGGCGCTTCGAGGCTGGCGCGGGCTGCGGCCTCCACCGCGGCCCAGGCGGGGTCGATGTGCGTGTCGACGGTCTCGTCGGGCAGCTCGTCGGGGCCATCGGCATCGGCCCACGCTTCGAGATCGGTGACCGGCTCTTCTGCCGAAGGCGGTGGAAGGGCTTCCTCCACGACGATTTCCGGCTCCAGCGCAGGAGCGGTTGGTTCGAGGAGAACCAGCGTAGCGCCATTCGGGCCGGCGCGGAAACGCGTGGCCACATAGCGGCGGCCGTCGAGTTCGGTCTCGCCATCGCCCAGGGCTGCCGTGGCGTCGCCGCCCAGGGTCAATGCCAGGGGCGAGCCGGTGACGGGCTGGTCATCGCCGCCGAGTACGAGATATTCGGCACCCTGAGGCAAGATGCTGCGGGTGATGGCGTCGGGACGGACATCCTCGATGAGCGTGGAATCGATCGGGTCCACCGCGACGATCAGAAGACCGGTATCGCCATCGGCAACCTGCAGCGGCGTAACGGCGCAGGTGGCCGAGATCGGCTTGTCGCCGGCCAGGAACTGGATGCGCGACAGGCTGGTGCGCCCGGTTGAGCCGAGGCGGATAAGACGGGCCACCTGGCCCTTGATCGGGGTCGGCGAACTGAGGAGCTTGGGCCCGTTTTTCTTGATCCGCGCCATGAAGAAACGGGCGGCGCCGTTGCGCCAGAGGAGCTCGGAGCCGTCACCCGACCATAGCCAAGCCGGCCGGGCATCTGCCCAGTATTCGATGACGCGGCGCGCCGTTGGCGATTTGATCCATTGACCGTCTGTCACGTCGCCAGCCCGAACTCTGCCGCATATGTGCCGGAACGGCACAACTGATACGCGGAACTTAACACAATTCCAAATATCGTGCCCTTGCGCGAGGGTCCAGCGGCGTGAGCCATGCCGGTGTCACAAAAGCCTTCCATGGTTAAGCGCACGGGGTTTTCCACGGCGTTAAATCGGCGCTTGTCAGATCGAAAAACTGGCCCTATGTTCCGCCCGTTTTCGGAAGCCGCTCCGCCAAGGAGCTCCGGCCTCGGCCACCAGGCTCCAAAAACATGGCGTGCCGCCTTAGCTCAGCTGGTTAGAGCACTAGATTGTGGATCTAGGGGTCCCCCGTTCGAACCGGGGAGGCGGTACCATTCTCCACCTTCCCCTCGGATTGTTGCCGATCACTTGGCCAAGCGCAGCGACGCAAGCTGGCTGGCGATTTGCTTGAACGTGTCCTTGAGCGCGTCCGAGGTCGCAGGGAAGTACCAATAGCCGTCGCCGTTCGAGCAATCCTTGAGCATCTGGATGGTCGTCGCGTTAGTTGAGCTCAGTCCGATCGTATAAATCTTTATGCCTGCAGCCTTCGCGTTGGTGCACGTGGAGAGCGTGCGCGCGTTCATCTCATCCTGGAGGCGCGTGAGATTGGTTGTAGTGTTGCTCGGATTGCCCCAGAGGCGGCTGTTCGACGGCGCGCCGGAGGGGCGGTCGTTCCAAGGGTATCCGTAGGCAGCGTACAGGGTCGAGAGATTCATATTCCCGTTGTAGTTGGACGTGTTGTCGCCGTCGGTCATCAGGATCATGACCTTGCTGTTCGAGCCCGAGTCGTAAGGAAGGGCCTTGAACGGTTCGTTCTCCGACAACAGGTGCCAACCCCACACCGCGCCTTGCGCGATGTTGGTGTTGCCCGAAGCAACCATGGAATTGATGCGGCTGATGATGCTGGACTTATCGCTGGTGAGCGGCAGCAGCGGCGTGGCAACACAGGAGCCGTTCGGGCCAGACTTGCTGGTGTCGACGGTCGCCCCATTGTACTTGCAGAGCCGCTCCTGAAGCACTCGATCCGAGAACGGGTACGAATAGGTCTGGCGCCAGTAATTGGTGTAATTATTGTTGCCAACGGAGGTGTATTCGTAAGCGTTCGATATAACGGCGCGGCTGCCATTGCTCAACACCTCGGGACACGACGACACGGTTTTGCTTGTGCCGTCCGTCTCCGTGAAAATCCAGCTTGTGGTTGTAGGCCCAGAACATGATGCCTTATCGTAGTTGGACTTGTTATTGCCCCTCGTGGAGCATTGCGTCTTGGTTTGCAGTTGGACACAGCTCGGGCTCTGTGGGCACGAAGGCGGAGAATCCGGAATGTAACTGTTGGCGCTGGAGCTCCACGACGATGGCTCGTCAGGCGCGAATACAGGAACGAACAGCGAATCCGGGTCCGACTGAGAGGGAGGCTTGTCCGTCACGTCGTAGTCGCCGTTATGCGAACGGGCCTCTACGCAGCCCTTCCAGGTTACCCCCTTTAGGTTGTTGTAGAGGTCGAAGCGGTTCACTGGACCAGCGAACGGCGTGTCCTCGTTATCGTCGTTGTCGAAATTGTCGCGCGCGATGCGCGATTTGCCGGTGGTGTCCATCCAGGTCGCAGTCGTGTACTGGGGGCCGACATTGACGAACGCGTTGAAGGTGACGATGCCGATCCAGGTGTCCTTGACGTTCGTGGCACCAACTGCGGTGTTGCCGGAAGGGCAGGTTTCATCGCCGCTCAGCAAGATGTCGGCAGCGCAACGGGCAGCCTCCTTGAGGCGCGTAAGGCGGCGAGCATAGTTGTTCTGGTTGTCGGCCATGGAACCCGAATTATCGAGAACCATTGCGACTTCGAGATTGAGCTTCTTGCGGGTCGCTTCGGAAAGGAGCCCCGCCGTCAGCGTGTTGACGCCGACGAGGCGGACGAAATTCGTATTGACGGTTACCGACGCGCGTAGGTCCAGGGAGCCATTGGTCGTGTCATAGGTCGCGCTGCTCACCTTGGCTGTGATCGTTGGATCCGCCAGCCGTTCGACCAGAAGCTGATCTGCGGCAGTCTTAATTTGCTCTTCCGTCTGCGTATAAATCTTCGGCTGCAGCGCCAGCGCGGCGGCGTCGAGCGCCACCTGTGCACGGGTCTTGGCTTGCTGGACGGAAACGTAGTCGACCACGGCGCCGGAGAAGGCGACGATGACGATGGCCATGACGGCGAAGATGACGCCGAACACGCCCCGTTCGTCGGCGCCGAAGCGGCCGACCAGATTGAGGAAATTGCGCACGACCAGGCCCCAATAGTAATTGGGCCGAGAGTGCCTGAAATTCCTAACTAAAGAACAATGACCTTTGTGCCAATTTGCACACGCGCGAAAAGATCGATGACATCATCGTTGGTCATGCGGATGCAACCCGAGGAGACGTCCCCGCCGATGGTCCAGGGCTCGTTGGTGCCATGGATGCGGTAAAGGGTCGAGCCGATGTAGAGTGCGCGGGCGCCGAGCGGATTGTTCGCCCCGCCTTCCATGTGGTGCGGCAAGCCCGGCCGGCGCTTGAGCATCTCGGCGGGCGGCGTCCAGTCCGGCCATTCGCGCTTGTTGGTGATGCGGTGCGTGCCCGACCATTCAAAGCCGGTCTTGGCGGTGCCGATGCCGTAGCGGAGCGCCTTGCCCTCGCCGAGCATGAAATAGAGGAAGTGCTGGCGGGTATCGACGACGATGGTGCCGGCACGCTCGGACGTGGCCACGCGCACGACCTGCCGCAGGAAGGTCGGATTGACGCGGAAGCGCGCCTGCAACTGCAGGCCATTGGCCGGTCGACCGGCAACCACGCTCATGCCCGGCGGCGGCGCGTAGACCCATGGATATTGCTGAACCTGCCCGGCAAAGGCATCGAGCGTCAGTGCGCTCAAGATGGCCAGGCTGCAAGTCGCCGCGCGAACCAGACGCAACATCGAACCGATCCCCCAATCGATAAATCGCCAGGAAATCTGCACGATATTCGCCAAGACGGAGTGAAACGACGTGGTTTCCTATTTCTTTCCGGCCCGTCAAAATCGGGTGGCGCCGAGGCGATTCTGAACCGAGATAGCGGACCATGACCGAAGACACCACAGAACTTGTCCGTTGCACCTGGGCGGGAAGCGACCCGCTCTACCAGCACTATCATGATCGCGAATGGGGCCGTCCGGTCACCTCCGACTCGCGGCTTTTCGAGAAGCTGTGCCTGGAAGGTTTCCAGTCGGGGCTGGCCTGGATCACCATCCTGCGCAAGCGCGAACGCTTTCGCGAAGTGTTCCACGGCTTCGACATCCCACGCGTGGCTGCGATGGACGAAACCGATATCGAGCGGCTGCTGCAGGATACCGGCATCATCCGCCATCGCGGCAAGATCGCCTCGACCATCAACAATGCCAAGCGGGCGCTGGAACTGCAGAAGGAATTCGGCTCGCTCGCGGCCTATTTCTGGCGGTTCGAGCCCAAGCCCGAGGAATTGCCGCCTCCGGGCACGTTCGTCGCGCAATCCGATGCGTCGCGGCGCATGAGCAAGGATTTGCGCAAGCGCGGCTTCAGCTTCGTGGGGCCAACCACGGCCTACGCCTTCATGCAGGCGATGGGCATGGTGAACGACCACGTCCCCGGATGTTTCTGCCACGCCGAGGTGGATGCGGAACGCAAGGGGCTGGTGCGGCCGAAGTAGGGCGTTACTCTATCCTGGCACCCCTGCATTCACCCCACCCCTTACTTCCCCGGCCGTAGAGCCGGGGCCTATTGCCCCAACCAACGCGAGTGGCGCTATCCGTGGGCCCCGGGTCTTCGCCCGGGGAAGTAAGGGGTGGGGGGAAGCTACGCGCCCAACCGCGAAGAGGCATCGCTTGCCTCGATCACTTCTCGCCACCCATACTGTTGCTTTTGCACAACAATCCACCCGCAGCGCGACAAGCTGCCGCATCGGGTGTTGGCAGGCGCTCACGAGCGCGTTACAAGCGCAATGTCCAACACGCAGCCGAGGAGGCGTCTGATGACCTATCGCGTACGCTTCACCAAAATCGCCTGCACCAATTCGGGTATGTGGCTTCGACATTGAAGCCGGCCAACGCCTGAATTCCCTGCTGATCCTTCAGCGACGGACAACTTCCTAGCCTAACGAGACGACTGACTGCCTTTCCGGGACCATTTTCGTCCCTCCGTCACGAGTCTCTTCATTTCCAGCAACAGGAGCCGGCCGCTTTTGCGGTTCGGAACATGAAATGTCGATTCACCAAGTGAAGGCCCATTCCCTGGTGCCTGCGGTTCCCAGGCGGGAGCCTGAGGCTGCCCAGGGATGGTTTGCCAGGCTTGTGGCCTGGTGGGGCCGCCAGAATCCGGCGGTACCCGATCATCTGCGTGCGGATGTGGGATTGCCGCCCCGCGAGCCGTCCATGTTCGATTTTCCGCTCGTGGACCTCGGCCGCAAGGCCGACCAGGGCAAGAGCAAGGACTGGATGAACTAGCCGTTCCCAGCCCCACAACCCCAACAAAGGAGAAGACAAAATGACCATTCTCGAATTCCAGCCCCTCAAGAACGCCACCCCGGTACCCGCTACGGAAGAGAACGGCGGCAAGCAGCTTGCAGCCTTGCTCTCGTGGTGGCGCTACCGGGTGCGTCCGCCCATAGCGCCGGCGCACCTGCGCGGCGACCTCGGCCTGCCGCCCGATGGCGATGCCGGCCCGTATGAGGGCGTCCCGACCATCAAGCCAATGCTGCTGGTGCTCTGGCGCGCCTAAAAGCGAGGGGGCTCTCCGGTTTTCGGGGAGCCCCACGCTTGCCGTGCCAACCTCAATCCGCTACCAACACCCGCGACTTTTCCGGACTTTGCCAGATGACCGATAAATCCAAGCTGATCGTGCCGCGGCTGCCGCGCGGTTTCGAGGATCGCACGCCCGCCGATATCGCGGCGACCGACGCCATGATCGCCAAGATCAAGGCTGTCTATCAGCGCTACGGGTTCGACCCGATCGAAACCCCGCTCTTCGAATACACCGAGACTCTGGGCAAGTTTCTGCCGGATACCGACCGGCCCAATGCCGGCGTGTTCTCGCTTCAGGACGATGACGAGCAATGGCTGAGCCTGCGCTACGACCTGACCGCGCCGCTCGCCCGCTATTTCGCCGAAAACTACGACAAGCTGCCCAAGCCGTTCCGCTCCTATCGCGCCGGCTACGTGTTCCGCAACGAAAAGCCGGGCCCGGGCCGCTTCCGCCAGTTCATGCAGTTCGATGCCGATACCGTCGGCGCCGCCGGTCCGGAATCGGATGCCGAAATCTGCATGATGATGGCCGACACCATGGATGCCCTCGGCCTCCAGGGGAAATACATCGTCAAGGTCAACAACCGCAAAGTGCTCGACGGCGTGCTGGAAAGCATTGGCCTGGGCAAGGCCGATCCGGACAAGAGCCTCGTGGTGCTCCGCGCCATCGACAAGCTCGATCGCCTCGGCATGGACGGCGTCCGCGCCCTGCTCGGCAAGGGCCGCGAGGACGAAAGCGGCGACTTCACCAAGGGTGCCGGGCTCGACGACAGCCAGATCGCCAAGGTGCTGGCCTATACCTCCGCAAGCGGCGAGGGCGAGGCGCTGTTCGGTGAGCTCGACAAGCTCGTGACCGGCAACGAAACCGGCACTGCCGGCGTGACCGAGCTGCGCGCCATGGCGATGCTGTTCGCCGCCGCGGGCTACGGACCGGACCGCATCAAGATCGATCCTTCAGTCGTCCGTGGCCTCGAATACTACACCGGCCCGGTCTTCGAGATCGAACTCACCTTCGCCGTCACCAACGAGAAGGGTCAGCAGGTCGTCTTCGGCTCTGTCGGTGGTGGTGGCCGCTATGACGGGCTGGTTTCGCGCTTCCGCTCCGAGCCGGTGCCGGCTACCGGCTTCTCCATCGGCGTGTCGCGTCTCGCCAATGCGCTGAAACTCACCGGCAACCTCCCCTCCGAGGCGGTGCAGGGGCCCGTCGTGGTGCTGGTCATGGATCGCGACCAGACGGCGCGCTACCAGGCCATGGTATCCGAACTGCGCAATGCCGGGATCCGGGCCGAGATGTATCTCGGTTCCTCGGGCATGAACGCGCAGATGAAATACGCCAATCGGCGCAACGCTCCGGCGGTGGTGATCGAAGGCTCCAACGAGCGCGAGCACGGCATGGTCACCATCAAGGACATGGTGGCCGGTGCCGAGGCGGCCAAGGAGTTCACCTCCAATGCCGAGATGAAGGCGGCGCGCCCGGCCCAGGTGAACGTGGCCCGTGTCGATCTCGTGCAGGCCATCAGGGACATGCTGGCGTGACCACGAGCGCGCAGCGACGGGCAGCCCTCGCCGCCTTGGTCGAGGGAGAGGGCGTGACCCGTGTTACCCCGCCTTTGCTGCTGCCGGCCGGGCCGTATTTCGACCTGGCAGGTGAGGAATTCGGCCGCCGGCTGCTGCTGACCAGCGGCGGGGACGGCACTGAATTCTGTCTGCGTCCCGATTTCACGCTGCCCATCGTCGCCGACTATCTCAACAGCCCGCGCGCCGGCCAACCCGCGGCCTTCGGCTATCTGGGGCCCATCTTCCGGCAGCGCCGCTCCGGTGTGATCGAAGTCGATCAGGCCGGCCTCGAACTCATGGCGCAGCCGGATGCCGATCTGGCGCTCGACCGTGTTTTCGGCTTCGCCCGCCGGACGCTCGAAATCTTCAACGCCCGCAATGCTGTGATGCGCCTTGGGGGCGTCGGCCTTTTCGAGGCGCTGTTGGCCGGGCTCGACATGCCCGATGTCTGGCGCCCGCGCATTCGCAACCGTTTCGGCCACGCCGAAGCGCTGGCGCGCCTCCTCGATCGTCTGGCCATGCAAGGCAACGGCAAGGCGGAAACGCCCGACCGCGCGACGCTGGTCGAGCTGGTGACCGAGCAGATGGTGGCGGCCGGCCTCAGCCTCACCGATGGCCGCGGCCCGGAGGAAATCGCCGATCGCTATCTCGAGCAGCAGGCGCTCGACGCGGCGCTGGTGCCGGCAGCGACGTTGACGCTTTTGCGCGACTATCTGGCGATTGCCGGCGAGGCCGATGAGGCACTGGATCAGGTCGAGGCGCTGGCCGAGGGCGCGCGCGTCGATCTTTCGGCGCCGCTGCGCACGCTTCGCCGTCATCTGACCGCGTTCGGACCGGCCGCGCCCGTGACGTTCGACGCCGCCTTCTCCCCGCGCCTCGATTACTATACCGGCGTCGTCTTCGAGATGACCGGGCAGGGCGGCCATGTGCTCGCGTCCGGCGGTCAATATGATCGGCTGCTGGAGCGCCTGGGCGCCACCGCGCGCATCGCGGCGGCCGGCTGCGCGGTCTGGGTCGACCGGCTGGAGAAGGAGGCGCTGGCATGAGCGGCATTACGTTGGCGGTGCCCTCCAAGGGCCGGCTCGAGGAAGTGACCCGCGAGACCTTTGCCAAGGCGGGGCTCAACATAACCCGGCCGGGCGGCGCACGCTCCTATCTGGGCGCGCTCGAAGGCTTCGACGACGTGACGGTGCGTTTCTACCCCGCCGCCGAGATCGCGCGCGAACTCATCCGCGGCGCCATCGATATCGGCGTGACGGGCATCGACCTCATCCACGAGACTGCAGAGCATGGCCCGGAAAGCGTCGTGATCGCCAAGCCGCTCGGCTTCGGCAATGCCGACGTGGTGGTCGCCGTGCCCGAGGCCTGGATCGACGTCACGCAGATGCACGATCTCTCCGACGTCGCCTCCGATTTCCGCGCCCGCCACGGCCGCTGGCTGCGCATCGCGACCAAATACGTCAACGTCACCCGCCGGCACTTCGCCGCCCATGGCATCGCCGAATACCGGATCGTCGAAAGCCTCGGCGCCACCGAGGCGGCCCCGGCCGCGGGCGTAGCCGATATCATCGTGGACATCACCTCCTCGGGATCGACGCTGGTAGCCAACCATCTGCGCATCATCGAAGACGGCGTGATCCTTAAGAGCGAAGCCGCGCTTATCGTGAGCCGGACGGCGGATTGGGATGCGAGGCGTGTTGCGACGCTGGGACAATTGCTGGCGCGACTGGGGGCAGAGGCGGCGGTTCAGGAGCTTTAGGGGCTCGCGCTCCTATCCAACCCCACCACCGCACTTCCCCGGGCGCAGACCCGGGGCCTATTGCACCGCTCCACGCGAGTGGAGATATCCGTAGACCCCGGGTCTTCGCCCGGGGAAGTTCCGTGGTGGGGTGCGTGTGGGGCGGTATCGGGTCCAGACACGGCGCCCACACCCCATGCGCAATTCTTGAACCAATTTGCAGCTAGAAGCTTGACCCGGTAATCTTCCGGACAGGGGCGACCGGCGTGCCGAAAGCGATTGAACTCACCATCCTGATGCCTTGCCTTAACGAGGCCGAGACGCTGGCGACCTGCATTCGCAAGGCGCGCGGCTTCCTCGAACGCGCGGGTGTCGAGGGCGAGGTCGTGGTGGCGGACAACGGTTCGACCGACGGCAGCCAGGACATCGCCGTCGAGAACGGCGCGCGGCTGGTGCGCGTGGCGACCAAGGGCTACGGCGCTGCCCTTGCAGGCGGCATCGCGGCCGCGCAGGGCCGTTTCGTCATCATGGGCGATGCCGACGACAGCTATGATTTCTCCAGCCTCGACCCGTTCCTCGCCGAGCTGCGCGCCGGCAAGCAATTGGTGATGGGCAACCGCTTCAAGGGCGGCATCAAGCCGGGCGCCATGCCGCCGCTTCACCGCTATGTCGGCAACCCCGTGCTTTCATTTGCCGGCAGGCTCTTCTTCGGGTCGCACATAGGCGATTTTCATTGCGGGCTGCGCGGCTTCGATCGCGACGCGATCCTGGCGCTCAACCTGCGCACGACCGGCATGGAATTCGCCTCCGAAATGGTGGTCAAGGCCACTCAGGCCGACCTCTCGATCGGCGAAGTGCCCACCACGCTCTGGCCCGATGGTCGCTCCCGCCGCCCGCATCTGCGCTCGTTCCGCGACGGCTGGCGGCACCTGCGGTTCCTGCTGCTCTTCTCGCCGCGCTGGCTCTTCCTCTATCCGGGCATCACGCTGCTGGTGGTCGGCATGGTGCTGGGCGGCATCCTGTTGCAGGGGCCGGTGCATCTCACCCCGACCGTCGAGATCGACCTCCACACCTTCCTCATGGCGGCGATGTTCATCATCGTCGGCCTGCAGTCGATCTCGTTCGCCCTTATCGGCCGGCGCTTTGCCTCACGTTACGGCTTCATCCCCAAATCGGGCTTCGATGGCCTGCTCGAAGCGCTGACGCTCGAGCGCATCCTGCTCGCCGCAGTCGTGCTGGTGGCCATTGGAATAGGCACGCTCATCTGGGGCGTCAGCGTCTGGGCTTCGCGCGATTTCGGCCCGCTCGATGTCACATCGAGCATGCGCTACATGATCCTGGCCATGACATCGCTCGTAGCGGGCTTGCAGCTTGGCATGAGCGGCTTTATGTCCTCGATGATCAACATTCCGCTTTACGAGCGGCGCGTTGCCGATTTCCCCCCGCCCGACGACCCGATGTCCCGCATCCGGGACCTGCCCAAGAAGAAGTCCTGACTTTGGAACCGCTTACCCTGCTCGCCCTTGCCGTTGTCGGCCTTGCCGCCGGTTTCGTGGATGCCATTGCGGGAGGCGGGGGCATGCTGTCGCTGCCGGCTCTGCTTTCTGCGGGCCTGCCGCCGGTTGCCGCGCTGGCAACCAACAAGATGCAATCGATCGTCGGCACGACTATTGCCGCCACCACCTATTGGCGCAAGGGCCTGGTATCACTGCGGGCGCTGGTGCCGGCCATTCTGCTGACCCTGGCGGGCAGCCTGCTCGGCGCCCTCACGGTCAAGAACATCGATACCGGCATTCTCGACGTGATCGTGCCGATCGCGCTCATCGCCATTGCCGGCTACTTCATGTTCGCGCCCAAGCTGACCGATGCCGACCGCGCAGCGCGGCTGAGCTTCCCCATCTTCGTGCCGCTCGTTGGCTTTGGTGTCGGCTTTTATGACGGCATTTTCGGACCGGGCACCGGCTCGTTCCTGACGCTGGCCTTCGTCGCGCTCTTCGGTCTGGGCGTCACGCGCGCGGCAGGCAACACCAAGGTGCTCAACCTCGCCTCCAACCTTGGCGCGTTGCTGCTTTTCATCCCCTCGGGCGATGTCGTCTGGCCCGCCGCCTTGACCATGGCGGTCGGACAGATCGCAGGCGGCTATCTCGGCGCGCTGACGGGCATCCGCTTCGGCGCCAAGCTCATCCGGCCTCTCGTCGTCGTGGTCTCGGTGGCGATGGCGCTCAAGCTGCTGCTCGTGCCCTAATTGGCGGTGCCGAACGCGGCCTCGATGGCGGTGCGGGTCTGCGGCCCGAAATTGCCATCGGCCCTGCCGTCGTAGAACCCGTCCTGCTTCAGCAATTCCTGGATGCGACGCAGGAAATTGGCCGAGACATTCTTGTTGCGGGCATCGAAGAGATTGTCGTGGGCCGACTGCACGCCATGCGTTAGCGCGTAATAGGCTAGGTCGGCGGCCTTGTGCGTATCCTTGGCGACGCCTTCGCCATAGACGTAGCGCAGCGATAGCGCCCAATAGGCGTCGGCATAGCCACCATCGACGGCCTTCTGGTACCAGCTCACCGCCTCTTCCAGATCCTTGCCGATGCCTCGGCCTTCCAGGTACATGTCGCCCAGATAGTACATGCCGCGCAGATTGTCCTTCTCGGCAGCCTTGCGGTACCAGCTCACCGCTTCCTCAAGGTCCTTGGTCACCCCGCGGCCCTGTTCGTAGAGCGTGCCGATATTGACCATGGCGGTGTAGAAGCCCGCATCGGCAGCCTTGCGATACCAGGCCATGGCCTCCTTGGGGTCTTCCTTGACCGACCGGCCGAGATCATACATCAGCCCGACCATGTCATAGCCGTAGCCATCGCCCAGGGCCGCCGCTTCGCGATAGAGGGCCAGCGCCTTGTCGTAGTCCTGCTTGACCCCGTCGCCGTCGTAATACTGATCGGCTTCGTCGAGAATGTCGTCGACCGAACGGGGAGCCGTCGGCGTCTGCGTCGTGGTCGGCTTCTTGCTCGGCGTCTTGTCCGAATTGCCGCCGGACGTCGCTGCGGGCGTGGCGGTGGAAGACGAAGGATTGGCATCCTTGCTCTTCTCCACGGCAATGGCCGGCGAGAGTATCAAAACGGAAAGCGCGATAGCGCCAAGAAACTGGCCGGTGCGGAACACGGTCGAACCCTCGAAAAGTCTATACGGCAGAGGATGCTATGGCCCGCCGGCCCGAGTCAAATCGGATGTCGGGAGGAGGGGCAGCTACTCGCAGCTCGCCGGCAGGATCGCTTCGAGCTCGCCGTTGGCGGCCTTGAGGTCGCCCTTCTCGATGTGCAGCGGCACAAACGGCGGCGTCGCCTGGATCTGCGGGTTGGCGAGGCGCAGCGTGTAGCAGCCGGCAAACTGCTTATGCGTGCCGTCCTTGCCCACGGCATCGATGGCCACCGGCACCGAATAATATGTGCTCCCCGCCGCGCCTTCCGACGTCGACTTGCCGAGCAGGACATCGACGCTGTCGGTATCCTCGTAGCCCTTGGAGAAGGTCTCGAAATCGGCGGGCGCGTTGTCCGCGCCGAAATAGGAATAGGCGCGCAGGTATTCGGCGCGATTGATGGCGTTGTAGAGCGAATTGATCACCGCCTCGGGCGTTGAGCGGTCATCGATATAGGCTTCCTCGTCCTGCGCCAGCGCAGGCGAAGCGAGGAGAGCCGCCAGAGCCAACGCCGCCACGCCGCGCATGCTACTTCTCGATGAACGTGCGGAGGGCCGCGTTTATCCGGTCCTGCCAGCCCGGACCGTCATCCTGGAAGTGCTCGAGCACGTCGCGATCGAGGCGCAGCGAAACCGTTTCCTTGCCGACCGGAATCGCGTTGCTCTTGGGCGATACGTTCTCGACCTGCTTGGTCGTCGCTGCCTTGAAGAGGGCCTCGGCCTGGTCGATGGCGCTGGTATGTCGTCTGGTGGGAGGGGCCATGGGCGCTTCCTGTGGTGAAGTTGTCCGAGCCTAGAGCAGCCAAGGGCGCCGGGCCAGAGCGTTTGAGCGAACATCACCCGCAAAGGGAAAGGGCGGCCCTTATGGACCGCCCTCCCGTTCGTGACCTTGGGAAAGGTCAGGTGCTCTAGTCGGCTGATGCCGGCCGGACTTCTTAGAAGTCCATGCCGCCCATGCCGCCCATGCCACCGCCGCCCGGCATGGCCGGAGCAGCATCCTTCGGCAGCTCGGCAATGAGCGCCTCGGTGGTGATCAGGAGCGAAGCGACCGAAGCCGCGTCCTGGAGGGCGGTGCGCACGACCTTGACCGGGTCGATAACGCCGAGCTGCACGAGATCGCCGTACTGGTCGGTCGCGGCGTTGTAGCCGAACGACTCGGACGGGTTCTCGAGGATCTTGGCCACAACGACCGAGCCTTCGGCGCCGGCATTGTTCGAGATCTGACGGACCGGCTCCTGGAGAGCGCGGCGCACGATGGCGATGCCGGCTTCCTGGTCGGCATTGGCGCCCTTGACCTTGATGGCAGCCGAAGCGCGCAGCAGCGCAACGCCACCGCCCGGAACGATGCCTTCTTCAACGGCAGCGCGGGTAGCGTTCAGGGCGTCGTCGACGCGATCCTTGCGCTCCTTGACTTCCACTTCAGTGGCGCCGCCGACCTTGATCACCGCAACGCCGCCAGCGAGCTTGGCCAGACGTTCCTGCAGCTTTTCCTTGTCGTAGTCCGAGGTGGTTTCCTCGATCTGCGCCTTGATCTGAGCAACGCGGCCCTGGATGTCTTCCTGGGAACCGGCGCCATCCACGATCGTGGTGTTTTCCTTGGTGATTTCAACGCGCTTGGCAGTGCCGAGCATGTCGATGGTCACGTTCTCGAGCTTGATGCCGAGGTCTTCGGAGATCACCTGGCCACCGGTGAGGATGGCGATGTCTTCGAGCATGGCCTTGCGGCGGTCACCAAAGCCCGGGGCCTTGACGGCAGCGACCTTGAGGCCGGCGCGCAGACGGTTGACGACGAGGGTGGCAAGGGCTTCGCCCTCGATGTCCTCGGCAATGATCAGCAGCGGGCGCTGGGACTGAACGACAGCTTCGAGCAGCGGCAGAATGGTCTGCAGGTTCGAGAGCTTCTTCTCGTGGAGGAGGATGACGGCGTCTTCGAGGACGGCGGTCATCTTCTCGGTGTTGGTCACGAAGTAGGGCGAGAGGTAGCCGCGGTCGAACTGCATGCCTTCGACGACTTCGAGCTCGGTCTCGGCGGTCTTGGCTTCCTCGACGGTGATGACACCCTCGTTGCCGACCTTCTGCATGGCTTCGGCAATCTGGTCGCCGATCGACGATTCGCCGTTGGCCGAGATGGTGCCGACCTGGGCGACTTCAGCCGAAGAATTGATCTTCTTGGCCTTGGACTTGAGGTTGGAAACGACTTCCTCGACGGCCATGTCGATGCCGCGCTTCAGATCCATCGGGTTGAAGCCGGCGGCGACGGCCTTGACGCCTTCGACGACGATGGCCTGGCCGAGAACGGTCGCGGTGGTGGTGCCGTCACCGGCGATGTCGTTGGTCTTGGACGCAACCGAGCGCAGGAGCTGGGCGCCCAGGTTCTCGTACTTGTCCTCGAGTTCGATTTCCTTGGCGACGGTGACGCCGTCCTTGGTGATGCGCGGGGCGCCGAACGACTTTTCGATAACGACGTTACGACCCTTCGGGCCGAGGGTCACCTTCACCGCATTGGCAAGGGTGTTGACGCCGCGCAGCATGCGCTCGCGGGCATCGGTGGAGAACTTTACTTCTTTAGCGGCCATGTCTGGCGCTCCTTAGTAAGCGTTGAACGGACTGTCCGGAGCCGGCTTTAGCCGATGATGCCCAGGATGTCGGATTCCTTCATGATCAACAGGTCCTTGCCGTCGATCTTGACCTCGGTGCCGCTCCACTTGCCGAAGAGCACGCGATCGCCTGCCTTGACGTCCAGGGCAACAACCTTGCCGCTTTCGTCACGCGCACCGGGGCCAACGGCCTCGATGATGCCTTCGGAGGGCTTTTCCTTGGCGGTGTCGGGGATGATGATGCCGCCAGCGGACTTTTCCTCGCTGTCGACGCGCCGGACGACCACGCGGTCGTGCAGGGGACGGAAGCTCATTTTCGCTCCTTATGAGACCTAACGGTGATGCAAATCTGAGACCTGTTAGCACTCCGGATAACAGAGTGCTAACTGGCTGGCAGCCGATATAGGAGCCGTGTTTTAGGGAGTCAAGGTCGCGGGATTGTGACGGAGCGGTGAAGTCGGCTTCCACCCGCGCTTACAATGAGAGATAAGGGGCTATGACCGAAAAGCCAAAAAATTCCGACATCCGCATCCGCCGCACCGGCGGCGCAGGCCTCAACGCTCAGTGGCAATGGGAGGTTCTCGATGCCGAAGGCAATGTCCTCAAGAAGGGCACCGCCTTGGGCGAAGAACACAAGGCCTTCGCCACCGCCCGCAAGGCCAAGGAAAAGCTGGGACTTTAGAGCCGTCCGACCCGCCCGGTCCTGGACTTGAGCAACGGAGCGAGGCGTGCGGCGAGCAAAGCCACGAAAGAGCGGCTGAAGCGACCCAGCGGCGCCTGATCAGGCCTAAGGTAGAAGGATTGTTCGGCGACATCATAATTGTACTCGCTGATGACGATCCACGACGTGCCGACCTCACTCAGCCCGCCACGCCTCCTCTCTATCTCTGGAATCTCGATCGCGTCCTGCTCGCGAATTGGCGGTTTACTCGAGATGGCTAACAGCATCAGGTGCGTCGTGCCGCTCCCTGTCTTCAGCGCGATCACCATGCAGACCGGTCGCTCCTTCCGCCCCTCGGTTTCCCCCTCTTTTTGCTCCCGCAGCCAGAGATAAGGGTAGGTAGGACAGTGCCCGGCCGCAGCGGGTCAGGGTTCATCGTCGCCGTAACCTTCGCCGCGCGACAGGCGATCTAGCTCCTGGGCAAAGGCGTCGGCTACTTCATCCGGTGTCTCCCCGACACCGTATACGCGGCGCGGGTCGCGCCGGGCCAGCCGGGCGTATTCTTCCGCCGTTATGATGATGAATTTCGGCTTGCCGTGGCGGGTGATCTCGACCGGGCCCGAATAGGCGGCTTCAACCACCTCGCCCGAGCGATTGTTGAGTTCGGTGAGCGAGAAGCGGCGCACGATATAGTTCCTTAAATCAGGTAGTTTATCTAAAGTACCTAATTTATGGGTTTTCGTAAAGCTAAGCCACGCCCTTCCGTCCCGCCATCTCCGCCCAGGCCTGCCGCTTGCGATAGATTGTCGATGGGCTGAGCTCAAGGGCCGCGGCCGCCAGGGCGATGTTGCCGTTAAAGCTCAGGATTGCATCCTCGATGATGCGCTGCTCCTGCTGCCACATCGGCAGGACCGTTGTGCGACGTGGGGCAGGGGCCTCGGCGACCGGAGGCGGTGCAAAGCTGCGGGATTCGATATCGGCGGCCGCGACCATTTCGGCGGTGATCTCGCCGCCGTCGAACATCACGACCAGACGCCGCACGAGGTTCTGCAGCTGCCGCACATTGCCTGGCCATTCGCGGGCGATGAGGCCATCGGCAGTCTCGGGCGAGAAACCGGCGAACTGCTTGTGCTCCTCCTGCGCAAAGCGCGCGAGGAAATGCTGGGCCAGCACCAGGATATCCGCCGGCCGTTGGCGCAGCGGTGGCAGGTGAATGGGCAGGACGTGCAGGCGATAGAAAAGGTCCTCGCGGAACCGCTTTTCGGTAATCATCTGCATCGGGTTGCGATTGGTGGCGCAGATGACGCGAACATCGACTTGGCGGGTATCGGCCTCGCCAACGCGGCTGAGCGCACCGGTCTGCAGGAAACGCAGCAGCTTGCTCTGCAGCGAAAGGTCCATTTCACCGATTTCGTCGAGGAACAGCGTGCCGCCATCGGCCAGCTCCGCTGCGCCCTTCCTGTCTTCCACGGAGCCCGTATAGGCCCCACGCGCCGCCCCGAAGAGCTCGCTCTCCATGAGGTCGCGCGGGATCGCCGCGCAATTGACTGCCACGAACCGCTTGCCCGCGCGCGGCCCCTGGCTGTGGAGCGCTTCGGCGCAGACTTCCTTGCCCGTGCCGCTTTCGCCGGTGATGAAAACCGGAGCCGATGAAGGCGCGATACGCCCGATCTGCTCGTAGACATATTGCATCTGGGTCGATGCGCCGACGAAGCCGGCGAAATCTTCCTTAATGCCTGGTCGCGCATCGATCGTGAGTGCGCGCGCTTTGCCGTGCCGGTGCGCCAGCTCACCGATTCGGGCAGCGAAGCCCGAACCCGAAAGCGGCTTGGCGAGAAAATCGTGTGCTCCCGCCCGCATGGCGGCGACCGCCGCCGACACCGAAGCCCCGCCTGAAAGCGCGATCAGCAGCGCGCCTTCCGCGATCTTGGCGAGCCGTGCCACCGCTTCCTCGGTGCTCGGCGCCAGGTCATCGAGGCTGGAAAGATCCATGAGAACGATGTCGAAATCCCGCCCGCGCAGCCTGTCGGCGCCGGTCCGGCCATTGCGGGCCTCCTCGATCACCGGTTCACTGAGCAGGCAACCCGAAAGGTTCGCCGCCATGGCCCGCGCGGCGGCGGGATCACGGTCGATCAGGAGAATCGTCGCAGCGGCGTCGGACCTTTGTCCGGGTCGCATCGGCATGGGCGTTATCCTCGCCTCTGGCGTTTTTGCTTTCCGCAGATTGTTTATGAACAGGGTAAACAATTCGTTTGTCTTCCCGTCGAAGGCATCCGCTTTTGCCGTTTCGGCTTGGGTGGTATTGAGTTGAAACAGAATCACCAACTCGCCGGGAATAGGTAGTGCAGGCGCTGGTTTATACTTTCATCGCCCTGGCAGCCTGCGCTCTCGCAGCTACGGCCTATTTTGGCCTGGCGTTTTCGCCGGTCGAAGCCCTGATGCTCGCCATGCTGGCCGCCGGTTTGGCCGTCATCTACATGGAACGCCAACTGCGTCGCCGCTCCGAAGCGCGCCTTGAACGCGCCGTCGAGGAATTGTCGCGTCTCCTCGCCACTGACGCGCAGGCAGGGCAGGTCCTCTCCCAGCGCATCAACGCCCTTACCGACGTCGATGCCGGCAAGCGCCTTTCCGGCCTCGAAGCCGATATTTCCGTGCTGGGCACCGTCGTGCGCCAGGTCGCCGAAGCGGTTTCCGACCTTGAACAGGCCCAGGAAGAGGAGCGCGAAGCGCATAAGGGCCCGATGGTCCTGAGCGCCACCGCCCGCGCCGTGCCCGAAGCGCTGCCCGAACCGGATATCGATCTTTCCATCGTCGAGGATGCGCTCAGCGAAGGACGCATTCTTTTCCACATCGAGCCGATTTTTACGCTGCCGCAGCGCCGCGTGCACGGCTATGACCTCACACCGCGCATGCGCATGGACGGGGGTGACATCGCCGCTGCCTCGGAATTCATGCCGGTGCGCGGTGGCGAAAGCGTCATCCGCCGCATCGAGATCATGGCTGCCGAAGAGGCGGTGACGCTGCTGCACCGCGCCCGCGCCAACAAATCGACGCTCACCCTCTACGTGCCGCTCTCGCGCGCCACGCTGGGCGACGTGCCGGCGGTCAATCAGATTTCTGCCCTGCTCGAAGCCAATCGCGGCACTGTCCCGGTGATCAATTTCGCCATCAGCGAAGACGATTGGCGCGCCTGCACCAGTGCCGAGCGCCAGGCACTGGCGGCGATGATGCGTCGAGGCGCCGCCTATTCGATCGTCAATGCCCGCTCGCTGCGTTCGGATTTCAGCGAGCTCTCGGCTCTTGGCGTCCGTTCCGTCCGCGTCGATGCGACACGGTTCGTCGAGCAGCCTGGGGCCTTTACCGATATCCACACTTCCGATATCGCCAGTTTCGTCGAGCGCTCGGGCATCGACCTGATGGCGATGGGCATCAGGTCCGAAGACCAGATCATATCCCTCCTCGAAGATGGGTTCGGCTACGCACAGGGCTATTACATGGCCTCCGCCGGTCCGATCCGTCCTGATCTCGTGGGTGATCGCCTGGCGCCTGTAGCGTAAGCGAAGGACCAAACATGTCGGAAACAGCCGGAGCGCTTTCCGGGCTTTCAGCCATTGCCGGACGCTATGACGTCGTGCTGTCGGACGTCTGGGGCGTGGTGCATAACGGCGTGGCTGCCTATCCGAGCGCCGTCGAGGCGCTGGTGAAGTTCCGCCAGGCCGGCGGACGCGTCGTCCTCATCACCAACGCGCCTCGGCCCTCAGGCCCCATCATCGCCATGCTCAATGAACTCGGCGTCCCGGGCGATGCCTATGATTCGGTGGTGACCTCTGGCGACGCCACTCGCACCATGATCGCGCGCTATTCCGGCAAGGTCATCCACCATGTCGGGCCGCCCACCGCCGACGATGCGCTTTACGAGGGCCTCAACGTGCGCCGTGGCACGGCCGACGAGGCTTCCGCCGTCGTCGTCACGGACCTCGATACCGATGACGATACGCCCGACATGTATTCCGATCGCATCGCCCATTGGCGCCGTCGTGGCCTGCCGCTGATCTGCGCCAATCCCGACAAGGTGGTCGAGATCGGCGAGCAGATCGTCTATTGCGGCGGCGCACTGGCCGATATCTATGAGGAACTGGGCGGCATCGTGCTGATGGCCGGCAAACCCTATGCGCCGATCTACAACGAAGCTTTGGCACTGGCCGAGAAGGCCGTCGGCCATCCCGTCGAGCGCAGCTGCATCCTCGCCATCGGCGACAGCGTGCGCACCGACGCTATGGGCGCCGCCGATTTCGGCATTGATTTCCTGTTCATCACCGGCTCGATCCATGCGGGCGAGCTGGATGCCTTCGGCGAGCCGGACCCCGAGCATATCCGCAACTTCGTGGCCACTACCGGCGCCCGCCTCGCCGGCTTCATGCCGCGGCTGGCTTGGTAGCTTGCAATGGCGCGCCAAACTTGGCAATTTCCCGCGGCTTGCACCCTGGGGCGTAACTACAAGTGACTGATTTCATCAAGCTAGCGGGCCTGGATAACGTACCGGCCCAGCTCAAGGGTGCCCAGGTTGCCATCGGCAATTTCGATGGCTTCCACCGTGGCCACCAGCATGTCTTCGCCGCCTTGAAGGAACGCGCGCGCCAGCGCGGCGTGCCGGCGGTGGTGCTGACGTTCGAGCCGCATCCGCGTGACGTCTTCGCGCCCGAGCCCTTCATGTTCCGCCTCACCGAAGGCAATGCCAAGGCGCGCCTCGCCGAAGCGTTGGGGCTCGACGGCATCGTCATCATGCCCTTCACGCGCGATCTCTCGCAGGTCGAGGCCGAAGATTTCGTCTCGCGCTATCTGGTCGATGCCCTCGCCGTTTCCGGCGTGATCGTCGGCGCCGATTTTCATTTCGGCCGCGGCCGACGCGGTACTCCCGATTTCCTGCGCAGAGCCGGCGTGCAATATGGCTTCGAGGTCGAAACGCTGGCGCTGATCGATGATGGTACCGAACCTATCTCGTCCTCGCGCGTCCGCGCGGCGCTCGGCGTCGGCGACCTCGCCACGGCCAACAAGCTCCTCGGCTACCACTGGTTCGTCGAAGGCGAGATCGTCTCGGGCGATCGACGCGGCCGCGAACTGGGTTTCCCCACCGCCAACATGGCCACCCATGAGGGTTTCCACCTCGCTCAGGGCGTCTACGCGGTACGCGCGCGTCTCGGCGACCGGCTGATCAACGGCGTCGCCAGCTTCGGCAAGCCGATGTTCAACAACCAGCGTCCACCCTTCGAGACGCATCTCTTCGATTTCCATGACGACATCTATGGCGCCCACCTTTCGGTGGCCCTGATCGCCCACATCCGCGGCCAGGAGGTCTTCAGCGGGCTCGATGACCTCATCGCCGCAATGAACCGCGACAGCCGCAAGGCCGAAGATGCCCTCAACGCCTGCGCGCCTATGAGCGAACTGGACAGGACGCTCGGCTTCTTCGGCTAGCCGTCCCCGAGGTGCCGGGCGATAAGCTGCGCCACGTCTTGCGCATGGGTAATCGCCAGATCGTGGTCACCGCCCTCGATCACATGAAGCCGCCCATTGGGGAGCAGCGCTTCCAGACGCCTCCCAACGGCCACTGGGCTTATCGGGTCGCTATCACCCCAGAGCAGCAGGGTAGGGCAGGCGATCTCGCCGAGGCGCGCTGACAGGTCTTCGCGCGCCTCCCCAATCCAGCGGGCAGCAGCAGGATAGGCCGCGTAATAGTCCGCCCGCCAATCACTCCCACCGAGATCCGCCACCGGCACTCCGCCCGAAGTCACCGTGAGCACCAGCCGTCGAACCTTCTCCGGCGCGGCCAGCGCCACCTTCACGGCAACGAGCCCTCCCATGGATTGCGCAATGATATTGGCGGGCTCGTCGAGCCCTTCGAGAACCATGTTGACGAGGTCATCGACGCCATTGACGTCAGGTCTATGCAGTTCGTTGCCCAACCCTGGCCAGGCCAGCAACCGACCATCGAGCCCCAAATGAGTGGCGACCGGGCGCCAGAAGTCGGCGCTGCCACCCGCACCTGGCAGGAAGAAGGTTTTGGCCACGCCTCAGCCGGCGAAGCTGAGGATGTGCATGGCACCCGCGCCATATTCGCGGCGGTCTTCGAGGGTGAAACCCTCGGGTAGCTCCACCGCCACCTCGCTGGCCTCTTCGAGCACCACGATGGCGCCCGGAGCCAGCCACTTGCCCTCACGCAACTCGACCAGTGCCTTTTCGCCCAGGCCCTTGCCGTAGGGCGGATCGAGAAAGGCGAGGCCGATGCCGCCCATCGTGCCTGCCGGCCCGAGATCGGTCGCGTCGCGCCGAAGCAGCTTGGTAACACCACCCGCGCCAAATGCCTCGATATGATCGCGGATGAGCCCGCGGGCATCAGCCCCGGTGTCTACGAAAATCACGTTCGTCGCGCCACGCGACAGGGCTTCCAGCCCCAGCGCGCCGGTGCCCGCAAAGAGATCGATGACCCGCACGCCATCCAGATGCGGACCCATCCGGCTCGCGAGGATGTTGAAGATGGATTCGCGCGCCCGGTCGGAAGTCGGGCGGATCGAGTCGTCGGGCGGCGAGAGCAGTTGCTTGCCGCGAAACTTGCCGGCAACGATGCGCATCGCTTAGCCGCGCGGCTTGCGGGGACCGCGCGGCGCGCCACCCGTCGGGCGCGGCGTACGCGGACCGGACGAGCCGCCATCCTTGCGCGGGCCGCCACGCCCCTTCGGCGCCCCTTCAGGACGCGACGGACGGCCGGGAGCAGCCTTGCCGCGCGAGGGAGCGCCTTCGCCCCGTGGCGGCCGGGCAGGGCGTCCTGAGGCTCCACCGGGACGCGAAGGACGCGAACCTGCGCCTTCCGAACGCGGACCGCGAGCCGGACCGCCTTCGGATCGCGGCGGACGACCTGAGCCTTCGGCGCGCGGGCCACGTGCGGGCCGGGCCGAGGCATCGGCACTGCGCGAGCGTGGCTTGCCGCCGTCATGCGTCTTGCTGCCATAGGTGCGCTTGGGCGCGCTCGCCTTGTCGTCGAACCCGGCGGTCGAGCGCGGAGCGCGCGGCTTGCGCGTCCATTCGCCTGCCTCGCGGGTATCGGGGCGCTCGCTGTGGCCACGGCGCGGACGGTCGCTCACGGGCTTCTCGCCGCGCAGCGGCTTGCCGGTACGCGAGCGCGGCGCCTGGTCGGCATCCGCCGGCTTGCCGCGACGCGGCTTGAACCCCTCGTCGCGCTTGCCGCGCATGGGCTTGTCGTCATCGCCTTTCCGGCGCTGCGGCGGTGCCGTGTATTCCATCGGCGCACGGCCGTCGTCGAAATGAATCTTGCGGGTACGCGCAGGGCGCTCGCCGCGCACAGGCTTGCCGGCGTCTCGCCCCATGCGGCGCGGCTCGGGCAGGTCCGACGAGAAGTCGGCCTTGGCCTCGATGGCGAGCCGGTCGCCAAGCTGATCCTGCAGCACGCGATCCTTGACGGTCTCGACCTCACCCACCGGCAGGTCGCCGAGCTGGAACGGGCCATAGCTGACGCGGATGAGGCGGTTGACCTCGAGACCAAGCGCGCCCAGCACGTTCTTGACCTCGCGGTTCTTGCCTTCGCGTAGCGCAACGATCAGCCAGACATTGGAGCCCTGCTCGCGTTCGAGCGTGGCTTCGATCGGGCCGTACTTGACGCCCTCAACCTCGATGCCGTCCGCCAGCTTGTCGAGCGCCGCCTGCGTGATGCTGCCGAAAGCGCGCACGCGATAGCGGCGCAGCCAGCCGGTAGCCGGCAGTTCGAGCACCCGCTTGAGCCCGCCATCATTGGTAAGCAGCAGCAGGCCTTCGGTATTGATATCGAGCCGCCCGATGGTGAGGACACGCGGCAACCCCTTCTCGGCGAGTGCTTCGAAGATCGTGGGACGCCCCTCGGGGTCCTTCTCGGTCACGACGAGGCCCGGCGGCTTGTGGTAGAGCCACACACGCGTGCCCTGCCGCGCGGCAAGCGGCTTGCCGTCGACGGCGATCTTGTCGCGATCGGTGACGTTGAAGGCCGGGGTCTTGACCACCTTGCCGTTGACCGACACGCGGCCCTCGGCGATCCAGGCCTCGGCATCGCGGCGCGAGCAGAGACCCGAGCGGGCCATGACTTTGGCCAGGCGATCGCCCATGGCCGGTGGGGTGCGGCTCTCAGTCATGCCGGACGCTTTCTTTTCATGCGGGGCCCGAAGGCGGCGCGGTTCAACGGATGCTGGAGTCGTTACCCCCTCCGCAGCCTCGGCTGCAAGAGGGGGTAGCTAAATGTCTGGCCAGAAATGTCAGTTGTTGCTGAGGCCGAGGTCGTCCGAAAGGCTGCTGAACGGATCGCTCATGCCCGGCGATGCCGGTCCCTTGACGCCGCGCGACTGCAACGCCTTGCGGATGGCCGGCGGGCAACGGTTGTCGTCGATGCGCACGAGTTCGCCGCTCGGCGTCGCGCAAACCAGGTCGCGACCGCCAACGGTGGTGAAGTATTCGTCGGGCGGATAGTAGAGCGGACGCTTGGTATTGGCCGTGGTTGCCATGTTGGCCGCATTCATGCGCGCCGTAAGCTGGCGGGCTTCCGCATCGGTAAGCGGGCGGCCGGAAAGCGAGCGAAGGTCGACCACGCGCGCATTGCGCAGGCGCTGGATGTCGGCTTCGGAAAGGTTGGTGGCGTCGATCTGCACCTTGCTGGAATCGACCGGCAGCATGGCGGTCTTGACGCTCTGCTGCGGGGCAGGAGCGACCGAGCCGGCCTTGGGCATGACCAGCGGGCCACGCGCTTCGATAGTCTCGGACTTGCCTTCGCCCTTGGGAACCAGCGACAGACCCTGGAGGGTGGAGGTCATCACTTCGCGCTCGAAGGTGCCCGCATCGGTCAGGGCATTGGTGCCTTCCACCGTCGTGCAGGCGGAAAGAGCCGCGCCAACCAAGAGAACCGCAGAAACGAGACCAGCCCGGGTCACGGCCGTAAGAGCGGGCCGTCGCCCGGTATTGACGTTACGCATGCAACTTTCCTTCAAGAAGCCCCTCAGGACCAAGGCGAAGCCTTATAGCCCATTGCCCCGCCTAAGACCAGATTCTGGCAGCAACGTGTTCACGGGTTGTTAAGGGCGGATTGCAGTGCGCGCAAGAGGGGGATGGAGGGGCAGAAAGACGGGGCTTGGAGGCAGCATTGCGCACGACACACCGCATGCTCAGACACCCCGATCACAATTGTCTCTTCCTCGCGACAGTCGGGGGCCCGTGAGGGAGCGCTAGCGTTACGACGCAGCGACCGTCTTCCGCCGCCCTACGCCCAACACATCGAGGATCAGCAGGCATACGCCCAGCGTGATGGCCGCGTCGGCGATGTTGAAGATGTAGAACGAGCGCTCGCCGAGGTGGAAGTGGAAGAAATCCGCCACCGCGCCGTAAAGCAGGCGATCGAGCGCATTGGATACCGCGCCGCCGATGCACATGGCCAGGCCCGCCCGCACCAGCGGGGCATCGGTGCGGAACCACCAGATGCCCAGCGCGATGATGGCGATGACCATGATCACCCCGAGCGCCGCCACGGGCAGGCTATCGAGAAGACCATAGGAAATGCCGGTATTCCAAATGAGGACGTAGTCGAAGAAATCGGTGACGCGCACCAACTCGCCCCCCGTCCAGCCGTTCTGGCTCCAAGGCTGGAAGGCGCCAGCCGGGCAGGGATGGCCCGGCGCGATGCAGGCGCTGGCGACCTGGTAGAACTTCTGCCCGCGATCGAGCGCGAAGGCGATGAGCCCTACCAGGAGGCTGACGATGACCGAGGCCCGGCGGCTCAAACGGAAAGGCCCGCAGCCGCGCGCTCGCGCATCGCCTGGGCGTCGCGCGGGGAGAGGTCCGGGAAGTCCGCTTCGGACCCGACTTCGGGCAGGATCTTCCACGAGCGGGCGCAGCGCTTGCCCTGGGCGAGCGCGGGAACCACCGCGACACCCGCCACCTCTTCGAGGCGGAAGGCGTCAGCGGGGCCGTCCCCACCATTCACCTCGATGGACGAGGTGATGGCGATCTCGGCGAAATCCTGGTCCTTGAGGGCTGCGAGCAGCGCCCCGTCGGAAACGAATACCTTCGGGGCCGCTTCGAGCGAAGAGCCGATGACCTTGTTGCGGCGCTCGATTTCGAGCGCACCGGTCACGACGCGGCGCACGGCCTTGATCTTGTCCCACTTGGCCTCGAGCTCGCCATTGGCCCAGTCCGCCGGAATTTTCGGGAACTGGCGCAGGTGCACCGAGGAGGTCTCGCCGGGGAAGCGCTCGAGCCAGACCTCTTCCATGGTGAAGGGCAGGATCGGGGCCAGCCAGGCGGTGAGGCACTCGTAAAGGTGGTTGAGCACCGTGAGGGACGCGCGGCGGCGGACCGATGAGATCGGGTCGCAATAGAGCGCATCCTTGCGGATGTCGAAGTAGAAGGCCGACAGCTCAATATTCATGAAGTTCGAGAGCGCGAAGACCACGCGCTTGTAGTCGAACGCCTGATAGGCCTCGCGCACCAGCGCATCGAGCTCGGAAAGCCGATGCAGCACCAGCCGCTCAAGCTCGGGCATCTCGAAGGCCGGCACGTCTTCCTCGGCCTTGTAATGGGCGAGGTTGCCGAGCAGCCAGCGCAGGGTGTTGCGCAGCTTCCGGTAGGCATCCACGGTCGTCTGGATGATTTCCTTGCCCAGGCGCAGGTCTTCCGAATAGTCGGCCGACGCAACCCAGAGGCGCAGGATGTCGGCGCCGTACTGCTTGATGATCTCCTGCGGGGCAACGGTGTTGCCCAGCGACTTGCTCATCTTGCGGCCTTCGCCATCCATGGTGAAGCCATGGGTGAGGACGGAGGCGTAAGGGGCAAAGCCGTTGGTGGCGCAGCTTTCGAGGAGCGACGAATGGAACCAGCCGCGGTGCTGGTCCGAGCCTTCCAGGTACATCGAGGCGGGGAATTGCAGGTCCGGCCATTTCTGGCGGTTGCGCAGCACCCAGGAATGGGTGGTGCCGCTCTCGAACCAGACATCGAGGATGTCGTCGATCTTTTCCCACTCGTCGGCCTCGTAGCCGTCGCCCAGGAAGCGTTCGGCGGCGCCCTCCTTGAACCAGGCGTCGGCGCCCTCTTCCTCGAAGGCCTGGCCGATGCGGTGGTTGACCGCCTCGTCCTTGAGGATCTCGCCGCTGTCCTTGTTGACGAACACCGCGATCGGCACGCCCCAGGCGCGCTGACGCGACAGCACCCAGTCCGGGCGGTCCTCGATCATGGCGCGCAGGCGGTTCTGGCCTGCCTGCGGATAGAACTTGGTGGCATCGATCGCCGTGAGCGCGCGATGGCGCAGCGTGTCGCCTGCCTTCCCCTCGATGTCGCGGTCCATGTAGACGAACCATTGAGGGGTATTGCGATAGATCACCGGCTTCTTGGAGCGCCAGGAATGCGGATACTGGTGCTTGACGCGGCCGCGCGCGACCATGGCGTTGCGCTCGGCGAGGGCCGTGATGACGCGCTGGTTGGCGTCGCCCTTCTTGCCGTTGTCGTCGATGACGCGGGCGCCATCGAAGCCGGGAGCATCCTTGGTATAGAAGCCGGCGTCGTCGACCACATAGGGGATCGCCATCTCGATGCCGCGCTCGTGGATTTTCCGCGAGTTGGCCATCCAGACTTCAAAGTCGTCGATGCCGTGGCCGGGAGCCGTGTGAACGAAGCCAGTACCGGCGTCGTCGGTCACATGCTCGCCCGCAAGCAGCGGCACTTCGAACTCATAGCCACCGGCAAGGCCGCGCAGCGGGTGCGAGCAGGAGGTGATGTGCGCCGGATCGACATCGCCGATGCGCGCAAACTCTTCCACCTTGGCCTTGGCGAACACTTCCGCCGCCAGCTTGTCGGCGATGATGTACTTTTCGCCCACCGAAGCCCAATTGCCCTCGGGCGCCTTGGTGACCTCGTAAAGGCCATAGGAGATCTTGGGCGAATAGGAGATGGCGCGGTTGGCGGGAATCGTCCAGGGCGTGGTGGTCCAGATGATCACCGACGCATTGAGGTCGTGGAAGGCCTTGGACGTGATCTCGCCGCCGCCTGAATGGACGGGGAACTTCACCCAGATGGTGTCGCTCTCGTAGTCGGCATATTCGATTTCGGCTTCGGCCAGCGCGGTGCGCTCAACCACCGACCACATGACGGGCTTGGAGCCGCGATAGAGCTGGCCGGTAGCGGCCACCTTCATCAGCTCGCGGGCGATCTGCGCCTCGGCATCGAAGCTCATCGTCAGGTACGGGTTGTCCCAGTCGCCGAGCACGCCCAGGCGCTTGAATTCCTCGCGCTGCACGTCGATCCAATGCTGGGCAAAGGTGCGGCACTCGGCGCGGAACTCGATGACGTCGACGGCGTCCTTGTCCTTGCCCTTGGCGCGATACTGTTCCTCGACCTTCCACTCGATGGGCAGGCCATGGCAGTCCCAGCCCGGCACATAGGCCGAGTTGTAGCCCAGCATCTGGTGCGAGCGGGAAACGAGGTCTTTCAGCGTCTTGTTGAGCGCGTGCCCGATATGGATGTTGCCGTTCGCATACGGGGGGCCGTCATGGAGCGTGAACTTGGGACGATCCTTGGCCTGCTCGCGCTGGAGCCGGTAAAGATCCATATCCGCCCAACGCTTGAGCCAAATCGGCTCCCGATCCGGCAAACCAGCGCGCATCGGGAATTCGGTCTGGGGGAGGAAGAGCGTGGCCGAGTAATCGTGTTCGGTCTCGACGCCCTGAGCGGTATCGGTCATCGGCTATCAACTGAAATTGGATTAGGGGGCGCTTGTAGCAAGGCAAGGCGGCGGGGGAAAGGTTCTTTTGCGTCGAGGGCGGGCAAGGCGGGGCGCGGTGGGCGTGGCGACCCCTCACCCGTCCGCGCGCAGCCATCCTCTCCCACAAGGGACGAGGGGAGAGCGAGATCGTGCCACGGGGGCCTTCTCCCCTTGAGGGAGAAGGTGGCCGAAGGCCGGATGAGGGGTTCTTGCGGCAAGCCGGGGTTGTGTGGCTCATGCACTGAGGGCCCGCCGGCGAATTCTCTGAACTCCCCACACCCACGGAACTTCCCCGGACTTGATCCGGGGCCTATTGCACCCCTCCACCCGAGAGGAGCTATCCGTGGGCCCCGGGTCTTCGCCCGGGGAAGTTCCGTGGCGGGGGTGAGATTGTAGGAGGTGGAGAGTTTAGAGATTGAGCGCCGCGAAGTGCACGGCGCCTTACCGGGTCCGCCCGAACAGCCGCTCAATATCCTTGAGCTTCAATTCCACGTAAGTCGGCCGCCCGTGGATACACTGGCCGGAATGCGGCGTGGCTTCCATCTCCCGCAGCAGCGCGTTCATTTCCTCCACCCGCAACCGGCGGCCGGAGCGGACCGAGCCGTGGCAGGCCATGCGGGCGATGATGGCGTCGAGACGGTCCGAAACCGCTTCGGCGCTGTCCCATTCGGCGAGGCCGTCGGCGAGATCGCGGACGAGGCCGTGGACGTCGGTTTGTCCCAACAGCGCCGGCGTTTCGCGCACCGCCACCGCGCGGGGGCCGAAGCGTTCGAGGTAGAGGCCGAGCTTTTCGAGCGTCGGGGCGGCTTCCTCCAGCCGGTCGCAATCTTCCTGCGGCAGCTCGATGACCACCGGGATGAGGTGCGCCTGGCTGGCAATGGGGCCGGCGGCCATCTGGGCCTTGAAGCGCTCATAGACCAGCCGCTCATGGGCGGCATGCTGATCGACGAGAACGAGGGAATCCCCGTTCTGGGCGACGATGAAGTTCTCGAACATCTGCGCGCGGGCGGAGCCCAAGGGGTATTCCTCAGGCTCGGCAGGAGCGGGGGCCTCAGGCGGCGGCAGGTCGACGCGGGCGCTCGGGGGCGCGAAATCGGAAAAGGCCAGCGGGCGGACGGGGGCGGAATAGGCCGGGCGGTAGGCGGGCGCGATCTCGGGGCGATAGGTTTCCTGCACCGGTTCGGCCATGGCGGGCTCGGGGGCGCGGAAGGCGTCCATCACCGATTCCGCTACGGTGCTCGACGCACGGAAACCGGCGGCTGCGAGGGCCTCCTGAATCGCGCGGATCACCGCGCCGCGCACGGCGCCCTGGTCCTTGAAGCGCAGCTCAGCCTTGGCCGGATGCACGTTGACATCGACCTCGGCCGGATCGACGGCGACGAAGAGCGCGATGACCGGGAAGCGGTCGCGGAAGACGAAATCGGCGTAAGCCGCGCGCACGGCGCCGAGCAGCACCTTGTCACGCACCGAGCGGCCGTTGACGAAATAGAACTGCGAGAGGCTGTTGGCGCGCGAATAGGTGGGCAGGCCCGCGAGCCCAGCCACCACGATGCCGTGGCGGGCGAAGCCGAGCGGCGCGGCGTTTTCGGAAAAATCGTCGCCCAGGACCTGGCTGAGCCGGGCAGCAAGCGCGCCTTCCCCGGTGATGCCGGGCCAGTTGATGGTGGAGCGGTCCGAGCCATCGAGCACGAAATGCACGTGCGGATTGGCCATGGCGAGGCGCTTGACCGTGTCGGTGATGGCTGCGGCCTCGGCGCGGTCGGTCTTGAGGAATTTGAGGCGGGCGGGGACGGCGGCGAAGAGGTTGCGCACGTCGAGGATGGTGCCCTTGTTCATTGCCTGCGGAACCGGCCCGCGCTTGACGCCGCGCCGCACTTCGAGGCGCAGCCCACTCTCGGCGCCATCGGGGCGTGAGGAGACGGCGAGGTCGGATACCGAACCGATGGAGGCCAGGGCCTCGCCACGGAAGCCCAGGGTGCGGATGTCGTCGAGGTCGTCGGCCTGGAGCTTGGAGGTTGCGTGGCGCTCGACGGAAAGGACGAGATCGGCTTCGTCCATGCCGCATCCGTCATCCTCGATGCGGATCTGCGTCTTGCCGCCGCCGGCAGTAGTGATGACGATCCGGGACGCGCCGGCATCGATGGCGTTCTCGACCAGTTCCTTGACCACGCTCGCCGGCCGCTCGACGACTTCGCCGGCGGCGATGCGATTGATGAGGTCTTCGGGAAGCTGGCGGATAGACAAGAGGTGATTCTCCTTTGCCGCCAGCATAGGGGATGTAGGGGAGGGTGTTGACCCGGAAATGGCGGGGACGGAGTTTGGGGTTCCCCCTCCCTAGCCCTCCCCACAAGGGGGAGGGTGGGGTTTGTTGCGCGATCTGACCAAAGACACCCACCCTCCCCCCTTGTGGGGAGGGCTAGGGAGGGGGAAGGCCAAGGGCCCGAACCCTTCACCCCCAAACCCAAACCTGCTACCAACCGCCCATGAACGCTCCCCAATCCCCGATGGACCTTGCCCTCGCGCTGGCCGAGGAAGCTGCCGCCAATGGCGAGGCACCGATCGGGGCGGTGATCGTGGAAAACGGCAAGGTTCTTGCGGCCGAGCGGAACCGGATGCGGGCGCTCAACGATCCGACGGCGCATGCGGAGATGCTGGCGATCAGGAAGGCGCTGGAGGTGCGGGGGACCGGGCGGCTCGATGGGTGCGATCTTTACGTGACGCTCGAGCCCTGCGCCATGTGCGCGGGCGCCATCGCGCATGTGCGGTTGCGGCGGCTTTACTATGGGGCGGACGATCCCAAGGCCGGGGCGGTGGACAACGGCGTGCATCTCTTCGCGCAGCCGACCTGCCACCATGCGCCGGAGGTCATCGCCGGTGCAGGCGAACGGCGTTCCCGGCAGCTCCTGAAAGATTTCTTTGCCGGCTTGCGATAAAGGCCTCGATGCTGGCCTCGACCTGACGCTTGAAGCGGTCCTTGTCGGCATCGACATGGGCGATGATTTCGCGCACGCGCCAGAATTCGTGGGCGCCGAACAGCGAGAGGTGCGGGCGCACATAGACATCGGGCGGGTAGGCGGCCATGCCGTTGGCGATGAGCTGGTGCATCATGATCTGCGCCGAGCCGAACCAGACATCGAGCGGGCGGTAATCCTGGCGCGGCTGTTCGGCGGCGTCGCCGTTGACATCGATGCCGATGAGAATGTCGGTGCCGGCCGCCGCCTGATCGAGCGGCAGGGGATTGACCACGCTGCCGTCGACCAGCAGGTGCCCCGCATAGCGCACGGGCTTGAAGAGCGTCGGAATGGCGATGGAGGCGGCTATGGCGGGGCGGAGCGCGCCGGAATTGAAGACGACCTGGTGCCAGGACTGGAAATCGGTGGCGACGGCATAGAGCGGGATCGAAAGCTCGGAGAAATCGGCGGGGAAGCTGTCGGGTACGAAACTGTCGACAACGCGCGCCGCATCGAGCTGGAGCGGGATGCCGTTGTGGAGGATGCCGGCGAAGCGCGGCACATGCGTGGCCCAGAGCCGCCCCATGATGGTACGCGTCGTGCCGAGCACGCCATAGGAATGCTCGCGCAATTCCGCCCCGGTCATGCCCGCCGCCCAGCCGGCGCCGATCAGGGCGCCGATGGAGGTGCCCGCGATCACGGCGGGCTTGAGGCCGAGTTCGTCCAGGGCTTCGATATAGGGAATATGCGTGAGGCCGCGGGCCGATCCACCACCCAGGGCCACGCCGATACGAGGTTCCGCGCCGCTCCACACTTTCGTGCCGGGCTCCTTGCCCTTGCGCCGCAGGGCATCGGCCAGCCTGCGCCCCCGCTCGACGAGCGGGAGGGCCGCTGGCTCGGCCTTGGCGCCAGGGAAGGTTAGGCCCTCAAGGTTGACGATTGGTTCAGGCGCGAGTCCGGGCGATTGCGCGCCATCCGATGTCGCGTCGCGAAAAGCCGTCCGGCCAATCAATTGCATCAACCGCTCGGTAAGCACGCTCCTGCGCCTCCTCGACGGAGGACCCAAGCGCCGTGACGTTGAGCACACGTCCCCCTATGGCGAGTAAACGCTCGCCATCACGGCGAGTTCCGGCATGGAACACCCGGAGCGCGTCCGTGTCGAGGCTCTCCGCCCCCCGTATTTCGGTGCCCTTCCGGTAACTTCCGGGGTAGCCCCGGCTCGCCAGAACGACGGTGAGGGCCGTACGCAGGTCCCACTCGGCGCTGCGCCCGGCGAGTTGTCCGGTGGCGGTGACGAGGAGAAGGTCGAGCAGGTCGGACTTGAGGCGCATCATCAACACCTGCGTCTCGGGATCGCCGAAACGAGCATTGTACTCGATGAGCTTTGGGCCGTCCTTTGTGAGCATGAGCCCGGCGAAAAGCACGCCCTGGTAAGGCGTGCCGCGCGCGGCCATGCCGGAAATGGTGGGGGCGATGATTTCGGCAAGCGTGCGTTCCATGAGTTCGGGCGTCATGACCGGAGCGGGCGAATAGGCGCCCATGCCGCCGGTATTGGGGCCCTTGTCGCCATCGAAGGCACGCTTGTGGTCCTGGGCCGTGGCGAGCGGGAGGGAGTTGACGCCATCGCAGAGGACGAAGACCGAAACTTCCTCGCCTTCGAGGAATTCCTCGATCACGACTTCGGCGCCGGATGCGCCGAAGGCTCCGGCGAAGCAATCGCGGATGGCGGCTTCGGCTTCTTCGAGCGTCATGGCGACGGTGACGCCTTTGCCGAGTGCCAGGCCATCGGCCTTGATGACGATGGGCGCGCCCTGCTCGCGGACATAGGCGAGGGCAGGGGCCTCGGCGTCGAATTTCGCATAGGCGGCGGTGGGGATGCCCATCTCGTCGCAGAGCGCCTTGGTGAAGCTCTTCGAGCCTTCGAGTTGGGCCGCCTGTTTGGAGGGACCGAAGCAGGGGATGCCGATGGCGCGGACGTCGTCGCCCAGACCGGCCACCACTTGGGCGTCGGGGCCGATGACGACGAAGTCGATGTTTTGGGACTTTACGAAATCGAGGACGGCGGCGTGGTCGTTGGGATCGAGGGCGACATTCTCGGCCACCTTTGCCGTGCCGGCATTGCCGGGGGCGACGAAAAGCCTGGTGAGCCTGGGGGATTTGGCGAGAGCCCAGGCCAAAGCGTGCTCGCGCCCGCCGGAACCGATGAGAAGTACGCGCATATGGGGCTCCCGATCTGGCCACTCCCACCAACCCCTTCTCTCCTTGTGGGAGAAGGTGCCCGAAGGGCGGATGAGGGGACTCTAGGCTCGATCGCTCCCCCTCATCCGTCGCTTGCGCGCCACCTTCTCCCACAAGGGGAGAAGGAAGAGGAGGCTGGGGCTCGATCTCGTTGGCCGCCCGATAACATGCCCGCCGCGCCTTCGCCACCCTTGACGGACTCGGCGCCATCGCGCACCTCTCCGGTATGGCCGAACAACTCACCAACGCCGCCGAATATACCGTCTCCGAGATCGCCCAGGCCGTCCGCCGCACCGTCGAGGAGAATTTCGACTATGTGCGCGTGCGCGGCGAGATTTCGGGCTATCGCGGTCAGCACTCGTCCGGCCACGCCTATTTCACGCTCAAGGACGCCGATGCCTCGATCGACGCGGTGGTGTGGCGCGGCAGTTTTGCCCGGCTGGCCTTCAAGCCCGAGGAAGGGTTGGAGATCATCGCCTCGGGGCGCCTGACGACCTTCCCGCGTTCGTCCAAATACCAGATCGTCATCGAGAACATCGAGCCGGCCGGCGCTGGCGCCCTGATGGCGCTGGTCGAGGAGCGGCGCAAGAAGCTGGCGGCGGAAGGGCTCTTCGCCAAAGAACGCAAGCGCCCGCTGCCCTACCTGCCGCGCGTCATCGGCGTCGTGACCTCGCCGACCGGCGCGGTGATCCGCGATATCCTGCACCGGCTCGAGGATCGCTTTCCCACCCATGTCATCGTCTGGCCGGTGCGCGTGCAGGGCGATACCTGCGCGCCGGAAGTTTCGGCGGCCATCGCAGGCTTCAACGCGCTGCCCGAGGATGGCCCCATCGCGCGGCCGGACCTGCTGATCGTCGCGCGCGGCGGCGGCTCCATCGAAGACCTCTGGGGCTTCAACGAGGAGATGGTGGTGCGCGCCGTGGCGGCGAGCCGCATCCCCATCATCTCGGCGGTGGGCCACGAGACCGACACCACCCTCATCGATTACGCCGCCGATATGCGCGCGCCGACCCCGACGGCGGCGGCCGAGGCGGCGGTGCCGGTGCGGTCCGAACTCATCGCCTATGTCGATGACCAGGGCGCGCGCCAGCGCATGGCGGCGAGACGGATTCTTTCGAACTATCGCGACCGCCTGCGGGCGGCCTCAGCGGGATTACCGCGTCCGGCCGACCTCATCGCCACCGCCCAGCAGCGGCTCGACCACGCCTCCTCGAACCTGCTGGCCGCCCTGCGGCACGCCAAGCAGATCAAGGAAATCCAGCTGGCGCGCGTCACCTCGCGCCTCTCGCTGTCGACGCTCGAAGCCACCGTGCATCGCGCCCGGCTGCGCTACGATCCCGTCGCGGCGCGCGCCGAACCGGCGTTCAAGCGCATGGTCTCGGACCGTCGCCAGCGCATCGACAGCCTCGGCAAGCTGCTGCTGACGCTGGGCTACAAGTCTGTGCTGGCGCGCGGCTATGCCATCGTCAAGGATGCGGGCGGCGAGCTCGTGCGCGGCAGAGAGTTCCTGGCGGAAGGCGATGCCCTGCGCATCGAATTCGCCGATGGCGAGGTGCCGGTGACCGTGGGCAAGGGGGCAGGGCCGTCGGGTCGCCCTTTACCTTCCGTTAAGCCCAAGAAGCCGCGTTCCTCGCAAGACCGTGATGATGAGCAGCCCGACCTCTTTTGACTGCCACATTTCCCCTCTATATGAGGGGGAACACAGTGAGCATTTGGCCGGACGCGCGGGGGCGAGGACGCCATGAATATCTTCGATAAGGGGTTCACCCCTTCGGAAGCACAGATCCGCTATCTCGATGGCGACTTCGTGGTCATGAAGCCCGGCAGCTTCGTGCGCTGCGCCATCACGGGCAAGCCCATTCCGGTTGACGAACTCAGCTACTGGAGCGTCGACCGGCAGGAGCCTTACGCCGATGCCACCGCCGCCTACCAGGCCTATCAGCGTTATGGCCTGAACGGCTGACCGCCGTGACCGAAGCGTCCGGTCCGCGGCGCCTGCTTTTCGTTTCCACCAGTTCCGGAGAAGACTCGGTCGCAGCCGAGATCATTCGCCGGCTGCCTGAAGGCTTCATCGTGGAAGCCTATGCGGCGGTGGGAGAAGGCACGGGCTATCATGGTCTTTGTCCCCTCGTGGGTCCGCGCGCGCAGATGCCGCGCTGGCGGCGTCCGCGCTTTTCCGTGCCGCACGATTTCGGCCTCAACAACGTGCGGGCCTTCTGGCCCGGCGTGCAATTTCTCCGCCGCGTTCGCAGGAGCTATGATCGCGTCGTCGTCGTGGGCGATGTCGCAGCGCTCGCCGGCTGCTGGGCCGCCGGCATCCGCGACGTCATCTATCTCGATCTCCACCGCACTGGCCACGCACGGCCCTATACCGCCGTCGAGCGGCAATTGATCGGCCACACCGTCGCGCTGACCTTCTGCCGCCACGAAGAGCTCGCCGCGTCCCTCCGTGCTGATGGCCACCAGGCCCGCTCGGTCGGCAACGTCCTCATGGATTGCGTACCTTATGGCGACTACGACGCCATGGCTCGCCGCACCCAACCGACCGCCGTCACGCTCCTCCCCGGCAGCCGCGCCGGCAACAGCGACAGCTTCGCGCTGCAGATGGACGCCCTCCGCGCCCTCCCGCCGCAGGATTTGCCCGATATCTTCCTCGCCGTGGCCGGGTCCGTCTCCATCGACGATCTCGCCAAGGCCGCCCGGCTCCACCGCTCGGGCCTCCTCACCGGCCAGTCGGGCGATCTCTCCACCCTGCGCGACGAACGCCTCACCGTCCACATGGCCAGAGGTTCGGCGCTGGGCAATCTCATCGAGGCGTCCGATATCGTGCTGTCCCAGGCGGATACCGCCACCGTCCAGGCTATCGGCCTCGGCCGTCCGGTCATCAACTTCCGCTCCTTCCGCGATCGCGGTGCGCGCTACCGCGACGAACAGGGGCTTTTCGGCATCGCCCGCATCGTCACGCTCCCCGAAGTCGGCAGCGTGTCGCAGGCCCTGCGCGTGCTGATCGCCAATCCCGAGGAGCGGGCGCGGATCGGGGCAATCGCCCGCGAACGTGTCGGCGGAGCCGGTGCGATCCGCGAGGTGGTGGAAGGCATTGTCGCCTGAGCTTGCCAAGCCCGGTACGAGCGGCCTAACTGCGCCCATGACAGCGCGCTTCCTCTTCATCGCCAACGGCAATGGCGAAGATTCCATCGCCGCCGAGATCATCTCGCGCCTGCCCGCGGGCCATGTCGCCGACGCCTACCCGGTGGTCGGCCAGGGCCGCGCCTACGAGGGCCTAGCGCCGCTGGTCGGCCCGCGCTTCGATATTCCCTCGGAGGGCTGGCGGCACACCAGGGGTTCGGTCGCCCGCGACGTCAGGGGCGGCATGCTCTCAAGCATTCGTCCCGCTCTGAGCTTCCTGCGCTCGGCCCGCGGGCGCTACGACAAGGTAGTCGTGGTCGGCGACAATGTCGGCCCCATCCTCTGTCTCCTCGCGGGCCTGCCGATTGACGTCTATCTCGACGTCTTCAAGTCCGGCTTCGCCCACACCTATTCCGCCCCCGAGCGCTGGCTGATCCGCCGCACCTGCAAGACCGTCTTCACCCGTGACGCCATGCTGGCCGAAACCCTCGCCCGCGCCGGCATCGACGCCCGAGCCGCCGGCAACATCATGCTCGACACCACCACCTACGGCCAATACGACGCCGCCGCGCGCCGCACTCGCCCGCTGGCCATCACGCTCCTCCCCGGCAGCCGCGCCACCACCGGCGAGAGCCTGGCGCTTCAGGTCGACGCCCTGCGCCAACTGCCGCCCGACCTGCGTCCCGACATCTTCGTCGCGGTCGCCGGCGGCATCGCCCCCACCACGCTCGCGCAGGCTACGGGCCTCACCCATCAACCACCGACTTCCGGCGAAACCGCCGACCTCGGCACGCTCGTGGGCGACGGCCTCACGCTCCACCTCGCCACCGGCGTGACCGGCAACCTGATCGAAGCCTCCGATGTCGTGCTCTCCCAGGCCGGCACCGCTACCCAGCAGGCCCTCGGCCTCGGCCGCCCGGTCATCACCTTCGACCGCCCCGACAATCGCCGCAAGCGCATGGCCGACGAACAGGCGCTGATGGGCGAATCCCGCGAACTGGTCCCCCAGGATGCAACCGCATTGGCGACCGCAACTGCACGCCTGCTCTCTGACAGCGCAGAACGCACACGCCGCGGCGAAATCGGCGCCGAGCGACTGGGCCCCTTCGGCGCCGCCGCCAAAATCGTCCAACGCCTCCTGGAGCCATAAACGCGACCGCGCCCCATCGCCCCTCTCCCCTTGAGAGAGAGGGTGCCCGAAGGGCGGGTGAGGGGTTCTCTCCCCAAACGCAATCAGAGGAAGAGTCTCCGGCCGCTCGGTCTCGCTCTCGCCCCCGTTTTTGCCCGTCCTCCCCGCACGTCCCCCCACCACCGCACTTCCCCGGCCGCAGAGCCGGGGCCCACGGATATCTCCACTCGCACGGATGGGTGCAATAGGCCCCGGGTCTTCGCCCGGGGAAGCTCCGTGGTGGGGAAAGGTGGGGAGGCCAGCAGCTACCGCCACCACCCGCCCAGCACCAAACACCCCGGCCACAGCCAGGGTCCCCAATCCCACCTCTCTACTGAAACTTGCGCCTTACGGCTTGACCGCTTCCGGATCCAGCAGCCGGTGCAGGTGCACGATGAAATACCGCATCTCGGCATTGTCCACCGTCTGCTGCGCCTTCTGCTTCCACACGTCGTAGGCCGCCGCGTAGTTGGGATAGACCCCGACGATATCGACCGCCTTGAGGTCCTTGAACGTCACCGATTCCAGGTCGGACAGCTCGCCGCCGATGACGAGGTGCAGAAGCTGCTGCTGGTTCTCTTCGCTCATTGCGTGCGCCTTTCGAGGTCGGCGGTGATTTCGGTTTCGGCGGGGCAGCCATAGATGCGGCGCAGCGCCTTGTGGACGACAGGTTTTAGCGACTCGTCGCTGAGCGCCGCAAGCGCCCCATGGCGCACATCGGTCATGTTGAAACGGGGCTTGCCCACGCACACATCCTCAAAGCCGATGCCGGCTTCGGCGAGAATGATGGCCGCCCCCGCAATATCCCAATCCTGCGAACCGCGCCGCGCCACCACCGCGTCGAGCTTGCCCGTTGCCACCTGCACCAGCCGATAGGCCAGCGAGGGATAATAAGGCCCGCGCGTGTAGCTGAGGCCCGCATCCTGCAATTCCTGGTGCACCGCGCCCGGCGCCGGGATCACCGCCGAGCGCCCCGGCTGCGCCACTCTTACGATGGGTTTGCCGTTAAGCCGTGCGCCCCCGCCGATGCTCGCGTCATAAAGCTCGTCGCGCGCCGGCGCATAGACGACGCCGGCCACCGGCACGCCATGCTCCACCACCGCAACGCTCACCGTCCAGCTGTCCTCGCCACGGATGAAGCCGCGCGTGCCGTCGATCGGGTCGACCACGAACACCCGGTCATGCTTGAGCCGCTCCAGGTCGTCCACGCTCTCTTCGCTCAGCCAGCCGTAATGCGGCCGGGCGGCGAGAAGCGAGGAGTGCAGGAACTTGTCGAGCACGATATCGGCTTCGCTCACCGGCGAGGCGTTTTCCTTGGTCCAGGTCTTGAGGTTGCGACGAAAGTAACCCGAGGCAATGATGCCCGCCCCGACGGCGGTCGAGCGCAAGAGTTCGAGGTCTTGCTCGGGGCTGGTGGCTGGCGCTTCGGGCATACGACTTTCGTAAGGAGGCGTTTCTGCCCGCCCTTCTAGGCGCGTGGCGGACAATGAGCAAGCGGCATCCCGCGCCTGTCCCGCTTTGCTGCGGGCGCCCGACGGGTTCAAATATTGACGGGCCAACGCGCGCACTGCTACCAGATCAGTACGAACTTGTGAGGCAGACGACTTATGGAAGTGCAGTCGCCTATTGTATTTTCGACCAGCGGCCTGAATAATTCGGATCAATTTGAAGCTTATCGCGCCTTTATGGCGCCGGTGATCGACGTTGAGCCCGTCGAATCGCTGGATGGCCCGTTCTCGACTGAACACAGGGTCTGGGACCTTGGCACCACGGTCATGACCCGCGCCGTGCTGCCGCCCGTCGAGCGCCGCTTCCGGCACCTGCGCAAGGAGCCGCTCGACCATTGGTGCGTCGTCCTCTGCGATTCTCCCGAGCCCGGCGAGCGCCACATCGGCATTCGCTCGCTGGCCCGCCAGTTCGAGATGAGCGCCAATGATCGCGGCGTACTCTCGCTCTATCTCCCGCGCGACCTCTATCCTGCCATGGCCGGCCTCATCGATGCCGCCGAGGGCGACCTGCCGCCTACGGGCCTCACGACGCTCCTTGCCGATTATCTCAGTGCTCTCGAGCGGCGCCTGCCGCTGATGAGCAACGAGGAAATGAGCACCATTGCCGGCGCCACCAGTACCATCGTCGCCGCCTGTCTCGCGCCGAATGCCGATCGCCTGGAAGAAGCTGCGCCCCTCACCAGTTGGACGCTCGTCGAGCGCGCCCGCCGCGCCATTCGTGACAATCTCGGCCGGCCCGATTTCTCCCCTGATGAGCTCTGCCGCATGATCGGCACCTCGCGCTCGCGCCTCTATCGTCTGTTCGAGCCCTTTGGTGGGGTGACGCGCTACATGCAGCGGCAACGCCTGCGCACGGCGCGGCAATTGCTCACTATGCCCAACGTCGTCATCCCGGTGGCGCGGATCGCCGAGCAGGTCGGGTTCCTGGACCTGTCGAGCTTCAGCCGCGCCTTCCGCCGCGAGTTCAACCTGAGCCCCACCGACATGCGCAGCGCCGGCATATTGGGGTTGCCGATCGACGAGCCCCCGGTGGCGCTGGACCTGAACCCGAGTGCCGACGCTTCGATCCTCATGCGCTCGCTGCGGGCGCTTCGCGGCTAGCCGTCGAAGTCGACCGGCGGGAAACGCAGGGAATCGGCCTCGCATTCATGCCATTCCATCATGGCATTCGGCTCGCCTTCGCGACCCATGCACCAATTCCGCTCATTGAGCGCGGCGCCGTAGATCGAGCGCGAAACGCAGGCGACGACCACCTTCACGTCCGGGCTCGGGTTGAGGCGGCACTCGGAATCTGCCGCTTCGTAGAGGTCGATGAGTTCGGGCACGGTTTCTGTCGCCTCGGCGAACTGCCCGCCCTCCTGGGCGAGGGCGAAGGAGGGGGCAAGGCTGAGCGAAAGCGCCGCGATGGCGGTGGCAAAACGAAACATGGAGGATCTCCGAAGTTTGGCGTTCGGGATTCAGGACTGCACGCTGGTGCGTGGTTCGCGGGTAGCGAGCCAGGAATAGAAGATCAGCGCAGCGAGGTAGAGCGCGATGCCGACGATGGGCATCACATAGATGACCGCAACCAGCTCGCACGATCCATCCTGGCAGGTGCCGAGATGCCCCATGCGGGCCAGCGCGAGCCCGATGCCGAGGGCGACACCGAGCGATGCTGTGAGGATTGCCGCAACCAGCACGACGCGGACGGCGGCGAGGAGAATACGACCCAGGGCCACGGAAAACATGGCTAACTCCCTAAAGTATCGCCCCCAGGGCGCAGAATAGGGAGAAACGTGGCCAGAGTGAGGGGCGGCCTTTTTAGCCGCCCATCACCTTATTCGCTGCGCCCCAGCAGGGGCTCCACAGCACCCGCCGCTCGGGTCCAGGGCGTGTCATAGCTCGGAGGATTGGCAAACCGCGCCATGCCCAGCTGCAACCGCGTCGTCGCGCCTGGCGCCAGCCGCAGTCGCAGCCAGCGGCCCGAGACGGGTACCGCATCGCCGCCATCCGCCACCACGCTCGTGAAGTCATGTTCGCCGAAGACCCCCGCCTGCACGATGAGGTCGGCCTCCGCCAGCGGGTCGGTGTTGACCAGCGTCACCGAGGCGGCGTCGTTCGAGAGTTCATCCACCAGCGCCGCCACGCCCTGCGGCAATCCCGGCCGTTGTCCCGCCGCATCGTAGTAGCGCAGCCGCGCCAGTTGCAGGCCGCCGTGATAGACATGCATCGGTCCGCCCAGCGTGAGCTGGGTCAGGCCTTCGATGATCATCGGGGTCAATTGCTGCCACATGTGGATGGTCATGGACTCGCGATAATGGTCCATGGTCAGCGGATCGTTGAGTGCGCTCCGATAGGTCTCGATCTGGCTGGCGATGGTTTCGAGATTGGCGCGCAGGATCGCCTCGGGATAGCCCGGATCGCGTCCGCGGATGAAGCGGAACCACTGGGCCGTATTGCCATTGAAGCCCATATGACCGCCCGTCGAGCCGCCATAGCTCGAATAGGCCGGATTGACCGCGTCGAACACACCACCCGCCCAACCGCGCTCGGCCCGTTCGGCATCCTCCTCGGCCATCGAGAGGTTCCAGAGATACACGCCATACATCGGGTGCTGCGGGCGGAAATCGCGCCAGCCTTCGTCGTAATGGCGGTTCGGCACCACCCAGCGTCCATCTTCCTCGCGCCGCAGCGACCAGAGCATGTCGAGCTGGGAGCGGGGCAGGTCGAGATGGCCGGTGTCACCCGTCAGTAGCACCGCATTCATCGCGCCGATTGAGAGCGGCTCGAGCAGCGAGAACGCGCCATGCGGCCAGCGCCAGCCGTAATAGCCGCCCCACCACTTGCCGTCATTGTATTCGCCGATCTTGCCGGAAAGCCCGATATTGTCGGGCGTTATCCCGCCATTTTCCGCCGTCCGCCGCTTCCAGGCGTCGAGGTAGTCGAGCACCCAGCGCCGGTATTTCTCCTCGCCCGAATAGGCGAAGGCATGGGTCATGAGCGATGTGGCGCCCAGGTTGAGCGGCACGTCCCCGCGCGATTGCCGCTCGTTGATGCGCTTGAGGATTTCCGCATAGGTGCTGTCATCCGACCAAGGCGTCTTCATGTCATAGCGGTCGATCCCCGGCAGGTCCTCGAAGGGGGGCAGGTAATTGTCGAGGATTTCGCGGTGCGTCGACCAGTCCTCTGCCGTCTGCACATGGCGCGGCCCGCGACTGCCGGTGATCGGCGAACGGATGAGACGCAGCTGCGTATCGTAGTTCCGTGCTTCCGCGTCCTCTCCATTGTAGAAACCCGCAAACCGCTGCGTACGCTGGCGGTCCTTGAGCACCGCCGGGTCGGCGAGCCCGAAGAAATAGAAGAAGAGATTGCTCTCCCCGTGATGCATCCAGTCGTAATAGGCGTCGTATTCGCGGTGGATCTGGCCATATTCGGTCCACTGCCACGTGATGCCGTCCCAGATGGTGCGCGAGCGCCGATAGACCTCTTCACTGCCGCCCAGCGCGTAGAAGAGCGGCATGTTCATGAACCCCTCATAGGGGTCGTCCGAGCCATCCATGCCCGGCCAACGATCGCGCCAGATCAGCGTGCCGTCCGGCCGCGTATAGCGGTCGGCGAATTCGAGCGCCGCCTTGTCGAGCACCGCAAAGATCTGGCGCTGGAGCAGGGCCCAGGTCGGCGGCGCGGCGGGGTGCCCGACCGAGAGAGCGGGAAGAAAGGAGACTTTGTCGTTCATGGCGCTTACTCGTAGACGACCTTGCCGGTTTCGTGGGCCGCAAGCCATTTCCAGTCGATGGCGATCCCCAGCCCCGGTCCCGTCGGCACCGGCACGCAGCCCTGCGCATCCACGGAATCGAGGTCGTCCGAATAGTCGTCGGCGAAAATGGCGTTCTGCGATTTCGGGCCCGGAACCTTGGGGTGAACGAGGCCCAGTTCGTAGTAATTGGTGTTCCTGATTGCCGCCATGCAGTGCCGCGGCGCGTGGCCCGGAGCGTGGATTTCACAATCGACGCCGAACCCCTCGGCGATATGCGCCAGCTTCATCACCCCGGTAATGCCGCCGTCATAGTCGACATCGGCCCGCACGAAATCGGTGCCCTCGGCCACGAGCTGGTCAACGCGCAACTCGATGCCCCGGATATGCTCGCCAAGCAGGATCGGCGTGCGGATGAACTGCTTGAGCTTGCGATGGGCATAGGACGACTGCCCGCCATCCTTGTAGGGATCCTCGTACCAGAAATAATTGGCCTCATCGCACGCCCGGCCCACCTTGAGCGCATCGCCCCAGGTCTCGTATTCGCAGGCCGGATCGATCATCAGGTCCATGTCCTCGCCGACCGCCTCGCGCGTCGCGATCACCGCCGCCGCTTCGCGCGCGATGGGGCCGTTGCCCCAACCGTGGATCTTGAAGGCGGGGTAGCCCATTTCCTGGCACTGCACCGCGAAATCGGCGAAGGCCTCCGGGCTCGACAGCCCGCCATTCTCGTCGCCGTGATAGGTCGAGGCATAGGCCGGCAGTCGCGTGCGCCAGCCGCCGAGCAATTGCGACACCGGCATGCCCGCGGCCTTGCCGGCAATGTCCCAGAGCGCGATGTCGATCGGCCCGATGCCGAACCGGTCGTACTTGCGCAGCGCCCGCTTGAGATCGTTCCAGATCAGCTCGCGCTCGAGCGCGTTCCGCCCGATGAGATATTGCGCTGCCATCGCCACCTGGGCGTAGGAAACGCCGGTTCCCCCGACATATTCGCCGGTGATCCCGCCTTCCGTCTCGATGGTGAAGACGAACCCCGTCTGCTCGACGGTCGAGCCGGCGAGGTAGACGTGGTTGAAGCCGTTATAGTCGTAGCCGAGTTCGCGCTGCGTCCAGCCATACTGGTGGACGGTGAGGCGCTTGATGCGCAGGTCCTTGGTCATGTTTCCAGCTCAGATGCGGTTGCCGCTTTCGGGGTCGAAGAGATTGAGGGCGGAAGTGTCGACGGCGAGTGTCATGGGCGAGCCCAGCACCGGCCGGTCACGCGAGCCGAGCCGCGCGGTGATCATCTGGCCGGCCACGTTGAGCACCACCATCGTGTCCGGCCCCGTGGGCTCGACCACGTCGACGGTCCCCGTCAACGACGGCCCGTCGTTGTGCGTGCTGAACGTCTCGGGTCGGATGCCCGCCACCACCTCGCGCCCGATAAAGGGCCGCGCGCTCGCGTCCGTATCGGGCAGCGCCAGCACGGAATCCCCGTAGCGCAGCGCCAGTGCGCCGTCCCGCTCCTCCAGCCGGCCGCTGAGGAAGTTCATGGTCGGCGAGCCGATGAACCCGGCAACGAACATGTTGGCCGGCTTTTCGTAGATGGTCTGCGGGTCGGCCAGCTGCTGGATGATGCCGTTCCTCATCACCGCGACCTTGGTGCCCAGCGTCATCGCCTCCACCTGGTCATGCGTGACATAGACCACGCTCGTTCCCAGCCTGTCGTGCAGCCGCTTGATCTCGGTCCGCATCTCGACGCGCAGCTTGGCATCGAGGTTGGAGAGCGGTTCGTCGAAGAGAAAGAGATCGGGATCGCGCACGATGGCGCGCCCCATGGCCACGCGCTGGCGCTGCCCGCCAGAAAGCTGTCCCGGCTTGCGGTCGAGCAGATGCTCAATCTGCAGCAGCTCTGCCGCCTTCTGCACCGCTGCGTCGCGCTCGCCCTGCGGCACCTTGCGCATTTCGAGGCCGAAACCGATGTTTCGCCGCACCGGCATGGTCGGGTAGAGCGCGTAGGACTGGAACACCATGGCGATGTTGCGGTCCTTGGGGTGGACGTCGTTCATCTTGCGCTCGCCGATGAAGATGTCCCCGCCCGACGAGGGCTCAAGCCCGGCGATGATCGAGAGCAGCGTGGACTTGCCGCAGCCCGATGGGCCGAGCAGCACCAGGAACCCGCCATCCTCCAGTTCGAGGTCGATATTGGAGAGGACTTCGAGGGATCCGTAGCTCTTGCGGACGCCGTTAATGGAAAGTGTCGCCATAAGCTTATCCCTTGACTGCGCCGGCTGTGATGCCGGCCACCATGACGCGCTGCACGATGGCGAACAGGATGATCACCGGCAGGATGGAAATCATGCCGCCGGCGGCCAACATGCCCCAGGGCAACTGGAACTCGCCCACCATGAGCTGCAGGCCCACCGGCCAGGTGCGCGAGCCCTGGCTGGTAGTGAGCATGAGGGCGAAGAGGTATTCGTTCCACGCCGCGATCGCGACGAAGACGCAGGTGGCGACCAGCCCGTTGCGGGCGATGGGAATGACGATGCGGAACATCGCGCCCACCCGCGTGCTGCCATCCACGCGCGCCGCGCTTTCGAGTTCCTTTGGCGCCGCATCGAAGAAGCCCTTGAGCATCCAGACGAAGAGCGGCAGCAGGAAGCTCGTATAGTCGATGGCCAGTCCGATCGTGCTGTCGAGCAGCCCGATCTGTCGCATCAGCACGAAGAGCGGGATGATCATCAGCACCGCCGGGAACATGCGCACGACGAGATAGGCCAGCATCAGCTGCGTGCGCCCTTTGAAGACGAAGCGCGAGAACGCGTAGGAGGCGAACGTCCCGGTGATGAGGCAGATCAGCACCGTCAGTCCGGTCACCACGAGGCTGTTCATCACCAGCGTCGGATAGGACGACTGCGACCAGAGCTTGACGTAGTTCTCGATGGTCACCTCGGTCGGGATATAGACCATGTCGCGGGTCACGATCTGTGTCTCGGGCTTGATCGAGGTGAGGAAGGTCCACACGATCGGCGCGATGCAGATGAAGGCCAGAACGATCAGCACCGCATAGCTGAGGACGTTCCAGATGAGCTTGGAGCGAGACTGGGCAACGGCCATGGCGCTTACTCCTGGTTGAACCGCGACAGGCGGATATAGCCCCAGGCGAAGACCATCAGCAGGATGAACATCACCACGGACAGCGCCCCGGCATAGCCGAAGTTGAAGTCCTTGTAGGCCGTCTGGAAGGCGTAGAGCGAAAGCACCTGCGTTGAGCGTCCGGGGCCGCCGCTGGTGAGGATCAGCAGCAGGTCGGGTGAGTTGACGAGGCCGATCACGCGCAGGATCACCGCTGCCGCGATGATGGTCTTGAGCATGGGCAGCGTGATGAGCCGCAATTGCGAGAACGCACCGGCGCCATCGATATCGGCTGCCTTGTAGAGATCGGCTGGAATGCCCTTGAGGCCGGCCAGGATCAGCAGCGTGAAGAACGGAAAGCTGTGCCAGGCCTCGACGACAATGGCCGCCGCCATCGCCGTATTGGGGTCGGCGAACCAGGCCTTGTAGCTTTCGAGCAAGCCCACCCGCACCAGCACGTCGTTGATGACGCCGAGCCGCGGGTCGAGCATCAGCGCCCACATATGGCCGGCCACCACATTAGGCAGGAAATAGGGGAGAAGGATCAGCACAGCGAGAAGCTTGGTGCCCGGCAGGTCGCGATTGAGCGCCAGCGCGGCCACCAGCCCGATCAGGAATTCGAGCGCGATCGACGACGTCACCCACACCGCTGTGTTGCGTAGCGCCACCCAGAAGATGGGGTCGCTCATCATGCGGGCATAATGCTTGAAGAACACCCAGTCCGTGCCCAGGTCCGGCCGGTTGAGCCGCATCTCGCGGAAGCTCAGTTGGATGCCGTAGAGCGTCGGGTAGAGCACCACCGCCGTGATCAGCAGGGCGCTGGGCAACAGCAGCAGATACATCCAGTAGCGGCTCTCGGAGAGTTCCCCGATTGCCCGGATGGGGTTGAGCCGTTCAAAAGCGGAGCGCGCGCCTGGAAAGGCGGCGGTTGAAGTCCCGTTGGTCATTGGTCCTCGCGCGAGCAGTCGATCGGGGGAGGTCGGCGGCCGTCAGGAGGGTCGGCCGCCGACACGACGGCTAGGCGGTTGCCGAAGCCAGCCCGTCGATCATTTCATCGACAGCCTGCTCGGGCGTGGCCTGGCCGATCAGCGTGCGCTGGAAGGCAGGCAGGACGACACTCTCGGTCCAGCCGGCATAACCGGGGAAGCTCGGCTGCGGGATGCCGAATTCGAGCGTTTCGGCCGCCGCCTTGTACATCGGGTTGCCGGAGATGCGCTCGTCCTTGGCCGCCACCGAGGAGGCCGGGAAGTAGCCGGTTTTTTCGAGGAAGGCGACGGCCGCATCCGGCTCGCCCCAGAACTTCACCCATTCCCACGAGGCGTCCGCGTTCTGGTCGCTGGTGATGGTGTTGTAGGCATAGGCGAGGCGGGCGATGCGCGCCGCCGGACCCGCCGGCATGGCGAGCGTGGCGAACTCGACGCCGGGCTTCAGTGCCGAAGCGACGTCCTGGTAGGAGCCGGTATGGTGCCAGATCATGGCCGTTTGCCCGGTCTGGAACCCTTCGATCACCTGGCGGAAGCCGTCATTGGCAGCGCTTGGCGGCACTGCGCCGTCGCGTGTCAGCAAGCCGCTGAACCAGTCGATGGCCTCGATGGCCTTGTCGCGGTTGAGCCCGATAGTGCCCGTAGCGTCCACCACGGGCGAACCGAAAGCGGCCATGACGTTGATGATGTAGTTCTGCCCGCCCGGGCCGCCGCGCATCCCGAGGCCAAACCGGCCCTTGGAGGGATCGGTCAGCTTGATAGCGGCCTGACGCAACTCTTCGAGCGTGGTCGGCGGCGCGAGGCCGGCTTCGTCGAACCAGTCCTTGCGGTAGTACATCCAGTCCACGAACGTGAAGCCGGGCACGCCATAGACCTTGCCGTCCTTGGTGATGGAATCGAACCGCTTGTCGTCGAAATCGGCGCGGCGATCCCAGGAGGCGATGCGTTCGGTCATGTCGGTGAGCGCGCCCATGGCCAGCAGGTCCGCGAAACGCTCGGACGACACCATCGTCACGTTCGGCCGGCTGTTGGCCACCACCGCCGAGGTGATCTTGGCCATAAATTCGGGGTTGGGAATGTTCTCCTGCGTGACCTTGATATCGGGATGGGCCGCCGCGAAGAGCTTCATCACCTCTTCGAGCCCGGCGAATTCGGACTGGCTGGTGAAGGTGTGCCAGTAATTGATGCTGGCCGCCTGGGCGAATGCCGTTCGGGGCAGCATAGTCGCCGCTGCGGCGGCTGCTCCGAGCTTGAGCAGCGAACGTCTGTCGAAAGTGGTGGTCATGCAGGTCTCCTCCCTTTGCATTTCCGTCTTTTTGCGAAACGTCAGAAGCGCTCGGTCACCTCGACCTTGTTGAGCGCCGTACGGTCGAGCTCGTCCCAGTCGAAGCGGTAGCCGATGCCCGGCTCGTCGCTGACATTGAGGTAGCCATCCACGATCGAGAGCGGGCCGAGCTTGTCGAGGCCCCTGATCTGCTCCTCGTTCATGACGAGCTGCTCGTAATAGTCGTTGTTGCGCACCGCGGCGCAGAGCTGGGCGTTTTCGAGGCCCATTCCATGCACCTGCGCCCGCATGCCGAAACTGTCCGACATGTGCGCGATCTTCATCGCGCCGGTGAACCCGCCCTTGTAGAAGGTCGAGATGCGCGTCATGTCGAGCGCCTTGGCCTCGATCCAGCTCGCCATGTTCCAGTGCACGCCGTCCGAGGTCTCGGCCGCCAGCACGGGTATCTTCAGCTTCTCGCAGAGCTTGGTGTAGGAGCCGAGATAGAACTCGCGCATCGGCTCCTCGTACCAGAGGAAGTCGAGGTCCTGGAGTGCGCGGCCCACTTCGAGCGCGTCGACATAGTCCCAGCCCGCCGAGCCGTCGAACATCAGGTCCGCATCCGGCCCGACCCATTCGCGCAGCTTGGTTGAAAGCTCGATATCGCGCTTCACGTCGCCCCAGGCATGGAGCTTGAAGGCCTTGAAGCCGATATCGCGGCACATCTTGATGTAGCGCTCGTATTCGTCGAGCGTCGGCCAGGTGACGGTCGAGGCATAGGCGGGCACCATCGGGTCGTTGCCGCCCAGCATCTGGTAGATCGGCATGCCCGCCGCCTGCGATTTCACGTCCCAGCAGAGCTGGTCGAGAATGCCGAGCGCCCGCATGTGGATTTCCTCGACGCGATCGACTTCCCAGACGAGGTGCCAGAGTCGCTCGGTGAGCAGGGGATTTTCGCCGATGAAGTTGTGGTAGCGCCGGCGCACCAGGTCCACCACGGCATCGCCCCGCCCGATCTCGAAGGCGCCGGAAATCCCGGCATCGGTATCCATCCGGATCACCGCCTTGCGCGGTCGCGTGCCCGGCGGGATGTCGCCATGCGATCCGGACAGGCCGTTGCGCCAGATGAATCTTGGCCCGGCATCGACCTCAACCAGCCAGGCGGTGAACCGCGTGATCTTCATTGCAGCCCTCAACTCCCTTGTGAGATATTATTGGGGCGAGAAAATATCTCACGTCAACCCGCAAGGATGAAGATTCGACGGAAGTTCTATGCCACAATGATATTTACTGGTGGGATTCGCGCTGCGTCGATCAATGCCAGCCATGGCAGGTGCTAATGTCGGCGCCAGACCGGGAACGACCGCGAAACGACGAGGGGCATCTGGATGGAAGCTGAGAGGCAGGATAACGAAGGCTACCGCCGGTTTCGCGAAGCCATGCACGAGGGCAAGCTGACCCCCGGCATGGTGGTGACGCAGAACGAACTCTGCGACCTGCTCGGCATCTCGCTCTCGCCCCTGCGCGAGACGCTGGTGCTGCTCGAGGAATTCGGGCTGGTCGAGATCAAGCCACGCACCGGCATCCGCATCGTCTATCCGGAAGTCGCCTTCATCCGCGAGAACTACCAGTTCCGCATCATGATGGAGGTTTTTGCCATGCGCGCCTTCGCCGAGGTGGTGAAGCCCGAATGGCTGGCCGACATGCGCAAGCGCCACGAGGATTGCCGCGCCCTGCTCATCGCCGACACACCCTTCGAGGAGGCCCGCGCCGTCGTCGTCGCGCTCGATCGCCAGTTTCATCGCAACATCGTCCAGTCGCTGGACAACCGCGCCATCCTCGCCACTCACGCGCGCGTCCAGGACAATCTCAACATGGCCCGCCGCGTCCACCAGAGCGGCTTCATCCGCAGCCAGCTCATTTCCACCATGGACGAGCATCTGCGCGTCCTGGAAAGCCTCGAAAAGCGCGATACCGACGGCGCCATCGCCAATCTCGAAGCCCATTTCCGCGCCTCGACCCACCGCACCTTCGCCGCCGGCTAGGGTCCGTACTCAATTGCACCGGTAGATGAGGTTGCGATGGCCGCCCCACCCGCCGGACTTCCCCGGACTTGATCCGGGGCCTATTGCACCCCTCCACTCGAGTGGAGGAATCCGTGGGCCCCGGCGGCCGGGGAAGTTCAGTGGTTGTGGCGCGGCAGACGGACGGCGCTTCCGTTGGAAGCTGTCGGATGGGGGGGCGCCGGCTCCCCAGCCGCCGGTCGACTGACATGCCGGAAACCTTCTGTGCGTGCCTCCGCGGCCAGCGCCTCGATCTCGGGCAGGGTGCCAGCAACCGCGCAATAGGTGATCCCGCTCGTCATCGGCGCTCCAACTATAGCCTCAACGCGTTGTTTCCCAAGGCCCGCGAGCTCAGCGTTAATCGGCCATTACACCCGGTCACAACCCGCTAACCCTCTTCAAAACAACCTAAACTTAACTGCGTTTCTTAAGTGGCCCGGAAAGGGGCCGCGCTAGATTGGGGGCATAAAAGAGAGCACCAAAAAACAAGCTCTCGAAAGTTCACAGGAAGGTTTCAAAGATGGTTCGTGGCATGGGAAATGACGGTTCCTCCGTCGTTATGTTCCGCGGCAGACAGGCGAGCGATCGCCAGGCGTCTACCCCGTTCGGTGCAGCTAACGACAATGGTCCGAAGGACCCCGTCAACACCGTGACCGTACGCCGTACGCTCGAAAAGAGCGGCGTGACCATCAAGATCAAGGTGCCAGTTTCCGAATATGTCGGCGTGGCCGTATCCACCCGCATCTCGGATGAAGGCGTGCTCACCAGCGCTATCGAACTGGTGCATGGCGACCCCGAGCTCAACTATCAGGTGTTCGAGGAAGAGGGCAATTACAACGTCGTCGCCGAGTGGCAGAACTGGGGCCGCAAGCTCCGTCTGCCGCTCTTCATCAAGGCCGGCGACGGCTCGCTCCTTCCCTATTCGCAGCAGGTCGACGGCGTCATGCTGGGCAATGCCTCCGACCGCCGCAGGCTGGCCGCCGAATCCGGCCGCCGTCCGCGCTTCCTCAATCGCCGCAAGCCCGGCGAGCCGGAAGCCAAATAGAAAGTTTCGCGACCTCCAATCGCTAGCTGGGGCCGGTCAGTGGTGCGACCGGCCTCCGGCTTTTCTGCGTCAGCGATTAAGCGACTGCATCCCGGCGGGCGTATAGCGATCGCCCGCCGCCGCGCCTGCCGGCGCCGCATCGTTGAGCTCTGCCAGCTCGTTCTCGTCGAGCACGATATCGACCGCCGCCGCATTCTCCTCGAGATACTTGATCCGCCGCGTGCCCGGAATGGCCAGCGCTCCCTGCGCGAACACCCAGGCCAGCGCGAGCTGCGACGGCCGCACCCCCTTGCGCTCCGCCAGCGAGCGGATACGCCCGACCAGGGCCATGTTCTTGTCGAAGTTCTGGTCCGACCAGCGCGGATCGCTGCGGCGGAAATCGGTGTCGGCCAGCGTGTCGGTCGAGCTGATCGCTCCGGTCAGCAGGCCGCGCCCGAGCGGCGAATAGGCGACGAACCCGATGCCCAGTTCGCGCACCGTATCCATCACCTCGTTACCCTCGACGCCGCGCTCGAACAGCGAATACTCGGTCTGCAACGCCGTCAGCGGATGGGTGGCGTGCGCCTTGCGGATCGTCGCTGCCGAAGCCTCCGAAACGCCGATATAGCGGACCTTGCCCGCCGCCACGAGGTCGGCGAGCGCGCCCACCGATTCCTCGATCGGCACATTGGGGTCGATCCGGTGGAGGTAGTAGAGGTCCACATGGTCGGTCCCAAGATGCTTGAGCGACCGGTCGATGGCCTTGCGGATATAGTCCGGCCGTCCGTTGACCGCCTTGCGTTCGCCCTCGTCGGTCACTTCCGAGCCGACCTTGGTGGCGATCTTTACCTGGTCCCGCTTGCCCTTGAAGGCTTTGGCCAGCAATTGCTCGTTCTTGAAGGGACCATAGATCTCGGCGGTATCGAAGAAATCGATGCCCAGCTCGAGCGCCCGCGCCAGCGTCGCCAGGTTCTCGGTCTCGTCGCTCGGCCCATAGAACGCGCTCATGCCCATGCAGCCCAGGCCCTCCATGGAAACCTTGAGGCCCTGGCTGCCCAAATTCACATATTTCATGTCTGAAATCCCTTCGTCGAAGCACCCTCGCTCAAGTCGCGAGAGGCCGGATGGATGCGCGCTTCGCCCGATGCAAAGATTCTTTTCGGGCCATGCAACTTCCGGCAAAGCGTAGCGTTTCTAATCTGCCGGCGTCGATCACGCCCCCGATTCCCCACGCCGGCCCAACGTTAGCTTCCTCCAGAGCAAAACGTTAAGAGGCTGACCCCGTGGTGCGGTCAGCCTCTTCCCATTTCCAGGGTAGCGCAAGCCCTGCTACCAGGCCCACTCCACCAATAGTGCCAGCGTCAGCGCGAACCCGACCCAGCGGTTCGAGTGGAAGCGGATATAGGGGTTGAGCGGCTCGTTGGCGTCCAGCGTCCAAACCTGCCAGGCCAGCAAAGCCGCCGGAACCAGCGATCCCACCAGGAACAGCCAGCCGGCCCCTGCCGAAAACGCCGCCAGCAGCCAGAGCACATAGGCCCCGGCATAGAACAGCGCCACGATCGGCCGCGTCCGGCTGCCGAAAAGCCGCGCCGTCGACTTCACCCCGATCAGCGCATCGTCCTCGATATCCTGCAGCGCATAGATCGTGTCGTACCCGATCACCCAGAGGATCGTGCCGGCATAAAGCAGCAGCGGCGGCCAGCCGAAGCTGCCGATCTGCGCCGTCCAACCCACGATCGCGCCATAGGAAAAGGCCAGCCCCAGGAAGAATTGCGGCCACCACGTCACCCGCTTCATGAACGGGTAGATCGCCACCAGCACCAGCGAGGCGATGCCGAGCACGATGGTCAGCGGGTTGAACTGCACGAGAATGACGAACGAGATCAGTGCCTGCGCCACCAGGAACAGCGCCGCCTGAAACCGCGTCACCGCGCCTGACGGAATCGGCCGCGAGCGGGTGCGTGCCACCATCATGTCGATCTTGGTGTCGACGATATCGTTGCCCGTGCAGCCTGCGCCCCGCATCAGGATGGCGCCCACGAACATCAGCAGCAGATACCAGAGGTTGAACCCGGCCTCGGGCCGCGCCACCGCCGCAAGTGCCAGCGCCCAGGCGCAGGGCCAGAACAGCAGCCAGAAGCCGATCGGCCGATCCCAGCGCGCCAGCCGCGCATAGGGCTTGAGCCAGTCGGGCGCGAAAGCATCCACCCAATTGCCGCGTTGGGCGTCGGCCACTTTGCCGGTTTGCATCCTCACACTCCGATAGGCTAATCCGGGCGGAACGTATTCCCCAGGCGGATCAAGTCAATGCCCCGCACTCACGCCTCGCTGCCCCGCCTCCACGTCGCGCCCGCCCTGGCGCAGGGCCAGGAACTCACGCTCGAACGCGACCAGTCCAACTATCTGGGCGCGGTCCTGCGCATGCAGCCGGGCGACGAAGTCATCCTCTTCAACGGCCTCGACGGCGCCTGGCTTGCCCGCGTCGTCAACCCGAACAAGAAGGCCGTCAGCCTCGAACTGGTCGAGCAGACCGCGCCGCAAACGCCGCCCTCCGACCTCTGGTACGGCTTCGCCCCCCTCAAGTCCGCCCGACTCGACTATGTCGTGCAGAAGGCCACCGAGATGGGGGCAGGGACCATCCAGCCGGTCATCACCCGCTTCACCCAGGTCCATCGCCTCAACGCCGACAAGCTGCTCGCCAACGTCATCGAGGCGGCCGAGCAATGCGAAGTGCTCACCGTCCCCGAAGTCGCTCCCGACATCACGCTCGACAAGCTTGTTGCCGGCTGGAATCCCGAGCGCGCCCTCGTCTTCGCCGATGAAGGCCAGGCCTCGTCTTCCCCTCTCGAAGCCCTGCGCCGGCTCGCCGGACGCCCCGTCGGCCTCCTCGTCGGCCCCGAAGGCGGTTTCTCGGACGAAGAGCGCGAAAAGCTACTTGCGCAGCCCTTTACTGTACCCATCAGTCTCGGTCCGCGTATTCTGCGCGCCGATACTGCTGCCGTCGCCGCTTTGGCAGTTATTCAAGCAACCATCGGTGATTGGCGATAAAGGGATTGCTTTCGGCAGGCGAGCCGATATGTTCCGCCCACTCAAATCCCAGAGGACTACATGGCCGGCGCATCTTCTCCCTCGCCTCTCATTGAATCGCGTGCTGATCTGATCGAGGCACTCGAGAGGGGATGTAAGCCCAAGGACCAGTGGCGCGTCGGCACCGAGCACGAAAAGCACGTCTTCCACCGCAATCCGCTTCGCCCCGTCACCTATGACGGTGCCGATGGCGTCCATGCGCTCCTCGATGGCGTCGAAGCCGAGACCGGCTGGCATCCCTTCTTCGATGGCGAAAATCCGATCGGCCTGCGCAATCTCGGTCCCTCGGGCGGCATTTCGCTAGAGCCCGGTGGCCAGTTCGAGCTTTCGGGCGCGCCCATGGTCTCGCTCCATGACACCGCCCTCGAAACCGCCGAGCATATGGCCGTCAGCCGCAAGATCGGCTCCAGGCTCGGCATCCATTTCCTCGGGCTGGGCGTCACTCCGCTCTGGTCCGTTGCCGAAATCCCGGCCATGCCGAAGTCGCGCTACGGCATCATGAAGCCCTACATGGAAAAGGTCGGCACCCTCGGAACCTCGATGATGTTCCGCTCCGCCACCATCCAGGCCAATCTCGATTTCTCCTCGGAAGCCGACATGGTGCGCAAGCTGCGCGTCAGCGTCGCGCTCCAGCCGGTCGCCACCGCGCTCTTCGCCAATTCGCCGTTCATCGATGGCAAGGATAGCGGCTTCCTCTCCTTCCGCTCCCATATCTGGCTCAATACCGACGCCGCGCGCACCGGCATGCTGCCCTTCGCCTTCGAAGAGGGCATGAGTTTCGAGCGCTATGTCGACTATGCGCTCGATGTGCCGATGTACTTCGTCATCCGCAATGGCCAGTACGTGAACGTCGCCGGCGAGAGCTTCCGCGCCTTCCTCGAAGGCCGCCTGCCGCAACTTCCGGGCGAAAAGCCCACAGTCAAGGATTGGGAAGACCACCTCTCCACGCTCTTCCCCGAAGTGCGCCTCAAGCAGTTCCTCGAAATGCGCGGCGCCGACATGGGTGATGAAGCCGCCATCACCGCGCTCCCTGCCTTCTGGGTCGGCCTCCTCTACGACGACATCGCGCTCGAGGAAGCCTGGGAGCTGGTCAAGGACTGGACCGAGTTCGACCGCCAGGCCATGCGCAACGAAGTTCCACGTCTGGGCCTCCAGACCCCGGTCCCCGGCAACGATTTGCGCTTCGGCACCGTCGGCGATCTCGCCCGCGAAGTCGTCGGCATCGCCAGCGCCGGCCTTGCCCGCCGCGCGCAGGTCAACGCGCTCGGCAAGGACGAATCCATCTATCTCGCCCCGCTCGAAGAAACCCTGCGCCTCGGCAAGACTCCCGCCGAACGCTGGCTCGACCTCTACCGCACCGAATGGAACGGCGACGTTCGCCCGATCTTCGACGCCGCGGAGATGTAATCAGGGGAGGGGCTGGCTGCCGAAGTCGCCCCGCAGGCGCAAATCTCACCTCCCCCGGCGAAAAGCCGGGGGCCGGAGAAACTATCCGCAAACTCGGAATTTGAGATCGAGGGCTCTCACCCCTCGAACACCACGCCCAATTCTGCAGCCTTCCGCCACACCACCCGGCACGCCCGGGTGGTCTTGTCGCTCATCTGCAGCGTGAAGTTGTCGGGAATGCCCAGGATACTGGTCACCCGCAGGTTCGCGCCCGCATCCGAGAGGTTGCGTACGGTACAGTCGATGGCCGAGCGCCCCTCGTTGAACACGATCGAGGCGCCCTTGAGGGTGCGATGGCGCTGGGTCTGGCGGCGTTCTTCCATCCGTCCTCCCTCGCAGACGATCACGGCAGCTTGGCGAACCCGTCCGCGAAGCCCTTGAGCGATACCGGGATGCCGATACCTTCCTCGGGCGTCTTGAAAACCACGAAAATGGCGCTGGTGCCCTTCGAGAGCGTATCGATCAGGGCCGCATCCATTGCGACTTCCGCCACGCAGCCATTGGGCAGGCAGCGCACGAAGGCCACGCGGCCCATGTCCTTGCCATCGACATTGAGGCCGAGGCCGTTGGGCAGCAGCACGCCGAGCGGGGCGAGGACGCGCAGGAGCTGGGCCTGCTTGTCCGCCGTCTTGAGCACGATCACCGAAAGGCCGACATTGGGCTGGTCCTCGGCGGTGACGTTCTGGATGATGGCGCATTGCTCGGTCGTGGCACCCGGCGGGGTGTCGCAACTCATCTGCCAGTCACCGTATTGCGCCTTGACCAGGCCCTGGGCCTGGGCGGGAAGGACCGGAACGCACACGGTAGCGGCGAGGGCGACGGCGGCGAGGCCGCGCATGAATTGGCGCTTCACTTGTTCACATTCTCCAGTCGAATCGGGCCGTTCCCACGGCACATTGTTTTCTTGCGGGGGCCTCAAGCCCTTGTCAACGCTGGCCTTGGCGCCGGCGAGGACACCCCTAAAACTGCGGCGAGCTTATGACATTGCCCATCTGCGATGCATTTTGACGCATCCTTGGGCATATCAGCGTCATGGACTCGGCCATGTGGATGTGATTTAGGTCACGGCCAGTGAAGAAACGCTCCGAGGTTGAGTCGGGGCGGCTTGTCCTATGCCGCACTTTTCGCCTCAACCCCGTCGCACGCAATTGTGAAGTATAGGGGGTTATAGGTGACCGCACAGTTCTTCCGTGGTTTGGGGGCTGCGCTGGCTGCGCCGCTGGCAGTACTGCCGGGGGTTGCGCTGGCCGCGGAGGCCGGTAAGGCCGTCCCGGGCCAAATCGGCTTCCAGGAATCGGTAACCCCGATCATGGATTCCATCGAAGCTTTCCACAACAACCTGCTGATGTGGGTCATTACCGCTATCGTGGTTCTGGTCTTCGTCCTGCTCGTGGTCGTGATCGTTCGCTTCAATGCGAAATCCAATCCGCAACCGGCGACTTTTACCCACAACACGCTTGTGGAAGTGGTCTGGACGGTCCTTCCGATCGTCGTCCTGATCGTCATCGCCATCCCGTCCTTCGCCGTGCTGACCGATCAGCTGACCATTCCCGATGGCCAGCGCAAGTATCTGGGCAACTCGATTTTCTCGTGGGGCGAGGTTGAAGTTCCCGCTCCCGCTCTTACGATCAAGGCGACCGGCGAGCAGTGGTACTGGACCTACGAATACGTCGACGAAGGTCAGTCCTACGATTCGTACATGCTCAACGAGGAAGACCGTCAGAGCCTCAAGCCGAACGAGCCGCGCCTCCTGGCTGTGGACAACGAGCTTGTCGTTCCGGTCAACACCACCGTTCGTGTCGAAGTCACCGCGAGCCCGTCGGGCGTGATCCACGCCTTCGCTATGCCGTCCTTCGGCATCAAGATCGACGCCGTTCCCGGCCGCCTCAACGAAACCTGGTTCAACGCCCGCAAGGAAGGCCTCTATTACGGCCAGTGCTCCGAGCTGTGCGGCAAGGACCATGCCTTCATGCCGATCGCCATCCGTGTCGTGAGCGCGGAGCAGTATGCGACCTGGATTGCTTCTCTCAAGGAGAGCGGCGACCCGGAAACGGCCAACGCAACTCTGGTGGCGGCTCAATAAGCCGCGAATTCTGTAAAGAGAGAGAACGCCGCCATGGCTGACACTACGCAACACGCTCTCGAGCAGGCCGCTACACACGGTACGGATCATGGGGCTCATGGCCACCATATCCCGACCGGCTGGCGCCGCTGGGTGTACTCGACCAATCATAAGGACATCGGGATTATGTACCTGGTGTTCTCCATCTTCGCCGGTGTGGTAGGCGGCTTGCTGTCCGGCGCCATGCGTATGGAACTGCAGGAGCCGGGCATTCAGATCTTCCACGGTCTGGCTGCCATGGTTTATGGCCTCGATGGTGACAGCGCCATCGATGCCGGCAAGCACATGTTCAATGTGTTCACCACCGCTCACGCCCTCATCATGGTGTTCTTCATGGTGATGCCGGCGACCTTCGGCGGCTTCGGCAACTACTTCGCCCCGCTGATGATCGGTGCGCCCGATACGGCGTTCCCGCGCGTCAACAACATCGCGTTCTGGCTGCTGCCCTTCGCCTTCCTCCTGCTCATCCTCTCGCTCTTCTTCGAGGGTCCGGCAGGCATGTTCGGCGCCGGCACCGGTTGGACGGTCTATCCGCCGCTCTCGACCTCGGGTCACCCGGGTCCGTCGGTTGACTTCGTGATCCTGTCGCTCCACGTCGCCGGTATCTCGTCGATCCTGGGCGCTATCAACCTGATCACCACGATCTTCAACATGCGCGCTCCGGGCATGACGCTGCACAAGATGCCGCTCTTCGCCTGGTCGATCCTGGTTACCGCCTTCCTGCTGCTGCTGGCTCTGCCGGTTCTCGCAGGCGGCATCACCATGATGCTCACCGATCGTAACTTCGGCACCTCGTTCTTCCAGTCGGAAAGCGGCGGCGACCCGGTCCTGTTCCAGCACCTGTTCTGGTTCTTCGGCCACCCCGAAGTGTACATCATGATCCTGCCGGGCTTCGGCATCGTCTCGCACATCGTGTCGACCTTCTCGCGCAAGCCGATCTTCGGCTACCTCGCGATGGTCTACGCCATGGTCGCCATCGGCTTCGTCGGCTTCATCGTGTGGGCTCACCACATGTATACGACCGGCCTGTCGCTTGACGTGCAGCGCTACTTCGTTGCCGCCACCATGGTCATCGCCGTGCCGACGGGTGTGAAGATCTTCTCGTGGATCGCCACCATGTGGGGCGGCTCGATCACCTTCCGTACGCCCATGCTCTGGGCCATCGGCTTCATCTTCCTGTTCACCGTTGGTGGTGTGACGGGTGTGGTGCTGGCCAATGCCGGTGCGGACCGTGCCCTGCACGACACCTACTATGTGGTTGCCCACTTCCACTACGTGCTCTCGCTGGGCGCCGTGTTCTCGCTGTTCGCCGGCTGGTACTACTGGTACCCGAAGATGTTCGGCTACATGTACAACGAGAAGCTCGCCAACGCGCACTTCTGGATCACGTTCGTCGGTGTGAACCTGATCTTCTTCCCGCAGCACTTCCTCGGCCTCGCCGGCATGCCGCGTCGTTACATCGACTATCCGGATGCCTACGCGCTGTGGAACCGCGTGTCCTCGATCGGTTACTACGTGACCTTCGTCGGCCTCGTGCTCTTCCTCTACCTGCTCTGGGAAGCAGCCCGTAAGAAGCGCAAGGCTCCGGACAATCCGTGGGGCGAAGGCGCGACGACCCTGGAATGGACTCTCTCGTCGCCCCCGCCGTACCACCAGTTCGAGACGCTCCCGCGTATCGACTCCACCAAGACGCACTAAGCGTCTCGAGGGCAGAAACAAACGAGGGCGTCCCGGGTCGGGGCGCCCACCTCAGAAGGGTAGAAGCGAGTGGCTTACATCGATGACAGCAAGAGTGTGCCGGCGACGTTCGTCGGCAGTGCGCGGGTAGGGGACTACTTTGCGCTGCTCAAGCCGCGCGTCATGTCGCTGGTGATCGTGACGGCCGTCGTCGGCCTGCTGCTGTCCCCGTCCACGCTCAATCCCGTCCTCGCCGCCATCGCGCTGCTCTGCATCTCGATCGGCGCCGGCGGCTCGGGCGCGCTCAACATGTGGTACGATAGCGATATCGATGCCGTCATGAGCCGCACGCGCAACCGTCCGATTCCGTCCGGTCGCGTCGACCGCAACGACGCCCTGGCCATTGGCCTGATCGCCTCGGCCTTCTCGGTCATGACCCTGGGCCTTGCCACCAACTGGCTGGCGGCCGGTCTCCTGGCCTTCACGATTTTCTTCTACGCCGTCATCTATTCGATGTGGCTCAAGCGCTCGACTCCGCAGAACATCGTCATCGGTGGCGCGGCCGGCGCATTCCCTCCCATGGTTGCCTGGGCCGCGGCTACCGGCACCATTTCGCTCGAAAGCGTTGCGCTCTTCCTCATCATCTTCATGTGGACCCCGCCCCATTTCTGGGCGCTGGCGCTCTACAAGCAGGGTGACTACCAGGAAGCCGGCATCCCCATGATGCCCAACGTGGCCGGCGAGCAATCCACCAAGCTGCAGATCCTGGTCTATTCGGTCCTGCTGGTCGCCTCGACCCTCATCCCCTCGTTCATCGGGTTCTCGCATCTTCCCTACACTGCCGTCGCCGCAGCGACCGGTGTGTGGTTCGTCGTACTCGCCTGGCAGCTCTATCGCCGGACTGGTGTCGAAATGAAGAAGGCGGGCAGGAAGCTTTTCACCTACTCGCTCTACTATCTCCTCGTCATCTTCCTGGCGCTTCTGGGCGACCACTATCTCGCCCAGTTCGGAGGTTTCTGATGGCCAAGGAAGTTACACCCCTCACACCTGAACAGCTGGAGATGGCGCGCCGTCGCAAGCGTGCGGTCGCCCTCGGCGTGGTGCTCGGTCTGGTCGTCGTCCTGTTCTATGTGCTGACCGTCTTCAAGATGGGCCCGGCAATCTTCAATCGGGACCTCTGAGCATGGCCAATATCGAAGTCTCCCCGACCGTCTCCAATCGCAATCGCCGCATCGGCATCGGGTTGCTGGTTTTCGTGGCCGGCATGGTGGGCGTCGCCTACGCTGCCGTGCCGCTCTACCAGATCTTCTGCAAGGTGACCGGTTACGGTGGCACCACGCAGGTCGCAGATGCCAATCCCAAGGGCGTCATCGATCGCGAGATGACCGTGCGTTTCGACGCTAACGTCTCGACCGATCTCAAGTGGACCTTCACGGCCGCCCAGCCGGTGACCGCCAAGATCGGCACCACCGAGACAATCAATTACATCGCCGTCAACAATTCGGATGAACCCATCACCGGCACGGCGATCTTCAACGTCACCCCCGAGCGGGCGGGTGCGTATTTCAACAAGATCGAGTGCTTCTGCTTTACCGAGCAGACGCTGCAGCCCGGCGAACGGGTCGAAATGCCAGTGGTCTTTTTCGTCGATCCGGACCTGGACGCCGACAAGGACCTGAAGACAGTGCGTGAAATCACGCTCTCCTATACGTTTTACGCTTCAAAGAAATAAGGGAAGCTGACATGGCCGCGGTCACAAGAAACCACGACTACCACATTGTTAACCCCAGCCCCTGGCCCATTGTCGGCTCCATCTCGCTGTTCATCCTGGCCGTCGGTGCCGTGCTGTGGATGCACGAAATCGCTCCGCCATGGGTCTTCGCCATCGGCGTGATCGGCGTGCTCTACACCATGTACGGCTGGTGGTCGGATGCCATCAAGGAAGGCCAGGCGGGCGACCATACTCCGGTCGTGCAGATCGCCTTCCGCTACGGCATGATGCTCTTCATCGCCTCCGAAGTGATGTTCTTCGTGGCCTGGTTCTGGGCCTATTTCGACGGCTTCTTCATGGCCACAGACCCGCTGCAATATGCACGCGTCGAGTGGAGCGGCGGCCAGTGGCCCCCGACCGGCGTCGAGCTCTTCAACCCCTGGCACCTGCCGCTCTTCAACACGATCATCCTGCTGACCTCGGGCACCACCGTGACCTGGGCGCACCACGCGCTGCTGCACAATGATCGTCGCGGCCTCAAGATCGGCCTGGCGCTCACCGTTGCCCTCGGCCTGCTCTTCACCGTCGTCCAGGCAATCGAATACACCCATGCCGGCTTCACCTTCGCCGGGAACTATTATGGCGCCACCTTCTTCATGGCGACCGGTTTCCACGGCTTCCACGTGATCATCGGCACCATCTTCCTGGCCGTCTGCCTCATCCGCGCCCTGCGTGGCGACATGAGCCCGAAGCACCATCTCGGCTTCGAGTTCGCCGCCTGGTACTGGCACTTCGTTGACGTGGTGTGGCTGTTCCTGTTCGCCACCGTCTACATCTGGGGCAGCTGGGGCGTTGCCGTGCACTAAGCACGCACAGCCTGATTGTTCCGGGGCGCGGGTTACCGCGCCCCGTTTTTCTTTAAGGACCGGCCATGAGTGAGACTATCGAGCAAGTTAACCCGTTCAAGGTTGGCATCCTGTGCCGCTGCCCCCGTTGCGGGCAGGGCAAGCTCTTCAAGGGCTATCTCAAGGTCGCCCCGGCTTGCACCGTCTGCGGGCTCGATTTCGCCTTCGCCGACAGTGGGGATGGCCCGGCCATCTTCATCATCTTCGTGGTCGGCTTCCTGGTCATGGGCATGGCGCTCATCGTCGATATCATCTTCCATCCTCCTGTCTTCGTGCATCTGGCCCTCTGGGTGCCCGCCACGCTGATCCTCTGCTTCGCGCTGCTGCCGCCCTTCAAGGCCACGCTGGTCGCGCTCCAGTTCCGTCACGACGCGCATGAGGGGCGGCGGCTGTGACCCGCGCCGAGGCACAATCCCCGCGCTCCTGGGTCTTCTGGAGCTTCATCGTCCTGATGCTGGCGCTCATCGCGCTCTTCATCTATCTCGGCACCTGGCAGATGCATCGCCTGGGCGAAAAGGAAGCGCTGATCGCCGCCGTCGAGGAGCGCAGCCACCTCGCGCCGCAGCCGCTCCCGCCTGCCGCCGAATGGGGCGCCATCGTCCCCACCGACTACGATTTCCGCCCCGTCGCCCTCACCGGCCACTTCCTCCCCGAGGAGACCATCGAGGTCTTCACGAGCCTCAGCGAGCCCAAGGGCAAGTTCGGCGGCCCCGGCTATTGGGTGGTGACGCCCTTCGCTCTCGATGCGGGCGGCATCGTCTTCGTCAATCGCGGCTTCGTGCCCGAATCCCAGGCCAAGGCCTTCGCCAACGATCCGGCGACGCCGGCCGGCACAGTGACCGTCAGCGGCCTCGCCCGTCAGCCCGAAGAGATCAACGCCTTCACCCCGGCCGCCGACCCGGCCAAGCGCATCGAATGGGTCCGCAATCCCGAGCGCCTTGCTGCGCTCATCAAGCCCGACGAGACACCCGTGGCTCCGCTCTATGTCGATCTGCCCGCCGGTGATCCCGGTGTGCTGCCGCAGGGCGGGGAGACCGTCATGGCCTTCCCCAACCGGCACTTTGAATACGCGATGACCTGGTACGCTTTCGCGGTCATCACCCCCATCATGCTGGGCTTCTGGATCTGGCGGCAGCGGCGCGGGCGGAGCAAGGACAGATGAAACTTGCGGCGCACCGCCCGTTTCTCTAGGTTGCAACCCACTTTTCGGTCGGATGCATCCAACTCATGCAGTTTGTTTCGACGCGAGGCCTTGCGCCAGCGCTGAGTTTTTCTGATGCCATGCTCGCCGGGCTCGCGAGCGACGGTGGTCTCTATCTCCCGGAGACCTGGCCCCAGCTCTCCACCGCCGAGATCGCGGCCTATGCCGGCAAACCCTATGCCGAAGTGGCCTTCGATATCATCCGGCGCTTCTCGGCCGGCGATATCCCGGATGCCGATCTCCACGAGATCGTCACCGCCGCCTACGGCACGTTCCGTCACCCCTCGGTGACCCCGATCGTCGAGATCGAGCCGAACCATTTCGTGCTCGAGCTCTTCCATGGCCCCACGCTCGCCTTCAAGGACGTGGCCATGCAGTTCCTGGCCCGCGCCATGGATCACGTGCTGACCAGGCGCGGCCTGCGCGCCACCATCGTCGGCGCCACCTCCGGCGATACCGGCTCCGCTGCCATCGAGGCCTTCCGTGGCCGCGACACCACCGACATTTTCATCCTGCATCCCAGGGGGCGCACCTCCGACGTGCAGCGCCGGCAGATGACCACTGTGCTCGACGCCAACGTCCACAACATCGCGTTGGAAGGCACGTTCGACGACTGTCAGTCGATCGTCAAAGGCCTCTTCAACAACCACCGCTTCCGCGATTCGGTGCGCCTGTCGGGCGTCAACTCCATCAACTGGGGCCGCATCGTCGCGCAGATCGTTTATTACTTCACCGCCGCCGTCTCGCTCGGCGCGCCGCATCGGCAAGTCTCGTTCACCGTGCCCACCGGCAATTTCGGCGACATCTTCGCCGGCTATGCCGCCAAGCGCATGGGCCTGCCAATCGACCGGCTCATCATCGCCACCAACGCCAACGACATCCTCAAGCGCACGCTCGCCAGCGGCCGCTATCAGGTCAATGGCGTCGAGCCCACGATCAGCCCCTCGATGGACATCCAGATCTCGTCCAATTTCGAGCGCCTGCTGTTCGAGGCTGTCGGTCGCGACGGCGCCGCCGTTCGCACCATGATGGATGGCTTGAAGCAATCGGGCGGCTTCGCCGTCCCCGAGGCGGCCCTTGCCGCCATTCGTGCCGAATTCGCCGCCGGCACCACCGACGAGGGCGCGACCGGTGCCACCATGGCGGGCACGCTGGCCGATTCCGGCTACCTGCTCGATCCCCACACTGCGGTCGGCGTCCATGTCGCGCGCAGCCACCTTGCCGGTGGCGCGCCGATGCTGAGCCTCGCCACCGCGCATCCCGCCAAGTTCCCCGCTGCCGTCAAGGCTGCGACGGGTGTTGAACCGGCCTTGCCGGTGTGGTTGGCTGATCTCAACGAAAGGCCGGAGCGCTTCGACGTGCTGGCCAACGACCAGGGTGCCGTGGAGACCTATATCAAGACGCGCACCCGCGCCTGAAACCGGGCAGCCCGCCAGGCCGGCGGGAGCCCACGGAGGAGAGTTCAGCGTGAGAACTACGACGCTCGATAATGGCGTGACCGTCCTGACCGACGACATGCCCCACCTCGAAAGCGCTTCGCTGGGGGTATGGGTCAAGGCCGGGTCGCGCAGCGAGCGCAAGGACGAGCACGGCATCTCGCACCTTCTCGAGCACATGGCCTTCAAGGGCACCAATTCCCGCAACGCGCTCCAGATCGCCGAAGCCATCGAGAATGTCGGCGGCGATCTCAACGCCGCCACCTCCATCGAGCACACCGGCTATTTTGCCCGCGTCCTCAAGGAAGATGTCGCCCTGGCTGCCGATATCCTCGCCGATATCCTCCAGAACTCGATGTTCGACGCCGGCGAGCTCGATCGCGAGCGCAACGTCATCATCCAGGAGATCGGCGCGGCTCGGGATAATCCAGACGATCACGTGTTCGATCTCTTCCAGTCCGCCGCCTTCCCCGACCAGCCGATCGGCCGCACCATCCTGGGCACCGCCGATTCCGTGCGCGCCATGGGGGCGCCGGCCATCCGCGATTACATGGACCGCAACTATGTCGGCGACCGCATGGTCGTGGCCGCGGCCGGCAACGTCAATCACGACCAGCTCGTCGATATCGCCAACGACCGCTTCCACACCCTCAAGGCCAACGGTGCTCCCGCTCCCGAGCGCGCCCGCTATGTGGGCGGCGAGGAGCGGCTGGTTTCCGACCACGAGCAGGCCCACATCGTCCTCGGCTTCGAGGGCAGGGCCTACAATTCGGATGGCTTCTACGCCGCCCAGGTTCTGGCCTCCATTCTCGGCGGCGGCATGAGCTCGCGGCTCTTCCAGGAAGTGCGCGAAAAGCGCGGCCTCTGCTATTCGGTCTACGCCTTCCACTGGGCCTTCGAGGATTCAGGTGTCTTCGGCATCGCTGCCGCGACCGGCGAGGACGAGGTCTCAGAACTCGTCCCCGTGGTCCTCGACGAGCTGCGCCGCGCCACCGAAACCATCACCGAGGATGAAGTCATCCGCGTGCGCAACCAGATCCGCGCCGGGCTCCTGATGTCGCTGGAAAGCCCGTCGGCCCGCGCCGGCCAGCTTGCCCGCCAGCAGATCCTCTGGGGCCGCACCATTCCCCTCCAGGAAACGGTCGATCGCATCAACCGGATCACGGCCGAACGGGTCAAGCACGTCGCCAGCCAGATCTTCGCCACCAACGAAGTCTCGCTGGCCGGCATTGGCCCCGTGGCCAAGCTGCCCGACTACATTTCCATCGGTGAACGTCTCAAACACTAGGTGACCCGTGCTCTGGCCCTGGTCTGCGAAAGACAAGACTCCGGAATTGCACGGCGAGCGCGTCGTCCTGCGCGGCCCCCAGCCGCGTGACTACCGCGAATGGCGCGCCCTGCGCCTCGAAAGCCGCAATTTTCTGAAACCCTTCGAGCCGCGCTGGACCGAGGCCGATCTGGCGCGCAGCGTCTATTTCGCCCGCCTCAAGCGCGGCCAGCAGGAAGCCGAGCAGGGCACCGATTTCACCTTCTTCATCTTCGCCCTGGAGCACGGCGAGCCGCACCTTGTGGGCGGGCTGACGCTCTCCAACATCCGCCGCCGTGCCGCGCAGTTCGTCACGCTCGGCTATTGGATGGGCGAGCGCTATGCCGGCATGGGCTTCATGACCGAGGCCGTCGGCACGGTGCTGCCTTTTGTCTTCGACACGCTTGGCCTTCACCGCATTCACGCCGCTTTTCTGCCCGACAACCTCGCCTCGCGGCGGGTCCTCGAGAAGAACGGTTTCAAGGAGGAGGGCTATGCCGACAAATATCTTCAGATCGACGGGAAGTGGGCGGATCATGTCCTGTTCGGTCTGACCCGCGAACACTACGAAGCTCGCCGTCGCCGCCGTTTCGCTTGAGGTACGTTCCCACAGGCAATCGGCCGGAGACGAGCCTTGAGCTTGTCCCCAGGGGAAATCCCCGCTACCACAGTCGCACATCGCGAAAAGACCCAGGAACAGCCGCCGCCTAATGCGTCAGATCATCACCTTCGCGATGTCCCTCGTTCTGCTCGTAGCCTCTCTCGTTCCCGCGGCTGCGTTTGACGTGATTTCCGTTCCCGAGGATGTCAACGCGGTCAATCTGACCGAGGCGATCGACCTGGTGCCCGGCACCAATGGCCGCGTGCAGCTGTCCACGGCGCCCGGCGAGGATGGCATCATCCGCCGCATCGAAGTGCTGGCGTCCGAACCCGGCACCAATCCCAATTGGGCGCTCTTTGCGCTGCGCAACGATTCCGAAGCGCAGATCGATCGCCTGCTGGTCGCCCCCTTCTTCCGTCTCCCGGGCTCCGGCGTCTTCAATCCCGATCTCGGCGCCAATCGCGTCCACGTGCTGACCCCCAGCGCCGGCATCCGGCCCGTGCGCCTCACCGATCCCGAATCGGATGTCTTCGAGATCACTCTCGATCCGGGCGCGACGGTCACCTTCGTTGCCGAACTGGCGAGCGGCGAGCTCCCGGAGCTCTATCTCTGGAAGCCTGACGCCTATCGCGACTACGTCAATTCCTTCACGCTCTTCCGCGGCGTCGTGCTTGGCATTGCCAGCCTTGCCGCCGTGTTCCTCACCGTCATGTTCGTCGTGCGGGGCAGGGGCGTCTTCCCGGCCACGGCAGCCTTCGCCTGGGCGGTGCTGGCCTACCTCCTCATCGATTTCGGCGTCATGGGCCGATTGCTCGGCATCGGCAACGGCTCGATGCAGCCCTTCCGCGCCGCCGCCGAGGCCGGCATAGCGACGACGCTCGCCGGGTTCCTCTTCATCTATCTCAATCTCCACCGCTGGCACCTGCGCTTCATCCATCTGGCACTCGCGCTCGCCGCAGTGTTCCTCGCGCTTTTCGCCTTTGCGTTCTTCCAGCCCGAGATCGCCGCCACCGTCGCGCGCCTCGTTCTGGTGCTGCTTGGCATTTCCGGCTTCTTTCTCATCCTGCTGCTGGCCCTGCGCGGCTATGATCGCGCCGTGCTGCTGGTCCCCACCTGGATCATCTACATCGCCTGGCTCTTCTACGGCTGGCTGGTGATCTCGGGGCAGGTCTCCAACGACGTGGCGCAACCGGCGGTCGCCGGTGGCCTTGTGCTCATCGTCATGCTGCTCGGCTTCACCGCCGTCCAACACGCCTTCTCCGATGGCCAGGTTTCCATCGGCACCCTCTCCGAAGTCGAGCGTCGCGCCCTGGCCCTCACCGGCAGCGGCGACTTCGTCTTCGATTGGAACATCGAGCGCGACCGCGTCTCGGTTTCCGACGAACTCAACACCCGCCTTGGCGAACGCCGCGGTGCCCTGCGCGGCGCCATCAAGCGCTGGCTCGATCGCGTCCACCCCGAAGACCGCGATCGCTTCCGCACCGCCTTCGACACCCTTGTCGAGCTGCGCCGCGGCAAGGTCTCGGCCGACATGCGCATCGCCACGCACGATGGCACCTACCGTACCTTCCGCATGCGCGTAAAACCGGTTCTGGGCGGCGACGGCCAGGTCAACCGCATCGTTGGCACCCTGCAGGACGTCACTGAGGATCGCGCTTCGCGCATGCGCCTCCTCCACGATTCCGTGCATGACAGCCTCACGGGCCTCCCCAACAAGCAGCTCTTCCTCGATCGGCTGGACCGCGCCCTCATCCGCGCCCGTACGCCGGGCGGCGTGAAGCCTGCCGTCTTCCTCATCGATATCGATCGCTTCATGGAGCTCGAGGAGCGGGTAGGGCACTCGGCTGCCGATTCCGTGCTTCTCGCCATCGCTCGCCGCATTTCCCGCGTCATGCGTCCGCTCGATACCGTGGCCCGCATCAATGGCGACCAGTTCGCCGTGATCCTCGCGTCCGAGCAGGCCGCCAGCCGCATCGCCGAAACCGCCGAGCAGATCCGCAAGGCCCTCAAGGCCCCGTTCAACTTCGGCGACCGCGATCTCACCCTGACCGCATCCATCGGCGTCACCATCTACGACAGCAACCCGGCCAGCGCCGCCGACGTGCTGCGCGATGCCGAGCTGGCCATGTATTACGCCAAGCGCCTGGGCGGCGACCGCATCGAGGCCTATCGCGCCTCCGCCCGCTCGATCACCGCCTATAACCGCGCCAGCGAGGAAGACCTCGATCGCGGCCTTAAGGCCGGTGAGTTGCAGGTGCAGTACCAGCCGATCATGGACCTCAATACCGGCCTCATCGCCGGTGCTGAAGCCCTCATGCGCTGGAACCATCCCAGCCGTGGCGTCGTCGATCCCGAGGAATTCATTCCGCTGGCCGAACGGTCAGGCCTCATCGAGCGCCTTGGCCGCATGGCCTTCGAGCAGGCTGCCAACCAGACGCGCGAATGGCTCAAGGCCATGCCGACGCTGGGCGAGGATTTCTTCGTCTCGATCAACCTCTCGCCCACCCAGCTCGCCTCGGAATCGCTCCTCAACGACATCCGCGGCCTCGCTTCGGGCAACAAGGACCTCATCTCGCACCTCAAGCTTGAGGTCACCGAGAGCCAGGTCATGACCAATCCCGAGCATTCCGCCTACATGCTCTCGACCCTGCGCGGACTGGGCCTAGGCCTGGCGCTCGACGATTTCGGCACCGGCCACTCCTCGCTGAGCTACCTGCACCGCTTCCCGTTCGATACCATCAAGATCGCCGCGCCCTTCGTGCAGATCGGCGAGGATGGCGGCATGGCCCATACCCAGGTCCCCATCATCCGCTCCATCGTGGCCCTGGCCTCCGAGCTGGACCTGATGGTCATCGCCGAGGGCGTCGAAACCCTCGACGAAGTCGAACGCCTGCGCGCCCTCAGCTGCCGCTACGCCCAGGGCTTCGCCTTCGGCGCCGCCATGCCCGGCCCCGAACTCCAGAAAAAGCTACAGGCCCAGGCTACCCGCTGATTTTGTCCACCTGCCCCACACCGGGGATAAACTCACCGCTCGGCTCCGAGAGCCCGCAGTCAGCAGGAAGGATAACCCAGCCCGGAAACATTCCCCACCTTGCGCGAAACTCCTCCAAAACCCGCGCAAGATGACCAAACATGTCCCGAAATTGAGTCAAAATTTAACGATTTGCAGGGTGGTCGAGGTCAAAATGGTATTACACATCAAATAGTTAGCATAAATTTGGTCTCCAAAAACCGGCCAAAAACTCGCAAACTCCACAAATCACCCACTCACCTCGCCCGACTCACCGATCACCAGCCTGGCCGACCTCCCGCAACCAAGGCCCGCCCTGCGTGCCCTCCACCACCGCTTCCCACCATTCTCCACTCGATCCTATGCTCCGATCTTCGGCGTAGCCAAACCCCCAACTCCCCAACTCCCGCCCCCACCCCCGACTTCCCCGGGCGAAGACCCGGGGCCCATTGCACCCCTCCACCCGAGTGGAGATATCCGTAGGCCCCGGCTCTACGGCCGGGGAAGTTCAGTGGTGAGGGCGCGATCGGCGGGGAAGCCGGAAGTGGGGATGGAACGAGAGAGTATGAGGATGGGAAGGAGCAAAGTAGGAAGATGGACACCATCGGCACCGCCCGCTGCCGCAGCCTCACCGAGCCATCACCAAGCCCCCACTTCCTTCTCCCCTTGTGGGAGAAGGTGCCCGAAGGGCGGATGAGGGGGATCGATGCCGCCGCCCTCAGGCATTCCCCGCAGTGGAACTCAAGCTCGCCCGCGTAATCCCCAGCTTCCTGAGCGCCTCGTCATACCGCTTGTCCAGCGGAACACTGAACAGCAGGTCATGGGAATACGGTACCGTCAGCCAGCCATTGCGCCCGAGCTCGCCCTCGAGTTGCCCGGCGCCCCAGCCGCAATAGCCCAGCGCGAAGATCGCCTCCGCCGGCGCATTGCCGAACGCCATCGACCGCAGGATATCGAGCGTCGCCGTGAGGTAGACCTCCTCGCTCACCTCGTAGGAATTGCCGTCCCGAAAATAGTCGCTCGAATGGAGCACGAACCCGCGGCCCTTCTCCACCGGCCCGCCGCGCAACACCTCGCGGTTCCGGACGCCGGCCGGCAGGCGGATGATGTCGTCATGCTCGCCCAGGCTGAGCTCTTCGAGGATATCGGCAAAGCTCATGTCCTCGACGCTCTTGTTGACCACCAGGCCCATTGCGCCCTCGTCGCCGTGGCCGACGAGATAGATCACGCTGTCGCGGAAGCGCTCATCGAGCATGTCCGGCATGGCGACTAGAAACTGGCCCTTGAGCGAATTCATCACGCTGCTCCATCTACATGCGGGGCTTATGCCAGCTTAGGCCCGTTGCACGGTCAGGGAAACCCCACCCTCACGAAGGACTGATCGTACGGGACTTTTGGAAACGCAAAAGCTGGGCTATCCAAACCGCCATGCGTTCGTTCGTTCTCATCGCCGTCGCCATTGCGACCTCACCGGGCCTCGCGGCCGAAAGCGCCTGGCAGGAACTCGTGCCGGGCGTCCGTGCGCGGCTGGTGACCAGCGACGTGCTCGATGCCGACGGCCGCACGCTCGCCGGCATCCAGATCGACATGCCGCAGAACTACAAGACCTATTGGAAGACCCCGGGCCAGACCGGCATCCCCACCCAGATCAACCTCGAAGGCTCGCAGGGTGTCGACGGCTACGAAATCCTCTGGCCGTACCCTACCGTCGACAACGCCGCCGGCTATCTCGACTACGTCTATTTCGGCCCGACGGTCCTGCCCATCGAACTCAAGATCACCAGCGACGCGCCGTCCGTCGTCGTCTCGGCCGTCATGGGCATCTGCTCGGATATCTGCATGCCCGCCAAGGCGAGCTTCGCCATGCCGCTGGTCTTCGCCAAGCCCGACGCGGCTGAAAACCTGCGCCTTCGCCAGGCGCTGGCCAACACTCCCGCGCCCTGGCAGCAGAATCCCGAGCCCATCGGCGACGTGATCTTCGACAAGTCCCGCGGCTCGCTCGAAGTCAGAATCGATGAAGCGCGCATCCACCCGCAGTCGGTCATCGCCTCGTTCGGCGACGCCTCGCTGCTCTTCGGGGTGCCGCAAAAAAGCCCCGAACCCGGCCTAGTGCTCCTGCCGTCCTTGGGGACGGACACGATTGAGGGCCTGGAGGGGCAGCCCGTTCAGCTCACGTTCATGACCGATATGGGACCGTTTGAAGTCTCCCGTCGAGTGTTGCCTCTGGCCGCCTCGTCGCGGTAAAGTTTAGTTCAAAGGTCCGTCAAGTCGGCGCGGCCCGTGAACGCATAGGGGCGAGCGCATGATCGAGAGCGGGGAGGCCATCCCGTCCGTGCCAGTGAAGCTGGTCGACGGAAACGGCATTTCGGACACCACCAGCGATGCGGTGCTCGGCAAGGGTCGGGTCGTGTTCTTTGCCGTCCCCGGCGCATTCACCCCCACCTGCCACGTCAATCATTTACCTGGCTTTATTGCTAATGCCGATAAATTGCGCGCGGCCGGCGTGGATAGGATCGTCTGCGCGGCCGTGAATGACCAGCATGTGGTCAAGGCCTGGGCAGAAGCCTCGGGCGCCTTGGGCAAGATCGATTTTATCGCCGACGGCAACGCCGCCTTGGCCAGGGCCCTCGGCCTGGACAAGGACCTTGCGGGTGCAGGCATGGGCACGCGGTTCACCCGCAGCGCCATGCTCATCACCAACGGGATTGCGGATGCCGTCTTCGTCGAGGACGCGCCTGGCGTAACCGCCACGGGCGCTCCTGCAATCCTTATGGCGCTCGAAGCGCTCAAGAAGTAAATCGCGTGACGCGTGTGGAGAAGTTATTGATGCCGAACAAGAAGATGAACCCCGCCGTCCGATTTGCTGGTGCGGGCCTTCTGGCTTTCGCCCTTGCTGGCTGCTCGATGGGGAACATGTTCGGTGGTGGCGGCTCTTCGGGCACGCAACTCGCCAACGCCGCCCCCAACCAGCAGCAGCTCGCCCAGGCCGCGCCCTCCGCGCTTCCGGCCATCGCCACCCAGTGCCCACCCATCAAGGTGCGCCCGGGCAGCGAAACGCTCTTCTCTTACGCCGGCCAGGCCGGCAACCCGGCCAACCTCAACTGGCAGGCCGTGCTCGAGAAGCAGTCGCGCAATTGCGTGGTGTCCAACGGCCTCATCACCGTCAAGATGGGTGTCGTCGGCCGCGTGGTGCTCGGCCCCAAGGGGAGCGTTACCTCGGTCAACCTTCCGGTCCGCTTCGCCGTCGAGCGCAACGGCTCGGCCATCTTCTCGGAAAAGTACTCGATCCCCGTCGGCATCACCCCTCCCAACCAGAGCGAGGAATTCGTCAAGGTCGTCGAGAACGTTCAGGTCCCCTATGTCGGCGGCGAAGACCTGGTCATCTGGGTCGGCTTCGATCCCCGCGGGTAAACTGGCGGAGGGAGGCCCAGGCGTGCCTTCCCTCGACCCTTCCCCGGGCCACAGAGCCGGGGCCCATGGATCGCGCCACAGCATCCTTGTGTGCATCCGAGCGACCCGATTGACGCCGAACCAATTCTTCGACATGTTGCGCGCGACTGCGGGAGAGATCGGGCCTAGAGCCCGACGCCGAAGGAGCAACCGCCCCGGAAACTCTCAGGCAAAAGGACCGCGTCAGGCTGAACTCTGGAAAGCGGGCGATCTCGCCCCACCGAAGGAGCAACCGGCGACAGCCGGGAAATCTCTCAGGTTAGCGGACAGAGGGGGTGCGCGCTCGCCGCAAGGCGGGCAATCGTCCCTCGCTGCCGGAAGAGTCAATTGGCCGATACCTCGCCCCAGGACCTCAAGACCGTTCCCCTCAATGACGTGCATGTCGCCCTCGGCGGCCGCATGGTTCCGTTCGGCGGCTATTCGCTGCCGGTCCAGTATCCCACCGGCATCATCACCGAGCACAAGTGGACGCGCGAGCACGCCGGCCTCTTCGACGTCTCCCACATGGGTCCGTCCTTCCTGCTGCTCAACGAGAAATCCGGCGATGTCGACGCCGACCACGCCGCCATCGCGGTCGTCGTCGAGCCGCTGATCTGCGGCGACATCAAGGGCCTTAAGCCCGGCCAGATCCGCTATACGCTGCTGCTCAACGAAACCGGCGGCGCGCTGGACGACCTGATGATCGCCCGCCCGGCCGATCCCGCCTGGACCGGCTCGCTCTACGTCGTCGTGAATGCTGGCACGAAAGATGCCGACTTCGCCCGCATCGCCGCCGCTGCCGCCGGTAAGGCCACGCTCAACCGCGCCGACAATTGCGCGCTTCTCGCGCTGCAGGGCCCCGAGGCCGTCGCGGTGCTCTCAAAACTCATTCCCGAAGTCACCGAGCTGGGCTTCATGACCTACCGCTCGTTCCCCTGGAACGGCACCGTGCTGGTCATCGCCCGTTCCGGCTATACCGGCGAAGATGGCTTCGAAATCCTGGTCGAGCCCGAGCACGCCAAGGCCTTCTGGGATGCCCTCACCGCCGACGAGCGCGTAAAGCCGATCGGCCTGGGCGCCCGCGACAGCCTGCGCCTCGAAGCCGGCCTGCCGCTCTACGGCCACGACCTCGACGAAACCATTTCGCCCACCGAAGCCGGCCTCAACTTCGCCGTCTCCAAGCGCCGCCGTGAAGCCGCCGATTTCCCCGGCGTTGCGCGCATCCTCAAGGAATATGGTGGCGACCTTTCCCGCATTCGCGTCGGCCTCCTGGTCGATGGTGCCCCAGCCCGCGAAGGCGCCGAAATCCTCGATGCTTCGGGCGCCATCATCGGCGTGGTTACCAGCGGCGGTTTCTCGCCTTCGCTCGGCCGCGCCATCGCGCTCGGCTTCGTGCCCCCGGGCCATGCCGCGGTCGGCACCAAACTCTCCGTTTCCGTGCGCGGCCGCAGCCAGTCGGCTGAAGTCGCCGCACTCCCCTTCGTTCCCCATCGTTACTACCGCAAGCCGGTTTGAGAGGCGTCCATGACCATCAAGTTCACACAGGACCACGAATATATCCGCGTTGAAGGCCAGACCGGCATCGTCGGCATCACTCCCTATGCGCAGGAGCAGCTTGGCGACATCGTCTTCGTCGAGCTCCCGGCCGTCGGCAAGGCCGTCAAGAAGGGCGACGAGACCGCCGTGGTGGAATCGGTCAAGGCCGCTTCGGAAATCTACGCGCCGGTCGGCGGCACCATTGAAGCCATCAACGAGGCCCTTGGCGGCGAACCCGCCCTCGTCAACCAGGACCCGCTCGGCACCGGCTGGATGTACCAGATCCGCATCGAGAACCTGGCCGACCTCGACGCGCTGATGGACGAAGCCGCTTACGCTGATTTTATCAAATAGCGAGCTTGGGGCTCACCCCCTCCCTTCCCCTCCCCACAAGGGGGAGGGTGGGTGGTGGGGGAGGATCTCGCCTCAAACCCAACCCTCCCCCTTGTGGGGAGGGCTAGGGAGGGGGAAGGCCCCAGACACAGCACCCGACCGAAAGCACCTCCCATGCGATACCTCCCCCATTCCGATGCCGAGCGCGCAGAAATGCTCGCCACCATCGGCATCGCCTCGGAAGACGCGCTGTTCAGCGCCGTCCCGCGGGCGGCCTATAATACCGGCGCCATCGACCTGCCGGCTCATTCCCCCGAATTCCTGGTCGAAGCCCATATGCGCGCCCTCTCGGGCAAGAACCGCGCCGCCGGCGATGGCCCGTTCTTCGTCGGGGCAGGGGCCTATCGCCACCATGTGCCGGCGACCGTCGATCACCTGATCCAGCGCTCCGAATGGCTCACGGCCTATACGCCCTACCAGCCGGAAATCTCGCAGGGCACGTTGCAGATGCTCTTCGAGTTCCAGACCCAGGTGGCCAAGCTCACCGGCATGGATGTGGCCAACGCCTCGCTCTATGACGGCTCGACCGGCACCGCCGAGGCCGTGCTCATGGCCCGCCGTCTCACCCGCAAGAAGAAGCTCGTGCTCTCGGGCGGCCTCCACCCGCACTACCGCGATGTGGTCAAGGCCTACCTCAAGGACGATCCCGATCTCGTCTGCCTGCCGGCTTCCCCGCAGGGCCAGGGCGACATCCTCGACCATATCGACGACCAGACTGCCGCCATCGTCATCCAGACCCCGGACTTCTACGGCCACCTGCGTGACCTGCAGAAGGCCGCCGACACGGCACACGCCAAAGGGGCGCTCCTCATCGTCGTGGTGACGGAAGTGGTCTCTCTGGGGCTCCTGGAGGCTCCGGGCACGTTCGGCGCCGATATCGTCGTGGCCGAAGGCCAATCCATCGGCAACGCTCTCAATTTCGGCGGCCCCTATGTGGGCCTGATGGCCACCCGCAAGGATTTCGTCCGGCAGATGCCGGGGCGCCTGTGCGGCGAAACCGTCGATGCCGAAGGCAAGCGCGGCTTCGTGCTGACCCTCTCCACCCGCGAGCAGCATATCCGCCGCGAAAAGGCGACCTCCAACATCTGCACGAACTCGGGGCTCTGCGCCCTGGCGTTCACCATCCACATGTCGCTGCTGGGCGAAGCCGGCCTGACGCGCCTCGCCCGCCTCAACCATGCTCGCGCCATCGCCCTTGCCGATGCGCTGGCCAAGGTGCCGGGCGTCGAAGTGCTCAACAAGACCTTCTTCAACGAGTTCACCATCCGCGTCGGAAAGCCTGCCGCCGGGGTGATCGAGGCTTTGGCCCAGCGCAACGTCCTTGCTGGCGTACCGGTGTCGCGTCTTGAGCCCGCCAAGCCGGAGCTCGAAAACCTCATCGTCCTCGCCGCCACCGAACTCACCACCGATGCCGATATCGCCGCGCTGGCGAACGGCCTCAAGGAGGTGCTCGCATGAGCATGAACACCCAGGGCCGCCCCACCGGCATCGGCACCCTTTCCGCAGCCTCCACCGGCTCGGCCCTCATCCCCGATGAGCCGCTGCTGTTCGAAATCGGCGACACCAACCATTCCGGCGTCGATCTGCCGGACGTCGAGATCGACGACAGCCGCCTCGGTGGCTTCGGCCGCAAGACGAAACTCGATCTGGCGGGCCTCACCGAGCCCGAGGCCATGCGCCACTATGTGCGCCTCTCGCGCATGAACTACTCGATCGACTCCGGCATGTATCCGCTCGGCTCGTGCACGATGAAGCACAACCCGCGCCTCAACGAGAAGATGGCCCGCCTGCCGGGCTTCTCGGACGTGCACCCGCTCCAGCCGGTCTCGACCGTCCAGGGCGCGCTTGAGCTGATGAGCCAGCTCAGCCATTGGCTGATGACCCTCACCAACACCGCCGCCGTGTCGCTGACCCCCAAGGCCGGCGCTCATGGCGAGCTTTGCGGCATGATGGCCATCCACGCTGCTCAGCAGGCACGCGGGCAGGGGCATCGCAGTGTCGTGCTGGTCCCCGAAAGCGCCCACGGCACCAATCCGGCCACCGCGGCCTTCCTCGGCTACACGGTCAAGCCCGTTCCCGCCCGCGAGGACGGCACGGTCGATGTCGAGGCGGTCAAGGCCGCGCTCGGCCCGGACGTGGCGGCAATCATGCTGACCAACCCCAATACCTGCGGGCTCTTCGAGCCCCAGGTCATCGAGATCGCCAGGGCGGTCCACGATGCGGGCGCGTTCTTCTACTGCGATGGCGCCAATTTCAACGCCATCATGGGCGTGGTGCGGCCGGGCGACCTCGGCATCGACGCCATGCACATTAACCTCCACAAGACGTTCTCGACCCCACACGGTGGTGGCGGACCGGGGGCGGGCCCGGTGGTTCTCTCCGAAGCGCTCGCCCCTTTCGCCCCCGTGCCCTTCGTCCGCAAGGCCAATGGCGGTCTCGAGCTGGTCGAACACAGCGAAGGCGAGGCCCTGGGCCGCATCACCGCGTTCCACGGCCAGATGGGCATGTATGTCCGCGCGCTGACCTACATGCTCAGCCACGGCGGGGACGGCCTTGCCCGCGCTGCCCGTGATGCGGTGCTCAACGCCAACTACATCAAGGCCCGCCTGCAGGATGCCTTCTCGGTGTCGTTCCCGGATTATCCGGCCATGCATGAAGTGCTGTTCGACGATTCCTCGCTGGCCGGCACCGGCGTCTCGACGCTCGATTTCGCCAAGGCGATGATCGATGAGGGTTACCACCCGATGACCATGTACTTCCCGCTGGTCGTCCACGGCGCCATGCTCATCGAGCCCACCGAAAGCGAAAGCAAGCAGACCCTCGACGCCTTCTGCGACACCATGCTGGCTCTTGCCGCCGACGCCCGTGGCAACGACAAGGAGCGCTTCACCGGCGCCCCCACCCGCGCCCCGCGCCGCCGGCTGGACGAAACTCGCGCCGCAAGAAGCCCAAAGCTGCGCTGGGAGCCCGAAGAAGCCGCCCCCGCTGCCGCAGCCGAGTAGCCGCGGAACACGAACTGGAAGGCCTCCCCAACAAGCTGGGGAGGCCTTTTGCATTTGGTCGGGTGGGTAGCGGGCGGCGAAATCCGTTCCGAGCTTCGAGCACGGCACTCTCCCCAACCACGGAACTTCCCCGGACTTGATCCGGGGCCCATTGCACCGCTCCACCCGAGTGGAGGTATCCGTGGGCCCCGGCTCTGCGGCCGGGGAAGATCGAGGGGGTGGGCGTTCGGTGAGGGACTATCAACAGCGCGTAGCGTGCCGCTTAGACCCGCTCGCCCTATTCCTCCGTACGACCCGTGCTTTCTCGATCCCGCTTATAGAGTCGCATATGCGGAAACTCCGGTAGCCAACCTTCGCGCCGGATCGTCCAGAGCTCATAGGTCGGTTTTAGTTGATCAGGTGCATCGAACGATCCCAGATGCATTTCGATCTCGTCGCCAGCCTCGGCGAAGACCGAAGATCCGCAACGCGGACAGAAATGCCGCCCGCCATAGGAGTGCGTCTCGCCCGTGATCGTCACCGCATCCGTAGGAAAAATCGCGTAGATGCTGAACAGCGATCCGTGATGCTTGCGGCAGTCCATGCAATGGCAGAGCCCAACCCGGTGTGGGCTTCCCGAAGCCGAAAACCGGACATCTCCACATATGCAGCCGCCGGTGAAAGTGTCCATTTTCGTGCCCTCCAGATTGGGGGCGCACGTTAGCAGCCATTCGCCAGGGGACAAGGCTCGTACTCTCGGTTCCTGCGCCTCCCTCCCCCTTGTGGGGAGGGATTGAGGGTGGGGGAGGCGCGAACTCGGTGGCTGTCACTCCCCCCACCCTTGTTCCCTCCCCACAAGGGGGAGGGAGACGCTATGGCACAATCCGGTCCTTTGCGCTGGCCCTGAAAACAAAAAGGGCGGGTCCGTCGGACCCGCCCTGATTCATTTCACGCTGTACCCGGCTTAGTTCAGCCGTGCACCGACATCCTTGATGGCCTGGTCGATCAGGGCAGGGCCCTTTTCGCCGACCTGCTTGTTGAGCAGGATGCGGGCCGCTTCGATGGCGACGTCGGCCGATTTGGCGCGGACTTCGGAAAGAGCCTGGGCTTCGGCCTGGGCGATCTTGTCCTCGACGGCCTTGGTGCGGCGGGTGACGAGGTCCTTGAGCGACTCGTTGGCCTCGGCGGCGAGGCGCTTGGCCTCGTCCTGCGCGGCGGTCACGATGCTTGCGGCTTCCTGTTCGGCTTCCACGCGCTTCTTCTCGTAATCGGCGAGAAGAGCCTCGGCTTCCGAGCGCAGGCGCTTGGCCTCGGCCAGGTCGTCCTCGATCTTCTTGATGCGCTCATCGAGCATGCCCGTGATCATCTTGGGCAGGCCGGCATAGATGGCGATGGCCAGGAAGATGACGAGGCCGATGGTGGCCCAGAGGGTCGCGGCGGTGGTGTAATCCAATCCGAAACTAAGCATTGGCTTTACTCCTTGGAAGCCTGGGCGACGGCGTCGCGAGCGTCCTGGGCGGAAACCGAGCCCACGAGCTTGCTGACGAGTGCCTCGACCGTATCGGCAGCGATCTCGCCAACGTGGCCAAGGGCCTCGTTCTTGGTCGCCCTGATGCGGGCTTCTGCGTCGGAAACCTTCTTGTTGAGGTCTGCCTCGACCTCGTGGCGCTTGGCGTCAAGGTCGGCCTTGATGCTGTTGCGGGTCTCTTCGGCAATCGCGTGGCTCTTCTTGCGGGCTTCGGCGAGGGCGGCCTCATAGGCTGCGATCGCCGCGTCCGTCTTCTGGCGCGAAGCGTCAGCCACGGCCAGGTCGCTGTCGATCCGGCCCTTGCGGTCCGAAAGGATGCCACCGATGCGCGGCAGGGCGAGGCGGCTCAGGACGAAGTAAAGAACGACGAACGTGATCGCCAGCCAGATGAGCTGGGTGCCGAAGGTCGAAGAGTCGAAGGGGGGAAAGCCCGCTTCGTGCGCTTCGGTCGTCGCATGGGTCCCCTCGGTCGGCGAGCTCGCCGCGTCGTGGGTGGCGTCAGCCGCTGGGGCCTGGCCTTCTGCTGGTGTCTCGTTTGCCATTTACGACTATTCCGCTGATCTGCGTGAACCGGCCGGATGGCCGATTAAACGAACGGCAGCCTTAAGCTCTCAGGCTCTTGGCCGCCGTCCAGATATCTGCGCCTGAAAGTATCAGACTGCGAACAGCAGCAGGAGAGCGATCAGGAACGAGAAGATGCCCAGAGCTTCGGTCACGGCGAACCCGAAGATCAGGTTACCGAACTGGCTCTGCGAAGCCGACGGATTACGCAGGGCGCCCGACAGGAAGCTGCCGAAGATGTTGCCCACGCCGATAGCCGCACCGGCCATGCCGATAGCTGCAATACCGGCACCGATGTACTTGGCGGCAATTGGATCCATTTTTAGTCTCTCCTTTGAAGGCCTTTGACTGTGCAGTCTTTCAGACACCCCGGCCACCGCGGCCGAGGCGAAACCGATTAGGTCGGATCAATGCGACGGATGGATCGCATCGTTGAGGTACATCGAGGTCAGCACGGCAAACACATAGGCCTGCAGGGCTGCCACGAGGAATTCGAGGGCGGTGATCGCCACGGTCATGATCAGCGGCAGGAGCGCGCCGAGGAAACCGAGGAAGCCGAGCGAGCCCAGCGTCACGATGAAGCCGGCGAAGACCTTGAGCGTGATGTGACCGGCCAGGATGTTGGCGAAGAGACGAACCGAGAGGGAGATCGGACGCGAGAGGAACGACACCACTTCGATCGGAACGACGATCGGGAGAACGTAGCCCGGCACGCCATGCGGCACGAAGAGCTTGAGGAACTTGAAGCCGTTCCGATAGACGCCGTAGCCCACGACCACGACCATGACGAGAAGCGCCAGGGCGACAGTGACGATGATGTGGCTGGTGACGGTGAAGAAGAACGGGAACATGCCGAACATGTTGGCGACGAGCACGAACATGAAGAGGGCGAAGACGAAGGGGAAGAACTTCATCCCTTCGGTGCCGGCCGAGCCTCTGACCATGTTGGCCACGAACTCGTAGAGCATCTCCGAGAGCGCCTGTGCGCGGGTCGGAACCAGCTTGCGGCCGGCGGTGGAGATGAGCAGGTAGCCAAGGATCAGGCCTACCGTCAGCACCATGAAGAGTGCTGAATTGGTGAAGGCGACGCCGCCTTCGCCGAGCGAGAAAATATTGGTGATGCCAAACTGGTGGATCGGGTCAACTTTGGTCGGATCGGCCAAGTTAGGTTCCTCGCTAGCCTATCTATCGTCGTCTTCGTCGTCGTCCGCCGGACCGAGATCCGCGTCTTTGGGCGGCGGAGCCGCCTTGTTCAGTTCCGCCACCGAACGGGTGACGTTGAGAATTCCGGCCGCAAACCCGACAAGGACCATGACGAGCATAATCCAGGGCCGGGTGTTCAGCCACAGATCGAGCAGATACCCGATCCCGGCGCCAACCAGGATGGCGGCGATGAACTCCGACCCGAGTCGCACGGCACGACCCATCTGGCTGGTGTCCCCCGACGCGCGGCGCGAGGTTTCAGCCTCTTCCACCGCCCGGTCGCGCTTCGCAGCGGCAATGCGCGAAGCGAGGTCGGAAGTGACCTTGCCTTCGCTGCCTTCCGGACGCTGATCTTTGGGCGGATTTGCCATCGCGCTCGCTCACCTCGTCCGGCCGCCTTCATGTCTGAAGGATGCCCCTTTAAAGTCGCGCGCAACATAGTGGCGGCGAGGAAACGTGTCAAGAACGCGGCAAATGGCATAAAGTGCTGATAAATAATGATATTTCGCGCCTGCTAACAGGTGCGGCACTGTGGCGGGTTAAGATTCGGTGGTGAGTGCACCGGATTCCACCGGAGATTGGCCCCCAGCAGCCACCGTCACGCGTATCATCGCCTATATATAAAGAGCGGTCGGACGCCGCGCTGCGACATGCACGACGCGTTTTTGAATTGCCAATCGCTGCGCCGGGCGCATGCTGTGGCCATGCCCAGCGCCGATTCTCCCTCTATTGTCCTCAAGCCTTCCCTCCGCCACGAACGCGCGGCGTTGAAGGCTGGCGCCAACATCATTGCCGGCGTCGACGAGGCAGGGCGGGGGCCGCTCGCCGGTCCCGTGGTGGTTGCGGCGGTGATCCTCGATCACAAGCGGGTGCCAAAGGGGCTCAACGATTCCAAGAAACTCACCGCGCTGGCGCGGGAGGAGCTTTTTGCGGAGATCGTCGCCAAGGCGACGGTTTCAGTCGTGGCGGCACCGCCGACGATCATCGCTTCGCTCAATATTCGCGGTGCCACGCTCTGGGCGATGACGCGCGCGGTGCTCAACCTGTCGCTGGCGCCCGATCATGTGTTGGTCGATGGCCGCGACGTGCCGCCCGGATTGCCGATGGTGGGGCAGGCGATCATCGATGGCGACGCGCTCTCGGTGACCATCGCCGCGGCCTCGATCGTCGCCAAGGTCACGCGTGACCGCATGTGCCAGATCATGCATCGCGATACGCCGAACTTCGGCTTCGACGGTCACAAGGGTTATTCGACGCCCGAACATATCCGTGCCCTCAACGAGCATGGGCCGTGCCGTCATCATCGCATGGATTTCGCGCCTTGCGCGGCTGCTGCCGAGCGACGCCTGGCGAGTTAACTTCTCGCTTACCTTGACGCTTAAAACCCCTTTAACCCTAACAGGTTACAACCGACGCGTTAGTGCTGCGTTAGGGTTAAGTAGATGTTGCGTACCGCGCGTAAGGCGGCTTCGGCTGCTGCGGAGAGGGAGGCCAGCCTCCCGATCGACACCATTCTTGTGGGCGATTGCATCGACCACATGAATGCTTTGCCGGCCGGCTCCGTCGATCTGATCTTTGCCGATCCGCCCTATAATCTGCAGCTCGCAGAAGGGCTCACCAGACCCGACCAGAGCAAGGTCGATGCGGTGGACGACGAGTGGGACAAGTTCGAGAGCTTCGCCCATTACGACGATTTCACGCGCCGCTGGCTCAAGGCTGCGCGCCGGCTGCTCAAGCCTGATGGCGCCATCTGGGTCATCGGTTCCTACCACAATATCTTCCGCGTCGGCACGGCGCTGCAGGATCTCGACTTCTGGCTGCTCAACGATATCGTCTGGCGCAAGGCCAACCCGATGCCGAACTTCCGCGGCACGCGATTCACCAACGCGCATGAAACCCTGATCTGGGCCTCGCGCAGCCAGAAGAGCCGCGTGACCTTCAATTACGAAGCCATGAAGCTCTCCAACGACGACACGCAGATGCGCAGCGACTGGCTGTTCCCCATCTGCACAGGGTCGGAGCGCCTCAAGAACGACGCCGACGGCAAGGTTCATCCGACCCAGAAGCCGGAAGCGCTGCTGTTCCGCATTCTCAATGCAACGACCAAGCCAGGCGATGTCGTGCTCGACCCGTTCTTTGGCACCGGCACGACGGGTGCCGTGGCCCGAAAGCTTGGCCGCCACTTCATCGGCATCGAGCGCGAGGATACTTACATTGCGGCCGCTCTGAAGCGTCTCGCCGCCATCAAGCCGATGCGCGCCGAGGCTCTCGAGACAACGACGCCCAAGCGCGCCGAGCCGCGCGTTCCCTTCGGCTCGCTTGTCGAGCAGGGGCTGATTCTGCCGGGCACTCAGGTTTACGACGAACGTCGCCGCTACAGCGCCATGGTACGGGCTGATGGGTCGGTGTCCTCGGGGTCGTTCTCCGGCTCCATCCACCGCGTTGGTGCGCTGGTGCAGGGCTCGGAGGCCTGCAACGGCTGGACCTTCTGGCATTTCGAACACGAGGGCGTCCTGCGCCCGATCGATGCGCTGCGCGCCGACATACGCGCGCAGATGCAACTCCTTTCCGCCTGAAACAGGCCTCCAAGCGTCAGGCAAACTCGCCGCCGGCCACCTGGCCGGCGGTTTTTGCTTTTCTGGCTATTCGAGACCGGCGGCAGCTAGCACTTTGCGGAAGAGGGATGGCAATGCCTCACTCTCTAGTTCGCGCCGATCGGCCCACCATCCATCCGTCAGTTCTTCCGGCTGGGTGGCCACTACGGACCAGACGTCGAGTTCGAGGCGGAAATGGGTGAAGACGTGAACCACCTGGCCGCGGCTCTGCCATTTGCCGCTGAGCGGATATGTCGGCTCCTGCTTGACGCTTTCCCAGCTTGACCCCGGGGTCTCGGTCATCTTCGCCAGCAACCCTTTGTCGGCGCGTGTTCTCAGATACACGTCGCCGTCACGATCGAGAATCACGAAGGCATGGCCGTAGCGGGTGGGACGAGCGGCTTTTTCCGCCTTCACCGGGTAGCGTTCGGGGTTGCCCTCTGCCGCGCCGGTGCAACCCGGTTGCAAAGGACAGAGCATGCAAAGCGCATTGCGCGGTGCGCAGATCGTTGCCCCCAGGTCCATCAGGGCCTGCGCATAGTCGCCTGCGCGCTCGGGAACCGTGGTCTGCAGATAACCACGCAACTCCTCCTTGGCCGCGCGAACCGGCACATCCAGCGCCAGGTAGCGGGCGAGCACGCGCTCGACATTCCCGTCCAGCACGGCAATGCGCTCGTCGTCGGCAATCGCTGCGATAGCCGCACTCGTATAGGCGCCAATTCCTGGAAGCGTCAGCAGCCCCGCGGCCGTCGTCGGAAACACGCCACCATGCTGTTCGACGACGGCTTTCGCGCAGGCATGAAGATTGCGAGCGCGCGCGTAGTAGCCAAGTCCTGCCCACTCGACGAGTACGGCTTCGAGAGGCGCAGCCGCCAGGTCCTCTACAGTTGGCCACAGTTCAGTGAAGCGGAGGAAGTACTTCTGCACCGCAGCGATTGTCGTCTGCTGCAGCATCACTTCTGAAAGCCAGATACGATAGGGATCTGGCCGGACCTTGCGGGCGCGATCCTGTGGGCTGACCCGCCAGGGAAGGGTGCGCGCATGCTTGTCATACCAGGCTAGAACCGCCTGGGCATCGATTGGGAGAGCGCGCGGCTTTTGCGCGAGGGCAGTTTTTGGCATGATGGCGGCAACAAACCTCTAGCGGCCTCGCCGCGCAAGCATTCGGAAACCTGACGTCCACAATGGCCGAGAAGCCCAAGGAATATAAACGGCTCAATCGCTCAGTCGGCGTCGCCGAGGCGCTGAAGGGCGCGCTCGACCCCGCGCTCAAGCGCCGTGGATTCGCCAGCCGCGATATCATAACCTATTGGTCGACCATGGCTCCGGCGCCCTACGACAAGGTGGCATTGCCCGATAAGCTTGTCTGGCCGCGTGGCGAGCGTAGCGCTGAAGGCGCTACCTTGCATGTGCGGTGCGCAGCCTCCCACGCGCTCGGGCTTGCCCATGAGGGCGCCAAGATCGCGGCCTCGGTGAATCGCTATTTCGGTTATCTGCTGGTGGGGCAGGTGCGATTGTCCGCCGAGCCGTTCAGGCCACATTCAGCCAAGCCGGTCGAAACTGGCCTCAAGGTGACAGACGCCATGCGAATGGAGGTCAGCGGTGCCGTCGAGAGCGTTGAGGACGAAGGCCTCAAGGAGGCCTTGCGCCAGCTCGGACACGGCATTATGGCCAAGTCAAAATCGAGTGGACGTTAGCAGACGGACTGTTCACTGCGTGTTGATGGTGGTGCCCACTTGCCGCCGGAAAGCTGCCGTGTAGTGTCGCGCAATTCGAACCGGAGAAAACAAAGTGAAATTTACCCGCCGTGAGACCCTGATCCTTGCCGCCGCGGCATCAGCCCTGAGCGTGACCGGTATCGGTGCGGCCCAGGCAGCGGACGGCGAGATGTTCGACCAGGCCAAGCTGCTGGCCCCGAACGGCCTGCCCGACAAGGTGCTCGGCCCTGCGGACGCCAAGGTAACCGTGATCGAATATGCGTCGCCGACCTGCCCGCACTGCGCGGTCTTCTCGAACGACACGCTCCCCGAGTTCATGAAGCAGTATGTCGACACCGGCAAGGTGCGCTACATCCTGCGTCCCTTCGTCCGCAACGTGCTGGACGCAGTCGTCTTCCTCCTCGCCGAGGCCGCTGGCGAAGACCAGTACCACAACGTTGTGTCGACCTATTTCAAGACCCAGGACACCTGGGCCACGTCCGACAAGCCGCGCGATGCGATTCTTGTGATCGCCAAGCAGCTCGGTTTTACAGATGAAAGCTTCGAGGCGGCCTTGACGAATCAGGATTTGTTCAAGGGCATGGAGACACTGCGTGAGCAGGCTCTCGACGAGTTCAAACTCGAGGGCACCCCGACTTTCTACATCAACGGCAAGAAGCTGAGCGGAGACAAGACAATTGAGCAGTTGGCGGCGGAAATCGATCCCCTGCTCACTTAATTCGTCCTCCCGGATGGGGGCGCGATGAAGTTCACGCGCCTCAAGCTTCACGGCTTCAAATCCTTCTGTGATCAGACCGAGCTCCTGATGGAGCCCGGTCTGACTGGCGTTGTGGGTCCCAATGGCTGCGGCAAGTCCAATCTTGTCGAAGCCCTGCGCTGGGTCATGGGCGAAAGCTCTTACAAGGCCATGCGCGCCTCCGGCATGGATGACGTGATCTTCTCCGGATCCGGCAATCGCCCCGCGCGCAATACGGCGGAGGTGACGCTGGTGCTCGACAATGTCGACCGCACTGCGCCTGCCGCCCTCAACAATGCCGATATGCTCGAAGTGACGCGCCGCATCGAACGCGAGGCCGGCTCGGTCTATCGCGTCAATGGCCGCGAAGTGCGTGCACGCGACGTGCAATTGCTGTTCGCCGATGCCTCCACCGGCGCCCATTCCCCAGCCCTGGTGCGACAAGGCCAGATTGGCGAACTGATCGCCGCGAAGCCGACCCAGCGCCGTGCTCTGCTGGAAGAGGCCGCCGGCATTTCCGGTCTACATTCGCGGCGGCACGAGGCGGAACTGCGTTTGCGCGGGGCGGAGCAGAATCTCGAGCGTGTGGACGACGTGATCGCCCAGGTCGAAACGCAGCTCGAGACGCTCAAGAAGCAGGCGCGCCTCGCCATTCGCTATCGCGCGCTTTCGGGCGATATCCGCAAGACCGAGGCGGCGCTCTATCACGTGCGCTGGGTCACCGCGCGCGTCGCAGAGAAGGAGACCGAGGCACAGCAGGGCAAGCTCGTGGTCGCGCTGGGTGACGCGATGTCGGCCGAGCGCGCTGCGCAGAAGGCGCTGGACGCCGCCGACGCCGCGCTCCAGCCGCTGCGCGATCGCGAGGCTGCGACCGGCGCGGTGCTTCAGCGCTTGACCATTCTCTCCGAGCAATTGGCCGAAGAGGCGCGCCGTGCCAATACCCGCCGGGCCGAACTCGAGGACCGCCTCAAGCAGCTCGCCGCTGACGGGGCCCGTGAGCGCGAGCTCGTGACAGAAAGCGAGGAGACGCTGGAGGGCTACGCCGAAGAACTGGCTCGGCTGGAAGACGAAGTGGCTGGCGAACAGGATGCCTATGACGCAGCCAAAGCTGCAGCCGAGGAGGCTGCTGCGGCGGTGGCGGCTGCTGACCAGGAGGCGCGTTCCGCCGCCGAAGCTCTGGCGCAACTGCGAGCCCGCCGCACCCAGGCCATGCGTAGCGCCGAAGAAGCGCGCCAGCGTGTGTCGCGACTCACCCAGCAGATTGCTGATATTGACCGAGAGGCCGCTGGTATTGCCGCCAGCCTAGACGCGGACGAGACATTGTCCCTGCGTCGGCAGGAATTGGAGACCGCCCAGGAGCGCGCTACCGAGGCCGAAGATGCCTCTGTCGCCGCCGAGGAGCAGACCCAGCACGCCCAGGCCAGCCTCGATGCTGCTCGCCCGAAGCTCTCGGAGATCGAGACAGCGTTGGGGCGCCTTGAAAGCGAAGCGGATACGCTGTCACGCATTCTCAATGCCGGTGGCGCGAGCCTCTGGCCAGCCATTGTCGATCAACTCGATGTGGACGCCGGTTACGAAACGGCGCTAGGCGCAGCGCTCGGCGATGACCTTGAAGCCTCGTCCGACGCTGGTGCGCCCATGCACTGGGCCGGGCCAATGGACGGGGACGGGGACCCGGCATTGCCGCAAGGGGCAGAGCCGCTGTCCCGCTATGTTTCGGGTAGTGCCGTACTCAAGCGTCGGCTGGACCAGATTGGCCTTGTCGACAAGGCCGATGGGCCGGGGTTGATGCATGCCCTCAAATCCGGGCAGAGGCTGGTGACGCTTGAGGGCGACCTCTGGCGCTGGGATGGCTATGTCGCCGCTGCCGATGCCCCGAGTGCCGCCGCGCAGCGCCTGGCGCAACGCAACCGCCTGGCTGAGCTGGATGCCGAAATCCTGCGCATGCGCGGCGAACGCAATGCCTGGCGGCGTGATGTCGAGGCCCTGGCTGCCGCGCTCGAGTCCGCGCGTGGCGCCGAACGCGAAAAGCACGAACACTGGCGCGCCGCGCAGCGCGAGATCGCCAATGCACAGGCGGGTGTCGAGCGCGCTGCTAAGGCCATCGGCGATCTGACGACCCGCCAGACCGCGCTGGCCGAGACCCGTTCGCGCCTCGATTCGAGCCTTGCCGAGGCCGAGGCCTTCCGTGAGGAAACCGAGTCCGTCCTCGAAGATGCGGGCGATGAGGGTGAGGCTGCTGCACTGGCCGAAGAGCGGCAGGCCATCTTGTTCGAGGCTCGCGAGGGCGCGGAACAGGCGCGGCTCAAGCTAGGCTCGTTCGAAACGTCTGCCCGCATGCGTGCCGCGCGATTGACACAGATCGGCAACGACCGGGCAAGCTGGCAGCGCCGACGTGACGGTGCGGTCGCGCAATTGACCACGCTCGAAACCCGCGCTGGTGAAGTGCAGGCGCAGCTTTCAACGATGGATGCCACGCCCGAGAGCTTCGAAGCGCGGCGGATCGAACTCGACGACCAGATCGCGGACGCGCAGCTCACGCACAAAGCGGCTTCCGACACGCTGGCTCAAGCGCAAACCGGTTATCGCGAAGCGGACAAGACCCTGCGCGCCGAGGCGGAAGCGATGTCGGCCGCGCGCGAAAACCTGGCGCGCGTTGAAGAGCGCCTCAAGGGCTTTATCGCCCAGCGCCACCAGATCGAGCAATTGGTGCGCGAGAATCTCGGTATCGAGGCCAGCCGGACAGCCGAGGCCGCCGGTATTCGCCCGGAAGAGGCCCTGCCCAACGAGCAGGCGACCGAACAGAAACTCGAGCGGCTCAAGGCCGAGCGTGAGCGGCTGGGTGGGGTGAACCTTACCGCCGAACGCGAGGCCGAAGAGGTGCGCGAAAAACTCGAGGCGATGGTCAAGGATCGCGACGACCTGATCGAGGCCATCGCCAAGTTGCGCGCCGGTATCCAGAGCCTCAATCGCGAAGGCCGGCATCGACTGAGCGAGGCCTTCGACAAGGTCAACGCGCATTTCCAGGAACTCTTTACCTCGCTTTTTGGCGGCGGCACGGCGGAGCTCAAATTCGTCGAGAGTGACGATCCGCTCGAGGCTGGGCTGGAAATCATCGCCCGACCTCCGGGCAAGAAGCCTCAGACCATGACGCTGCTTTCGGGCGGCGAGCAGGCGTTGACGGCTATGTCACTGATCTTTGCGGTGTTCCTCACCAACCCCGCGCCGATCTGCGTGCTCGATGAGGTGGACGCGCCGCTCGACGATGCCAACGTCGAACGGTTCTGCAATCTGCTGGAATCGATGCGCCAACGCACCGACACACGCTTCCTCACCATCACCCACAACCCGATCACCATGAGTCGGATGGACCGCCTCTTCGGGGTGACCATGGCTGAGCGCGGCGTGAGCCAGCTCGTTTCGGTCGATCTCAAGACCGCAGAATCGTTCCTGGAAGCTGTCTGATCAGAGAGGTTTCAGCCGGGCCGCGAGATCGGCTTCGTCGGTGACGAAAAGGTGTCGGCCGACCTTGTTGGTCTCGTAGACGAAATCACGCAACGCATCGCTCGCCGCCACCTGCTGCGAGATGTCGCCGACTATGACCAGCCGCAGCCAGTAGTTCTGCATTTTCTGGATGAATTCGCCCGCGAGGCCAGTACGCAGGCGGAAGAAATCCGGATCGAACCGCGCCGCGGGGATGGCGATCACGTCAATTTCCTGGCCGTAGGTCGCGCCGATCACGTCGAGCGCATCGGCAGACGAGCCGAGCAGCGCGCCTTCGGAGGGGTAGAACAGGATCTTGAGGCCGTTGATGTGATCTGTGCGCATAGCACAGGACTAACCGGTTTCGCGGCGCGGGGGAATGGGACCGCGATCACACGCCCACTCGGCATCCGCGGGCCCCGGCTCTTGGCCGGGGAGTGCAGCGGAGAGAACCAAGCCGCCTTTGCCACAGTCAAAACAGCGAAAGCTGATTGTCCTCGGGCTTTGCGGGAGCGAAGAGGTCGTTGCGTAGCGGCGGGACTTTCTGGTTGAGGCCGTAGCGTTCGACCGCCTTTTCGTAGCGCTGGCGGAGAAGCACGGCATAGGGGCCTTCGCCGGTAAAGCGCGTGCCCCAACGCGGATCGTTGTCCCTGCCATCGCGAACATCGCGGACGAGGCTGAGGACGTGGCGGACGCGATCGGGGAAGTGGCGCAGCAGCCATTCTCGGAAGAGATCACGAACTTCGCCCGGAAGGCGCACCAGGATCATTCCGGCGCCCTTGGCGCCTTGCGCCGCGCCGGCATCGAGGATGCGCTCGAGCTCCATGTCGTTGATCGCCGGGATCATCGGGGCGGCCATGATTGCGGTTGGCACGCCCGCTTCCGAGAGCAGCCGGATGGCTTCGAGCCGCTTGGAGGGCGTGGAGGCTCGCGGCTCCATCTTGCGGGCAAGCTTGTGATCGAGCGTAGTCACGGAGAGTGCCACGCGCACCAGGTTCAGCCGGGCAAGTTCGGTAAGAATATCGAGGTCGCGCACGATCAGCGCCGACTTGGTCGTTATCGTCACCGGATGGCGGGTTTCGAGCAACACTTCGAGTATCGAGCGCATGATCTTGTGCTTGCGCTCCGCGGGCTGGTACGGGTCGGTATTGGTGCCGATCGCGATCGGCTTGACCTTGTAGCGCGGGCTTGAAAGCTCCGCCCGCAGCGCCTCGGCGGCGTTCACCTTCACATAGATATCACGCTCGAAATCGAGGCCCGCCGAATGCCCGAGATAGGCATGCGTCTGCCGCGCGAAGCAGTAGATGCAGCCGTGCTCGCAGCCGCGATAGGGATTGATCGAGCGGTCGAAGCCGATATCGGGGCTTTCGTTGCGCGCAATGACGGTCTTGGCGCGCTCGATATGCTCGATAGTCTCGAAGATCGGCAGTGGGTCGACATTGTCCCAGCCGTCATCGAACGTCTCACGCGTGTGTTTTTCGAAGCGGCCGACGACGTTGCTCTGCGCGCCGCGCCCGCGGTTCTGGCCGGGATCGACCATCTGTCGGTTGACGAGGTCGGCGTCTCGTGTCTTGGCCAGCTTCTCGAGCGCATCGAAGGATGGAGCCTGGTAGAGCGCCATTAGAATTCTCCTTTCCGAAAGCGAATCGTCGCCTCGGTAACGTCCCGTTAGGGATAGCTCGGAAATGAGAACAAATAAAGAACAAACGCTGCGATACGCTAGCCCAAGCTGGCGGGGAGGGAGGAGGTGACTTCGAGTTGGCGATCTTCCCGCACGGTTACGCCTTGGGGCGCGATGTGACCGGCGAGTACTGCATCGCGCTCCCGGATGAGCGTTTCGATCTCGGGCTGGAAGTGGCGAACGACCGCCGTCAGCCAGCGATTGACGAGGTAGGACGGCTTGGAGAAATGCACGTCGAAGCGGGGCAGCAGAGCGATGGTCGCCTCCGCGTCCAGCCAGGTATCGCCAACGACCCATTGGTTGACGGTAAAGAGACGGTGGAGGCGTCCGAAGGGATCCACGCCAACGGCGATCAGATGGTGCACCGGCCCCTTGGGGCCATCGGGGCGGACGAAGCAGTGGAAGTGCCCGTGCTCAGTTTCGTCGGCCGGTGGAACATGGCAGTGATAATACCATTGGGCGCCGGTGTCGGGGTCGAAGATATCGCCCGCCGGGTAGTGGGACCAGGCAGTAACCGGCGCACCGCGCAGCGTTTCCGAAAGGACGTTCTCGCCGGACTTGGCGAGAACGCTCTCGCAGAACAGAGCTTCCTGCAGGGCGCGGCTGCGCTCGTCGTCCATCATTGTGCCCCGGCGGCGCACGGATTGGCCGCCGCGCAAGGGGCCGCAGCGGGAGCGGCGGCAGCGCAAGGCGCTGCGACGGTCGCCGGAGCTGCGGCTGAGCAGGGCGATGCTGCAGCACAGGGGGAAGATGCCGCGCATGGGCTGGACGCGGCACAAGGATTGCCGGCAGCGCATGGATTGGCTGCAGCAGCGGCGGCAGGCACCGGCGCACGGGCGGTCGCCGCTACGTGGTCGGCCGCCACAGCGGCGGTGGCGACGAGGAAGACGCCGCCGAAGAGAAGCGTGTTGCGTGCACTCATTTGGACTTGAATCCATCCATACCGAAGACCGGGCGCAGGTAGATGCCCAGAAGGCTGCCCACGAAGGCGGCGGCGAACCAGAGCCAGCCATGGACGCTGCCAGAGGCGATGCCGCTGAACAGCGCGCCGATATTGCAGCCGAAAGAGAGCCGAGCCCCGTAGCCCATGAGCACGCCACCAATGGCGGCGGCAAGCAGGGAAAGGAACGGCACGGCTACGCGCGGGGCAAACTTGCCGGCGAGCCCGGCCGCAAGCGCGGCGCCGAGGATGATGCCGAAATCCATCACCGAGGTGACGTCTTCGAGCACGCTAGCCTGCAGAGCCTTGGCCTGCGCCGGCCACGTCCAGAATTCCCAGGAAGCCACCGGCACGCCGATAGCCTGTGCGACCTTGGCGCCCCAGAGGCCGAAACCATAGGTGATCGACCATGGATGGCCGGCAATGAGGAGCGTTGCGATGTTGAGGAGCGCGAGAAGCAGGCCGGCTCCGACCAGGGGCCAGGGGCCGCGCAACAGGCGCTGGAGCCCCGTGGTCGAGGGTGCCTTGGGTTTCTCAAGCGAGCCATGGGCGCGCTTCTCGACAAGAACCGTGACCCATGCCACCGCGGCAAGACCGCCAAAGGTGACGAGGAGCGCCAGCGGCACGCCAAGATTGGCGCCGAGGCTGATGGCCGGCAGCGACGGCTGGGTCAGCCACCAGGGGAGGTGGGCGGTGCCCAACACCGCGCCAACGATGAAGAACAGCAGCGTGACCAGCATGCGAGACGAGCCGCCACCGACCGTGAAGAGCGTGCCCGAGCCGCAACCACCGCCAAGCTGCATACCCAGCCCGAAGATCGCCGCGCCGACGAGTACCGAGACGCCAACCGGCGCCGTCGCACCGGCGAGCGGCTGGCCGAAGGGATTGCCCAGCGTGAGCAGCGGAATGAAGACGAGTGCAGCAACGCCGATCATGAGCATCTGCGCGCGCATGGCGTTACCGCGCTTCTCAACGACTAGACGCCGCCAGCCGCCGGTAAACCCGAACGAGGCATGGTAGAGCGTCAGGCCCATGAGGGCGCCGACGAGGAAAAGCACGGCCTGGCGGATGTCCACGAGTTGCGCGATGACCAGCGTGCCTGCGACCAGGGCCGCACCGGTGACCGCGACGGGGCCTCTATCCAACTGGATGAGCGGCTTGCGGGGAATTGAGCCCGCTGTGGCGTCGGTCATTCAAGTATTCCTAAAGTGAGGAAGTCCGGGCGCGTCGGCCCGGACGATAACAGGCGTTGGCAATATTGCGCGCGAGAAAAGCGCGTCAGTTGCTGGCGACCACGGGGCGCGCCGGATCGGCGGTCCACTGGGACATGGAGCCGTCATAGAGGCGCACATTCTTGATGCCTTCGACTTCAGACAGGCCGAACCAGGCGATCGAGGCGAGATGGCCGGTATTGCAGAAGGTGATGAGACCATTGTCGGTCGCCACGCCCGCTGCCTTCACGAGTTCGGCGATCTCGGTGGCGTTGGCGAAGGATGGCACGTCCGGGTGATAGAACTGGTCGAAGTTGATGTTGACGGCCGAGGGCACCGTGCCGAGCTTCTGGACGGTGTTGGTCTTTTCCTTGCCGATGAACTGGGCCACCGAACGGGCATCGATCAGGTTGACGTCGCTCGCGATGGCGTCGGTCACTTCCTTGACGTCGGCGAGAAGTTCCGGACGGAACTCGGCCTTGAAGTCGCCGGCAGCGGCAGTGGTCGCGTCGGTCGAAACCTGCTGATTGGCCTTCGTCCAGGCAGCATAGCCGCCATCGAGAATGGTCACGGCGTCGTGGCCGAGAACCTTGAAGGTCCAGTAGACGCGAGTGGCGCCGCCGAATTCGGAGGCGTTGGTGCCGGCCGGGATGATGACGACCTGGCTGTCATTGTTGACGCCGAGATTGGCGATCAGCCCCTGGATCTGATCCGTGGGCGGAAGCATGCCGGGGATATTGTTGACCGTGGTGCGCCAGCCATATTCGGAATACCTGGCGTTGACCGCACCCGGTACGTGGCCGGCGTCGTATGGGTTCTTGCCTTCGACGGCATCGCGAATGTCGATGACCACGAGGCTCTTGTTGCCGAGATGCTCGGCGAGCCAGGCGGAGTCGACCAGCGGCTTGTCGGTCAGGCGTTCGGCATAGGCCGGGGCGACGGACACGAGGGCGACGGCAGCTAGGGTGCCCAGGAAAGACAGGCGCATTTGAAAGTTCCCACAGTGGAAGAATGTTGCGCCATTGTGGCACGCTGCGCTTTCGCGTTCGGCTGATAGCCATCCAAAGCGGGAAGCCGGGAGGAAAAATCTATCTAGCTGCTCGGGTTTTGAGCGAAGGATTGTTCTCGGCGAGCGATTTCCCACATCCGACGGGGCTGGAATAATGCACCCCGTTCTTTGGATATCCGCCTATGCCCCAGAAATTGCTTCGTTTGGCCTTCGTGATTTTGGCAACCTTAGGGTTGCATACGGTCGTGCTTGCGCAAGCTGCGCCGCCCGCCGCGGAGCAGGCAGCGCCGGGAGCAGTGGTGCTTTCCTTCGAGAATGAAGCGCAACTCGATGCGCTTGCCGCCAAGGGCAAGACGGTGGTGTTTTTCTTCGCCAGCTGGTGCCCGAATTGCCGCGCGACGGTCACCGAGCTCAACGCTCGCTGGTCCGAAGTGAATCCTGACCTGACGCTGGTGATCGCCGACTACGACAAGGAGGCGGCGCTCAAGAGCAAGTATGGCGTGACCTACCAGGACACCTTCGTGCTGCTCGACAGCAAGGCGCAGGGTGTCAAATCCTGGAATAGCGGCGGAGTGGATGGCCTGAACGCCAATACCGCTTCCTGATGCTTCCTACCGTCCTTTTTGCTTTCGTGGCAGGCATCGTCACGGTGCTCTCGCCGTGCGTGCTGCCGCTGCTTCCGGTCATACTGGCGGTGTCGACGCAGGAGGGCAGGGCGCGCCCGTTCGGAGTCATCGTCGGCTTCGTCGGCACCTTTACGCTCGCAACGCTTGCGCTGAGCTTTCTGGTGCGTTCGCTGGGCGTGCCTCCAGATCTCAACCGGACGCTTGCGGCCGTTGTGTTGATCGTCCTTGGTCTGACGCTGATTGTGCCTGTGCTGCATGGCGCCTTCGAACGGCTGGCGGGTTCCCTGGCCCGGCTCGTGCCGGCAGGTGGCCCCGGCGACGGGTTCGGTGGCGGGTTTGCTGCGGGCGCCGGGCTGGGGCTGGCCTGGAGCCCTTGCGTGGGACCGATCATGGCCTCGGTCATCACCCTGGCGCTCAATCAGCAGGTCAATGCTGGCGCGCTCGCCGTCACGCTGGCCTTCTCGCTCGGCACGGCGCTGCCCATGGCGGCCATCGTCTTCGGCGGCCGGAAGCTGGTGAAGAGGCTCGGCTGGTTCCAGGCCAATGCCGAACTGATCCAGAAGGTAATGGGTGGCCTATTGGTGCTGACCGGCCTGGCGATCTGGTTCGGCTGGGACCGCGCGATCCAGGTGCAGCTCCTGACCTGGTTCCCGAATTGGGAATTGGCACTCACGGGTTGGGAGCCGAAGCCCTGACGGTTCAGGCGCAGTAGATGCGATAAAGCGTCTCGATCACCTGCCGCACTTCATCCGAGGCGATGGTGTAGTAGACTTGCTGCCCGTCGCGCCGGGTCTTGACCATGTTCCAGGCGCGCAGCTTTGAGAGGTGCTGGGAAAGCGGCGACTGCGCCAGCCCGACCTTTTCCCCCAGTTCGCTGACATTTCTCTCGCCATCCAGCAATTCGCACAGGATAAGCAGCCGCTTGGGATTGGCCATGGCGGTCAGCAGGACCGTGGCTTCCTCCGCCTTGCTCTCAAGCTTTGCGATTTCCATCTTGATCATATTAGAAAGTTCTAATATAAGAATATGCGTAATAGCAATATCTACACGATCGACGCGTGTTTCAAGGAGCGAATGATGGTCTTCGAGGTGAACCCGCAATGCTGACCGAGTTCACGCCGCTTCCCGCGCTGGCGGGCGGCATGCTGATAGGCCTCTCGGCTGTGCTGTTGATGGCTTTCCACGGCCGGATCGCTGGGATGACCGGCATTCTTGCCGGCGCCCTCCGCCCAATAGCAGGCGACTGGGGCTGGCGAGCAGCCTTTCTGGTGGGCGCGATCATCGCCCCGGTTCTTGTCCTCGCAGTCTCTGGGCAGGCGGTGAGCTTCACGAACGTCGTGCCAGTCCCGCTACTCATCGTCGGCGGGATTGTGGTCGGCATCGGCGTTTCGTTCGGCGGCGGTTGCACGTCCGGACACGGCGTCTGCGGAATTGCTCGGCTTTCGTCGCGCTCCATCGTCGCGACCGCAACTTTCATGCTGGCAGCATTCGCGACCGTCTATGTCGCGCGCCACATCCTGGGAGCCTTCTGATGGGGCGCGTCGTCATGGCCGGGTTGATCGGCATCGTCTTCGGCATGGGTATCGCCATCTCCGGTATGATCAACCCAGCCAAGGTCCTCAATTTCTTCGATATCGCTGGCAATTGGGATCCCTCGCTTGCCCTCGTGATGGCTGGCGCGCTGGCAGTAACGGCCCTCGGCTATCGCTTTGTCCTGGCCAGGCCGCGACCGATTCTCGACATCCGCTTCCACCTGCCGACTCGGCGGACGATAGACGTTCCGCTCATTGCAGGTTCCGCCCTATTCGGTATTGGATGGGGTATAACAGGGTTCTGCCCGGGCGGCGCGATCCCGGCCCTCGGTTTGGGCGAGAGTTCCGCCTGGATTTTCGTGGCCGCGATGGCCGTAGGCATGGCGCTGGCCCGGTTGGCCAGAAGCGTGCTCGACCCGCGTACGCCCAAGACTGCGTGACAGGAGAAAGATATGAGCTCGGTCCCTTTCACCCCCGACCTTTCCATCAAGCCGGAAGTAACGGCGTTCTTCGACGCGCCGACCAACACGATCAGCTACGTGGTCAAGGATCCGTCGTCCGATGCCTGCGCCGTGATCGATTCGGTGATGGACATCGACTACGCCGCTGGTCGCATCACCTATGACGGCGCCGATCGGATCATCGCCTATATCCGCGAGCACAACCTCAAGCTCGAATGGCTGATCGAGACGCATGTGCACGCCGACCACCTATCGGGAGCGCCCTACATCCAGGGCAAGCTCGGTGGCAAGCTGGGGATCGGTGAGAACATCACCATCGTCCAGGATACGTTCGGCAAGATTTTCAACGAAGGTACCGAGTTTCAGCGCGACGGCAGCCAGTTCGATCGTCTGTTCAAGGATGGCGACAGCTACAGGATCGGCAACCTGACCGCCTACGCGATGCACACGCCCGGCCACACTCCGGCCTGCATGACCCATGTCATGGGCGATGCTGCCTTCGTCGGCGATACTCTCTTCATGCCCGATGGCGGCTCGGCGCGTGCCGACTTCCCCGGCGGCGATGCGCGCACGCTCTATCGCTCGATCCAGCGCGTGTTGTCACTCCCGGGCGAGATGCGGCTCTTCATGTGCCACGACTATGGTCCCAACGGTCGCGAAATCCAGTGGGAGACCACGGTCGCGGACGAGCGAGAGCACAATATCCACGTTGGCAAGGATACGACCGAAGACGCGTTCGTCGCCATGCGCGAAGCCCGCGACGCGACCCTGGCAATGCCGCGTCTCATCATCCCGTCGCTGCAGGTGAACATGCGGGCAGGGCGCCTGCCACCCAAGGATGACGACGGCAATGTTTTCCTCAAGGTGCCGGTGAACGGCCTCTAATCAGAAAAGTACCGCTATGAATATCCGCAAGATCGACGAGCAATTCTCGATCACGGGGCAGATACTGCCCTCAGATATCGACGCCATCGCCAAGGCCGGCTTCAAGGCCATCGTCTGCGCACGACCGGATGATGAAGAACCGGGCCAGCCCAGCTTTGCCGCCGTCGCTGCCGAAGCCGAGCGCCACGGGCTCAAGGCCGTGCACATCCCTGTTTCGGGCATGGCCGGTGAAGGGCAGCTCATCCGCTTCGAACAGGCCATGGCCGAGTTCGAACGCCCCGTTCTGGGCTATTGCCGCTCCGGCGCCCGCGCTGGTTCACTCTACGCGGCCATCAACAGATAGTTCGCGATGCTCAAGAGCTTCTTTCCGATCCTCACCTGGGGCCGGCGCTATGACCGCCAGACGTTGGGGAGCGACCTGGTGGCTGCGGTCATCGTCACCATCATGCTCATCCCGCAATCCCTGGCCTATGCGCTGCTCGCCGGGTTGCCGCCGGAAGTGGGGCTCTACGCATCGATCCTGCCGCTGGTCGCCTATGCGATTTTCGGCACGTCCTCTGCACTAGCAGTCGGTCCGGTTGCCGTCGTCTCGCTGATGACGGCTGCCGCGATTGGTCGGCTGGCCGCGCAGGGCACGGCCGACTACACCAGCGCTGCCATCGTCCTCGCACTGTTGTCGGGCGGAATGCTGGCGTTGATGGGCCTTTTCCGGCTCGGCTTCATCGCCAACTTTCTCTCACACCCCGTCATATCGGGCTTCATCACCGCATCGGGGATCATCATTGCGACCAGCCAGATCGGCGGGTTGCTCGGCATCAAGTCCGATGGCCATGCCATGCCGGAACTGCTGGCCTCGATCTTCGCCAATATCGGCCGCATCAACTACTACACGCTCGGCATAGGGCTGCTGTCGCTGGCTCTGCTGCTGTGGATTCGCCTCGACCTGCGCAACTGGCTCGAGCGTTTCCGCTTGGGTAAAGGTGTCGCCAAGGTCATCGTGCGCTCGGGCCCGGTCTTCGTGATCTTCCTGACCATGGCGCTCTCAGTCACCTTCGATCTGGGTGGAAAAGGCGTGGCGCTGGTCGGTGACGTGCCTCAGGGCCTTCCTGTCCTTGCCGTGCCGCACTTCTCGCTCGATTTGGTCGAGGCGCTGGCGCTTCCCGCGCTCATCATCTCCATTGTCGGCTTCGTCGAATCCGTTTCGGTGGCGCAGACACTCGCGGCCAAGCGCCGCGAGCGCATCGAACCGAACCAGGAGCTGATTGCCCTGGGCGCCGCCAATATCGTGGCCGGCATCGGCGGCGGCTATCCGGTGACGGGCGGCTTCGCCCGCTCGGTCGTCAACTTCGATGCTGGTGCCGCAACGCCGGCAGCCGGTGCGTTCACGGCAATTGGCATCGCCGGGGCGACCCTGTTGTTGACACCTTTCCTGGCTGTGCTGCCCAAGGCGACGCTTTCCGCCACGATCGTCATCGCCGTCCTGACGCTGGTCGATTTCGGCATGCTAAAGCGCGCCTGGTCCTATTCTCGCACGGACTTTGCCGCGGTGGCCGTCACTATCGCCGGCACGCTGCTGCTTGGCGTCGAAGTCGGGATCGTGCTCGGGGTCGGCACCTCCATCCTCGTCTTCCTCTATCGCTCCTCCAAGCCTCATGCCGCCATTGTCGGCCGCGTGCCCGGCACTGAACATTATCGCAACGTCAAGCGACATGCTGTCGAAACCATCCCGGGCATTCTCTCGATACGCGTGGACGAAAGCCTCTATTTCGCCAATGCGCGGTATCTGGAAGACCTGATCTACGGGCAAGTGGCCTCGAACCCGGAAGTCACCGACGTTGTGCTGATGTGCTCGGCGATCAACGCCATCGACATGTCAGCCCTAGAAAGCCTGGAATCGATCCGCCTGCAGCTGAGCGACATGGGCGTGCGGTTGCACCTCTCCGAGGTCAAGGGCCCGGTCATGGATCGGCTTATCGGCACCGAGTTCCTGGATCGCCTCGAAGGTCGCGTGCATTTGAGCCAGCACCACGCCATGCAGGCGGCTACCGCTTCGCGACAGGATAATGAGCCGCCAGAAGCCGCGCTTGCCGCAAAACTCTAGCGCGAGAGAATTTCGATAAGGTCGCTCGGACCGCCCGGGCGATCGTCATCGAACACGCCGACCACCAGCCGCCCCGTCCGCACTGCCAACGTGTCGAGATTGCTGCGCCCACGATAGAGCTCGGGCCCATCGGGGTTGGGCGTATGCCCATGGACGATGTGGAAGTCCGGATAGTCGATATTGCTCCCGGGTGGATAGCGCAGCCAGAGTAGAGTGGTCGCATCCTGCTCTTCTACCGGCGTGGCCTGATCCACGCCGGCGTGCACGTAGATGCGATGAGCATCCTTGAAATAGATCGGCAGCTTCGCCGCCCAGGCGAGGTCTTCGGTCGGCACGGCGCCATCATAGGAAGCGAGCGTTGCCAATCCGCCATTGGCCAGCCAGCGCTCGCGTTCGCCCGAATCATGTTCGGCGCGAACCATCATTTCCTCATGGTTGCCCTTGAGCGCGATCCAGCGCCAGCCTTCGCCCGGTCCAGCCTTGAGTGCCTGGATGATCCGGCGGCTGTCCGGCCCGCGATCCACATAGTCTCCGGTGAAGACGATCGTACCCTGCGGACAATAGGTCGAGATTCGCGCGAGAGCAGCCTCGAAGAGATCGAAGCGTCCATGCAGATCCGAGACGACGAAGGTCTTGCTCATCTTTGACGGAAACGTTGGCCGGAAAGGTAAGCGGGGGCCAGTGGCCCCCGCTTAATGGTCGGAGTAGCGTGATTCGAACACGCGACCCCCTGCTCCCGAAGCAGGTGCGCTACCAGGCTGCGCTATACTCCGCCAAGCCGTTAGACGTCCGGGTTCGGGTGGCCCGGTGCGGGGTATATAACCGCGCTCTTTGTGCAGTTCAAGCCGAGATTGCACTGGTTATCCACTCTGTTGCACGCGGCGGGCAAACCGTGTAGGAACCGCGCTCGTTGGGGCGTCGCCAAGTGGTAAGGCAGCGGTTTTTGGTACCGCCATTCCTAGGTTCGAATCCTAGCGCCCCAGCCAGTTTCCAGGGAAATCGCTGGTAAGATCCTGATTCTCGGTATGAAAGTCTTGCACGGATGCAAGGCGAGAGCTTTCGTCACTCCAGGACGACCACGGCCTCCACCTCAAACAGCATCTGTTCGACTGCCAGTTTCGGCACGGGCACTAGGGTCTGTGCTGGCAGCCGATTCCCGAACGTTTTCACTACACAAGGGCAGAGAGACCACGGCAGAGCGAACCATCGAGCCGCTTGGCATCGTGCTGAAAAGCGGCGCCTGGTATCTGGTATCTGAGGGCGGCTTCCGCACCTATCGCGTCTCCCGCATCCTCAAGCTGACAATACTCGGCCGTCGATTTGACTACCCGAAATCGTTCAACCTCAAGGTCTATTGGAGCGAGAGCACAAGGCGATACGAGAAGGGGCTGCATCCCAATCGCGCCGAGATCGATGAACGGTCACGCGACTCGTGCTTGTCTGCCGCGCCCAAGCAACGATGGTATCTCTGCAGCGATAATCTGTCCGCATTCCGCAATAGCGTCGACCATCGGCGAGGTTCGCCGCCAGTGAATGGCGACGCTGCGCTGGAAGCTGGCGCGCTGGAAGGGCAGGACGCTATAGCCGCGGAAATCGAGCGCGGCGGGGAGGCACGCGAGGGCCGGCAGGAAGGTCATGCCGACGCCGGCCGCCACCATCTGCCGCAGCGTTTCGAGGCTCGTGGCGCGAAACGTGGTCTCTTCGCGCGCACCCACCTGCCGCGATGCCTCGAGCGCCTGGTCGCGCAGGCAATGGCCCTCCTCGAGCAGCATCAGCTTTTCGTCACGCAGGTCGCCGGGCTCGACGAAATCCTGGCGCGACAGCCGGTGGCTGCTGGGGACCGCGAGAAAGAACGGTTCGTCGAAGAGATGCAGGCTTTCCTGCTGCCCGTCTTCGGACGGATCGGCAAGAATGGCGGCGTCGAGCTGGCCCGAGGCGAGCTGCTGGCGCAGCACGCTGCTCTTTTCCTCGGTGAGCAGCAATTCCATCTCGGGAAAGCGCTCGCGGATCGGAGGGATGATGTGGGGCAGGAGATAGGGGCTGAGCGTCGGGAAGACGCCCAACCGCAAGCGGTTCTGCGCGCCGCTCCTAGCCGATGCGGATTGCCTGAGTTCGGCCAGCTCGGCGAGGATGCGGCGGGCGCGGGCGACTACGTCGGCACCCGCGGCGGTGAGGATCACGTTGCGCGGAATGCGCTCGACCAGCGCGCCGCCCAGCTCGTCTTCGAGCTTGCGCAACTGGGTGGAAAGCGTCGGCTGGCTGACATTGCAGATCTCGGCCGCCCGGCGGAAATTCCGCTGGTCCGCCAGGGCGACGAGATATTCGAGATCGCGAATGTTCATGCCGGCCCTCTGCCTCAGGCTGCCGCCTCGGCAGCCGGCGCGCTGGTGCGGATCAGGTGATCGAAGGCGGAGAGGGCGGCCTTGGCGCCTTCGCCGGCAGCGATGATGATCTGCTTATAGGGCGTGGTCGTGCAGTCACCGGCCGCGAAGACGCCCGGCAGCGAGGTTTCGCCGCTGGCGCTGACGACGATCTCGCCGCGCGGGGAGATGTCGAGCGTGTCCCTGAGCCATTCGGTATTGGGCAGGAGCCCGATCTGCACGAAGATGCCGTCCACCGCCAGCGATTGCTGCTGGCCGTCAGCGCGGTTCTCGTAATGGAGGCCGATGACCTTGCTGCCGTCGCCGATGACCTCTGTGGTTTTAGCGGAGGTGAGGATGGTGACATTGGCGAGCGAGCGCAGCTTGCGCTGCAGCACGTCATCGGCGCGCAATTGCTTGTCGAACTCGATGAGGGTGACGTGCGCCACCAGCCCGGCCAGGTCGATGGCCGCCTCGACGCCGGAATTGCCGCCGCCGATGACCGCCACGCGCTTGCCCTTGAACAGCGGACCATCGCAATGCGGGCAGAAGGCTACGCCCTTGTTGAGATATTGCTCTTCGCCCGGCACACCCATCTTGCGCCAGCGCGCGCCGGTGGCGATGACGATGGAGCGGCCGGTTAGGCTCGCGCCGCTTTCGAGGGTGACCTTGTAGCCATCCGCGACCGCCTCGAGCTTCTGGGCGCGCTGCAGGTTCATGATCTCGACGTCATAGTCGCGGACATGGGCTTCGAGCGCGGCGCCGAGCTTGGGGCCTTCGGTATGCGGCACCGAGATGAAGTTCTCGATGGCCATGGTGTCGAGCACCTGGCCGCCGAAACGGTCGGCCACGACGCCCGTGCGGATGCCCTTGCGCGCCGCATAGACGGCAGCGGCAGCGCCGGCCGGGCCACCGCCGACCACCAGCACGTCGAAGGTTTCCTGGGCATTGATCTTCTCGACGGCGCGATCGGCGGCGCCGGTATCGAGCTTGGCCACGATCTCCTCGGCGCCCATGCGCCCGGCGGCGAACGGCTGGCCGTTGAGGAAGATGGTGGGCACCGACATGACCTGGCGCGAGGACACTTCCGCCTGGAACAGCGCGCCGTCGATGGCGATGTGGCTGACCTTGGGATTAATGGCGGCCATGAGGTTGAGCGCCTGCACCACGTCCGGGCAGTTCTGGCAGGAGAGCGAGAAATAGGTTTCGAAGCGCATCTCGCCATCGAGCGCCTTGATCTGGTCGAGCAGCGCCTGCTCGGCCTTGGGCGGATGGCCGCCGACCTGAAGCAGCGCCAGCACCAGCGAGGTGAATTCGTGGCCCATGGGCAGGCCGGCGAAGGTGAGGTTGATGTCCTGGCTGGGCGAGCTCAGCGCAAAGGAGGGCACGCGATGGCCGGCGGGATCGCCGGCGACGACCGTGATCTTGTCCGACAGCGCCGCAATCTCGGCCAGCAATTCATCCATCTCGCGCGCCTTGGGCACGTCGCCCGAATAGGCGGTGATGACGACGGGGCGGGTCACTCGCTCGAGATAGGCCTTGAGCTGAGCCTTGAGATTTGCGTCCAGCATGGAAATACCGTTGATAGAGCCAAAGACAAGACGCCTTCCGGCTCGAAAGCCGGGAGGCCTGGTTTGGGGCTCAGGCGTCAAGCACCGAGCGAAAGGAGCGTTGCGTCAGCCGCGATGCTCACTTTTGGGCGTGCCCTGCTTGGCACACCACCGTGTTCGCCACTCCACGAATACCCCGCCACCGTAGTTACGACCCCCACGGAACTTCCCCGGCGGAGGCCGGGGCCTATTGCACCGTCCCCCAGGAGTGGAGAAATCCGTGGGTCCCGGGTCTTCGCCCGGGGAAGTACGGTGGTGGGGATGGCGCCGGGTTGGGAACGCCGCGTTAGATCTTTCCGACGAGATCGAGCGAGGGGGCGAGGGTTTCTTCGCCTTCCTGCCACTTGGCCGGGCAGACCTCACCCGGATGCGAGCGGACATACTGGGCGGCCTTGATCTTGCGCAGCAGGTCGCTGGCGTCGCGGCCGATGCCCTCGGCGGTGATTTCCATGGCCTGGATGATGCCATCCGGGTCGACGATGAAGGTGGCGCGGTCGGCCAGGCCCTCGGCTTCGCGCATGGCGTCGAAATTGCGCGTCAGCGTGCCGGTCGGGTCGCCGATCATGGTGTAGCGGATCTTGCCGATGGTGTCGGACGAGTCGTGCCAGGCCTTGTGGGTGAAGTGGGTGTCGGTCGAGACCGAGAACACTTCCACGCCCAGAGCCTGCAGGATGTCGTAATTGTCGGCCACGTCGCCGAGTTCGGTCGGGCACACGAAGGTGAAGTCGGCCGGGTAGAAGAAGAACACCGACCACTTGCCGAGCGCGTCGGCCTCGGTCACCTCGATGAACTTGCCCTGGCGGAAAGCCTGGGCCTTAAAGGGACGGATCGCGGTGTTGATCAATGCCATGTCAGATGTGTCTCTCAAGTGTGTTCGCACGGGTGGGAGGCCCCGCACCCGGCGAGATAGCGACTACATCGAGATATGCAAAATTGATTGTTTCCTGATTTTTGATAGATGGAATCTATCGCTGCTCCCGGCAAGCTAAATTCACTGCAATACCAATGTGATAGCGCACATGTATGCTAGGTGCGGCGGGGTGCCGCACGCCTGCAAAGGCACATGGCAGTGATGGACTTCAGTGATCGTCGATCTTGCTCAGGAAATACGTGAGCGCGACGATCACCAGTGCAACCGCGCCGCCGAGATAGAGAATGTCGGGACTGCCACTCGCGGTCCACACGACAGCTTGGCCGAGGAAATAAACGGCCAGCACCGTGATCGTGACACCGACCAGCTTGGACTTGAGATCGTCGAGATTGTTGATCTTGAGCCATGCCGGCAGGCGCAGGTCCTGATTGAAATAGAGCTGGTAGATGCCGAGCGATACCACCTGCACGACCGTCGCCAGGAGGAAGAGGTCGACGATCTCGATTGCAAGGAGCAGGGCCTCGTCGCGCGACGGGTGATGGTCGGAAATGAAGAGTGCGTCGACGAAATGCCAAGTCTCGATCGCCCCGTAAACCAGGAGCGCCAACGCGGTCAGGAACGTCGCGATGACGGGAATGATCATCACTCCGCGGATGAACCAGCCACCGGCGTTGAGAAAGGGATCGACCCGACGAGGCTCGCTAGCGGGTGACGTCTTGTGATTGTCGGCGTTCATGAAGGCCCTCCAGGCGATCCTAGCTAACATAGGCGCGAAAAAAGCCGCGCCGCCAGATCGTCGCAGCGCGCGGGCACCGACTTTCGACAATTTCCAGCATACTGGACGATTGACCGGAAGGCTGTGGCGCTGTTTGTTTGAGGCATGAGCATCAACGATACCCCGCAGATCGGTCCCGTAATCCAGCGCGAGCGCAAGGCGCGGCACTTGACGCTTGAGCAACTGGCTTCGCGCTCGGGCGTGTCCAAGTCGATGCTCTCCCAGATCGAGCGGAGCGAGGCCAATCCCACCTTCGCCGTGCTCTGGAGCCTTACGCAGGCCCTCAAGATCGACTTCACTGACTTGATCGCCGGTGGCGTTGCTCATCGCCAGGCCAACCCCATCGAGCTGGTTTCCGTGGCGCACACGCCCGAAATCAAGAGCCCGGAAGGCGCCTGGAAACTGCGCATTCTGAGCCCTCCGGCACTGGCCGGCCGCATGGAATGGTACGAGGTCGAGATCACGCCCAGGGGTAAGCTCGAAAGCGCTCCACACGCGCCCGGCACCTTCGAGCATCTCACCGCCTGGAGCGAAGGCCTTGTCGTGGAGACGGAGCAGGGTACCCAGGAACTGAGCAGCGGCGAGACCGCGCGCTACCGTGCCGATGTCGTGCATCAGATCACCAATACCGGCACGCAGGCGGCGCGGGCGCTCATGGTGGTTCTTTACGAGTAGAATTCCGCTCGCTCGTTGACAAAATTCCGGTATAATGGAATTATCCGTTTTAGCGGAGGAGCGAGATATGGATTCCGGTTTCACAAACCACCTCAAGACCGTCCTGGCCGAAATCGAGGCTGATGGCTTCACCAAGCGTGAGCGCGAATTGGTGAGCCCGCAGGGTGGTGAAATCCGGCTCGATGGCGTGGAAGGCCGCGTCGTCAATCTGTGCGCAAACAACTATCTCGGACTCGCGGACGAACCCGCCATCGTTGCTGCCGCTGCCGCTGCTCTAGGAACCCATGGCTTCGGCATGGCCTCGGTGCGCTTCATCTGCGGCACGAGCGAACTCCACCGCGATCTCGAGCAGCGCATTGCCTCCTATCTGGGCAAGGACGACTCCATTCTTTTCGGTTCGTGCTTCGATGCCAATGGCGGCGTCTTCGAAACGCTGCTGACCGCGGAAGATGCAGTCATCTCGGACTCGCTCAACCACGCCTCGATCATTGATGGCGTCCGCCTCTCCAAGGCCCAACGTTTCCGCTACGCCAATAGCGACATGAACGACCTCGAGGCTCAGCTCAAGGCGGCCGACGCTGCTGGCGCGCGCTTCAAGCTGATCGTCACCGATGGCGTTTTCTCGATGGATGGCTACGTCGCCAGGCTGCCGGAAATCTGCGCTCTCGCCGAAAAATACGGCGCGCTGGTCATGATCGACGATTGCCATGCCACCGGCCATCTGGGCGAAAAGGGCAGGGGCACTCCAGCACTGACGGGCGTCGGCAATCGCGTCGACATCATCTCGGGCACGCTTGGGAAGACCCTTGGCGGCGCTATGGGTGGTTTCATTGCCGCCAGCCAGCCGATCATCGATATCCTGCGCCAGCGCGCTCGCCCTTACCTCTTCTCCAATGCGCTCGCGCCCTCGATTGTCGCTGGTTCGATCAAGGCCCTCGAAATCGCCGAGGCCGCCGACGACCGCCGTGCGCGCTTGACGTCGCATGCTCGCCGCTTCCGTTCGGCCATGGCCGATGCCGGCTTCGAATTGCTGCCCGGCGAAACGCCGATCATTCCGGTGATGCTCAACGACGCCAGCCGCGCTACGGCCATGGCGCAGGAACTGGGCAAGCGCGGTGTGATGGTCGCGGGCTTCTCCTTCCCGGTCGTGCCCAAGGGCAAGGCCCGTATCCGTACGCAGATGTCGGCGGCTCTCACCGACGCAGATATCGGCTTTGCTATCGATGCCTTCATCGATGCCGGCAAGGCCCTCTCCATCATCTAGAGGTTTCGATCATGAAGGCTCTCGTCAAAGCCAAGTCCGAGCCGGGCATCTGGCTCGAGGATGTTCCTGTGCCCGATATCGGGCCGGACGACGTGCTCGTGAAGGTGCACAAGACCGGCATCTGCGGCACCGACATCCACATTTACAAATGGGACGAGTGGGCGCAGCGCACCATTCCCGTACCGATGACTGTCGGGCACGAATATTGCGGCGAAATCGTCGCGCTCGGCGCCAACGTGCGTAACCTATCGATCGGCCAGCGCGTCTCGGGCGAGGGCCACGTCATCGGCATGAAGAGCCGCGCCAGCCGCGGTGGCCGCTTCCATCTGGATCCCGAAACCAAGGGAATCGGTGTCAACCTGCCGGGTGCTTTCGCAGAATTCGTGCGCATTCCTGCCTTCAACATCGTGCCGCTGCCCGACACGATCTCCGACGAACTGGGCGCCATTCTCGATCCGCTCGGCAACGCCGTACACACCGCACTCGCCTTCGATCTCGTCGGCGAGGACGTGCTCATCACCGGCGCGGGCCCCATCGGCATCATGGGCGCCGCCATTGCGCGCCATGTCGGTGCGCGCCACGTGGTTATCACCGACGTGGACGCGAAGCGCCTCGAACTGGCTGCGCGTACGACCGACGTCGTCCCGGTTAATGTCGCCCAGGAAAAGCTGGAAGACGTCATGGCACGCCTCGGCATGCGCGAGGGCTTTGACGTTGGCCTCGAAATGAGCGGCTCGCCGCAGGCGCTCGATCAGATGCTCGACCACCTGGTCATGGGCGGCAAGGTCTCGCTGCTCGGCCTGCCTGCCAAGCCGTTCCTCTTCGATCTCAGCAAGGTCGTGCTGCGCATGATCACGCTCAAGGGTATCTACGGGCGCGAAATGTTCGAGACCTGGCACAAGATGCTGGCCATGCTCGAAAGCGGCCTCGATGTCAGCGGTGTGATCACCGATCGCTTCAACGTCGACGACTACAAGGTCGCCTTCGAAAAAGCCGCCGCTGGTGGTTCCGGGAAGATCGTTCTCGAATGGGTCTAGGGCGTTCGCGCTCTTCTACCCCGGCAAATTCGTCTCCCCGATCATCGATCGGGGAGGCTTGTTTTTGACGAGGCGTTTGACGCGCCAATCCTCTTGTCAATGCAAACTGGTATGGTAGTTTCCTGCGCCCGCCTTCTTTGCAGCAAGAGAAGCCTATCCAATGAAATACGCCATCGTCGGCACTGGTGCGCGCCATCAGATGTTCCGCAATGCCATTGCCCGCAACTACGGCAACCGCCACACCATCGCGGCCCTGGCCGACGTGAATGCCCACCGATTGGCGCTTTCGGCCGAATGGGTAAAGGACAATGCAAGCCGGGATGTTCCCACCTACGAGGCCAGCGATTTCGACCGCATGATCGCCGAGCAGCGACCGGACACGGTGATCGTCACGACGCCCGACTTCACGCATAACGAATACATCGTTGCTGCGCTCAGGGCCGGTTGCGACGTCATCACCGAAAAGCCGATGACCACCGACCTCACCCGCCTCAAATCGATCCTCGACGCCCAGCGCGAGAGCGGCAAGTCGGTGACCGTGAGCTTCAACTATCGCTATACCCCCGCGCGTACACAGCTGAAGGACATCCTCCTGTCGGGCGCTATCGGCGAGATCACCGCGGTCGACTTTCGCTGGTATCTCGACCGCGTCCATGGCGCCGACTATTTCCGCCGCTGGCACCGCTACAAGGATCGCTCCGGCGGCCTGCTGGTCCACAAATCCACCCACCATTTCGACCTGCTCAACTGGTGGATCGCCTCGACCCCCAAGCGCATAACGGCAAATGGACGGCGCGCGTTCTATACCCCCGAAATGGCCAAGACGCTGGGCCTCGATGGTCGCGGGCCGCGCTGCCACGGCTGCCCGGTAGCCGACAAATGCGATTTCCGGCTCGATCTCGAAGCCGACGCTGCGCTCAATACCCTCTATCTCGAAGCCGAAGGCGACGACGGCTATCTGCGCGACAAATGCGTCTTCGCCGACGACATCACCATCGAAGACACCATGCAGGTGCAGGTGGAGTACGCGAACAAGACCAGCCTCAACTACACCCTCGTCGCCTATAGCCCGTGGGAGGGGCTCGAGGTGAAGTTCCATGGCACCAAGGGCGAACTGACCCATCGTCATGTCGAAGTGCACGGTGTTTTCGGTGGCAAGCGCGATCACGCCCATCAGGATGGCATGACCACTGAGCTGCATCTGGCCGGAGGCTTGCCGCAATCCATTCCCGTCTGGGAGGGATCGGGCGATCACGGCGGCGCGGACCCGGTCATGCTCGGCTACATCTTCGACAAGGAGAACATGGAGCCCGATCGTTACGGACGCAGTTCCAACCAGGTGCAGGGCGCCTGGTCGATCCTCACCGGTATCGCCGCCAACCGCTCCATCGCCACGCGCGAAGTCGTGGATGTCGATGCTTTGCTGGCCGAGTATGATATCAGTCTCCCCCGAGGGTGATTTGGAGCGCGAATGAACGAACACGGCGAAATCGCTGGGGGCGATGTGATGGACACCATTGCGACGCGCATGATGATGCAATTGCGCGATGCGATAGTGCGCCTGGATCTCAAGCCCGGAGATACGATTTCCGAGGCCGAGGTCGCCGAGCATTATGGCGTCTCGCGCCAGCCGGTGCGCGAAGCCTTCATCCGGCTCGGTCAGCAGGGTCTGCTTCTGATCCGCCCGAAGCGTGCCACCATGGTCAAGCGCATTTCCGAGGAAGGCGTCGGCCAGTCGCGCTTCATCCGCGAGGCCATTGAAGTTGAAATCATCCGCCGCGCAGCCGCCGCGACAAATGCTGCAACTGCCCCGATGCTCGAAGGCCTGCTGACCCAGCAATCCGAAGCGGCCGGCAACGGCGATATCGGCCGCTTCCATACGCTCGACGAATCCTTCCATCGCGCCTTGGCCAAGACCGCGGGCGTCGAATATGCGTGGCAGCTCATCGACGACCACAAGATCCAGCTCGATCGCGTGCGCTACCTGACGTTGCCGCGTTCCGACCCGCCACGGACCATTGGTGAGCACCGCAGCATAACTACCGCGGTACTGGCAGGTGATGGGGCAGCGGCCGAAACCGCGCTCCGCCAGCACCTGGGCAAGGCCGAAATCCTGCTGCACCAGGCCAAGGCCGATTTCCCGGATTATTTCGAATAGCTGCTCAGGTCAGCCGTTCGATTGTCCGGATCGCGCCTCGTAATTCTGCCAGCCCGCGCAGACGTCCGACCGCCGGGTAGCCCGGCGCGCTTGTACGCGTAAGGTCGGTCAACATCCGCTGCCCGTGGTCGGGTCTGAACACGATACTGTTTGTGGGCGCACGCATCCGGTCCTCGGCCACCAGCGCCCTGATCACCTCGATCATGTCCACGTCGCCATCGAGATGCGCGGCTTCATGGAAGCTGCGGTTGTCTTCTTCGCGCTTGGTCGCGCGCAGATGCGCGAAGTGGATGCGAGGTCCGAACCGCTTGAGGATCGCCACTAGGTTGTTGTCAGGCCGCACCCCTAGGCTGCCGGTACAAAAGCACATGCCGTTGGCCATCGATGGCACCGCCTCGAACAGCGCCGCATAATCTGCCTCAGTTGAAGCCACGCGCGGCAGGCCGAGCAATGGTCGCGGCGGATCGTCGGGATGCAATGTCAGCTTGACGCCCAGGCTCTCGGCCGCCGGTGTGACTGCCTCCAGAAACTCGATGAGATGCTGGCGTAGTCGCGCCGCATCAATCCCAGCATAAGCCTTCAGCCGCTCCCGGAAAGCGGGCAGGCTCAGCGCATCCGACGTCGAACCGGGCAGGGCGCTGGTGACGATACGGGCAACCTCCGCCAACCCGTCATCGCCCAGTTCCTCTCGCTTCGCTGCCGCTTCCCGCTTGTCCGCATCCGAATAGTCGTGCTCGACGCCCTCGCGCTGGAGCACGAAGAGCTCGAAAGCTGCAAACGCGCGGTGATCGAACCGCATGGCGGTCGAGCCCGTCGCAGTCTCGTAGTCGATCTGCGTGCGCGTCCAGTCCACCACCGGCATGAAATTGTAGCAGATGGTCGAGATATCGCAGCGCGCGACTGCCTCCATACTGGCAATCCAGGCGTCGATATCGTCCTTGGCCGCCTTGCCCTCGCGCTTGACCCGATCCGGAATGGGGATGGATTCGACCACGGACCACCGCAGGGGCGTGCGGCCGGCTGGCGTATCCTCGATAAGGTTCTTCCGCTTGGCGACTTCGGCCTCGGTCCACACGTCGCCGATCGGCACGTGGTGCAATGCCGAAACGATGTCGGTCGCCCCTGCCTGACGCACATCGTCCAGGCTCACGCCCGCATCCGGCCCGAACCACCGCCAACCTTCCCGCATGGCCAATCCTCCTCGCTCACCCTCAAAGGGATATCAGGTATGGCAGATTTGCCAATCGTCGGTGGCCTCTTGGATCGCGCAGAAATTCCGATATACTGGAATGCGGTCGTGATTATCTCGGAACGGCCGTGGGAGTGGGAATGTTCCTTTCTGTATTCGACGTGTTCAAGATCGGCATCGGGCCGTCCAGTTCACACACGATGGGGCCGATGGTTGCGGCCAATCGCTTTCTCGACGAACTCGCGCACGGCAAGTGGCCTCGCCCCGCCACCGCAGATGTGGCCTCTCTCGCCGTCACCCTCCACGGTTCGCTGGCCTTTACCGGCATCGGCCACGGCACAGGCCGCGCGGTCATCCTCGGTCTTTGCGGCTACTCCCCCGCCAGCATCGATCCCGATGAAATCGACGCGATCATCGCCGGCGTCGAGGAGAGCGGTAAGGTGCAGCCCCCCGGGCATCACGCCTATCGTTTCCGCCCGGCCGTCGATCTCGTCTATGACAAGCAAAAGGCTATGCCCGGCCACCCCAACGGCCTGCAATTCTTTGCCTATGACGCCGACGGCGGCCTGCTTCTCAAGCGAGGCTACTACTCGATCGGCGGTGGCTTCGTCCTCGAAGAAAGTGAACTCGCGGCCCTCAAGACCGAGCCGCCCCGCCAGGCGACGGACGTTCCGTTCCCCTTTGAAACCGCTGCGCAGATGCTGAAGATGGCGCGCGAGTCCGGCCTCTCCATCGCCGAGATGAAGCGCCGCAACGAGACTGTCGTCCGCGGCGAACGCGAGCTCAATACCGGGCTCGACGGGATCTGGAAGGCGATGTCCAACTGCATCGATCGTGGCATGAACCAGGATGGCCAGCTGCCCGGCGGCCTCAAGGTTCGTCGCCGCGCCAAGGCCATCCGCGCGCAGCTGGACGCCGAACGCACGCGCAACATCACCAACCCGCTCTCGGCCAATGATTGGCTCGCCCTCTACGCCATGGCAGTGAACGAGGAAAATGCTGGCGGCGGCAAGGTCGTCACCGCACCGACCAACGGCGCGGCCGGCGTCATCCCCTCCGTGCTGCGCTATTATCGCGATTTCTCGGCCGGCGCGAACGACGACGGCATCCGCACCTTCCTGCTGACGGCCGCGGCGGTGGGGGGCATCATCAAGCACAACGCCTCCATTTCCGGCGCTGAAGTTGGCTGCCAGGGCGAAGTCGGTTCCGCCTCGGCTATGGCCGCTGCCGGTCTTTGCGCCGTCATGGGCGGTACGCCCGAGCAGGTGGAAAATGCCGCCGAAATTGCCCTCGAGCACCATCTCGGCATGACCTGCGATCCCGTCGGCGGCCTCGTGCAGATTCCCTGCATCGAGCGCAACGCCTTCGGCGCGGTGAAAGCGGTAACAGCCGCGTCCCTGGCGATGAAGGGCGATGGCATCCACAGCGTGGCGCTCGACGCATGCGTCGAAACCATGCGCCAGACCGGCCACGACATGAACGAGCGCTACAAGGAAACCAGCCTTGGTGGCCTGGCGGTCAACGTGGTGGAGTGCTGAACAAGCATTGACCGTCTGGTATGGTAGTTGTAATCGACGGGAAACCGAGGGTTACTGCTTTGCCACTTCATCCAGACCGGCTGTTTCCGGCCGACCCGACCCTGCGCGGCCTGGCCCGTGAACTCTATGGCTCCGTCAAGGACCTGCCGATCGTCTCGCCGCACGGCCACACCGAGCCGCGCTGGTATGCCGAGGATGCCGCCTTCCCTGATCCGGTCGCGCTTTTCATCAAGCCCGACCACTACGTGTTCAGAATGCTCTATTCGCAGGGCGTGCCACTGGAGGCCATGGGCATCCCGGATCGCCACGGCGAGCCCAAAAAGACCGACGATCGCGCCATCTGGCGCCTCTTCGCCGAAAATTGGTATCTCTTCCGCGCCACGCCGTCCCGCCTCTGGTTCGAGCACTCGCTCGAAAGCGTATTCGGCATCACCGAGCGCCTGACCCCGCTCAACGCCGACCGTATCTACGATCAGATCGCTGACGCTCTGCAGAAGCCCGAGCTGCGCCCACGCGCGCTCTATGATGCCTTCCGCATCGAAGCCATCTCCACCACCGACGCCGCAACCGACGACCTGCGCTACCACGATCAGGTCCTCACCTCCGGCTGGCATGGCCGCGTCCTGCCCGCCTACCGTCCCGACTTCGTCATCGATCCTGAACGCGAAGGCTTCGCCCAGCGCGTGGCTGAATTCGTCGCCCTCACCGGCATGCCGCTTACGTGGGCCGGCTACCTCGATGCCCACCGCGCCCGCCGCGCCTACTTCAAGGCCCGCGGGGCAACCTCGTCGGATCACGGCCACCCGAGCGCTCGCACCGCCAATCTCTCGCGTACCGACGCCGCCGCTCTCTTCGAGCGCGTCACCAAGGGTAATCCGTCGCCCGAGGATGCCGAGCTTTTCCGCGCACAGATGCTCACCGAAATGGCGCGGATGAGCATCGAGGATGGCCTGGTGATGCAGATCCATCCCGGCGCCTTCCGCAATCACAATCGCGATGTCTTCGCCGCCTATGGCGCCGACAAGGGCGCCGATATCCCGGCGCGCACCGACTACGTTCGCGCGCTGAAGCCGCTGCTCGATGAAGTCGGCAACCGCTCCGACCTCACGATCATTCTTTTCACGCTCGACGAAACCACCTATTCGCGCGAACTGGCTCCGCTTGCCGGGCACTATCCCGCACTGCGGCTCGGCCCCGCCTGGTGGTTTTACGATAGCCCGGAGGGCATGCTGCGCTACCGCCAGATGGTCACGGAGACAGCCGGCTTCTACAACACCGTCGGCTTCAACGACGACACGCGCGCCTATCTCTCGATACCTGCGCGACACGATGTGGCGCGGCGTGTGGATTGCTCCTACCTCGCCGGCCTTGTCGCCACCCACCAGCTTGAACTGGAAGAGGCCCACGAAGTGGCGGCCGACCTCGCCTACAGGCTGGCGAAGAAGGCCTATCGCATCTGATTGTCAGGCAGCCGATTCTGCCACTGGCGGGGTCGGCTGATGCTCCCGGATGTCGGAGACGAACGCGACGCCCACCTTTTCGAGCGGCGGTCGACCGGCCGCGAAATCATCTTCGATGATCCAGCGTCGCGGCTCCGTGCAGAATACCGGCGCCGCGTCCTCGATCCCGAATGTCCGGTCCAGCATCTCCCGCAGCGTGTCGTCCGCCGGCTTGATGACGCGCTCGGCGATCGAGCCCGGGAACGTCACGTGCGAGCGTATCCAGCCCGCCAGTTCGGGATCGACCATTGCGGCCAGGTCGAGCACCGCGCTCTCGGCAACGCGCCCATTCTCCGGCATGTCGTCGCAACTCAGCACCGTGAACGGCCCTGAACCTGCATCCCAGCGGCGCTTCAACCCCGACACCACGACGCCGATCGCCGTCTTGGGCGCGTTGATGTCTTCGGCATCCGCAACCATGTCGGGATGGTCGGCTTTGAAGTGCCCCGTCGCGCTATCTATGTAGTATCCGGCCTCGGTAACGGTCATCGAGACGATGCGCACAGCCGGGTCTTCCAGCCTGTCGAGCAACATGTCGGTCGCGCTCGGCTCGATGAATTCGATCATCGGCGCCAGCACCCGGGCGATGGAGCGGTGGCCGTCTTCGCTCACCACCGTGGACATCCAGTCCTGTGGCTCCAGCGCCAAACGGGTATGGCCGTCGGCAGCGCGGACGCCCGCGCCGATGATGGCCCAGTCATGGGCATCGCCCAGGTTGAACAGGTCGTCCATATAGACGGCCTGGTGTGCTCGATGAAACTTGCCGACCCCGATATGCACGATCCCGGCCTTGAGGCGCGTGCGATTGTAGTGGGGGACCGATGCGGTCAGAGATATTGGAGCAAGCGTCGCCGCCGACAGCTTGGTAGCCATATAGAATAGTTTTCCCTCACGCGGCCGTGACCGCCCTCATCGGCTTATCCCCAACGGATCGGGCGCGATTAAGGCGCTCCTGCGGCCTTGCTGAGGCGGCTGTCCAGCAGGTCCCCGCTTTCGCTCAGGATCGAATAGGCAATTCCCGAGAGTGCCGAGTTGATGCGCTTGAGCGCGTGCACGGTCTCGAGGTGCAGGTCCGAGCTCTCCCGGCTTGCTGCCGTGCCTGAACGCAGGCGGGTGAGGTGCCGGGCGATACTCTCGCGCTCGAACGCGCCGATCTCGTCCTTCTCCTCGATGAGCTGCCGCGCCGAATCGCGATCTTCGGAAACGAGCACGTTGAGCGAGAGCTGCAGGTTGTCGAGCACGCGCGCATGCAGGTCCGTCAGTTCCTTCCAGCCCTGGTCGGAGAACTTGATGTTCCGCTCGCACTTCTGCTCGGCCAGCTTCAGGAGCTGCTTGGCCACGATATCGCCGGCCTGCTCCATATTGATGGCAAAGCTTGTCAGTTCCTGTCCGCGGCGCTTCTGGCCTTCGTCCATCCCGTCCCAATCCAGGCTTGCCAGATAGAGCTTGATGTCGCTGTTGGCCTTGTTGACCTCCGCCTCCAGCTCCTTGATCTGCTTGATCGCGACCTTGTCGCCCGTCTGGTAGATGTTCATCACCGGCTGGAGCATCACCTCCACCAGCTCGCTCATCCGCAACAATTCGCGTGTGGCGCTGGCCAGCGCTATATCGGGATTGGCCTTGGCTTCACGGATGAGCGCCGGCTGGCGCAGCCGCGCAACGTCCATGGTCTCGTTCGGCGCGGGCTTGAGCAGGCGCTCGGTGAGCCGCGCCATCTGTCCGGTGAACGGCAGGCAGACCGCCACGCGCAGCAGGTTGAAGGCCACGTGGAAGGCAATCACATCCGAGCCGGGTAGGGCCGTAACCCAGTTGAGCGGTGGGCGAATGAACTGCAGCACGAGCAGCAGCGCCACCGCCACCACCACCTGAAACAGCATGTTTCCCAGGGCAATACGGCGCGCACGGACATCCATGGCGCGGGTGAGGAGCACCGTGATGAAGGCCCCGCCGGTATTGACCCCGAGCACAAGCGCCGCCGCCATCTCGACCGGAATGAGCCCATGCGTCGAGAACGAGGCGATGAGCAGCACCGCAGCCACAGATGAGTGGATTGCCCAGCCGAGCAGCGCCGCCAGCAGGAACGCGGTAATGAGGTCGTTCCTTAGATAGGTGACGCCCATTTCGAGCACCGGACTATCGCGCCAGGCCGCCGTGGCCTCCGACATCATCTGCAGCGAGATCAGCGTGAAGGCGAGGCCCATCACCAGCCGGCCCAATTGCTTGGTCTGCCGGGCATTGCCCTTGAAGAACAGCAGGCCGCCCAGGATGACGAGGAGAGGCGTAAGCCAGGAAAGGTCCATCGACAGAATGCTGGCGACGAGCGCCGATCCGAGCGCCGCGCCCAGTTGCACGGCAATTCCCGTGGCCGACGTCATCAGTCCGCTGCCGGCAAAGCCGATGGCCAGGAGCGCCGCCGCCGTCGAGCTTTGCAGCGCGATCGCCATCGTCGCGCCCGAGCCCGCGGCGGCCAGCTTGCTGGAGCTGGCAAAGTTGAGAACGCGCCTCAACTGCGTTGAGTAGGAGCGCTCAACCGCTGTTCGCACCATGCGCACCGCCCAGATCAGCAGCACGATGGCCGCCACCAGGTGCACGACAGTGAGATACATGCCTTTCCCTCCGTGAGTCGGGTTGATCACGCTAACAATGCGCGCGTAAGCCCCGAAGTCCAACCCCCCGTGCCGTCATTCGGTTGCGCGACCGTCCTCCCCCTCGCGAAACCGACGCGGCACTTATGAGCATGATTTTCATATGAACGTTCGGCACGCAAGGCGCCGCGCGTATCAGCGCTTCGAATGCTCGCTCAAAACAAGTCCATAACCTACGATAGTGTCATAAAAGTGCAATCAGGCCCGCCTATTCCTCGCGACGGCCGCGATGGCCTCAACACCTGACCCACCCACCCCGTGTCCACCGACATTTTCATATGAACTTTTGAGGTTGCCATATGAAAATTCGATTGCTAGCGTTTCGGCAAGAAGGCAATCGACCTTCTGGAGGGGACCAAAAAGGGAAGAGACAAATGAACAAGCTTGTTCTGCTTGCGTCGACCGCATTGGCGGCGCTGACTTTTGCCACTGCCGCGGAAGCCGCGACCAAGATCCAGTGGTGGCACGCAATGGGCGGCGAACTTGGCGCCAAGCTCGAAGAGATCGCTGCCAACTTCAACAAGAGCCAGCCCGACTATGAGATCGTTCCGGTCTACAAGGGCTCCTATGACGAAGCCCTGACGGCCGCCATCGCCGCGTTCCGCGCCAACGAGCAGCCGGCCATCATCCAGGTTTACGAAGTCGGCACCGGCACCATGATGGGCGCCAAGGGCGCCGTCTACCCGGTCTACCAGCTCATGAAGGACATGGGCGAAGAGTTCGACCAGTCCAAGTACCTGCCGGCCGTCGTCGGCTACTACTCGGACACCGAGGGCAACATCCTGTCGCTGCCCTTCAACTCGTCCACCCCGATCATGTACTACAACAAGGACGTCTTCAAAAAAGCCGGCCTTGATCCGGAAGTGGCGCCCAAGACCTGGAAGGAAGTCGAGGAGTTCTCCAAGAAGATCGTCGATTCCGGCGCGGCCAAGTGCGGTTTCACCACCGGCTGGATCGCCTGGGTTCAGCTTGAGAACCTCAACGCCATCCATGACCAGCCTTACTCCACTAAGGCCAATGGCTTTGGCGGTCTGGATGCCGAGTTCACCTTCAACAACGACCTCTCCGTACGCCACTGGGAAAACCTGAAGAAGTGGCAGGATGAGCATGTGTTCGAGTTCGGTGGCCCGGGCGGCGGCGACAATGCTCCTCCGCTGTTCTACTCGCAGGAATGCGCCATCTATATGAACTCGTCGGCCTCGCGCGCCGGCGTCATCAACAACGCCAAGGATTTCCAGGTCGGCTTCGCTCCGCTGCCGTACTACGATGACGTGACGACCGAACCGAAGAACTCGATCATCGGCGGCGCCACCCTCTGGACGCTCCAGGGCCGTCCGCAGGAAGAATACAAGGGCGTGGCCAAGTTCTTCACGTACCTCTCGCAGCCGGATGTCCAGGCTGCCTGGCACCAGTTCACCGGCTACCTGCCGATCACGCAGGCCGCCTATGACCTGGGCATCCAGCAGGGCTACTACGAGAAGAACCCGGGTTCGGACATCGCCATCAAGCAGCTGACGCGCGTCACCCCGACCGAAAACTCCAAGGGCATCCGCTTCGGCAACTACGTCCAGGAACGCACCGTCATCTCCGACGAAGCTGTCGCGATGCTGGGCGGCCAGAAGACGCCGAAGGAAGCGCTCGACGAGGCCGTCAGGAAGGGCAACGAACTCCTGCGCGAGTTCCAGGCGGCCAACCAGTAAGGCCCGGCCTGCTCAACCGGAAGCCCGCGCAACTCGCGGGCTTCCTTTTGCCCTCACGCGAGACCGGCCGATGCAGACCAAACGCACCGTCTTTCCAAACAGGGTCCTGCCGTATGTGCTGCTGCTGCCGCAACTGCTGGTGACCTTCGTTTTTTTCCTCTGGCCCGCCGGCCAGGCCTTCTGGCAATCCTTCCTTCGCGAAGATGCCTTCGGCTTCAAGACAACCTTCGTGTGGCTCGACAACTACTCGAAGCTCTTTGCCGATCCGGCCTATCTCAACTCCATGCGCGTCACGGCGATCTTCGCCATCAGCGTGACGGCGCTATCGATGATTGTCGCGCTGCTCCTGGCCGTTACCGCCAGCCGCATGCTGCGCTCCTCGAAAGTCTATTCGACGCTGCTCGTCTGGCCCTACGCCATCGCGCCGGCCATCGCGGGCATTCTGTGGTGGTTCATGTTCAACCCCACCATCGGCATCCTGACCTATCTGCTCAGGGCGTTCGGGGTGAACTGGAACCACATGATCAACTCCACCGACGCGATGATCCTCATCGTGCTGGCGGCGACCTGGAAGCAGATCTCCTACAACTTCCTCTTCTTCCTGGCGGGACTGCAATCCATCCCGAAATCGCTCGAGGAGGCGGCAGCCATCGATGGCGCCGGCCCGGTCAAGCGCTTCTGGACCATCGTCTTCCCGCTGCTCTCGCCGACCACGTTCTATCTGATGGTCATCAACGTCGTTTACGCCATGTTCGATACCTTCGGCGTGATCCACGCGACCACCGAGGGCGGGCCGTCGCGGTCGACCGAAATCCTTGTCTACAAGGTCTATTTCGACGGCTTCATCGGCCTCAACCTTGGCTCATCCGCCGCCCAGTCCGTGATCCTGATGGGCATCGTCATCGTCCTGACCGCCGTCCAGTTCCGCTTCGTCGAGCGGCGCGTGCAGTATTGAGGGGGCACAATTGGTAGAAAATCGTCCCATCCTCAATTTCCTGTCCCACCTGGTGCTGATCGTCGGCGTCGTGGTGGTGGTGTTCCCGGTCTATCTGGCCTTCATCGCCTCAACCCGCGGGCCCAACGATTTTTATTCGGGCGTCGTGCCGCTCCTGCCGGGGCCGCATATGATCGAGAATTACTGGGCCATGCTCAGCTCGGGCATGACCACCTCCGGCGCCCCGCCGCTCGGGCCGATGATGTTCAACTCGCTGGTGATGGCGCTCGGCGTCGCCATCGGCAAGATCGCCATCTCGATCCTTTCGGCCTTCGCCATCGTCTATTTCCGCTTCCCCCTGCGCACGCTCGCCTTCTGGCTGATCTTCATCACCCTGATGTTGCCGGTCGAAGTGCGTATCGTGCCCACCTTCAAGGTGGTGGCGGATCTGGGTCTGCTCAACAATTACGGCGGCCTCATCGTGCCGCTCCTCGCCTCGGCGACCGCGACCTTCCTCTTCCGCCAGTTCTTCCTGACGGTTCCCGAGGAGCTCATGGAAGCGGCACGCGTGGATGGGGCAGGGCCGATGAAGTTCTTCCGCGACATTCTGCTCCCGCTCTCGGTGACCAACATCGCGGCGCTCTTCGTGATCCTCTTCATCCTGGGCTGGAACCAGTACCTCTGGCCGCTGATCGTCACCACCAATCAGGACCAGTACACGGTCGTGATGGGCATCAAGCGCATGGCCGACGTCGCCGACAGCTATCCGCAATGGCACACGGTGATGGCGGCGGTGATCCTCGCCGCGCTCCCGCCCGTGCTCGTCATCATCGGAATGCAGCGCCTGTTCGTCAAAGGCCTCACCGAAACGGAGAAATAAGCATGGCAACGATCGATCTCGTTGACCTCAAGAAAGACTACGGCAACTCGCCGGCGGTGAAGGGCATCAACCTCAACGTCGCCGATGGCGAATTCATCGTCCTCGTCGGCCCTTCGGGCTGCGGCAAGTCTACGCTCCTGCGCATGGTGGCGGGCCTCGAAACCGTTACTGACGGCGTTGTCCGCATTGCGGGCAAGGACGTGAACAAGGCCGAGCCGGCCGAGCGCGACATCGCAATGGTCTTCCAGAACTACGCGCTCTACCCGCACATGACCGTGCGGCAGAACCTCGAATACGGCCTCAAGAACCGCGGCGTGCCGCGGCCGGAGATCGACAAGCGCGTCAAGGAAGCCGCCGATATCCTGGAGATCGGCCAGTTCCTCGAACGCAAGCCGCGCCAGCTTTCGGGCGGCCAGCGCCAGCGCGTGGCCATGGGCCGCGCCATCGTGCGCGAACCGGCGGCGTTCCTGTTCGACGAGCCGCTCTCCAATCTCGACGCCAAGCTGCGCGTGCAGATGCGCGTGGAAATCCGGCGCCTCCAGCGGCGGCTCAAGACCACGAGCCTCTACGTCACCCACGACCAGCTCGAAGCCCTGACCCTGGCCGACCGGCTGGTGGTGATGAATTCGGGCCTCGTCGAGCAGGTAGGTACGCCGGTCGAGGTCTATGAGCGGCCGGCCAGCCTCTTCGTGGCCAGCTTCATCGGCTCGCCGCCGATGAACCTCATCACCGTCGATCGTTTCCACGGCGACACCGGCAACCTGCCGGCCAATACCGACATCATCGGCATCCGCCCCGAGCACCTGCTGCTCGATGCGCCGGCCGAGGCTCACGCCAAGCTCGACGCCATTGTCGAACTGGTCGAGCCGGCTGGCGGCGAAAGTCACGTCCACGTCCGGCTGAACGATACTGAACAGGTGATCGTCGTGCTGCTGCAAGGCCGCCCGCAGATCGCCGAAGGCACTCGGCTGGCGCTTCACGCCCGCCATGCCGACTTCCATCCCTTCAATCGAGAGAGCGGCAAAAGGACCGACTGAGCCTGCCATGAGCGCATCGACGGCTAACACAATGGAACGCCCCATTTCCGGGGCCGGTCTGCGGATCGATCAGGTGCACGCGCACAAGGGAGCGTCGGCGGTTGCGCCGGAAAACACGCTCTCCGCGTTTCGTGCCGCCTATGGGCAAGGCGCGCGATGGGTGGAGTTCGACGTCTCGCTCCTGGGTGACGGCACGCCCGTCGTCATCCACGACGCTACGGTCGATCGCTGCTCGTCCTCAAAGGGCCACCTCAAGGACCTCGCGGTCGCCGATCTTGCCAATATCGATGCCGGCTCCTGGTTCGATGGCTTCTACAAGGGCGAGCGCATCCCGACGCTGGAACAGGCACTGGAATGCTTCGCCGAGTTCGGCCTGGCAGGCAATCTCGAGATCAAGCGGCACAAGCACCAGACTTCGGTGGAGGAGCTGACCGGCAATATCCACGCCGTCCTCAAGCGCCGCGACCCCAAGGTAAAGATCTCGATCTCGAGCTTCGACATCGACGTGCTCAAGTCGATCGGCGCCATGGACCCGTCGCTTGAGCTGGCGATGCTCTGGGACAAGCTACCGGAAAACTGGCGCGACGTCTTGGCCGATATCCCGACCAAGGTCATCCATCTTAATTACCATGCACTGACGCTGCCCTTCCTCGACGAGGTCGTCGAAAAGGGGCTGCTGGTGCGGGCCTGGACGTGCAACGACCCGGCCGAGCTGGCGCAGTTCTGGCCGATGGGGCTGGGGGCCGTGATCACCGACGAACCGAGATATTTTCTCAGCCGATAAGGTTGAAACGGAACGAACATGCTTTCCGACAGGCAGGCCGAAATCCTCTCGTTGATCGAACGCGAAGGTGCTCAATACATTGAGGACCTGGCGCGCCGCTACGGCCTGACGACCCAGACCATCCGCCGCGACATCAACTATCTCTGCGATCGGGGCTATGCCCGCCGCTTCCATGGCGGCGTGGACGTTCCGGTCGAAGGTCGCAACATCTCGGCCAATGCCCGCTTCGAGATCAACGCTGCCGCCAAGCAGGTGATCGCGCGGCGGATCGCGGCCGAAATCCCGGAAGGCGCCACGGTGCTCATGGGCATCGGCACGACGGTGCAATACGTGGCCGAGGCCCTGCGCGACCACCGCGACCTTACCATCGTCACCAATAACATCGACGTGGCGCTGACCCTGGGGGATGCCAAGCATCTCGACGTGCACCTGACCGGCGGCGTCTACCGCCCCGACGACCGCGACAGCGTCGGGCCGGACACGGTGCGCTATTTCCAGAAATTCCACGCGGCTTGCTGCGTGGTGGGCACGGGCGGGCTTCACCCCGATATCGGACTTCTCGAATTCACTCACGAGGAGGCGCTGGTGACGGCGGCGATCATCGACAGTTCCGAGCAGCGGTTCCTCGTCGCCGACGCTTCCAAGTGGTTGCGCCCGGCGGCGGTCAAGGTGGTGCCGTTCTCCCGCATGAGCCGGTTTTTCACCGACCATCTGCCTGATGATCCTTCTATTGCCGACAAGCTGCGCCAAAGCGGCGTGGATGTCGTTCTTTGTGGTTCGGAGACCTCATGACTTTCCTCGGCCCCGCTCCTGCGACCAGCGATCTGCGCGCGGTGCGGTATCTGTTCACCGATATCGACGACACGCTCACCACGCACGGTCGGCTGCTGCCGCAGACCTACCAGGCGCTCTGGGACCTGTCGGACGCCGGCATCTCCGTCATTCCGGTGACGGGCGGGTCGGCCGGCTGGGCCGAGCATATCGTGCGCACCTGGCCGGTGGCCGCCGTGATTGGGGAGAGCGGTGCGTTCGTTCTGACCTCGGACCGGGGCAAGGTGGTCTTCGAATATTGGGATGACGAAGCCACGCGCCGCCTGCGCCAGCGCGAGCTGCTGCAGCGGCTGGTGATGATGCTGGCGGGCACGGGGTTCGAGCTGGCGCACGACCAGCAGTTCCGCATCGCCGACGTGGCCATCGATCTCGCCGGCCACGCACCCGGGGAAATCGACGACCTGGCCAAGGCCATCCGCGCTACTGGCGCCCGGGCAGTGGCGAGCTCGATCCACATCAACACCTGGATCGGCGACTACGACAAGCGCGCCATGAGCGAGCGCGTGCTGCTCAAGGATTTCGGCGTGGCGCCGGCGGACGTGGCCGCGAGCACCGCGTTTGTCGGGGACTCCCGCAACGACGCGCCGATGTTCTCGTTCATCCGCAATTCGTTCGGGGTGGGGAATATCGCACCGTACCTGGCGGAGCTGCCGCAAGCGCCCGCCTGGGTGTCGGAACAGCCGGCCGGCAGGGGCTTTGCGGATATTGCGAAGACGTTGTTGAAGGCTCGGGGGTAGGGACGGTCCCACCCGACACTGCCCCGCCCCAGCAAGGGGGAGGGAGACCCACCGGGCGATCTCACCGCCGATTTGCCTTTGCTCGATGTGCCCCGCATCTCGATCTTTCCCCGCCACCGGACTTCCCCGGCCGCAGAGCCGGGGCCCACGGATACCTCCACTCGAGTGGAGGGGTGCAATAGGCCCCGGGTCTTCGCCCGGGGAAGTGCGGTGGTGGGGGAAGTTCCGAGGCGGAGCGCTCTGCGGTGGCAGGATAGGTGCCTGATAGGGTGGTTGCTTTGCAGGGTAAGGGCGTGGTCGGCCAACTAGCCGCACACCCTCGCTACCCCTTCCTGATCTCAGTTCGCCACGAATATTGCGGCCAATACCCCAGCATGCGCTTGGCCTTGTCGATCGAGAGCAGCGTGCCGTTGGTGGAGATGCCGGGTTTCTGCGGTACGCCTGGAAACACCTCGGCCAGGAGCGAGGTGTTGTCGCGGCTCATGACGGTGTCGGCATTGGCGATGATGAAGGCTTCAAAGCCCTTGAAGTCTGCCTCGATGGCGCGGCGCACGGCCTGGGCGCCGTCGCGGGCGTCGATATAGCCCCAGAGGTTCCATTTGCGCCCGAGCGGGTTGGCGTCGAAGCTCGGGAAGGCCTTGTAGTCTTCCGGGTCCATGACGTTGGAGAAGCGCAGGCCCACGATGCGCAGGTCCGGGTCCCAGCGGGCGAACTGGGCGGCCATGGTTTCGTCGAGCAGCTTGCCGAGCGAATAAGCGCTTTCGGGCCGCGGGAAATACTCCTCGTCTACCGGCACATAGGGCGGGGGCGTGTCGAAGGGGAGGCCGAGCACCGTTTCGCTCGAGGCGAAGACCACGTTCTTGATGCCCGCCTGCCGGGCAGCGAGGAAGACGTTGTAGGTCGAGGGCACGTTGTTCTTGAACGTCTCGGCATTGGGGCTGAGCCCCGGCGCGGGAATCGCGGCGAGATGGACCACGGCTTCGAACGGGCCGTGCCGCTCGTCGATCCCGCCGAGAATGGCCTCGGCCACCTGGCCGTAATCGGAAAGGTCTACCTTGACCGTCGGGCAGGGGCCGCTGCGGGGCGCCACCGTATCGAGGTTCAGCACCTCGTAGCCATGGTCGAGCAGGTCGCGCACCACCGCGCGCCCGAGCTTTCCGCTGCCCCCGGTTACAACGACTTTCGGCATTCTCACCCTCTCCCCTGATGACGCCCTCAGCCTAGCAAGGCCGGCCGGGGCCAGCCAACCCAATCTGAACCGATTCTGAACGCGGGTCTCAGGGTGGGTTCAAGGCCCGGCCAATAGGGTGATCTCCATCGAACGCAACCCGAGCTTTGAGGGGACGAAATGAGAAAGCAGCACGAACAGCTTCTGGTGGCAGCCCTGGCAGGCCTGGTCATCGTCGGTGCCGCCGCCTTCGTCGTGCAGCCCGCAATGGCCGCCGGCTACCAGGTGGAACAGCAGGCGCAGGTGACCGGCGTCGCCAAGTGGGACCGCCTCAACATCCGCAAGTGGCCGGCCTCCTATTCCCAGAAGACCGGCTCGCTCAAGCCGCACACCTATGTGTGGGTCGAGCGGTGCATCGAGGTCTCGCAGGGCTCGGACTGGTGCCTCGTCGAGCGCGGCAACCAGATGGGCTGGGTGAACTCGGCCTACCTCACGCTCGCGGGCGACCTGGACATCTGATTTTTCTTTTCGACCTCCTCCCGTCGACTCTCCGGTCACGTGCTATTCTCCGCAAATAGCACTGACCGGAGTTTTTTCTTTCATGACCGACGCCAATCCGATTCTTGCCGAGATGGTCCGCGGCAACTGGGTGGAGAACCGCTATCGCGGCGCCTTCGCCGTGGTGGACGCGGATGGCCGGATCATTGCCTCGGCCGGCGACATCTCCCGCCCGATCTTCCCGCGCTCGGCGGTCAAGTCGATGCAGGCGCTGGCCATGGTCACTGCCGACTCCATCGGCCGCTTCAGCCTGAGCGATGAAGACCTGGCGCTCGCCTGCGCCTCCCATCGTGGCGAGGACGTGCATGTGGAAGGCGTCACCCATTTCCTCGAAGAGCTGGGCCTGAGCAAGGACGACCTCGAATGCGGCGCCCACGCCCCCGGCGATTCCGAAGCGCGCCGGCAATTGCGCGAGCGCCATGAAGCGCCGTCGGCATTGCACAACAACTGCTCGGGCAAGCACTCGGGGATGCTCTCGGTGGCGCTGGCCATCGGCGCGCCGACGCTGGGCTACGTCAATCGCGACCATCCGGTGCAGGTGCGTGTGCGCTCGGCCATCGAGGCGGTGATCGGCGAAAAGCTGACCGAAGGCCGCTGCGGCACGGACGGCTGCTCGATCCCGACCTGGGCGGCGCCGATCGAAGCCTTTGCGCGCGGCTTCGCCCGCATGGCAACAGGCAAGGGGCTGCCGCACGACCTCGCAGCCGGCGCGCAGCGGATTTTCGACGCCGCCACGCGCCACCCGCACCTGGTGGCAGGCAAGGAACAGCTGGACACCGTGGTGATGGAAGCCTTCGGCGGCCGCATCATGCAGAAGGGCGGCGCGGAAGGCGTGCAATGCGGCGCCATCCGCGGCAAGGGCTGGGGCTACGCCATCAAGTGCGACGACGGTAACATGGATGCCTCCCGCGCCATGGTCGCAGCGCTGCTGCTGGCGATCGCTGACCCGGACGAGAAGCAGGCCGACGTGCTGCGGCGCTGGTCGGTGCAGACGGTGAAGAACGTGCGCGGGCTGGATGTCGGCACGGTGCGGGCGGTCGAGGGGGTGTGGGCGTAGAGGCGCCGGTAGGTTCGCCCTTAGCTGACCACATTCCCGGCAACGCGCACATTCGCGAACCGCCCTGCATCGGTGGCAAGGTCGCCGCTGCGCATTTCTGTCCAGGCCATGCCGGCCAGCGGTGTCTCGGCGCCGGAGATGGTGTTGCCGGTGATCTGGGCGGAACCGGCGCCTTCGGCGACGCTGGCGGCGATGCCGATCTGGGTGTTGCGCACCACGTTGCCGTTGACGAGGACGTTGCGCAGGAACGGGCCCCAGCCTGCAAGGATGCCGGGGCCGGGGACGCTGTCGACGACATTGCCGGTGATGGCGACATCGGCCTCGGCGAATATGCCGCACGGCGTCGTGTCGGGATTGTTGGGCGAGGACGGCAGGATGTTGCGGACGATATTGCCGCTGCAGGTGGCCAGGTGCCCCTCGCTGTCGAGATTGGCGATCGAGATGCCGAGCGCGGCTTTGTCGATGACGTTGTTGGCGATCACCGAGCCCGAAAAGCCGAACTCGGAGAAGATCGCGGTCTCCCCGCTGTCGATGCAGGTATTGCCGGTGACCTGCGTGTTGGTCGTGGCGTTGAGGCGCACGGCCGAGAAGGCGCAGCCGGTGATGTGGTTGTTGGCGACAATGACTTCTCCGGCGCGGAAGACGTTGATGCCGTTCCCGTTCTGACCGTTGCCGCCGGCCTCGAAGGCGACATCGGCAATGCGGTTGCCGGTGACGATGGTGCCATCCGCCCCGCTGGCCGAGCGCCAGACGAGAATGCCGTTGTTGCGGCAGCGGGCGACGCGGTTGCTGGTGATGACGAGGCCGGTATTGTCGAGCGCGAAGATGGCGGTCGAGACCTCGGCGATGTCGCAGTTCTCGACGAGGCCTTCGCTGGCGAAGAGCGCCAGCGCGTTGCCGGTGGCATTGCGGAGGCTGAGATTGGTGAGGGTCACCGCGCGGCTGTTCTGGACGTCGATGAGGCCACTCTGTGCGTTGCCGGTTCCGCCACCGCTGCCGTCGAAGGCGATGCCCTGGATGGTGACGTTGGAGCGGCCGGAGATCGAGAGCAGGGTGTCGCCGCCCGATAGGGCCAGGATCGTCTGGCCGGGCATGCCGGTGAGCTGGAGGCCATCGGGGACGATGAGGCCCGTGACGCGATAGGTGCCGGGCGGCAGGAAGAGCGGGCGCGCCTGCGCGGCGGCGGTGTCGAAGGCCTTTTGCAAGGCGCCGGTCTGGTCGTCGGGGCCGGGAATCGCGCCGAGTTCGGCGGCATCGAGCATGGCGGCGGCGAAGGCGCGGCCCGAAAGGGCGGCGATGCCCAGGGCGGCGGCTGAGGCCAGCAGATGACGGCGGCTGAAGGCGAATTTTTCCATGGCGGCACTCTGGAGCGAGCGGCCGCGAGGCGATAGCGAAACCTCCGGATTTGGTGAATGACGGGCTCTTCCCAAGAAACGCGCGGCGGTTTCTTGTCCCGCTTGCGTCAGGGCGGCTATAAGACTCGCCAAATCATCCACTTCCGAGGCCCCTATGCTCGTTGACGACAAAGTCTATCTCGGCACCAGCACCCGTCCCGAATATCTCGCCCTCAAGTACGGCAATCGGCACGGACTGGTGACCGGGGCGACCGGCACGGGCAAGACCGTGACGCTGCAGATCATGGCCGAGGGCTTTTCGCGCCTGGGCGTTCCGGTCTTCGCCGCCGACATCAAGGGCGACCTCTCGGGCATCGCCATGGCCGGCACGCCGCAGGACTTCCTGCTCAAGCGCGCCAAGGAAATCGGCTTCGACGATTATACGTTCGAAGCCTCGCCCACGATCTTCTGGGACCTCTTCGGCCGTCAGGGCCACCCGATCCGCGCGACCATCTCGGAAATGGGGCCGCTGCTGCTCTCGCGCATCCTCAATCTCAACGACACCCAGGAAGGCGTGCTCAACATCGCCTTCAAGCTGGCTGATGACGAAGGCCTGCTGCTGCTCGACCTCAAGGACCTGCGCGCGCTCCTCGTCGAGGTGCAGCAACGCTCGGCCGAGATCGCGACCAAATACGGCAACGTGGCCACGGCGACGGTCGGTGCGGTGCAGCGCGCGCTGCTGGTGCTCGAGCAACAGGGCGGCGAGGCGTTTTTCGGCGAGCGGTCGCTGGCCATCGAAGATCTGATGCGGACGACGCCCGACGGCCGCGGCTATGTGTCGGTGCTGGCGGCGGACGAGCTGATGCGCTCGCCCAAGCTCTACGCGACCTTCCTGCTCTGGATGCTCTCGGAACTCTTCGAGGTGCTGCCGGAAGTAGGCGATCCGGACAAGCCCAAGCTGGTCTTCTTCTTCGACGAAGCCCACCTGCTGTTCGACGACGCGCCCAAGGCGCTGCTCGACAAGATCGAGCAGGTGGTGCGGCTGGTGCGCTCCAAGGGTGTCGGCGTCTATTTCGTGACGCAGAACCCGGTCGACGTGCCGGACACCGTGCTTTCCCAACTCGGCAATCGCGTGCAGCATGCGCTGCGCGCCTATACGCCGCGCGACCAGAAGGCGGTGAAGGTTGCCGCCGATACGTTCCGGCCGAACCCGGCCTTCTCGACTGCCGAGGTGATCACCCAGCTCGGCACCGGCGAGGCGCTGGTTTCGGTGATCGAGGAAAAAGGCGCGCCCTCGATGGTCGGGCGCACCCTTATCCGCCCGCCGAGTGGGCGCATGGGCCCGGTGCTGCCCGAGGAGCGCCGCACGATCATGGCGAACAGCCCCGTAGCCGGGCTCTACGATACCGCCATCGACCGCGAATCCGCCTTCGAGGTGTTGGCCGCCAAGACCAAGCAGAAGCAGCAGGACGAGGAGCGCCAGCGCGAACTGGACGCCCAGCTCAAGCAGGCCCGGAGCGACGACGCTGCCGCGCAGCGCCCCAAGGCACGCACGAGCACGCGCCAGACCCCGGCCGAGGCGGCGATGACCTCGTTCGCACGTTCGGCGGCGACCGCGCTCGGCGCGGCGCTGGTGCGCGGCATCCTCGGCAGCCTCAAGCGCGGCCGCTGACCATGCAATTGCCCGGTTCCGCCCCGTCGGCACGACCGACCCTGGCCGTCTTCGCCTCCCAGCAGGGGCCGGGCGACCCCGAGCGCTCCTCGATCATGTCGCAGGCAGGCACCTATTTCGCTCGCAAGGGCGCGCGGATCGTCTGCCTCATCGATGCGCTGACCGTGCCGGTGCCGCTGATCACCAGCGCCCGGTCGGCAGGCGGGGAAGTGATCCTCATCGCCGATGAGCGCGTGCCGCTGATGCCCTCGTTCCAGGGCGTGGCGGTGGAGCGCATCGGGGAGATGAGCGAGCGCCTCGCGCGCGTGGCCATGCTGGCGGACGGCTTCGTCGGACTGCCGGGCTCGCTGGCCTCGGCTTCGAGCCTTTATTCGGCCTGGGTCAAGGGCGGCGGCGGGCAGGGCGGCAAGCCAGTTGTGCTCTTCAACCGCAACCATGCCTTCGAGGTGATGCGAGGTTACGTGGCGGACGTGGTTTCGCACAGCCGCAAGGGTCATGAGCAGGTGATCCAGTTCGCCGATTCCATCGAGGACACCTGGAACCGCATCACCCGGATGCTGGGCCTCCACTAGCGAATTGACTTCATCGAGAGCACGCGCGGGCGCATAATGGGGCGTTGCTGGCCATCGGGAGAAGGCCGATGAGCGATGCCGTAACCACACCGCGCACCAAGACCGAGGTGAAGACCCAGCGTCCTCGCCTCCATAAGGTTATCCTCGTCAACGATGACTATACGCCCCGCGAATTCGTGGTGGTGCTGCTCAAGGGCGAGTTCCGCATGAGCGAGGACCAAGCCTACCGCGTGATGATCACCGCGCACCAGCGCGGGGTCTGTGTGGTGGCGGTGTATATCCAGGAAGTGGCCGAGACCAAGGCCAACCGCGCGACGGAGATGGCCCGGAGCAAAGGGTATCCGCTGCTGTTCACCACGGAGCCGGAGGAGTAGGCCCGGTCGCTCGTTCGATCCTCGGGGCGTGGTTGGGCAACCATCCTCTGAAGGGGATTCGGCTACAGGGGCGAGGCTGATGGCGGTAGGTGCGTAACGCCGTGGGCGGTTGCGTTCGCGTGAAACGTTGTTTCACGGAGTTTTTGAGATGTTTTTTGTAAGGTTTTCCTGCGGGTTCGTCCAGTAACTCTTTGAAATTTCTGGATATTGTCTCTCGCTTGCACCCTCAAATCGTTAAAATTTTGACTCAATTTCGGGCAATCTTTGCCAATCTTGCGCGGGTTTTACGCGGATTTGGCGGCAATTTGCGCAAAGTGTACTTCGATCAACCTCTTAGGGCGCACAAGCGATGTCGCCATCATACCTCGGCGGCGGCCGAGGTGGACATCTCGGCTCAATGGAGTTCGTGCTGGCGGGGGCGACCGAAGAGGGGGATTACGTTGTCGCTCTTGCGCGCATAGACCCCGGCGGGCGGCAGGGTGAGGCGGTGGCGGCGTTCGGGGCCGTGATAGGCGGCGCTGCGCACCGGGTGATCCTGCCGGCGGGTGCGGGCAAGGACCCGCTCGAGGAGATAGCGGGGTGACATCGGCTTGACGATGACCTCGTCGATCCCGGCGGAAATCGCGGCGTTTCGGGTCGTGTCGGTCACCGTGCGGGTGAGGGCGATGATCGAGAAATCGCGCCGGTGGAGGTGCTCGTCCTGGCGCAGGGCGGCGGCGAGCTGGTCGGCGGGGGCGTCGTCGCAATCGAAATCGGCCACGACCACGTCGACGGGCGCCAGGCGCATATAGGTGGTGAGAGCGGCGCGGCTTTCGAACAGGCGCACGCGCAGACTCGGGCAGCCCGCGAGCACCATCGTCAAAATAGACGACAGCGCCGGATTTGCCGCGAGAACCGCTACTACCTTCACCGAGCCACCCGAACCAGTCTTCTTCGTTAACAAATCGTTACCACGCGATCCTCAACTGGAGAAGTATCTCGTGAGGACTAGCGGTGATTATGCGAAACGCTGGTGAAATAGCGGGGCGGGGGCGGGAGCGCGCCGGTTGTTTTGAGGGGGAGGTGGGGTTGGGGCCGCTTGGGCCACTAGGGCGTCTGTTGCACTTGCTCGCCCCTCCCCACCACCGCACTTCCCCGGCCGCAGAGCCGGGGCCCATGGATGGCGCTACTCGGGTGGAGGGTGCAATGGGCCCCGGGTCTTCGCCCGGGGAAGTGCTGTGGTGGGGCGGGGTGAAGGGTGAAGGGTGAAGGGTGAAGCGCTGCCACAGGTTCCCTTCTCCCCTTGTGGGAGAAGGTGGCGCGGTAGCGCCGGATGAGGGGGCTCGGTGGCTGGGGTAACCCCTCACCCGCCCTTCGGGCACCCTCTCCCACAAGGGGCGAGGGCGATGGGGTGGGATCTCGCGTTAAGGCGCTATCTCTCCAGCCTCTCGATCTTCCCCGGCCGCAGAGCCGGGGCCCACGGATGCCTCAACTCGGGTGGAGGGGTGCAATAGGCCCCGGGTCTTCGCCCGGGGAAGTGCGGTGGTGGGGCGGGTTAAGGGGTAGGGACGAGGGGCGAGTGACGGCGAGGGCCATGCCTCAGGTTCCCTTCCCTTGTGGGAGAAGGTAGTGCGGAGCGCCGGATGAGGGTGGTCGGGGCAACCCCTCACCCCCTTGGGCACCCTCTGCCCCCTGCCGCCCTCTCATAGAAAAACCCGCCCGCCTGATGGCGGACGGGTTCAAAATCCGGTTAACCCGAAAAGCTTACTTGCTGGCGGCTTCGTAGAGTTCGGCCACGTAGTCCCAGTTCACGAGGTTGTCGACGAAGGCCTCGAGGTATTTCGGGCGGAGGTTGCGGTAGTCGATGTAGTAGGAGTGTTCCCACACATCGACGCCCAGGAGCGGGGTGCCGCCGTGGACCAGCGGGTTTTCGCCGTTGGCCGTCTTGGTGATTTCGAGCTTGCCGTTCTTGAGCGAGAGCCAGGCCCAGCCCGAACCGAACTGGCCGACGCCGGCCGCCACGAAATCGGTGCGGAACTTGTCGTAGCCGCCGAGATCGGAATCGATGGCCTTCTGCAGTGCGCCCGGCAGGTTCTTGCCGCCGCCATTCGGCTTCATCCACTTCCAGAAATGGATGTGGTTGTAGTGCTGGCCGGCATTGTTAAAGAGACCGGCATTCTTGCCGAAGCTCTCCTTGACGATGTCCTCCAGGCTCTTGCCTTCTAGGCCCGAACCCTCAAGCAGCTTGTTGCCGTTGGTCACGTAAGCCTGGTGGTGCTTGTCGTGGTGGTACTCGAGCGTTTCCTTGCTCATGTACGGACCAAGCGCATCGTATGCATAGGGCAGGGCGGGCAGTTCAAAAGCCATTTTCGGCCTCCTTGATTGAAGAAAATGACGCGCCGGGAACCGGCAGATGGATTTGACAATATACGCGTTGTTTTATTCGGGCAATGGTCTCAGGAGGAGACCTTGTCCAAATTTACGCATTTAAGCGCAAAGGCATAGCTCAGTGCCGTTTCCTTGAGGCGGTCGAAACGTCCGGACGCCCCGGCGTGCCCCGCGCTCATATTGGTCTTGAGGTACAACGGATTCGTGTCCGTTTTCGTTGCCCGCAGCTTTGCCACCCATTTGGCGGGTTCCCAATAGGTCACGCGCGGATCGGTGAGGCCGGCGAGGGCGAAGATCGGCGGGTAGGCCTTGGCGGCAACCTGCTCATAGGGCGCGTAGGACGCGATGCGCTGGTAATCGGCCTCCGATTCGACCGGATTGCCCCATTCCGGCCATTCGGGCGGGGTGAGGGGCAGGGTGTCGTCGAGCATGGTGTTGAGCACATCCACGAACGGCACCTGCGCCAAGACGCCGGCCCAGAGTTCGGGGCGCATGTTGGCGACCGCACCCATCAGCATGCCACCGGCCGAGCCACCCATGGCCACGATCCGGTCGGGCGCCGCGTAACGGTCGGCGACCAGCTTTTCGGCCGCGGCGATGAAATCGGTGAAGGTGTTGACCTTGTGCTCGCGCCGGCCAAGCCGATACCAGCGATAGCCCTTGTCCATGCCGCCGCGGATATGGGCGGTGGCATAGACGAAGCCGCGATCGACGAGCGAGAGCGCGGAAACCGAGAAGGCGGCGGGCATCGACATGCCATAGGCGCCGTAGCCGTAGAGCAGCGCGGGCGCGGTGCCGTCGATGGGCGTTTCCTTGCGATAGAGCAAGGTGATCGGCACGCGCTCGCCATCCGCGGCTTCAGCGAAGATACGACGGGTGACGTAGTCGTCGGGATTGTGGCCCGAGGGGACTTCCTGCTCCTTGAGGAGTGTGCGCTCGCCGGTTTCGAGGTCGTAGTCGTAGGTGCGCGACGGTGTGGTCGGGGAGGCGTAGGTGAGCCGGAACGTGGTGGTATCGAACTCGTAGCCGACCGACATGCCGAGCGAATAGGCCTCCTCGTCGAAATGGATGGTCTCCTCGCGGCCGGTGCGCAGGTCGCGCACGACGATGCGCGGCAGGCCCTCGAAGCGCTCGAGGCGCAGCAGGTGGTGCCTGAGCACGATGATGTCGAGGATCAGCACACCTTCGCGATGCGGCACGAGATCGGTCCAGTGCTCGGCGCCGGGCGTGGCGACGGGGGCGGTGACGATCTTGAAGTCTTCGGCGCCATCGGCATTGGTGAGGATGAAGAGCTCGCCATCGCGCTCGTCGATATCGTATTCGCGCTCGACCTTGCGCGGGGAGACGACGAAGGGCTTGCCGCCCTTGCGGGCATCGATGAGCCAGACTTCCGACGTCTGGTGGTCATGGGCGTCGATGACGATGAAATTGTCGGAAAGCGTCTTGTCGACGCTGACGAAAAAGCCCGGGTCCTTTTCCTCGTAGACGATCTCGTCATCGGCCTGGGGCGTGCCCAGCACGTGGCGGCGCACACGGAACGGACGGTGGTTGTCGTCGATCTCGGTGTAATAGAGGCTCTTGCTGTCGGACGACCAGACGCCGTCGCCGGCCGTGCGCTCGATAATGTCGGCGATCTCGGTGCCCGTGGCGAGGTCGCGGATGTGGATGGTGTAGTATTCCGAGCCTTGGCGGTCGGCTGCCCAGCTCATGAGCGCGTGGCTGGGATCGTGGCTGGCGCCGGCAAAGCCGAAATAGCCGTCGCCCGCTTCGAGGTTGCAATCGAGCAGCACCTGCTCCTCGCCACCTTCGCGCGGGGTGCGCACGATGAGGGGGTACTGCTTGCCTTCGAGCATGCGCGAATTATAGGCCCAGGGGCCATCGGGGGTCGGGATGCCGGAATCGTCTTCCTTGATGCGCCCGCGGATCTCCCAGAAGATCTTGTCCTGCAATTCGGCGGTCGGCTTGCCGAGTTCTTCCTCGTAATAGGCGTTCTCGGCCTCGATATAGGCGCGGATATCGGCCGGCAGCGTCTCGGGCGCATGCATCACTTCCTGCCAGTTCTCGGCCCGCAGCCAATGATAGGGGTCCTGCCGGGTAATGCCATGCACCGTGGCAGCATGCTGGCGGCGCTCGGCGACGGGCGGAGTGGGTTTGCTCATGGGGAAATACCGGTTGAAGTCGAGAGGTGATATCTAGGGTGCCGGGGTGGCCGCTTGCAATGTCTAGGAGCCGGGCCGGCAGTTTTCAGGGGCGAGAAGCGCGATCCCGAAGGGTTCGAAGTGCCTGAGGTTGCGGGTGACGAGTGTCAGTTCGTGAGCGCTTGCCGTGCCGGCGATCAGCGCGTCTGCCATGCCGGGCGCATGGCCCGCGCTCGACGCAGCGGCCTCCAGCCTGCCCGACAGCGAGGCGACCGCGGCATCGATGGGGAGGATGCGATCGTCGTAAGTCGAGACGAGGCCTGAGAGCCAGAGGCGCAAGGCCCTGGCCTTTGCCTCAACCTTGCGGCTTTCGAGAAGGCCGATGCCCTTTTCGATTTCGTGGATGGTAACGACCGAGAGGAAGAGCTGATCTTCGGCATCCCGTTCGTCCAGCCAGGCGAGGAAGCCGGCAGGGGCGTCTGCACGGGACGGGGACAGCATCGAGATGACGTTGGTATCCAGCAGGTAGCCGCTCACAGATCCACATCCCGCGAGGGCGCGGAATTGCGCGCGAAATCCCCGCCGGGGAAGCCGCGCAGATAGGTGGCAAGGCTGGCGCGCTTGCGGCCCAGCGCCTTTCGGGCCGCTTCGGCGGCGGCAAGCGGCACCAGCGCAGCTACGGGTTTGCCGTGGCGCGTAATGGTGACGAATTCGCCGCGAACGGCGTCGTCGACATAGCTGGACAAACCGGCCTTTGCGTCCTTCAGGCTGACCGTGGACATGAGCACCTCGAAAGTAGTCACTTGTGACTATATAGGGATTGACCGAGGTGACGCAAGGCGACTTCAGGGGAGAGGTGCCAGCGAATAGCTCGTGCTTCGGCCGCCCTGCGGGTCGCGGATGAGGAGGCCGCGGCGGAGGAGGTCGTCTATGTCGCGGAGCGCCGTGTCCTGCGATGTCCTGGCGATGGCGGCCCATTTGGAGGTGGTGAGCTTGCCCTCGAAGCCATCGAGCAGGCGGTTGAGCAGCTGGCGCTGGCGCGGGTTGAGCGGCTCGGCGGCGTGGTGCCGCCAGAAGTGCTCCTTGGCGAGGATGGCGGCGAGCATGGTGTCGGCGCCGTCGAGCGCCGCGTCGAGACAGGCGAGGAACCACAGCAGCCATTGGGTGATGTCGAGGTCGCCGTGCTGGGTGGCTTCGAGGATGTCGTAATAATCCCGGCGGCGGGCCTGGATCTGGGCCGACATGCTGTAGAAGCGCTGCGGGCTGTTCTCCGAGCGGGCGAGCAGCATGTCCGCAAGGGCGCGCGCGATGCGGCCATTGCCATCCTCGAAGGGATGGATGGTGACGAACCAGAGATGGGCGATCGCCGCCTTGAGCACGGGATCGAGGGGCTGGCCGGCGTTGAACCAGGCGATGAAGCCGTTCATTTCGGCATCCAGCCGATCGGCATCGGGGGCCTCGAAGTGCACGCGCTCGCGGCCGGCCGGACCGGAGACAACCTGCATGGGGCCGGACTGGGCCGTGCGCCACGCGCCGACGGTGATGCGTGCGAGACCGCTGCGGCCCGTGGGGAAGAGGGCGGCGTGCCAGGAGAAGAGCCGTTCGGCAGTGAGCGGCCGGGCATGGTGCTGGGTGGCATCGAGCATCATCTCGACAACGCCTTCAACGTGACGGTCGACGGGAGCCAGCGCGCCGATATCGACGCCGAGCCGGCGGGCGAGCGAGGAGCGGACCTGCTTGCGGTCGAGCATCTCGCCCTCGATTTCGCTGCTCTTCACCACGTCCTGTGTGAGGGCGAGGAGATTGGCCTCGTCACGAAGCGCGAAGCCCACCGATTGCAGGCGACCGAGCAGGTAACCCTGCTTGTGCCGCACGGCGGCGAGAGGTCCGGTCAGCGCTTCCGCGCTCCAGGAAAAGGCCGGCCAATCAGGGTTTTCGTGGATGTAGGTCATCTTTCACCGCACACTATGCGGTGAATATAGGCGCTGACCGCCGCAAAAGGAAGGCTATCCGCCGCAAATGCTGCGGCGAATAGCCGGGTTAATCACCGCATCAGGCCTTGGGCTCGAAATCGAGAGCGGTGCCGTTCATGCAATAGCGCAGGCCCGTGGGCTGGGGGCCATCGGGGAAGACGTGGCCGAGATGGGCGCCGCAATTGGCGCAATGTGCTTCGACGCGGACCATGCCGTGCGAGCGGTCGACGGTCTCGCCGATCGCCGTGTCGCTGATCGGTTGCCAGAAGCTCGGCCAGCCGGAGCCGGACTCGTATTTGGTGACGCTTTCGAAGAGCGGAGCGCCGCAGGCTACGCAATGATAGATGCCATTGCGCTTTTCCATGTTGAGCGGATGGGAGAAGGCGCGCTCGGTGCCGTGCTCGCGAGTGACGCGGAACTGCTCGGGCGAGAGCTCGTCACGCCACTCCTCTTCGGTTTTCACAACTTTTGGCTGGTCGGTCATGGGAACCTCCTTGTGGCCCTGATGTAGGCATTCCCGGCGCCTTTCGCCACCGCAAAACTCTGTGGTTATCGTCGCTTGACGGCCGCGGGCCTCCCGTTTCGGCTTGTCCTCGCACTCTCACCGGGTAAGGTACCGGCCCAGCAGAATTGCCGTCGTCTAAGCGGCGCCACCGAAAAACGCGAGTGTTATGTGGCCCCTTCGCTTGATCAGACCCTAGCGCTCGTCGCGATCGCACCCTTCCTGGCGGCCATACTGGCCCCCTTCATTTTCAGGTTCGCCGGCTCCTATTCGGGCTGGCTGCTGGCCATCGTTCCGGCCGCGATCTTCTGGGTGCTGCTCGGATTGGTCGAACCCATCCAGCAGACGGGCGCCATCACGGCGGGCATCGACTGGATACCCCATTACGGGCTGCGGCTCTCGTTCCTGCTCGACGGGCTGAGCCTCACTTTCGCGCTGACCATTTCGGCCATCGGCGCGCTGATCCTCGTCTATGCGGGGGCCTATCTCAAAGGCCATCCGCACCAGGGACGGTTCCTGGCCTTCATGCTCGCGTTCATGGGGGCGATGCTGGGGCTGGTGACGGCGGATAACCTGGTGGCGCTGGTCGTCTTCTGGGAACTGACGAGCGTCACCTCGTTCCTGCTGATCGGCTTCGACCACCAGCGCCAGGCGGCGCGGCGGGCAGCGATCCAGGCGCTGGTGGTGACGGGCGCCGGCGGCCTGACGCTACTGATCGGCGCTGTAATCCTCCACCAGGTCGGCGGCGCCTGGGAGATGAGCGCGCTGCTGGAGCAGGGAGCGCTGGTCAAGGCGAGCCCGGCATACCTCGCGATCCTTTTGCTTTTCGTCTTTGCGGCCTTCACCAAATCGGCGCAGGTGCCGTTCCACTTCTGGCTGCCCAACGCCATGGAGGCGCCGACCCCGGTTTCGGCATTCCTGCATTCGGCGACCATGGTGCAGGCCGGCGTCTATCTCATGCTGCGGACTTCGCCGATTCTTGGTGGCACCGCGATCTGGGAGGGGCTGCTTGTGGTCTTCGGCGGGGTGACTTTGCTCTGGGGCGCGCTGGCGGCGCTGCGCCAGACCGACCTCAAGCAGATGCTGGCACAGACAACGATCGCATCGCTCGGCCTCCTGATCCTGCTGATCGGCATCGGCTCGGAACTGGCGATCAATGCGGCGGCGGTCTATTTCGTGGCGCACGCGCTCTACAAGGCCGCGTTGTTCCTCGTGGTGGGCGTGATCGACCACGAGACGGGGACGCGCGACATCACGGCACTCGGTGGCCTGCGCGGCAAGCTGCCGGTGACGTTCGGCGCGGCGGTGCTCGCCGGCCTTTCGATGGTCGGGCTGCCGCTGACGGTGGGCTATCTCGCCAAGGAAGAAATGTATGCGGCGCTCGCCGGTGGCGATCCGACGCAGATCCTGGTGCTGATCGTCCTGATCGCCGGCAACGGCCTCCTGGCAGGCGTGGGCCTGGCGGTGGCGATCAAGCCGTTCTTCGGCGCGCATATCGCGACGCCGACGCCGGCGCATGAGGCCGGGCCGAGCCTGCTGGCGGGGCCGGTGGTGCTGGCCATTCTCGGCATCGCGGCGGGCATCAAGGCCAATACCGTGGGCATGTTCCTGATGGCGCCGACGGCGACGGCCGTGCTCGGCACGCCGGTCGAGAGCCACCTCAAGCTCACCGTCGACCCGACCAGCCTGCTGCTCTGGCTCTCGGTGGCGACCTGGGCGCTGGGCGCGGCGACTTACTATTATCTCGAGACGGTGCGCGCCGTGCTGCGGCGCGGGCGGACGGCGGTGGGCTGGACGTTCGACCAGGGGTTCGATGCGGCCATGTTCGGGCTGATCCGCTTCGCCGCGACCGTGACGCGCTTCTTCCACCATGGGCGGCTCGAAGCCTATGTCGTGGTGCTGTTCTCCATGCTGATCCTCGCCATCGCCGTGCCGCTGATAGCGCTCGGTGGCCTGCCGGCCATGCCGGCCTTCCCGCCGCTGACCTTCTATGAATGGGGCATCATCATCGTGGCGATCACCGGGCTCGTGGCCGTGCTCGTTGCGCCCTCGCGACTGGTGGCCATCGTTTCGCTGGGCATCCAGGGGCTGGCGGTGGCCATGCTCTTCCTGCTGTTCGGCGCGCCCGACCTGGCCTTTACCCAGTTCATGGTGGAAGTGCTCTCGGTGGTGATCCTGGCGCTGGTGATGACCCGGCTCAAGCTCGACATGCGCGACCGCCGCGAATTCGAGGACTGGATCCGCGACGGCACGATCGCCATCGCGGCGGGCGTCTCGATCATGGTGCTGCTGCTGGTCGTGGTCTCCGGACCACTCGACATGCGGCTCTCGGACTTCTTCACGCAGACCAGCGTCGCGATCGCCCACGGGCACAACATCGTCAACGTGATCCTCGTCGATTACCGCGGGCTTGATACGCTGGGCGAAATCTCGGTGGTGATGACGGCCGGCATCGCCGTGCTGGCACTGCTGCGGCGGCGCCGGGCGAGCAAGGCGACAACGCCCGCGCGCAAGGCAAGGAAGGGAGCGGAGGCATGAATACCGTGATCTTCCGCACCATCGCCCCGGCCATCGTCGTCGTGATGCTGGTGTTCTCGATCTTCGTGCTGCTGCGTGGGCATAACGAGCCGGGCGGCGGCTTTATCGGCGGGCTGATCGCGGCCTCGGCCATCACCATTTTCGGCATGGCCTCAGGCGCAAAACACGTGCGCTGGGCGCTGGTCTTCGACCCGCTGGCCTTTGCCGGGCTGGGCGTGCTGCTCGCGGCGTTCTCGGGGCTGGCCTCGCTCTTTTACGACGTGCCGTTCCTCACCGGGCTCTGGACCTATCTCCAGATCGGGGAGACGGAAGTGGCGATATCGACGCCCATGGTCTTCGATATCGGCGTCTACCTGGTGGTATTCGGCACCATCACGGCCGTCGCGCTGGCGCTGGCTGACGGGGAGAGCGAAGCATGATCGAAACGGCTTTCGCAGCGCTCGTCGGCGTCTTCTTCGCCGCGGCCATCTACCTGCTGCTGTCGCGCTCGGTGATCCGCATGCTGCTCGGGCTGACGCTCTTCGGCAATGCGGTGAACCTCCTGATCTTCACCGCCGGGCGCCTGACGCGGGAAGTGCCGCCCATCGTGCCCAACGGCATGCAGGTGCCGGCGGCGCCGATCGCCAATCCGCTGCCGCAGGCGCTGATCCTGACGGCGATCGTCATCGGCTTTGCCATGTTCACCTTCCTGCTGGTGCTGGCCTACCGCGCCTACCAGTCGCTCAATGCCGACAATACCGACACGATGCGGCTGACCGAACCCAGGGGCGGCCCGAACCCGCCATTGAGCTACTGAGATGATCGACACACTCACCTCTGCCGCCGACTGGGTCGTTATCCTGCCCGTGGTGCTCTGCCTTGCCGGAGCGGCGCTGCTGCTGATGGCGCGCCATGCCGGCGGATACCTGGCGGGCTTCGCCATGCTGGTGGTGCTGGCGGTGATCGTCTGCGACCTGCAGCTTTTCGCCCGCGTTTTGGCAGAAGGCCCGCTGAGCATGACCATGGGCCGCTGGCTGCCGCCCTTCGGCATCAGCTTCACCGCCGACATCATGAGCGCCGGCTTCGCGCTGGCGGCGGCCGTGGTGACGCTCATCGTGCTGCTCTACGTGCAGATGGACCCGGAAGGGCGCGACGGCACGAGCGGGCTCTATGCGCTGATCCTGCTGCTGCTCGCAGGCGTCAGCGGCGCGTTCCTCACCGGCGACCTCTTCAACCTCTATGTGTGGTTCGAGGTGATGCTGATCGCATCCTTCGGGCTGATGGTGATCGCGGGGCGCGATATCCAGCTCGACGCGACGATCAAGTACGGCTTCCTCAACTTCCTCGCCACGAGCTTCTTCCTCGCCGCGCTCGGCCTGCTTTATGGGCTGGTCGGCACGCTCAACATGGCCGACATCATCATCTCGGCGCCCAAGGCCAATCCGGCGGCGATGGCCTCGGTGGCGGCGCTGTTCCTGCTGGCCTTCGGCACCAAGGCGGCGGCCTTCCCGGTCAATGCCTGGCTGCCCGCGTCCTACCACGCGCCGCCGCCGGCAATTTCGGCGCTGTTCGCCGGGTTGCTGACCAAGGTCGGCACCTATGCGCTGCTGCGCACTCTGGTGGCCCTGCTGCCGGGGAGCCGGGAAATCCTCGAGCCTGCCGTGGCGGTGATCGCCATCCTCACGCTCGTCATCGCACCGCTGGGCGCCATCGCCGAGACGAACCTGCGCCGCGCGCTGGGCTTTATCGTCATCGGCGGCATCGGGGTGGTGATCTCGGGCATGGCGGTGCCTTCCCTCCAGGGGATTGCAGGCTCGGCCGTCTATATCTTCCACGCCATCCTCACCATGAGCGCGCTCTACCTCGTTGCCGGGCTCATCGAGCGCATGACGGGGGAAACCGATACGCGGCGCATGGGCGGGCTCTACGCCGCCAGCGCGCCGGTCTCGATCCTCTTCCTCGTGCTGGTCTTCGCGGCCGCAGGTACGCCGCCCTTCCTCGGCTTCTGGCCGAAGCTGCTGCTGCTCGGGGCAGGGACGGAGCTTTCCGGGCTTGCCGACGGCACGCTCGACTGGTGGGCGATCGCGGTGATCGTGGCCCTGCTGCTCAATGCCTTCCTCACCCTCATCGCCGGCACGCGCCTCTGGGCGCACATATTCTGGCGGCACGGGCATGAAGGCGAGCGCTCGGAAGAGCCAAACGCCTCGCTGCGCCCGCTTGGCAGGGCCGAGACCTGGCTGGGTCTGGTGCCGGCCGCCGCGCTGGTGGCGCTGATCGTGGCGGCGGGCCTCTGGCCCGACCTGCTGCTGCGCTCGGGCACCGAGGCGGCGCAGGGCCTGCTCGATCCCCAGCGCTATATCGCGGCCGTCGGACTGGAGCAGGCGCCATGACCGAAATCTTCATCGGGCTCCTCCTCGCCATCATCTGGATGGCGATTTCGGGCTCCTTCACGCTGCCGAACCTGGTGATGGGCATGGCGGTAGGCTTCATCGCCATGCTGCTGCTGCGCGACCGCATCGGCGGCCAAAGGCTCTCGCGCCGCCTCATGCGCATCCTGGCGCTGGCGCTGCTCTTCATCTGCGAGCTTTTCGTGAGCGCCTACAAGGTGGCCGTGCTGGTGCTGACACCCAATATCCGCGCGCACCTCAAGCCCGGCTTCATCGCCTATCCGCTCACGGCCAAATCGGACCGCGAGATAACGCTCCTCGCGAACCTCATCACGCTGACGCCGGGTACGCTCAGCGTCGATGTCTCGGAGGACCGCAAGACGCTCTATATCCACGCGCTCGAGGTCGAGGACCGCGACGCGCTGGTGCGCTCGATCGCCACCGGCTTCGAGCGGCAGGTGATGGAGGTGTTCAAATGAGCGGCGCCGAATTCCTCAACCTCGCCACGCTCGTGGCGCTGGCCCTGCTGACGCTGGCGCTCTTCGCGGCCACGATCCGCATCGCGCGCGGCCCGACACTGCCCGACAGGGTGCTCGGACTAGATGTCCTGACGACCGTGGCCACCGGATATATTGGCGTCATCGCGGTGCGGACGGGCTTTATGCTCTATGTCGACATCGCCATTGCACTCAGCCTCGTGGCGTTTCTGGCAACTGTCGCATTCGCCCGGTATATCCTCATGCGCGGTGCAAAGGCGCGCGAGGGCTCCGAGAATGCCGGGGAGACGCGGCAATGATAGTCGAGCTCACCCAATACGTATCCGGTGTGTTTCTAGTTGCAGGCGCCATTTTTGGTCTGCTCGCTACATTGGGCATCCTGCGTTTACCTGATCTTTACACTCGAATGCACGCCGCCTCAAAAGCGGGGATTGTGGGGACCGGCCTTATTTTCGTCGGTATTGCAGTAGTCTCATTAGATGGTGCGGTCATTCTAAGATGCGTGATCGGGATATTGTTCCTGGTCTTGACCACACCCGTTTCGGCACACCTTCTAGCGCGTGCTGCCTATTTTGTAGGCTATCGACCGAGTGATCTGACTGTCATCAATGAGATGGAAGACAATACCGGTACAGAGCCCAAATGACCCGGCACGGATTCTTTTCATAATTTAACTTGCAACGCGTACTGAATCATGCAGAAACGTGTCTCGGATTTTAACGGAGCGTCGAATTCTCCCAGATCGCGCTCTAAGGAATACACAGAAGGTTCAGATATGAGCGAAATTGACGGTGCTGCGTCTTTGGCTGACAACGATCTCATCGAACTGAGTGCCGGGATCGTCTCGGCCTATGTTAGTCACAATGCACTAAGCCCCACCGACCTGGCCAAGTTGATTGTCGAAGTGCATGGGACCCTCAAGGGCCTGCAGTCGACCGAGGCGCCCGAGCCGGTCGAAGAGCTCAAGCCGGCCGTGCCGGTGCGCAAGTCGGTCGCTCCCGACTACATCATCTGCCTGGAAGACGGTAAGAAGTTCAAATCGCTCAAGCGCCACCTGCGCACGCACTACAACCTCTCGCCCGAAGAATACCGCGAGAAGTGGGGCCTGCCGGCCGACTACCCGATGGTGGCGCCGAACTACTCCGCCACCCGCTCGCGCCTGGCCAAGGACAACGGCCTGGGCCGCAAGGCCGACGGCAAGTAAGCGCCTCGGCAAGATCGAATTTGAAACGGCCGTCCTTCGGGGCGGCCGTTTTCGTTTGTCGCGCGCGATGTCCCACGATGTGGCGCACGATGTTCGCGATGCGGGCATAAGCGGCGGAGCGGGCCGCCGAGCCCTTGGCCGAGCGCTGTAGACACATGAGGTCGCGGCGGGGATTTCCCCAACGGCAGACCTGAACCACCGAACCTTGTGCAGGAAGTTATCCCCGTCCTCTCCACTTGCTGCATTATCATAGGAATAATATCCTATGTTGATTGGGAGGACATCGATGCAGATCCAGGTGGCAAATTGGGGCCAGAATGCCGGGAATACGCCGCAAGGGCTGGGGGAGGCCATGCAGGCGCAGTTCCTGGGCGACTTCGCGGTAACAGGAATACTTTCCTTGGTTGCCCGCGAACGCGGCGTTCCGGTCGGCATGCTCATGCACCGCACGCGCAGCACGGCGGGCGTCGCCGAGGCGCGGCAACTGGCCATGTACCTCATGCACGTGGTGCTGCAGCGGCGCATGGCCGAGGTCGGCGCCTTTTTCGGGCGCGACCGCACCACGGTGTCCCACGCCTGCCGCGTGATCGAGGACCGGCGCGAGGACCCGGCATTCGAGGCGGACGTAGCGAGGCTCGAAGCGGCAATCGGGGAGATCGTGGGATGCCTGCCGACCTGGCTGCGCGGCACGGGTGGCCAGCATGCGGCCTGATCGGGACGCCCTGCGCTTCGTGCGGGTTCTCGCCAGGGGCGGATCGGCGAAGCGGCGGGAACAGGAATTCGTGGCGGCGGGCGCGCGGCTCAGCGTGCGACAGGCGCGGGACCTGGTGGCGGCCGGGGTGCTGGCATTGGCGGGTGACGAATGTAAGGCCGGGCCGGATGCGCGCACGTGGCTGCGGCGGGGGATGATCGAGGGGGATCAGTTCGCGGCGCAGCATCAGGTGGCGGTGCGGGGTGCGCATGGGACAATAGTCAATCTTGCCGACAACGTGCTGGCACGGCTGGCGCGACCTGGGCGCGGGGAGGACGCGTTTCTCGACGCAGCGCAGGTGGAGGCCGGGGAGCGGGTCCGACGGCTGGCGGAACGGGCGCGTCTCCAGCCGCGGCTGACGATGAGCTATTCGGCGACGCATACGGTGAGCGGCAAGGCCGGTGGTGGCGCGGGAGAAGTCGGGGATATGGCGGCGGATGCGCGGCGGCAGTTGGGGGAACTGGTAGCCATGCTGCCGCGCGACTGCGCCGGGGTGGTGATGGATGTGTGCGGGCTCGAAAAGGGCTTGCAGGCGGTGGAGGCGGAACGGGGTTGGCCGCGGCGAAGCGCAAAGCTGGTGCTGCGGATCGGGCTGGATCAGCTGGCGCGGCATTTCGGGCTGAGTGCGCAGGCGCGGGGGAGGGAGACGGGGAAGGTGCGCGGGTGGCTGGGGGATGGGGCTCGGCCGGGGGTGTTTGGGTAAGGGGGCAGTGGCTGGGGCTACCCCCACCCTCGTTCCCTCCCCGCAAGGGGGAGGGAGGCGATGGGGCGCAGGATGGGGTGGCCCAAAGCGCGGTGCGTGGCGCGAGCGTGAGCTCGGTGCTTTGGGGTGGGGACGTCGTGCTTCGGACTCTCGGGGGCCGGTGGCGGCATCGAGCGGCACCACAAACTCGTACTTCCCCGGGCGGAGACCCGGGGTCTATTGCACCGCGCCATTCGAGTGGAGGTATCCGTGGGCCCCGGCTCTTCGGCCGGGGGGTGCGGTGGTGGGGAGGGTGCGGGTGGGGAGGAGGATAGGGGTGGTTCGGGGCAGCCAACGCCGTTGATGGCATCTGGCGGCGCCACAAACTCGTGCTTCCCCGGGCGGAGACCCGGGCCTATCGCACCGCTCCACTCGAATGGAGGGATCCGTGGGCCCCGGCTCTTCGGCCGGGGAAGTGCGGTGGTGGGGAGGGTGCGAGGAGGAGGATGGGGGTGGTTCGGGGCGGCGAACGCCGGTGGTGGCATCGATCGGCACCACAAACTCGTACTCCCCGGGCGGAGACCCGGGGCCTATTGCACTGCGCCACTCGAGTGGAGGGATCCGTGGGCCCCGGCTCTTCGGCCGGGGAAGTATGGTGGTGGGTTGGTGCCCGTGGTGGATGGGGGCCGTGGATGGTGCGGTGGTGGGACCTGCCGCGCTTACCCTACACCCGTGCCGTAGCCTCGGACCGTATCCGGTTCACCATTGCTACCAGGCCGTTCGAGCGTTGGGTGGTCAGGTGTTCGCGCAGCCCAAGTTCGTCGAAGAGGGCGATCGCGTCGGTTTGGGCGATTTCGGTGGCGGGGCGGTCCGAATAGATGGCGATGAGGATGGCGACGAGGCCGCGGACGATCATGGCGTCGGATTCGCCGCGATAATGGAGGCGGTGCTGGTCGTCCTCGGAGGAGACGAGCCAGACCTGGGAGACGCAGCCATGGACGCGGTTTTCGGCGTTGCGCTCTTCGGGTTCGAGCGCGGGCAGGGCCTGGCCGAGTTCGATGATGTAGCGATACCGGTCCTCCCAATCGTCGAGGAAGGAGAGGTTTTCAGCGATATCGAGGAAGGCTTGCGGGTGCGTCATGGCTTTTACTTAGTGCAAAGCGCAGGGCGATCCAACGGGGCAAAAGAAAAGAGCTGCAGACGCGGGGCAGCGTGTCTGCAGCTCAGCCGGACACCGGGCCACCTTCGGGGGATGGGGCCAATGGTCCGGCGCTAGCCCAGCCATGCCGGCCGCGGTCGGGGGACCGGGGCCGTTTCGACGGTCGATGAAATCTGCATGGGCGCGACCGCCTGGGGCTGGGCAGTGCTCTTGACGGCGGCAGAGAGGAGGGCCTTGCCGCCGACGCATTCGAGAGTGGTGCACTCGGCCTTTTCGATCTGCGCAACGATTGCGGACTGACCGGCGGCCACGGCCTGGGCAGTCACCGAGCCGGCCGCGGCGGGGAGGTCAACCCCGGGCCGGATCACGAGAAACGCCGCTACGAGCCAGAACGCCGATTTGAGAATGAACCGCAAGTCCGTTGCTCCACCGAAAGGGGACGAGTGCCGCCTTTTGCATGTCCAACACTATTGCCGGCGCTTTAATGGCGGATGCGGGCAATCGATAAAATTTGAATCAATTGCCCGAAGCCATGTGCAAGAACTTGTTTACGCTAACCGGGAAAACCAACCGCAGAACAAACACTTCGTCCCGGGAAACAGGGGCGCGTCGGGGTGCACTTAATTGTGTCTTAGGTCTTCGATGAAAGTGTGATTCCACGAATAAAAGGGGCACACCCCGGTGAGTTTTGTGATGCGTAGCCTTCTCTCTTTGGGCATTGGCAAGGAGATCGCCAGACCCGTTGCCCTGAGCGGCGGGCGCCCCGAGATTCTGCGTCGCCGCATTGCGGGCACGGCTGCCCGCGTCATCACCGCCGCTGGCGCCCTGGCGCTGCCGTTCTCGCTCTACATGCTCGTCGGCCGCGGCGTGCTGGTGCCGTTCATCGTGGCGATGGCGGGCCTGCTGACCGGCATCATGAGCCTGGCGCTGCACCAGCGCGAGCAGTACGACCGCGCCGTCGCCACCCAGATCTACGGCATGGCCGCGATCGGGCTTCTGGCGGCCATCACGCGTGCTCCATTCCTCGATTTCGGCATCGCGACGGCGCTGATGGCGCCTATCTATGCGGCGATGCTGGCCCATGGCGGGCTGCGCAAATGGAGCTGGGCGTTCGTAGCGGTCACCGCGGCGGCCTCGGCCATCGTGGCCATGCAGTTCGTGACGCTGCCGACTTTCATGGATTCCGGTTATGCCGGCATCGGCGCCTTCATCGTTTCGGGCGTGCTGGTGGGTTATGCCGCCACGCGCCTGGGCGCCGCGTTCGAAGTGCAGGATACGAGCAAGCTCAATACCTACCGCCACCTCGTCGAGCACGTGCAGGACGCCGTGATGCGATTCGGCGAGGATGGCGAAGTGCTCTTCACCTCGCAGTCGGCCGAGCGCCTTTTCGGTTGCCGCCGCTACGAGCTGTCGCGCGGCGGCCTGGGTGAGCGCATCCATGTGCTCGACCGGCCCGTCTACCTCACGGCCTTTGCCGACGCGAACCGGGACGGCAAGACGCGCACGATCGAAGTGCGCATGCGCAAGGACGACCTCGAAGGTTCGACCCGCGCCCCGCAATTCATCTGGGTGGAAGTCGCCTTCTCGCCCGTGATCGAGAATTCGGAAGGGCTGCGCCACGAGGTGGTGGCGCTCTACCGCGACATCACCGGCCGCAAGGACGACGAGGACGTGATGAAGGCCGCCCGCCAGGCCGCCGAGGACGCCTCGAACGCCAAGTCGCGCTTCCTGGCGACGATTGGGCACGAGCTGCGCACGCCGCTCAACGCAATTGTCGGCTTCTCGGAAATGATGTCGACGGGCATCGGCGGCGAGCTGTCCCCGACGCACAAGGAATATGCCGAGCTCATCCACCAGAGCGGCCATCACCTGCTCGACGTGGTCAAGATGTTGCTCGACATGTCCAAGATCGAGGCGGGCAAGTTCGAGCTCCAGACCGATGCCTTCGCGCCGGACGACCTGGTGGCGCCGAGCCTGCAGATGGTCGGCTCGCTGACCAAGGCCCGCAACATCACCATCCGCACCGAGATCGCGCCCAAGATGCCGCTGCTGACGGCCGACGAACGCGCCTGCCGGCAGATCGTGATCAACCTGCTCTCGAACGCCATCAAGTTCAGCCACGACTATGGCGTGGTGACGCTCTCGATGAAGCGGCAGGGCGAGAACATCAATATCTCGGTGCGCGACAACGGCATCGGCATGGCACCCGAATCGATCCGCCGACTCGGGGAGCCGTTTTTCCAGGTTCAGGACGGTCTGGCGCGCCAATATGAGGGCACCGGGCTCGGTCTTTCGATCGTAAAAGGCCTGGTAGACCTCCACGAAGGCCGGATGCACGCGGTTTCCGAGCTTGGCGTGGGAACAACGATGACGGTTTTACTCCCGGTAAACGGTCCGGCGATTAAGCTGCCCGAAACGGCATCGGTCACCCCCATTCGCCGCGATCCGGTCGCGCAGCAAACCTCCGTATGGCAAGACGAAAGAAAAAGAAGAGCTTAATGACGGCTTCGACCTTCACCCGCCTCCCCATGATGGCGGGTGGCGTCGTCGCATCCTCGGCTGGTCGGGTTGGCCTGTGGGCCATCTCGCACTTCGCACGGGCGCCCCTGGCCTATAGCAGCGTGTTCGTGCTCACCACGTTCTCGCTGATGGCGGCCAATAACGCTCTCTTCAACCAGCAGCACCGGCACCCGGCGCCCCTGTTCTCGGGCGGCGCCACGGCACAGGCCATGGCGCCGGTGATGGAAGACGTCGCCGAAGTGCAGCCGGCCGTGCGTCAGGCCGCCGCGCGCAACGTGCAGCCGGACTATATCAGCGATCCGGTCAGCCCGCAGACGACCGGCAGCGTGTCGCGCCAGGCGGTGGCCGAGATTCCCGATGGCGGGGCGATCGGCAATTCCAAGGTCTTCGAGGTCCAGAAGAAGCTGGCGCAACTGAAGCTCTTCGAGGGCAAGGTCGACGGCTATTACGGCCCGATGACCGCTTCGGCGATCCGCAAGTTCGAACTGGCCGCCGGCCTCAAGCCGCAGGGCGCGCTGACGCCGGACGTCGTCGAGATGATCCTGCGCGCGCCGGTCAACGACCAGATGACCATGCTCATGCAGGGCCAGGCCCAGCAGCAGCCGGCCCCGATCCAGCAGATGCCGGCCGCCCAGCCGCAGATGCAGGTGGCGGCGAGCAACAATGTCTATGTCGCCCCGCAGCAGCCGGTGATGCAGGCCCAGGCACAGCCCCAGCAGGGGCAGGGCGTACCGCCACTGGTCTTCAGCCAGCCGGCTCAGCAGAACGAGCGCGTGCTGATCGCCCAGCAGGTGAAGCCAACCGCGGACGACGTGTTCAACGAAGTGGCCGACGGCGCGGCGAACGCGTTCGACTCACTGGCCAATACCGTGCAGGGTTGGGTGAGCGAGCCGGGCGGCGGTCGCCAGATCCAGGCGGCGCGCAACCAGGCGCCGCAACCGCCGGCGCAGCTCGTCAATGCCCGCCAACAGGCGCCGGTGCAGCAGCGGGCAGCCGAACCGGCTCCGCAGCAGGTGGCTTCGCTGCAGGCGCCGGCCAACGCCGTCTCCTCCACCGATCCGCAACTGGTGGCCAAGGTGCAGCGCGGTCTCGCGAGCCTCGGCTTCCTCGCCGGCTCGGTCGACGGCGTGCCGGGCGAGGCCACGGCCAAGGCGATCCGCAATTTCGAGGTCTACTACAATTACGACGTCACCGGAAAAGTGACGCCGCAGCTGGTGGACATGCTGACGGCCGCCGGAGCTGTGATATAGGGCTCCAATGAGCCAGCTCCGCACCGACCTGTGGTGCGCCGCCTTCGTGCGGCGCCACAACGATCTTGGCCAGTTCTGCGTGGTTTCACGCCGGGGCGACCCGGTGGCCGGCCAGGTTTTCATCGAAGTCGATCATCTGAACGGAACCGTGTCGCTCTATGCGCCGGCCTCGGCTGTGGCGCGCTCGGAGGACGACGCGGCCGACCGGCTGTTCGAGCTGCGGTTCGACCACGTGGAGCCGGGGCAGGTGCGGGATCGGCTGGCGCGGGAAGAGAATTTTGATCCGGATTTCTGGGTGCTGAGCGTGGAGACGCGCGGGAGCGAACTGGGGTTGCGGGTGGCTTAGCACCCCCCGATTCAGCTCGTCTGCCCTGGCGACCTCAGCCTGACGCGCCGTTCGAGGGGCTGTGCGGACGCTGGCGGTTACGGGCGGCCATGTCGCCCATGAAGCGGTGGAGCATGACGTTGAAGTGGTCGGGCTTTTCCCAGAAGGGGGCGTGGCCGGCGTCGGGGATGACGTGGACCTTGCCGCTCCAGAGATTGCGATAGGCAAGATTGCCGACATAGGAGAGGCGGGCGACGGGCTCGTATTGGCCGTCGATCACAGCGACTGGGACCGGCGAGCGCTCGACGACGCGCTTCTGGTCGGAATCGAGGCCCATCATGCTGGCCTTGAAGACACCGGTGCGCGCGTGGCCATCGGTGCGGCGAGCGGTTTGCGCGAAGGAAGCGGGGATTTCGCTCTCGCGGAAGCAGAGGCGCAGGAAGCGGGCGATATCCTCGTCGGTGAAATGGTCCTTCGAGGCCAGCAGCATGTCGCGGTGCATCTGGAAACCGCGCAGCAGGCCGATAGGCCCGCGATTGACCGGCGGCGCGCCGGTGATCATGAGGCCCGCCACGCGCGGATCGGTGGCGAGAAGCTCGATGCCGACATGGCCGCCCAGCGACCAGCCGTAGACGGCCGCCTTGTTGACCGACAATTCGTCGAGCACGACGCTCAGCACCTTGGCGAAGCCGCCGAAGGAATAGGTGGCAGGGTCTACCGCGTTGCTGGATTCGCCGTGGCCGGGAAGGTCGACGGCTATGATGCGGTACATTTCACCCAGCGCCGTGTTGATCTGCTTGGCGAACACATCCTTGGACGTGCCGGCGCCATGGATCATCAATAGCGGCAGGCCGCGCCCCGATGTCTCGCGGATGCGAATAGTGGCGTAAGGCGTGGCAATGGTCTTGTCGATCGCGGGCATGACGATCCCGTCTCCAGAAGTATCACGCCATTCTCATCGGCGGTTGTGTATTTGGCGTTGAGACTTGTGGTGAACAAATGCATAGCTGGCGCTGAAGTATTTCGCTGATCCGGGGGGCTGGTGCGAATGACTGTCGGTGAGAATGCGCGGGACCAGGGCTATGTGCTCGGACATTCCGACCGCGAACTCGAGCGACTGGAACAGCAGGCCACCTTTTTCGGCGACATGACCCGCGACGTGCTGGTGCGCGCCGGCCTCGCACCCGGAATGCAGGTCCTCGACCTGGGATGCGGGGTGGGCGACGTCTCGATGATCGCCGCGGACCTCGTGGGCGCGGACGGAGCGGTAACGGGCATCGATATCTCGCCTGATGCGCTGGCCATTGCCGAGCGCCGCGCGAAGGCCTCGGGCCGGGCGGCGGGGTTCCGGCACAGCAGCATCGATGATTTCGAGGGTTTCGACGGGTTCGACGCCATCGTCGGGCGCTTCATCATGGTGCACCTGCCCAAGGCGCGCGAGACGCTGGGGCGTGTCGTGGCGGGTGCGAAGCCGGGTACGATCGTGGCCTTCGCGGAACTGGACTTGAGCACGGTGAGCGCCACGGGCGAAACGCCGCTGCTCAATAGTTGCGTGCAATGGATCGCCGAGGTCTATCGGCGCGCCGGGCTCGACCCCAATCCGGGGACCGGGCTCTTTGCCACTTTCCGGGCGGTGGGCCTCAAGCCGCAGATGTACGGCATGACGCGGATCGGAGACGGCGGAGACGTTCCCGGCTTCGTGTTCCTGGCGGAATCGGTGCGCTCGATGCTGCCGATGATCGAAAAGCTGGGCATTGCCAGCGCCGCCGAGATCGAGGTGGATACCTTGCTCACGCGGCTTCTGGCCGAAGCCAAAGCGGCTGACCCCTGCGTCTTCTATCCGCGCTTCATCGGCGCCTGGGCACGGGTCGAATAAGGACTATTCGGCCGGTTCCTCGAAGAGGCCGGTGGGCAGGCCATCGATGCTGAACTGGTTCTTTTGACGGCGATAGGCGTCGAGACCGATATCCTTCTCCTTGGCCTCGGCCCAGCGGGTGAGGGTAGGGCGTTCGCCGGCATAGTCGAAGAGCGGAACGCCGAAGCCGCAGGACGTCTGCACCAGGTCGATATCGAGCGAAGCCATCTGGCGGGCGCCGAGGGGTTCGCTATTGCCGAACTGGTCGGCGAGGAGCGTGGCGTATTCGGCGCTGTCGCGGCGGATGATGCGGCCCCGGCCGTAAAGGCGCAGAATCTTGGGTGGTCCCTCGAACGAGCAGAACATGATGGTCATGCGCCCGTCGATCCGCGTGTGGGCTGCGGTTTCGTTGCCGCTGCCGGTGAGATCGAGATAGATCACCCGGTTGGAGCCGAGAATGCGGAAGTGGTCGGTGGGGCGCGGCGAGACGTTGACGCGCGATTCCGCGGTGGCCGTGGCGGTGAAGAAGATCTTCTGCTTGAGGATGAACTCGTGCTGGACCGCGTCGATATCGGGATATTGCTTGGCCATGGCGCACCTCCGCGCCGGTTTCTAGAGGAACCGGCGCCGGGTGTCACCCGGCGCGGCGCGAGCCGATGCGCGAAAGCGCCTCGATGGCTTCGCTGAGCGCCGGATTGCGCTGCACGCGCTCGGCGGCAGTGCGCGGCTCGGTAGCGAAGGGACGATATTCGGGCTTGGTGAGCTCGAGAAGGTTCACGTCGCCGCGCCAGGCGCTCATCAGGAAGGCCATGGAATCCGGGGTGACGGTGTCGAACAGGCGCGCGAACTCGGTGAGGACTGGCGACTTGTCGTCGTCATGCGACGTGGCGTGGATGAGGACCTTCAGCCCCTCATAGGCCGTGGCGCCGAAGGCGCGCAGGATGACGAAGAGGGCGGCGCCCGAAACGTCATGCGCGATCTGGCCGCAGCGGACCTCGTCGAGTCCGGTGATCTGGTGAAGGAGGCGCGTGACTTCGGGGCGCCGGTTCTCCGAGAAGAGCTTCATCAGCGCGCGGGTCAACTCGTCGGTGGCGACGCTGATCTGCTCGATGGTCTTCTTAATCGGCGCATCGGGCGTACGGCGCTCGCCGAAGGCCTTGATGACCTTGATGCGGTCGCTCTCGTTGAGATCGAAGAAGGCAGGCGCGAGGAGCGCGCAATCGAAATCGTCGCGGGCCGCCAGCGACCAGGCCACCTGGTAATCCATCTGCGCGGAGCGGGCGAGGGCGGAGAGATAGGGGCCGCGCGGGGCGATGGCGGTGTTGGTAGCGAGGGCGCGATAGACGCGGCGGCTATTCATCTGGAAGAGCCGCGCCAGCACCACGTTGGAAAGGTCCGAGCGGCGGGCAATGGCGGAACAGGCGGCAACGTCGCCGGCCTCGATGGTCTTGAGCATCGTGGCTTCCGAGAGGGCCGGAGCGCCAAGGAGATAATCGGGCAGGTCGTCGCCGGCATTGGCCACGACCAGATCCTCGAGAAGAGGGGAGAGGTGCGCCGAGCGGCCGAGCGTGGCGGCGGCCTTGGTGCGGGCCGAGGGCGCGGCCGTCGAGAAGAGGCGCTGCACCAGGGTCTCGAACTGCTGGAGTTCGGCGGCGGTCGGCTTTTCACGCCGCGCAAAGGCATCGCAGGCCGCGACCAGGAGGGTATTGGTGCGGTCAACACCCCCGGTTTCGATCAGCAACTGAAAGGTCTCATAGGGTTGAAAGCCGAGCATCGAAGCCTGCGCCGAAGTCTGGAAAAGTCGCAAAATGAAACGCAAATCGCGTTCTGCTCACTCTTTCCAGAGATTCGTTAGCGGACTGTTAACCTTGACGATCTCTTAATGAAAACCGTCGGATTAATGAGTCCGGCGCCTCGCCAGAACGGTTGGGGGCAGCAATAGGAGGCAAGCTTGGGAAAGCTCGTCCTGTTTGACAGGCCGGTGGAACCGGTGCCCAAACGCCCCCCTCGCGAGGGGATGGGGCAGATATTGATTTTCACCGGGGTCCGGTATGAGCGTCACGACAGGCCAGAACCGGATAACCGGACCAGCACCGGGAAAGCCAAGCGCAGGCGCGGGTAAGATCGCGAAGGCATTGCTGGCCCTGGCGCTCGTCGGAGCCGTAGCCGCGTGTGCGCGGCCGGTGGGCGATTTCGGCCGGGCACAACCCAGCTTCACCCACGACGTTGCCATGCCCGCCGTCGGCAAGTGGCGCGCGGCGCAAGCCGGCGAGCCCGTTTCCAATTTCAACCAGACCGACCAGGAACGGCTGATGCATGACCGCGTCTGGCGGTTCCTCATCGCCCCGCACGGTCGCGACTGGGCTTTCGACAGCTCGGTGGAACTGCAGCGCACGCGCATCTACCCGGCGCGCGACAGCCGCTTCACAGTCGACCGCTATTACGGCACGCTCAAGAAAGACCCCTATCAGTCTTCGCGCGTCCGCTACCGGCGCGTGGGCAGCGATATCGACACCGACATTGCGCTGATGCCTTCGACATTCGCCGCCATCTGCGACGTGATCGAGGTGGACCGCCAGCGCGCCGAGGCGCTGCGCTCGCTGGGCATGGGCAGTCCCATGTCGGCAGAGGTCGCCGCACGGCAGGCCGAGAACGGGCAGTACATCTCCTGGTTCACCCGCGCCGTTCGCTATCGCTACGATTCCTACTCATACGCGCTCGACCACCTGCTGGTGGAAACGCCGCACGAGGAAGCGCGCGCGGTCGATGCGAGCCTGAGCCGGTTGCTGGTCTATGTGCAGGCAGCCGAGAAGGCGGACTTCTGCCGCGGGGCAGGCGCGTTCAACGGCGGCCACGAGAGCCGGGCGCTGCCCTCGCGCATCTACATGACGCCGAACGACTACGAAGGCGAGTACCGCAAGTAGCGGACTATTCGGCCGCCAGGCCGAAGGACGAGATATCGGCCGCCGCCATGGTGCGGCGGGCGAGCTCGGCAGCCTTGACGTAAAGGGCGTATTCCACATCGGCGGCAGACGTGTCCGGGCCGACGTCGGCCCAGACCTTGAGCGCGATGCGATGCTCGCTGACGCGGCCGCCCGAGACTTCGCGCAGGGTGACGCCGGCAGTGGCCAGCACGCGACCGGCCAGAGTCGCATGCGGACGGATTTCCGAAAGGCTCCAGTCCTTTAGCTGGAAAGACATCGCTATGTTCCTCTCGAATCCGTAGGCGGGAGGGGAACTATTGCGGCGCGAGGCCCGCAAGGAAACGTCGCCTTTCGTAGTTTGCACAGCTTGGTTGGTCGAATTGCAGCCATCTTTTCGGAGGATGGCTGCGCCGTGTCGGGTCGATGAACGGCAGATGAACGGGCGGTTGGCACGCCGTTCAAGCGTCGCGGGCCATAAGCCCCGAAACATCACATCCGGAGACGTTCTGTGCCCCTCTTTGCAAGAAAGATCGCCGCCGCAGCCATGGCGCTTGCGCTCGGTATCGCCCCAGGCCTGGCCGCCGACGTGGTCAAGGCCTCCCTTCCCAAGGCCGCCAACCCGGTCGGCACCTGGCAGACGACGAGCGGGGATGCCCGCTTCAAGGTTTCGATGTGCGGCGACGGCACGCAGATCTGCGCCAAGCTGACCTGGCTGCGCAAGGATGCGCGCAACGAAGACAACCTGCGCTATCTCAACAAATACGTGGTCGAAGGCGCCCGCGCGGTCGAGCTCAACAAGTGGCGCGGCACGGTCAACTACAAGGGCGAGGCCATCGCCGGCTCGATGACGCTCGTGGGAGATGTCATGAACCTGCAGGGCTGCAAGGGCGTGTTCTGCCAATCCATGCAGTTCCAGCGCCTCTGATTTTTTCGAACTTTTTTCGGACCGCCCTGACTATCCCCGTCCCGGCGATCCTGCACAAAGGGCGGCTCCGGCGGCCCTTTTTCGTTTTCTAAGGCGCGGTTTCGCGAAGTTATTCATGCGTCACGGCGATCGGCTATAGTTTTGCTACGGTCGCAGAAATGGGGCTAGCGCTCCCGGTCTTCGACCTCACGATAACGGAAACGGTCGCGGATGCGGGCGTTGAAGAACCGGCCTTTCGAGAAGGCATCGCGGAAGGCGGCGACGGTCTGTGGCGGAACGGCCTCGTAGTCGTAGCGCTTGCCGGTGGGCACGAACCAGACCGAGAGCGTGCGGCTCTCCGGATCGTAGCGGAAATTTTTGATCGCAGTCGACGGCATGGTGGCCTCGTGCAGTTCCTGAACTGGAACTCGTGGGGAAGCCTGCGGTTGCGCGCATGGAGGGCTGATTGGTCAAGGACGATGGCTTTTGGGCCGCGGTGCGGGCGGACTACGAAGCGCGCCAGGTGAGCGTGGAAGCGGTGGCCATGCGCCACGGGCTGACGGTCGGCAAGATCGCCTACGCCGCCAAGGAGAATGACTGGAAACGGCGCTACCTCAAGCATGTCAAACCCGAGAGCAGCTTCCAGCGGATGTTCCGCGTGATCGAAGCGCATCTCATCCGCCTGGAGGCAACGGAAATCACGATGGAAACCGAAGGCAGCAAGGAAGTCGCGCTTCTGGGCAATCTCTGCAAGACGCTCGAAAAGCTCATCGAGATCGACAAGCCCCGGCCGCAGGCCAAGCGCAGCAGCGGCAACAAGAACAAGGAAATGACGGACCTCACCAACAAGCTGGTGCGCCGGATTGAACAGCTTAAGCGTCGATGAAATCCTGCGCCTGCGCGCCATGCTCGTCGAGCTGGCGCTGACGGCGCGCAGCCGCGAGGAGATCGAACGGGCCATACCGCCACATCTGCGGCCGGGGCTTTTCTATTTCTGGCCGGTCTGGGCCCGCGAACAGCAGGACCCGCCGCTGGGCGACTGGACCACCTGGCTGCTCATGGGCGGCCGTGGCTCGGGCAAGACCCGGGCGGGCGCCGAATGGGTGCGCCAGCTCGCAACAGGTCCGGAGCCGGTGACGCCGATCGCGCTGGTGGGCGAGACCATGACCGAGGCTATCGCGGTGATGGTCAAGGGCGTGAGCGGCATTCTCTCTGTGCACCCGGACGCGACGCGGCCGGTGCTCAAGGGCACGACGCTGACCTGGCCGAACGGGGTGGAGGCGACGGTGCTTTCGGCTTCGGACCCCGACCGGTTCCGTGGACCGCAATTCGCGGCGGCGTGGTGCGACGAGGTCGCCAAGTGGCCGCAGGCGGAAAGCGCCTGGGACATGCTGCAATTCGGCCTGCGTCTCGGCGACCGGCCACGGCAATTGGCGACGACAACGCCCAAGCCGACGCGGCTGCTGCGCCGCCTGCTGGGCGACGGCCAGACGATCGTGACGAAGATGAAGACCGAAGAGAACAAGGCGCACCTGGCCGAGGGCTTTCTCGATGCCGTGGTCGGACGCTATCGCGGCTCGGTGCTGGGGCGCCAGGAGCTCGACGGAGAGATGATCGAGGACCTGCCGGACGCGCTGTGGAACCGCGACATGTTCCGCCGTCATCGTGGCGGCGAGCTCGGGCGCGTGGTCGTAGCGGTGGACCCGCCGGTGACAGGCGGGCCGAAGGCCGATGCCTGCGGGATCGTGGTGGCGGCGCGAGTGGGGGAAGGTGCGGCGATCCTGGCGGATTGGACGATATCGGGTGCGCGTCCGCTCAACTGGGCACGGCGGGCGGTGCGGGCGTTCAAGGAGTTCGAGGCCGATTGCATCGTCGCCGAGGTCAACCAGGGCGGCGATCTGGTGAAGGCCGTTCTGGCGCAGGTGGATACTGAAGTGCCGGTGCGCGGCGTGCGGGCAACGCGCGGGAAATGGCTGCGAGCGGAGCCGGTAGCGGCGCTCTACGGCAGGGGGCTCGTGGCCCATGCCGAGGGGTTGTCGGCGCTGGAGGATGAAATGTGCGCGTTCGGCGCCGACGGGATGGCGGAAGGGCATTCGCCGGATCGGGTGGATGCGCTGGTCTGGGCGGTGACGGAGTTGCTGCTGGGCGAGAGGGTGGAGCCGCGGGTTCGGGGGTGGTGAGGTTAGGGCTGGTGGTTGGGGCTCACCCCCCTCCCATCCTCCCCCGCAAGGGGGGAGGTGTTTCGATCCAGTTGCCGGTGTGTGAAGCGCTCAACAAGCACGATCTGCACCTCCCCCCTTGCGGGGGAGGATGGGAGGGGGGGAGCCGCACCCCCGATCCCCCGTTCACTCCGCCGGCTGCAACAGCTCGATGCGGTTGCCGAACGGGTCGGCGATGTAGACGCGGTCGTAGCCGGGGAGTGGTTCGTCGGTAGTGACGTCGACGCCGGAAGCCTTGAGGTGCTCGACCAAGGCCGGCAGGTTCGCCACACGGAAGGCGGGGTGAGCCTTGCGGGCGGGGACGAAGTTCTGTTCGACACCCAGGTGGACCTTGAGGTCGCCGGCGGCGAACCAGGCGCCGCCGCGTTTGGCGAGGTTTTCGGGCTTGGCTACTTCGGAGAGGCCGAGAATGCCTGAATAGAAGGCGCGGGCCTCGGGCTCGCGGCCGGGCGGCATGGCGAGCTGGATATGGTCGATGGCGAGAAGCGTCATAGGCGTCCTTTGCGGAAGGTCCACGTGGCCGATCCGCTCTTTCTAGTCTGAATCAGGGATATGAACATGGCCAATTGGCTCACCCGCCTTGCCGGCGGGCGATTGAACGCGCCTGCCGAACGCAAGTCGAGCGGACCGCAGGCATTGTTTTCGCTGGCGCAACTGGGCGAGGCGAACTGGACCAAGCGCGGCTTCGTGAGCCTGGCCAATGAAGGCTTCGCCAAGAACCCGGTGGTCTATCGCTGCGTGCGCATGGTGGCGGAAGCTGCCAATTCGGTGCCGCTCGTGGTCGAGGAAAACGGCCGGCGCACCAGCGATCACCCGGTGGTGACACTGCTGCGCCGCCCCAATCCGCGCCAATCGGGCAGCGAACTGCTCGAGGCGGTCTATGCCTACCTGCAGACGGCGGGCAACGCATATCTCGAGGCGGCGATCGTCGAAGGCCAGGTGCGGGGGCTCTTCTGCCTGCGGCCGGACCGGATGAAGGTGGTGGCCGGCAAGGATGGCTGGCCGGCGGCCTATGCCTATTCGGTGGGTGGACGGACGCGGCAGCTGAGCCAGGAGCCGGCGCCGGTGCCGAAAGTTCTGCATATGGCGCTCTTCCATCCGCTTGACGACCATTACGGTATGGCCCCGCTCGAGGCGGCGCAGCAGAGCCTCGATATCCACAATGCCTCGGCGCAGTGGAACAAGTCGCTGCTCGACAACGCGGCGCGGCCCTCGGGCGCGCTGGTCTATTCGATGGGCGAGGGCAACCTTTCGCCCGACCAGTTCGATCGGTTGAAGACCGAGCTGGAGGAGCATTTCGCCGGGGCGATGAATGCCGGCCGGCCGATGGTGCTCGAAGGCGGGCTCGACTGGAAGACCATCGCGCTTTCTCCGCGCGACATGGATTTCATCGAGGCACGGCATGGAGCGGCGCGCGATATCGCGCTGGCCTTCGGCGTGCCGCCGATGCTGCTAGGGCTGCCGGGCGACAATACCTATTCCAACATGGTCGAGGCCAACAGGGCGCTGTGGCGACAGACGGTGATGCCGCTGGTGCGGCGGGTGGCCGATGACCTGAGTTACTGGCTGGCGCCGGCTTTCGGTGGGGCGACTTTGGTGCCCGATTTCGATGCGGTGGATGCGCTGGCGGAGGATCGCGCGGCCATGTGGGAGCGCGTGGGGGCGGCTTCGTTCCTGAGCGATGGGGAGAAGCGCGGGTTGTTGGGGGTTTAGGGGGCTGGTCTGCCCGGAAATCGCAACCACCACCGCACTTCCCCGGGCGGAGACCCGGGGGCTATTGCACCGCTCCACTCGAGTGGAGGTATCCGTGGGCCCCGGCTCTTCGGCCGGGGAAGTACGGTGGTGGGGAGGGATGAGGGACCCTCACAACCAGTCTTTGGCAAGGAGACATCATGGATGAACTCACGCGCACCGTCATTGCGCGGGGCGATCTGGCGCATCTGGCGCTGTTCCTGTGGGCGACGATGAGTTCGACGCTGCTCGTCTGGGCGTTGCGGGAGCTGGCGGCGGCGAACAAGCGGTTCAACGACTTCGTGCACGAGATCGCCACGATCAATCAGCTGTTCAGGCGAAAGGACGAGTGATGGCGCAGAAGAACAAGCCCGAAGCCAACCAGGTTTTCCGGCAGTTTGCCTGGAACCTGGCGGGGACGCTGGCGAGCGTCAAGGCCGGGCAGGGACAGCCAGCGGGCGGCAAGGAGGACAAGCGGTGAGCGGCATTCCGATCGACGAGACGGGGCGCTTCGCCGGCTATGCCAGCGTGTTTTCGCAGGTGGATGGCGGGGGCGACGTGGTGATGCCCGGCGCCTTTGCCCGGACCCTTGCCCGGCGCGGGGCCGGGCGCATCCGCATGTTGTTCCAGCACGACCCCAAGGAGCCGGTGGGCACCTGGGAGCGCGTGGTGGAAGACGGCTTCGGCCTCTGGGTCGAGGGGCGCCTGGTGCCGGGTGTACCGCGCGCCGATGCGCTGCGCAGGCTTATCGAGCGCGGGGCCATCGATGGGCTCTCCATCGGCTTTCGCACGGTGCGGGCCACGCGCGAGGCCAAGTCGGGGCACCGCAGGCTCTGGCAGGTCGACCTTTGGGAAATCTCGATCGTGAGCTTCCCGATGATGGAAGGCGCCCGCATTGCCGGCGTGCCCTCCGAAAACCGCCTGCAGCGCGCGCTGCAGCAGACGATTTCACTTCTCAAAACCTCCCAATAAGGAAGCTCTCATGACCGAGACGGTGACCGACGGCCTTGAAATCAAGGCCGGAGCGGGCAGTGACAATACTGCTCTCTTCCAGCTGATGAACGCCTTCGAGACGTTCAAGCAGGACAACGACGCGCGCCTGGAGCGCCTCGAAAAGCGCGGAGCGACCGATCCGCTGACCGAGGAAAAGCTCGAGCGCATCAACGCCGCGCTCGACGGCTATAAGGCGGCCATGGACCGGGTGGCGCTGGATCGCGCCCGCCCGGCGCTCGAAGGCGGGCGCAGCGAAGCGGGCGACGAATACAAAGAGGCCTTCTCGGCCTATGTGAAGCGCGGCGAGGAGAAGTCGCTGTCCATCGGCACCAATTCCGATGGCGGCTACGTGGTGCCGGGCGAGACCGAGGCGGAGATTACTCGTCGCCTGACCGAGATCTCGCCGATCCGTTCGATCGCCGGTGTGCGCCAGGTCTCTTCGGCAGTCTACAAGCGCCCGATCTCGATCTCCGGTCCGGCGACGGGCTGGGTGGGCGAGAAGGACGCGCGACCGCAGACGGCCAGCCAGACCATCGATGCCATCAGCTATCCGGCCATGGAGCTCTACGCCATGCCGGCCGCCACCGCGAGCTTCCTCGACGATGCGGCGGTGGATGTGGGCCAGTGGATTGCCGACGAGGTGAACGCGGCCTTCGCCGAGCAGGAAACGGCGGCCTTCATCAATGGCGACGGCGACAAGAAGCCGACCGGCTTCCTGCACTCGACGCTGGTGGCGGAAAGCAGCTGGGCCTGGGGCAAGCTCGGGTACCTCGCGACCGGCGTCTCGGGCGATTTCCCGAGCGCCGACCAGTCCGACGTGCTCATCGACCTCGTCTATGCGCTCAAGGCCGGCTACCGCCAGAATGCGAGCTGGGTGATGAACCGGCGCACGCAGGGCGCGATCCGCAAGCTCAAGGACACAGAGGGCAACTACCTCTGGCAGCCGGCGACGGCGCCGGGCGCCAATGCCACGCTCCTGGGCTTCAACCTGGTCGAGGCCGAGGACATGCCCAATATCGGCGCGGGCACCACGCCCATCGCCTTCGGCGACTTCCGCCGTGGCTACCTGATCGTGGACCGCCAGGGCGTCAACGTGCTGCGCGACCCGTTCTCGGCCAAGCCCTACGTGCTGTTCTACACGACCAAGCGCGTGGGCGGCGGCGTGGCCGACTACGACGCGATCAAGCTGCTCAAGTTCGCGGCGAGCTAAGCGGCGCAGGTCTGACACCCTCCCCGAAATGGGGAGGGAGCGAGGGTGGGGGTGGGCAAAGGACACCCTCCCTGGGGCTCACCCCCACCCGATCCTCCCCGCAAGGGGGAGGGAGGACGGAGCCGCGGCAGCGTGCTCGAAATCAACAAGGACCAACGAAATGACCTCTTACCTTCTCGCCGGACCGGCGCAGGAGCCGGTGACGCTTGCAGAGGCCAAGGCTTTCCTCAGGCTCGACGACAGCGCCGAGGATGGGCTGGTCTCAACGCTCATCACCGCGGCGCGCCTGCATGTCGAGGGCATTACCGGCCGCGCGCTGATGGCACAGGACTGGCGCGTGGTGCTCGACGCCTGGCCGCCCGACCGCAGCGTCAGGCTGCCGGTGACGCCGTTGATGAGCGTCACGAAGATCAACGTGTGCAACACCCCATAAGTTGCCTCACCTCGCCTAAAAAGAGAGCCGAAAACAGTAAGTTAGCTTGGTGGGTGGCTCAAATCGCGCGCAGCGCCCAGCATCAGAGTGGCTCAGCTTTACGGGGCTAAAGGGACGCCTCGGGGTGAGGCGCACTGATGCTGGCGTGGTCGGGCAAAAGAAAAACCCCGCCGAAGCGGGGTTTTTGAGATCTCTGATGTGGGAGCTGCTAGGCGCGAAGGCGATCGACGATCGGTTCGATCTCGCTTCGGCGGAAGAACAGCGTGCGCGTCGCGGCAGGGTCCAGTGAAGGTTTCACCTTCAGCTTCGACAGGGTCGTTTTGAGTCCGCGCGGGTAACGGCCGACCTCACCGGCGAGGTTGTGGAGGGAAACAAACTCCTTTTTGAAGGCTTGGACTTCCGTGCGCGCTACCATTACGCAGCGCGAATTGTTGACTGGGTGGCGCCCCTTCACGGAAGGCAAGATCCTCGATTTCACCAGTGCATCCGCCACCATGCGGCTGCATCCAAGCTCGATCCCCACGCCGCGGGTCGTGAGCAGTTTTGCCGGTGCTGAAGTGGCGGACCGCAGCTCGACCACGTCGACCATGATCGCGGAAATGCCTCGACGCGCCGGGTCCAAACGCACTTTCTGAAGCTGGCCGTCGAGCAACAGTCGGAGGATGACCATCTGCGGACACTTTGCACGATGCGCTGCTTTGCCGACAAGCTGGAAGTCTTCCTGTTCCTCCTCCCCCTTGGCATCGAACGGCGTGGCCATGGTGGTCAGGCGAGCAAGATAGGCATCGAGGTCGGATCGCAGGAACAAATGGTCGATCCACTTCAAGCCATCGGCGCGAAAGGGCGCGATCAGCGAGCTGTCGAGTGCATAAGCCTGGTAATGGGTTAGCCCAAGGTATTTCTCAGCGTCAGCCCGGGTCAGGAGACTGGGCAGCTTCCCAATGACGTCGCGGTGCTTCGCAGCGTCCAGCAGCACTCGGTCGTTCGGAAGCTCGGAATCTTCCGAACGGATAAGGCCTAGCGCGTCAAGCCGTCGGCGGACGCAACGTGCATCGAGTGCCAGTTCCAATCCGAGGGACCGAACGGAGTGAAAGCGGCGTTCGGCGACTTCCTTGCCAAGAACGATGTCGCCTTTGTCGAACGCGACCGTCTCCAGCAGGTGCTCCCGAAGGACAGCGCGCACGGCCTCATGGGTTTCGCCGAGACGGTCCCGCGACATCAAGTCGAAAATTCTGCCGTAGACCTTGCGAAACCCGAACTCCTCAGCGGGCGCGGCACGCCGAAGGTCGCGGAAGAAATCGCGCAAGGCTTCGGGACCGGACGAAAGGATGGAATATCCGGCGGCGCCAGCACGATGCCGCAAGAGGTCGGTTGCGTCCTTCCACGAAGAGTGCACGCCAGAGATATCTGCGATACCGATCATTTCGCAGGCGTGCGCTGCTGCATAAGCGGGCATGGATGCGAGCCATCCGGCGGGTTCGACGTGGTCAAGCCGCCGAGCGAGATATTGGGCAAGTCCAGCCGAACCGACCGGCATGAGCTCGATTTCGGCCTTGTCGATGAGATGACGACGATCATTCACCAGCCGCACGAAATCATGACCGAGATGCATTTGCTCGTATCTATCGAACAGCGGGACAAGCATGCATTGATGCTGCAGGCAGACCCGCATCGCACTGATCTGCCAACGGGCCTGGCCGTGGGGGCCGTGCAACCGGATGCATTCGGAACAGACATAGAGCCGACCGCGGGTGAGGTACGCTTGGGGGAATAGCTCGCCGGCCAGCCTGAAGTCTTGTTGGCGGTCCAGGACCAACGCCGTGCCGTCGAAAGTACCTTCCGGAAGCCCGCAGGTATAGGTAAGAGTGGAGAGCGCCTTAGGGTCTCCCTCGACGATCTTCTGAAAGCTCGTGCCGATATCGCGGGCGGAATGAAGCGCCTTTCGGCCCATGCCGTAGGACACCCGGGACCAATAGCTCGTCGGGCTTTCGTCGGGCAGGACGTCTCGGCAGAAAGAGGGGTGCAGTCTCATTGCTTGGCTCCCTTCGCCTTAGCAGTGCCCTTGGTCTTCTCGTCCTCGATGAGACGTGTGACGTACTTGTCCACCTCGATCGCCGTGTAGTCGCCGGACACGAGGAACGGGTTCATGCTGTCGGGGCAGCCGGTGAAGACCTTATAGGACTTGGCGAAATGCACCGACTCCAGGGCGCTCGACCCCGCCTTGAGAGCCGCGCGAATGGCCTTGACGACAATGTCGATGGCGATGCCGAGCCGGTTCAGGGAAGCATGCATAAGCCTATGCACGGTGTCGTCGTCGTCGAAGGCTTTGCAGGTCAGCTCGGCCTTGTCCGTGGCGAAGAACTTGACCATTTCGCGACAAAGGCCGACGTCCCTCTCGAAGATCATGTCGTGGAAGAGGACGTAGATCTTCCTGCGCCAGAGCTGCGTGTCGCCCTCGAATGCCATGGCGATCTCCGGCATGCCGGTGATCAGGAGCCAAACCGGGTGGCCAGGGGTTTGGACCAAGCGTTTCATGGCGTTCCGGATCTTAGCGATGTCGACGACGTTCCGGTTCTCCATCACGTGTTGAAATTCGTCGATATGGATAAAGCGAAGGCCGCGGGCAGGGAGGTTCTCGATGATGAGGTCCCAGATGACGTTCTCCGCCATGGTGTCGTTGCAGGCCAGGCCCATCGCCCGGGCGACGGTAACGCCGAGCACGCGGAGGGTGCAGGGGCTGGGGGCCTTCACCGAGATCAGGGGGCTCGAGTTCAGGTGGGGCGCGTAGTCGAAGCCTTCGAACTCCTTGCGCAGCCGGATCATTCGGTTGAACGTCGAGGTCTTCCGAGTGCCCGAAGCACCGAGGCCGAGCAAGGGATAGCCCTCGGCGATCCGACCAACATGGTTTAGCGCGAGGCTGGGATCCGCTTCGGCGTCAAGGGTCTCGATGACGTCGTCGAACATGTCGTCCATGGCCGTATCGAGTTCGAAGTCGGTCTCGGTGCCGAAGTATCCAGCGCGCACGGCCTTCATCATGCTGGAAACGGACTGGCGCTTCTCCGAGCGCATCCTGCGGATGCGCTCGAGGAAATCGGTCGAAGGGTTGGTGATCTGAGTCATCGGCATCACTCCTTGAAGAACCGAGCGGTGGCGGCGATCACCGGCGTATCGGAGGCGATGTCCTCCTCCTTCACCGCCTTGGCGCTGTAATCCTCGAACGCCACCGGCATCGTGCCAGCGTCCCCCTCTTCCGGGCGGACCATGTCGAATCCGCGCTCCAGATCCCGGTTGAAGGTGATCAGGTTCTCCGAGGACATGATCGGCGAAGGCACGTTCGAGGCCAGGCGGAGCTGTTCGACCTCTTCGCGAATGTCGAGCAGAGCCTTGGTGACGATGTCCTCCGACAATGCCGCAACGCTCGCGTACTTCCGCCGAAGAGCAGCTTGGCCCTGTTGCCAATGCATCAGGGAAACCCCTTCGAAGCCTTCGGTGGAGCAGGGGACGGTGATCCACCCTTCGTCCGTCTTCACCGAGACGCAGCCGAGGTCCTCGGTGTCCACGCGAACCAAGGCGTACTTGTCCCGGATCGAGCGGCGAGCCTGCTGCAGAGCCTTGGACTGGTAGTAGAGACCGGCAACCCGAACGCCCTTGTTGCCGACACGACATTCGATGACCGTGCAGAAGATGTGGCGGACAACGTCGCGGGGCGGGGGCGGGAGAACGCCGAAACGGTCGACGCCGGTGCGCCACCTGTTGGCGGGCGTGTCGCCGCCAAGACCCGCGTGCGGGGAGTTGTGGTAGATGTCCACCCAGTACCGCACCATCATCTTGGCCAATTCCATGATGGTGACGGCGATGTTCTCCTCGGACTCGTACTCGCCCTTCTCGACGACGTTGGAGAACGAATACCCAGGCACCTGGCTATAGAGGAACTGGCTGTCGGTCCTGAAACTGCGCTCGACCGGACCACGCATCTGCGGCAGCCCGGCGGGGGCGATCATGATGCTCGATCCGAGATCGAGCACCGCCGCCCGGAAGGCCTTGCTCCGGAAGTTCGAACCGGAGTCCGTCACGATGAGCTCGGGCAACCCATACATGTCCCACGGGGATTGGCAGCCCATGGCGGCGGCAAAGGCCGTCTTGTCCTCGAGTGCCATGCGCAATGTCGCGAGGGCGCTGGCGGCGGACGGAGCACGCGTGATCACGAAACCCAGGACGACGCGCGACCAGGTGTCGATGATCTTCGAGCACCAGAGACGATCATGCGTGATGCCGGCCTTGAGCTTGTCAGGCAGGGTGTTCCACTTGCCGCGCTCGATCAGCATGGACTGCAGCGGGATGAGCTGCTCGTCCAGCTCAACGCGCTGGAGCGGACGAGTCACATCGACGCGGTCCCTGACCGCGTAAAGCTTGCGCCGCGCGACGGCCTCGCCCTCGCGGGCCGCCATGACCTCGAAAAGATCGAGCTTCTTGATCGCTCGCTCGAAAGTATTCCGGCTGGGCACGGTCAGATCCGGGTGCTTCTGGCGGAATTCGCTGCGCATGTCGCGATAGACCGAGGCCATCGATGGCTTCAGGTTGCTCATGTACTTCGCCGCGAACGACGCCATGATTTCGGCGACCTTGGGATCCAGCCGGGCATCGCGATTGCCGCTGCGGCCATAGCCGTCGACGAGGGCTGCGGGGTCATGGTCGCATGCCTCGAAGCTGCGCAGCCACCGCCGGAGGGAGGTCGGGCTCGGCGGGGAGTCGATATCGAAGCTCTTGCCGAAGCGCCCCGTCGAGCTTTCCACACGGTTGGTGAACCAGTTCTTGATGAACTTCTTGAGCGACTTGTCGCTCCGCGAGTACTCGCCATCGCGCTCGGCGACGATGAAGTCCTCCACGATCTCGAGCCGGTCCGACCAAGCGGTCTGTCGCGCGCCCGGCAGGTCGGAGAGGTACGTGGTGCTCGAGTTCAGCCGGCCGGCGGCAGACCGGCTGCTGTGGTACTCGTGCGTCACCGACAGGCGATCCGCCTGGCGCAGTTCCTCCAGCTCCTCGAAGCTGAACTCCTCGATGATGTTGGGCATGTCGAGGCGCGCCAGCAGATACCCATTGGGCAGCTTCTTGTGCTTGATGTAGTCGTGCTCGTCGATGTGCACGCCGGTGGTGCTGTCGATGCGGATCTTGAAGGTCGACCGGGGCTCGATGGTGCCGTGGATGATGACGGGCGGAGTGACCGGGACGGGCAGGTTCTGGGTGGTGTTCATGTTGCTGTTTCCTTGATTGGGTTCAGGCGCCAACGGCGCGCATGGAGGTCGAGGCACTGTCGATGACGGCCGCCTCGAAGGGCCTCGACGAGAAGGAGGGACCGGCGTCGGTCACGAAGACCTGAGGCGAGACTTCCCAGCGGAAGCCCATGGCCGGCGGCTGCACGGCAGACTTGGTGGGCGGGATGGGCGAGGACGGCGAAGTCATGGAGATGCTGTTCATTTGTTCATTCCTTAGGGACGAGCGGACCTACGCGCCGGCAGCAATGGCTGCGCGCAGATCGCTCTGGTTGGTGGTTGGTTTGGGGATTAGGCCGCGAAGCGGACCTGGAGTTCAGGGCGGATACGGCCCTGATCGACGGACGCCAGGACGCCATCGTCAAGCAAGTTCACCACCGCGGTGAAAGCGCGGGCGCGGCCGCACTGCGCATGGCGGACCAGATGGCCGATATGGACGGCGCCAAGGGTATTGGCGACCAACTGCTTGAGCTCGGCGACATCGTCGTCGTTCCTCAACTTCCGGCTGCGCAGGATCAGGCCGGCGTTGTGCTCCGCGCACCGAGGCAACTGCTCTTCGGTCCAGACGGCAACCTCATCGCCGAAATCCGGCCGCTGCTTGCGGACCATGGCAATGGTGTCGTCGATGCCGGAGGCGGCGCGCCTGCGGCTCGGTTTGATGGCGATGGCCAGATCCTTGCCGGAAGGGGAGGTGGCAAGGAAATCGAAGACAGGCCGCCTCTCCTTTCCTTTGCCGTCGACATAGTGAACGGGACCCACCTGCGACCGGACCAGAGCGACGGTCCGGTCGGCACGCATGATCAGCGATGCCGCGTGCTCGAGAGTGCTTTCGAGCACGATCTCGCGGCCATCGGCGTCGACCGTCGAGCCACGGAAGTTGGCGACGCCCTTCTGAGGCGGGCGGCGACCGGTATGCGGAGCATGCTCCTGCCAGAACCGGTCGAACCGGTCCTGATCGTGCCCGACCGGCGGCGCGGTCGGGGAGTGGTCGGAGCGGGGGGCCATGACGTCTTCCGGGTCGACATGGCCATTCTTGTCGAACGGCATGGTCTCAAGACGCAGCCGGAAGGGCAGGGTGGTGGGCAGGCGAAGGCGATTGCTGTGGGTACGCATGAACTTTACCTCGATTTGCGGGATTAGGCGGACAGGTCGGTGGTCAATTGCGGGGCCCCGAAGTGGATCTTGCGATCTGCCCCGATGGTCACGGTGAACCAGTCGAAAGGCTGGGCGGCCTTGATCAACCGGTGACCGAGCTCGTCGAGATCCATGTCGTTGATGCCGACGCCGGTGCCCTGGCGCTCCAGATAGAAGTGCCAGCCCAGGTCGTAGCCATCGATGTGCGCGAACAATCTCTCGTCGCTCGTGCGCAGCAGGCCCACGGCACGGCAGACGAACCTCTTGCAGTCCCTGCTGATCTGGCGAAGGGCATCCGGCGAGAAATCGTCGACACCGATGCCGATCCACTGTGCGTGGTCGTCGCTATTGCTCTCGTTGTCGATGAGCGAGTCGGCATAGCCCTGCTCGAACGGGCTCAGGTTGTGGTAGGTGAGGGGGTAGTCTTCAGGCATGACTTCTCCGTTCGTCATGCCGCTCAAGATCGTGCCCTTGACCGCGAGGGATCGTGACCGTACCTTGACCGTACATGACGTTTCATCGTTGTGCGGTCCTCGGCTCAACTGCCAAGACGAACGAGGACCACGGTTTAAGATGCCCGGCTCCACGAGCCGGGCGTTTTCGTTTTCGCCGCCAGTTGCCCGGCGACGCTGCATAAGGTTGCCCACCGGACCCCGTTCGAAAAGGGGGGGGAAGTCGATTTTTGAGCCAAGCCAACCGCTAGAACCCCGAAAAAGCTCAAACACAAGCGCCGGTTCTGGCGTGCTCGCCGCGGGTGCGGCTCGGAAAATCGAGGTCAAAAAGTCCCGGATGTCCCGGAGCCTCCGGACGTTAACCCTATTTTGAGCGCCTCTTGACTTTACCCAGCAAAATCAGTAGTTTGCGGGGTATCGGTAAACTTTTAAATGTGACCGACGCGCAACACCGCAAGCGCTCCGGAAAAGTTCGTTAACGCGAGCGTTTTAGGGCGCTGAGCCCCTGTTCTCCGGGCTTTCGACGCCCCGACGCCGGGTAACGGCAAGAACAGCGTCGATGTCCTCTGCACGCAGGAATTTCCTCTCCACCAAGGCCTCGGCGATGGCGACAATGCTATCTCGGTGCCTGGTCATCAGGGCCAGGGCGCGGTCGTAGAGCTGGGTGATGGTCTTCTCCACCTTGCCGCGAAACTCGCGATCGAGGCGCATCATCTGCCCCAGGTCCTCCTCGGCGGTATAGGAGAGCGTGTCGCCCAGTCCACTGCTTGCGAGCATTGTTGCGATGAGCTGCGTCGCTCGCCCCAGATCCGATTGAGGATGACCGCCTGCGCCCTGGGACGGCCGACCCAAAGCAATGTGTTCGGCGGCACGACCCGAGAGCATCATCGTCACCAACCGCTCGAAGTCCTCCCGGATTCCGAGTGGGTATTCGGATTTCTCAAACATGGTGAGACCGCCGCTCGTGCCCATCGGCAACACGGTGATGTACTCGGGTCTGCCCAGGCCAAGTTCCATCGACGCCAAAGCATGACCAGCTTCGTGAACGGCAACGCGGTAGACAGCTTCGGGCGTGCGGTCGTCCACTTCCACGATCTGGGCGGTGATGTCGTCGAGGGACATAGGCCGGCCTGCTCGACGTGCCCTTCGCCTGGCGGCGCGCACCTGCTCCATCACCACGGCACCCGTCGCTCCTTTTGCGACGTTGAAGCGAGCGAGATGCCCGATATCGGCGTCGACAAGATCGTCACCAAGGTGGTGGCGCATGACACGCTCGACGCCAGCGGCATTGGGCGGGCCGACGAAGATGGCGCGCTCGAGCCTTGCCGGACGAAGAATGGCCGGATTGATGTCTTCGATCCGGTTGGTCGCCCCGATGACGACAACCCCATCGCGGCTTTCCATCGCGCCATCGAGCAAGGTGTAGAAGTCCAGGATCAACGGCCTCCAATAGTCCGCGTTCTTTGACCCCGCGAGGCTGTCGATGTTGGGCATGGCGTTGATCTCGTCGAGGAACAAGATCGACGGCGCCTGCGATTTTGCCTCGGCGAAAGCGGCCCGCTGGGCTTTGATGACTTCATTGAGGTAGCCGCCAGTAGAAGCAAACCACTCGCCAACGCTCGTGACGATGACGGGAATGCCCAGGTCCTGACCGAGCATCCTGGCCAACAATGTCTTGCCGGTCCCGGGCGGACCATGGAGGACCGCGCCGCGATCGACATCGCCATAGCCGAGTTTGCCCGCACGAACGTCGGCAAGATCGTCGCGTAGATCGAGGGCCCATCGGCGAGCCTCGCCATACTCAATGGCGTCCTCGAGCATAGGCAGCCTGTCTTCGCGGCTGCCGACTTTCTTCCTGCCGTCGATAGCGCGCGCCATGCGGGCAACCGCCTCGGTGGCAGTGGTGCCGGAGGCGATCATGGAAGTGATCTGGTCAAAGGTCAGGACCTCGGTTGTGAGCGATGCGGCGCCGACTGGCACACGTCCTCGGGCACACTTTCGCAGGACCTTAGCCACCAGCGCCGCGGACGCGGCCGGGATCTCGATCCGGGCGTCGGCAGCATCGAGCAGTAGCTGAGGAAGCCAGTTGTCTGGATCGGAGGACACCCCGATGACGATACGACCGGCCTCGAGACGGTGCGCGAGCATTCCGTCTTCCCGATCCCGCGGAGACGGCTGCTTGGACCTGGCGATGACGACCGCCTTGTGCTTCGCCAACGGCGACAGTGCGTCGTCAACGGCTTCGACCCAGCTGGGCTCAGGCACCTTGATGACGATGCAGCATGCCTTGCCATCAGAAAGATTCTTCCGGAGCCTTGGCCCCAAAGCCGCACGGAGTGCCATGTAAACGAGTGTCTCGCGAGAGCCCGGCCGTTCCTCCTTTTCTGTCGGCTTCTTCTCCTCTGTCGGCAGGTCGAGGACCGGATCGAACGTCTGCGGGAAGGGGATGTCGTAGCTGTTGGGATCGCTCATTCAGTTGCCTCGCCTTCACCGGCGCGACGGCCGAGGTTGTAGAACCGCGACAACGTCCTGACCCACCTGGCGCGCTTGTCGATGGCGTAGACCTCGGACGTGATGATGCGGCGCTTCCCCGTGAGAATGGGGTGCTGAGTTACGTTGCCGGTGAGCGACGTCACGAACCTATGGCTGTAGCCCCAATTCTCCAAGGTCGGGGCGTCGTCCAACTGCTCGCGCGGCCGGAACATCGCCATTTGCTCGATATCGTTGGCCAGCGCGCGCAACTGCGCCACCAGCGCCACGGGATCAGCCGTGGCCGGGTACTCGATGGTCATGTTGATGTCCTTAGTTCCGTGCGGCCGCTGGGGAGGCGATGTCGGCCATGGTGTAGGGCGTGATGCACTTGCCGAGGTCGATGGTGATGGCACCCGTCGTGACGAGATAAAGAACGGCGCCAAAAGGATCGTTGTGCTGAACCAGTTCGGCCAGTTCGGACAGGCACGTCGGCCCGTTCTCGATGAGGTGGGCGAGCACTCTCATGCGCGAGGTCGTGTCGACAGTGAGCGTCCGCGTTCGGTTGAGAAGCTTGGCATTGCCGAACCGCGGCTCCCTCAGAATGACGGCCTGGGGAACGATGACCGCGGCGTAGCCGGCGACACGGGCCTTGGCGCGCAGCGCAAGGACCTGGGAGGTGGGATAAGGCGTGTCCCACAAGCGATGCGGGACGCAGATCAGGGCGAAGATGCGCCTGCCGATCTTCACATTGGCGATGGCCAAGTCGTGAGACTGGAAGCCCAAGGACTCGGCGATGGCCTCCACGCCACCGTTGCTGCCGACATAGCGGCAATTCGGGTGGGCGGTGATCAGATCGAAGAGCTCGCGATGCAACTTCATGTTGCGCTTCTTGTGCCTGTCAAGGCGGTAAACGGTGTTCGACGAGGTCGGCGGGGCAGTGGCGTGACGAGCGGACTTGTAGGCAGCGACGGACATGACGTCTCCTATGCTGGAAAGCTTGGCTTCCAGGGGGGCGCGGAATTGCGATGACTAAGCCGACGCGCGGTGCAGACGTGACCGTCGCTGCGCGGGAAACGAACGCCAGATGCCGGCGCCGTGCGAAAAGGATGCGTGTTTGCATCCATGAGCCAGGAGATAGTCTGGACCGCTACGCACTTCAAGATGAAATCATACATCATGCATGAGATGTGCTACGTATGGTTAACGAGTTGTGTCGGATGATTCTGGAGAATGGTATGCCAATAACGGCCGCTCAGGCGCGTGGCGCACGTGCGATGTTGGGGCTTCATCAAGAGGATCTGGCCAAACAAGCGGGGGTCACGCGGTCGACATTGGCTACGTTCGAGGCCGGCGGCACATCACCGCATGAGGCGACACTACAGCGCATCCAGGTCGCATTGGAGACGGCCGGTGCGGTGTTCGTCGAGACAGATGCCGGTGTTGGCGTCATAGTGGCGGCAACGACTTAACTGCTGCGGACAGTCCGGCGGTCGAGGCATCTGCCCCATGGTCGTCGCTGGCGTTAAATAGCAAACGCGCTAGGATGCTTAAGAGGTTCCTTTACAGCACCATGCGATAGCCACTTGCAACCTCTCACAGGGTGTCTGCGTGCGAGATGCGGCGGCCAATAACGCCGTGTTGATCTCGTTCGCCGTAGGGACTAGGCGCGACCGGCCCAGCTCTGAAGGCTCATTCGAAAGCTTGGTGAGTGCCTCCATCGCGACGCAGGAAAGTGTCAGGTGGCTAGCGTCGTCCACTTTCCAGTAATGCACTTAGTTCTTCTAAAGGCCCTGGTCTTCCCAGAAGGTAACCCTGAAGACAATCAATTCCTAACCTAACGAGAACATCTCGCTGTGCAGCCGTCTCGACGCCTTCCGCTACAGTTCTCATCTTGAACCGATGGGAAAGATCGACAATGTTGGTGAGGATTTGCAGGGGTACTGAATTCGGTTCATCACATCCCCGGACAAAAATCTTATCTACTTTCAGCGTGTCAAATCGCATGCTCTGAACATAGCTCAGGCCGGAATACCCGGTGCCAAAATCATCCAGAGCGAATTCGACGCCCAATTCACGCAACTTTTCAATATGTTGTTGCATCTCCTGGTCAACGATTAACTGCTCTCGCTCGACCATCTCCAGGACAACGATGATTTTCGTCGTAAACACTGAACTAATAAGGTCTTGGCACAGATTAATTATTTCAGATGTCTTTAGGTGTTTCGCCGAGATGTTTATGCTCACTCGAAAATTGTGTGGCATTAACCCTTGTACCGCGATGAGCTCTCTTTGGCATCTCTGGGCAATGTAATTTGTCATCGGCACTATGAGCCCATTCTCTTCAGCAAATGGAATAAAATGATCTGCGGGGATTAGTCCATCCACCGGACTTTTCCATCGCATTAGCACTTCGACGCCATAAATCTCGCCGGTTCCGGCGTAAAAAATCGGCTGATAGTAAGGCAAGATTTCGTCGGCCTCTAAGGCGCGTAGCAATTCACGACTAGGCGCAAACCCGCGCAGCATCCCCCGATAGGATGCTACGCCTGCAATAGCACTTAGAAGTCCCATCAAAACGAGAATGGACGCATATTTGTCTGAAAAGTATCTCCAGACTTCATTATCATCGGCGGTCGTTTCCACGATAATTGGAAAGACGCCTGATTGAGCACGAGCGATGGTCCGACCTGCTGGTGGATTTGTCGACTTGGTGCTCACGCTTCCCGCTTGATCGATTTCCAGGTCACCGATTGCAGCCCGTGCGCCCATGTGACCTCGACCTACCAACTGCAACACGTCTCTCAAATGCTCGCCAGCAATGCCTACAAGAACACTGCCGGCGGCGGTCCGGAGGCGATAGATGAGCACTGGGCTTCGAGGGGTAGCTAGGTTTCTGGCCATCAACCTGAGTCTGCCGTCTGCGTAGCGCTCAGGTTCTTCAGGCGCTGAAACGGCTCCATCAACTGATGCGCAGTAGATATCGCCGTTCTGCACAAGGTTGGTGGAGCGGACGAGCGCGGCGGCAACAGTAAGGCGCCGCAATTCCGTTTCAACTTGCGGGCAGGGGGTTCCCACGAATGGGGCGGCTTGGGCGGCTACTACGCGGGCCGCTTCCAAGATATGTCCAATCTGAGAAATTGCAGAGTGCGCTGCTTCACTAACGTCGCCCTGCAAATCGCGCTGAGCTTCGGAAAGAGCGATCGGGCAAGCTAAAAATAGCGGAAGCAACGCTACGGCGACGGATATCAATACGGCTCGAGCACGGGCACGCCGCCTGGTTTTGGCCAGCCAGTCGGGCATAACTCACCTCGCCAAAATATTAGCGTGGGGCGGCACCAGTGCGCCGCCGCCGAAATTGGTCGTCTCTGGACTAAAACTTCAGCGCTAACCCGACGTGGACATCCTGGGACGTTAGAGACTGGTGAACAGCAAGGCCATCCGAAATATAGTCGACGCTTCCGTAATCCGTGTACCGGTACTCGACCCGTCCAACGAGGTTGTCCGCGAGAGCGTATTCGGCGCCAGCACCAAGCGTCCAGCCGACCATCGTATTTTGGTTGGTGCTACCAACGGTGCCCGCAGCAATGTTGGTCGTCTTTAGGTCAGCAAAAGCCACGCCACCGGCAATATACGGCTGGAAGCGGTCTATAGCGTAGCCAACCTTTAGGCGTGCCGAGCCTGTCCAGTCCACTTCAAAACGCTGGCCACTATCGGGAGGAAGAACTATCCCGCCGGGCCCAAAGCCCTGATTAAAGCCGCTTGCCCAGCTCTTAGCCACATCTGCTTCTACACCGAGCACGACATTGTTTTGCAGCTGATATGCATACCCTGCGTAGAGGCCCGCGAAGCCGCCGTCGAAGTTCACATCGACCGCGGCCAGATTCGAGATACTAGTGCCGCCGCCGAAACGCGAAAATCCGGCGTTGATGCCCAGGAATGCGCCAGAAAAATCATAAGCTTGCTCGGTAGAGGGGAGCGGGGCCTGCGGTAGCTGAAGGTCAGCCGCATAGGCCACGCAGGTCGCGCTGGCGGCTAGCACGCACGATAGAATCAATGTTCTCATTCGAATGTCTCCATTTTCGCGCAGCTCTTAGCGGAGGAGAACGAGCGAAGGAATATAGTCTGTTATATATTCCCCGACCAATACCTTGACATATTTCACAGCTAGACGCCTTTGCCGGGCGTCCCAAAACCTGCTCACTGCGTCTCAATCTGTGCAGAGATGCTTCCAGGGGAGACCTCGTTATCCCCTAGTGCAGTGACGACGCATCGCTCAAATTAAGCGTCGCGTGCGGCCTTGCTATCGGATATATATTTCAATATCTCTTGAGGCGTTGAAATGAAGCTAGACGAAGCGCAAGCCCTTGAAGCATTCGGAGCGCTTTCGCAGCCAACCAGGCTGCAGATGGTGCGCATCCTCGTCCAGGCGGGACCCGAAGGGCTCTCGGCCGGCGCCGTTGGCGAGGCGGTCAACGCCTCCTCCTCGAGCGCGTCCTTCCACCTGTCGAACCTCGAGCGGGCCGGGCTGGTGCAATCGCGCCGCGAATCCCGCTCGATCGTCTACTCGGCCAATTATGAGGGCCTTTCCGGCCTCATCGAATTTCTGATGCGCGACTGCTGCCAGGGCCACCCCGAAGTGTGTGCGCCGGCGGTGAACGCCGTCGCCTGCTGCACGCCCGCCAAGGAGAAGGCCGATGCCTGACCACGTCTACAACGTGCTGTTCCTGTGTACCGGAAATTCCGCCCGCTCGATCCTGGGCGAGGCCGTTATGAACCATGTCGGGGAAGGACGCTTCCGCGCCTATTCGGCCGGCTCGACCCCCAAGGGGCATGTGCATCCGCTGACGCTGCAGACGCTGCGCAGGGCCGGCATTCCGACGGAAGGCCTGCGCTCCAAGCCCTGGGACGAGTTCGCGACCCCGGATGCACCCAAGATGGATTTCGTCTTCACAGTCTGCGACAACGCCGCCGGGGAGGCCTGCCCGGTCTGGCCGGGCCAGCCCGTGACGGCCCATTGGGGCATCGAAGACCCCGCCCTGGTCGGCGGGCCGGACTTCCGACGCGAAGCCGCCTTCGAGGATGCCTTGCGCTTCATGCGCAACCGCATCTCCGCCTTCATGAGCCTGCCGCTGGCGAGCATCGACCGCATGGCGCTGTCCTCCAGGCTGCGCGGCATCGGCGCCATGGAAGGCTCCACCACCAGGAGCGAAGGCGTCGCCTGAAAGCCTGCCATGTCCATCTTCGAACGTTACCTCACCCTCTGGGTGGCGCTGTGCATCGTGGCCGGCGTCGCGGCCGGCCACTTCTTTCCGGGCTTTTTCAGGCGCTCGGTGCCCTTGAATATGCCCAAGTCAACCTGCCGATGGCGGTGCTGATCTGGTTGATGATCGTGCCGATGCTGCTGCGCATCGACTTCGCCTCGCTCCGCCAGGTAGGGGCGCACTGGCGCGGTATCGGCGTGACGCTGTTCATCAACTGGGCGATCAAGCCGTTTTCCATGGCATTGCTCGGCTGGGTCTTCATCGGCTGGCTGTTCCGGCCATTGCTGCCCGAGATGCAGATCGAGAGCTATATCGCCGGGCTCATCATCCTGGCCGCGGCGCCCTGTACGGCCATGGTCTTCGTCTGGTCGAACCTCACTAGGGGCGAGCCGCACTTCACCCTGTCGCAGGTGGCGCTCAACGACGCCATCATGGTCGTGGCCTTTGCCCCGATCGTCGGGCTGCTGCTCGGGCTTTCGGCCATCACCGTGCCCGGGGACACGCTGGTGCTCTCGGTCGTGCTCTACATCGTGGTGCCGGTGATCGCCGCCCAGTTGCTGCGCGGCTGGCTGCTCGGCCGGGGCGGCGCGGCCGTTCTCGCCCGGACGCTTGCCTTTCTCCAGCCGCTCTCGATCGGAGCCTTGCTCGTCACGCTCGTGATGCTCTTCGGCTTCCAGGGCGAGCAGATCATAGCCCAGCCTGCGGTGATCGCGCTGCTGGCGGTACCCATCCTCATCCAGGTCTATTTCAACGCCGGCCTGGCCTATTTCCTCAACCGCGTCTCGGGCGAGCAGCATTGCGTTGCCGGCCCGTCGGCCCTGATCGGGGCGTCGAACTTCTTCGAGCTCGCGGTGGCGGCCGCGATCAGCCTCTTCGGCTTCAATTCCGGGGCGGCGCTGGCGACGGTCGTCGGTGTTCTCGTCGAGGTGCCGGTGATGCTTTCGGTGGTCTGGATCGTCAACCGGTCCAAGGGCTGGTACGAGGCCGGTTCGGCCGTGCGCAACAATTCTAAGGCCGGAGCCCTCCAATGAGCGTCACCATCTATCACAACCCCGCCTGCGGGCGTGGAGCCGGATGTGATCGAGTATCTGGTGACGCCGCCCGATCGCAAGGCGATCTAGCGGCCCATCGCCGACGCCGGGCTGACCGTGCGCGAGGCCCTGCAGCAGAAGGATACGCCGTTCGAGGCGTTAGGCCTGGGCGATCCGGCAAAATCCGACGAGGAGCTGCTGGATGCGATCGGGGAGCATCCCATCCTCATCAACCGGCCGTTCGTGGTGACCCCCGCTCGGTACCCGGCTTGCCGGCCGTCCGAAGCCGTCCTCGATATTCTGGAGAACCCCGATATCGGCCCCTTCACCAAGGAAGACGGCGAAATCGTCATAGACGCCCAAGAAAAACGACTTGTCTGAACTGCCCAATATCGTCGGGGAGGCCTTCGACCGACCCGCCGTCGGGCGAGGGTCTTACGGGAGGTATCTGGGCGAACGCGCCGGGGGCTCCCGGTGAGTTACTTAGTTCGGCTGATGCGTCGTGAGAGCCAGTCTTTAGCCCTTCACCGCGCCGGCGGTCATGCCCGCCACGATCTGCCGGTTGAAGAACAGATAGACGAGAAGCGGTGGGATGGTGATCAGCAGGATGTTCATGAACAGCAGGTTGTAGGCGGTGCTGAACTGGCTCTGGAAGTTGTAGAGCGTCAGCTGCACGGTCGCGTTCTGGCTGCCGGGCAGGTAGTAGAGCGGGTTGGTGAAGTCGTTGAAAATCGCGACCGACTGCACGACGATGATGGTGATGACCACTGGTTTGAGCAGCGGCAGGATGATCTGGAAGAAAACGCGGAAAGCTCCCGCGCCATCCATGATTGCCGCCTCGTCCAGCTCGCGTGGCACGGTGGCCATGAAGGCGCGGATCAGGAGAATGGTGAAGGAGAGCCCGTAGGCCACCTCAATCAGGATCAGGCCGTGCAGGGTCTTGAACAACCCTAAGCTTTGCATGACCCAGATGGTGGGCACGACCGCGGGCGGGATGATGAGGCCGGCGAGCACGAGGCCGCCTGCGATCGATGTCCACACCGACGGACGGCGCTGCATGATGTAGCCGCACATGGCGCCGAAGACGACGAGGAGCGTGACGCTCGCCACGGTCAGGATCGTCGAGTTGATGAAAGCGGTGATGACCATGTAGTCGCGGGTCTGGATGACCTGGACCAGGTTCTCCCAAAGGTGCCAGGTGGTCGGCAGGGAGAACTCGCGCAGCGAGGCTGCCTTGCGATCCTTCATTGCGGTCAGCACGATGAAGGCGAACGGCACGATGAAGACGAAGATGGAAACGAGGATGGCGAAGCCGCCGATCCAGTAGCGCCGCGCCCTGTTCATTGCTCCACCTCCTTGCGGTTGAACCAGATGGAGAGGGGCACGATGATGATGGTGACCATGATGAAGAGCACGACGTTGCCGGCAGTCGAGAGGCCATAAAAGCCCGCCTGGTATTGCTTGTAGATCACCGAGGCGATGACGTCGGAGGTGAAGCCGGGGCCGCCCTTGGTCATGGCCCAGATCAGGTCGAACGAGCGCAGGCCGCCGATCAGCGACAGCGTCACGACCGTGACGGTCGCGGGGCGCGCGAGGGGCAGGGTGATGTTCCAGAAATTCTGCCAGGAGGTGGCGCCATCCATGCGGCTGGCTTCGAAATATTCCTGCGGAATAGAGACGATGCCGGCGATGTAGATGACGGTCGCCAGTCCCACGCCCTTCCAGACGTCGACGAAAGCCACCGACAGCAAAGCCAGGTTGGGATCGGTGAGCCAGCCGGGTTTGGGCAGGCCGACGAGCGCCAGCGTCTCGTTGATGATGCCCTGGGTGGGATGCATCATGACGGTGAAGGTGATGCCCACGCCCACGGTCGACACCAGAACGGGGAAGAAGATGACAGCCCGCAGATAGCCGCGGCCGATGATGTCGCTGGTCAGCAGCACGCCCAGCAGCAGGCCGAGCACGACTTTGAGGCCCGAGGTGACGAAGGCGTAGATGAGGGTGTTGGTGAGGCCCTTGAGGAGCATCGGTTCGCGGAAGAACTGGGCGAAGTTTTCAAGGCCGATGAAGTTGGCCTCGAACAGCGTCCAGCGTGTCAGCGAGAAGAACAGCGACGCGATCGTCGGGTAGAGGAACAGCAAGCCGTGGATGATTGCTGCAGGCAGGAAGAACCAGGTCGGATAGACCGAGCCTTTCCTGTGCCTGGTGGGCGCGGCTCTCCCCAGAGCCGAACCCGCCAACGAAGCCTCTGCGGCCATCTGTTCCCCTCCCGCGGTAACTGGTCCGGCCACCGAAGCGGCCGGACCGATAGTGCCGTGCAGGTTACCAGCCGGCGAGGCCGAGCTGCTGAGCCTGCTTCTTCACGTCCTCGTCATAGAGCGCGGCGCCATCGGCGGCCGAGCGGATGCCCGAACCGACTTCGACGGTAATCTGCTCGAGGGCAGGACCCTTGACCGGCGAGAGGTATTCGAGAGCCGGGGCCGTCTGGCCGCCTTCCTGGAAGTAGGGCAGCAGGTCGGCGACGGCGGCGGGCACGTTGTCAGGCAGCGTGCAGCCCTTGATCAGATAGGGGCCCGTGGCGCCGTTGGCGCCGCTGCGGACGTCGCAGCCCTTGGTGCTGGCGATGAAAGCCACGAACTTCTTGGCTTCCTCGGGATGCTTGGTGGCCTTGGAGATGTAGACGGCGGCCGGCATCCAGACGGTGAGGCCGTTCTTGGCGGCGTCATCGCCGGGAATGGCGAAGAAGCCGACATCCTGCAGGTTGTCCGGGTAGTTCTGGGCGATGCCGCCGATGGCGAAGGTCAGCATCGGATAGTGGGCGCCCTCGGCGGTGGCGACCATGCGCAGGCCGTCATCGAACTTGGCGGCGGCGAAGTCTTCGTTGAGGTAGCCGGCCTTGAATACTTCCTCGCCGTGCTCGAAGCCCTTCATCGCGGCCGGAGTGGTCGCGTACTTGGCCTTGTTGGCGGTGTAGTCGGCAGCGAAGTTGGGAACAGCGGCCTGAACGTTGAAATAGTCACCCAGCACGAAGAGCTGGCTGGTCCAGGTGTCCCCGAACGTCTGGATCACGGGCACCTTGCCGGCAGCCTTGATCTTTTCGTTGTTGGCCATGAAGTCGGCCCAGGTCTTGGGCACCGAAAGGCCGAGATCGGCGTAGATCTTCTTGTTGTAGAGGATGCCGCCGCCCATGGCCGCTTCTTCGGGCACGCCATAGATGCGTCCGTCAGGCGCGGTCACCACCGGCTTGAAGGAGTCGATGATGTTGGCCTGGAAGGGCTCGTCGGTGAGATCGAGCATGGTCTGGGGCGGGTTGAGCGCCTGGAACAGCGAGCCGGCATTGTAGCGGAACACGTCCGACATTTCGCCGGTCGCCAGGCGCGTCTTGACCAGGTTGTCGCCTTCGCCACCGCCCGGATGGGTTTCGATGTCGATCTTGATGCCCGGGTTCTCGTCCTCGAAGGCGGCCTTGAGGCCTTCGGCCGTGGCCACGTTGGTCGGGTTATCGTCGATGTAGTAGCTCAGCGTGACGTCCTCGGCGAACGACACGCCGGTCATGGCGGTCATTGCCAGCAGGCCGGCGGCGAGGCCACCGATCAGCGTTCGTCTGGTTGTCCCAATCATGCTTCTTCCTCCCATTGGGCCCATTTCGGGCATTGTCGTCCGCCGCCTTACGGCGTGCGTGCGTTGATATCGAGCTTGCCGAGGGCGAGACGCGCGGCGGCTGCCAGATCGAAGCCGATCTCGTGCTGACCGGCTGCGAGCGGGTGATCGCCACCGGCCCAGGCCTTGCCGTCGACCACGGTGTTGCGCGCGGCGGCGGGCAGGCGCAGCACGCCACGGGCTCCTGCCGGAACCTCGACCGTGTAGCGGACTGCCTCTCCCTCGACAGTCCAGCCGGCCTTGATGGTGCCCATGCGCGAGTCGTGGCTCGCATTGACCGGCGACAGCTCGCTGATGATCGTCGGCTCGAAGATGATGGTGGCGAAACCCGCGTCCTCGGGATCAGGCCGGAAACCGGCCACGCCTTCGAACAGCCACTGGCACACCGCGCCATAGGCGTAGTGGTTGTAGGAGTTCATCTGCGGGTTGTAGATCGACCCGTCCGGCGCGATGGCATCCCAGCGCTCCCAGATCGTGGTGGCGCCCATCTTCACCTGATAGAGCCAGCCGGGCACGTCCTCCTGGAGGAAAACGTCGGCGGCAATGCCGCGCTCACCGACCTTGACCAGCGAAGGCAGCAGGGCGGGCGTGCCGATAAAGCCGGTGCCGATACGCCCATCTGAGCGAAGGATGGTGGCGATGAAGTACTGCTTGGCCGCTTCGCGGTGCTCCTCGGGCACCAGGTCGTGCAGGATGGCCAGCGCGTAGGACGTCTGGTCGTCATAGGCCAGGCGGCCCGAGGCGGTGACGAATTCGCGGGCGAACGCGGCCTTGACCTGGGCGGCCATGCCTTCAAGGCGGGCAGCGATGTCATCGGCGCCGACGATGCGGGCGATGCGGCTGACAAGCCGCGAGGTGATGTAGAGGTAGATGGTGGCTGCGGCGTCGTCACCGATGGTCGGCAGCGGCTTGGCCGAGGGGCCGCTCGGCTGCAGCCAGTCGCCGAAGGTGAAGCCCCGTCCGCCCCACTGCCGCGGCGGTTTCACGATGGGACCATTGCTGATCGACCAGACGAAATCGACCCACTTGACCATGGCCGGAAGCGTTTCCTCGAGGATCGCCTCGTCGCCATAGTGCAGGTAGAGCTGCCACGGCACCTGGGCGATGGCGTCGCCCCAGCCGGTGCTGCCGTAAAAACCCGGATAATGTTCCGGCTGCATGCGGGTGGGATCGGGCACGACATGCGGCACTGCGCCATCTTCGCGCTGGTCGGCCATCACGTCGCGGAGCCACTTGGTGAAAAAGCTCTGCGCGTCGGCAAGGTAGCAGGCGGTGCCGGCGAAGACCTGCGCATCGCCGGTCCAACCCAGGCGCTCGTCGCGCTGCGGGCAGTCGGTGGGCACTTCGATAAAGTTGGAGCGCTGCGACCAGAGCGTATTGAGGACCAGCCGGTTGACCAGCGGGTTGGCCGACGTGAAGCTCGCCTTGACCTCGCTGACCGAGCTTACCGGAACGGACTCGATGGTCGTGAGGCGGACATTGCCGGTCGTCGTTACCCGCACATAGCGATAGCCCTGGAAGGTGAAGGTGGGGCGGTAGTGCTCTTCGCCCCGACCGGCGAGGGTATAGTCGAAGCGGGCCTCCGCCGTGCGGTAATTGCCGTTGTAGAAGTTGCCGTCCTTGTCGAGCACTTCGCCATGTTCGACGAGCACGCGCGAGCCGGTATCGCCGGTCACCGAGAAGGCGACGTAGCCGCCAAGGTTCTGGCCGAAGTCGTAGACGGTGCGGCCTTCGGCATCGGTCCACGAACGCACCGGCGCAAGCGGGGTGAGCTCGCGCACGGGCGTGGTCTCGTGGGCGA